>JAABUK010000013.1_pt1 | contig 466775 bp, 369 predicted proteins | sample 5559141 | NCBI WGS metagenome assembly JAABUK01 (sample SAMN10711869, study PRJNA513367) | rock metagenome | isolation source: Antarctica rocks | place: Antarctica: Victoria Land, Pudding Butte nord | collected 2016-01-03 | reverse complement strand
ACATCCTTGCTTGAGGTACTCACTTGAGCTACAGTAGCTGCAAATCCGCCCATCAGCACGGGCCGAACCGAACCATGCAAGCCGAAATGTCCAATGACTTCTGGCTTAGATAAGCGGGTCGGGTCACTGCTCAAGAGCTCTCTTATCCGCTTCGGCGTACTCAGGCGGGGTCAGTTCGTCCCATCGAACCGTTCCATTTTGTACCTCCTCTGCGGTATAGCCGAGCAGCTCCAGCGTTGAAGGATTCACATAGGAAATAGTGCCGTCGAAGTCGCCGATGATTACGCCGACACTGGCATTCTCTATAAGCTTTCGGAACCGCTCGTCACTTCTCCGGAGATCGGCGTCCAACCGTCTCTGCTGATCGATGTCGGAGATCGCGACCACGCCTCCGGTGAGCACGCCGTTTTCATCAAAAATTGGCGCAGCAGACAAGCCAACCCAGGCGAGAGTACCGTCGCCTCGCTGGTAAAGGTAATCCTCTGACGGTACAGAGAGGCCGGTCTTCATCGCCCGAGGCAGAGGGTACTCTTCTCCCTTCACCCGTCGACCGTCGGGGTGATACGCAATCCACTCGCCGTGGGCCTCCGTGTCCGAAGTAGGAAGCAAAGTGTGACGAAAAATCCGCTCCACGCTTCGATTGCCGAGCACAATCTCTCCGTTGGGTTTCGCAAGAAGGACGCCAACCGGCAGGTTGTTTAGCATCGCCTGCAGAGTCTCACGCTCGCGCTTGAGTTCTAGAAGGGCACGGTCGCGTTCAGCAAAGGCGTCGCGAATCTCGTACTGGCGATGCCGAGCCCGACAAGCTGCCCGCACACTGCTCACCAGCGTCGCGGTCCGGATCGGACGCTCGAGAAGAACCGGAGATCCAAGCGGGAGACGCTCATACTCCGGACGCTTGCTTTGAGAGCCTTCGCGACCAGTCCCCATGAGAATCAACAAGGGTAGATCGGACCAGGGGGGCTGATTCTGGATAAGCTCCCCGAGTTGCCGAACAGTGTTGCTGTCCAGTGCTTCTTCTGCGATGAGCAGAGGTCCAAGCGGTCTCTGACCTGCCTCCCGCGCAAGCGAAACCACATCCTTCCAGAGTTTGGCCTCCAGGCCATTCTCCTGCAAAACACCCGTAATCAGTTCCGCATCCCGTCCAGTCGGGGCGACTACGCGTACAACTAAGCTCATCGGTGTAGCCTCGTTCTGTGCGTCAGCTCGTGCGGTCGGGGAATTCGGCAATACCGCTCAGAACGCCTCGGTAATTCCTGAGTGTCTCCCCAATCTCCACCCCTTTGCTGCTCATCCGGAGTTCGCGCAACGTCCGTTCGTGAGCACCGACGCGCTGTTTTATAACGGAAATAACATGGCGGATTTCGCCCTCCGTCTCGAAGTAGCGTAGAAGAACAACCGTATCAGAAAGGTAGCTCACATTCACCTCGGTCTGCATGCTGCCCACCAGACCGTGTTGCGTGTAAATCAAAATAGTGACGACGCCTTTCTGATTGAGATACGAAAGAAGTTCGTGAAGATGGAGATTAAGATCGCGCTCCCCGGGCATAGCCATTAGGTAGCCGTTCAGGCTATCAATAACTACCACCCGCGTGTCCTTCGTCTCAACATCTCTTCGAATCTGCCATGCAAACTCGCCAGGAGTTAGCTCGGCGGGATCTATCTGCGACATCGCCAGGGTGCCCTTCGCGATCTCCTTCCTGACCGGCATTCCCATAGCCTCCACCCGATCTTGTGCTGTGCGCAAGACCTCGTCGAAGACGTATACGATCGCTCGATCGCCCCGCTTTGCGGCCGCATAGGCGTACACCATGGCAAGCGTCGACTTGCCGGAACCGGATGGCCCAATCAAGAGCGTTGAGGATCCGCGGTTGAGTCCGCCTCCGAACATACCGTCCAGAACAGGCAACTCGCTTACGATCCTCATCCCATCAAAGGTGGTGTCATGTTCGCTCGCGATCAGGCGAGGGTAGATGGACATCCCGCCTCGATCGATGGTGTAGTCGTGACGTCCTTCGCGAAAGGCGCTGCCTCGAAGTTTAATGATCTCGACGTGCCGCCTCGTCACCCCATAGGAGCGCTGCACCTTCTCCAGCCGCACGACCCCATGCGCAATGCTCTGGAGCTGCATGTCGCTTCCCTCAGCCGTGCGATCGTCCAGGAGCAAGACCGTCGTTTCGCGACCGGCAAAGAAATGCTTAAGAGCGAGCAACTGGCGGCGGTATCGCATCGTGTCTGCGGCCAGCAGGCGGAGCTCCGATAAAGAATCGATCACGACCCGGTCGGGCGTGAGCTCGTCGATCAACTGGGTCAGCTTGTGAATCGTTCCCGCCAGCTCAACTTCGCTTGGATGAAAGACCGTGTACTGCTGCTCAGGAGTAAGGGTTGCCTCTGCTGGAATGAATTCAGCGATGGTAAGCTCTTCGGCGTTCCATCCATGCGATCGAGCCGAGCCCTCAAGCTCCGCCTTCGATTCCGAGAGGGTGATGTATAGCGCCCTCTCTCCAACTCGTTTGCCCGCGATGATGAATTGCATGGCAAGGGTAGTCTTTCCTGTACCAGGATCGCCTTCGAGCAGGTACATCTGTCCCGAGGGAAGGCCGCCTAAGAGGATGTCGTTCAAACCGCTTACGCCGGTATCAATTCGAACAGGTTCTTCTCCGCTTTTCATCAAACCAGCATATCCGGCGAGTGAGGTAGCCTGCGACCGATTCGGCGGTGGATCGAGGAATATGACAAAGTTCGGGACTTTAGTTTTAGGTGTTCCGTGCTCTGCTCTCCCCAGGGCGTGGAGGTCGATTTGAAGGCGCTCATACCGCCCTGATCACGTCCTTCTCGCAGCGACTTGGTCTCCCTGTCCGATCGTTATAATGAATGTGGGGCCCTCCGGCCTCGTACTCTGCGCTATTCCTCTGAGGAGGTCTAGCGCTGCGCTCTGGGAGCGACGCCTAACAGGTGACTCTAGCTACGCTTACCGGTCGTCAGGGAGACATGATTACAAGCGCCGAACATCCTCTTCACAAGATCCTCGAGAGCCGAATTGCGATCATCGATGGAGCGATGGGCACCACAATTCGGACCTATGGCATGACCGAAACGGACATTCGCGGAAACCGATTCCAGAATGCGCCGAAAGACCTGCTGAATAACGGGGACATCTTCTCCCTGACGCAACCAGCGATGATCTGCGATATTCATCGCCGGTTTCTCGAGGCAGGCGCAGACATCATCGAAACGAATACCTTTGGCGCTACGACCATCACCCAGAGTGAGTTCTTTGTGGACGACCCTCGGGAGAAGGGTGGCCGCAAAGATCCGGAGTTCTATCAGGCAATCATCGATGATTCGTCCCTCAGTGCTTTAGCTTGGGATATCAATGAAACGTCCGCGCGGCAGTGCCGCGAATGGGCTGATCGGGTCGGTAACGAAACCGGGCGTCAACGGTTCGTGGCCGGTGCGATTGGCCCGCTGACAGTATCTCTCTCGAACTCGCCCGATGCTGATGATTCAGGTTTCCGGGTAGTCACCTTCGACCAGGTCAAGTCTGCCTACACTCAGCAGGTGCGGGCCCTCATGGCCGGCGGCTCAGACCTGCTGCTGGTAGAGACCATCTTTGATTCTCTGAACGCCAAGGCCGCGCTCGTCGCCATCCGCGAGGTGTTCGAGGAGGATGGCAAGGAGCTGCCGGTGATGATCTCGGCGGCCGTGGGTCGCGGCGGGGAGACACTGATCTCAGCGCAGACCACCGAAGCATTCTGGAATGCGGTCCAGCATGTCAAACCTCTGTCGGTGGGGCTCAACTGCTCTCTCGGTCCCGATCTGATGTACCCGTTTTTGAGCGAGCTGTCAGAAAAAGCAAACGTGGCAATCTCGTGCTACCCGAACGCCGGTCTGCCGAACCCTCTGTCGGAGACTGGTTTCGATCTGGGCCCGCAGGACATGGCGCGCTATCTAGGCGACTTCGCACGCGCAGGTCTGATCAATATCGCCGGGGGTTGCTGCGGTAACACACCGGAGCACATCGCTGCGATCGCAAGGGCGCTCGATGGCGAGACCCCTCGTAAGCTGGTCCATTTCAGGGAAGCAGCGTGAGCGAGACTTTGGAGACGAAACCGCTCCGCCTTTCAGGGTCGCAGCCATTCACTCAGCAGCCGGGGGTCTACATCATGCTCGGGGAGCGAACGAATGTAGCTGGTTCGCCCAAGTTCGCGAAGCTCATCAAGGAAGGAAAGTACGAAGAAGCGGTAAGCGTCGCTCGCCAGCAAATCGAGAATGGTGCAAACGTCATCGATATCTGCATGGACGAGGGCATGATTGATGGCGTCGCAGCTATGACGCGGTACCTCCATCTGTTGGCCAGTGAGCCTGAGGTTGCCAAGGTGCCTTTCATGGTGGACTCCTCAAAATGGGAGGTCATTGAGGCTGGCCTTAAGTGCCTGCAAGGAAAGGGCATCGTCAACTCCATTTCGCTCAAAGAGGGCGAAGAGAAGTTTCGTCAAAATGCATCAAAGGTGCTGAAATATGGCGCGGCGGTAGTCGTCATGGCGTTCGACGAAAACGGCCAGGCCGCGACCTACGAAGAGAAAATCCGCATCTGTGAACGGGCCTACCGGATCCTGGTCAATGAGGTCGGGTTCCCTCCCGAAGACGTTATCTTCGACCCCAACATCCTCACCGTCGCCACCGGCATGGAGGAGCACAACAACTACGCAATAGACTTTATCAACGCGACGCGTTGGATCAAGGCCAACCTGCCGCACGCAAAGGTCAGCGGTGGCGTTTCGAATATCTCATTCAGCTTCCGCGGCAACAATAAGGTTCGTGAAGCCATGCACTCCGCGTTCCTGTACCACGCCATTGCGGCAGGCATGGACATGGGCATCGTTAATGCAGGAATGCTCGAAGTGTATGAGGAGATCGAGCCTGAGCTGAAAGTTCTGGTTGAAGACGTGCTCCTCAACCGCCGCCCCGATGCTACAGAACGCCTGGTCGAACACGGCGAATCGCTCAAGGGCGTCGGCAAAGTCGTCAACGAAAAACTAGCTGAAGAATGGCGCAATGGAACAGTAGAAGAGCGTCTCTCTCACGCACTCGTCCGGGGAATAGACACTTACATCGAGATCGATGCCGAAGAGGCGCGCGTCAAGCTCGGCCGCCCTCTCCTCGTGATCGAGGGTCCGTTGATGAGCGGCATGAATGTCGTAGGTGACCTCTTCGGATCAGGCAAGATGTTCTTGCCTCAGGTGGTCAAGTCTGCGCGAGTCATGAAAAAGGCTGTAGCCCACCTGACGCCTTTCATGGAAGCCGAGAAAGCACTATTGGAAGCGGCTGGCCAGGTGGTGAAGGCCCAGGGAAAGATTGTGCTTGCAACAGTAAAAGGTGACGTCCATGACATCGGCAAGAACATCGTCGGCGTCGTTCTCGCGTGCAATAACTACGAAGTGATTGACATGGGTGTGATGGTCTCCTCCGAGAAGATTCTCGAACGCGCCAAGACCGAAAAAGCAGACATGATCGGCCTGAGCGGTCTGATCACGCCGTCTCTCGACGAGATGGTCCACGTTGCAAAAGAGATGGAGCGGCAGGGTTTCAAGCTGCCTTTGCTCATCGGCGGCGCAACCACCAGCCGCGCCCACACAGCTGTTAAGATTGCTCCGCACTATAGCGAGCCAGTGGTTCACGTGCTGGATGCAAGCCGCGCGGTCCCGGTAACCACCAGCCTCCTGAGCGAGGAAGGCAAGTCGACTTTCGTAGCGCAACTTCGTGGGAATTATGAGGCGCTCCGCAAAGCCCATTCCGCGCCGAAGCAGAGAACTGTTCCTCTCGACATGGCACGTACCAGGCGAACGCCCATCGAGTGGCGTGTCGAAGATCTTCCTGTCCCGGAGTTTACAGGCGTGCGAGTCCTGGAGAACTTTTCCCTGGCGACGCTGCGGAACTTCATCGACTGGTCGCCCTTCTTTCACACCTGGGGGATGAAGGGCATCTACCCCCGTATCTTCGAGCACAAGCAGCAGGGGGAGCATGCGCGTCAGATCTTTGCCGATGGCCAGGCTCTCCTGGACCGTATCGTCCAGGAAAATCTGATCACCGCGCGCGGCGTCTACGGCTTCTTCCCCGCGAACGCGGTGGGCGATGATATCGAGCTTTACACTGACGACTCACGCCGAACGGTGCTCGAGCGCTTTCACTTCTTGCGTCAGCAATCCAATCGGGAAGGCAATGAGCCTTGCAGGTCTCTCTCTGATTTCATCGCCCCGATCGAAACAGGGCTGACCGACCACATCGGTGCCTTTGCCGTAACAAGCGGAATCTGCTTGAAGGAGCTTTGCGATGATTTCCGAGCCAAGAACGACGATTACAACGCGATCATGGCGGAGGCCCTAGCCGATCGCCTGGCTGAGGCTTTCGCAGAATGTCTCCACAAGCGGGTGCGGGATGAGTGGGGTTACGGTTGCGCTGAAGGTCTCAGCAACGCAGACTTTATCGAAGAAAGATATCGTGGAATCAGACCCGCCGCAGGTTACCCGGCATGCCCGGACCACACGGAAAAGGGCTCACTCTGGAGCTTGCTCGATGTCCAGGCCAACACCGGAATGATGATCACGGAGTCGTTTGCGATGTGGCCTGGATCGAGTGTCAGTGGACTGTACTTCGCGCATCCACAATCAAGATACTTCAGCCTCGGCAAAATCGACCGCGATCAGGTCTTCGACTATCACGAGCGCAAGGGGATGAGCGTGGCGGAGATAGAACGATGGCTCGGGCAGAACCTGAACTATGATCCCGCGGATTAGGTGGCACTAGCTCGTAAAGAGCTGGCATGGTATCTCCAACCAATATCTCTCCTGTCTCCAGTGCAGGTCCGGTTAGAAGGCGTACCGAAGACTGAACTGGAATTGCCGGTCCGCCCCGTAGGTACCACCCTTGGTTTTGCTCTGGCCGAACGTGCCCGAGCGGGGATTAGTGTCCGGATTGTCAGCCGTGGGGTGATTCAAGAGATTAAAGGATTCCGCACGGAAGACCAGAGTGTGGTTCTCATGGGACGGAATTACATGAAATGTCTTATTGAGAGCGGCGCTGTAGCTTTGAAATCCCGGTCCGAAGATCTGATTGCGGGATCCTCGGGGAGAGAACTGCCCAGCAAATACAGTCCTCATCTGGCTGTCAGTAGCAAATGCCCCAGTATCGAACCACAAGGCCGTGCTCGTCTGACCGGCGAACGACTTGTACGTCTTCTCGGTGCGAAGGAGACGGAAGAGTTGACTCCCCGAGCCTGCGCCAACGCCTGCGTAATCGTTGCCTGTCGACACGTTCAAAGGTCCGCCGGTCTGCGCTTGAAGCGTTCCGGAGAATTGCCAGTCTCCTAGAAGTGCGCGATTAGCAAGATGACTCGAATGATCGAACTGATCAATGTTGTAGACGAAATTTGAGACAAATACATGGCGTCTATCGAAATCGCTGGGGCCGTAGTAGATCGACTTATCAAATGCGTTCGGAAGATTCGTGCCGTTACTGGAACCAAAGTCCAGACTCTTGGACCAGGTGTACGCAACGCCGAAGAGCAGACCCTTGGTCAGCCGGCGCCTCAGGTTTGCCTGCAGGGAGTGATAGCTCGACGCTCCGCCATTGGTAGCCTGGGCAATATTCGAGAAGCCCTTGTAGGGGCGCAGCGCATCCGCCTGTTTTATAGTGGGATTCGCCTGCACCGTTCCAGGCTGAAGTTGGTTCACGTTGAGCAGTTCTTCCAGATGAAGTCCGCGCCGGCCGGCGTACGCAAGCGTCAACACACCAAGACCGTTGAACTCCTGCTCGACGGTCACATTCCAGTTATAGGCCTCAGGGCTGGGATAGTTGAAAGCTTGCGACGAGTAGTTGAAAGGAAAGTTATTCGTACCGACGCCGCCCGGCCGGTCGGCTTGGCCAAGGCTCACGGTCGAGGATGGCTGGAACGGCGCATTGCCACCGGTAAACACGTTGTCGGTTATACCGAGGCGTTGCACGTAGCGACCGCCCCCGGCGCGAATGACTGTGTTTGGATATAGCTGGTAGGTGATGCCGACACGCGGTTGAATATCAGTCTTAACCGTGGGTGAGTAGACGTTGCTGTAACCCCGGAAGAGGTTCTGGAAACCGGAGAGGATCGCCGGGTCAACGTGCCCCTGAGCGCTGGAGGGAAAGCCACTGCCCGGAATGACGACGCCGTTATACCGGTCGCCGCCCGTGACGACGTCCGTGGTGGGATCGACCCGCACTGCATTGGCAGGGTTATAGCTCGCAGGACTGAAGACCGACTGGTTGCCCCACTTGGCATAGTACGGATTATAGAGGCTGTATCGAGCTCCAGCTTCAATCACCAGCTTCGGGGTTGCGCGCCACTGGTCCTGGATGAAGCCCTCATACATGGTGCTGCGATACAGGGTGTAAGAGCGTTGACCAATCTCGCCATAGGTGTCGAAGAGGCCCTCTGCCACATTGGCAACACCGATCTTTGTAGTCGTACCGCCGGTCCGGGTGTCGGTGAAGCTGAACTTACCATTCTGATTGTTCGTGGACCCCGGTGTATTGGAGACGGTGATCTGGTCAAAGTTGTTCTCTCCGGCATATTCGAAGTTAAAACCCAGTTTCATCGTATGGTTACCGAAAACCTTCGTTATATTGTCGGCGGCATTGTAAACAATCCCTCCGGAACGCGAAGGATAGGGACCCCCGTCGAGCAGATTGAAATTAGGAATGTCGACCGTCGGGATCTTGTTCGGAATCGTCTTAGTTGCCGCAGAGTACAGGTACGGGTAACTGATCCCATATTTCGTCCGGTCGTAGAGGCCACTGGATCGATCAATGTCGATGGTCACGTGGTCGGCCGCCGCTGAGAGGATCAACTCATTAACCAGGGTCGGTGAGACTGTCCAGGAATAATGCAGGACACCAATCTGGTTGGGGCGCTTGAAAATGCGGGGATTGCGATTGAAATTGCCATAGTGTGGCGAGTAATCGCTGTAGTTGTAGTTCAGGACCGTGAACCGTATGCGATGTGCTTCGGTGGGAAGATAGTCGATCACATAGGTGTCCTTACGCTGCGTTTGTTTCTCGGTAGCGGAATCCACCCAGTTGTATGTCGCTCCTGCAGCGTCGGGCGCTGGAAAAGCATTGAGGAGCGCCAGGCCATTGGCACTCAGATCGCTAGCTGGAATGATGTTGTTCTGGTAAGGAGCACCCGTGCTTGGATTGACAATCTGGTTAGTGCCGCCATAAAAGATGTTCGGTGTGAGTAGCTCGCTGAAGTTGCCGGTCCGCATCAGCGTTGTCGGCACCCTGCGAAAGACGGTATCGTCATTATTATAGCGAAGATACTCCTGCCCGAAAAGAAAGAAGAGCTTGCTGCGATCCTTGTTGAACACATTCGGGATGTAGACAGGACCATTCAAGTTGAAGCCGTACTGGTTGTAGCGGAATCCAGGTGGCTTGGCCCGGATGCTGGCTGCGTTGGATGGGAGCTTCCGCTGCCAGGTATTCGCATTAAGCGCCGTGTTGCGAAAATATTCGTAGGCCGCTCCGTGAAAGCTGCTGGTACCGCTCTTGGGAACGATCCGAACCTGACCGCCCGAGGTTCGGCCATACTCCGCCTGGTAGCTGTTCGTCAGGATCAGCACCTGCGAAGTAGAATCTACGTCGGCAACGCCGACGCTCGTGCCGTTCGAACGAGTTCGCACCGCTGGGGCTCCGTCCAACGTAATGAGGCTTTCCTGGCTTCGCGCACCGCCGATATTCAAACCGTTATCAAGCCCGAAGGAGAACGAGGCGATAGCCGCGTTGCGCACAACGCCCGGTTCGAGCTGCGAAAGATAGAGCGGATTGCGCCCGTTCAGTTGAATACTCCTGACCTGTTCTTGCGTGACCAGTTGCCCGACCACGGCACTCTCTGTCTGCACAGCGTTCGCGCCTGCTTCAACCGTGACCGCGGAAGCGGCGTCACCGACCTTCAAAACGACATCGACTCGGCGGCCAATGCTGGGATCCACGTGAACATCGTTCAAGGTCACCGTTTGAAAGCCCGCGGATTCAACACGAACCGTGTAGTCGCCAGGACGTACATTCGGCAGCACGAAATTGCCGCTACTATTTGTGTTCACGATCGTCTCGTCACGAATAGCGGTGTTGCGCACCGTCACCTTTGCATTGGGAAGCACCGCGCCCGTGCTGTCTGAGACCACTCCGGAGAGGGAAGAACTATCCGACTGCGCAAGAGCGATAGTTGGGAGCGATGCCGCACAGACGATTCCATATACCAACGCCAGCAACACGGATTTAACTTGCAAGATGGCCTCCTAAATATTGCTGCAGATTTGGAGAAAGTCGATTCATCAATGAGCCTCGGCAACAGTGCTGCTCGATGGCTCGGTATCATTGAGCGTGTCGTGGAGCGGCTGAGCTGGTACCAACTCAGGATTCTCCCGCGCGACAGAAATGGCTAAAATTCGAATCTTGTCGTTGTTCGGCAAGGTGAGAGATTGCGACGGCCCTGACAATTCAATCGGGTAGGCGAACAGATAGGAGTACACGTATGGCTGGTTTAGGCCTGCAGAGGTGTGATGGTGGGAGGCGTACCAGGCCAGGCTGGCGGGCTTGACGTAGCCCGGATCCAACCTCACGTAGTCTTCGGGGTAGCGTGGAGAAGTGTATTGTTCCCTCTTCTGTTCGTCAGTCGCCGGCCACACAGCATGGTTGGCGGAGAAGGCCCAGTCCCGCTCTTCCTGAGGCTTCCACATGCGGGTATCCCATTGACCGATAAATCCACCCCAGTCCTGGATGTTGAGGTTGACCGGCGTCGTTCCAATGCGGAAAGCAGCCGTTTGGTCCCCCGCTGCTGAGGCAGCCAGGATATAGACACGGTTAAAGTCGCCGCTGGGCAAGCTGATCGTCTGCCCGTGCGCAGTTACGGCGTTTGGCGCACCGGTCTTCGCCGCCGCTAGATCGAACTGCACACCGTGATATGGAATCTGGGTCGGCAGCAACTCCGCAGGGATGGCATCACCCTTTCCATCAAAGCCACCCCCTGTGGTCTGCGTATCGTCGTTGCTTGCCACGGCTAAGTCGTATTGCAAAGGTACTGCCTGGGAACGAACGCCGGCAACCTTCTCGGCGGACTTGGCCAGACGTATCGCAAAGCTCCGCGGCTGGTAGCTACTAAAGGAAGTGGTGAGCGTACCGCCGCTCACCTTCGCCGGTCCAACCGGCTGCTCCTGTCCGTCGATCTCGCGAGCCGCTGCTACTTTTCCTGCAAAGGAAACGCGGACGTCCGGTGCCGGTTTTCCGTCGAGCTCCACCATACGAAGAACAAGTTCGTCGCTGGCCTCAGCTTTCTTCAACGCCAGGACACGAACGCGAGGGTTGCTTAGATGTACAAGCGAAAAGCTCTTGCCGAGCGAGCCCGGATGCTGTGTCGTCACGAAGGCAATCAGCGGGTCGTTCAGCCGGTAGGCTTGCCAGTCGGTCTGTGCCTGGCGCCAGTCGTTCGCGTGCCCGGCCAGACCGAAGACAAATTCATGATGACCCCAGTCTTGATTGGCCTCATCGGTGTACGCCGGTTGACGTCCGTTGTTTGCCGGCTGGATTCCCGGGGATCGCAGCAGCGTAACACGGAGCGTATTGTCGTTCGGCTTATCCGACCCATTCTTGCAATCGGTCAGTATCGTCGTTCCGAACGCGCCGCCCGTATCGGTGAGGTCAATCCAGCGGTGAGAGGCGACTTCAAACTGGCGCTCCTGCGCATTCGGCCGTTGGATCGTGCCCACCTCCCAGTTGTAGGTGGCGTTAGGATTCGCTGCGCTGAGCGGAAATGCGACTTTCAAATTGCGGCCAAAGTCTTCCAGTCGATCGCATTCGAGAACTCCACGCGATTTCCCGCATCGCCCGCCGACAGACTTACGGTTTGCACGAACCTGGACCCCTCCGTCTCTCGCGCTACTTCGACCGAGACACGGGCCGGACCATCTTCCTTGATTCGGATCTGCGCAGGACCTCCAACGTAGGCACGCGGTGCTGCCTGCTCCTGGTCGAAATCCATATTCCAGGCGGGCCATTGCTTCGGACGGTCTGTCGAGATCGCGAGGCGGATCGGCGCCGACAGAAGTTCCTTTCCAAGGCTCTTGTCGTACACACTGGACACATCGCCAGCTGCGTTGAGCTGCACTTTGTAGCGAGCATTCTCGAGCGACGTAGTAGTGACTTTCAATGTTGATGTCTGGTCCGAGGTGTCAGCGGGTGATACGTCATAAACGGCATACCCGACCGAAGGCGTTTTGGCGAGAAAGAGGACCTTCCCATTCCTGATCTGCGACGGCACCTCCTCTCCAGATGGATCGCGGACACGCACCGCTTTGGGGAGTCCCTTGGGAAAGACCACATCGGCCGCGACCAGATCTTCCCGGGCTATGTTCAGCGGATTGTAGACGACCACCGCACTTCCCTGTCCTCGGGTATCGAGGCCCGAGGCAATCGCCTCCGTGGCGTCTGTAAGTACGCCTGCAAATTGGTTCGCCACGATCACATCGTCGTTCCATGCAAATTGGTACGCCCGCGGTGTCGCCGTGCCGGCGGCGGTGTCATGAAAGTGCCCGGCGAGCGCGAGCATCCAGGCGTCGTTCAACCGCTGCTGCGGGTAGGGTCGGCCGCCCATCCACTCAGCCGCAAGGGATGCTTTCTCAGCGGCATCGGCAAGGGCTTCGTTCCTGGTCACCCAGCGCTTGTGGTACGCCTGGGATGTCAGGGACCCGGCGGAGTGATTAATTAGCTCGAGATCCCCCTGATAGTGCGGCATGCGCGAGGCCATCGCAGGCGAAATGTCTTTGAACATCTGGTCCGCCGCAGCCTCGACAACGTGCACCGGGCCTTCACCGACCCTCACCACAGGACCTTGCGCCGTCGTCACTCCCGGGCCTTGTTCGGAGCCGGGACGCCGCTGTGTCGGCAGCACCGTCTCGCCCTTCGTAACGATCGCTTCGAGAAGCTTCACGGTGAACTCCTGTGTCGCTCCTCCCACATCGCCCGTACCGACATAGTGGTAATCGGCGAAGACTCCCGTCACCTTGCCATCGAGATCGATGCGCTTGACCCAGTCCTGCTCCAACTCTCGAGGACGCCCAAGCGCACGCTGCTGCTGCGGCGTCAATCGCGACCTCTCCTCCGCTGTGAGCGGCGGCGGTGGAATCGTCTGCCCCGGCTTCTGGCTCAGGTCCGTGTAAACATTGCTCCCGTAACCGCCGGGGTTCAAAGCGCATAAAACCGACTTCCCGTCTGGGCCCGACCACAGACCAACATTGAAGGGAATGCCCTCCGGAGTCTCTTCCGGGGATCCTGGGCCGCCGATCTTCGGAGCCGGCTGCCATGCGGCGCTAAGCTTCTGGGTGGAAAATCCCTTCACCCCCGAGTGCGACAGGATGCTCGGCAGAGAAGCAGGAAATCCGAAGCAGTCGGGCAGCATATACTCCGCGCTCGCCTTTCCAAATTCATTGCGGAAGTATGTGTTGCCGTAAAGAACCTGGCGGAAGATCCCTTCCGCGCTGGGCAGATTGACGTCGCCCTCTTCAACCGAAGAACCGGCAGGATACCAGCGTCCGGCCGCTACATACTGCCGCATCCTGGCGTAGTCCGCGGGGTAGTACTCCTTCATCAACCGGTAACGATTCGCTCCGCTCCAGTTGAAGACATAATGGGGATACCTATCCATGTAATCGAAATTCTCACGCATCGTCTTCAGCAGAAACTGGCTGATCGTCTGCGGAAACTCCCATCGCCACTGCGTGTCGAGGTGAGCATACGGAACGACATAAAGCGTCGGAGTCTTGGTGATATCTGGTGCCTTCATCGTTTGCCCGAGAGCTCCTGTCGGAAGCGCGGCCATTGCTACGACGGGCCAAAGCCAGGCCGCCCTCAGCCTACCTATGCCGGCTGCAACGCCGCGACGCGGAGATGGAAGTACCCCGATGGAACCGATAAAGGTCTCGCGCTTGCGTTCGCTACGAACTCTCTTGGTAGAACTGCTGCATGCCTTGGGCGGAGTGTTTCTCATAAAGGGGAGATCCAATTTTCGAAGGGGTGAAGGGATGACCGCACCGCGGGTGGGACAAGTGGTTCTCCGGCGACTGGCGTGCGTGCAGGCATATGGTTGCGCTAACAGGTTGATAGCCTTGTACGCGTCCGTAAATTGCCTTGTCAATAGAGCGATTACGTTTTCCTCATAAATTTGTACGATCTCATGACCGAGCCGTATGATGGCGGTCTCATAACCTAGAGGAAAACAGCAGGTGCGCAAGGCTCCACTCTCAAAGCGAGCAACGCTGGAGGACGTGGCTCGAGCTGCCAAGGTCGGCGCTATGACCGTCTCGCGCGTCATCAACAATCATCCCTATGTAGCGGAAGAGACCGCCAAGAGAGTACGCGCCGCGATCCGCCAGTTAAACTACCGCGCCAACCACGCGGCCCGCATGCTCGGCGGACAACTCTCCCGCTCGATCGGTCTCATCGTGCCGGACATCTCGGACTCCTTCTTCTCTGTCGTCATCCAGGCAGTTCAGGACGCAGCCCGCGAGGAGGGTTATCTGGTGTGGTTGGCGGCCTCCAATGAAGACGCTTCCATTGAAGCCGCGCAAATGGAACTCATGACTCATCACCCCGTAGATGGCATCCTGCTGGTTCCCGTCGATAGCAAGGACAAATACCTCAAGGCGGCCGTCTCGGGATCCATCCCGGTCGTAACCATCGACCGCCCGATCGAAGTGGCGACAACCGACTCTGTCGAGGTGGACAATCGTGCGGGAGCTCGCGCCGCCGTGGAACACCTCGCCAGTCATGGGTGTCGGAGAATTCTCTGCGTCGCCAAAAACTCACACCTGCGAACCATCCAGGAACGCATCGCCGGTTACGAGGAATACATGCAGCAGGCAGGATTAGCTCAACCGAAGACCTTGCACCTGTGCAGCGAGACGGAGGCGAAAGCCGAACTCGCCTCCCTGCTGCAATCCCGGTACCGGCCTCAAGCCCTTTTCACCGCCAACAACGCATCCACGATCTGGGCCATCGAGACGCTCCGTCAACTCAAGGTGGGGGCAGGCAAAGACGTCGCGCTCGTCGGCTTCGATGACGTTGCCTTCTACACCCTGATGACTCCTCCTGTGACCACCATCAGTCAACCCGCCTCGGAACTCGGCCGTCTTTCCTTGCGGCTTCTTCTGCAAAGAATTCGTGCCGACTTTTTGCCCTCAAGCCTCCGCACAGTTCTTCCCGTGTCCCTGATCATTCGCGAATCATGTGGCTGCAGACCCGAGCTTGACCATTAGCTCTAGTCCGCAGCCGGAATGCATCTCGAAGAGAACCCGTCAGAACTGCTGTGCAGCTTCAGGATCAAGGTTGGGATTCCGCGACCAGGTGGATGCGGCCAAGAATGCCGGACGAGATAGGTTCGACCCTGTCGAGGTCCTGCATCTGAAAACGATCCCCGTACTTCCTGATCAGGGGCCTGTAGTCGTGGGGCGGGAGCGCGGACCAGGCGTTGAGAGCGGTGTTGTACACATGGATCTCGATGCGGTTGCTGCCCATCTTGAGGAGCTTCGAGCAGTCAAGGCGGTAAGGTGGGTGCCACAGAGACCCCGCAGGATGGCCGTTGATAAAGACGAGAGCCGCCTCCCGGATTGGTGGTTCATAGAAGGCGTGCATGCCAGGCCCAGGGTGGGTTATAAGCGGATTCGGCAGCCCGTTGGAATCAAGGGAAGCCTGCTCTGGTGAAGAGTTCGGGGCGCCCGGTAGAGGTCGGCCACCCTCAACCTCAAGGAAGGTCAAAGTGTTCGGCGTGGCAGCAAGGGTGAAGTCGCGCGTATAAACAGCTTCGCCGGAGTAGTGCCGGGTTGCGGGATGAGAGATCCAGTCCGTAAGAGTGGCTTCCGATGTGGACACTCCGATGCTCGAGAAGGTGACCTGCCAGTTAGAGGAGAGGTCCGCTAACAGACGGCTGACAGAGGGTAGGTGCGCGGATTTGGAGTAGCCACCGTCGGAGAAGACGAACACATGAGACTCGTAGGGAGCAAAATTGATCGGCTGGCTCCTCGCGACGGCCGGTGAGATGCTTGCAGCATCAAGATTCCACTCTTCCCCAAACCTGTGCGCCGTGGCGAAGGTGGCGCAGGCCTTCACCACGTGGTTGCTCGTGTTGACCACCAGGTAGAGATCAGCCGAGGGGAGCTTGCGGCGTATAAAGCCTATCTGGTCGCGGGTGTTGTCATCGGCGGAGCAGGCGAGCTGTAAATCAGGGATCGCGGCCAAGCGAAGTGCCGATCCGAGCTGGTCGACTTCAGCAACGAGCGTGATATCTTCCGCTAACCGCAATGCGTCGGGGAGGGGTTTACCCTCGGCGTCCTGAGTTGGGCGGTGGCCAAGGGCGATAACCTTACCGCCGTTCGCGGCCCACGTACAAAGCCTTCGCAGAGTCTCGACTGGGATGCGGTCGGTACGGGGGAGGACCACAATTTGATGACCGCCGAGGCCAACGCTATCAATGGCATCCGCGTCGATGAAATCAGCGTTGTAGCCTGCCGAGAGGATCGCCGACATGAGGGCCGGGGGTATGAGCCTCTGCATCGCGCCGGTGATGCTGACATGGCCGGGACTAAAGCTCGCCCACGCGTCATCGGTGGGAAGCAGGATGGCGACTTGGTTGGCTGGCTCACCCTGGCGCATCAGAAAGCTTAGGCGGGCGATGTAGGCAGTGACGGCAGGCATCACCGGATGCCACGGATTGTGGTCATTCAAGGCTGCTGCCGCGTACAGGCTCCATCCCGGTTCCGCAAACTTATTCGCAGGAGGGCTGTAGGGCCATCCATGGAAGATCAGCTGGTTCTCACCCATCAGAAAATCGATATCAGCTTCGCTTTTCATGTCGAGCGGCGTGGCACGGAACACTGGGGAGTGCAGCCACGTAAAGCTCTCGCCGGAGGTGATGGTGTGACGGAAGACATGATTAGCGGAACTGGCCCAGCGGAGAGTGGAGAAGGCCCGCCACTGTGGGCCCTCTCCCTCCGCCAGAGCGGCGAGGTTCTGGCTGGAGAAGGAGACGGCTGGCTCACCGTAAGTCTGGGAGCGGAAACGGGTGTGGTGGGCCTCCGCCCAGCTGTTGATCTGGATCAGATAATTCTCGTCAACCAGCTCGGTTAGCGTGCGTCCGTAGTCATGGCGGATACTTTCGGCCGCAGGTGAGCCTCCCGCCACCAGCTCTGCGAGGTGAGGGATAAGGTCATAGCCCCGGCGCTTCCTGAACTCGAAAGCTAGAGCGGGGGTCCAATCGGCACCGTATGCCTCAAGCGAATCGGAGAAGATGGCATAGGGTGGGGCACTGCGAAACGCGCCCATCAGCGGCTCGCCGACGGCTCTGAGGTGAGTGGCAACAGAGTCGTGAGAGAACGGATCCAGAACATACCCTTCTGCCCCGACAGCGGCGCGCTTTACCTGCTGGAGCGTGTGGCTTTGAAGAAAGAATAGGGCGACACGGTGCCGGGCCTCGGCGGGAACCGTGGATCTGGAGCCGGTCGGGTGAAAGGCTTTTGCGGTCGATGCGAGCCACCTGGCTCCGGGCGGCGCGGCATCGGGTTGGGCGAACTGAGTCGAGCTCCTGGTTGACCTGCCATCGACGAGGACGGCCGAAAGGAGAGTTTCGCCCTCCTGCAACTCAGGGGACAAAACCACGGTGGAGTTGGGGGGAGGTCGACCTCAACCGTGCGGAGACGGCCAGCTGCCTCCGCCAGCGTAGTTGCCGGGCCGCCGTATGGCCAACCGCTGCAGAGCGTCAGATCGATGCGAAGTCCGAGCTTGCGTGCCTCGACCTGCACGTAACGCACCGCCTCGAGCATCTCGGAAGAGAGAAAGGCAAAGTTCTCTAGTCCCTTGGCGGAGTCGTCCACAACCACAGGGTAGACGAAGGCAAGTTCGGCACCGCCGATCCCGTCGCTCTTCATCTGCTGCAGCTCCCGCAACAGCTCGGGCTTCTCTACAGCGGTGCCGAACCACCACCAACGAACCATCGGCCGGGATGCGGCGGGTGGGTTTACGAAGGAATGCCTCAGGGCATCCATGGAACGTTTCGGGGTCGTCTCCTGGGCTTGGGCACAGAGCGTCACTGCCCCGGCGAACAGGATCCATCGGAACAGACGTCTCTTGGCAGGGCTGCCTGTACAAGCGTGTCTTTACCCACGGATTGCTCCTCGCTAGGACGTGGAATATGCAGGAGAGGTCGACCATCGTTGTGCTGCAAGGCCTGCGTCCGGGTCATACCTCGAACCCCCGTTGCGACGCTCTCGAGGGGTTCGCACGAACTCGAACCAAGGTTCTTCTTGCCGTCGGCGGTGCTGGGCAGTCGTCCGGGTTCAGCGAGTGGACCTGCCTATGGGGTTCCCTTCGCAAAGGCATCCGTCTCGCGATTCGCTTCTGCCGCGAGCATGGCGCGCGGCAGAAGCAGGACCCGGTACCGGAAGACTGCGGTTTGATCCTTCGGAATGGTGTAGTCGAACGCTGGAGCCTTCGGGTCGAAGATATGCCGGCCCAGCGGATTCGCTGCGAACAAGCCATATCCACGAGCATGCCAGTAAGTCGGTGAGCCCGGGTTCTTCGGTTCGTCCAGGATCGCGATCGTGGCAACCTTGCCTGCGGCATTATGCCCCGTCAGCGTGCACCATCGGCCGCGCGTGCCCCATACGTCGTCGCCTGTCTTGCCCTCGCTTGTGGTGTACACGCCGGTGGCCCCGGCGCCCGTGGCGCCTTCTACCTTGGTCGATCTTCCGTCCGCGTCCGTAAACACGCCTCCCTTCTCGTTCGCGGACTCCAGCCAGCGGGCAACTCGAATCCCCAGCAATCCTTCCTTGTCATCGTCAAAGACTGCGGCTTCCAAAGCTCGCAGCTCCACGGTCATGTCGATGACGCGAATGTCTCCATGACGCGAAAAAACATAGTGGGTGGTCTGCTGCAACAGGGGTTGGTCCTTGCCAGTAATCCACACGCTCTCCGCGGTGAGCTCGCCCCTGTCAGTTCCGCTCTTGGTCGAGACGATCCTTTTTTGCTCGATAGTTCCCATCTTCTCGCGCGCATCAGCCGCAATCGCGTCCGAGTTATTCCAGAAGTCGAACCCATTCACATTTCCATAGTTGAACCAGAGGCCCGCATGGTGGGGATGGTCCCTCCGCTCTCCTTCTCGAGGAGCGAGCGGATACCCCCGGGTCACCTCAAGGCCACCCTCCACCATCAACGGATACAGCACCGGCTTCTTCAGCGTCGTAGGCCACACATAGGAGGTAAAGGGCTGGCCGTCGATCGTGACGTCCACCCTCCGTTGCGCCTCGTTAGAAATTACCTGGACCCCCTTCGCCACCTTTCCATCAGCAGCGCTGAGCAATGTGCTGCACAGCGTCAGCACAGAGATCACCCCGAGCCTAGAGATTGCCTCGAGCCTACGCACTCTTCTTACCCCCGATCACAAGCTGCTGCGTCTTGTCGTCGAAGGTGACGCGCTGCCCGGTCTGCATCGCTGCGACCGTCATGCAGAGCGCCAGGGAGTGGCTGTAACCGGCGTCAATGTTCGCGTTGGGCTGCTTCCTCGAGCGAACGCAATCCATCCAGTTCCGCATGTTCGCCGACGTCATCGGATCGGCCCCGGTGTTTGCCGAGGTCTCCGCCTTCTGGACGTCTCCACTCAACGCAAAGCTCTTCAGCAGGTTTGGCTGCATCTTCATCTCAGCCGCTGCCTTCGGCTGCAGACCGCCCTCCGGACTCACGCGCTGCTTGTCCATGTCCAGCATGCCGCCGTTCGAGTAGTAAAGCTCCTTGATCCCGCCGGCGGAGTTCGTCTGACGAGAGGAATACACGACCTGGAAACCCTTGCTGAGATCATCGATCGGGCCATAGTCGAAGACGGCCGTAAGTGTGTCCCAATTGCGTCGCCCGTCATGCCATTGATAAATGCCTCCGTTGGCCACGACACTGCGCGGGTGCGGATACCCACTGAACCAGTGAACGGTGTCAATCTGGTGAACCAGCCATTGATCCGGAATTCCGGAAGAGTAAGGCGAGAACAGGCGAAACTCGAGGTACTTCCTTGCGTCGAACGGCTCATGCGGTTTGTTCAGGAGGTAGCGCTTCCAGTCCGTATCCTGCTCGCGCAGCAGAGGCACTACGTCAGGGCGTCTCCATCGGCCCGGCTGGTTCACGTTCCAGCTCATCTCAACCATGTTGATCTCGCCGAACTGGCCAGACTTGATGTACTCGTAAGCCTTTTGGTAGCTGGGTGTGCTTCGCCGCTGGGTGCCTACCTGGAAGACCTTGCCCGTCTGTTTCACCGCATCCCGGATAGCATGCGCATCTTCAATCGTATCTGCCAGCGGCTTCTCGCAATAAGCGTCGCGCCCGGCCCTGACTGCCTGAACGCCATGCTGCGCATGCTGGAAGTCCGCGGTCGCAATCAGGACAGCGTCGATATCCTTTCTGTCATACAACTCCTCGTTATTTCGGACCGCGGCGATCGTGTTTCCGCACACCTTCTGAACATAAGCCACACCGCCGTCGCGTCGTTGGTTCCATATGTCGGATACCGCGGCGAACTCAAAGTTCATCTCTTTCGCGTGTTGCTGAAAGCTTGGAATCAACGCCTGCTTCATGCGATCGCCACAACCTACGATCCCCACGCGAACGCGATCGTTAGCTCCCGCAACCGCCGCATAGCTCTTTGCATCCCAGGAGACTGCCGCCGCAGCCAACGCTGCGCTGCCCGTCTTCAAAAATTCCCTTCGATTCCTTCCGGCTATTCCCATCGAAACTCTCCTATCGGACTCAAGCCCTGGCCGCACCCAAACCATTGGGCGGACCAGCCCGCAAATTGTACAAACTTCCAGCGTCCCTGTCTTCATAGCAACTTCCAGAACATCGAAAGCGACGTCCCGAGGCCCACAGACCGCGGCGCCTATCCTCACCCATCCTGGAGCTCAAAGAGGCTGCCAGCTAGTAGCATAGGCCGGCCTGCAAAGGCAGTTACAAGGCAATCTGCTGGTCGGACCAATCTACGATTGACATGCATTTAAACACGCATGTAGGGTGGTTCCGCTTCTTTGCTGTCGGGGGAACACCATGCTGTCAGTCTCAACGTCTTGGCTCAAGTGGCCTTCTGGTTCCCATCGTCCTGCTCCTGGCTGTCCGAGGTCTCGCCCAAAGCTCCATCGTTGGAACCGTCACGGACCCGGCTGGCGGAGTGCTCCCCGGAGCCGTCGTCCACGCCACCAATCAGGCCACCTCGCAGACCCGCGACGCCGTCGCTAACACGCAGGGTTACTACGTCCTTCCGTCGCTCGAGCCGTCCACCTACACGCTCAAGGTAGAGGCCGCGGGCTTCAGCAGCTACACCCGCACCGGTGTCGTTCTACAAGCCGATCAGACCTCGACCAACAATGTCGCCGTATCCTTGGACGCCGTCGTCCAATCTGTTGAAGTCACGAGCACCCAACCCCAGGTCGACACCACAACCTCAACCCTGTCCGAAGTAGTCGACCAGCGGCGCGTGATTGAACTTCCGCTGAACGGCCGGAACGCCGCCAATCTCACGCTCATTACCGCTGGCACGGTGCTCGGGCCCACCGGTGCCGATGAGGGAAACTCAAAGACCTTCCCCGGAGCTGTCACGATCTCCGCTAACGGTGCGCGTCAAAACCAAAACAGCTTTCGGCTCGATGGCGCAACGAACAACGACATCTACACCAACGTCAACCAGCCCTTCCCTTTTCCTGACGCGTTGGAGGAGTTCAGCGTTCAGACCGCGAACGCCTCCGCCCGTTACGGCGGCAACGCTGGCGCTGTCGTGAACGTTGTCACCAAGTCGGGTTCAAACAGATTTCACGGCGATGCCTTCGAATTCGTCCGAAATGCGGTCTTTAACGCCCGCAGCTACTTCGCGGACACTCGCGATCAGCTAAAACGAAATCAGTTTGGTGGAACGATCGGCGGTCCGGTAACCATCCCCGGCGTCTATCGTGGCCAGGACCGTACCTTCTTCTTTGGCGGATATCAAGCCACACGCATCCGCAATAACGTGAACGGCCTGAACGCATTTGTTCCGACCCAGGCCAATCTCAATGGAGACTTCTCTGCGCTTCTCAGTGCCTCGAATCCAGCCAACCCGCTGAAAAAAGTCGTCTATCTCCGAGATGCGTCTGCTCCCGTCGGCTGCAATGCAACCACCGGAAAGGATCCGAAGAATCCGTCTTCGCCCGGGGGATGCTATCCGAACAATCAGATTCCGACGTCACGCTTTGACCCTGCAGCCGTTGCCGTTCTCAAGCTCCTGCCGGTCGGCACAGGCAATGGCAACATCCTTTACTCTCAGCCGCTGTCACAGAACTTTGACGAGGGCATCGTTCGCCTCGATCACACTTTGCGGGAAAAGGACCATATCCTTGCTCGCTACTACTACGACCATTTCATCAACCGTGCCTATCTCGACTCGAAAAACTACATCAACAACACCGGCAACAGTGACATCACCTTTCAGAGCGCGACCATCGGGGAAAGCCATACCTTCAATGCAGCCACACTGAATGAGATCCACCTCGCGTATGGCCGGGAGATCTCAGTCCGCTCTCCCGCCGCGGGTAGCCGCAGCCTGGCTGACCTCGGAGTGAAGATCGTAGCGCCCTCTGCTGACCCGATCATCGAGTCGCTCAGTGTGGCGGGATACTTCAACATTGCCCAGACTGATCCAGCCACCTTTGCGCGCAATCAGTACACGCTCAACGACCAGTTCAGTCTCATTCGTGGACGCCACAACGTCACCCTCGGTGGAGAGGCCATCGACGGCCAGGTCCTGCTCCGCAACCAGTTTCACCAGCCGGGCCAATTCACCTTCACCGCAGACTTCAATAACGACGCTCTTGCCTCCTTCCTGACCGGCAACATACGCAACTTCCTCCAGGGCAACGGCGAGTTCAAGGACAACCGACTCTTCACGTACGGCCTATTTGCCGATGACGCCTTTCACCTGTCGCGCCGCATCACTCTCACCGCTGGTCTGCGATACGATCCTTTCTTTCCATGGCACGAGACCAAAGGTCGCTCCGAGGTGTTCGACGAGAAGGCCTATGCCGCAAACCGTTTCTCCACCGTCTACACCAAGGCTCCTCGCGGCCTCCTCTTTCCGGGTGACTCCAACATTCCCCAGTACGGACTTGCCCCCAACCTGAAAAATGTCGCCCCTCGTGTCGGCTTCGCCATAGATCTCGACGGAGCCGGTAAAACCTCTCTCCGCGGCGGTCTTGGTGCGTTCTTCGATTCCATTCAAAACGGCATCTACAACAATCGATTCGTCGACGTCACCCCATTCAGCATCACTTACAACGTCACCGCCCCGACGGCCCCGTTCAGCGATCCCTACCGTGGCGCCATCAATCCCTTCCCTGCACCCCAGACCCCCAGCAAGGATGTGGTTTTCCCTACTCCCGTTCAGGTGGTCTCCTATGACCCTGCCCACAACGGCGTCTATCAAACCCCTGTGCTCTACGATGCCAACCTCACTTTCGAGCATCAGTTCCCGCAGGAGATCCTGGCGCGCCTGGCCTATGTCGGAACTCATAGCAGCCACCTGCTCGAAACCGTCGAGAAATCGCCCGCCGTCTACTCCGGGTCTCTCGCCAACCCGGACGCGCGCCGCTATTTTGCCGGATACACCAGCATCGCTACGGCCGTCCAAGACATCAACGCCAACTACCACTCCCTTCAGGCCACCTTCAACAAAAACTTCTCGCGCGGATTCACCATCCTCGCCAACTACACGTGGTCCCATTCCATCGATGACCTCAATGCAGGCCAGGGCGTAACCACCTCCGGCACCGGAACGCCATCCCCCATTCCCTGGTACCTTCCTGGCCGCCACAAGTTCGACCGAGGACCGTCTGAGTTCGATCACGCGAACCGTTTTGTCGCATCGTTCATCGCCAAAGCTCCCGAACTCTCGCGCGCCCCATTCGCACTTCGCTACGCTGTTGGCGGCTGGCAACTTAGCGGAATCTTCCAGGCGCAATCGGGCGCGCCCATCACAATCACTGCGGGCCGGGACCTATCCGGAACCGCTCTGGGCTCTGACCGGGGCGTGTACAACGGCGCGAACCCCTACGGCGGAGGAGCCTGCGGAACCACACGTCACTGCGTAGAATTTCTTAACACCGCGGCCTTTTCCCTCCCGGCGCAGGGAACCTACGGAAACATCCGCAAAGGCGCCTTCCGGGGACCGCCCCTCTACAACCTGGACGGCGGTCTCTCCAAGGACTTCCCCGTTCGCGAGGACCTCCGCTTTCAGTTCAAAGCTGAGTTCTTCAACCTGTTCAACCGCAACAACCTCAACACACCCATCCTTAGTCTCTCTTCGGCTGGCGCTGGCAGCATCCGCTCCAGTGCTATCGAACCGCGGATCGGACAACTGGCTCTAAAGATCATCTTCTAGCGGATACGCCGATAGAACTCCCGCGCATCCACGCGGGTCGCAATCGACTGAAAAGGGAGATCGGAAAGTATGGCGGAGAGACAGGGATTCGAACCCTGGATACCTTGCGGTATACACGCTTTCCAAGCGTGCGCCTTCAGCCACTCGGCCATCTCTCCGCGGTTCCCAACCCTGTTGAAGGTAACACAATCACCATCGATGCGCAGCCTCGGAAGACCCTCTACTGAACCCTCGCCGAAGCCTCGGCGAGTAGCGGGTCGCCCCGCTCCGCACCCGTCCAGATCTTCAGAAATCTCCGGTACGCCGCGATCCGATTTGAATCCTCCTTCGCTGCCGCGGCGGCTCTTCCCAGTTCGATCTCCGCCATCGGATACACCGCCGTTCCCTTCACAAACGCAAGCCCGCGATGCGTTTCGACGTTTTTGAAATCGGCAATCGCCAACTCGTCATGGTGAGCCGCCAGATGCGCCAGCCCCAGCAGGTAATTCGACAACGGAGGTTCATCGCGCATCTGATGCACACCCGAGAGCGCCTCCTGGGCTCGCATCGGATCTTTGGCCGCGATGGCCATCGCTCCACGGAGGACAGGAACAAAGAAGTCCGCAGCCCAGGAGTGCAGCCCCGATCCTCTCTGCAGGCGATCCATCGCCAGGGCTGCCCTCTCCTCTCCTCCACAAAGCGCCTGCGCCAGCCCGGCTTCGAAATCCGCCGTCCTCCCATAAGGAAGAGCTGTCGCCTCATTCGCAAAGGGGATGGCCTGCCCGCATCGCCCAAGCAACGCCCGATTCAGAGCACCCTTCGCCAGCATCGACGCTCCCGCCGAAGGTAAATGCGAGCTACCCTGCGCCGATCGCGCCGCCCTCTGCCAAACCTCTCCACCAGCAGTCAGCGCTCCCGAGTCGTCGAGCGCCGCCGCCTCATCCGCCAGAACCGCAAGGTTCATCTCTCCCCGACTCTCACCACCGGCATCCTCTGCTGCTCGCGTCGCACTTGTCCTTCCGCTGAGGTATCGAGCGGCCGCCATCCAGGAGTTCTCCCCTACACCAGCCTCCTTCGCCACCGTCGAAAGCCGCAGTGCATCGTCAAATCGATCAAGTCCCAGCAGCGCACGTACGGCCTCACCATAGGCGTCACCATAGGCCGGCTCGTGACGGTAGGCCTGCTCTGCGGACAGGAGTGACTCCGTCATATGACCTTGCAGCCGCATCACTCGAGCCAGCGCAACCATGCCCGCTGTATCCCACGGATCCGTCTCCAGCAGCCTGCGAGCGCTTACTCCGGCCGACCCATAATCCTGCGCATCCAGCGCCGCCGCCGCTGTCTCGGCCAGCAATCGCACGCGGTTCCCTGCCTGCGCCGCACTCAGTCTCGCTCGCCGGGCAGCATCCGCCGCCGCAAGCTCCGCGTACTGACCTTCGTAGGTCCAGGCGATCTGCACACCAGCAAGCGCAAAATTCGGTGACTCTCGCAAAGCCTTCCCGTACAGGTCGATCGCCGTGGTCACATGCCCACTCTGACGCGCATCCTCCGCCTCCGCAAACGAGGACAGCGCACCCATACTCGCCGTCGCCTGCTGTTCAAGCGGTAAGTTGTGCTGCGCAAGGTATGTGCCGTCCTCACCCAGTCTCCGCCGTAGATCAGTCGCCAGTCGATCGATCGCCTGCGCGATCTCTCCCTTGCTCCCCGCCTTCTCCGACAGACTCGCCAGCTTATCGTTCGAAACCGCTTCGAGCACCTCAAGAGTGATGCTGTACGGAGCTCCTTCACCCCTGACCTCGCCATATACATAGGCGCGCGCACCGACCCGTCGAGCCGCCGCGCGTGCCGAAACAGAGCTCGGTGGGAGATGATCCTCTGCCTCGATCTGCCGTATGCCCGCGCGGTATGCCTCCTGTCCCCTCCACCTCAGAGGTGATTGGGCTAATTGAATCTCCAGCCCTTCCATCACCGCGCCATCCAGAGCGGTGTCGCCCGTCCTGTTCTGAATCTCTGTCAGCAGGACCGAATCTGCAGGACCTAAAACCACCCGCCCAAAGCCTCCACTGCGCACCCATAACGCCATTCCTACAGCTCCCGCTACGAGCAAAGCCACAACGGCAATGGCTGCGTAGGTGGCACGCCTGCTCCTGTCTTTCGGGGGAACCTCCAGAGTCTTGGCTGCCGGCTCGCTCTCAGGAACCTCCGCGCCGGCCGAGCTTACCTTGCTCGAGGACGCGGGCGCGCGCTCCTCTCCCGGAGACCGTCGCAACTCTGGCTCGTCTCTGCTTACCTTCTCCGCCGGCCGGACAGCAGACTCTACTTCAGCCTTGATCTCTGATGGAACCGGGGGTGAGATCGCCAGAGCCTTGGGCCTTGGCACCTCTTCGTCTTGTCCCGCCAGAGCAGGTGCAGCCGCGCCCCCCGCCGCCGCTCTCTGCCCGGAGTCTTCCGCCATCGGCGCAGGTTCGCCCGGCTCAGCAACCGGCGACCTGCTGCCCCGGTCGGAACGAAATGCGCTCTCCCGCGGTCCGCTCTCCCGCGTGGGCAGGCGTCTTGGACGAATCAGATCCCCGCCCGAATCCGACTTCGAATCGTCGCTCTCCTCGGGAACCATCTCCGGCAGGGTGCCAAAGCTGCTCGACTCCCTCCTTCTAATCTTGTTCTCCCGAGCAATCGGGTCCGGTGCCTGCACCAGGGGAACCGACGCTCTCGGAACCTTCTTCAACCATCCGCCGTCACCCTTCACCGAAAGCTTGCGAAGTGTCCCGTGCAGCTCGTTCGCAGACTGGAAGCGCTCCGCACGATCCTTAGCCAGCAACCTCAGGATCATGCGTTCCAGATCCCGCGGAATGGTGTCGTTCCACTCACGAATCGACTCAGGCGCCTGGCTCAGGAGCTGCAGGTACACCAGAGCGCTCGTAGACCCCCGAAACGGCACCCTCCGTGTTGCCATCTCGTACATCACCACACCCAGCGAAAACAGATCCGACCGTGCATCCAGAGGCTCCCCGCGAGCCTGCTCAGGGGACATGTACGCCAGCGTTCCCACCGTCGTTCCAGCACTTGTGATCTCGATCGCCTGGGAGGCCAACCCCGCCCGCGACGCCTGGTTCACCTTCGCCAAACCAAAATCCAGCACCTTCGCCTGCACCCTTCCACCGGGCTTCTTCACTAGAAAAATATTGGCCGGCTTGATGTCGCGGTGCACGATCCCCTTCGCATGAGCCGCGGCCAGCGCCTCCGACACCTCTTCCGAGATCCGTACCAGATCCTCGATCGGCACCGCGCCCTGTGCGATCTTCTGCTTCAACGTCATGCCTTCGAGCACCTCCATCACGAGGTACGGCTCGCCACCCTGCTCGCCGATATCGAAGATCGTGCAGATATTCGGATGGTTCAGCGCAGACGCCGCACGCGCCTCGATCAGAAACCGCTCCCGCATGCCCGGCGTCGTGTACTCATCATGCAGCAGCTTGATCGCAACCTCGCGATGCAGGCGCTCGTCCCACGCCCGAAACACCAGGCCCATGCCACCGCCGCCCAGCTTCCCCAGGATCTCGTACGGCCCGAATCTTTGTCCCGCCTCGGGAACCATCGTCTCAGTGGTCCTGCCGTCTCAACTTGCTCGTGCTCATTTCAGAGAGTTCTCCTCCCGGATGATACGCCCACATGCCACCCGCTCCATACCCTCACCCGCTTTCGAAGGTACGTCCGTACCTCGCCGCCTCGACGACTCGCGCCGCCACCGCGCCTCCCCGCCCGACGCCTATACTTGTCCCTGTCACCCGTCTGGATCAAAGACCAAATCAGCCGATGCCGATCGAGACCCACGCCATGCCGGCCTCCCCACCTGGCGCATCGGTACGGCTCCGCATCACCTCCGCGCATCTGCTCCAGAGTATCGTCGCCTGGCTTGAGGCCCGTCCCGTCTTCGCCTTCCTGAGCCTCCTCGCACTCTACCTTCCGGCAATGCTCGCCCAGTCCTCCAACCATCTCCTCTGGCACGACGAGATCTTCACCCTCTACATCGCTCAGGCCCCCTCCGTACAGCAGCTCCTCGAGGACCTCCGCCAGGTCGATCTCAACCCCCCTCTCAGCTATCTGCTCAGCCGCCTCTCGATCTCTACCCTCTCCGCCACCACGCTCGCCTGCCGTCTGCCTGAGATCCTCGCCTTCGCCGCTGCAATGTTCTGTCTCTTCCGCTTTGTGCGCCGCCGCGCCGGCGTCCTCTTCGGCCTCTGTGCGGCATCCCTGCTCCTGTCCAGCCTCGCTGGGGAACTTGCCACCGACGCCCGCCCCTACGCTCTTCTCCTCGCCTTCACCGCCCTCGGCCTGCTCGCCTGGCAGCGTGTTGCCACCTCCAGCCCCGCCCGCGTCCTCACCCTCTCTCTTCTCTTCCTGGCCGCCTCCGGCATGCTCCTCAGCCACATCTTCGGCCTGCTCTCCTGGGCCGCGCTCGCCGCCGGTGAGACCGCCCGCATCGTGCAAAGACGCAAGGTGGATTGGCCAGCCTCCATCGCCTTCGCTGCGCCCCTCCTCGCCATCGTGGTCGACCTGCCCATGCTGCGAAGCCACAGCGGGTCCAGCTTTCCGCCCGCCTTCCAGCCCGGCGGTGAGGAGGTCTTCGACTTCTACATCCACCACATCGACCGCGAACTCATCGTCCTCCTCCTCTCCGCTCTCCTGTCCGCCCTCCTGCTCGGCCGCCACCACCTCCGCGGTCGCGGAAGCTGGCTGTTCTCCCGGTCCGAGTGGGTCTCGATCCTCTCTCTCCTCGCCCTCCCCGGCCTCCTTATCGCCCACCTCATGCTCAGCCACGGAGCCTTCTTCCCTCGCTACGGCGTCGTCGCATCACTCTCCGTCGCGCTCCTTGCCACCGCTCTGCTCGCCTTCTGGACAGGTCGCGAACCGCGCTCAGCCCTCTTCGCCGCCCTCATCGCCCTAGCCATCTCCGGCCAGATCACCTCCTTCGTTCACGGCCTGCCCATGCTCCTGTCCCGCCACCCCGTTCAGGCCTCCGAGCCTGTGCCCCAACCCTGCGAAGCCTGCACCCTCTCCGCCGCCATCGATCCCAGCCTCCCTCTCGTAGACGCGAGCGGTCTCACCTTCATCGAGATGGATCATCGCGAACGTCCCGAAACCCTTCGCCGCGTCTTCTTTCTCACCGACAAGGCGGCCGCACTCCGCTTCGCCCACGCCACCATCTTCAACGGCATGGACACGGAAAAAAGTGTCTTCCCCATCCGCGCCCACGTGCAGGACGACGCCAGCTTCCTTCGCGAGCACCCGCACTTCTTCGTCCTCGGCCAGTTCGACTATCCCGAGGACTGGCTCCTTCCGAAACTCCTCGCTGACGGGGCTATCCTGCAGCTTGTCGGCCATGTCTCCGGCGACTACAAGGATCACGAACTCTACGACGTGCGAATCCCCGCAACCTCGGCATCTCCGGCCCCGCCGAAGCAAGTTCCTGAGTCCCCCATAGCTTCCAGGAACGTCGAATTCCTGAGCCCTACCATCCCCGCTTCGCGATCGACGCCAGCTGCCCACTCACCCCCGACCGCACCGACGACGGCCCCGATCGGCCATCGCAGAACCACCACCGCCAGAGCCAGCGCCACAGCAGCTATCGTCACAGCAGCCCCCGTCACAGCAGCGACCATCCCAGCAGCGACCATCCCAGGAGCAATGATTACAGGAGCGACTATGACCACACCTCCCACCCGCCGCCTCACCCAGACCCTCCTCATCGACGCCGACGACACGCTCTGGGAGAACAACATCTACTTCGAGCGCGCCATCGCCGCCTTCATCTCCTACCTCGACCACCGTGTCCACACCCCCGAAGAGGTCCGCGAGCACCTCAACGCGGTCGAGCGCTCCACCATCGCCGCTCGCGGCTACGGTCTCACCAGCTTCCGCCACTCGCTCATCACCTGCTTCGAACAGCTCTCCTCCGCTCCCATCACCCCGGAGCGCCACGACCGCATCGTCAGCTTCGCCCAGTCCATTGCCGATCAGGAGATCGAACTCCTTCCCTCCGTCGCCCTCACCGTCGCCGACCTCGCCTCGCGTCACCGCCTCATCCTCGTCACCAAGGGCAACGAGGCAGAGCAGCTCGACAAGCTCTCCCGCTCCGGCCTGGCCCACCTCTTCTCCGACGTAGAGGTCCTCCCCGAGAAGCACATCGACGCCTACCACTCGCTCGCCGACCGTCACCGCTTCGAAGCCGCTCACACCTGGATGATCGGCAACAGCCCCCGCTCCGACATCAACCCCGCACTCGCCGCCGGCCTCCACGCCGTCTTCATCCCCCACGACTACACCTGGGTCCTCGAACATGAGTCCGTTGATCAACCCCGCGAAGGCCAAACCCTCCTCGAACTCAGCACCTTCGCCGACCTCGTCCACCACTTCTAGCGCCACCGCGCCGCTCCCCGCCTCCCCCCTCGATTCAGCAGCGATCCAGCAATACCTACGCACAAGCCGACTTCCCGATAGGTATCAGCGTGGCGGGGTCCTAAGCGGCTCCAAGGGTTTGGGCAGCTCCGTACCTGAGTCGATACTGGCGTCCACAAAGGAAGTCAGTGCCTGATCGTAAATAGATCCTGGACATCTCTGACGGTCAGGTCGTACCCATGAACCCCTCTCGAGGCGCACCTTCGATGCGCTTGCATGGACTGGACACGCTACGCGCGTTGGCCATTGTCGTCGTGATGCTCTATCACCTCAACATGCAAGGGCTGCTTCCATCGTCGATCAGCCCGATTGCTAAGATCGGCTGGGTCGGGGTCGACCTTTTCTTTGTTTTAAGCGGATTCCTCATCGGCTCTCAGCTCTTCAAGCCGTACCTGGCGGGTAGACACCCTTCACTCAGAGATTTCTATACACGTCGCGCGTACCGCATTCTGCCTGCCTTTTCGTTGTCTTGCTGCTGTATTTGCTCGTGCCGCTATGGCGCGAAGCTCCCGGCCCGTATGCTGGCTGGCAATACGCGAGCTTTACGTGGAATCTCTTGCTCCTTGGTTACCCCGAGAGTCGCGCGTTTTCTCACGTCTAGTCGCTATGCGTTGAAGAACACTTCTACTTGGTTTTCCCAATCCTGCTCATTCTCCTGATGCGTAAAACAGCAGTGTGGAAGACTGCTTCCGTGTTGCTGTTCATTGTCGTAGGTGGAATCGGACTACGGGCATGGCTGCTTCACTCCGTCGTTCAGCCAGCGGGCGACCAGCAAGGTCTTGTGATGATGAAGTACGTTTACTATCCAACATACTCGCGCCTTGATGGGCTAGCGATGGGCGTAAGCCTCGCCGTCGTTCGCACATTCAAGGTGCGTTGGTGGTCCCGATTCGCCCGGCATAGCGGGCTTTTGGCGCTATCCGGATTTGCCTGTGTGCTGGGAGCACTTTGGCTATGTGGCTTCGACTATCCTGACCCTGATCTTCCTCTGAGCATCCTCTTTGCCTTTCCCGCACTCGCATGTGGATTTGGGCTGCTTGTAGCTTCAGCGGTCTGCGAAAAGGGAGTCTTGCGCAAACGAATCCCTGGAGCATCAACGCTCGCAGCGCTGGCATTCAGCCTTTATCTCACCCACAAATCAGTTGCTCATGCTGCGCACAGTCTGCTGCCTACCCTCACAGCTCAGGCTGGGTGGCAATCTTCCGCCATCTATGCTCTAACGTGCCTAGGAGTAGCGTCGCTGCTGTACTTGGCGGTAGAGCGTCCTTTCATCGCGCTTCGGGTACGACGTGGTCTTCGGGAAGTCGCCTCTGGAGTCGATAGCGAGATACGCCTCGATCCTGCTATTTAGCTCGCCGCACCCGATAAGGAAAAGCGTCAGTGCTGGCGTAAGTACCGACAAACGCGCTTGGTGTGACTCATCGGATCCGAACTGCACCAGCCTCTATATCCCGGCCCCTACGGCTCATCCCGGTAGATCCCCATCTGCACCGCTCCACCCTCCACCATCCGCGCCCGAAACATCCCCGGCGTGTTGAACCCCCAAGCCATCTGCCCGTCCGGCGTAATCGCAATCACCCCGCCATCGCCGTGGATCGCCCCCAACTGCCGCTGCACCACATCGTCCACCGCCGCCTGCAGCGCCATGCCCTTGTACTCCACCAGAGCGCAGATCGTCCGCGCCACCGTCAGCCGGATGAAATACTCCCCCGTCCCGGTAGCCGAGACCGCGCACGACTGGTTCGACGCATACGTCCCCGCCCCAAGTATCGGCGTGTCCCCCACCCGGTTCCACATCTTCGCCTGCACCCCGCCCGTCGTGGTTCCCGCGGCAACATTTCCATCGCGATCCCTGACCACCATGCCCGTCGTTCCATACTTGTGAGCGTCCGGTATCTCGATCGCCGCCACCGGCTTACCCGGCTGCGGAGGTGCTCCCGCCGGTCGCGGCGGAATCGGCTTCCCCTCCTTCTTCAGCTGCTCCACCAAACCCTGCCATCGCCGCTCCGTAAAGAAAAAGCTGTTCGGCACCTGTTCGAGCCCCACGCTCTTCGCGAACTCATCCGCCCCGCTCCCGATCAGCATCACATGCGGACTCTTCTCCATCACCGCCCGCGCCAGCGATATGGGATGCCGCGTCCGCGTCACATCCGCCACCGCCCCCGCCTTCATCGTCGCTCCATCCATCATCGCCGCGTCCAGCTGATTGGTCCCGTCCGCCGCGAACACCGCCCCGTGTCCGCAGTTAAACAGCGGATCCTCCTCCAGCACCTTCAGCGCCGCCTCGATCGCATCCATTGCATGTCCACCCCCGTCGAGCACCTTCGCTGCCGCCCGGATCGCCGCATCCATCCCCGCCCGGTACACCGCCTCCGTACCCGGCTTCATCGTGGCACGCTCAATCACACCGGCTCCGCCATGCATCACAATCGCCCACTTCTGCGGTGCCGCCTTCGTCACCAGAGGCCCCCCGCCTCCCTGCCCCAGCGCCATCACCCCGCTCGCCATCAGGAGGCTCAAACCCAGTCCCAGCACCCGCATCGTCGCCATCAAGGTCACATCCTCCATCGCTCGTTTCCCGTAAACCGGATGCTATACTACCCCTCGGATTGATCCGCACGCCTGCGCCACAAAACTGCGTCAGGGAATAAGCGGAGGTGGCGAAATTGGCAGACGCACTAGCTTGAGGTGCTAGCGCCGCAAGGCATAGGGGTTCAAGTCCCCTCCTCCGCACCAATCCAACCATGTCGCCGCCCCGGGTTTATCCCGGTGCGCGAACTCAGAAGCTCAGAGGTCTTAAAGTCACCGAATGATCGCACTTGTTGTCACCATCCACATCATCGTCTGCCTCTTCCTTATCGGCGTCGTCCTCATCCAGCAGGGCAAATCCGCTGACCTGGCCGGTGCCTTCGGCGGTCAGGGCTCGCAGACCGCCTTCGGCCCGCGCGGTGCAGCTAACCTCCTCACCAAGCTCACGACCTGGTCCGCGATCCTCTTCATGCTCACCTCCGTCGGTCTCACCATCCTTCTCTCGCGCAACAGTGGCGATCATTCCGTGCTCTCCGGAACCGCGCATCCCGCCACGCAGACCACGCCCAAGAAGAAGTAATGGCAGCCACTTCTTCCGCGCGCGCAGGCCAACGGTCTGCGCGTTTCGCTTTCCATCAGCACATATCCGCAATCCGCTCTCTCAGACTAGGCCCCGCATGATCCACGAAGTCCTCACCGTCGGTCCGCTTCAGTGCAACTGCTCCGTCCTCGGTGACGAGACCTCCCTCGAAGCTATCGTCGTCGATCCCGGCGATGAGATCTCCCGCATTATCGCCGTCCTCGAAAAGCACCAACTCTCCGTCAAGCAGATCGTCGTCACCCACGCCCATATCGATCACATCGCCGGAGCGCAGCGCCTCAAAGCCCTCACCGGCGCGCCCATCCTCTACAACCAGCTCGACCTCCCGCTGGTCAGGATGATGGACCTCCAGGCCGGCTGGCTCGGCGTCGCAACCCCCGACGTCCCGCTCCCGGACCTCAGCCCAGCCGACAACAGTGTGGTCAGTGTCAACGGCCTCTCAGGCACCGTCCTCTACACTCCCGGACACACGCAGGGCAGCCTCTGCCTTCACCTGCCCGCTCACCATCTCCTGCTCGCCGGGGACACCCTCTTCGCCGGCTCCGTCGGTCGCACCGACCTCCCCGGAGGCAACACCCCCCAACTCCTCCGTTCCATCCACGACCGCCTCCTCCCTCTCCCCGAGCACACCCGCGTCCTCCCCGGCCACGGCCCCGCTACCACCATCGGCGAAGAGCGGCAGTCCAACCCCTTCCTCCAAAACCTCTGATCAACACCCCAATCCCATTTTCTTCGTCAGGCAGCGAGTCAGTGCGATCTACTTCGCCCTGCTGGCAGCCGCGAAGACCTGCTTCGCGCTGGTCCGCCCTTCCACTCGCTGCGTACCCTCGATACCGAACCCGATCCACCCGGAATTCACACCGTCGATCATCTCTTCATAGGCCCATGTTCCGCCCTTCGGCAGCCCCATGTGTTCGAGCGCACCCGCCCACGCCTCACGCGGAATCGCCTGCGCCTTCACCTCACGATGAAGCACCTCACCAAGCTCGCTCGCCAGCTCATCAGCGCTCACCATGGAGCCGAGCTCGATGACCCGCTTCCCGTTCCACTCGCTCGTAAGCAGCTTCGCGACCTCAGCGCCGATATCCTCGGTAGCAATCATGGGCACCTGCCGATTCGTGGGCGCATACAAGACTGGCAGAGTGCCGCCCTGCCCTGCCTGTAAGCCGAACAGGTAATTCTCGTAAAACGACCCAGCCCTCACAAACGCCACCGGAAACGGCTCTTTGCTCAAAGCTTCCTCAAGCAGATGCGTTGCCGTGATCAGCCCCAGGCCAGAGGTCTTCTCCGAGCCCATCGAGGAAAGCGCCACGACCTTCGGCGGCGTCGCCTTGGCGAGAGCCTTTTGGTAGCTCGCGATCAACGCCCTGGCCTCACGAAAATCAGGCGAAGGCGTCTGGCTGGGCGGCATCATCAGGTATGCTCCCTCCACGCCATCGAGCGCCCGCGTCATCGCCGCTGAATCTTCCCACGCACCCTTCACCATCCACACCCGCCGCCGCCCAATCGGCAGCCTTGGCTTCGTCACGAACAAGCGCCCGCACCTCCATCCCCATCTCCAGAAGGTGTCGTGCCGCCGCGCCGCCTACGTTACCCGTAATCCCCGTGACCAGATACATTCTTTGCTCTCCTTCGGAATCTGATGCGGCCCCTTGCCAGCCGTCGCATTCCTTTGTGACAAGCGAAGCTGCGCACCGCCGAGGCGGAACTAGGCTTACGAGCGGCTCTGAGTCTCAGCAGTCAGGTGCTGCCGGCGCCCGTCGATGAGGCGGTTCCCGAGAACCACGCCGGTCACCCGAACCGCTCATGCCTCCCCACACCACATCCCGACCACTCCCATCCCCGCCCGAAACTCCTCAACCGGCACAATCAGACTCACCACCACCCGCCCCCTCTCCGCGATCCCATAAAACTCTCCCGGATGCACCACCACACCTCGTCGCAGGAGCTCCATCTCGACCGCCTCGCCAGACCTCTGCGGCAGCCGCAGCACCGCGCTCCACCCAGCATCCGCCCGCAGCATCTCCACCCCACACTCCACAATCGCAGCCACGTTCCGTCGCACCCGCTCCGCAATCTGGCCCCGCAGCTTCTCCCTCGCAGCTAGCCAGAACGGCAGAGCCAGCTGCACCGGTGCACTCATCGACAAGAACGTATCCGCGACCACCTCCATCCGTCCCAGAGCCTCCGCCTTCTCCGCGGGAGGCCCGCACACCACCACCCACGCCGCCTTCATCTGCGGCAGCCCCGCGATCTTGCTCATCCCGCTCAACACAAACGTCGGCACCGGATGCCCACCCTTCGCAAAGCTCCGGATCGTCTCCCCATCCCGCAGCGGATAGTCAAGAAAAACCTCATCCACAATCAGCGCCAGCCCCCGCCGCACACAGATCTCCTCCAGCCTTTGCCTCTCCGCCACCGACGTCGCGTGCCCCGTCGGGTTGTTCGGGTGCACCACCGCAATCGCCCTGGTCCGCTCCCCGATCGCCCGCTCCAACTCCGCAAAGTCGATCCACCACCCGTGATCGTAAAACAGCGGATAGCTCCGCAGCCGCACATCATCGAGCTCCGCCAGAAACTCAAACAGCGGATAACTCGGCCGCGCAATCAACACCTCGTCGCCCGCATCGCATAGCAGCCGGAACACAAAGCTGTACGCCTCGCTCGTACTCGTCGTCAGCACCATATCCTTCGCATCGACGTCAGCTCCATGCCCCGCGTAGTACCCTCGCACAGCCTCACGCGCCACCCGCATGCCACGCGGATCGGGATCGTAAATCAACACCTCAGCCTGTTGCAGTGGCCCCAGGATCTTGTCCGCGTCATACGCGAACCCGCACACCGTCGGATTTGAAACAGTGAGGTCGACGATCCGCCCGCCGCCCTCTCTCGCCCGCCGGATCGCCGCCGCAAACGCGCTCTCCCCAACGTCCCATTCCGTTCGCGCAGAAAATCTCCAGCTCACACCCTGATGCTAATCGAGCCGCCATACCCACCGTACAATCGCATCATCTCCCCATGAACGAGGCCCCCGTCCACACCCCCGTCCGCGCCATCCTCTTCGACTACGGCCTCGTCCTCTCCGGGCCGCCGAACCCCACCGCCTGGACCCGCATGCGCTCCATCACCTCCCTCGACGAAGAGCCCTTCCACCACGGCTACTGGGCCCACCGCCACGCCTACGACAGCGGTGAACTCTCAGGACGCGCCTATTGGCAGCTCATCGCCGCCGACGCCGGCCTCCCCACCCTCACGGCCGAAGATCTCGACGCCCTCTTCCACGCCGACACCGACCTCTGGACCGACCTCAACCTCCCCATGGTCGAGTGGGCGCAGAACCTCCACCGCGCCCGCATCCCCACCGGCATCCTCTCCAACATCGGCGACCAGATGGAGGCCGGCGTCCTCCGCAAACATCCCTGGCTCTCCGCCTTCGATCACATCACCTGGTCCCACCGGCTCAACACCGCCAAGCCCGACCTCGCCATCTATCGCCACGCCGCCGACGGCCTCGGCATCTCCCCCTTCAACATCCTCTTCATCGACGACAAACTTGAGAACATCGAGGCCGCCCGTAGCTGCGGCATGCAGACCATTCAGTACAGCACCCATCAGCACTTCCTCGAGGAGATGAAACACCGCAGCCTCTTGAGCCTCCTTGAAGACCCGCCCCACCTCCCAAACTCCTGATTCACTCCACCACCGCTCAGACCCACCCCCTCTGTTGTGTCATTCTTCGCGAAGCGAAGGACCCGCTTCCCCATCCATCTCCTGCAAGCGTTAAAGCTCCTACCGCCGCGTCCCCGCCCCTGCCACGATCGGCGCCTGCTCCACAATCTCAATCCCGAAGCCCTGCAGCGCCGGCACATGCGTCGGCGTATTCGTCAGCAGCTGAATCTTGTGGATCCCCAGGTCCGACAGAATTTGCCCACCCAGACCCACCTGCCGCAGCGTCCTCTGGCTCCGGTCGTCCAGGCGCCCCCTCTGCTCCCGATGAAACGTGATCCGGTGCGGCTGAACCGTCCGATCGATCCCGAAGCCCTTCGATCCGTTGTGCAGGTACACCAGCGCGCCTCGCCCGGTCTCCGCAATCATCCGCAGCGAGTTGTCCACGATCATCCGGTCGTCGCACAGCGTCGTCCCAAACACATCCCCAGCCAGGCAGTGCGTATGCACCCGGACCGGGATCACGTCGCCGCCGCTCACATCGCCATACACCAGCGCCACGTGGCTCTCGCCCCCATCCACCTCGCTCTCGTAAGCAATCATCCGGAACTCGCCATGCGCGGTCGGCATCAGGCTCTCCGCCACGCGATGGATGTACCGCTCATTCTGTAACCGGTAGCGGATCAAATCCGCCACCGTCACCATCTTCATCCCATGGAGGTCGCAGAACTTCAGGAGATCCGGCACCCGCGCCATCGATCCGTCGTCGTTCATAATCTCGCAGATCACACCCGCCGTCACCAGCCCCGCCATCCGCGCCAGATCGACCGACGCCTCCGTCTGCCCCGCCCTCACCAGCACACCACCCTTGCGCGCCCGCAGCGGGAACACATGCCCCGGCCGAGCGAGATCGTACGCCGTCGACGCCGGATCGATCGCCACCTTGATCGTATGCGCCCGGTCCGCCGCCGAGATCCCCGTCGTCACCCCCTCCCGCGCCTCCACGCTCTCCGTAAACGCCGTCCCAAACCGCGACGTATTCTCCTGTGTCATCGGCCCCAGCCGCAGGTAGTCGGCCCTCTCCTCCGTCAGCGTCAGGCAGATCAGGCCGCGCCCAAACCGCGCCATGAAATTGATCGCCTCGGGCGTCACATGCTCTGCCGCCAGCGTCAGGTCGCCCTCATTCTCGCGATCTTCGTCGTCCACCACCACCACCATCCGCCCCGCCTTGATCTCCGCCACAGCCGCCGTCACGTCAGCAAACATCCCCAGACCTCCGCGAACAATCCCTTCCCATCAGACTCGCACGCCCGTCCCGCAGCACCAAATATTGTTTCGGTTGGAGAAACTATCCCCACGTAAAAAGCGCCACCCGAAGGCAGCGCTCTCTCGCAATCTCTTCAACCACCAACCTACAGCGTTGACTCGATCTCAAATCCCCAGGCCTCTAGCAGCGCCTCCGGAATGTACTTCGAATTCTTGTTGCGCCGCGCCCACTCCCGCAGACGCGTCGACCGGATGTACTGATCCGGCGTCAACTTGTACTCCTTCACCACCAGCTCAAACGATGTAACCGTCGGCACGACCGGCCCAATCGGCTCCGGCTTGCCCCAGTTCGGATTTCCTCGACGCTTCGCCATTCCTCAAACTCCTCCACTGCGAAGACGTTCATACCGACCCATATCCACATTTGCAACCAACACCTTATGTTAAGCCAGTTCGTCCCGCCAAAGCAAGCTGCAGGGCAACGAACCCCTCATCGCGCGCGCCACAGGGTCCAACAACACAAGCAGCACCGTACAGACTCGCTTGTCCGATATGCCGACTTCTCGTCCAAGTGCGATCTCATACGTTCATTTTGCGCATCGGTTACGCGAATCGCATTTGTGAGAACTTATCGGACTCGCGACCGTGACAGAGACTTAAACTGCTTCACTTCACTCTCGAAAGCTCAACATCTGCAAACCGCTCTGACCTTCCACTGGTCTGATTATCAATGATCCATTGCCACGTATCGGAGGCTTCATGGAATAGGAATGCCGTATGGATTGACTCTGACGGTGAGATCGTAAAGACGAAAGGAATGGAATCGCCGGACGGCTTCGCACGGCAAGTGACTTGCGAGGTCAAGGCACCACCGGCGGTTGAGTCCAGCCAAAGGCAGCCGTACTGCTTAGCCTTTGCATCCCAGCTCACAAGGATGATCGCCTCATACGCTGGCTCATCATGACCATCTTTCTCACGCGACACCTCGTGAAGCTCCAGATACTCGTGACGCAATAACCAATGTGCTTGAACATCATGCGTCGCCTGCTTTCCCGCAATCCTGCCCTTTAGAACCCAGCTTCCCGCAAGATGATCCAGCAAACGTAGTGGATCACTAGATGGGTTTTGTGCCAGAGCTAATGAACCACATGAAGCAAAGCAAAGACACACCGCCAGGATTGCTCGCATACTCTCACTTATATACGTGCCGTATCGGCAATATACGGGACGCGTCGGCGATAACCCACGGAGCTGCAAGTGCAGGATCACCGGATTGGTACCGTGAAGTCGGCTTGGAACCACTGTTCTCGGACAAGTGAAATCTACCGCCGCACCGCCTCCCCATAAAACCGATCCATATCCCCCTTCATCGCCTTCAACGCATCCACATTCAAATACACCATGTGCCCCGCCTGGTAGTACCCAAACTCCACGTTCCCCTTCAACGCCTCCGGCAGCATCATGTGCGCCAGATCATATTCCGTCCCGAAGAACGGCGTCGCCAGGTCGTACCATCCATTCGCCGAGAACACCCGCAGCCGCGGATTCTTCCGCATCGCGTCCGCCAGGTCGAGCGCCACATCCGGAGCCGTTTGCTCGCCCCGCCCACCACCTCCCCCCGGACCCGCAGCAGCCGCCCCCGGCCGATGCTTGAAGTCCCAGGCCTGATTGATCCCCGGTCCCTGCAGGTAGTAGGGCTCAACACTCATGTACTTCAACTCGCGCTGCAGGTAGTCATGGAGCGCCCCCACATAGATCCCGCTGATCCCCGTGTCCGATGGGTCGTACCCCGGCGAATCACCCGCCGACTCCGGATCCCATCCCCGGAACCGCGCGTCGTACCGCCCCAGCGTCCGCTCCTCATCCCGCAGTAGCTCCTTGCGAAATCGCGTCGCCGGAATCCGCAGCTTCGACTCCCTCACATACTCGACCGGCAGTCCCGTGAACGCCGCCACCTTCGCCGCAACCTCGTTCATCTCGGCCGCCGGCAGCTTGTCACCCTGCGCCAGCGCCGTCAGGTATGGCCCCCGCGCAAACTGCCGTGCCTGCTCCACAAACTCCGCCATCGTCCCCGCCGCCTTTACCTTCTTATAGTGATAAGCAATCGCCGCATAGCTCGGAAAATACGCCACCTCCTCGAGGTCATATCCCGGATTTCGCCGGTTGTAGTTCAGGATCGACGACAGCAGCGTCACCCCATTGAACTCGATCCCATCATTCTGCAGCGCATCCACCAGCCCCGCCGACCGCGTCGTCCCATAGCTCTCCCCGAATAAAAACTTCGGCGACCCCCATCTCTGATTCACCGTGATGTACTTCACAATGAACTTCTCGAACGCATGAATATCCTGGTCGGTCCCGGCAAAGTCCTTCGCCGTTCCCTTCCCCACCGCCCGCGAAAATCCGCACAGCGGCGCGTCGATAAACACCAGGTCCGTCTTATCCAGAAGACTGTACTGGTTCGGCACGTATTGGAACGGCGCCGGCCCCGTCGCCTCCGGGCTCTCCGTAATCACCCGCACCGGGCCAAACGATCCCATGTGCAGCCACAGCGACGCCGCCCCCGGCCCGCCGTTATAGAAGAACGTCACCGGCCGGTTGCGCGCGTCCACGCCGTCCTGTGTGTACGCGACATAGAAGATGCTCGCATTCGCCTTGTCCTGCTCGTCCCGCAGCAGCAGGTTGCCCGCCGTCGCCGTGTAATGGATCGTCTGCCCACCCACCTGCAGCTCGTGCTTCGTCACCGAGCTCGTCTCCGGCGGAATCGGCAGCATGCCCTCGGCACTCTGCGCCGGCTCACCCTTCTGCCGCGCATCGCCCCCCGGTTCAGCATTGCGCGGCTGTCTCGCGTCGTTACTCTGTGCCGGATTCGGCTGCGGTCGCGCCTCTCCCGTCTGAGCTCGACCGCAGACACACATCGCCACCACCGAAGCCGCAACGGCAATACCCATCAATCGACGATTCACTCGGCTCCCCCTGAAAACACCTGCAGAATTTTTACTTTGGCAACATCATACGTGCCTCCTCTCCGGATTAAGCAGCGTGCATCTTTTACCCCCGGCCCCACGTCTATGACCTCTGATTGAACGCCCGTCTCTCCTTCCCTTCACCCTTACCTTGAGGAATTCATGAGCAAACCTCTCTGCGCTGACCTTGACCTCGAAGGCCTCGACCTCGAAGATCTCGCGCCCTCCGACCCTGCCGAGTCCAGCTTCACCCGCCGCACCTTCTTCAAGACCGCCGGCATCCTCAGCGCCGCCGTCGTCACCGGCGTCCCCTCGCTCGCCTCAGCCGAGCCGTCCGCCGTCGTCCCCGCCCCCCAAAGCCTCAACCTCACCCTCAAGGTCAACGGCGAGTCGAAGTCCCTCTCACTCGACTCCCGAACCACCCTGCTCGACGCCCTGCGCGAGCACCTGGACCTGACGGGATCGAAGAAAGGTTGCGACCACGGCCAGTGCGGCGCCTGCACCGTCCTCCTCGACGGTCGCCGCGTCAACTCCTGCCTCACCCTCGCCGCCATGGCCGAGGGCTCCGAGATCACCACCATCGAAGGTCTCGCCAAAGGGGACCAGCTCGACAACCTCCACCCCGTCCAGGCCGCCTTCCTCGAGCACGACGGCTACCAGTGCGGCTACTGCACCCCCGGCCAGATCTGCTCTGCCGTCGCCCTCCTCGAAGAGCAGAAGCGAGGCGAGCTCTCGATCGTCTCCCTCCAGGGCAAAGAAGAGCAGGCCCGCAACCCGGCTCATCCCGAGCTCACCGACAACGAGATCCGCGAGCGCATGAGCGGCAACATCTGCCGCTGCGGAGCCTACCCCAACATCGTCGCCGCCGTTCGCGCCGCATCGCGCGCTTCATCGCAAGGAGCCCGGGCATGAACCCCTTCACCTACCAGCGCGCCTCCGCTCCCGATCAGGCCATCCACGCCGGCGCCGCTAAAGGCGCAAAGTTCCTCGGCGGAGGAACCAACCTCATCGACCTCATGAAGTCCGACGTCGAGCACCCCTCCACCCTCATCGACATCACCCATCTCCCGTTCTCCGGCGTCGCCTCGAGCCCCAGCGGCGGCGCCACCATCGGTGCCGGCGTCCGCAACTCCGACCTCGCCAACCACCAGATCATCCGCACCCAGTACCCCTTGCTCTCGCAGGCGCTGCTCGCCGGAGCCAGCCCCCAGCTTCGCAACATGGCCACCACCGGCGGCAACCTCCTCCAGCGCACCCGCTGCTACTACTTCATGGACACCGCCTTCCCCGAGTGCAACAAGCGCGCCCCCGGCAGCGGCTGCGGCGCCATCAAGGGCTTCAACCGCATCCACGCCATCCTCGGTCAGACAGACAACGGCGCCGCCAGCCCGGATACCTGCATCGCCACCAACCCCTCCGACATGAACGTCGCCATGTCCGCCCTTAAAGCCACCATCCAGGTTCAGGGCCCCAAAGGAAAGCGCTCCATCCCCATCGCCGACTTCCACCGCCTCCTCGGCAAAGATCCACAGCTCGACACCACCCTCCGCCCCGGCGAACTCATCCTCTCCGTCGACCTCCCGGCCGCGAAGTTCGCCAAGAACTCTTACTACCTCAAGGCTCGCGACCGCCAGAGCTACGCCTTCGCCCTCGTCTCGGTAGCCGCCGGCCTCGAGATGGACGGCCAGACCATCAGGTCCGCCGGCCTCGCCCTCGGCGGCGTCGCCCACAAACCCTGGCGCTCGCCCGAAGCCGAGCACGCCCTCGCCGGCCAGAACGCCACCCCCGAGACCTTCAACAAGGCCGCCGCCCTCGCCCTCGCTGGCGCCAGAGGCTACGAGCACAACACCTTCAAGATCGAACTCGCCAAGCAATGCATCGTGCGCGCCCTCACCCTCGCCGCACAAGGAGTCCAGGCATGATCTCTGCCCCCGCAGCCCTCCCATCCGCCTTCCAGGAAGAGAAGGAGAGCACCAACCCCAAGCAGCTTGATCACCGCTACGATGGCGTCGCCAAGGTCACCGGAAAAGCCAAGTACGCCGCCGAATTCACCGTCAAGAATCCCGCCTACGCATTCGTAGTCCAAAGCACCATCGCCAGCGGTACCCTGACCGCGATCGATCAGGCCACCGCCGCCAAGGCCCCCGGCGTCCTCGCCATCCTCACCCCCTTCAACGCGCCGGAGCTCCCCAAGCCGAAGCCCCAGCCACCCGCCCGCCGCCACATCACCGTCCTCCAGGAAAAAGATGTCTGGTACAACGGACAGCCCATCGCAGTCGTCGTCGCCAACTCCCTCCCCGAGGCCCAGTACGCCGCCAGCCTGCTCAGGATCACCTACGCCAAGACCCCGCCGAAGCTCGACTTCCACGGCCGCCTCGGCGAAGGCCGCGCTCCGAAACAGCAGGGCCGCGAGCCCGCCGACAGCAAGCGCGGAGACGTCGACGCCTCCCACAACAAGTCCGCAACCAAAATCGACGTGACCTACACCACCCCCGTCCAGAACCACAACCCCATGGAACCCCACGCCACTATCGCCGAGTGGGTCGGCGACAAGCTCAACGTCTTCGACTCCACCCAATACATCACCGGCGATAAGATGAGCATCGCCCGCACCCTCGGCATCCCGTTGGACGATGTCCGCGTTCAGTGTCCCTACACCGGCGGTGGCTTCGGCTCGAAAGGCTCCACCTGGTCCCACGTCGTCCTCTGCGCCATGGCCGCCAGGGTCGTCAAACGCCCGGTCAAACTCGCGCTCGAACGCAACCAGATGTTCGGTCCCGTCGGCACCCGGCCCACCACCGTCCAGAAGATTCGCCTCGGCGCCAGCTCCGACGGCAAGCTCCTCGCCATCCAGCACGACGTCACCGAGCACACCTCCGTCATGGAGGACTTCCTCGAACCCTCCGCCTACCAGAGCCGATACCTCTACGACTCTGAATCGAACGCCACCTCGCACCGCCTGTTCGAGATGAACCTCGGCGTCCCCACCTTCCAGCGCGCTCCCGGAGAGGCCACCGGAACCGCCGCCCTCGAATGCGCCATGGACGAACTCGCCCACGCCCTCAAGATCGATCCCCTCCAGCTCCGCCTCAACAACTACGCCGAAAAAGATGTGGAGAAAGACAAGCCCTGGACCTCGAAGCACCTCCGCGAGGCCTACACCGAAGCCGCCGATCGCTTCGGCTGGTCTAAACGCAACCCCACCCCCGGCCAGATGCGCGAAGGCAACAAGCTCATCGGCCACGGCATGGCCACCGCCATCTATGGAGCCAATCGCTCCGCCGCCCAGGCCGTCGTGCGCATCCTTCCCAACGGCCGCGGCTTCGTCGGCTCCGGCACCCAGGACCTCGGCACCGGAATGTACACCATCATGGCCCAGACCGCGGCCGACGCCCTCGGCCTCGACCCAACCCTGATCGACGTCAAGCTCGGCGACTCCACCCTCCCCAAGGCTCCCGTCTCCGGCGGCTCGCAATCCGCAGCATCCGTCTGCCCTGCCATCCCTCCCGCTGCCCTCCAGGCGATGCTCAAGCTCTCCGAACTCGCCGTCAACGACACCCAGTCACCCCTGCACGGCCTCAAGTCCGTCGACCTCGATTTCAAAGCCGGCCGCCTGTTCTCGAAGGCCGACCCCGCGAAGAGCCAGACCTACGCCGCCATCCTCACCCGTAACGGCAACCAGCCCGTCGAAGGTCACGGCGACGCCGAACCCTCGCAGGACCACACCTCCTTCACCTCGCAGTCCTGGGGAGCCGTCTTCGCCGAGGTCGCCGTCGACGCCTCAACCCACATGGTCGAGGTCCGCCGCGTCGTCGCCACCTACGATATCGGCACCCTCATGAACAACAAAACCGGCATCAACCAGCTCCACGGCGGCATTGTCTGGGGCGTCTCGACCGCCCTCCACGAAGAGGCCCACATCGATCCCGTACACGGCCGCACCGCCAACGAGAACCTCGCCGAATACCACGTCCCCGTCAACGCCGACATCGGTGTCCTCGACGTCACCTGCCTCAACATCCCCGACACCAAGTTCAACCCGCTCGGCGCCCGCGGCATCGGCGAGATCGGTATCACCGGAGCCGCCGCCGCCGTCGCCAACGCCATCTTCAACGCCACCGGCAAACGCATCCGCGACTACCCCATCACCCCCGACAAAATCATGCAGGCCAAGATCACGCAGGCTGAGCCCATAACCACCTGACCAGAGAATCCTGGGCCCCCACGTCTACTCGTTCTCCGCCCGCCGGCTCTCCGGAGCCGGTCTCCTCGTCACCGTCAGGCTCTCCCGCTTCAGAGTCACGGTGCGCGTGTCGCGTCGCTCCGTGTCCCGTCGAGTCACCCGTACCTCCTCCTTCAACACCAGCTGCGTCGTCAGCACCAGCTGCTCCTCAACCACCGGATAAATAGTCGTATCTCCCTCCTTCCGCACGGCCGGCGGAGAGTCAACGGGCTGGTTCAGAACCACGCGCTCAATATCGAACGTCCGCACCGCCAGCGGCACATCCAGCGTCTCGTGGTACTCCTGCGTCTGCTTTTCGAGCAGCACGGTCCCTGTAACCACCGTGCGCTTGCCCACCGCCATCTGCTCCTCGATCACCGGAATCATCACCGGATCCGCGCCCATCCGGTCCTCCTGCGCGGCAAAGCTCTCCGCCCGTCCCCGTCCCGCTTGCTTCAACAGAAATGCCGTTGGGACGCGAAGCACCTGTCCGCTCGGAAATCGAAGCTCCGTCTGCGATCTGCGCGCATCGAGCTCTCCAGACGCGGTAAGAACATTGTCGTTCGAACTTTCGGTTGATCTTCCCGCGGATCCGGTTGAGGAAGGGTCGATCGAACTCTGCGGCTCTGAGGTGTGGTCCACATTCGCTCCAAGGTGCTCGTCACGCGTCCAGCATGCGTCGGGGAAAGAACGGGCCGGACATGTTATCTGTCCGGCCCGTCTCCTGTTCTATTCCGCAACCATGGTTAGTAGCGGTTTTTCTGGTTGTCTTCTGTACCCGCATTCGCAGTGTTGCCGGCAATCTGTTCGACCTCAACTTCGGTCTTGCGAACCGTGTCGTGAACAGCCTCGGTCCGCTCGCTTGTCTGCTTGCCGACCATCACCTCTTCCACCACACGGCTGTTCTTCGCCACCACTGCCTCTTCCCCGGTTGCGCGCAGCTCGAAGGAGGCATCCTTGCCCGCTTCGAAATCCGCGGCCGTGGCCTCGCGATTCACCGGTCGACGCTCCACGTTGATCCGCTCATCACGCAGCGTCACGTCCGCTTCGGCCGGCCGCTCCACCACATGCGAGTAGATCCGGACGCCGCCGCGATCAACCTCGCGCTTGCCCACGACCAGCTGCTCCTCCACCACCGGAATGGCCTTCTCGCCCGTCAGGTTGCGTGCGGTGTCGCTGTCCGTCCTTGATCCGGTGCTGCCGAGACCCGACGCCGTGTTGCCCAGGTATCCAGGCGTGTTCGATCCAGTCGGCTGCTGATTTCCACCCTGGATGTCACGCGCCCCGTGCTGCTTCAGCAGGCTCGCAACCTCGTTCGCCTCGTCATCGTCCGCCTTCACGGTCAACAGAGCTCCTCCCTGGTTGACGCCGCTCGCATAGTGTCCATGCGCCTCATCATCGCCGCCTGTGAGAGATCGGAAGAAGTTGCCGATCTTCTCGCCAATCCCTTCCGCTGCGCCCTCTGCCGCGCCCGCCGTCTTGCGTGCTGCCGAACCTACACCTGAGCCTGTGCCGGTATCGTAGCTCGTCGCATCCGTGCGCGAGGACGACTGCAGACCAGCGTCCAGGCCAATGTCTTCACCATCTCTGCCATAGCCGGTTCCGCGGGAATTCTCACGATCCATCGCGCCCGACGAGGAAAAGTCCTCATCGTGATCGTTTGCCACAATCTTGATGTCGCTCGCGTCAAAGCCGTTCGACACCAGAGCCTGCTTCACCTGCTGCGCTTCCACTGTGCTGTTGAAAAGTCCTACCACTGTCTTCGACATACGGTGTCTCCTGGAGCAGCCCGAAAGGTCTGCTCATCTGGTTATTGCTGCGAGAAAAGTTCGACGCGGCGATTTTCTGCCTTGCCGGGGGCGGTGGCGTTGGTATCGACGGCCGTTCCGCGCCGAAACCAGCTCCCGTCAGCCGGCTGCGATCAATTCCTTGGCTCTGGAGATAGTCCGCCACGGTCTTGGTTCGCCGGTCTGAAAGAGATTCGTTGTGAGCTGCGTCCCCGGTACTATCCGCATAGCCTTCAAGCCGGAGATGGACGTTGGGGTTGCCCTCCATCGCTCGGGCGGCGCGCTGGAGAGTAGCTTCTCCCTCCGGTGTAAGCGTCGCCTGGTCGGCTTCAAAGTGCACCGTTCCTGGGTCCGGGAATGCTGCCGGCGAGGTCTGCGACACGGTGGGAGTCTCCCCCGATCTCTCAGATTCGCCGCGATGGCGAGAGAAAAAGTAAGCCAGCAACGCGAGCACAAGAAGCAGCGGAAGGAGCCATGCCCACATCGGCAGCCCCCTCTTCTTCTCCTCGTAGATCTTGACGCGTTCTGCCATGCTCCTCCTTCCGGTCAGTCAGAATTCTGGTCAGTCAGAATTCTGGTCAGTCAAAATTGCAATCTGTTGTCGAACGTCCTTCTAGCCACACTTCTAGTAAGACCCCTTTGAAGCCATCCGGCGATCGTTGGCAGGCAGTTCCTCTACCTCGACCTCCGTCCGGCGAACCGTGTCCCGGATATGCTCGGTGTGCTCTGCGGTCTCCTTGCCCACCATCACCTCCTCGACCACCCGGGCGTTCTTCGTGATCACAGCCTCCTCCGCCGTCTCCGTAAGCTCGATCGAGCGATTTCCCCGCCCTTCCATCTCCGCCGGAGTCGCAGCCCGATCGACCGCATTCCGCTCGACCACGACATGCTCCTCGCGCAGCTTGATCGTCTCCTCGGCCGGTATCTCGACGATGCGCCTGTAGACCCGAACGCCCCCCTGGTCGACGGTGCGCTTGCCTACCTGCAGCTGTTCTTCAACCACCGGAATCGCGGTCTCACCCGTAAACTTCCTCTCGGACTTTCCCTCCGGCTTCGGAGCAGACCCAAACGCCGCACGCCCACCTGCCGGACCAGCATCGGCCACACCGTCAGCGCCGGTAGCCTGACGAGCGCCGGCATCGGGAGCAGAACCGGCATCCGAAGCAGCGCTTGCATTCGGACCAGCGCTGCCATTGAGACTAGCGCCCGCTGCTAGGCCGGCCCCGGACGGCCAGGCCGCGCCAGCACTCGCCGATCTCCCCGCCGCCGGGCCAGCCTCCCGGACCTCCTCGCGTTCGTCATCCTCATCGATCTTTGTGGCCTGGTGCCTTTCGAAGATCTCCTCCACCGCTTCCACATAGGCAGACGTCGCCGACACCGCCACAACAGTTCCACCCTCCTCAATCCCGTCTCGAAGGTGCTTCAGGTCACGCTCCGGAATGCCCAGAGTCTGAAGTCCGGAAGTTGCTGCACCGCGCGAACTCTCGCCCCCGATCACGGAAACAGCCGATCGCGGAATTCCAGTTGCGTAAAGATCTTCAAGGGCCGCACGGGCCTGGCCGTCATGATGAAACAGGCAAATAAGCGTGGTGCTGTCGTTCGACGATGTCATGTCCACTCCGTGCTCGGATATCTTGCAACGTTCGTTAGCTTTGGAACCTTCTCGCGCCTGCGGGCGTCCGCAAAGGTCACGGGGCGGGTAAACCTGGCTGAAGCTCCTGCCGGACTGCAGTTCCGATCTGCCTGCAAAGAGTTCCCCTGCCGCAAACCCGTCGCCCAACCTCGCAATTCTGAGAGAGGGCTGTGGGCAACTAAGGGGTGTGGCCTTCGGATCGATACCTGCAGCTCACGAACTGCCCCCGGGCTTTTAGGTGCGGGCTATCGTCTGGATGTTGCCCAGGTCCGGACGATATGTTGCGAGGCCATCCGCTCCCACAGCAAGGGGACCGTCTCGACCCGAAACCGCATGCGAAAATCAAAGCAGCTCCATGCACCCTCCCTCCCCCAGCCAACCCCAGCCAGGCCGCGGACAACGCAAAGACGGCAACGACATCGAGCCTGACCTCTCCTCTCTTCTCCGCCACACCTTCGGCCACACCAGCTTCCGAATCAACCAGCAAGCCGTCTGCGAAGCCGCTACCAGCGGCCGCGATGTCCTCCTCGTCATGCCCACTGGAGCAGGCAAAAGCCTCTGCTACCAGCTCCCAGCCATCGCTCGCGGCGGCACCGCTCTCGTCATCTCCCCGCTCATCGCCCTCATGGACGACCAGGCCGCCAAACTCTCCGCCCTCGGCCTCAAAGTCGCCCGCATCCATAGTGGTCTGTCTCGTGACGATGCAAGACAGAGCTGCCGCGACTACCTCGACGGCAAACTCAACTTCCTCTTCATCGCCCCCGAGCGCATGCGCGTCCCCGGCTTCCCCGAGATGCTCGCCCGCCGCAAGCCCGCACTCATCGCCATCGACGAGGCCCACTGCATCTCTGCCTGGGGCCATGACTTTCGCCCCGACTACCGCAGCCTCGGCGAACATCTCCCCAACCTCCGCCCCGCCCCCATCATCGCCCTCACCGCCACCGCCACCCCCACCGTACAGTCCGACATCGTCGCCCAGCTCCGCCTCCACTCCCCCGCTCTCTTCATCCACGGCTTCCGCCGCCACAACCTCGCCATCGAAGTCGTCGAGCTCTCCAAGCCCCGCCGCAACGCCTTCGTCGTCGACCTCCTCAAGCCCGCCTCAGCCCGCCCCGCCATCGTCTACGCTCCCTCCCGCAAGTCCGCCGAAGAACTCGCCAACCTGCTGAACCATTCCGTGCCCAGGGAGCCGGGTGCCCCGGGTCTCGCATCCCCCGGTCTCGCATCCCAGACCCGGGTTCACGCCTACCACGCAGGCCTCGACCCCGCCACCCGCGACCGCGTCCAGACCGCCTTCCTCTCAGGCCGAATCGACACCGTCGTCGCCACCATCGCCTTCGGCATGGGCATCGACAAGGCCGACGTCCGCACCGTCATCCACACCGCCCTCCCCGCCTCCGTCGAGGCCTTCTACCAGGAGATCGGCCGCGCCGGACGCGACGGCCTGCCCTCCCGAACCGTCCTCCTCCACTCCTTCGCCGACCGCAAGATGCACAACTTCTTCCTCGAGCGCGACTACCCCGCCGCCACCGAACTCGCCCGCGTCGCCGCCCTCCTCACCCCCGATCTCCAGCGCCCCGAAGACCTCGCCCGTCGCCTGCGTCTTGACCCTGAATCCGTCGAGCGAATCTTAGCCAAATTAGCCTCGCAGGGCGCCGCCACCTTCGACATCGAAGGCAACGTTCGCTCCTCTGGCAACACCAACTGGCGCTCCGGCTACGACGCCCAACTCAACTTCCGCCGCCAGCAGATCGACCGCATGGCCAACTTCGCCGAGACCCAGGGCTGCCGCATGACCGCCCTCATCCAGCACTTCGGAGACACTGCCGACGGCCTCCTCCCATGCGGCCGCTGCGACTTCTGCTCCCCCGAGACAACCACCGCCCAAGCCTTCAGGCAGCCGACAGCCCAGGAACAGCGCCACCTCCGCTCCATCCTCCGCGCCCTCGAAACGAATGGCCGCTCCACCGGCAAACTCTTCACCGACCTCGCCCTCCCCGCGCCCTACGGAAAGGACCGCAAACAGTTCGACAGCCTCCTCGACGGCCTCGTCCGCTCCGGCCTCCTCACCCTAGCTACCGACACCTTCACCAGCCGCGACGACAAGGACGCCGGCCGCACCATCTCCTACAAAAAAGCCGCCCTCACCCACGAAGGCCGCAACCCCGATCCAGGCGACCTCCCCGTAACCCTCCGCGACTTCGCCGACGCATCACCCTCCGCATCCCGACGACGCACCTCAGCTCCCGGCACCAGAGACAAAGCCACCCGCAAGTCCGACCAGGCCGATCTCGCCGCCACCTTCACCCCCGCGCAGGCCTCCCTCGACACCAACCTCCGCGCCTGGCGCAAATCCGAAGCCGCCACCACCGGCAAGCCCGCCTTCATCGTCCTTCCCGACCGCACCCTCAACGCCATCACCCTCGCCTCCCCCCGGACCATCGCGCAGCTCACCTCCGTTCCCGGCATCGGCCCCGATAAGGCCGATCGGTACGGCGCCGCCCTCATCGCCCTCTGCCGCGCCGCAAACTCCTCACCCGCTCCCTCCGCGTCCATCGCACCCCACACCGCCGCCGCCCTCCGGCAGGACCCCAGACGGCTCTCCCGCAGGGAACGTCGCGAGTCGCCGGATCCACACCCCGCAGACGTCTCCTCACCGGCATTCGGGACCTCTACCACCCCATCCCAACCCGCACCCTCCCATCGAAACTCCCACGCCCACCAGCCCATCATCAAGGAGCCGCCCGCAACCCTCACCCCCGCCCAGCAGCTCCTCGATCACCGCCTTCGCACCTGGCGTACCTCCGAGGCCGAACGCCTCAACCTCCCCAACTTCTTCGTCCTCGGCGCCGCCGCCCTCCGCAATCTCGTCCTCACGCAACCCCGCACCCTCGCCGAACTCCGCGCCATCGACGGCATCGGCCCCGAAAAATCCGAGAAGTTCGGCCCCGCCCTCCTCAACCTCCTCAACCCAGACCCGCCGCCCAACACCTGATCCTTCATACCTCATACCTGATACCTCGAAATAGAAAACTCCCAACCTCATGAACACCCACACCCCATCCAACCTCGACCTCACCCAACCCCCCCACGGCACCCCCACCATCGACGAACTAGCCGCCCATTGCTTCGGCTGCGGCCCCGCCAACCCGCAAGGCCTCCACCTCCACTTCCATCTCGACACCTCCGACCCCGAACACCCCATCGCCACCGCCCTCGTCAACCTCACCGAACTTCATCAGGGCCCGCCCGGCCACATCCACGGCGGCATCGTCGCCACCCTCTTCGACGAAGCTATGAGCAAGCTCAACCGTCCCCTCAAGGTCCTCGCCATGACCCGCCACCTCGAGGTCGACTATCTCCGCCCCGCCCCGCTCCACGTCCCGCTCACCCTCACCGCCCGCCACCTCCGCCGCGAAGGAACCGCCGGCCGCAAACTCTTCCACACCGTAGATCTCCAGCTCCCAACCGGCGATCTCCTCGCCCGCGGCAAAGGCCTCTTTATCGTCATCGACCCGCTCCACCTCACGGCGCCCGGCACACCTCAGCCTGGTCCTTGATCCTCGCGCCTTCAACCAGCGCAGACCCATGTTCGATTATCGATACACTCGGCCGATATCGGAACACTTACCAAAAGTTTCGACCGGATCTCGCCACCCCATCACACTCGGTACCCTGCTCTGCCTCCTCGCTTGACTCGTCAAACTGCTAGACTGGGGGTCCGCCGCAAACGCGGCGCATCTGCGCCCGAGCCCGGCCCGCAAGGAGCTTCCCATGCCAGACCACACCCCCAACGGCAACCAGCCCGGTAACCAGGAAGGCAGCCTTTCCTCGACCACCCTCCGCCTCAAGACCGGCCTCGCCGAAATGCTCAAGGGCGGCGTCATCATGGACGTTATCGACGTCGAGCAGGCCGTCATCGCTGAAGGGGCCGGCGCCACCGCCGTCATGGCCCTCGAACGCGTTCCCGCGCAGATCCGCGCCCAGGGCGGCGTCGCCCGTATGTCCCACCCCAACATGATCAAGGAGATCATGGCCACGGTCTCGATCCCCGTCATGGCCAAGGCCCGCATCGGCCACATCGCCGAGGCCCAGATCCTCCAGCAGCTCGGCGTCGACTTCATCGATGAATCCGAGGTCCTCACTCCCGCCGACGAGCTCCACCACATTGACAAGCACGCCTTCACCACACCCTTCGTCTGCGGTGCCCGCGACCTCGGCGAAGCCCTCCGCCGCATCGCCGAAGGCGCCGCCATGATCAGAACGAAAGGCGAAGCCGGGACCGGAGACGTCGTCCACGCCGTCAAGCACATGCGCCAGATCGTCCGCGAGATGAAGGCCCTCACCGTCCTCGACGACACCGAGCTCTACGCCGCGGCCAAGGAACACCGCGCCCCCTACGAACTCATTCGCTGGGTCGCCAGAAACGGCAAGCTGCCGGTCCCCAACTTCTCCGCCGGCGGCATCGCCACCCCCGCCGACGCCGCCCTCATGATGCTGCTTGGCGCCCAGGCCGTCTTCGTCGGCTCCGGCATCTTCATGAAAGATGGCTCAACCCGCCTCGAGGGCGGCCGCTTCCCCGACGGCTCCCTCATGAGCCCCGACGATCGCCACGAGGCAGAAACCCGCGCCAAGGCCATCGTTCGAGCCACCACCCACTTCAACGACCCAGCCATCCTCGCCGAGTGCGCCGCTGAGTGCACCGGAGCCATGAAAGGCCTCGCCGCCGCCGCCCTCGACGAATCCCAGCTCATGCAAACCCGCGGCTGGTAAACCAGACCAGGCCGCCATCTCAACCCGGTCCGCCTCCCGCGACGCCTCTCAGCGGCTCCGCACCGCGGCTTCGGACAGGCTACAAGACTTACGTCCAATCTGGTGCCGCTCGGACGTCTTCAGCCGAAGCCTCGAGGTACGCTCTGGCCATCACCGTCAGCTCTCTCCCCATGGTCGCCATCGTGCCGCGCGTCACTCCCATCTCCAGCCCCATCTCCAGCTCCACCTCCAACATAGATCGGCTCACACCGGCCATCGCGCTCAACAGGGTCGCCGCCACTAAATCGGGCTGCGCAATGGTCTTCTCACGCGCCGTCTGGAACATGGCGGTCATAGCCTTTGTCGCTCGCGCATGCATCCCGCGTGCAATGCGCTTGCCTCCAATGTCGTCGCTCACCGCGTAGAGCGCAACACCAGCGTCGAGATTGCGAAACTTGGCCTGCACAAAGGCAGACGTGATCGCCTCGGCCATCCTCGCGAGAGACGCTCCGTGTACGGTCTTGCACGCGGCTTCCATGGCGAGCGCTACCCCATCCAGATGTTCCTTCAAGAGCGCCTGCAACAGCGAGCTCTTGTTCGGAAAGTACTGATAGAGAGTTCCAACGGACACACCCGCGCGTTCGGCGATACGGGTCGTCGTCAGCTTCGACTTGCCGTCCTTCATCAGAACCTGAACCGTTGCCTGCAGGATGGCTTCGACACTCGCTGTCGAACGCGCCTGCCGTGGCGTCTTTCTTGGCTCCAACCGTGTATCCGCCGCTTTGCGCAAATGCGAACTCCAAACCTGAAGCTTGCTTCATCCAATCGTTACGAAGTGAATAGGAGAGTTGATATGAAAACACAAAATCTGGGCGGCGCCTTCACCTTTCCCGGAACCGCAATCACGGTGAATCGAATGGGCTATGGAGCCATGCAACTTGCCGGCCCTCATGTCTTCGGTCCCCCAAAAGATCTGGACGCCGCGCTTGCGGTCCTTCGCGAAGCCGTCGAGAGCGGTGTCAATCACATCGACACCAGTGACTTCTACGGTCCGCACATCACCAACCGGATCATCAGGCAAGCGCTGCACCCGTATGCAAACAACCTCACCCTCGTCACCAAGGTCGGCGCCCGTCGCGGAGACGATGGCTCGTGGATCCTGGATACCTCTCCCGAGTTCCTGAAATCTTCTATACACGATAACCTTCGCAACCTCGGCGTCGACGTCTTGCCGATCGTCAACCTGCGCGTCGGTGGCGTCTCTTCGCCAGGCGAGATGTCGATCGCGGAGCCTCTCGCCGCTCTGGCTGAGTTGCAGCAGGGAGGTCTCATCGAGCACATCGGCCTCAGCAACGTATCCCAGGAGCAGTTCGAGGAAGCTCGCCCAATCACGAAGATCGTGTGCGTGCAAAATTATTACAATGTCGCGCATCGCGAAGATGATGCCTTCCTGGATCTTCTCAACGCGGAGGGCGTGGCGTACGTTCCTTTCTTCCCTCTGGGTGGCTTCACCCCGCTACAATCCTCGACCCTCACCGATGCGGCTTCATCGCTCGGCACAACACCTCTGGTCGTTGCTCTGGCATGGCTGCTCGAACGCTCACCCAACCTGCTGCTCATCCCTGGCACATCCTCCGTGGCTCACCTGCGCGAGAACATCTCAGCTGCGTCGCTTCATCTGCCGCAGGATATTTCGCACAGGCTGAACCATCTGGGCGATGCTTCCGTGAGGAGTTAGCGCGGAGACAAGAGCGATCATCGAGAACCGCCGGTGTGCCCCATCTTTTACAGCCCTCTTAAAGGGTGGGTTCCGTACGGAAGCGCGGTCCCAGCTTCCACGGCTAAATCACTGTTCGAAGCAGCTCTCTCCTGCGAGATAGCCAACATGCCTCGCCACGGAAACAATGTCACGGGACATGGCGTAACTTGCCCCGTCCACCTCGTAAACTGGAAGTGGGCCGTTATTCAGATCATCCGTCCCTCGCCATCCCGGTGGAGGCTCGATATTCGAGTCCAGGCTCAACTCATTTCGTTCGAATACTTTGCGCAAAAAGGTAGGGAGGGGGGGTAGCAGCTCATGTCCGCGGAAAAAGCAACCCTTCAAGTAGGCGTCCTCGCCCTCCAGGGCGCCTACGACGTCCACGCCGACATGCTCCGCCAGCTCGGCGCCGACGCCATCCTCATCCGCAAGCCGGCCGAGCTCTTCGACCCCGCAGGCAGGCAACGCCTCGACGGCCTCATCATCCCCGGCGGCGAGTCCACCACCTTCCTCAAACATCTCGAGCGCGACGGCTTCTTCGACGCCCTCAACACCTTCGTCCGCTCCACCCCCACCTTCGGCACCTGCGCCGGCTGCATCCTCCTCGCCACCCGCATCGAGCACCCGCCGCAGCGCTCCTTCGCCGCCCTCGACATCACCGTCGAGCGCAACGCCTACGGCCGCCAGGTCGACTCCACCATCCTCATCGCTCCCACCACCCTCCCCGGCGGCCCCCTCGAGATGGTCTTCATCCGCGCCCCCCGCATCACCCGCACCGGCCCCGCAGTCGAAATCCTCGCCGAACGCAACGGCTTCCCCGTCCTCGTCCGGGAGGGCCCCCTCCTCGCCGCCACCTTCCACCCCGAGCTCTCCACCGACACCCGTATCCACCAGCTCTTCCTCAACCTCATCCGCCAATCCAAACTCGAACTCCAGTCAACCGCGTAACCTGTTCGCCAGGAAGTGGCGCGTCAAGCCTCTTGCAGGTCACGAATCGCCCGCCGCGATATCCTGAAGACGTGCCCCTCCCGCACACCCTCGCGCTCCGCTTCTGGCCGCTGCCCGCCAACGCCAGCGTTCACGGCCAGGCCCTCGATCGCCACCTCCTCCTGAACCTTTGGATCATCCTCGCCCTCGCCACCCTGGCCCATCTCCTCCTCCTCTTCGGCCTCATCCTCCGCCTCCGGACTGCCGCAGCCGAGCCCGCCCACGACGCCCGCCACAAGCTCCGCATCGAGTACCTCCCCCTCCTCGCCCTTACCCTCCTCTTCGCCGCCCTCGCCATCCACGCCGAGCGCCTCTGGGCCGACTCCCGCTACACCGGTGCCTCGCCCGTTGCCCTCCAGGCCGAGGTCACCGGCATGCAGTTCGTCTGGTACTTCCGCTACCCCGGCCCCGACTACACCTTCGGCCGCACCTCCCCCACCCTCGTCGACCCCGCCGCCGCCAACCCCCTTGGCCTCGACCCCGCCGACCCCCACGCCGCCGACGACATCACCACCTCCGAGCTCGTCCTTCCCGCCAACCGCGAGGTCGACCTTACCCTCCACGCCCAGGACGTCATCCACGGCTTCGCCATTCCCGAACTCCGCCTCAAGCAGAACGCCGTCCCCGGCCAGACGCTCCACATCCACTTCACCCCCACCACCCCCGGCACCTACGCCATCCTCTGCACCCAGCTCTGTGGCGCCGGCCACTACCGCATGAACGCCAACCTCCGCGTCCTCCCCCTCGATGACTTCAATGCCTGGCTCGCTCTGAAATCCACGCCGCACTGAGCGCACATCTAGACCGCCTGTCGACCCCTGAGAGCGCGTGCCAGCGCCTCCAGATCACGCTCCCCGTGGCACTGACGCAGGTAGAGGTCTGCCTCCTGGTAACGCCGAGAGATCTCTGCATTCATCGAGAGCGGTTGCGGACCGTAAGCCCGCGCAAATCGCCGCAGCGTGTCGGTGCACGCCTGCTCGACCAGGTGGCGTACCTGCAGCGCTCGGATCTCGGCTGTGACGCCGCCTTCAGGACTGCCGTCGATCTCTCTCGCGGCCGCATCAAGAAAACACTCCATCGCCCAAACGTTTGTATGCATCGCCGCGAGGTGCGCCAGCGTGTGGACATCTCCCCTGCTGCTCAGCATGGCAGCGTCCAGCAGTCCCGCCACGCCTCCTGCCCAGCACGCAGCCGGCCCGCACGCCCCATGCCAGAAGCCCGGCCGATCGACATACCATCCGCTGTCGCCAACCATCGACTCCGGTGAAAGCTCCACTGCGCTGAACGTAACCGTGCCGGTCTGCGTGAGCCGGAAGGCCTCCGTCTTCCACGACGAGCCGTCGATCTCGATGGCGCCGCAATGCTCACGCAGATCCACCTCGACCAGCCTCTGATCCGGAAGCCCCACCGTGATCAGGGCACGATCAACCAGACCCGCGCCACTGCAGAACATCTTCGTTCCCGTCACACGGAAGCCTCTCGCGTTTCGCTCAAGATGGAGTGCCTTGCCCGGGATCTCCGACGCCCACACGCCGTAAACGACACCGGGCTCAGCGCCGCGTCCCGCCTCGGCAAGAATCGCCACCGCGTCCCAATGGGCTTCGGCGAGCTTTGCCAGACTCAGGTCTTCGCGACCCACCTCCATCAAACGACGGTGCCTCCGCTCCGTTGCACCCGCCCCTGGCCGCGGCAGATCTTCGCGGCAGATAGCGCCCAGTCTCGCCTTAAACTCCTCCGCGTTCACGTAGCTATTCCGTTGTGCGCCGCGAGCGCATCGGCGAACCCAAGCGGCGCTCGACCCATCCGCCTTCCGCTCGTAAGCACCCTCAGGCTCGCGTCCGAAAGACGTGAGTCGCCCGTTCGCCGCAGACGATTCCAGAGGTCGTGATCCTCTGCCGTCGCAAGGTCCATCCATCCTCCAGCCCGCAGGTAAGCATCGGCACGCACACCCAGGTTCGCTCCATGCACATGCGGATGCGTTCCATCGGAGTTGATCCGATACGTCAACCGGAAGAGCTCTTCCACCTCCGGATCATGCTCGGCAAAAGAGTCCACGGCGACGGTCCCCGCCACCGCCGAAAAGCCGCGCCCTGCGATCGCAAGCTGGTCTAGCAGCCACGCCTCAGGAACCTCGCAGTCTGCATCAGTATTTGCCAGCCAGCAGCGTTCGCGCGGTCCCTTGTATCGTTCCAGCGCAAATCCGGCAGCCGCGCTTCGAACCATTCCGACAAGTCCCGCATCGGTACAGAACACCGCGCCTGTCTCCTCCAGAAGCTCCTCCGCAATCTCCGTCGTTCTGTCCCGGGAGCAGTCCGAAACCACCACGATGTCGCTCGTAACGTCCTCAGGCAGCCGTGCTCGGGCCGCCTGCACGGAACGCAGACATCTTGGGAGCAGATGCTCTTCGTCGCGGGCCGGAATAAGAACCGCGATGTGCCACCCCGAGGGCCTCCACCCCGAAGTCCTCATGCCCGCACCCACCGGTCCAGCCGGAACTCTTCGTGGCGCTCCGTGTGCTCAAGCCGCAACGACGAGCTCCGGCCGATAATTTCGTGAACCTCGTCCCCACCCATGCGGTGATCCGCCGACGTTCCCAGCCAATGCGCCGCCAGCAGTGTCGCTCCGGCAGGCATGCCGACGATCAGACCTTCCGAAAGTTCTCTCCACTCCTCCGGCCCGAAGTAGTAGCCGATCTCACTGCACACCAGGAGGTCGAAGCCTTCGACTGGCATGCGCTCCGGAAGCGATCGGCACACCGCCTCGACATGCGGGAGATGAGCACAGCGCTCGCGCGCACGCTCGACCGCCGTCGCTGAAAAATCGATCGCCTCGACCGCATCGCAGATCGCGGCCAGTCGCTCCGTCAACACCCCCACCGAGCATCCTGGCTCAAACCCGCGCCGGTATCGGCGGCCTGCCAAAGCATCGACGATTGCACCGTACCGCCGCAGCTCATACGGACTCCCGGCGAAGTTCCATGGATCGGTCGCTCGCCGATACTTTGCTTCGAAAAATTCGCTGCTGGACGTCCCGGTATTCATAGGGGCAGCAATACCTCAAAACCTCGCCGCGCCGGCTCCAGCAGCTCTCTCGGCAGAATCGGATGTCCGCTCTCGTGCTCCAGCTGCGAGCGATGACACAGCAGCGCCTCCTCCTTCGCGCGCTGTTCTCTCTCGCCCAGCGGCAGAGAGACTACGCCCAGACCGTCCAGCAGCTCCGCCTTCGCTCTGTGCCATGTCCAGAAAAAATACGAGGTCAGGGGAACCTTCTTCAACTTCGCCACCGCCTCGGCCGCGCGACCGCATACCTCATGATCCGGGTGAAAGTCGCCCTTCCAAGGAGCGACAAGGTGCGTCTCTCCCGACACCAGAAGCAACAGGCTGTCGATCAACTGCTGCTCGCTCGCGCTCACGTCGCTATCCGTCAGCCGCAGCCGCTTGATATCCTCCGGTTCGACGCCCAGCCGATCCAGAGCTTCGATCTGCTCCTGCTCCCGCACCCGGCCAAGCTGCGGCATCTCCCCGTACGCATTCTCTCCATCCGTGACTGCGACCACCGTGACAGGGACCCCACGCGAGCGCAAAGCCGCGATCATGCCGCCAACGCCCAGCGTCTCATCGTCCGGATGCGGCGCGATCACAAGAGTAGGAACCAACGGCAGCTGCCAGGCAGGCAGACCAGCCAGCCGAACTTGCCATTCGCTCTCAGAGGTAACAGGTGCACTCATCATCGGTTTGAGCAGTCGGATGCAGCGACCCGGGATCGTGCGGACCGCACTTGTGTTCCGTCAAAAAAAGAGCCGTTTTGCGCGGTCACTCTGGAACAGATTGATCTCTCCCAACTGATTCTAAGGAACGGAGACCGCCCGCAGCAATCGTGCCGCTGGCCTTCACCCGCTCAAACCCGATGGTTCGCCATGCTCTACCCTGAAGGGAGCATGAAGCCGCAGACCTCCATCCCGGCAAGTCCCCACGAAGCCTCTTCCCTGCGCCGCTGGATCTTCTCCACCGACCACCACGTCGTCGGCCTCCAATACCTCGCTCTCGCTCTCACCGCTGTTGCCATCGGCACCGTCCTTTCGCTGCTCATGCGCCTCCACCTCACCTGGCCCGCGCTCGCGCTCCCGTTCCACGGCGCAATCCTCCCCGAGGACTACCTCGCCCTCGTCACCATCCACGGCACCCTCATGCTCTTCTTCGTCCTGACCACCGCCCCCCAGTCAGGCTTCGGCAACCTCATCCTTCCCGCCCAGATTGGCAGCCGCCGCATGGCCTTGCCCCTCGCCAACGCCCTCAGCTTCTGGATCACGGCCGCCGCTCTTGTCACCCTCCTCAGCAGCACCTTCGTCCCCGGCGGCTCCCCCATCTCCGGCTGGACCGCCTACCCTCCCCTCTCTGCCGTCGCCTCCGCCGGCCCCGGCCAGGGCGCCGGCATGGACCTCTGGCTCGCCTCCATCGCCCTCTTCGCCGTCGCCTCCTGCCTGGCCTCCGTCAACACCCTCACCACCATCCTTAAACTCCGCTGCGAAGGCATGACCTGGCAGCGCCTCCCCCTCACAGTCTGGGGCTGGTTCACCGCCGCCCTGCTCAGCCTGCTCGCCTTCTCCGTGCTCCTCGCCGCCCTTCTCATGCTCTTCTGCGACCGCCACGCCGGCACCGGCTTCTTCGTCCCCGCAGGCGACCTCGTCAACGGAGCCCTCCACGCCGCCGGTCACCCTGGCAATGGCTCTCCCCTGCTCTGGCTCCACCTCTTCTGGTTCTTCGGACACCCGGAGGTCTACATCGCCATCCTTCCCGGCATGGGCCTGACGTCCATGCTCCTGGCAAACTTCTCCCGACGAAGAGTCTTCGGCTACCGCATCATGATCACGACCACCCTCCTCATCGGACTCCTAGGCATCCTCGTCTGGGGACACCACATGTTCGTCGCCGGCCTCAACCCCTTCGCCGGAACCGCCTTCTCCATCTCCACCCTCGCCATCGCTCTCCCCTCCGCCGCAAAAGTCCTTAGCTGGATCGCGACCACCTGGCGCTCCAAGCCCCGCTACACCACCGCCTTCCTCTTCTCGCTCGGCTTCGTCTCCCTCTTCGTCACCGGAGGCCTCACCGGACCCATCCTCGCCCAGCCCATCCTCGACCAGTACCTCCACAACACCTTCTTCGTCGTCGCCCACTTCCACCTCATCATGGCCATGGCCGGCATCTTCGGCCTCTTCGCCGCCACCTACTACTGGTTCCCCCTCATCACTTCTGTTATCGGCAGACCCGGCCGTCTCATGAGCGAGAAACTTGGCAGGTGGCACTTCGGCCTCACCTTCGCCGCCGCCTACGCCACCTTTCTCCCCATGCACCTCGCCGGCCTCCTCGGCGAGCCACGCCACTACGCCCAGCTCTCCAGCCTGCCCAACGCCGCCGCCAACCGTCTCCTCGCCCCCACCCTCTCCATCAACACCCACATCACCTACAGCGCCATCGTCCTCGCCGCCTCTCAGCTGCTCTTCCTCTACAACCTCATCCGCAGCTGGAACCACGGCGACCTCGCGCCCGATAATCCTTGGCAGGCCACAACCCTCGAGTGGCACGCCCTCCTCGCTCCCAACGCACTTCCATCGGACGAAACAATCACCACCTACCGTGGCCCCTGCCACTACACCGCCACCGGCTTTCTTACCCAGGCTCAGCCGCCCTCCCCAGCCGCCCTCAAAGAGGAGTAATCTACTCCAACGCGCAGCGTCCACGCGAGGGTTCCCCATGCCAGCCATCTACACCCCCGGCACTGACCGCGACACCCGTCGCCGGACAGACGACCACGACATCGGCTCCGGCCGGCGGCCACCCACCGACATCGACAAACGCACCGGCGGCGGCGGCGACGGCGATAACTGGAACGATCGCCCCCAGGGCCGCCGCGGCCCCCGCGAGCGCCTCTCCCGCTACCGCATGGCCATCCTCTTCGCCCTCGCCGGGGACCTGATGTTCTTCATCGCCATCGTCAGCGCCTTCTTCGTCGCCCAGTCCTCCGGCCATTTCGACGCTTACAACGCCTACATCAACGACTGGCTCCCCACCACCGTCCCGCCCATCCTATGGCTCAACACCGCCGTCATCCTCATCTCCTCCGCCACCATGGAGATCGCGCGCCGCCGCATGTTCGACGAGAAACACGTCATGGAGGAGTGGTTCGGCCTCGGCAAGCCCACCTCCCGCCGCGCCATGCCCTGGCTCGCCGCCACCATCGTCCTCGGCCTCGTCTTTCTCGCCGGACAGGCCCTCGCCTGGAAGCAGCTCGCCCTCCAGCATGTCTTCTTCAAGTCCAACCCCTCCAGCCACTTCTTCTTTCTCATCACCTACACCCATGCCGTCCACCTCTTCCTCGGCATCGGCGCCCTGTTCGCCGCCCTCTACGGCCTCTACGTCTCTCGCCAGATGGAGACCCGCCAGATCCTCGTCGACTCCGCGGCCTGGTACTGGCACTGCATGGGCCTGTTCTGGATCTTCCTCTTCGTCCTCCTCGCCTTCTTCCAGTGACCCGAATCGCGCCCATCATCATCTGTACTTCTGAGCACCGCGAAGGACCCGCTTCTCTACCCCAGACGATCCAACACCCGGCAAACACTTGCAGAGCCACCTCCCAGCCCGTCTCACTCTCGCTCTCTGCCTCCTGACTACCCACCAGCTCCACCCCCAGGGCTGCGCCCAATGCCGCGACAACACCGCCGCCACTCCCCCCGCAACCCAGCGCGCCTACCGCCACGCCATCGCCCTCCTCGCCTTCACGGCTGGAGGTATCTTCGTCGGAACTGTGACCCTTCTTCGCCGGCACCGCTGAGCGCTCAGTGTATGCTTCGCACGTGCGTCGTCTGTTCGCCTTCACCGCGTTTTCGCTTGCTCTCGGCTGCCGAGCCCCCACGATCCCAAACCGTCCCAGCACCCACGAGTACGCCGTCTACAGCGCCTGGATCGAGCAGGCCGGCTCCACCTTTCCGCCGCAGCTCAGCTTCGCCGTAGACTCTGAAACCCTCACCCCAAACCAGAACGAGCTCCAGTTCCAGCAGTGCCTTCCTCGACGCATGAGCGACGTCTTCGAGGACGCTCCCTCCGCCTCTCTCACCTCCACCTCCAGCAACGATTGGCTCAGCCTTGACAACGGTCGTCCCGCTCATCTGCACCCCCACAACAGCTCCATCCCCTTTGACCGCCCCACCGAACTCTTCCGCCTCTCCCGCGTCGCCTTCACCCGCTTCGGATTCGACGCCTACCTCTGGGTCGACCACCGCACCTGCCGAACCGGCGAAACGGAACCCGCCTGCGACGGCCTCTCCGGCGCCCTCATCCACGGCCGCAAGGCAAACGGCGCCTGGACCTTCGAAGACACCACCTGCCACATCCTCGTCTTCCCCAGTTAGCACAACCGCTCCGCTTCGCTCGCTTAGGTATGCTCTTGTTGTGCGTTCCCTCTATTTTGCCCTCATCCTGATCTCGGCCACGTCTGCCTTCAGCCAGGATCTTGCCTCCCAGCAGGCCGCTTGGGAAAAGATGGCCGAAGTCCGCCACGACGAATTGGTCAAGCAGTGGGGAGCGGGCACGGATCCCGCCCTCCGCGAAAAGCTCGCAGAGATGTATAGGCGCGATCAGGAAGCACGCAAGTTCATGATGACCCTTCCGCAAGCCCAGTGGACCGTTGCCATGGGACAGCAGCAACGCGACGAGGACGCTGCTCTGACCTCTCAACTCAAAGAGATCGTTGCCTCGCGAGGTTGGCCCACGTTCCGCCTTGTTGGAGTAAACGGCTCCGGCCAGGCAATGCTGATCCTCAACCATTCCGCGGACCATGCATGGCAGAGCACGATGTTGCCGCAATTGGAAAAACTCGCGCAGAAGGGAGAGATCGACGGTTCGGATCTCGCCATGTTTGTCGATAAAACCCTGATCTCTGCTGGCAAACCGCAGCGCTACGGAATGACCTTCAACTTCGTCGACGGAAAGATGCAGATGTACGCCGTAGAGGATCCGGAGCACCTCGCGGAAAGACGCGAACGCGCCATGCTCCCACCCCTGCCAATCTACAAACATCTACTGGCAATGATGTACCACCTTAGAGAAACGGACGAGATCGCGCAGCTCGCACAAGTCAGGCCTTAGCTGTTGAATAGGACTGAAAAGCATAAGTCGTTGATCCAGAACGTAACTTCAAACCCAACCTTGCCTAGTACGGCACACCTTTCTCCCGCTCCGCCTTGAACGCCCGCATGTACCACTCAAACTCGGTAAAGAACCTTCCGGATCTCTCCGCAAGCTGCTGCGTCAGGGGCACTCCATCCTCACTTAACGCCGACCCAGCCGAGGGAACCGGCTGAATCGACGGAATCGTCGGCATCCCCACCTCTGGTAAAAGCGCCCGCAGTTGCATCGCCGCCCGCATCCCGCCAAATGGTGTCGCCGAATAACACACGATTCCCGACGGCTTCCAGAAGTACTCCTCCAGAAAGTAGTCCAGCATATTCGTCAGCGCCGGAGGTGCACTGTGGTTGTACTCCGCCGAGACCACCAACAGACCGTCCGCACGCTTATACAGGGCTGCCAGCGGCTCCAGCTTCGACCGCACCTCCTCAAAACCCGCCGGAGCCCCATCCTTGAGCTCCTTCCACATCTTGTCGATCAGTGGCAGCTTCAGCTCCGCCGCATCGACCAGCACCGCCTCATGCCCCCGCTTCCCCAGCTCCCGCATCACCCACTTCGCGACCCGATCTCCCAGCCGCCCCGAACGAACCGATCCCTGCAACACCGCAACCAGCATCACTCACCTCATAGACGCTTAGGACGCTCCGCTGAGATTCAGCGGATGCTCAGGCAGCAATGGGCCAAAACAGCCGATGCCGAATCGGCCCTAACGCCGGCCCTTTGTCACTGCCTTCTTCCCCGCCCCGGAGGTCCCACGGCTGGCTGCCTGTTTGCCGCCGCCCTTCCCCGGGACCTTCTTCGCTGCCGCCTTCGATCCCGTCACCGCCTTGCCTTTGACAGGAGCCTTCGTGGCGGCTGGCTTCGCTGCCTTCTTCTGAGGTTTGGCAGGAGCCGCAACCTTCTTGGTAGGCACCACCTTCTTCGCAGGAACAGCGCTCTTCTTTGCCGCTGCCTTCTTCTCCGACGACTTGCCAGGGGATGAAGGCTTCTTCGCCGGAGCAGCCTTCGCTGAGGCCTTCTTCGACTCGCCGTCACGGTTCGCCCCCGCCGCCTCCTTTGAGGTAGCAGGGACCACCTCCCCTGCGCCCTTCCGATCCTTGGAGGCAGCTGCCGCGGGCACCTCGGCCTGCAGCATGGCCCCGGTCTTGGCCGCCTTGGCCACCTTCGCAGACCTGTCCGAACCCGGCGAAGGAGCCGGATCGACGGCCTGTGCAGGCCCCGCAACGGAGCTCTCCTCAGAGGAATCAGAGCTCGCCGCCGCCTCCGATCCGTTATCCGACTCCGCCTCGACCTCAGCCTCGCCGGCATTGCCTTCTGCCGCCTCCCCAGCCTTCTTTCGGCTCTTCGCCGGTTTAGCGTCCTTCTTGGGCGCCCGGGGCCGTCGCAGGCTTACCGGCGGAGGGGGGGCGGGAGGCGAATACGGCTCGAGATAGGCCCTCATCTCCTCAACTGTTCCCAACCTGCCGTCCATCAGCTCTAGAACCAGCTTCTCAACAAGCTCCTCATACTCAGGTAGTTCGGGCAAAATCCTCATCTCTTGCATCAGTAGATAAGGAATTCTCTGCCGTGCCTGCGGCCACTCCGTATAGAAGCTTCGAAACTTGGCCTGCAAGGCTCCGCTCTTGGTCGTGTGCGCCGTCCACAACACCGCTTCGGGCTCCGCCGACATCAGCAGCAGGTACGCCTGCGACGGCAGCGCCGCTCCCTTGCCTCCCAGCCGTACTGTAAGTTCCTTGCCCTTTGCCTCCAGACCCTCGATCTCTTCCACAAAGCCCGGGCGCGGAAAGCTCTTCTTCAACGTCTCCACTTCCTTCGCCGTCATCTTCGCCGTCAGGAATGGGAAGTTAGCCGCCGCCGCATCCGCCACCACACCCTGAATCTGCAACTGCGCCTGGCTCTCCCGAAGCCGCTCCATCTCCGGCACATTCGCCTTCAACGCCGACAGGGTTGGCGACAGGTGCTGCATCCACCCCTCTTCTTCCAACCGCCGCATCACCCGCAGCGCATCCTCCTCGTGAAAGATCTCCTCCGTCTCATACCCACGGTGGAAGTCGTTCAGAACCGAGATGTAACCTTCCGCCTTTCCGGTCTCATAGCGCCCCCGCGTCTTCTCCTCCAGACCCCATCCCAGCCGCGCCATCAGCCGAGCCGCCCGGATCATCCGCACCGGGTCCTCGATGAAACCGTAGTTGCTCACCAGACGGAGCTCCCGGTTTTCAATGTCCGCAACCCCGTTCAGAGGATCCATCAGCAGGCCGTACGACCCCTCATTGAGGGAGAGCGCCATCGCGTTTGCCGTGAAGTCTCTCCGCCGCAGGTCCTCGAGAATTGTGGCTGGCTTGTAAACCGCCTTTCCCGGCTTCGGGTAGGTAACCGTTAAAGTGCTTCCAATCTCCATCCGGACACCACCCGGAAACCGCACGTAAAAGGCCTGGCCGGCCTCCATCTCCCCCACAAGTACAGCACCAGCTTTCTCTATATCTTTCTTAATTTTTAAGGCATTCCCCTGAACCACTACATCCAGATCCCGAACGGCGGTTCCGCCGATTAAGTCCCGCACCGCCCCCCCTACCAGAAACACGGTCAGACCCTTCGCCTTTGAAACCTCGCGTACCGCCCCGAGAGCGGCCTGTTGAGCCTTCGAAAGACGCGTTTCCAGCAAGTAAATGTTATCTGCCATAACCTTCCGCCTACTCCTTGGTTGAGCATCGTTCAGCTTCCGTCCGCCCCTTGGAGGTCTCTCGTAAACCCCGATATAAGAACGATTTGGAAAGATCTGTGACGCTGACGCAACGCTGTATGGTACCACAGGGTTATCCAGCCGACTACCCCGGACGCACCTTTTCTGGAGCACGTTGAGCCCGCGTGCGACAATCCCCGCATAGACCCATGGCAGCTGCCCACAAAAAGGTCATCGTCAGACGCTTCCTCGGCGACGTCCTCCCTGGATACCTGCCTCCGAATAGCTTCGTCCGCCACGGCGCAGTCGGCCTCCTGGACCTTGAGGGAAGGATGACCTCCATGGTCTTATCGGACATAAAACAAATTAGTTACGTCCGCGACTTCAATCTTGGAGATACCCTCAATCCCGAGCGCCTTAACCGCCGTTCCTTCCTTGCTCGCCCCCGTTCCGAAGGTCTCTGGGTGCGAGTGACCTTCCGTGCCCCTGGCGCAACCTCGAATGATCCGCGCCCCCCCGACACCCTCGAAGGGCTCGCCGTCACCGACATCTCCCTTCTCGACGATGTGCTCTCCGACCAGGGCATCTATCTCATCCCTCCCGACACCCGCTCCAACACCCAGCGCGTCTTTATCCCCCGGTCCTCCCTTACCGAACTCCAGATCCTCGCCGTTATCACGACCCCGTCCCGCCCCAAGCCCGCAACCCCTCCTTCCACAGCGCTTCAGGACGAGCTCTTCAGTACACCGCTGCCCCCCAATGCACGTCCAAACTGAATCATGCCCACCTCCATCTCTCTCCGACAGCTCGCTGAGCGGCTCCATGCCGAGCTCCACGGCGGCGACCCTGACCTGCTCATCCACGGGCTCGCCGGCATCGAAATCGCCTCCGCCGGTCAACTCACCTTCGTCTCAAATCCCCGTTATGCTTCGCTCGCCCGCTCCACCCAGGCCTCCGCCGTCCTTGTAGACCCGTCCTTTTCCGAGATCCCTACGCCTACACTTCGCACGCCGAATCCCTATCTGGCCTTCGCGCACGCGGTCGGGATCTTCTATCAGCCTCCCACCTATCCGCCCGGGATCCATCCCACCGCCGTGATCTCTCCCTCAGCCAGCGTTGGTGCCGGGGCGCACATCGGACCTTATGTCGTCGTGATGGACCACGCAGAGATCGGACCCGACGCGGTCCTGCTCGCACACGTCGTGGTCTACCCCTACGTCAAAATCGGCAGCAATCTCCTCGCCCACGCCCATTCCGTCATCCGCGAGCATTGCGAGCTTGGAGATGACGTCATCCTGCAGAATGGTGCCGTCATCGGCTCCGACGGCTTCGGGTACGCCAAAGATCCTCACCAGCCGCTGGGCAGCCGCTGGTACAAGATTCCGCAGTCCGGTCCCGCCATCCTCGAGAATTCCGTGGAGATCCAGGCCAACGCCTGCATCGATCGCGCCTCCATCGGCGAAACCCGCGTCCAGACCGGCGCAAAGATCGACAACCTCGTTCAGGTCGGGCATGGATCAACCGTCGGCCGCGATACCCTCCTCTGCGCTCAGGTTGGCCTCGCCGGCTCCACCAAAGTCGGTCATGGCGTCACACTTGCCGGCCAGGTAGGCGTCGCCGGACACTGCACCATAGGCGATGGCGCAGTTGCCACAGCTCAGTCGGGGATTCCGGCGGATGTCCCTCCCGGAAAAGTCGTCAGCGGCTACCCAGCCGTCGACAATCGACAGTGGCTGAAGTCGGTAATCCTTATCAGTCGACTCTCGGACCTCTTCCGTAACCGTCGAGTAGAACAAAAGTAACAAAAAGTTGGCGCTAACGCGGTAGGATGAGGTTCACTGATGGCATCCTCGATGACCCACACCCCCTCCAGCTCAAACGGCGCGACGCCCCCTCCCTCCCTTCCCGCGGTGCGGTTGCTTCTGCTCGACGATGACCCGGCTAATCTGCACCTGCGCTGCGCCATCCTCCGCCAGCACGGCTATGAGTGCCTGCCCGCGTCCACGATCGACCAGGCGACCGAACTCCTCGACCAGATCGACATAGCAGTTCTCGACTACCACCTCGGGGGCGGTGAGTTTGGAACCGAAGTTGCCGCCACCCTCCGTCGTAGGCGCCCCCACATTCCCGTCATCATCCTCTCCGCTACCCTCGAGCGCTTCTTTGGCGGTGTCGAGGATATGCATCTGCTCAAGGGTTACAGCTCCATCGAGGACCTCCTTGCGGCGCTCAGCTCGCTTGAAGCCAAGCGCAGAGGCGCTCCCGTCGTCGTCGACGCACGCGACTTCTTCTACTCCCGGATCGCCCGCGCCATCGGCTCCGACGCCCTGGTCCAGATCTTCAACGACCGCGGCACCTGGCTCTTCTGCAACGACCCCGCCGCCCAGTACCTCAATAAGCCCCGCGACTGGTTTCCCGGTCGCTGCATCTTCGACGAGTTCCCCGCCTTCCTGAGAGACTGGCGCGACGTCCTCTTGTCCGTCCCAAGAACGCGCGAAACTTTCGTCGATCGCACTCGTCTCGGTCTGCTTCGCTCGCCCAAGCCAGGCGAGGAGGGAGTCACCTGGAGTGTGCTCGCCTTCCCCATCCGGCTCCACGACAACAAAGACGGCGTCGTCCTGAGCGCGCGCATCCTGGATCGTGATCACCCCAGCGCCTAGCTGCTACCCTCGTCGAATGCCTCGTCTCACACCTGCAGTCCCGTACCTGGTGCTCGCTACAGTTCTGGGCGTCGCCGGCTGCCATTCCGCGATGATCGACGCCACCGTGCAGAACCGCTCCGGATCCCCGATCACCCTGCTCGAAGTCGATTATCCCAGCGCCAGTTTCGGCACTCAAAACTTGGCTCCCGCCGCGGACTTCCACTACCGCTTCAAAGTGCTCGGAAGCGGCGCTCTCAAGCTGACCTATACCGACATCACCCGGCACGATCACACCTCCTCCGGACCGACCCTGGAGGAAGGGGCCGAGGGTCTCCTGACCATCACCATCGATCCCACGAACGTTCGCTGGCAGACCACCTTCAGGCAGAAACACTAAGTTTCCCCGGCACGTCATCCATCGACCTGGTCGAGCTCGGACGCCCTCCCCTCCACCACCGACTCCTTCTTCACTTCGCTCTCTCCTTCCCGACCCTGCGATAAACTCGCCCCATGCCCCGCGGCTATTTCATCACTTTCGAAGGCCTAGACGGTTCCGGCAAGACAACCCAGCTCCGCCTTCTCGCCACCTTCCTCCAAGCTCGGGGCCGCACCATCACGACGCTCCGCCAGCCCGGCGGCACCGCCCTCGGGGATCGCATCCGGTCCATCCTCCTCGACTCCCGCTCCGAGGCGGACCTCGGCCCCATTGCTCCCCGCGCGGAGCTCGCCCTCATGTTCGCCGATCGCGCCCAGGCCATCGCGGAGGTCATCGAACCCGCCCTCGTCGCCGGCCGCATCGTCCTCTGCGATCGCTTCACCGACTCTTCCGAGGCCTACCAGGGTGCCGGCCGCGAGCTTGGCTCCGCCACCGTCCTGGACCTTCACCGAGCCGTCTGCGCCAATCTCCAGCCCGATCTCACTCTTCTCCTCCTCCCTCCGCTCGCCTCCTCCCTCCGCCGCGCCCGCCGCCGCAATCAGCGCCATATCGAACTCGAGGGCGCCGACGAAAATCGCTTCGAGCGCGAGTCCGACACCTTCTACACCCGCATCCACACCGCCTACGCCCAGATCGCCGCCCGCAACCCGGATCGCGTCCTGACCATACAAAGTGACGGCTCCGTCGACGACATCAATATGCTGATCAGGGAAGCTGTCCTCTCCCGCCTTCCCCGACGCGTCGAATCATCATGACGACGCCTCCACCTGCGCTCTCCACCACAGGTCCGGATTCCTTGAAAGATCTAGATTCATCGGAACTTCTCCCGAGGCACCCACCGAGTCCGTCCCCCCGCACTGCGGCTCTTCCGGCAGGTACAGGCAAATCTGCATCCCTCGCCGGCCAGCAAGGCCCGTATCACATGCCGCCCGGCCTCAGGTACCCTCTGCACTTTTACCTCTTCAAGCCTTGGGTGAAACTCGGTGAGCCAATCCGTCTCTTCGAGCACCTTCACAAGGTCTTTGGCCCCATCTCGTGCTACCGCTTCCTCGGCACCCCCATCGTCTTCGTCAACGATCCCGCCTACGTCCGCGAGGTCCTCATCAACCAGGCCTCCTCTTTCATTAAAGAGCGCACGCTGCAGCGCATGAAGATTCTCCTCGGCGAAGGCCTCATCACCTCCGATGACCCCATTCACATGCGGCAGCGCCGCATCGCCGCCCCCGCCTTCCATCGCCAGCGCATCTCCGCCTACGGGGACAAGATCGTCTCCATCACCGCCGCCGAGTGCAGCCAGTGGAAGCCCGGCCAGACCATCGACATCAACGCCGCCATGATGGAGCTCTCCCTTCGCATCGTCGCCCGCACCCTCTTCGATACCGAGGTCACCCCCGACATCCTCTCCATCAACGTCGAAGCCAACACCATCATGGGCCTCTACAACTTCCTCGTTGCCTTCCCCATGATCGAGCGCGTCCTTCACCTGCCCATCCCCGGCATCGTCAAATTCCGAAAATCGCGCGCGCGACTTGACTCCATCGTCGGCAGCCTCATCGCCGCCCGCCGCGAGGAGATGCGGGCCAATCCCGAACGCGATCGCGGTGACCTCCTGTCCATGCTCATCGCCTCCCGTTACGAGGCCGACGATCAGAGCGCCCAGAGCCCCGGCCCGGAAGGTATGGACGACACCCAGATCCGCGACGAGGTCCTCACCATCTTCCTCGCCGGCTACGAGACCGTCGCCAACGCCCTCGCCTGGACCTGGTACCTTCTGTCCCAGAATCCCGGTCCCGAGGCCGAGCTCCACGCCGAACTCGACCAGGTCCTCGGCTCCGGCCCTGGACGTCGACTGCCCACCCTCGCCGATCTCCCAAACCTCCGCTACACCGAGCAGGTCTTCGCCGAATCCATGCGCCTCTACCCACCCGCATGGGCCATGGGCCGCATGTCCACCAAGCCCGTCACCCTGGGACCGTACCGCATCCCCCCCGGCGCCCACGTCTTCTTCAGCCAGTACGTCATGCACCGCAGCGAAGAATTTTTTCCCGATCCGCTCCGCTTCGACCCAACTCGCCACACCCCGGAAAACAAGGCTGGCCGCGATAAATTCGTCTACTTTCCCTTCGGCGGCGGTGCCCGCCAATGCATAGGAGAGTCCTTCGCCTGGATGGAGGGGATCCTCGCCGTGGCCACAGTGGCCAGTAGCTGGCGGATGCGCTACCTCGATCCCCGTCCGCCCATCCCTCAGGCCAGAATCACCCTCCGTCCACGGGATCCCATGCACATGGAGCTGCAACCCCAATCTGACGTTCGTAGTAGTTACTAAGGTTAGTATCCAGCATTACTTTTGTGAGGTCAGGCAACCACCATTTGGAAATCGTCACCGTATCAGGTACATGTGTCCTGACAGGCATACATGCACGCGGAGCCCCAAGAGATGCCAGTCGCACAGCAGGTCCCATCTCCGGCCGCAGTCCAAAACGAGGCGCCTCTCTGCCTCGCTGAAGTCATCTCCGCGCTCTCCTTCGCCATCGATCTGACAGAGGGCGCCGTTCCAGGACACGCCCTCCGCACCTGCGTCCTCGGTATGCGTCTCGCTGAGCGAGTCGGCATCTCCGGCGAAGCTCTCAACGACCTCTACTTTGCCCTCCTGCTCAAGGACATCGGCTGCAGCAGCAACGCCGCACGCGTCGGACAGATCGTCGGCGGCGATGATCGGATCTTGAAGGCCGGCATCAAACTCGAAAACTGGACCAACCCCTACAGTCTCAGCGTCTCCGGCGTCAAGCTTCTCTGGAGCCTCGTCCTTCCCGACGCCGATCCGCTTCGCCGCCTAGCCCGCATCGTCCAGATCGCTCTCAATTCAAACAAGAACAACCTGGAGCTGATCGCACTCCGCTGTGAACGCGGGGCTGAGATCATCCGCAAAATTGGCTTCAGCGAGACCGTCGCGAATGCAGTGGAATCGCTCGATGAACACTGGGATGGACATGGCTATCCCCTGCGCCTTCGCAACGAGGCCATTCCCATCCTCGCCCGCATCCTCGCCGTCGCGCAGCACCTCGACGTCTTCGCTACCGCACGCTCTCCGCACATAGCCCTGCAGGTCCTTCGCGAGCGCAGCGCCCTCTGGTTCGACCCGAATCTGGTCCAGATCGCCACCTCCCTCGACCGTGAAGGGACCCTCTGGACCGGCTGCTTGGCCCTCGATGACCACGACGCCACGCTTCGGCTCGTCCTCGGTCTCGGCCCCCAGGAGCCGCATCCACTCGCCCATCAGGAGATCGACCGCCTCTGCGAGGCCTTCGCCGATGTCGTCGATGCAAAGTCTCCCTTCACCTATCGACACTCCCTCGGCGTAGCGGAGGTGGCCTGCAATATCGCGCGCACCCTCGGCCTCCCCGAGGCGCGGTGCCAGCTCATTCGCCGAGCCTCCCTCCTCCATGACCTTGGAAAACTCTCGCTGCCAAACACCATCCTCGATAAGTCCGGCGGCCTCTCCGCGAAACAGTGGAAGCGCGTCCAGCAGCACCCGCGTCTCACACGCCAGATTCTGGCTCGCATCGAGCCGTTCAAAGAAATTGCCGCGATCGCCGGAGCCCACCACGAAAGACTCGACGGCTCCGGATATCCCGATCAACTCACCGCTCCGGATATCCCTCTCGAGGTGCGCATCCTTGCCGTCGCCGACATCTACCGTGCCCTGACCGAGAAACGCCCCTATCGACCCGGCCTCACTCACACCCAGGTCATGCGCATCCTCCGCTCCGAGACCCCGCGAAAGCTGGATCCAGTAGTCGTCGCCGCCCTCGAAAGCTCGCACCCCGTCCTAGCCCCACCCTGTCCTCCCCTTCACCACGAATCAGCCGCGGACCGCCACCGCAGCACCGCACCGGCAGCGCAAGCTCGCTGACGAGAGGCCTTCGCCTCCTCCGGAACATTCCATCGCTTTGCCGCGTACCCCACAGCGCGCCTATGCCTCTCCGCGAAATCCTCACCCAGACCATCGCCGCCCTTTGGGATAACAAGCTCCGCAGCATCCTCACGATGTTCGGAATCGTCTGGGGCATCACCTCCGTCATCCTTCTCGTCGGCCTCGGCATCGGCTTCAATATTCAGCAGAAGGAGCAGCTCCGCACCATCGGCACCGACATCGCCATCCTCTTCGGTGGCAAAACTGGTATGCCGTCCGGTGGATACGCCGCCGGTCGAGACGTGCGCATGACCATCGACGACGTACGCGCCATTCAGCGCGGAGCCTCCCTCGTCAAAAACATCTCGCCCGAGCTTCGCCGCACCGTTTCCGAGGTCAGCCCCTGGAACGCCTCCTCCCGCGCCGTCCGCGGCGTCTGGCCCCAGTACCAGAACTTCCGCTCGCTCAAGGTCGAGCAGGGCCGCCTCTTCACGGAGGCCGATGAAGATCAGTCGCGCCGCGTCATCCTCCTCGGATCCGAATCCAACCGTCAGCTCTTCCCCGGAAAGCCCGTCATCGGCCAGATGCTCATGGTCGCCGGATACCCCTACACCGTCATCGGCGTCCTCGAGAAAAAAAAGCAGAACGGCTCCTGCGGCTCCGGCCCCGACAACACCCAGCTCTTCGTTCCCTACTCCTCCATGGCCCGCGACTTCCCTCCCGCCGAGCGCCCCGGTGTCTTTCCCGGCTGGATCAACAACATCGTCGTCCAACCCGTCTCCGCCGACCTCCACGTGCAGGCCCTCGCTCAGGTCACCCGCATCCTCGCCGACCGCCACCACTTCGACCCGCTCGACAAGGAAGCCGTCTGGATCTGGGACACCCTCGAAGGCGCCAAGTTCACCGAGCGGATCTTCTCCATCATGACCCTCTTCTTCGCCGCCGTTGCCCTGCTCACCCTCGCCCTCGGTGGCATCGGCGTCATGAACATCATGCTCGTCGCCGTCACCGAGCGCACCCGCGAGATCGGCGTCCGCAAAGCTCTCGGCGCCACCGCCATCGACATCCGCCGCCAGTTCCTCGCCGAGTCCGCCATCATCACCCTCGTCAGCGGAACCCTCGGCCTCTGCTTAGGCGTCGGCATCTGCCTCCTTCTCCGCCTCCTTCCCCGCCCCGACTTCATCCCCCTCCCCGCCATCTCACCCGTCGCCATCATCGCCTCTCTCCTCACCCTCGGCCTCATCACCGTCTCCGCCGGCACCTACCCCGCCCTCCGCGCCGCCAGCCTCACCCCCATCGAGTGCCTCCATGTCGACTAAGCCCCTCTACCTTCCGCTTTCTGTGCACGCCTTGCTTTTTTCTCCACGCCTTTTCCCTCTCTCCATTGCCTTTGCCTTCTTTCTTCCATTCCGAGCGAAGCAAGGAACCTGCTTCTCGTCCTTGCCCTTTCCCGTCCTGATCTCATGACCCGCTTCTCTCTCGAAAAATGCCCTCGGAGGATCCCATGAACTCCATCGAAGTCCTCCGCCAATCCCTCCAGGCGCTCGTCCGCAACCGCCTCCGCTCCGCCCTCACCATGCTCGGCATCGCCTGGGGTCTAGTCACAGTCGTCCTTCTCCTCTCCTACGGCCGCTCGCTCGGCAAGGAGGTCCTCAACGGCTTCATGGGCATCGGCAACAACGTCATCATGATCTGGGGCGGACAGACCTCCATGCAGGCCGGCGGCGAACGCGCTGGCCAGAAGGTCAAGTTCCGCGACGGTGACGTCGACGCCATCCGCGACTCGGTGCCCTTCCTCAAAGCCGTCTCCTCCGAGACCGACGACGGCTTCTCCTTTCAGTACGGTCCCAAGATCGTCAACATCCAGTCCAAGTTCATCGATCTCCCCTACGGAGAAATGCGCAACCTCGTCGTCGAGCAGGGCCGCTACTTTGAAGCCTCCGACTTCACCGACCATCGCAAGGTCGTCATCTTCGGCCCCCACGCCGCCCAGAAGCTCTTCAACGGCTTCCCTCCCGTCGGCGAGACCGTCGAGATCGCAGGCCAGGTCTTCGACGTCATCGGCGTCCTCCGCAACAAGATCCAGGACTCCTCCAACAACGGCCCCGACAACGAAAACGCCTTCATCCCCTTCCCCCTCGTGCGCGACCTCAAACAGCAGCGCGACCCCGACTCCATCGTCTTCGAACCCGCCCGCGCCGACCTCCACATCAAGGCCATCCAGGCCGTCCGCACCGTCCTCGCCCAACGCCACCACTTCGATCCCAAAGACGAAAAGGCCCTCGGCTCCTGGGATACCATCGAGGACTCCGCCTCCATCAACCAGTTCTCCCTCGCCCTCCAGATCGTCCTCGGCATCATCGGCGCCATGACCCTCGGCGTCGGCGGCGTCGGCGTCATGAACATCATGCTGGTCTCCGTTACCGAGCGCACCCGCGAGATCGGCCTCCTCAAAGCCCTCGGCGCCCGCCCCGCGAGATCCTCAAACAGTTCCTCCTCGAGTCCCTCACCCTCACCTTCCTCGCCGGCCTCGTCGGCATGGTCGCCGCCATCGCCGTCGCCCACCTCGTCCCGCCCATGCCCCTCTACTCCGACATCTACAAGACCGCCAACCACGAGGGCGACATCATCCTCTCCGTCTCCCCCCTCATCCTCCTCGCCGCCTTCCTCATCCTCGCCGTCATCGGCATCATCTCCGGCCTTATCCCCGCCATCCGCGCCGCCCGTCTAGATCCCGTAGCAGCCCTCCGCAGCGAATAGCATTCCAGGACCCGACCCGAACGGCCTGTCATTCTGAGCGCAGCGAAGAACCCCCGTATTAGCTCTTGCCTGCGCCCTTCTTTCTTCCATTCCGAGCAAAGCGAGGAACCCGCTTCTCGCACTTGCCTTCTCTCGCACTTGCCCAACCACACCCCACCTTCAACATGCAATTCACGAATTCCAATTACCATCAGAAACGTGAATGAAGGTCGCTGGGTCCTGCTTATCGCCTCGGAAGTCGGAGGCACCGATTCCGTCTCTGATCGCGCCATGGAACGTCTCGTCGAAGCCATCGGGGAAGAGGGCTACGAGGTGGTCCGCACCTCTACCCCCGACGACGGCACCTCGCTCGTCACCTCCGATCCTTCCTACTCCGCGATCCTTCTCGACTGGGATCTCGAAGGTGACGAAAAGTTCGATGAGCGCGCTGCCCTCGACGTCATGCGCGCCGTCCGCCACCGCAACAAGCGCGTCCCCATCTTCCTCATCGCCGACCGCACCCTTGTCTCCGAGCTCCCCCTCGAAGTCGTCAAGCAGGTCCACGAGTACATCCATCTCTTCGGCGATACCCCCGCCTTCATCGCCAATCGCGTCGACTTCGCCGTCGCGCGCTATCACGAGCAGCTCCTCCCGCCCTACTTCCGCGAGCTCAAAAAGTACACCGACCAGGGCGCCTACTCCTGGGACGCGCCCGGACACATGGGCGGCGTCGCCTTCCTCAAGCACCCCGTCGGCCAGGAGTTCCATCGCTTCTTCGGCGAAAACCTCCTCCGCTCCGACCTCGGCATCTCGACCGCCCCACTCGGCTCCTGGCTCGACCACATCGGGCCGCCGGGAGACTCGGAACGCAACGCCGCCCGCATCTTCGGGGCCGACTGGACCTTCTACGTCCTTGGAGGCTCCTCCAACTCCAACCAGATCGTTGGTCATGGCGTCATCGCCCAGGACGACATCGTCCTCGCCGACGCCAACTGCCACAAGTCCATCTGCCACTCCCTCACCGTCACCGGCGCCCGCCCCGTCTACTTCAAGCCCACCCGCAACGGCTACGGCATGATCGGCCTCGTCCCCATCAAGCGCTTCTCGCCCGAAAACGTCCGCGAGCTCATCGCCAAAAGCCCCTTCGCCGCCGGCGCCCGCTCCCAGGATCCCACCTACGCCGTCGTCACCAACTCCACCTACGACGGTCTCTGTTATAACGTCGACAAGGTCGTCACCCAACTCGCCAAATCCGTCCCCCGTGTCCACTTCGACGAGGCCTGGTACGCCTACGCCAAGTTCCACCCCATCTACCGCAACCGTTTCGCCATGGGCGTTCCCGATGACATGCCCAACCGGCCCGCCATCTTCTCCGTCCAGTCGACCCACAAAATGCTCGCCGCCTTCTCCATGGGCTCCATGGTTCACGTCAAGCTCTCCGACCGCGCCCCGCTCGACTTCGATCAATTCAACGAAGCCTTCATGATGCACGGCACCACCTCGCCCTTTTACCCCCTCATCGCGTCGCTCGACGTCGCCGCCGCCATGATGGACGACCCCGCCGGCCCCACCCTCATGGACGAGACCATCCAGGACGCCATCAGCTTTCGTCAGGCCATGAGCTCCATCGCCCATCGCCTCCGCGCCGAGTCAGAAAACGGGGAAGGCTGGTTCTTTCGCCTCTACCAGCCCGAGACCGTCACCGACCCCGCAACCGGGGAACGCATCGTCTTCGAGGAGGCCGAGGACGATCTCCTGATGTGCCACCCCTCCTGCTGGACCCTCAAGCCCGGCGAAGACTGGCACGGCTATCAGGACGACGACATCGCCGATGACTACTGCATGCTCGACCCCGCCAAGGTCACCATCCTTACCCCCGGCGTCAACGCCCAGGGTGTCCTCACCGACTGGGGCATCCCCGCCGCTATCCTCACCGAGTTCCTGGACGGCCGCCGTGTCGAGATCGCCCGCACCGGCGACTACACCGTCCTCGTCCTCTTCTCCGTCGGCACCTCCAAGGGCAAGTGGGGTAGCTTGCTCGAAAATCTCTTCGAGTTCAAGCGCCTTTACGACAGCGAGGCGCCCCTTGAAGAAGCGCTTCCCGAACTCGTGGCCAAGTACCCGGCCCGCTACCGCAAATCCACCCTCAAAGAGCTCTCGGACGAAATGCACCGCGCCATGGTCGACATGAACCTCTCCGGCCTCGTCAACGAGGCCTGCGACGAAGACTTCGACCCCATCCTCACCCCCGCCCAGACCTACCAGAAGCTCGTCCGCGGCGAGACGGAACGCCTCCGCTTCGCCGAAATGCCCAGCCGCATCGCCGCCGTCATGCTGGTTCCCTACCCTCCCGGCATCCCCATGTCCATGCCCGGCGAACGCCTCGGCGGCCCCAACACCCCGGTCATCAAACTCATCCTCGCCATGGAAGAGTTCGGCAAACGCTTCCCCGGCTTCGAGCGCGAGGTCCACGGCATCGAAGTCGACTCCGACGGCAACTACTGGATGCGAGCCGTTATCGAAGCCCCGCCCGAGCCCTCCAAGCTTTCGAAGAAGCCCCGCCGCCAGAAAGGCCCCGGCTCAAACCCGCCCCACGACTACGCCCCGCCAATCAAACCCGTCCGCCGCTCCACCGAGTAGCCCACGAAGCCGGGCAGCGCTCCACCACCTTAGTGCCGATTCCCTGTACCCCCAGGCGATGGACCCGCGGTGCGCGGAAGGAGCCGACGGCCCGTCGCGGACGGTCGCCATCCGCCGCCCTGCAGAGCTCCACTCGACCCCCGTTGCCCCCTCGGGAGCCTCCAGACCTCGCACCGTCTTCCGCAGACGACCGCGACCCCGGCGACACGTTCGAGTGCACATTGGCCGCCCCCACTCCATCTCCCGACCTACCTCCTCGTCCTCCTGTTCTGGATCCTCCGCTGCCAGCCCGGCGCCTTCCTCAGTCCGGATCCCCGGTCCGGCTCCCTCGAAACTGCCTGACCTCCGCCTCAACTAAGCTCTGCCCGCACCGGTTCAGGCGCGGCCATCGGCCATCGAAGCGCAATTCCGAAGAGCGTCACCAGCACCATCGCCTTCACCTGTCCCTCGATCAACTGAGCGCGCCAGATCAACTCCGGCAGCGGTGCGAGCAGGATCGCGGAACAGGCCAGAGCCGAACCCACCCCCGGAAGCGACACACCCCGCCTCTCGAGGTCTACCGTCAGCAGCGACAACAGGGCAAGCGGCGCGAGCAGGTGCAGCAGCGTGTACTCATACGACACCGGTGGAAACAGAACACACGCAACCGTCAGGCAGAAAATCTGGTTGATGGTTGGCAGATGACGGATACGCAGGAAGAACAGAGCAACGAACGCTGCCCCAACCACCAGGAGGTAGATCGAGAGGCTGTGCCCCAGTCGATCAGGTGGCGGAAACGGATGCAGAGCCAGCTTGTAAAGCGCAAACAGCGAGTGGTCCGTTCCAATCTCCGGCCGCTTGTGCAGCACGTAAAGAAATCTGAACCGTTGCAATCCGGCCTCGATCGCTCCCCAGGAGACAGAAATCGACGGGCACACCAGCCACAGCGATGCCACCGTCGACACGCCGAGAACGCCAATCCCAAAGATCATCTCGCGGTACTGCCGCCGCACCAACAGCAAGGCCAGGTACGCCACCGGGTAGATCTTCATCGAGGCAGCCAGGCCAAAGCACGCTCCCGCCGAGTAGCCCCGACCCGATAAAAACAACAGGAGCCCCGTGGTCACCAACACCCACAGGACGATCTCGATGTTGGCCTGCTTCAGCACACTCCACACCGGGTACGAGCACAGCAGAACCGCAGACGGGAACGCATAAGCAGAAAATCGCGCAGTCCCGCGACCCCGCATCGTCCACCCAACAATCACACCCGCAATCACCAGGGACCCGCAACTGAAACCAAGAAAAGCCCGGACCGGATGCTCCGTAAATAGAAAAAAGATCTTGTACACGACAGCATCGGGAGCCGGATACAGATATTCGAAAGAAAAGGGAAGACGGAAGAACTCTACGGAATGAAAATGCTGAAACCGCTCCTGGAATCGCAAGAGGTCCGGATAGCGCTGTCTCCCTAAGGGGTAAATGTACGGATCGAAGTTGAGGTGCAGAACCGTTCGGCACAGTAGCTCCGCAACCCCGCAGAGAACCACCAGCCCGATCAGGCCGACCGCAAACGCCCGCAGTGCCCCCGGTAGCCTCTGGCTCACCTCAGCATCCTCAAACCTCGGCAGCCCCGTAGCGGACTCCTTCAGCCCGGAACTCCCGACTCCAGCGAGGCCGTCCGCCCTCCATCCACCTTCCGAATCGCCGGTGCCACCCGCGTCCCCAGCAGCTCAATCGCATGCATCAGCTTCGCATGCGGCAGCGCCGCCACACTCATCTGGAAGTCCATACGCGAGATCCCTCCCAGAACCTCGTCATACATCAGCACCTTCTCCACCACCGCCTCCGGATCGCTCACAATCAGCGCCCCCCGTGCGCCCCGCACCGCCTCGAACTGCCCCCGCGTCACCGCCGGCCACCCCCGCTCCCTCCCTATCTTCGTAAACGCCTCCGCATACCCCGGAAAGAAATCGTCCGCCGCCTGCGCCTCCGTGTCCGCGACATACCCCAGCGCGTGGATGCCCACCTTCAGCTTCTCCGGGCCGTGCCCAGCCCGCCGGCCCGCCTCGCGATAAAGATCCACCATCGGCCGAAAGTGACGCGGATCTCCGCCGATGATCGCAATCATCAACGGCAGCCCCAGTGTTCCCGCCCGCGCAAACGACTGCGGCGTCCCTCCCACCCCCAGCCAGATCGGCAGCGAATCCTGCAGCGGCCGCGGATACACGCCCTGTCCCGTCAGCGCCGCGCGGTGCTTTCCAGACCACCGCACATGGGTGCTCTCCCGAAGCTCCAGCAGCAGGTCCAGCTTCTCCGTAAACAGCTCGTCGTAATCTTCAAGGTCCAGCCCGAACAGCGGAAACGCCTCCGTAAACGATCCCCGTCCCACCACCATCTCCGCCCGCCCTCCCGAGATCAGGTCGAGCGTCGCAAACTCCTGAAAGACCCGCACCGGGTCCGCCGCGCTCAGCACCGTCACCGCGCTGGTCAGCCGAATGCGCTTGGTTCGCGCCGCCGCCGCCGCCAGGATCACCACCGGTGCCGAATCCAGGTACTCCTCCCGGTGGTGCTCGCCCAGACCAAACACGTCCAGCCCCACCCGATCCGCCAGCTCGATCTCCTCGAGCAGGTGCCCCATCCGCTCCGCCGGGCTCGGCGTCACCCGGCTCGTCGGATCCGGTACCGCTGCCGCAAAACTGTCGATGCCAATCTCCATCCTCTGCAATCCCTCCCGCGCCTCGCCCATCCCCGCCCCGCGTCGCCCGCTGTTCCCTGTTGCTTTTTCCGAACTTGCCCGCTGTTCCCTGTCCCTGTTCCCTGTCTCGCACTTTCCCGCTGTTCCCTGTCCCTGTTCCCTGTCTGTCCCTGTTCCCTGTCTCGTACTTTCCCGCTGTTTCCTGTTGCTGCTTCTCTACTCCCGCCGCCCCTTCTTCCACTCCGCATACGGGATCCTCGGCATCTGCAGAAATGCATCCCGCGTCCGCACATAACTCCCTAGCCCGTTCATCCGCCCAATCGCATGCAGCTCGTCCGCTTTGATGTACGGCCCCGCCATGTCGACGAACCTGTCCTCCACATACATCGCCACCACCCGCCCAAGGATGATGCGCGACCGTCCGATCTCGATCGTCGCGTGCTCCACACACTCAAGCGCTGCATGCGCCTCCGCCAGCCGCGGAACCCCAACCACCTTCGACTCCGCCGTCCCGAGCCCCGCCATTTCCACCTCACTCATCTCCGCCGGAAAGTCCGTCGCGCAGATATTCATCTGCCGCATCAGGTCCTCCGTCACTACGTTCACGACGAACTCCCCCGTGCGCCGGATATTCCGCGCCGTATCCTTCGGGACGAACTCCCCACCCGGCCTGTCCGTCACCCCGATGCCCACCACCGGCGGGTCCGTGCACAGGTAGTTATAGGCGCTGAACGGCGCCGCGTTCAGCTCACCCGAAACGTTCCTGCTCGTTACCAGCGCAATCGGACGCGGCGCCACCAACCCGATCAGCAGGTTGTAGATCACCCGCGGCTCCATCTCACTCACGGCAAAATCCATCCACCCTCCATCGCTGCACCGAAAAGAAAAGCCGTCGGGCGGGGCCTTTGTCGGCGCAATCCCCCCCTGCCGTCCCGGTACACTTGTAAGTGTGGCATGCAACGGCTGGGTAAGCGAAGCGGGACCGCTTCGCGAACTTCTCGTACCGCGAGGCGCTCCTACACTTACCTCGGAGCGCCCCTAAACCGCCTTGTTCGAAGACTTTGCCCGTAACTGCAACAATAAGAATACTTTGCGTTGAGCTCTCCGTGTATCTCCCTCGAAAGAAAGATTTTAGCCGGAAGTGCCCCGGGGGGGAGGGTACCTAAGCTCTCCCGTCCCCCGGCCCCCGCCAACCCCGCAAGCATCGACCCCCCCCTATGGACCTGCTCAGCCGCACCCACCCCGCCGCCGACCACCGCATCCACTACGGCCCCGGCAAAGATCAGTTCGGCGACCTCTGGCTTCCCACCCGCAAGGGCAAGGCACCCGTCCTGGTCTTCCTCCACGGTGGCTGGTGGAAGTCCGAGTACGACCTCGGCTACGGCGGCCACCTCTGCTCCGCCATCCGCGACGCCGGTGTAGCCGTTTGGTCGATCGAATACCGCCGCGTCGGCAAGACCGGCGGCGGCTGGCCTAACACCTTCAAGGACGTCGCCGCCGGCTTTGACTTCCTCCCCAACCTCGCCCGGACCTACCCAATAGACCTCCATCGAGTCGTCGCCTCCGGCCACTCCGCCGGCGGACACCTCGCCTTCTGGCTCGCCGGTCGCCACCACATTCTCGCTGGCAGCCCCATCCAATCCCCGGCGCCCCGGTTACCCCTCACCGCCGTCATCGCCCTCGCCGGAGCCGTCGACCTCCAGCTCACCATCGACCTCTCTGGCCACCTCGCCTTCGCCCACGACCAGCGCGAGGTCTACGCCCTCATGGGTGGCACCCCCTCCGACCAGCCCGAGCGCTACCTCGCCGCGGACCCCGGCCACCTCCTTCCACTGAACGTTCCGCAACTCCTCATCCAAGGCGCTAACGACGATCAGATTCCACCCGATCTTCCGAAAAAATGGGCAGAAAAAGCCCGCCGCCTGGGCGATCAGGTCGCTCTAAAGCTGATCCCCGGAGCCGATCATTTCGATAGTGTCGATCCACAAAGCGCAGCCTGGCCCACCATACAAACAGCTATCCTCAGCCTCATGCATCCTTGAAGGACCGCCGCCAAAGGAAACTACTTGCTGGAGCCTGGACCCGCTGGCAGCGTATAGATCACCTCACCCGGCCGGGTGTAGTGAAGCTCCTCGCGCGCCTGATGCTCAATCGCACTCGGATCGCTCTCGAGACGGGCGATATGCCCCTTCAGCAGCTCGTTTTCCCGTGCCAGGATCACGCTCTGACGCTCGAGATCGTGCGAGCTCTGCCGCTTGTTCTGGTACACCGTCAGGCCATTCTGGCCGAACATAACGTGGTACGCCATCGAAACCGTCAGACCCGCAGCCACGACCGTAGCAACCTTGCGACACCCGATATGCCGCAGCACCGGTCTAACCATTCGCAGCCGCTTCGCCCCTACTCCAACCCTGTCCCGTCGCATCATGGCACCCCTAGTACAAAGGCGGAGGGGGGCATAGTCAATCTAAAAAACTGCCTCTTCCCCGCCACGAACCTACTTCGTACCGGTATCGAAACCAGCGGCGATCTCAACCTACACCCGCGCAGCCAAAGTTGCACTTCCCGCTGCATAAGCAGCTTGGTATGCTTACGCTTAGAGATGGACTCGCTCCTCATCATCACGTTGGTCTGCTTCTTCGCACTGTTTGTGGCGGCGCTCGCGGTCGCCAGGCACATCCGGATCGTGGAACCGCAGCACGATAGCATCCCGCAGGATTCGCTGTGGCTCGGTGCACATCCACCGGAACCCGCGGCCATCCCACCCATCTCACGTCATCAAACCGAACAGAACGTACACAAACTGGTCGAGCATAAAGAGCCGGACTGGCGTTACCTCATCTCCGGCGAGCGGCGGAGTATGTTCTCAAGGAAGAGCATCCCGCCAGCCACACGAAAGCTACCCGGATCAACGCGGATCTCCCGGAACGATCGACCTCTCTGGACCTCTGAGCATGTAAGCGCTGACCGGAGCGACCCGTATACGCGTCTCTCAACCAGACAAGCCTCGATCGGCGGCAGCAGGACGCATTAGTCATCGTGCCACGAAAGGATTACCCATGAGCTCGACCTCACTCACCCGCCCCTCTCTGCTCGCCCACACGGGCCCCCTACGGCAGTCGCTCGCAGGCAAGGCTCTTCTCTGTGTCGCGGCATCGCTGTTCGTCGCCGTCTGCGCGCACATCTCCGTGCCGATGCCCTTCACGCCCGTACCCACCACCCTGCAGACCTTCGCCGTAATCCTGGTCGGACTGACTCTGGGCCACATCGGTGGTTTCGCCGCCCTCACCCTCTATCTCGCGGAAGGAGCGTCGGGCCTGCCCGTCTTCAGCCCCCAGGGTCCGGGCGGGGTCGTTCATCTGCTCGGCCCCACCGCCGGATATCTCTTTGCATATCCCCTCGCGGCAGCTGTTGCCGGCGGTTGTGTCAGCCTTTTCAGACGCTTCACCGCCGAATTTCCTGCGGCATTGCTCTCTGGCTCAATCGCACTCCTACCGATCTTCGGCATGGGAGCACTCTGGCTCGCTCACGTTATGCGCCTGAGCGCTGGACAGGCCCTGCACCTGGCAGTGACCCCATTCCTCGGTGCGGAGGCGGCCAAGCTCATCGGCGCCGCATCCGCCTGGAGCGCTCTCCGCCTTGCTGGCCGACGCTGACGCAAATCATCCCGGATAAATTTGACCCACGTGGAATGCTCCGAGTCCCGCTTCGGAACACGGCATCTGATTTAGAAGATCAGCAAGAAAATAAAAAGAGAGATCCATGCCCTTAAGCAGTGCCGCCATTCAAGAGATCAGCATCGCTCACAGTCCCGACTCAGACGACGCTTTTATGTTCTATGGCCTTGCAACCAACAAGGTGCGGGTGCCCGGCTATAAGTTCACACACGTCCTCACCGATATCGAAACGCTGAACCACAAAGCGATCGATGAGGCCTTCTACGACGTCACAGCGATCTCTTTCCACGCTTACCCATACCTCCAGGATCAGTACACGCTGATGGCCTGTGGCGGCAGCGTCGGCGACGGCTACGGCCCCATGATCGTCTCCGCACGCAAGCTCTCCCCCGGGGAGTTGAAGAAGACGAGAATCGCTGTGCCCGGCACCCTGACCACCGCCTATCTCACACTGAAGCTCTATGAGCCGGAGATTGAGACCTCTGTCGTCCCCTTCGACAAGATCATTCCCGCGGTGCTTTCGGGCGAGTTCGATGCCGGTCTCATTATTCACGAGGGCCAGTTGACTTACGCGAAGGACGGCCTCATCAAGCTGCTGGATCTAGGGCAGTGGTGGCGGGAGCAGACGTCGCTTCCCCTTCCGCTCGGTGGAAATGCGATTCGTCGCTCTCTCGGCCCCAAGGTCCAGCACGTTGCAACCGAGGCTCTTCGCGATAGCATCCAGCACGCGCTGGACCACCGAGACGAGGCTCTCCTCTACGCCATGCAGTTCGCTCGCGACCTTGATACTCAAACTGCGCATAGGTTCGTCGGCATGTATGTGAACGAGCGCACGCTAAACTATGGTGATGACGGCCGACAGGCGATCGTAAAGCTTCTCGACATGGGGCATGACCGGGGCATCATACCTATAAAGGCAGATGTCGACTTCGTAGATTGAACCGCGCTGGCTTAGCGGAATCGCACGCTCTGCTGTGATATCTTAAACAAGTTCGAGGGCGTGCCCGGTCCCTAAAGGTGCGCGCTTGACTCAAACCGGGATTACTCATACTCGGACGCGTAGCTCAACTGGCAGAGCATTCGACTCTTAATCGACAGGTTGAAGGTTCAATTCCTTCCGCGTCCACCACTCATCCAGGCGGGAGCGAATCCGGCAGCGCTCTCCTGCATTCTGCTGTGCAAGCGCGAAGCGTTAGACTTGACTCTGTGGCATCTTCGAATCAACTCGAGAACAAAGGCGCAACGTCCATAATGGTTGCTAAATGAAAGTTAATCTTCCGGGACTCTCTTACCTTTCTCAGTCTTACCCTCCTCACACTTGCGCTGTTCACAGTGACGCTCTTCCTCTTCCGCTCGCCCATAGGAACGATGCAGCGCCGGTCCGGATCGACATGCTTGCGACTGATTAGGCCAGCCTCTTCGCAGCGCTCGCTGAGCTCTACGACGCTCTTGTGACGGACGCCAAGACGCTCAGCGGCGTATCCCACCGTTTGGCGTCGCTCCATCCGGTGCACCCGCCACCTGCAGAAGAAGCTGATGCTGCTGGGATTGAAGTCCGACCTTCGCCGCCGCATCCTCGCTGAAGTGCAGAAAGAGCCGCAGCTGATCTCGAAACTCCGCGAGTAGCTGGATGCGGGGAGCAGAAGCAAAGCCGGTGTAACGAGGACGCATACACAGGATTTATCGTGTAAACGATACGATTGGAATAGCATAGCGTACGACCGAGAGACAGACGCCATGTAGGTGTGTGGGTGTCGGAAAAATCTGTGGAATGTCTGTCGGCTTAGAAGCTGAAGACGATGCCTGCCCGCAAACTGGCCGGCGTCGAAGCCAGGTACATCGGGCTTCCACTCCGCCCTACGAAAGACTTGCGCCCCTGATCCAGCAGATTCGATCCGTCCACGGTGAGTTCCATTCCCTCGGGCAGAATACCTTGAAAATTTAACGGTTGACGAAGGTGAAAGCTCAGGAAGTCTCCACCTGAGAGCACGTCGTAAGGATCGATCGAAGTCACCAGAAGATCAGGTTGCCAGCGATACGTGGTTCGCACCTTGGTTCCAGTTCGTGCGACGCTCGCCTTGACGGAAAGAGTTGCCGCCTGTGATTTGCGGGCCTCGAGCGGAGGCAGGCCACCGACCAGCGCGGTCCGATGCCCCTCAGTAGGGGCCATGGCCGTTCCCGAACAATACTGCAGTGTGGCCCACGCTCCTGAACCAAGGGCTCTTGCAATCAGGAGGTTCATCCCGGAGTTGTGATATCCCCCGCTGAGAGCCTGGAAAGAGCCGTTACTATGGTCAACCAGCATCTCCGGGAAACCCAGGATAGGACCTTGAACCGAACTACCAGCATCAAGGCGATCTCCACCGCCAGACACAGAGATACGGTCCAGCGCATCTGCATAAAATGCAAGTTCCAGGAGGGTCACATTGCTCCTGTGCGAGAGCGCCACCTCTTGGTGAACGCCGTTCTCCGATTCACTTAGGCTCTGGCCGTTGATCGCCACGGGAAGTTCCGCATCGCGGTAGATCGCAGCGTCGTAGTTCTGATTGTCGCGGGACGTCGCAAAGCTGTAGCGGACCGTCCACCAGGATCTAGGATGGGCCGTCACACTCAGAAAAGGATGTGTGACCAGCGCTGGCGCAGATCCGCTGATCGCTTGAACTCTGGTTCCCGCCTCTATCTCAGCCAGGTCTCCTAACGCAAACCTCTCTGCCGAGGAGATCGTAACTACCCGAAGTCCACTGCCGTCCCTTGCGCCCCCAACGATCTCAGAATGCGCCTCATAAGCGACTTTGCTCGCGACCATTCCTGTCAATCCCAGGCGCCGCTCAAATGTCGTTGAAACACCTGTCGGGACTTCTTCGGAAGCTGGCGTCTTCGCGCGGCCGGCAAAGCTGCTCACGACAACTCTGGAACGGTTCGCATGGACCGTCTCCGCACGGACACTTACACGCGTTGCGCCATGACCGAAGCTCTTCGAGGGAGACGTGATCTCCACCTTCGCGGAAGCCCTGTCTCGCGCCGGAGACCTCTCGCGATTCGCGGATCCGAGAAAGATGTCGTCTTCGGAGAGTTTTAAGATCGGTCTGTTCGCGGAAGATCGCAGCGTCCAGTTCCAATCATCCTTCGGCTCGTCTGCACCTTTACTCTTGGCCGGCAACCATGCGGGCTCGTCGAAGAGACCGCTCAGGGTGAGATCCACGATCGCACGGCGACCCGCCTGCAGCCGCAGATGCTCCCGCGAAACGGGGAGGAAGAGAGATGCGCTGGCGCGAACTCCATACAGCCCCGGCAAAAGCTTCGCCACCAGATAGCGGCCCTGAAGATCGGTAAAGGTGGTAACTCGAACCGCGGCGTCCGGCGAAAAGACCTGGACCAGTGCTCCCATCTGGGGCACACCCTTGGCGTCCCGAACTACGCCCGAGACTACCGCCCCATGGTCCGCAGCAAGACCCCTCCCCGCCACACCAAGCAGGAGTGTCAAAAGAACGAATTCAACCCGAAATCGCTGCACTATGTTCAACCTGGAGAGTACCGACCTCACACCAAAATGGCCCACGAAAGTGTTCCAGTGACGCCGTTCCCACATCCCGTGTTCCCCCTTCGCCGTCGCAACGACATTCAGCGCGGCAATCCCGAGAGGAAGCGGGATTCTACTCAATCCACCACAAAGGGCGCAGTCTCTGCGATCTGCTGTTTAGAGATCCCATCGTTAATCTTGATGGTCACCTGGTACTTGCCAGGCTGGAGGCTCGCCAGTGGCATGCTCTTCTCGAGTGTCACCTGATCCGCGTTGGGGTTCAACTTCGCCGTTAGCTCCTGCGTGTCAAGCACGGCCTTGTTGGTCGCCATATTCATCACCTGATATTGGATCGTGGCCCCGTTCTGCTTGCTCTTTTCGTCAATGCCAAGGTTGTAGACCTGCATCCAGAAATTCAGACTCTGAGCTCGATGGAAAGTGACTGGAACCGCAATACCGGTCGGAACCCGAGGTCGGATGCGCGTATTCCCAATGACAAAATTTCCGGCGCCGATGTCCTTGGAAGGAACCCTCTCCATCTGATCGGCCAGAATCAGGGAGGAAGCCGAAAGTTTGTCGTCGTCATACTTTGGAACGTTGACGCTTCGCCGCCAGGTCCCGATATGGTCCGGATTGTTGACGTCTTTGATCACAATGTCGATCTTATAAAGGCCGGGACGCATCGGAAGCGACTTCCAGTACACCGAGACGTTATTTTGTGTCCGCGCCAGCAACTCACTCGGAACCTGCACATTCACCGTGTCCTCGAACGTCTGCATGGCCTTGTGATTCAGGTTAGAGACGCGCCCAAGGATATTTACCGTTCCTATCGCAACCCCGTCCTTGTTGCTGAAGGTGATGTCCCGGTTTCGGATCTGAAGCGTGATCGGCACCAGAACCGTGTCATTCGTGACCTTCACGTAATCGGTGCGAACGTCGAACAGAAAGGGAGGTCCTGTAAGGATCTTCGAGGTCGCCATGAAAGCCTCAAGGTCCTTGAACTTGATCACCGGCGGAGCCATCAGCTTGGCGAAGCGGTCCAGGCGATCGAACTGTTTGCTCTGGTTCTGCGAGGACATCGGTCCCGCGCCCAACTGCTCCAGGCCCCCGCCGCTGAACCGGTCAGCCTGTTTGGACTGCCCCGACTGCTCGTAAAGCGTCTGCCCGGCTCCCGGCGTGTGCTTCAGAGCGTCTTTTTCAGACCGATCGATCGTCATGTGAAAGTCGCCGCACATGCAGGTGTCGACGAACTCGATGTCGACGTTGTCGCCCACTCCGGCAAGGTAACGGTAGTGCCAGATCTCGAAGGGAAACGTCGAAGTGTTTCCGCCACCCTCTTCCATCGGTCGCTCGTAGTTGCCGCCGCTCGGATGCGAGTCGATGCTGTCAGCCTTGCCATAAGCAATGTAGATATGCCCGCGGTCGGTTCGCCATCCCGGCTTGCCTGCGGCAAAATGCTCGTTCGCGTAGGCGATCCGCTGATAATGCTCTTCCCGATACTCATTCTCCGGAGAGTCCGGGCTCGGGTTGCGTCGCTGCCAGAACGCTTCGATAAACTGATCACGCTCTTCATCGTTGCTGAGACTCTTGAACGCCTGCAGCTCCTGATCCGTGATGATCCATCGCACATCCTGGTCGACCCAGGTCTTGTACGATCCTTTCAGCTCCTGCCGAAGCTCCTTATTCTGCTGCCGCTTCTCCCGATCCGTAAGTCGCCGCTTCAAAGGGTCCGGCTTCTCGGTCACCGTCGGCGCCTTCGTGACACCGTCCGGAGTGGAGGTCGTCCCACCTTCTTGCGCAAAAACAGTTCGCCCACCTGCCGTGGCTGCGATAGCAACAAGGAGAAGGGAGACGAGGGCAGTGAAGCTACGGGCTTTCATGGGAACAACTCCTGCTTTCAACGTCTTTTATTGTAGAGCCCAGGCAACTGTTGAACAAGGTGTGTTTACTACTTGGGGAACCCTCCGTCTATAACTTGACTCTTTCATCACGCCGCAAGTCCCTGTACTGTCATCTTCTACGAACACACTGAACCTTTGCCGGATCACATCCGTATCTGTCAACGAAATGTACTCCAACCCAGGCAATCCGTGCGCATACCGTAACCACCGGAATCGAGACCTTCGTAAATGAGTGCAAAGAAAGTCATCCTGCTCGTCGTTGTCGTCCTTATTCTCGTGGGCATCGTCGTCGGGACGATCTTGCACGGGCAGTCCGGGGTCACCAAGGTCGCCACTGGCAAAATCGTCCGACAGGATCTCGTCTCCGTCGTCAGCGGTACCGGACAGATCAAGCCGAAGACCTATGTCAACATTGGTGCCACAGCCTTTGGACGTATTACCCACCTCAACGTGAAAGAGGGAGATCACGTCAAGGCAGGCGCTGTGCTCGCGACCATTGAAAGCGTTCAGCCAGCCGCCACTGTCGCGGCCCAGCAGGCCGCCATCGCCTCCTCGAAGACCGACGTCAACTCCTTCGCGGCCGCCGAGAAGACGGCCGCAGCGAACATCGTGCAAGCCCGCGCCGACCTCGAGCAGAAGAGTCTCGACTTCAATCGTGCTCAGAGTCTCTATAACGAGAAGCTGATTCCCAAGCAGGACTTCGACAGCAAAAAGGCGGCTTTTGACATGGCCTCGGCAACTCTCGCCCAGCGCCAGGCCGCCCAGGCGCAGGCGCAGGCCCAGACCGAGTCGCAACGCGGACATGTCAACCAGGCCGTCGCCAGTCAGCGCTCGAACTACGATGCTCTCGACAAAACCATCAGCCGTGCGCCCTTCAACGGGCTCGTCACCAACGTCCCCGTGCGCGAAGGTGAAACAGTTGTCCTTGGCATCCAGAACGCACTGGGATCAACCTTGATGACCCTCGCCGATATGTCCGTCATCACCGCCGAGGTCAAGGTGGATGAGACCGACATCGTCAACGTCCAGCTCAACCAGCCTGTAGACGTTGGCATCGATGCCCTGCCCGGCCGCACTTTCAAAGGACACGTCACCGAAGTAGGGGATCAGGCACTCCTCCGAACCACAGGCATCGCCACCAGCCAGAGCACTACCGGCACCGAGGAAGCCAAAGACTTCAAGGTCGTCGTTACTCTCGATGACCCCTCGGACGACCTTCGCCCGGGCCTCTCCGCTACCGCCAAGATCACCACAGCTCATAAGCCGAATGCCTTGACTCTGCCCATTCAGGCGCTCGTGCAGCGCGACGTCGCGCAGGAGAAAACGCTCGGGGATGCAGCCGGCAAACACTCCTCTACCTCCCCGAAAAATGCTCCCGCCGAGAAACCCTCCAAGCCAACCCTGGTTCAGGGCGTCTACCTGGTGGCTAAGGAAGGCAAAAAGTCTAGAGTCCGTTTCGCTCCCGTCAAGACCGGAGTAACGGGATCTACCGATGTCGAGGTCCTTAGCGGTCTGTCGGAAGGGCAAGAGATCGTCACCGGCCCCTACAAAATCTTGCGTGCGCTCAAAAGTGGCACCGCCGTGAAGGTCGATAATACCCCTGAGGCTCCCCCGCCTCCCAGCTAGGGAACGCACGCGGAGGCAAGCTCCCGGCAGGCGAAATGCGCTCACCAGGAACCTTCACGGATATTCCACGTACTGGTACAGAAGTCTGTCGCGGAGAACCGAATGCCCATCGAGACCGAAGCAACCGCACCCCCCATCAGAAGCGCGAATCCGGACACCGGCGATGTGATCGTCACCGAGAACCTCTGGAAGACGTACTCCATGGGCGATCAGGAGGTCCACGCCCTGCGCGGCGTCAACCTCCGCATTCAGCACAACGAATACGTCGCCATTATGGGCCCTTCCGGCTCCGGCAAATCCACCCTGATGAATCTCATCGGCTGCCTTGACTCCCCGTCACAGGGGCGATACTGGCTCAACGGCCATGACGTCTCCGAGCTCAATGACGATCAACTCGCACGCATCCGCAACAAAGAGATCGGCTTCGTCTTCCAGACCTTTAACCTGCTGGCCAGAGCCACCTCCCTCCACAATGTCGAGCTGCCTCTCATCTACAACGGCACGCCCGCCGCCGAACGCACCGCCCGCGCCAAAGCCGTGCTGGAATCGGTAAACCTCGGTTCCCGCATGATGCACAAACCGAATGAGCTCTCCGGCGGGCAGCGTCAGCGCGTCGCCATCGCCCGCGCCCTCGTCAACAAGCCATCCATCATCCTCGCCGATGAACCGACCGGCAACCTCGACTCAAAGACCGGCGATGAGATCATGGCGCTCTTCGACCATCTGCACGCCAACGGAAACACCATCATCGTCGTCACCCACGAACCCGACATTGCAGAGTTCGCTCATCGCATCGTCACCATCCGCGACGGCGTCATCGCCAGCGATCACGCCTCCGCAAGAGTCCGCAATGGCTGATTCGATGTACCCCGCACCTTCATGATGCCCGCCGAAGCACCATCCGCGCCGCCCGTTGCCATCTAGAATAGGAGCCATGGCCCAGTGCACTCGCCACTCATGGCTCTTCCTGCTCTCGCTGCTCTCTCTGTCCAACTCTCTTCTGCCTGCACAAGGTCCTCCATCCGCTCGCTTCGACCTCACCGGACCTAAGATCGAAGTGGAGGTCACACGCGCCGGGAAGACGCTTCCTATCGCCTCCGTGCCCAACCTCCAGGTAGGCGATCAACTCCGTCTTCACCCAGACCTCCCCCGAACCCAGTCCGTGAAATACCTCCTGGTCGCTGCCTTCCTTCGTGGAACCACGAACCCTCCCCCTGATAATTGGTTCTTCCGCATCGAGACCTGGGACAAACACGTTCGTGCCGAAGGTGTCACCATCACCGTTCCCGAGGAGGCCCAGCAGGCCATTCTCTTTCTCGCTCCAGAGACCGGCGGCGACTTCAGCACCTTGCGTTCCGCCGTCCGCGGTCGCCCCGGTGTCTTCGTCCGTGCCTCCCAGGATCTCGCCGAAGCCGGCTTCGAGCAGGCCCGCATCGAGAAATACATCGCCCAGATCCGGTTGGTTGCACCCTCTGACCCCAAGGCGCTCGCCGAGCATTCGACCCTTCTCGCCCGCACACTCAATCTCAGGCCCAATGACGACTGCTTCAAGCGTCCGGCGGATGCTCAATACACCTGCCTCACCCAGAGCGGCACCCAGACTCTGCTCGACGACGGACACGGTGAGACGGTCGTCGCGAGCCTCACACGTGGCGCCAACTCCGACTTCATCAACGCCGCCAGTGCGACCTCCCTTGCAGGCGGTGGAACCTATAGCGCCTACGTTGGGGCGGTCGTCGATCTCGTCAAGATCATGGGCACCCTCCACACCGCCCAGTACCAATACATTCCCGCCATCGCCTTTCCCCAGGGCCCCAGTCTGAACCTTCGCCTCAACACTCCCCCGTCCTTCCACAATCCAAAATCGGTCATCGTCATCGGGCTTCCCGCTATCCAGCCCCCGATTGCTCCTCCCCTTCGTCCCACCGACCCGAAGCTGGTCACCTGCCTCCTGAAGCCGAGCGTCGTCCTTCCCGTCGAGGGCGCGCCCCTCGTCTTCTCGACAGCCTTCGCCCATGACCTCGTTCTGCACCTCAACAAGGCTGGATCGCCCGCAGATAGATCGCTCACGCCGGACGCCTTCCAGGGAGGGCTTGTGCTCAGCTCCGAACACCCGCACAAAGACCTAGTCAGCCCGGCACCGTTGGCAAAGACCGCCAGCTCGCCTCCACTTCCCGCTGCAACGCCCTCCTCCGCCTCCAGCACCGCCCCCGGCATCGTCAGTGGCACCGTGACCGGTTTCTGGGGCTTCGACGCCTTCACCGGACCTACCCTGCAACTCCAGGAGACCCCCGGCAGGGATTGGAAGGTCGCGGCAGACGATCCCTTGATTGCAGGTCGCGAAAACCACCTGCTCATCACCTCCACAGGAAGCGCCTGCATCCAGAAGATCACCGTCGAAGCAATACCCGGAAAGCAGATGGAAGCTTTATGGAAACCGGCGGATAAGCCGAACCTCGTCTCCGTCGACCTTCCGCTGAAGTCCGCCGACCCCGGATCTCTCCATCTCGCCATCCAGCAGTACGGTGAGAGCCAGCCGCAAACCGTTGCAGCGAAAACATTCTCCGAACCCGCCACGCTGGCCAGCCTGCGGTTTCATGCAGGAGATACCTTCGCCATCCTGTCCGGGACCAGCCTGGACCAGGTCCAGCATATGGACGTCGGGGATCTGGTCTTTACACCAGTCGCGGCCGCTGCTCTGCCCGCGGACACGGATCCTGCTCCGTCCCATCCGCAAGCCGCCGGTGGAAACACGCTCCATCTGGCTCTGCCCAGCGGAGCGCCCGCTCCTAAGCTGAAGCCCGGCGACAACCTCACCGCAAAAATTACCCTCAAAGATGGCCGCGGCTTGACCCTGCCCGCTACCGTCCTCGGCGCTCGCCCCGAAGTCACTCTCATCAGCAAGAGCATCCCTCGCTCGACCGAAACCAGCATTCATCTGGCCAGCGATGATGACCTCCCCGTTAGTCAGCAGCTCGTCTTCTCCCTTCGATCCCCAGCTCCGTTTCCCCGGTCCGGAAAAATCGAAGTGGCTAATGCCGACGACACCCTGCGTACCTCGCTGACCGTAGCCGCCGGCACGCTCGTCCTCCAGGATCCGCATACCCTGCTGGGCACCCTCGATCCCCTCAAGACCTTCGGCACCTCCGCCTTCGGTCCGCTCCGGCTCCGAGCCGTCGCTCCGGATGACACACCCGGCGATTGGATCCCACTCGCGGTCCTTGTCCGCCTGCCAACCCTCACCGACATCCACTGCACCGCGGACGCCGACGCCGCATGCACCCTCACCGGTTCGAGCCTCTACCTGGTCGACTCCGTCGGCAACGACTCTGCCCTCAGCAACCCCACCAGCGTACCCGCCGGCTTTGTCGGAACCTCGATCAGCGTCCCTCGTCCGTCCAGCATCGCCGCCGGTCACCCGGGGAATACCACCCTCTACGTCCGGCTCCGGGACGATCCGTCTACCTCAAACTCCGTCGTCCTTCCCGTTCTCCCGCAGCAGTAAGGGAGAAACGACTTCGAAGCTGTCGCGCACCTTTTAGGCATCGGTCCGCACAAGCTCGGCCTTCTGAACCTCGCTGTGGTACCTGCTGTAGGTGAAGTACACCACCAGCCCGATAGCCAGCCAGCCGAACAGCCGGATCCAGTTCCATTTACCCAGCGTGTACATCATGTACCCGTTGAAAAGGATGCCCAGCACCGGCACCAGCGGGACCAGCGGCGTCCTGAATGGTCGCTTCCGGTCTGGATCGGTTCGACGCAGCACCAGGATCGAGATACACACGATCACGAACGCCAGCAGCGTCCCGATATTCACCATCTTGCCGATATCGTCAATCGGCGTCACGCTGCCCACGATCGCCGCCAGGCATCCCGCCAGGATCGTCGCCTTCCACGGCGTCCGAAACTTCGGATGGATGTCCCCGAAAAACTTCTTCGGCAGCAGACCATCGTGCGCCATCGCATACAGCACCCGGCTCTGCCCCAGCAGCATCACCAGCATCACGCTCGTCAGACCCGCCAGCGCGCCGACGATGATAATGTTCGCCGCCCACCCCAGGTTATGGTCCAGAAACGCCCTCGAGATCGGCGCCTCGATGTTCACGTCATGCCAGGGCACCATCCCCGTCAGCACCGCCGCCACGCCGATATACAGGAGCGTGCAGATCGTCAACGACACGATGATCCCGATCGGCAGATCCCGCTGCGGATTCTTGGCCTCCTGCGCCGTCGTCGACACCGCGTCAAAGCCGATGTAGCTGAAGAAGATCAGACCCGCCGCCAGGCCTATGCCGCCAAACCCCGCCGGCGCAAAGCTCGCCCAGTCCGTCCCCCAGTTCGCCCGGTTCACATAGTGCGATCCAAGCGCCAGCACAAACAGAACCACGCTCACCTTGATCGCCACAATCGTCGAGTTGAACTTCGCGCTCTCCTTGATCCCCACCACCAACACCGCCGTCACCAGCAGCGCAATGATGAACGCCGGCAGGTTAAACCCGATCTCCACGCCACCGATCGTCGGTGCATGCAGCAGCGCATGTGCCTGCGCCGTCAATGCAGGACTCGCCGCCGCCTTCACCGCATCGAGAGCCTTGTCAAAAGGCACCGAACCCGTCACCAGCTGCGGATGCGCCGCATGCACCATCTGTCGCGCCACAATGTCGGTCGCCTGCTTCAGACCGGTCCAGTGGTCGTACGCCAGCCACAACGGAAACCGCAGCCCAAATATGTTCAGAAACTCCACAAAGTGATTCGACCAGCCCGAGCTCACCGTGCTCGCGCCCATCGCATACTCAAGCGTGAGATCCCAACCGATAATCCACGCAATCAGCTCCCCCAGCGTCGCATACGCGTAGGTGTACGCCGACCCCGCCAGCGGGATCATGGCCGCGAACTCGGCATAGCACAGCCCCGCAAACGCGCACCCCAGGCCGCTCAGCACAAACGACAGCATCAGCGCCGGACCAGCTGTCACCGCACCCAGGCCGCTCAGCACGAAGATGCCCGCACCGATCACCGCGCCTATCCCCAGCGCCGTCAGCTGCACCGGTCCCAGCGTCCGCTCGAGCGTATTGCTGCCGTGCTCCTCGGCCTGCGCCACCAGCGTGCTCATCGACTTTGTCGCAAACAAATTCGCCATTCCGTTCGCTTCCTCCGTAGATCGCGTTATGCCCGTCGCCGATCCGGTGTTGCAAAGACGGCTCCCGTGGATTGCGACAGGCACGTCCCCAGCCCTGTCCAAGCCGTACAAGCATTCCCTGTTTCACAGTTCAGTAACGCAATACTAATGGAACGGCGGACCGGGACGCCGTTCGCTCGCACAGCCGCACGCCTCAGGAGTACCCGCGCTGTCAGCCGCAGGCTGCCGGAGGTCTTCCGCCTCAATCCTAGAGGCCGTCCGAAAGGGAAGCCGGCACGAATCAAAGTCGAGCCGTCGGTGTTCGCAGGTCCGCCGCGGCCAGGAGCGCCCGTGCGTTCTCCCCAACACTCCGCCCCGGTCGATAGAGCGCCCCAATCACCGCAACCGCGTCCGCGCCCGCATCCAGCACCGACGCGATCGTTGCAAGCGAGATCCCCCCAATCGCCACCAGCGGCTTCTTCGTAAGCCCGCGCGCCTGCCGCACGCCCTCAAGACCCACGACCGCTTCGGCATTCAACTTTGAGTTCGTCCGGAACACCGGCCCGATCGCGACATAATCCGCCGGCCCGCAGGCAGCCGCTGCCATCTGCGCCTCGTCATGCGCCGAGATCCCCAGCACTCGGTCGCCGCCAATCATCTCCCTTGCTTCGTGCGCATCAAGATCGCCCTGGCCGACATGCAAGCCCCCGAAGCCGCTGGCCACGACCAACTCCGCATAGTCGTTCAGAATAAGCCGGCACCCCGACCCATCCAGACTCGCGGCAAGTCTCCGCGCCTCCCCCAAAACTTCCGCTGTCGAAGCTTTGCCGCCGGCCAGCTTGTGCCGGTACTGCATCAGCGTCGCACCCGCATCTCGAAGCTCGATCGCCGTCGCCACCAGATCCAGGCCCCGCTGCTCCAGAGCCTCCGCGTCGAGGATCGCATACAGCCGCGGAAGAACGATCTGCGCTCGAGACTCTCCCCCCACTAAGCCCCTTTCTGCCGTTCCAGAAACCGCTCCATGAACTTCGTATCGAACTGCCCGGCCCGAAACTCCGCATCCGCGAAGATCCGCTTATGCAGCGGGATCGTCGTATGAATCCCCTGCACCACAAACATGTCCAGCGCTCGCTGCATCTTGTTCATCGCCTCCTCGCGATCCTTCCCGTGGCAGATCAGCTTCGCGATCAGGCTGTCGTAGTAGGGCGGAACCACGCCCTCCGCATACTGTGCCGTATCCACCCGCACCCCATTGCCGCCCGGCAAATTGAACACCGTAATCTTTCCCGCCGATGGTGTAAACGTCTCCGGATGCTCTGCGTTGATGCGGCATTCAATCGCATGTCCCCTCACCTGCGGAACCTCCGGCACAATCGCCTGCAGCTTTTCCCCGGCAGCAATTCGCAGCTGCGCCTTCACGAGATCGACTCCTGTAACCATCTCGGTTACACAATGCTCCACCTGAATCCGCGTATTCATCTCGATGAAGTAAATCTTCCCATCCTCATCCATCAAAAACTCGATCGTCCCGGCGTTCCAATATCCAATTTCTTTCAACGATCGCTGGATCGTCTTCCCCAACTCTTCGCGAAGCTTCGGCGTCACCATCAGGCTCGGCGCCTCTTCGATAAGCTTCTGGTGCCGCCGCTGGATCGAGCACTCCCTCTCCCCCAGACTCATCACGCTGCCATGCTCATCCGCGAGCACCTGGAACTCGATGTGCCGGGGCCGCTCGATGAACTTCTCCATGTACAAATCGCCGTTTCCAAACGCGTTCGCCGCCTCGCTCGAAGCCTGCTGATACCGCGCCGGCAGCTCCGCCGCACTCCGGCATATCCGCATCCCCCGTCCGCCACCGCCGGCGACTGCCTTCAGAATAACTGGGTATCCGATACTCTTTCCCCATTCGAGCGCCTCTCCCTCACCCTCCAGCACACCGTCCGATCCCGGCAGAATCGGTACCTTCGCCTTCTTCATGGTCTGTCGCGCCGTCGACTTCTCTCCCATCATCCGCGTCACCTCAGGCGCTGGTCCGATGAACTTGATATTCGACTCCCGGCAGACCTCGGCAAAATTCGCGTTCTCGCTCAACAACCCATACCCGGGATGGATCGCATCCACATCCGCAATCTCCGCGGCCGAGATCACCGCGGGAACGTTGAGGTAACTGTCCGCCGATCGCGGTGGCCCAATGCAGATCGCCTCGTCGGCAAATCGAACGTGAAGCGAGTTGCGATCCGCCTCGCTGTACACCGCCACCGTCCGTACTCCAAGCTCCTTGCATGCGCTGATAACTCGCAGCGCGATCTCGCCACGATTTGCAATCAGTACCTTTTGAAACATAGTCGAGATAGCCTTCCCATTCGCTGTTCCGCTTCGTAGCTTCTATCGAGGTCTGACAGCAAATAAAGGCTGGCCATACTCGACCGGTTGTCCCGGCGTCGCAATGCGTCGCACGATCTCGCCCGCAACATCGGCCTCAATCTCGTTCATCAGCTTCATCGCCTCAATAATGCAAAGCACCTGCCCTGCCTCCACCTGGTCGCCCGCCTTCACAAACGGTGCCGCACCCGGTGTCGGAGATTCATAGAAGGTCCCGACAATGGGAGACTTAACCTCATGAAGAAGCTCCGCCGCCGGGGCCGTCACCTCCGCGGCTAATCCCCAAGCTGGACCGGAGGTGCTCGCGGAGCTCGTCGTCGCCGCACTCGCGGGTGCCGCCGGCAGTGCCATGCCGCTCTGCGATCGAAACTCTTCCGCCGCCGCTGCTCCTCGCGCACCGGCAAACTTGATGCGCAACGTTACATCGGATCGCTCCATGTCGAACTCGGCGATCTCATTCGCCTTCAGGAACTCAACCAGCTCCCGCAACTCTTCCAGATACTCCCGATCCATCATTCAGCCCTCTTACTAAGCTCTCGCACTCACAACTCAATCAACGCCATCGTGCTCGTCGTCAAGACCTCACAGCCCCGGTCCGTCACGAGCACCATATCCTCGAGACGCACCCCGAAGCGGCCTTCAAGGTAAACACCAGGCTCGATCGTGACGACCATACCGGCCTCGAGCTCTTGCCTCTGCTTCGCCCCGATCCTGGGCTGCTCATGAATCTCAAGACCCAGGCCATGCCCCGTGGAATGGGGAAAAAACTTGTCCAGCTTCGCCCTTCGCAAGACCGTCCGTGCCGCTTCATCGACCTCTCCCGCCTGAACTCCGGGAGCCACGCACGCAATGGCACACCTCTGCGCTTCCAGAACGAAATCATACACGGCTCGCTCCTCAGCAGAGACCCTCCCCACATGAATGCAGCGCGTCATGTCCGAGCAATAACCCTTCCAGACCACACCGAAATCGAGCGTCACAAATCCAGATCTCGGGAGCTTGGCCGCGGTTGGACGAGCGTGCGGTAACGCGCTTCGGGAACCTCCAGCCACAATCGATTCGAAGCTCATCCCCTCCGCCCCTGCGGTCCTCGAACGACGCTCCAGATCAAGAGCGACCTGCACCTCCGTCATCGAGGGAACCACTTCCAGCAGCGTCTCTTCGAACACCGCGCATCCCAGTGCAGCGGCATCGCGCATCGTTGCAATCTCCGTCTCGTCCTTGATCTCTCTCTGCCTGCCCGCCAGGTCGCCTGCGGCTTGAAACAAACTGCGCCGGCGCTTGGGCGTCACCGCAGCACACATCGCACCCAGGGCCGACACCGTCGTGTGCGCAGGATCATAGCCACATCGCTCCACGCCCGCCGCCTCTACCCACTCGCACGCAGCACTCAGCGGAGATCCCTTCGCAATTACCACCTTCGCTCCCTCCGTCTCCTTCTTCGCCTGCTCCGTGTAGCGACCGTCTGTAAACAAGATCGCTCGGCTGCCGCTTATGGCAAGCGCTCCGGACGAACCGGAAAATCCGCACAGGTAGCGAATGTCAGAAAGATGAGTGATCAGCAGAGCATCTAGGCCGGCGGCATGCACAGACTTCAACAAGCGCCTCTTCCGTGCGTTCCAAATGGATGTCGGCATACGATCGATTCTAACCAGCCATGCTTCCTCTGGCGCTGGCGGATCGCCACGCAGTCACGGCGATCACCGTCCCGGACCGGTATGATTGAGCCATGTCCGGAAGTTCGCTGACACCCTCCCCCATCATCACGCGCCCCACCATCACGCGCCCCAACATCACGCGCCGCGGCTTCTTGACCGGCTCCGCAGCCCTCGCCGCGGGAATGGTCGTCTACTCCGGAGAGTTCGCCAGGCACGAGATCGACACCACCCACCGGTCCATCCCCATCCGGAATCTTCCCTCCGCTTTCCTTGGCCTGCGTATCGCTCAGCTAAGCGACATCCATCTGGATGAGTACACCGAGCCCTACTTTCTAGAGGAGGTCGTCAAGCACGTCAACTCACTTGCGCCCGACGTCGTTCTTCTCACGGGAGACTTCGTCACCCGTGGTTCGCTCACCTTTGTCGCCGCAAACCACGCCGCCCAACGATGTGCCGGAATCCTTCAAACACTGCTCTGCCCGGAGCGATACGCCGTGCTGGGAAACCACGACGTCACCGTCGGTGCCGCTCTCGTGACCAGCGCCTTACAGAGCCATGGCGTCCCCGTCCTCCGAAACCGGTTCGTCACCCTCACTCGCGGTGGAGATTCCCTCTATCTGGGCGGAACCGCCGATCCTGGAACGGATCTGCCGGACCTCAATCTCGCCATCCCAAAGCGCGCATCAGGGCCGGTGATTCTGATGGCGCATGCACCTGACTTCGCCGACATCGTCGTCGCCCATCCCCGCGGTGCCAACGTCGATCTCATGCTCTCCGGTCACTCGCACGGGGGCCAGATCAAACTCCCTCTCATCGGCCCAATGGTGCTCCCGCCCATGGGCCGCAAATACGCGGAAGGACCCTATCAGCTCGGTCCCATGCAGCTCTACGTCAACCGCGGCATCGGAACCGTCGGCCTCCCCTTTCGTCTGAACTGCCCACCGGAGATCTCGGTCTTCACCCTGCAATCCGCCTAGCCACGTTCTAAGCTCTACGGTACTGAGTTAGCAATCTCTCACAATCGGTCGCCGGTTGGCGCAACCACTCCCCGCCACCCGGTATCATGGAAGTATCCGGACTGGGGTTGGCGCGGGGAGTACAGGCGGGGGAGGCGAGCTCTTCGTTCCACTCCGAGCAAAGGCAAGAACCGCTTCTGTCCGGCTTCGGACAGCAGAAAATCGGAACCGGCGCGGCCCAGCCCTAACTCAAACTGCAAATCCATCACGTAAAGCGTCCAGAATGACGATTTTGCCGGTAAGTCCTTTGGATTGGCTATTTTGCGGGCCCTATTTTCGATAAGTTGCTGAAGGGAATAGACTTATGACATACCCCCCCGGGGGGGTGGGAGGCGACTAGAGGCTGGCTCTTTACGCCGACTAGCGAGCTCGGGCTGCGGGCTTCTTCTCCCTGGGCATCACTGCGATCTGCGACGACGGCTGCTTCACTCCTGACTTCTCATCCATCCAGGCATCCAGCAAATTCTTCTTGAATCGCCAGCGATTGCCCAGCTTGAATGCAGGTACAAATCCCTCGGAAGCATAGCGATACAGGGTATCTCCACTGATCCCGAGATACTCCGAGGCTTGGCGAATATCCAACACCTCCCGAACTACACCCTGCACAGCGTCGGCCATTGTCTCTCCCTCACACCTGGCATGGGTGCACTCGCCTGCCACCATCCTTTTACCCGGTTTCGTGAGGGGAGACAACAACAATCGGCGTCGGTACCCCTTTTACCGGGGCGGCTGCAGGTCCGTGATCAGAGAAAGCAGGTCATCGCCAACCGTCCGTGTCTTGGCTATCGCATCCGCAAGCGGTATGTCCGAGATCTCGGTACCCCGAAGCACCACCAGGCGGCCAAACTTGCCTGCATGCACCAGGTCGATTGCCGCCGCGCCGTACCGGGTCGCCAGCATTCGGTCGTACGCTGTCGGTGTGCCCCCCCTCTGCGTGTGGCCCAGATTCACGCTTCGCGTCTCAAATCCGGTGCGCTTCTCAATCTCCTCAGCCAGAATCTGGCCGATGCCGCTCAGCCTCACGTGGCCGAACGAGTCCTTCGCTGTCCCCACCGAGCTCTGCCCAGTATGCTCCGGCAGCTTGGCCCCCTCCGCCACCACAACGATCGAAAACCTCTTCCCATGGTCCCGTCGATATTGGATCAGCCGGCAGACTTCTTCGATTTCGATCGGCCGTTCCGGGACCAGGACTACGTCCGCTCCACCGGCAATCCCGGACGTTAGCGCGATCCATCCCGCATCCCGCCCCATCACCTCAACCACCATCACGCGGTTGTGAGCCTCCGTCGTCGAATGCAGGCGGTCTACCGCCTCAGTCGCGATGCTCACCGCCGTATCGAACCCGAAGCAGGCGTCCGTCCCACTCAGATCGTTGTCGATCGTCTTAGGCACACCAACACACTTAACACCACGCTCCGAAAGTGCCAGACTTACCGATTGAGTGTCATCCCCACCCATCGCGATCAGCGCGTCCAAACCGCGCTTCGCGATTACCTCCGCACACCGATCGAGCCCACCCTCTATCTTCTTCACATTGGTCCGGGAGGAACGAAGAATAGTCCCACCCAGGTGCAGGATCCCCGAGGTCGTCTCCAGGTTAAGAGGCATCGCTACATCGTCGAGCACACCCCTCCACCCCTCCATGAAGCCGACGAACTCATCTCCATGATGCAAAACACCCTTGCGAACCGCTGCACGAATCACCGCATTCAATCCCGGGCAATCCCCCCCGCCCGTCAACATCCCAACACGCATTCTTTATCTCCTCCTTGAATTACGAAATCATACGCTCTGGCTGGTTGAGTCCATCCACCACTCCGAAAACACTTCCTTCCCACTCAGCACCTCAGTAGGCCAACCCGGTTCAGGCGACCAGAGCGCAATCCCCTGCTCCCGCCCAAGCCGTCTCAAGTGCTCGATCGGCTCCGTCCATCCGTGGAGCGCAAGGTCGAAGAGACCCCAGTGAATTGGCATAAGAAGTCCACCGGCATCCAGAGCCTTGAAAGCTGAAGCAGCCCCCTCAGCGCCCAGATGAATGTCTGCCCAAAGCGGATCGGAGGCCCCAATCTCCAGCATGGTCAGATCGAAGCTTCGACGCTTCTCCCCGATCTCGGTGAATCCGGGCCAAGGCCCCGAATCTGCTCCGTAATAAACCGAGTGTCGGTCGCTTTCAATAACAAACGATGCCCACAAAGTTTGAAAGCGATTCAGGAGACTCCTTCCGGAGAAATGGCGTGCCGGCCACGACGTGAACTTGACATTTGCACCGCGGCTGGTGTTTACGTGAGTCTCCGTCCAGTCGAGTTCGACGATCCTCGAGCGCGCAACGCCCCACCTTGTCAGAATGCTTCCAACGCCTCTTGACGTGAGCCAAAGGACTGCACTTGCATTGCGCTGGGCCACTAGGCTGCGCACCGTCGTCTCTCCAAGGTGATCGTAATGATCGTGGCTTATTAGTACGACATCGAGATCAGGCAGATCTTGCAACGGTATGGTCGGACTAAAGAAGCGCTTGGGACCGCTCCATCGGATTGGAGATGCCCTTTCTTCCCAGATAGGATCGATCAGCACGCGTGCGCCGTCGATCTCGAGCAGCATGGAAGAGTGGCCGAACCAGGTAACCCGCAGCCCACTCGAAGGAGGTTGCGCAAATATATTCGGATTCGTTGAAAACGGCCCGAGTGCTTTGATTGGAAACCGCTGCTTTCTATTCAGGACGTATCGGGGCAGTATCTTGAAGACCGTTGCAAGTCCTGCCACCTGAGTCGGTACTGGGTTGAGGAATTTGCCTTTGCTCTTCTTTGCTCTTTGCAGCAGCGTCATGGTCCGTCTAACTCGATTACTCAACCCGGTAAATCGAAATCTATCCGCGCGAGCTTGCCTCGTCGCGGTAAAAATCGTTAATTTGCTTCGCATACTTAGTCTCGATGACCCGTCGTTTCAACTTCATGCTTGGCGTTAATTCACCTTGCTCGACACTCCATTCTTCGTCGACGATACCGATCCGCTTGATAGTCTCGAAATTAGCCAGTTGACCATTGACCTTCTGGACGATGCTCTGGTACATCCTGAATACCTGAGCATCACAAACCAGCGCCGCACGATCAACGAAAACAATTCCCTGCTCTTTGGCCCAGGTCTCAAGCGCCAAAAAGTTTGGCGAGATTAGAACGGAAGCGAACTTGTGCTTGTCTCCTACCAGGGCTGCCTGTCCGACCAGGCTGTATGCCTTGAGCTTGTTTTCTATCGGCTGTGGCGCGATCAGTTTCCCTCCACTCGTTTTCAACAGCTCCTTCTTACGATCGGTTATGAAGAGAAAACCATCTCCATCGATCCGGCCAATGTCACCTGTTTTGAACCAACCATCCTCAGTGAAAGCGTCCGCCGTCTCCTTGGGTTTGTTCCAATACCCTGAAAAAACTGCTGGCCCGCGAACTTCGAGTTCGTCGTCTAATGCAAACCTAACTTCCATATTTGGCAGTTTCTTGCCTACGCTGCCAATCCTATGAGCGTGGGGGTAATTGACTGCGATCACCGGAGAAGTCTCGGTTAATCCATATCCTTCGAATACTCGGATGCCCGCGTCCGCAAACCATCCAGCTGTATCCATGCCCAGTGGCGCGCCGCCGGAGTTGAAGACTTCTACCCGTCCACCGAAGGCTCCCCGAATCTTGGAGAGTACAAGCATATTTGCAATCTTCCAAAGTGGGGAAGCCGGCGTCTGCCCAGCGAGTATCTCTTCGCGGTGCTTCTTCCCCGTGGCAAGTGCCCACGCAAGCAGCCGTTTTCGCAAAGCGGAAGTAGAAGACTTTCCCTCAACAGCCTGCCGAATCTTCTCATACACACGCGGGACAGCGATGAATATCGTTGGCTGAACTGCCTTCATCGTCTGTGGCAGAAGATCGAAGCGTGGACAGTACGCAAGCTTTGCTCCATGGCACATCAACGCATAATCCACATGTCGCGCGGTCACATGCGAAAGCGGCAGGAAAGAGATGCAGATGTCCTCATCCGTGAAGCCGAAATCACCGGTAGAAACGTTAATGTTGCTCGCAAGATTCCCATGCGTCAGCATCACACCTTTCGACTCGCCGGTGGTTCCGGAGGTGTAGATAATCGTGGCGAGGTCTGCCGGCGTGACGGACTGAAGCATCTGGTTAAATGTCGCGTCGCGTTGCTGGAGAACGTCTGACCCCCGTAACAGCTTCGTCAAGCTTTCCGCACCGCTAAAGTCTCCTGCGTCCATCACCACTACGTGTTCCAGTGCAGGCAAGTCTGCGGCGGCAACGAGCTTCTCGTACTGTTCCCTGGAAGAGACGATCGCTACCTTAGCTCCTGAATCGCGCAACATGTACCCGACTTGGTCAGGCGTCAAGGTCGCGTAGAGAGGAACATCCACGGCACCAATTGCAAGCGTGGCGAAGTCACAGACCGGCCACTCCCATCGATTTTCTGAGAGTAGACCGACACGATCCCCCTTCGCGACACCCCACTGCTGGAGGACTGAGGCAAACTTCCGAACACTTCCGTAGAGCTCGTCGGAGGTGATCGGCCTCCAGTTCTCGCCCTCTTGCCACATCATGACCCCACGTGTACCCCGTCCCGTAGCATGCACTAGCACATCGGTCACTGTTTTCAGATCAAACATCGCGCTTCCCCGTCGTAATCCCATTCAAAAGGACGTCCACTACCTGCGCTGCCGTGGCCCGCGCGTCATAAGTGCGTCCAGTAAAAACAGCAGAGCTCAGAAGCTCATCGATCGCGCCGAACAGACAATGCGCCACAACGCCATCAGAGACGTCAGCCCGAAACATGCCGACCTGCTGACCCCTCCGGACGACCTCTCGTACTAACTGAATGTACTTGACCAAATGATGATGGGAGAATTCCGCTATGAACTTAGCGCTCTGACGCATCTCCGTTTGCATGATGACGGCCATGTTCCGGTTAACAGAGTGACTTCCCAGGTGCACACACGCAATGTATTCGAGTTGCTTTCGTGGATCCGTGAGTGTCCGAAACTCCTCCTGAACCTGACTATGAAAGCGGTCGAAGACGGTGTCGATAGCCGTGCGTAACACTTCGTCTTTGCTCTTGAAGTAAAGGTAGATCGTTCCGTCCGCGATCCCGGCACGCGCCGCGATCGCGCTGACGGGAGATCCGAAGTAGCCATTCTCCGCTATAACCTCAACGGCCGCATCGAGAATGCGTTGATATTTATCTCCCCCGCTAGAGAGGACAGCGGAGCTAACCGGCCTACTGACATCACCTGTATCGCTATTCTCTTTGCGTTTCAGTGGGGCCTCATAGCGGTAGACTCAGTGTCGCCACTCTAAAGAAAGTCACTGGTTTTGCCAAGGCACCCACAGACCTGGGGCTCAGACCTGGGGCTTTGGCGTGAGAAGAACGAAAGATTCAGCAGCGTGGCTCCAGTTCGACACCATAGTTCGAGCCAGACTGCTCGCTGATTCAGCAGCATGAATCTCGATGCTGCGTTCTAGCTCAGCTCTTGCGCTCTCATCGACTTCACGAAAACTCTCTGGCGTGACGAAGTCAGAATGAAAACGGAGGTCGTTTCGGAAGGATCCATCTGCGTCATAGACCCATGCCAAACCGCCCGTCATGCCCGCCCCGAAGTTCGAGCCGACGCTTCCCAGAATAACGACAAGGCCTCCTGTCATATATTCACAGGCGTGGTCGCCAGCGCCTTCAACCACGGCGTTGGCTCCTGAGTTTCGCACGGCAAATCGTTCGCCCGCTCGACCTGCGGCATAGAGGTGCCCCGAGGTGGCTCCGTAAAGGGCGACATTACCCAAAATAACGTGGCGCCCACTATCTCTTGCTGCCAGTCCGCGAGGACGGATGATGAGGGTGCCTCCGGAGAGCCCCTTGCCCACAAAGTCGTTAGCCCACCCATCCAAGACCAACCTCATCCCATCGACCGCGAAGGCTCCAAAAGACTGCCCGGCTGTTCCCTTCAGATTGAGCGTGACGTTGGCGGGGAGATTCCTCTGCGCCCTACGCAGGGCTAGCTCTCCAGCAAGTCGAGCCCCAACGGCTCGGTCCTGGTTCGCAATCGGAGAGGTCACCGCGAACGGAACTCCAGCTTCAACAGCGATAAGTGCGGGTTTGATCCACGCTTCATCCAGAGCCGGCTGTCCAACAGGTTGTTCGTTCCGCAAACCCTGCCATGAAGCAGGTCCTGTTTTGTCGTGGCTTAGCATTGCTTCGAGATCCAGATTCCCGTCGAACCGTACCTGCTCTAGGAGGTCTGTCCGGCCAATCGCATCTGCGATTGAGCGAAGCCCGTATTGAGCGAGCAGGCCACGGAGTTCCTCTGCCAACTCAGTGAAGAAGCTGACCACGTGATCGGGCTTCCCGCGAAATTTAGCGCGTAGCTCCGGCCTCTGCGTGGCGATACCGGTGGGACAGGTATTCAGGTGGCACTGTCGCGCCATGTCGCAACCGAGAGAGACCAGCACCGCCGTTCCGAAGGCATATTCATCAGCACCCAAAAGCGCTGCGATCAACACATCCCTTGCTGTCGTTAATCCTCCGTCCGTTCGCAAACGAACTCTGCCCCGCATCCCATTCTGTCGCAGCACCTGCTGTGCTTCAGCCAGGCCCAGTTCCCAAGGATTACCAGCGTACTTGATGCTGGAAAGCGCCGCTGCGCCTGTACCGCCTGTGTTGCCCGCGATAACGATGAAGTCAGCGTAGGCTTTCGCGACGCCTGCAGCTACCGTACCGACGCCGCAACTCGAGACGAGCTTGACCCCAATGGCCGCGGCAGGATTCACCCGTTTCAGATCGTAGATCAGCTGCGCCAGGTCCTCGATAGAGTAAATATCGTGGTGCGGTGGCGGTGATATTAAAGAGACACCCGGTTGCGCGTGGCGGAGTCGCGCAATCAAGCCACTCACCTTGAAGCCGGGAAGTTGACCGCCTTCGCCAGGCTTCGCGCCTTGAGCGACCTTTATTTCAATCTCCTCGGCATGCGCAAGGTACTCCGCCGTCACACCAAAACGACCGGAAGCTACTTGCTTGATCTTGTTATTCAGGGATACTCCTGCGTGTGACGATCGTACAGGCGCTTCGGCCACCATGGTACCGCCTCCCGAGATCCCGAGGCGCATAGTACCTTCCGCTACCTCCATTGCAGTCTCTGAGATGATTCGATAGACAGCGGAATCCTCACCACCCTCCCCCGTATTCGAGCGACCCCCAAGCATGTTCATCGCCAACGTGATGGTCTGGTGTGCCTCGGGACTAAGAGAGCCGAGCGACATCGCGCTTGCAACGAAGCGCTTGCACAAACTGGATGAGGTCTCGACCTCCTCAATCGAGAGTTCGCGCGCAGCAGATCGAATATCCAGCAGATCTCGCAAGCTCGCTGCCTCCCGCTTTGCGACTCCTCCTGTGTAGAGCTTGAAGCTCTCGGACGGACTAGCTGCGGCAGCTACGCCTCGAGCGCTTCCAACAGCGGACTGCAGCGCCTTCACCGCCGACGGCTGCCACGCATGTGGCTCCGCGATCTCAGCCTTGCGAAACCGAATCCAGCCGTAGTCCGGCAGTTCGCTTGAGCTCTCACTCGCTGTGGGTGCCCAGCTCTGTCGCAACTGACGCTCGATCTCGGCAAATCCAACACCGGAGATAGGAGCTGGTGTACCCGGAAAACATCGGTCCACGACACTGGCATGTAAGCCAAGACTGTCGAACAGGTGAGCACCTCGGTAGCTATCGATGACTGAGATGCCCATCTTCGACATCACCTTGGCCAAGCCTGTGTCGAGCGCCCTAAGCATCTTCTCTTCACCTGCCTCGGTCTCTTCGGGAGACGCTGAGATTCGCGCCGTTTCGAGTGCGAGCCACGGGCACACAACACCAGCACCGTAGCCAATAAGCACCGCCGCATGGTGAATGTCGCGGCAGTCGCCAGCTTCAACCGCGAGACCCGTCAAGGTTCGAAGGCCGGAAGCCACCAATGCCTGGTGAACTGCACCCGTCGCCATCGCCATCGGAATGGGAATATGTTCAGGGCTTGCCAAACGGTCCGACAACAGCAAGATCCGTGCTCCTCTTCGAACTAGCTCGATGGCCTGCCAACACAGATTCTCAAGAGCCTGTTCCAGCGAAACGTTGGATTGAAATAAGCATCCGAGTTCGGCAAAGCTGAGATCGGCAGCGTGCGAATAGGTACCGCACCGGAGTGCCTCCGTTTGACCCAACCCAAGAAACGGAGAGGCGAGCGAGAGGCCCGGCAGAGGCGCGTTCTTGTCGAGAAGGTGAGGCCACGGTCCAAGTCGGGTGTGTAAGGAGACAACACAGGCCTCGCGCAACGGATCAATCGCAGGATTCGTGACTTGCGCAAACCTCTGCCGGAAGTAGGCGTAAACAGGCCTTGGTGTTCGTGCGAGAAAGGCAAGCGGCGTGTCATCGCCCATGGACCAGACCGCATCTTTTCCCTCCTTTGCCATTGGCTGCAGGATCATCCTGACATCTTCACGGGTGTAGCCAAACCCTTTCTGCTTGGCTTCGATCTCGGCTTTCAGCGATTCGCTGCGTCTTCCAACTGGAAGCAGAGGCGCATCTTCGAGCCCTTGGGAATATTCCGCACCGGCGTCGAACAGCCTCCATAGCTCTGCATCCTCATAAATCTTCTTCGCCTCAAGGTCGACCAACAGCATCTGCCCCGGTCCGAGCCTCCCGCTGTGCACCACTTCATCGGGATCAAGATCTACCAAACCAGCTTCCGATCCAGCCACAACCAATCCGCTTGCGGTGATCGCGAAACGGCACGGTCGCAGGCCGTTGCGATCGAGCGCCGCGCCCACAACTCGTCCATCACTGAACGAGATTGCTGCAGGCCCATCCCATGGCTCTGCGCAGTCCATGTGGTAACGAAGAAAACGGGAGCCAGGCCGTTCGCTAGCGGCTGGAGGCAACAACATCCTCACCGCCTCTGCGCACGTCCTCCCGTTTCGCGAGATCAGCTCGATCGCCTCGTCGAGACTGGTTGAATCAGTGCCACCTTTCGTTAAAACCGGCTTGCACTCAACAGGCAGCGTCGAGTCTCGCGCAGCCATCCGCGCTCTGTTTCCCCACACCGTGTTGATTTCGCCATTGTGAGCGATCGCTCGGCCCGGCTGCGCTCTATGCCAGGCAGGCAAAGTATTGGTGGCATACCTCTGGTGAAAGATGGCAAATGGTGTCACATATTCCGGTGAACTCAGGTCCGGATAGAACTCAGGCAGCAACGTGCCCGAACACATCGCCTTGTACACAATCGTCTGTGATGAAATAGAACAAATATAAGCGGTTGTGTCGCCGTGCTGATGCATACGCTCAAACTGTTTGCGGGCGAGGTAAAGACGTCGCTCTACCGAGGCCTGCTGGTCATCGGGGGCTTCCGTGATCATCACCTGCCTTATCCTAGGCATTGTGCTCAGCGCTATCGCTCCAAGACGATCTACTCTGACCGGAACCTCCCTCCAGCAAAGAATTTCGAAGCCATGAGCACGTAAACACTGCTCTAACGCTGACTCCGCCCGTCTCTCCTCCTCCGGAACAAACAGCATCCCCACGCCAAGCATCTGCCTGGCAGCCAACGTCCGACCAGAGAGGTTCGCGACCTCTCGTTCGAAGAAAGTGCGGGGTATAGCCGTCATCACTCCTACGCCATCACTGCTCTTTCCGTCGGCTGCCGTAGCTCCCCTGTGCGCGAGACGGCTAAGCGCGATCAGCGCGGCTTCGAGAATCCCGTGAGAAGCTGCCTTGTCACTGATCGATGCGACGAAACCTACACCACATGAGTCGTGATCGAAGCGCTCATCGATCAGTGTGGCTGCTGCTTGTGCAAAACCTGAACTCGGGTACTGGGCAGAGTTCGGTGGCGAAGACAGGTGTGGATCCATAAGTCAATATACTTTTCGTTGGAACAGGATGGGCGATGAAGTCAGCCGATCTTGCGACTGATGTATAAATATACATCTTCATGTATATTTATACGAGAGAGCAGATGCCAACTCTTGTTCTCATCGCACTAAGGATCACACGTTGAAGCGGCAGCGACACACATCAATTCGGGATCTGCTGTCGAAGACCGTGATCAACAGCCAGGACGAACTTAGGAGAAAGCTCGCTGGTTGCGGGTTCCACGTAACTCAGGCCACCTTGTCGCGGGACATTCACGAGCTGCACCTCATGAAGGGTCCTTCCGGATATACGTTGCCAGGATCCGGAGAGAACGAGGAGGACAGCCTGCCCGGAATAAGGCAGGTGCTCGAAAATTTCGGCTTGGAAGTGCGGCAGGCTTTGAATCTGCTCGTGCTGGTTACGACGACCGGAAGCGCACAGCCCGTGGCCGCAGGGATTGATTACGAGGATTGGCCCGAGGTGGTGGGGACCATCGCAGGTGACGACACGGTGTTGATCATCTGTCCTGATGAGAAGCAAGGTCAGATTGTGAAAGCAAGGATTGACGAGTACATTGGCTAGCAATTCAGTCGAAAACATCCTCAATTCGGGGCGGGGGATGATGCCGGGCAAGTCGAGCCCGCGCGTTGCGGTCGCAGGTGTCGGCGGGTACGCCGGAGCCGAGCTTGCGCGCATCCTACTGCGGCATCCAAGGTTTGCCGCACGCACACCGATGTTTCTCGGGCGCGTTGATGGACCGGATCTCCAACCGCGAAAGACGCTGACGGATCTTCATCCACAGCTTGCCGTCAACGGTGAAGTAGAGGTCTTGCCTTTCGCTTGGGAGCGTCTGGAAGATGACGCTATCGATATTTTAATCCTCGCCACACCTCATCAAGAATCGAGAGCATGGGTTCCTAAAGCAATGGAGCGAAGCATCCGCGTCATCGATCTGAGCGGAGCATGGAGGTTGAAGAATGCGCTCAATCGGAGCGCTTACGATCTTGAGGATGAGGACATTGAACTCGCAGCGACGCTCCAGGAGGAGGCCATCTATGGATCTCCAGAACTGCATAAAGAGGCCATCATCAAGGCTCGACTGGTCGCAAATCCTGGCTGCTACGCCACCTCAATCGTTCTTGCCCTCGCACCTCTGCTCAAGGCAAAGCTGATCAACCTGCAGCAAGGGATCATCTGCGACGCGAAGTCCGGTGTAAGTGGTGCGGGCAAAACTCTGTCTCCAGGAACTCATTTCATGTACGCGGCGGACAATCTCTCGGCCTACTCAGTCTTTGGCCACAGGCACCTAGGAGAACTCCTCGAGCAGCTCAATCTTTCCGAAACGCAGATCCAGTTCACACCTCATCTTCTACCAATCCCACGCGGAATTTTGTCGACGATTTACCTGCGGCTGACATACCCGTCTGATGGAGAGGCCATCGTTGACATGATGCGGGAGTTCTATCGCGGCTGCCCGTTCATCAGGATAAGGAAAGCTGGGGTGCTTCCACAGATTCAGCACGTCCTAGGATCGAACTTCTGCGATCTCGGCATAGCGGTGCATACCGACGGTAAGCGCATCGTGCTCGTCTCATGTCTTGACAACCTCCTAAAGGGTGCGGCGGGGCAGGCGATCCAAAATCTCAACCTCATGTGCGGATGGGACGAATCGGAGGGTCTCCTGTGAAATTCGTCATCAAGTTGGGCGGAGCCACGATTGAGAATAAGCAGCTGCTCTGGCTGTGCGGAAAAGCGATTGCAGAGCTCGTAGCAGGAGGAAACCGTGTCGCCGTTGTTCATGGGGGAGGCGCGCAACTCACCCGAACGCTTGCTCAGATGGGCAAAGAAAGTCAGTTCATCGCCGGCCTTCGTGTGACCGACGAGGAGACTCGCGATGCCGCCCTGATGGTTCTTGCCGGTCGGGTCAATAAGTCGCTTGTTGCGGCCATCGGATCTCATGGGCAGGCGGCTGTTGGGCTGTCCGGTGGAGACGGTCACGTCTTTCGTGCTCGCAAGAAGAAAACCGATCCTGATCTCGGATTTGTGGGCGAGATTGCTGCAACAGATCCCCGTTGGCTTGAAGCTATCTGGACCATGAACGCCGTTCCAGTCATCTCGTCCATAGCGCTCGGCTTCGATGGCGAGTATTACAACATCAATGCGGACGAGATGGCAGCGGCGTGCGCAATTTGCACAGAGGCGGATAACCTCATCTTCCTCACGGACGTTCCCGGGGTAAAGGGCGCGGACGGAAATGTGATGCGCTGGCTGACGCTGGCGCAGATTTCGATCTTGGAGCAGCAGCGTATCGTATTCGGCGGTATGTTGCCGAAGCTGAATGCATGTCGTGAGGCTCTGGTGCATGGGGTAGGGCGTGTGCGTATTCTGCCCGCCGAGGCGGCAAATATCCTGCCCGACTTATGCTCGATGCGGGTTGATGACGGAACGGAGGTAATGGTCGCGTGAAGCTCGAAACAGTTCAGGCAGCGGAACGAAAGCTGATGGTTCAGACCTATGATCGAAGCCCCCATCTCTTTGTTGAAGGCCACGGTGTGTATCTTCGCGATAATAACGGCGATGACTACCTCGACTTGTTGACCGGTATCGGTGTCTCGGCTCTTGGCTACGGCCATCCCGCTATCGTGGAGGCGATCTCGAGACAGAGCGCCAGCCTGATCCATACCTCCAACCTTTTCTATCACCCAGGGTCCGCGTACTTAGCTCTTCAACTCACCGAAATAAGTGGTCTCGACCGTGTCTTCTTCTGCAACAGTGGAACGGAGGCCTGGGAAGCGGCTCTCAAGATAGCGCGAGCTCATGCAGGTCGTGTTCGCTCCGCCGGCCGAAATATCGGCACGCGCTTTCTCGCACTGGAACATAGTTTCCATGGACGCAGCATGGGTTCTGTCGCAACTACCCATAAACTCGCCTACCGGGAGCCCTTCTCGCCTCTTATGCCTGGAGTTGATTTCGTACGTTTCAATGATGTCGCCGATCTGCGCGAAAAGTTCACCGACGACGTGTGCGCGGTCTGCATCGAACCTGTGCAAGGAGAGGGTGGCATTCATCAAATTTCACCTGAGTTCTTCCGTGTCGCCAGGGAGCTCACCAGCGCCTCAGGTGCGCTGCTAATCGCCGACGAAATTCAGAGCGGGTTTGGTAGGACTGGTGAGTGGTTCGCGTACCAGCACTATGGAATTCTTCCGGATGTGACCACGATCGCGAAGCCCATGGCCGGTGGCATTCCGATGGGTGGCATGCTGTGCACGGACGACGTTGCACTCGCCTTTTCGCCCGGTATGCATGGCACCACCTTCGGGGGTGGACCTCTCGCTTGCGCTGTTGCGAGCGCGATGATCGACACGATTCGGCAAGATCGCGTGCTTGAGAACGTTCGGGAGGTCGGTGCCTATTTCCAAAACCGGCTCCGGGAGCTCGGGAAGAGGCACTCGCACATCGTCGAAGTTCGCGGTTTGGGGTTAATGCTCGGCGTCGAACTCATCACGGCAGATATTGCGAAAGCAGTCGCGCTTGCGTTGATGAAGCGGCGCATCATCCTTAACCGAACGAGCGAGACGGTTCTGCGCTTTCTTCCTCCTTATATTCTCGAACGCAAACACGTCGACATCGCAGTGGACGCGCTGGACGAAGTTCTGACACAAGAACGGATCGACGTTGCCGCACCAACCTCAGGAGAAGACTTTCATGAGTAGTAGACCTGTCGTAATGAACCCAAAGTTGGATACTGGCCTTGAGGTAGGGCATAAACCCGGGTCACAACTGGGTATACAGTCCGACACAGCTTTCAATGAGGCCTGCAAGCGGCTACACGGTCGCGACCTGTGTTCTATCGCCGATTTCACGGTGCAGGAGATGACCGCACTTATGGAGTTGACGCACGCCGTCAAAACGCATCCCGTAGACTTTCGCGATGCTCTCGACGCCAAGCAGATGGTTCTCTTCTTCGAAAAGGCCTCGTTGAGAACGCGGCTCACCTTTGAGGCCGCCATCAACACACTGGGCGGTAATGCCATCTTCGTCGACCAGACACAATCTCCCCTTGGAGAGCGCGAATCCATTCCCGACATTGCCCGTAACGTGGAGCGCTGGATGGGTGTCATGGTGCTTCGCACTTACTCCCACAGCACGGTCACGGAGATGGCGGCCGCCTCTCGCATTCCGGTGATCAACGCCCTTTCAGATCTTGAGCATCCCTGTCAGGCAATCGCTGATTTCTTCACCATAGAAGAGCACTTCGGCTCAGCGGAGGGTCTTCGCTTCGCCTACGTAGGCGACGGAAATAACGTGTGTCACTCGCTTATGCTCACCGCCGTTCAACTCGGAGCACATTGCAGCGTCGCTACCCCAAGGGGTTATGCGCCGAAGCTCGACATCATCCATAAGGCAATTGAGATCGGAGAGACAACAGGCGGCAGCATCACACTCCTCCACGACCCGATCAAAGCTGTCCATGGAGCCCACGCTATCTACACTGACGTGTGCACCAGCATGGGTTTTGAGCATGAAGCAACGAAGCGCGCACCGATCTTCAAACCTTACCAGGTCAACGAAGATCTCATGGCGCACGCCGAGCCCGACGCCATTTTCATGCACTGTCTGCCCGCCCATAGAAATGCTGAAGTGACAGACGCCGTCCTGGATGGTCCACAATCAGCTGTCTTCGAACAGGCCGAAAATCGCATGCACGCGCAGAAGGCGATTCTTTTAATGCTCTTAGGTGGAGCGCGTCGAGTTTCAAACAGCCGCAGCCGAGCTCAGCAGCAGCGCCGGCGCCCATAGCGGCATAACGACATCTACGATACGGAGAAGATATGGCAGAAAAGGTTGTTCTTGCATACTCAGGTGGACTCGACACGTCCATTATTATCCCCTGGCTTAATGAGAACTATGGTTTGGACGTGATAGCGTTTATCGCAGATGTCGGGCAGGGTGACGATATTGACGCCGTCGTCAAAAAGGCTTACGCCACCGGGGCAAAGAAGGCAATCGTTCGCGATCTCCGCAACGAGTTCCTTACCCAGTATGTCTTCCCCACTGTCCGCGCAGGTGCAGTTTACGAACACAAATACCTGCTTGGGACTTCGATCGCTCGACCTGTCATTGCGAAGCACCAGGTCCAAGTCGCTCTGGAAAATGGTGCAATGGCGCTTGCCCATGGATGTACCGGAAAAGGCAACGATCAAGTACGCTTCGAGCTTTGCTTTCAGGCGCTCGCGCCTGATCTGAAAGTCATTGCGCCGTGGCGAGAATGGACCTTGAAGTCGCGAGAGGACTGCCTCGATTACGCCGAAGCTCATGGGATCCAGGTCGAAGCCAGCAGAACGAAGATTCACTCGCGCGATCGCAATCTTTGGCACGTCTCCCATGAGGGTGGGGAACTCGAATCCACCGAAAATGCCCCCTTACCGGCCACTTGGACGATGACACGATCCCTTCAAGAAGCTCCCGACCAGCAAGAGACCGTCCAGATCGGCTTTGAGCGCGGAACTCCCGTCTCAGTTGACGGTGAACGACTTAAACCCGTGCCACTGGTCGAGAGACTTAACGAGCTTGGCGCACGGCACGCCATTGGTCGTATCGACTTGGTTGAGAATAGGTTTGTGGGGATGAAGAGCCGCGGCTGCTACGAAACACCTGGGGGCACTCTAGTCCTGGCGGCTCAGCGGGAGCTTGAGGCGCTCACCCTCGACCGTGACCTGTCCCATTTCAAGGAGGCTGTCGCGCTCAAGTATGCTGAACTCGTCTACTTCGGGCTGTGGTTCACACCTCTGCGTGAGTCACTCGACGCGTTTGTTAACTCCACGCAAGAGAATGTGACTGGATTGGTCACATTATCACTCTACAAGGGCAACGTTTCCATCGAGAGCAGGAAGAGTGAGTTCTCCTTGTATTCAACGGATCTCTCGTCCTTCACGATGGGAGATACGTACGACCAGAAAGACGCCGCAGGTTTCATCAAAATACTCGGCCTCCCTGCTCGAACCCGTGCTCGCCTGTTGCAAAAAATCGAGGTTTTGAAGTGAAGATGTGGTCAGGCCGCTTCCGCGAGCCGCTCGACCCAGCATTTGAACGATGGCAGCGGTCATTTCCTTTCGACTGGCGGTTACTTCCAGAGGAGATTGCTGCCAGCTCAGCGCACGCTCGAACTCTCGAAGCTTCGGGCGTGCTTACAGCGGCGGAATTCGGGGATATAGAACGTGGGCTGCGCGAGGTGGGCATGGGGGGGCAGGCTGGCATAGCAGTCGTTGCGACCTGTCCAGAGGCCGAGGACATCCACCACTATGTGGAGCTTCAGCTGGTCAAGGTGATCGGAAGCCTGGCTCTGAAGCTACATACCGGCCGTTCACGAAATGAGCAGATCGCCACGGATCTGCGTTTGTTTGTGCGGGACTCTATCGATGAAGCGGGGCCGTTCCTCCGGGCTTGGGCCTCGGCGCTGCTGGGGCAGGCGGAGGCGGCTGAGGGGGGGGCGGTCATGCCCTCCTATACTCACCTGCAGCGGGCGGAGCCCGTTCTGGTCGCCCACTGGCTGTTGGCGTACGTGAGTATGGTGGAGCGGGACCTCTCACGGCTGGCAGAGTGCCGGATGCGGGTGAATAGGTGTCCGCTGGGGTCGGGTGCGGTGGCGGGGGCAACGCTGGCCCTCGATCGGACCATAGCATCGAGGGCGCTCGGCTTCGGCGGTCCGACGCTGAACAGCATGGATGCGACAAGCGACAGGGACTTTGCTCTGGAGTTCGCTCAGGTGGCCCTGCAGATCGGCCTGCACCTGTCGAGGTTCGCCGAGGAGCTGACACTGTACGCCACCGCCGAGTTCGGATTTCTAGACCTGCCGGAGCGCTTTTCCACTGGATCGAGCGCCATGCCCCAGAAGAAGAACCCCGATTTGACGGAGCTGGTGCGGGGGAAGGTGGGGCGGCTGCTGGGGGGGGCGTCCACGCTTGCGGTCATCCTGAAGGGCCTGCCGCTGGCCTACAACAAGGACCTGCAGGAGACACAGGAGGCGGTCTTCGACATCTCGGACACGCTGCTTGGCATGCTCAGCGTGGTGGGCCCGTTCACAGCGGCGCTGGAGTTCCGGTGGGCGCGGATGAGGGAGGCTGCGTCGACCGGGTACCTCAATGCGATGGCTGCGGCGACGTACCTGGTTCACAAGGGGGTTCCGTTCCGGACGGCGCATGAGAAGACGGGACAGGCGGTGCGGTTTGCAATTGGTCGAGGAGTGGAACTCAACGAGCTTTCGCTGGTCGAGTTGAAGCAATTCGGCGAAGAGTTTGGGGAAGACTTCTTTGACGCCATTACGTTGCAGGCGACTTTGGACTGCCATGATGTGGAGGGGGGCACGGCTACGGGGCGGGTGAGCGAGGCACTGCGGGCGGCGCGGGTGCGGTTCGCACAAGGGGCGGAGGAGGTGGTCCATGGCGACTAGCCTGTTTCACGGCCTGATGCCGGGGGTGCAAAGGGAAAGGTCGGAGGTGCGGGTGCGAAAGGCGAAGCTGCAGGATGCAACGCGCATCTTCGACCTGGTGAACTCGCTCTCACAGGACGGGACACTGCTGCGCCGGAGTTACGCCGAGATTTGCGAGAATGTTCGCGACTTCTCAGTGGCGGAGGGGGCGGGGGAGGCCTTTCTGGGATGTGGTGCGCTGCATCTCTACGGGCCGCACCTGTCGGAGGTGCGGTCGATTGTGGTAAGGCCGGAGATGAAGAGGAAGGGGGCTGGGAGTGAGCTTCTGCGAGCTCTGCTGATGGAGGCGGAGGAGCAGGGTGTGTCGTGTGTGAGCCTGTTCACGCGGACGCCGGAGTTCTTCGACCGGTTTGGATTCCGGGTGGTGGACCGGACGGTGTTGCCGGACAAGATCTACAAAGACTGCCAGACGTGCCCGCGGCTGTATGCGTGTGATGAGGTGGCGATGGTTCTGGGCGAGGTTCCCCGGATCGCGGTTCTGGGGCCGACGCGGTTCTCGCAGCCCGAGCTGGTGAGGCTGCAGACCGGGACGGTTCGGACGGGGGCGTGATTTCCCCCTGGTACCCCCTCCCCCCCCCGGGTTTGGGGTAGTCTAACTTGCTTCATATGTATAAGTTAGCCGAAACATGACCTGCAAAATAGTCTATCTAAAAGGTTTAGAGCTAAAATACTCTCCCGGTTGGACTTATGTGATCGCCGTGAGCGACGGCTCCCCTGTTGAGTTCACCTATTCCAGGATATCGGATGGTGGGCGGTGGTTGCGCCACGGTGAGGCGTTAACTTGAGTGGGTTTGATAAGGAATGAGGGTGGGTAAAAAGCAGGTTCCTCGCTGCGCTCGGAATGGAAGGAAAGAAGGGCGGTAAGGCAAGGCGGGCGCGGAGCTGGTCTGTTGCTGATTGGCAGAGAAGCGGGTCCGTTCGCTCTGCTCAGGATGAGAGATAAAGAAGGGCTAGCGGGGCAGGAGGGGTAGAGAAGCGGGTCCGTTCGCTTTATTCAGGATGAGAGATGAAAGAGGCAAGATCAGGCAGGACAGGGCTCCCCGGGGGGCTACCAGGCGTGGAAGAAGCCGTCGCGTTCGGTGAGATCGATGGGGGTGCCGAAGAGCTGGGAGAGGGTGGGGGTGGTGAGGAGGTCTTGCTTGGGGCCGTCGGCGGCGATGCGACCGCCTTGCATGAGGAGGAGGCGCTTGATCTCGGGGATGATGTCGGAGGTGTGGTGGGTGATGAGGAGGATCGCGGTTCCCCCCCGGGCGAGTTGGCGGAGGAGATTGCGAAGCTCTCCCTGGGCGGCGAGGTCGAGGGCGTTGGAGGGCTCATCGAGCAGAAGCATTTCACCTGGGGGGAGTGGGTGCGACGAGGACGGATCAGAGGCGGCCTGGAGCTGGGCGGCGGCCCGCGATCCGGCGAGGGCCCGGGCAATCAGGATGCGGCGCTGCTGGCCGGCGGACATTTCGCCGACGAGTTGATGGCGGAGGCCGGCGGCGCCGACCTGGTGGAGGAGGTCTTCGGCGCGGGAGCGCATCCCGGCGGTGACGGAGAGGTTGGGCCATAGGGTGGAGGAGGAGAAGAAGCCGGTGAGGATTGCGTTCAGGCCCGAGGTCTGGAGGAAGGGTTTGCCGGGCAGGTCGGAGGAGACGACGCCGAGGCGCTGGCGGAGTTCGGTGAGATCCCAGCGGGTACGGCCAAAAAGGTTGACGGAGGTGCCGGGAAGGGCCAGCGGGTAGAGTTCGCCGGTGATGGTCTTGAGCAGGGTGGACTTGCCGCAGCCGTTGGGACCGAGGATGGCGAGGTGCTCTCCCGCGTGGAGGGTGAGATGGATGTCATGGAGAACGGGAACGCCGCCACGGGAGACATTAACGTGCTGGAGCGAAAGAATGGGCTGGGACATGCGTCAGACACAGGATAGATGAGGCGGCGGGTGCAGGACAGTGAGCCGTCAATGTTAGCCCCTTAAGAGAGGCGATGGTCCCCCCTGTGTATGTCGCCGTTGTGTTCCATTTTCATGATGAGCGCCGTCCCGCCGCCGTGACCGAGGTGTGGTGGGCGAGGTGACCGACATGCTTCTGCCCGGAGTCGGTGACACGCTCCCGCACGCGGATCTCGACGGGAGTCGATTTCTAGCACAGGTGCCGGGTCGGCATTTCGAATACGACCTGGAAGACGGCGAGGACATCAGCGGCCATGTCACCATCCTTCTGTCGCTAAAGCGTCTCCCCATCACCTCTGTTAATTAGAGTGCTGGGGACGTACGGAGGGGCTGCGGTGGGTGTCAGGCGACGCCCTTGCCCTTCGCGGTGCGCGGACAATCGCGAAAAGCTAGGTGTTGAGATTTACGAGGAGTCTGCGGCTGATGCTGTAGCACTCACAGGCAGAGTCCTCAAGACTTTCGCGGTCGACGATCTCCACATGGCCGCGCTGGTACTTGATCAGGCCGCTGCGTTTGAGGGCTCCTGCAGAGAGGGTGACGGAGGTGCGGCGAGACCCGATCATCTCCGCGAGGAACTCCTGGGTGAGATAGAACTTTGTGTCACCGACCCGGTCTGCAACCATGAGGAGCCAGCGGGCGAGGCGCTCCTCGACGTCATGGAGACGATTGCAGGCGGCGATCTGTGCGGTGAGAAGGGAGCTGTACTGGATGTAGGAGAGGATGGCACGGCGGACCGGTTCCTGACTGAAGAACTCCTGCTCGAAGCGATGGAAGTCGAGACGGAGTGCGGTCGCGGCGACCTGGACGAAGCAGTCGGTCACTCCCGGGGCGGGGCCGAGGAGAGATAGCGCCTCGGGAACCCCCTCACGTCCGACGATACCGACTTCGACGCCGTCGCCGGTCGACATGGAAGCGACGATCGAGACAATTCCGGAGGTGACGAAGTGCACGTACTTCGGGGGCGAGTCCGGCGTGAAGAGCGTGGTGCGGATGGGAGATTCACAGGCTCAGCAGCAGCAGTCATTCTGGCGCAGAGGTCCGGCGGCAATCTTTTGAGCAGCAGGTTGGAGATGGGAGATGTCATGGCGCGGTTTTCCTGGCGAGAGATCCCAAGGAAAATGCGCCGGTCACAGTGAGGAGAATTGCGACGGGGCAGCTACAAAAGCTGCCGTTATCCAGAAGAATAGGGCCTGGAGAAGAATAAGGATGTTTGGTGGCGAACACAGCAGCTGGATGCGATCGAAGGAGTGTGGCCTTAGCGACCTGAAGAAGGTGTACCGGTTCAGAGAAGGGATCTACCTTGCGCTCGGTCGTGTGACCTGATCCGCCTGAGGACCTTTTTCCCCCTGGATCACGTCGAATTCCACCGGATCTCCCTCTTTGAGAGACTTGTAACCTTCCGTCTGGATCGAGCTGAAGTGAACGAAGACGTCCGCCCCCCCATCGTGCCCGAGGAATCCGTACCCCTTCGCATTGTTAAACCACTTGACAGTCCCCGAGTATTGAGCCATGAGTCACACCTCTCACTTTCTGGTATTTACGTTAATGCGATCTTCGACCTGTGGTCTGTTTGGTAGGTAACAATGTACTCGAAATCTTCGGCGTCGCAGCATTCCTCCGACCCATTCTTTCAGGCCCTAGCGGAGACGAGCACAGTTATCCTCCTAATAAAGAGGAGCAGCAAAGCAGGAGTGATGCCGATTCGAGATTTCAACACGGCAAAGAAGGTATTGATCGGGCGCACTTATTCTCAGTTCGTGTGCGACGACTTAAGAGTTCATACTGACACGACAGGCGCTTTCCCCGCCTGAGAACGAAGGTCTCTGTTGCCATCTCTCGCTGCGGTCTACCAGAACACAGTGCTTCAGCACCTCGATCCGGATTCGATTCGACGTCTGGCGATCGAGCCGGTCAAGCTCGAACTGGGTCACGAGATGGAGTTCTCCGGAAACTCGATCGGCCATATCTTCTTCATCGAGGAGGGGATTGGATCGATGACGGTGACCCTCAAGGACGGGTCGCAGGTGGAGGCGGGGATGTTCGGGTACGAGTCGGTAGTGGGCGTATCCGCGCTGATGGGGGTGCGGCGGAGCCTGAACCGGGTGTTTATGCAGCTTGGCGGACATGGCTACATGAGCCCGATGGAGGCAGCCCGGAGGGAGTTCAAGCGGGGGGAGATGTTTCAAAACCTGGCGCTGCGGTATGTGCAGGCGCAGCTAACGCAGAGCGCCCAGTCGGCGGCGTGCAACGCGAAACACGATGTGGAACAGAGGTTAGCGCGGTGGCTGCTGATTTGCGCGGACCGGGCGAACAAGGCCAATTTCGTGATGTCGCAGGAGTACCTGTCGGACATGCTTGGCATCAGCCGGCCGAGTGTCTCGATTGCAGCCGGGCTGCTGAAACAGCGGGGGTTGATCGACTATACGCGTGGGGCGATCCGCATTCTGGATGCGAAGGCTCTGGAGGAGACGGCCTGTGAGTGCTACCAGGTGGTGAAGGATCACCTGGACAACATCGCGGAGTTCGATACGGGATTCGTTGTCTAGATCGGGGCGAACGGCAAGGCTTGGAGCATCTTTTGAGGAGCTAAAGGCGTCCGGGGTACTATGACACCTATGAGTGATTCGGCGACGTTGGTCCAGGGCTGCGAAAACGGTTCCGAGGTGGAGAAGCTGAGCTTTCCCTCCTCGTCGGGGGAGATGTTCGAGGGCTACTTCGACGGCGGGCAGAAGGCCAGCTATAAAAAGAACGACCTGATGGACGCGCGGGCGCGACGGGTGTTCGAGACGACGGCTCTGGCTTGTTCGATGGATGCGTATCCGTTTCAGGCTCCGCTGAGCGGGCGGCCGGGTGCGGTGGTGGAGGTGGATGGCCACCGGATGCTGTCGATGTCCTCGTACGATTACCTGGGGTTGATCGGGGATCCGAGGGTGGATGAGGCCGCGATCGCGGCGATCCGGCGGTACGGTACAGCCACCGGAGGAGCGCGTCTGCTGGCGGGGACGTTGGATCTGCATAAAGAGGTGGAGCGGGCGCTGGCCGAGTTCAAGGGGACGGAGGCGGCGATCACGTTCTCGTCGGGCTATGCGGCGAATCTGGCGGTGATCAGCGCTCTGTTTGGACCGGCGGACCGGGTGATCTCGGATACTTTGTCGCACCGCAGCCTGCTCGATGCGTGCCGGCTGGCGGGTGTGCAGGTGCAGCGGTTTGCGCATAACGATATGGATTCGCTGCGGCACGAGATCAAGCATGGGCCGGATGCGAACCGGACGCTGATCGTGTCGGACGGCGTGTTCTCGATGGACGGCGACATTGCGGTGCTGCCGGAGCTGATCGCGATCAAGAAGGAGTTCGACTGCTTTCTGCTGATGGACGAATCGCATGCGAGCGGGATTCTGGGAGCGACGGGCCGAGGGACGGATGAGCACTTCGGCGTGGCGACCGATGACGTTGATATCTGGACCGGGTCGCTGGCGAAGTCGATTCCGTCGAATGGCGGATTTGTGGCGGTATCGCAGCGGCTGTCGATCTTTCTGCAGCATTCAGCTTCGCCGTTTATCTTTTCCGCGGCGATGACGGGGTCGGCGGCAGCGGCGGTGCTGACGGGTTTGCGAATCTTGAAAGAAGAGCCGGAGTTGGTGACGCGGCTCAAGGACAACGCGGAGTTTCTGCGCGGCGGTTTGAAAGAGATGGGGTATGACACGGGGCTATCCGAGACGGCGGTGATTCCGGTGATCCTCCATGACGACGCACGGACGGCGTTGTTTGCGCGGAGGCTGAGGGACTATGGTGTGCTGGCGGCGCCGGTGCTGTTCCCGGCGGTCGCGCAGGGGGCGTCGCGGCTGCGGCTGTGTGTGACGGCAGCGCATACGCGAGCGCATCTGGAGCAGGTGCTGGACGCTTTTTCGAGGCTGCGCGAGGAGAGCTAAGGTTGATGCGGGCTCTGGTGACCGGAGCTAGCGGCTTTCTCGGGGGGCGGCTGGCGGAGATGCTGGTAGGTCGGGGTGCGGAGGTGCGGGTGCTGGCGAGGGCGGGGTCTCGGCTGGGTCACCTCGACGGGCTTGCGATCGAGGTGACCCGGGGTGGGCTGACGGACTTCGCGGCGCTGCGCGAGGCGGTGCGGGGGCGAACCCATATCTTCCATTCCGCGGCCTGCTCGACGGACTGGGCGGCGGATCGTACGTACTTCGAGGCGAACGTGCTGGGAACGGGGATGCTGCTGGAGGCGGCTAGCCGGGAAGGTGCGTTGGAGCGTTTTGTCCATGTGAGCACGACCGACGTGTACGGATACCCGAAGCGGCCCGGCGATGAGTCGGGGAGGTTGGTCGATACGGACCTGCCGTATAACCGGACGAAGCTGCAGGGGGAGCGGGCGGTGTGGGGGTATTCGGAGAAGGGGCTGCCGGTGACGGTGATCCGGCCGGCGACGATCTATGGGCCGCGAGGCAAGGACTTCGTGGTGGAGATTGCGAAGATGCTGCGGCAGAGAATGATGCTTCTGGTGGATGGGGGCCGGGAGCGGGGCGGATTCTGCTACGTGGATAATGTGGCGTGCGCGATGATGACGGTCTGTTTGCGGCCGGAGACGGTGGGCGAGGTCTACAACATTTCGGACGGCACGGGTGTGACCTGGAAGGAGTATGTTGCGGCGCTCGCGCGGGGACTGGGGTTGCGGGAGCCGTGGCTCGATCTGCCGTTCGGGGCTGCGATGCGGGTGGGGACCGCGGCCGAGGGAGTGCATCGATCGCTGAGACTGCCGGGGCGGCCCCTACTGACTCGGCATGCAGTTCACCTGCTGGGGGGCGACCAGGAGTTTTCGGCGGGGAAGGCGGCGCGGGAGTTCGGGTATGCGCCGGGAGTGGGGTTCGAGGAAGGGATGCGGCGAACGGTGGAGTGGGCGAAGGCGTTGGGGTGAGAGCGCATTCGAGCGCAATTGATCGTGTAGGGAACCTCGAATTTTGTTTGGAGTCACAAATTGGCGAGCGGAGGCCGACCTCGAGCGTCTGTCCGGGTAGAAGGGACTTATGACGTCGATCGAGGGACTGAGCTTGGCGTTGTCTTCCATGGAGGGTGCGCGGTCGGAGATCGATCTCGCAGATCTCGTGGGGACGTACTCCGCGCTGCTATTCCGTGTAGCTCATTCCGTGTTGCGAAGCCGGGCAGAGGCTGAGGATGTGGTTCAGGACGTCTTTGTTCGCGTTCTCGAGCATCGCCGATCTCTCCTCGAGGTGCGGGACATGCGGGTCTGGCTTATTCGCATCGCATGGAACCTGGCGCTTGATCGGCGTCGGCGGATTCGGCCGGAGCAGATGGACGAGAGCTTTGCGAATGGTCTGGTCGCAAGCAGCATGCCAGCCGATGAGGCGATGGACGAGGCGCAGCGCGTGAGGTCTGTGCTGCGGGAGTTGGTGAGATTGCCCAAAGGGGAGCGTCACGTCCTGCTGCTTTCGGCGATCGAGGAGCTGGGGACGGCGGAGATGGCGGAGGTTCTGGGCCGAAGCGAGTCGGCTGTTCGAGCACTGCTGTTTCGAGCCAGGGTGCGATTGCGCGAGCGGCTCGAAGCGAGAGGAGGCGAGGGATGAAGAGTTCGGAGGAAGCGATCGAGAAGGTGATGGCGGGTTTGCGCGAGGCCAGTGCTTCGCCGGGGCTGGAGCGCCGCATTTTAGAGGCGGTCGAGGGGCGAGTCTCGGTGCGGTCTCAGTCGGGTTGGCATCAATGGAGACCGGGCGCGCCGGGGCGACTAGCGGGCGCGAGTGCAGGGAGGTCGTTCGCGTGGGGTGTGGCAGCGGCGGGTGTGCTGACGGCTGCTGTCGTTATACCTTCCACCTACCGGATGAGGCACGCTCCCGCGCCGTCGGGGGTGAGTCCGGCTGGCACGGTGTCCCAGCCCCGGGCGGCTTCAGGGCACATCGCGAAAAGCCCGCAGATTTTTCTGCCTGGGTCAGGCTCGCGATCGGCCAAGAGGCCGGTGACGACCAGGACGAGACTCGACCGAGATACAAACTCTGCAGCTCAGCAGGAGGCGCGTGCGGTCAGCTATCCAGCACCGCCGATGCCCTTGACCGAACAGGAGCGACTGCTTCTACGGATTGTGCATGCGGGTGATCCGGTGGAGTTGGCAATGCTGAATCCCGAGATCCGTGCCAAGCGGGAAGCGGAGGATGAGGCAGAGTTTCAGAGGTTTTTCCCACCACCGGCCACGGTCGATAACGAATGAAGACGAAGTGCGATGCGAGAAGGAGACGGAAGATGAGACTGGCGAATGGAATTTTCGGTGTGGCTTTGGCTTTGGCATTGAGGGTACCGGGTGCGTGGGGGCAGACGATACCTGCGCCTGGGTCGGCCAAGCCGGACCCAGGTGTCCTGCAGACCTTTTATTTCACCAATGTCAGCCAGCCCAGCGATGCGAACGAGATCTTCAATGCCGTTCGCAACCTCGCCTCTATCGACGTCAGGGCGATCCTTGTTCCCGGCCAGAATGCACTTAGTGTGCGCGGCACTCCGGAGCAGCTCCTGCTGGTTCAGAAGATCGTGAACGACCTTGACCGGCCCAAGAAGACGTATCGTCTTGCCTACACCCTCACCGAGATGGAGGGCGGCAAACGCATCGGTGTGCAGCACTTAGCCATGATTGTGGTGACGGGTGGAAGAACGACGTTGAGAAATGGAAGCCGGGTGCCAATCGTGACCGGAGCTTACAACCCGGGTTCCCCGACGCAGAATACGCAGGTCACTTACATCGATATTGGACTGAACATTGACGCGTCGCTCGATGACCTGCCTACCGGGGCGCGGCTGCGATCGAAGGTAGAGCAGTCGAGCGTGGCCGAGGAGAGGTCCGGCGTGGGCGCACAGGACCCGGTAGTGCGGCAGACGGTTTTGGAGGGTACCGCGCTTCTAACTCCGGGTAAGCCGACCATGCTTGGGTCGCTTGATGTGTCTGGAAGCACGCGACATCTGGATGTCGAGGTGGTGATGGAGGCGGTTCGGTAAGCGGAGTCGGCACGATGGTGAAGCTAAGGCAATACAAAGTCGTTGCGGCTTCGCCTTCTCTCCGGCCTTCGGCAGAGAGGAAGAGTGCGCCTTTTGCCGCTTGACGCCGGGCTGAAGCCCGGCTCTACCTAGAAGCAAGAGCGGAGGTTCGATTCAGGGCTGAAGCGGGGCTCTACCTAGAAGCAAGAGCGGAGGTTCGCCGCAGGGCTGAAGGCCGGCTCTATCTAGAAGCAAGAGCGGAGGTTCGACGCAGGGCTGAAGCAGGGCTCTACCTAGAAGCAACTGCCGCGGTTCGACTCTACGCTCAAGCCTGGCTCTACCTGGAAGCACCAGCAGAACAGCGGCCGAGGTCTTCGGAGGCGTCTTCGTTAGGAGAGGGCTTTGAAGGCCAGAACGGCGTTGAGGCCGCCGAAGGCGAAGGAGTTGGAGAGGCAGGCTTCGACTTGTGCGGGGCGGGCGGTGTTGGGGACGACGTCGAGGTCGCAGGCGGGATCGGGGGTGAGGAAGTTTGCGGTTGGTGGGAGCACGCCGTGCTTGAGGGTGAGGATGCTGGCGACGGCCTCGAGGGCGCCGGCGGCTCCGAGGGCGTGGCCATGCATGGATTTGGTGGAGGAGACGGCGAGCGCGGCGGCGTGTTTGCCGAAGACGGAGTGAATGGCGGCGGTCTCGGTGCGGTCGTTGGCTTCGGTGGCGGTGCCGTGTGCGTTGATGTAGCCGATCTGTTCGGGGGCGAGGCGAGCGTCACGAAGGGCCTGGGCCATGGCTCGGGCGGGGCCGCTGGTGATGGGCTGGGTGATGTGGGCGGCGTCGGCGGTCATGCCGAAGCCGACGATCTCGGCGAGGGGGCGGGCGCCGCGGGCGAGGGCGGCCTCGAGCGGTTCGAGGACGAGCATGGCGGCGCCTTCGCCGAGAATCATGCCGGAGCGCTCGAGCGAAAAGGGGCGGCAGGTGTCTTTGGAGATGACGCGCATGGCCTCCCATGCTTTGAGGCCTCCGACGAAGAACGGGGCTTCACTGCCGCCTGCGATGGCCATGGGGGCCTGTCCGGAGCGGACCATCCAGAAGGCCTGGCCGATGGCGTGCGCGGAGGAGGAGCAGGCGGTCGAGATGGTGTAGGCGGGGCCCTGGATGCCGTACTGCATGCAGATGTGGCTGGCGCCGGCGTTCGACATGGAGAGCGGGATGGTGAGCGGGTGGACGCGATTGCGGTTGTTGTGGAAGAGCTCCCAATAGCCGGTCTCTTCGGTGCCGCGGCCGCCGAGGCAGGAGCCGGTGATGACGGCGGAGGCTTCCTGGAGTTCGGGGGTGAACTCAATACCGGACTGCAGGATAGCTTCGCGGGCGGCGATGACCGCGAACTGGGCGAAGCGGTCCATGAAGCCGACGTCTTTGGGGGTGAAGTGATCTTCGGGGACGTATCCGCGGACTTCGGCGGCGTTTTTGAAGCGGACCTGGGCGACATCGACGCTTTCGATCTGGCCGATTGCGGACCGGCCCTCGGTGAGCGCCTGCCAGAAGGCGGGGGTGCTGCCTCCGAGGGCGCTGATGACGCCGACGCCGGTGATGACGACGCGGTGCACGGCTAGTCGGTGGGCGAAGGCTCGGGCTTCGCGGAGTTCGCGTCTGGTTTGGCGTCTGGTTTAGCGTCGAGGAGCTGCTGGATACCAAGAACCATCTCGTGGATGTTCTGGACTTTTTTGGCGTCGTCGTCGTTGATCTCGATGTCAAACTCGCTCTCGAGATCGAAGAGAATGTTGAGGCGATCGAGCGAATCGACGCCCAGGGCCTCGAAGGTGCTGTCGGGTCGGACACTTTCAAGGGGGATGCGTTTGGTGGTGGCTATGACCTTGAGGACTCGATCTTGGATGGTATCGGGCATTATGGCTTGGATGTCTCGCAACTGTTCGGGCTTAAGTGCTGGTGAAATATACCCGAGGGAACACCATGTTCGGGAAGCATTTAGTCTATCTCGATTGCTCCCTGATGTGGCAGTTCAAATGCTAGCTGCGGCCTTGAACCCTGCGGGAGGCCATGGTTGGGCTGCGGAGTAGTGCAAGGGGATGGGTGTGGGCGCATGCAGCCGGGCCTTTCGGGTCAGTGCGCGGGTCGGTTTGTGATCTCGACGCGGGCGGGCGGAAGAGCGGTCTCGGATGGTTCGTGGCGGAAGGTCTCGGAGGTTTTTAACGGGTCGTAGTTGCGCCAGAGCCAGGTCATCTCCTCGGGGAACTCGGCGGCACCGTGGGCGGGATTATGGGTTCCGTGGCTGAAGCTGAAGTGGGAGTCGTAGGCTTTGAGATGGAGGGCGTTGGCCATGCGGATGTTGGCGAGAGGCCAGGAGCCGTAGCGGTCGTTTTCCATGTCATTGGAGCCGTCGGCGGTCCAGACGCGGAGGTTGCGATGGGGCTCGCGGAGAACCTTTTCGGGGTAGTCCTGGCCGCCGTCGAGGACAGCGGGATCCTCGTGCCATTGGATGGCGGTGAAGGAGCCGATCCAGGTGATGACGCGGGCGAACTGGTCGGGCTGCTGCCAGGCGGCGTTGAAGGCGCAGATGCCGCCGGAGGAGAGGCCGGTGATGGCGCGGGAGTAGGCGTCTTTGCGGAGGTTGTACTTCGCGGACACTTCGGCGAGCAGATCATCGCGGAGGAAGCGCGGGTAGCGGTCGGAGACGGTGTCGTACTCGGTCGAGCGCATGGAGTCCTTGAGGGTGCGGGACCACTTTTTGGAGTAGGCGTCGACGAACGCGTAGGTGGGGGTGCCGGGGTGGGCGGAGATGTCGCCGGGGTCGGTGAAGACGGCGATTATGACGGGGATCTTTTTCGCGGCGATGAGGTTGTCGAGATCGTTGAGGATGCCGTGGTCGCCGTCACGACTGGCGTAGCCGGCGCCATCCTGGAAGACCATGAGGGCGGCGGGGGTTTTGGGGTCGTACTGGGCGGGGACGTAGATCCAGTAATCGGAGACCATGCCGTCGTAGATGCGGCTGGTGTGGGTCAGTTTTGGGGAGAGGCTTCCGACGGGGATGCCGGGGTGCTGGTAGTGGTCTTCGGTGAAGGCGGGAAGGTCGAGGCGGCCGCCGAAGGGCTTGCCGGCGATGAGGTAGGAGAAGCTGTGGAGGGCGCCGAGGGGCTCGATGCGCGCGGAGGCGACGTAGAGGCTGGTGCCGGGAACGGGCTGCATGGGGAGCTGCTGTTTGCGGGCGGGGGCGGGATCGGATTCGCCGGTATCGGATTCATTGATGAGGAGGGTGGGCGGCGACGGGGCCTCGATGGCGAAGAAGAAGTTCTGGAGGTGGCTGCGGGCGGCGGTGCCCCCGGTGAGCTGCTTCGCGGGGAAGGTGTCGCGAATGGCCTGCTGGAGGCTGGGGCTGTGGGCGGAGGCGAGGGTGGTGAGCTCTTGGGCGTCGTGCGGCTTGGACTGGGCGAGGGCGGTTGCGGAGAGGGCGAGGAGAGCGGCGGCGAGAAGGAGGTGCATGGGTGCGATCACTATACGTCGGGGCACGGGGTAAGGGTGGGCCTGGGGAGTGGGCAGGAGCAAATAAGGGGGTTCTTCCGCTTCGCTCAGAATGACAGCTAGCTGCGGTGGCGGGAGAGGCCTACGCGGAAGAGGACTTCGAGGATGCGGGTGGCGGCTTTGAGGGAGGCCTGGAGGTTGCCGGCGACTTTCGATTCGCCACCGATGCGGTTGCGGTAGTCGACGGGGAGTTCGAGGATGCGGAGGCGGTGCTGGGCGGCCTTGATCTGCATCTCGAGATTCCAGCCGTAGGTGAGCTCGGACATCTGTAACTGGTCGAGGCACGATCTGCGGATAGCCCGGAAGGCGCCCATATCGGTATAGCGGGCGCGGCGGCGTACCGAGGGAACGAGGCGGAGGAGATTTCCGACGAGGTGGGCGGCGAAGATCTGCGAGGCGAGCATGGAGCCGGGCTCGCGGTGGCCGCGGATGCGGGAGCCGATGACGAAGTCTGCCTGGTTCGCAAGGATGGGAGCGGTAAGGCGCGGGAGGTCGTCGATGATATCGGAGCCGTCGCCATCGAGGTAGACGAGGACGGTGCTGGTCTCGAGCGCGGCGATAGAGCCTGCGAGACAGGCTGAGCCGTAGCCGCGCGGAGCGGAGACGACGCGGGCTCCGGCAGCGGCGGCGTTCCCGGCGGTGGCGTCGGTTGATCCATTGTCGACGACGATGCACTCGGCGATGAGGCGCCAAGGCATGGACCGGACGACGGGGCCGATGGACTCGGCTTCGTTCAGGGCGGGGATGATGACGGAGATCTGGTCGAGGGGCATGTTTGGGCGGGTGCAGCTTTTAGCTTCTAGCTAACGGCTGAGAGCTAGCGGCTAACGGTGATGGGCGAGGTGGCTGGCGAAGGTCGAGGATGGGCCAGCGGCGCAGGGCGAGGTAGATGAGGGTGGCGAGGGCGACTCCACCGTAGAGGAGTTGGTTGAGGAGGAACTGGCGGGGGCCGTAGCCCTCGGCGAGCGAGGTGGTGCAGAGATAGAAGAGGCCCATGATGTAAGCGAGGAGGGGGAGGTTGGGCATGAGGGCGAAGAAGGGGATGAGCCAGGCGACGTACCACGGGTAGTGGGGACTGAAGAGCAGCATGAGGGCGGTGGCGAGGGCGAAGGCAGGGGGTAAGAAGGCGGCCGCGTGATGGGGTTGAAGTTGGCTGGTGCGGCTCTGAGCGTCGAGGTATGGGGGAGCCGGTGAGGCTATCTGCCAGGCCCGAAGGCTGAGGGTGGCGAGGACGAGGGCGGCGAAGACGATGAAGGTGGCGGGGGGAAGGTGATGGAGGCCGGGAAGGTGCTGCGCCTGTTCGAGGAGATAGTAGCGGGTGCCGGTGGCCATGCCCTCCTCCTGCACGTAGCCGCCGAGAAAGCCGAAGACCCTTTTGCCGACGGAGGCGTAGAGGGCGTAGGCGGGGATGGCGACGGCGAGCATGGTGGCGGGCATCTTCCAGTCGAGTGTCTGGAGGAAGGTGCGGCGATGGCCGGTGACGGGATCCACGGCGGGACGGCGCAGGTAGAGGGCTGGGAAGAGGACGAGCGGGTAGAACTTTGTAAGGATGGCGAGGCCAAGGAAGAGGCCGGTGAGGACGGGGCGCTGCCGATATCGGAAGAGGAGGGCGAGGCCGATGCAGGCCATGACGGCGGAGTCGAGGTGGCCGGAGCCGGCGATCTCCCATATGAGGAGAGGGCACCAGGCGTAGAGGATGGCCTGCTCGCGCGGTCGGCCGAGGTGATGAAGGAGCTTAAGGATGGTCCAGAGGGTGAGGCCTTCGAAGAGGACCATGACGGTCTTCATACAGGTGATGGTGGGGGAGATAAAGGTGACGAGCCAGAAGAGCATCTGGGCGATGGGAGGGTAGATGGTGTGGGCGTAGTCGGCGCGATTGATGGCGGGGTAGATGTTGCCATCGGAAGCGCTGCGCAGGAAAGCAAGGTGGGCATCAGCGGGGACGTAGCGATACGGGTTGATGCCGGCGTGCTGAACGATGCCATCCCAGACGTAGCGATAGATGTCGGAGGAGAGATAGGGATCGGAGAAGAGCGTAGCGAGGCGGCAGGCTACTGCTACCGAAAGGATGATGGGAAAGGTGAGGCGGTTGGTTGGCCCGAAGAGGACGAGAGCACATGCGAGGACGTAGCACCAGGCGGACCAGCCGGAGGTGCCGGAGAAGCCGATGGCGTAGGTGTCGTACTCGAAGGTGAGGTGGCGCGAAAGCAGGAAGAGACAGAGGCCGAGGAAGATGAGGGCGGCGTTGGTGTGCCAGGGGCGGGCGTCCGACCATCTCTGCTTTCCAGCCTGCTGCGGGCGGCTCACTTGATCTTGAACGCTCACTGGGAGGCTCACGGGGACGTTTCTCTGGACGCTCATGCCGTGGTGCTTCCCTGCTCTCCGGATGGCTGCGCGACGAGGTCGGCGGGGATATCGAGTTCGAGCAGGAACTCGCGGCTGTGCGGGGCGGGGTAGCCGGGCGTGGTGGTGAAGGCGGGGGGTGTCGATTGGAGGAGTTCGGCGTTGAGGGTGGCGAGGGTGGCGGCGTCATCCACGTCATACCAGAGGGGGAGATCGACGAGACCGAGGGATGCCTCGCGGCAGCGCTGGCGGGTCTCTTCGATGACGGCGCCGGTTGACCAGGAGATGCGGTCGAAGGGTTCTGGATGCGGGCGCTTGAGGCCGATGAGGTAGTAGCCGCCATCGTCAGAGGGGCCGAGGACGATACGATCGCCCGGCTTCGAGAGCTCTTCGACGGCCTGTAGGAAGGCGGCGTGCGGGACGGTGGGAGAGTCGGAATCGATGAGCGAGACGGAAGCAAAGCCGCAGGCGAGGATGTCCTCGGCGGCGGCGAGGAGGCGCTCGCCGAAGGTGTCTCCACGCTGGGGGATGAGGGCGAAGTGTTCGTGGACAAGGCCGTCGAAGGCCGCTTCATCGCCTACGGGGGTATAGCAGATCAGGCCGACCGAGTTCCGGCCGACGCCCGCGATGTTTTCCGACGTGTCCTTGAGGAAGCAGACGTTGAGCGCGGCGGTTTGGGCGAGGGTCAGGGGAGGCGAGAGGCGGGTCTTCACCTTGCCAGCACGGGGAGCCTTGGCCATGATGGCGAGGGCGTGTTTGCCGGCGTAATGAGAGTAGGGCGCGGAGGGGGAGAGGATCTGGTAAGGCATGCCCTTCTAGAGTAGCGGATGGTTTGGGGCCGGGGAGCGAGGGAGTTTACGTGGCGGGCGGAGTTGGCCGGGGGAGAAGCGGGCCTTCGCTGCGCTCAGGAGGACTGAACCAAGCGGTCGATGTTCGCCACCTACTGCGAACCGGGCGAGGTTACTGGAGGAGGCTCTCTTCGCTGGAGCGGAGGCGCAGGATGCGATCGACGGCATAGGGTGCGCGATGATTTGCGGTGTGGAAGTGTCGGACCTGGAGCTCGCCGAGCAGGCCGATGCCGAGCATCTGAATACCGGCCAGGATCAGTATGCCGGCGATGATGAAAATGGGGCCGTGCTGGTCGAGGACGTGGCTCCGGGTGATGAGCTTCAGGATGAGCATCCAGGTGGCCAGGCCGGATCCAGTGAGGATGCCGATAAAGCCGACGGTTCCGAAGAAGTGAAGCGGGCGCGTCATGTACTTCAGCAGGAAGCGGATGGTGAGGAGATCGAAGAAGACGCGGAAGGTGCGAGAGATGCCGTAGTGGCTTTTACCCGCGGTGCGGGCAGGGTTGGAGATGGGGATCTCGCAGATGCTGGCGCCGTACCAGCTTGCAAGCGCGGGGATGAAGCGGTGCATCTCGCCGTAGAGCGGGATGTTCTGGATGACCTCGCGGCGATACGCCTTGAAGGTGGTGCCGAAGTCATGGATTTCGACGCCGGAGAGGACGGCCATGAGCTTGTTCGCGGCGCGGGAGGGGATGCGGCGAAGGATGAAATTGTCGCCGCGTTGGGCGCGCCAACCGCTGACGACGTCGTAGCCCTCTTCGAGCTTGGCAAGGAAGTTGGGGATCTCTCCGGGGTCGTGCTGGAGGTCGCCGTCCATGGCGAGGATGAACTCTCCCTGGGCGTGATCGAAACCTGCTGCAAGAGCCGAGGTCTGGCCGAAGTTGCGGCGGAGTTTGACCACGAGGACGCGCGAGTCGACGGCGGCGATCTCTTCAAGCAGGCGGTAAGTCCGGTCGCGAGAGCCGTCATCGACAAAGACCAACTCGAAGGTGTCGTTGACCTGCTCCATGACGGCCTTGAGGCGGTCGTAGAGGGTGGTGACGTTCTCTTCCTCGTTATGGAATGGAACAACGACGGAGTATTTCGGCACGGGATTGATGATACTCCTTTATTGATGCGGTTCTGGCGCGTTTTATTGATGGATTGGTAGATGCTCCGAAGGCGATTTCGGCGCAATACTCTTGACGAGCCGACGGCGGCATCGTCCGGTTTTGTGCCTCGCCCTAGCAGTTTTGTTTGGCTTTCGTAGGGTTTACGAGCGATGATAGGTGCATCAGAACGTGGGAAGCGGGATCTGCCATGGGAGCTGGGCAGGACAGATCGGGTAGAACGGCCAGGTGGATTGGCTCCGTCGGGAGACTCTTCCCGGGGCGGATATCCGGTTGTGCGCCAACTCCGGGCAAAATTTCCGTGCGGAGGACAGCATGCTAAGAGGTGTGCTGATGGGCCTGCTGATTCTGATTGTGGCGGTGTTCGTGTACGTGGGGTACAGCGGATATGCGACGGGGAGGTCGACGGCGCGGGGCGATGCTTACGTGGATGGAATGACGGGCGGGCAGGCGAAGACCGGCACCAGGGCTGAGCCGATGGGTTCGAGTGCTGCATCGACGAGCCTGCCGGCGATGCCGACGACGGGTGACGCGGATGGCGCATCGAACGGGATGGTTGCGCAGGGCGGAGGCTCGGCGGCTGCTGGGATGACTCCACCGGCGAGCGATTCCATCAGGCCGAATCCGCCGAATGGGATGACGTTCGGAGGCGCGGGGCACTACCAGCTCTATCGGCAGGGTGATCTGACCTGGCGGCTGGACACGGATACGGGTGAGACGTGTGTGATCTTTGCGACCGATGAGGAGTGGCGCAGACCTAAGGTCTACAAGGCTGGCTGCCGGGCTCGATAGGCGACGGTTTGAGGATCGTACTTGCTGTGCTGGCTAGGCCCTGACGTTCTGGACGATGCCCTTGGCGCGCAGACCGGCTTCGGCTTTGGCGAAGTAGTCGTCGACCGGGCCCTGGGTTCTGATCCAGTCGATGTAGCGGCCGATTCCCTGCTCGATGGTGACGGAGGGCTCGTAGCCAATGGTGCGGACGAGGCTGATATCGGAGATGAGGGAGCGGATCTCGCCGGGCCGGAACTCACCACGAGCGAGCGGGGGGATGTCGATGCCGAGCTTTTCGGCGATGATCCTGGCAAGGTCGCGAACGGCAGTTGCGCGGCCGCTGCCGACGTTGACTGGAAGGCCGTCGAGCTTGTCTGAGGTCGCCACGAGCAGGTTTGCCCGGGCTATGTCTTCGACGAAGCAGAGGTCGCGGGTCTGTCCGCCATCCTCGTACATGATGGGCTGCTGATGATTGAGCAGGCGCGTGCAGAAGATCGCGATGACGCCGGTGTAGGGATTGAAGAGCGACTGGCGCGGGCCGTAGGTGCAGGAGTAGCGGAGGGCGACGGTGGGAGTGCCGGTCTGCTTGCCCCAGAGCAGAACGAGCCGCTCCTGATCGACCTTGGTGAGGGCATAGACGGTCTCTCCACCGCCGGGCGTGGACTCCGGGGTGGGGATGGAGGATGTGGCCTCGCCGCAGATTGGGCATTTGACCGTGAAGTCTCCGGCGCGAAGCTGCTCGGATGGACGAAGAAGTGGGACGACGTTGCCGTGTTCGGGGCAACGCGCAGCGCCCTCGCTGTAGACAGCCTGCGAGGACGCGACGACGACCTTCCTGACCGGCATCCGGTGGTCGCGAATGATCTCGAGCATCTGCGCCGTACCGAAGCTGTTGACGAGGACGTACTTCGCCATCTCGGGCATGTACCCGCCGTAGGCTGCCTCGTGAAAGATGACGTCGATGTCTTCGAGAGCCGAGTGCATGGTGTCGTAATCCTGGACGAACCCCTGCCGGAACTCGGCCTTCGAGTTCACCCACTCGGGCTTTCCATTCTTGTGGGTCTGAGGCTCGAGGTTGTCGAGGATGCGGACGGTCCAGCCCTCGCGGAGGAGGAGGTCGACGATATGGGAGCCGATGAGGCCTGCGCCTCCGGTGACGAGCGCGCGTTTCTGGTGAGGCATGGTGTCTCCTGTACGAGGACGATTTTGGTGGATGTCGAGCCGATGAAGCGGGATGAGGTTCAGCGGCGGACGGCCCGCTTGATGACGGCGTACTGCTGCAGGATGAAGGCGTCGGTCATACCGGCGATGTAGTCCGCGACGACGCGTGCGAGGCCCTCCGCCGGGATCTCGTCGACGTAGCCCTGCGGCAGTTCTTCAGGAAAGTCGATCCAGAAGTCGAAGAGCGCCTTGACAACCTCTTCCGCCTTGTCATGCTCGATGGTGAGCTCGGGGCAGCTGTAGAGCGCGCGGTGGAGATATCGCTTCTCTTCGAGGCGGGCTGCCTCTACCGAGGGAGAGAAGAGAGCGAGACGGACAGGGTGCATGCGGATGTCGTCGAGCGTGGTCGCGCCGATCGCAAGCACATTCGCAAGAGTGGTAGCGATCAGATCGTCGGTTAGGGTGTTCTGCATGAGTTGAAGGGCCCCGTTGAAGAGGTACTTTTCGTCGACGCCGGGATGTTGGGTGGCGACGTCGGCGTAGGACTCCGAAAGAATAGCGACGTGGTTGCGGATGTGCCCGATCTCGAGCAGGCCAGACTCGACACCGTCGTCGAGGTCGGCGGTGAGGTAGGCGATCTCGTCGGCGAGATCGATGATCTGAGCTTCGAGCGGAGGTCGCTGATCGAGAAAGTAAGGCACAAGATTTGGGTGCTCGCCGGAGATGTAACTGCGCGAGTGCTTGATGATGCCTTCGCGCACGCCAAGTGTGAGGTTCAGGCCGCGGTGCGCGGCGTAGCGCTGCTCGAAGTGTTCGCAGATGCGGAGGGCGTGCAGATTGTGATCGAAGCGGAGGTGGTGGCGCTGAAGGCAGTCGTCGAGGGCGCGCTCCCCGGCGTGGCCGAAGGGCGGATGGCCGATGTCATGAACCATGGCCAGGGTCTCGGCGAGATCTTCGTTGAGGCCGAGGCGCGCGGCGACGTCGCGGGCGATCTGCGCGACTTCGATCGTGTGGGTCAGGCGAGAGCGGAAGTGATCCGACGCGCGGCTGGTGAAGACCTGGGTCTTACCGGCAAGCCTGCGGAAGGCGCGGGACTGCACGACGCGCTCGCGGTCACGTTGGAAGGCGGTGCGGGCGGGGCGGGGAGGCGCCAGATAGACGCGGGAGAGAAGCGGATCGCCGAGCGGATCACAGGGGCTGGCGAGCACCGCGCAGGTACGGAGGTCATGAGGCATTCAGACTCTAAGTGTAGCGGAGCCGGATCCGTACCACTCCGAGGGCTTCCGTGGATCGGTTGTTGCTACTTGGCTTCCTTTACGGTGGCTGGGGAAGCCTTGGCCAGCTTGACACGAGCGTTTTGCAGCTTGTGCTGAACCTTGGCGACGTCGTCCGGATCGGCGTCGGCGGGCAGCGAGTGGGCATACTCGGTCATGGAGCGTTCCCACTGCTCAACCGCGAGTTTCAGCTTGCCGGTCTTCTCGTAGACCTCTCCGAGGTGATCGTGCACGGTGGGGTCGGAGCTTGAACGCTCAATGGCTTGTCGCAGGTACTGCTCGGCGAGAGTGTACTGTCCGGACTTGTAGTAGACCCATCCCAGCGAGTCGAGGAAGGCGTAATTCTGCGGATCCAGATCGACGGCCTTGCGGATGAGAGAGGTCGCCTCAGGCAGCTGAATTCCGCGATCCGCGAACATGTAACCGAGATAGTTCAGGACGGTTGGATTCTGCGGATCGGTCGCCAGAACCTTACGAAAGCTGGCCTCCGCCTGCGGGTAAAGCTTCTGCCGGTCGTACATGGTGCCGCGAACGAAGTCGATGTTGAGAACTTCCTCGGGCTTAGTCGTAAGGGCTTCGGCCTTATCAAGGTTCGCCGAGGCTTCAGGAAAGCGCTTCAAACGGCTGTACATCTGGGCCAGGGCGAGATAAGTATCGCGATCGGCAGGCGTCTTCGTCAGCTGCGCGTTAGCAAGCGCTATCCCGTCGTCCACCTTTCCGGTGTCGGCGAGCTGACCGGCGTACATCAGCTGAATGAGGCGATCTTTCGGAAGCGCTTTGGCCGCCTCGGCAGCAACGGCGGTTGCCTCTTTCTGCTGATGCGCCTCGCGCAGGGCGTCGATCTCTCCCTGGTATCCGCGAAGGGCGAACTCGCCGCCCAGCTCTGTCATCTGCTTGTAGTAGGTGACGGCTTCGGAGGTCTTGTTCTGCTCGCGGTTGATGGCGCCGAGCCGGTCGAGGAAGAGATATCGATTCGACTTCTCCGAATCGCTGTATTTTCCGTCTGGGTGGTTGGAGGTGGCTAGCAGCTGCTTGAGAACATTGAGAGCGTCGCCGTAGCGGCCGAGCGAGTCGTAGATGAGGGCCTCGTTGTAGCTGAGTTCGGTCGAGTCCTGAACCAGGGTCTTGGCCTTGTTAAGGGTCTCGAGGGCCTTCTGGTAATGACCCTGGCGGCGCTCGATTTCGGAGATACGAATCTGGGACTGCGCGTCCTGCGGCTCGGCTGCGACCACCTGCTCAAACATCTTCAGAGCATCGTCGATCTGCCCATCGGCGAGCAGAGCGTTGGCGAGACCGCGCTGGGTATCGATGACATTTTCCGGCTGGAGATCGAGGGCGGCACGATATGCGGAGATCGCATCTTTGGGACGTTTGAGCTGATCGTAGCTTGCGCCGAGCGCGAAGTCTGTGCGGGCTGTGCGGTCATCTTCGGGGACGGCGGCCAGGGTCTCTGAGGCGCGCTTGAAGTCACCCTGCTCGCTATAGAGTCGCGCCATGTTGAGCACAACCTCTTCCGAGCTGGAGTCGATCTTCTGCGCGGCCTTGAACTGCGCCTCCGCTTTGCTGGAGTCGTGGTTGAGGCCGTAAAGCTGACCGAGCAGAAGATGAGTTTCGACGTCGTTCGGCCTCAGCTGGGTGAGCTTTTCGTACTCGGCGATGGCGAGCTGGAGCATCTCGCCGGACTGCTGGGTCTGCATGTCTCCCAGCGATCTAAGGTAGACCTTGCCGAGGAGTTTATGGGCTTCGAGATCGGTCGGATTTTTAGTGACCTGCTCCTGCGCGGCGGTGACAGCCTCGCGAATGCGCCCGAGCTTGAAGTACAGGTCAGCGAGACCATTCTGCAATAAGGCAGAGTTGGGATCAGCGTTCAGGGCGAGTTTGTACTGCTCGATGGCCTGACTGGCATAGTCCGACCGGCCGGCACTGGTCGCCATATCCTCATAGAGGTGGGCGAGGCCGTAGTGGAAATATGCGGCGGCGCGATCAGGCTGCGCGGGGGTGGATACCGGAGTGCTCTTCGGATTGGCTTGGGCCATCGCAGCATGAAGGCCAAAGAGGAAGGTCGCCGCAGTGAGCAGGCGAGGGAGGCGGACGGTGCAGGCACGTGAAAACAAGGTCATGGATTCCCTAAAGATAGAGGCAGACGCGGCGACATCTGTCAGTTAGACGGGGGCGCCTGGTGCTTGGATGCAGCTGTAGCTGAACCGAAAGAGCGACTTCGCCGAGATTATATCGCGGGCTCCTCGGGCGGCCGCCTACCCCAATCGTGGGAGATAGTTTAGCCGTGACGAAAGTGCCGGACACCGGTGAAGGCCATGGCGATCCCTCGCCGGTTTGCTGCTTCAATGACCTCGGCGTCGCGAACCGAACCACCGGGCTGAATGACTGCGGTCGCACCTGCATCGGCCACTACCTCCAGGCCGTCGGCAAAGGGGAAGAAGGCGTCGGAGGCAACGACGGATCCGGCTAGCGGAAGCGCGGCTTTCATGGCGCCGAAGCGCGCAGCGTCGACGCGGGACATCTGGCCGGCTCCGATGCCCACCGTTTGAGCGAAGCCACTATTAGTACGGGCGTACACGATGGCGTTCGATTTGACGTGTTTCGAGACGCGCCAGGCGAACAAGAGGGTGTCAAGCTCGTCGGCTGTGGGGTGCCGGTCGGTGACAAATTTGAGGTCCGTGGCGGTGGCGCGGGCGGTGTCGGCATCCTGCAGGAGGAGACCTCCAGAGATTTGCTTGATAGCTGTATCCCTCTTGCCTGGTGTGATTTGGACGAGGCGGAGGTTCTTTTTGGAGCTGAAGCGTGCTAGCGCTGCGGGGGTGAAGGAGGGGGCGACGATGGCTTCAACGAAGAGTTTGGCGATCTCTTCGGCGGCCTCCCCGTCGATCTCGCGGGAGGTGCCGATGACGCCTCCGAAGGCGGATACGGGATCGGCGGCCAGGGCACGTAAGTAGGCTTCCTGTATGGAGTTACCAAGGGCGGCTCCACAGGGGTTGGTGTGTTTGATGATGGCGACGGCGGCGGGCGAGGAGGTGTCGGGAGCGAGTTCGCTGACCAGATCCCAGCAAGCGTCGAGATCGACCAAGTTGTTGAAAGAGAGCTCTTTACCCTGGAGCTGTAGGGCCGAAGCAATGCCGGTGCGGGAGCCGTCGGTGTAGAGGGCGGCGGCCTGATGGGGGTTTTCACCATAGCGAAGAGGGGTTGAAAGGGTGTAGTCGAGGTGGAGTTTCGCTAGAAAGTGGGTGGTTGCCGATGGTGTTTGGTCTGGTCTTCGGGCCGCTCCTTCAGGCGAAAGTGTGGGGAGAGTAGCTGCAATGGCGGAGTCGTAGGCGGCGGTGGTGGCGAAGGCTTGCCGGGCGAGACGCCAGCGGGTCTCGCGGGATAGCGAGCCCGAGTTGGCGGCGAGTTCTTCGGAGAGGGTGGCGTAGTCGGAGGCGCTCGTGACGATGGCGACGTCCTCAAAGTTCTTGGCGGCGGAGCGGATCATGGACGGACCGCCGATGTCGATGTTCTCGATGATCTCGTGGAATTCGACGCCCGGTTTTGCGGCAGTGGCTTCGAAGGCGTAGAGGTTGACGACGACCATGTCGATCGGCTGGATGCCGTGCTCGTCGACGGCGGCGACGTGGGTGGGGTTGGAGCGGATGTGGAGGATGCCGCCGTGGACCCTGGGGTGGAGGGTCTTGACGCGTCCGTCGAGCATCTCGGGGAAGCCGGTGAGGTCGGAGATGTCGCGAACCTCGAGGCCGGCTTCGCGAAGGGTGCGGGCGGTGCCTCCGGTCGAGACCAGATCAACGCCGTAGCTTGAGAGGGAGCGGGCAAAGTCGACGAGGCCGGATTTGTCGGTGACAGAGAGGAGGGCGCGACGGATTGGCTTGAGTTCGGTCTGGAGATTGGTTTGGGCGGCGGAGTTCACGAGACAAGTTTAGACGAGGATTTCACCATGTCGGAATCAACGTGTGTGGCATCGAGCTTGGGTCTAGACTGGCCTGACATTACTTCCCTTCCAAACGAGCGCGTGAACGATGCCGCAACGACTTGAAGATCCGCCTCTCGGCTCCGGCCTCCAAAGGACCCAAAAGGATGGGGAAGCTCTCGCCGGATCCAAGCGAGCCGGCAAGCGGCGCGGTCTGGACCGAGCAGAGGAGGCTGATGCCAGGGATTCAGGAGACGAGCCTTCCGGCCAGGACGGTCTGAATCATCTATGGGCAGGGGCATGGTCGCGCGAGACCTGGACGAAGCGAGCCGTGTCCCGGCTGGTGCTGTCGTTTGCAATGCTGGCTCTGTGCTCCTGGCTGGGCATCGTGTTGTCGCACCAGCCGGAGGGTGTCGCGACCATCTGGTTTTCGAACGGCATCCTCTTCGGCCTGGTGATCACGCGGCCGAAGCGGCAGTGGATCGGCTATTTCCTGGCCGGTCTGTCGGCGGACACGATTGCGGACGTCGGCTACGGCGATCCGTTCCGGGTGGCGATCGGCGTCTCGGCGGCGAACTCGGTCGAGGTGGTGTTGTCGTGCCTGGTTCTCACGCGCCTGTTCGGGAGCCCTCTGAATCTATCGAAGAGACGTCCGCTGATCGGATTTCTGCTGGTCTCGGTGGTGGGCGCGGCCGCGTTGACGAGTGCGCTGGGAGCCTCGTGGACCCTGCTCTTCTACCCCGGTGTGGGGTGGCTCGAGATGTGGCGCAACTGGTACCTGGGCGACATGCTGGGGATGGCGCTGCTGGCGCCGCTGGTGTTTGTGCTGCAGCGACCTGGATTCTTTGCCAGTCTGCGCGGGCGGGAGTTGCCGCGAACGCTGCTGGTGCTGCTGGTGCCGGCAGTCTCAACGATTCTGGTCTTCACGCATGACAAGGATTGGCTGATCTTTTTTCTGTTTCCGGCGCTGCTTCTGGTGGTCTTCCGTCTGGGCTTCCCGGGGACGGTGCTGACGATCTTTTTAGTCGCGTTCCTGGCGGTCGCGTTCACGGTGAAAGGCCATGGACCGCTGATGTTGATCCCGGGCGAACACATGATGCTGCGCCGGATTGTGGTGGCTCAGGTGTTTCTGGTGGTGGCCATCTTCACGATGTTTCCGGTGGCGGCGCTGCTCGAAGAACGAGTGGCGCTGCAGAGATCGCTGGCGGAGAGCGAGGCGCTGCACCGATGGCTGGCGAATGCCGACGAACTTAACGGGCTCTCCAACCGGCGGCCGTTTAATCTACGGCTGGAGCAGGAGTGGATGCACGCGATGTCGAGCGGTGAGCCGCTGGCGCTGCTGCTGCTGGATGTGGATCTGTTCAAGAGCTACAACGACATTTACGGACATCTTGGGGGCGACAAGTGCCTGCGAACGATCGCGGAGATCCTTCAAGAGACGATTGCCGGCGGGTCCGGTATCGCGGCGCGCTTTGGCGGCGAGGAGTTTGCCGTGATCCTCCCCGGAGCGGACGCGGACGCGGCGGAGCGATTAGCTGATGAGATTCGCAAATCTGTGTTCGACAGAGGCCTGCCGCACGCGGGAAGCCCGGCCGGTGTGCAGACGGTGAGCCTGGGCGTGGCGGCACTGGCGCCCCATGGGCAGGAGCAGGTGATGGACCTGGTCAGGATCGCGGACCGTGCGCTCTACCGGGCGAAGGATCTGGGGCGGAACCGGGTGGCGGCGATGAGTGGAGAGTTATAGCGCACGACCCGTCGGCGGCTTCTAGCTAGAATTGTGATCAGCGAGGAGCCGAGCGAATGACGTGGCAGCTGCAGGAGGCGGAGGAACGATTCGGTGAACTCCTGGAGGCGAGCCTGCGCGATGGTCCACAGATCGTGATCCGCCATGGCAAGAAAGAGGCGGTTCTTGTGCCCATCGCTGAGTGGCGGAGACTGCAGAAGGCAAAGCCAGATCTGAAGGAGCTCTTACTTGCCTCGTCACCGGTTGTCGAGGACATGATGATTCCGAAGCGGGGCGAGCTTCGGCATCGCAAACCACCGATTTTTAGACAATGTACCTGCTCGATACCAATGTGGTCTCTGAGCTGAGAAAACCACGGCCTCATGGAGCCGTCGTTGCCAGGATCAAGCAGATCGATGCCCGCGAGCTTTACCTTTCAGCGATGGTGATAGGTGAGTTCCAGAGAGGCGCGTGACTTCACCAGGTGGGATCTCGATGTCTTCGACCCCTTACGTTCGCGGGTTAGAGGATGACGCCGCCGGTGAGTTCGGCGACGCGGGCGATGTTGTGGGAGGCGCACCAGCGTTTTAGTTTGTTGGCGATGTTTTCGACGGCACGTGGGTCGGCGTAGCTGGCGGTGCCGACCTCGACGGCGGTGGCTCCGGCGAGCATGAACTCGACGGCGTCGCGCTCCGAGAGGATACCGCCCATGCCGAGGATGGGGAGGGAGACGGCTCCGTAGACCTCGTGGACCATGCGGACGGCGATGGGTTTGATGGCGGGGCCGGAGAGGCCGCCGGTGATGTTGGCGATGCGGGGGCGGCGGGTCTCGATGTCGATGGCGAGGGCGAGGAAGGTGTTGACGAGCGAGAGGGCGTCGGCGCCGGCGTCTGCAGCCACCCGCGCCATCAAGCCGATCGATGTCACGTTGGGGGAGAGCTTGACGATGAGCGGAAGGCGAGAGACGGCCTTGGCGCGGTGGACGAGCTCGTAGAGGAGTTCGTGATTGGTGCCGAAGACCATGCCGCCGTGGCTGGTGTTGGGGCAGGAGGCGTTGAGCTCGAGCATGCTGACGCCTTCGGCGTCGTTGAGCGCGTGGATGACTTCGACGGAGTCCTCGATGGTGAAGCCGAAGACGTTGACGATGGTGACGAGGCCCTTGATGCTGCGCAGGCGAGGGAGCTTTTCTGCGATGAAGGCGTGGACGCCCATGTTCTGAAGGCCGATGGAGTTCATCATGCCGGCGGCGGTCTCGATGATGCGGGGCGCGGGGTTGCCGGCCATGGGCTCGCGGGAGAGGCCCTTGGTGACGAAGGCGCCGATGCGGTCGAGCGAGAGGATCTCTTCGAACTCGACGCCGTAGCCGAAGGTTCCGCTGGCGGCGATGACGGGGTTCCGGAGATCGACGCCGGCGATGGTGACGCGCATGTCTGGGCCTTTGGGAGGCCTGGATACGGGATGGGGCGGCATCGCTTCCAGTGTAGCGGCTGGACGCTTCCGCGAAGGCCGGCGAGGGGGACCTACCTTTGATGTGGCGGGATCCTGCGGTCCGTGGAGTGGCCGGGGGTTGAGCTGAGGACTTCGGTGAGGACGCGACCGACGGAGTTGGACGGGGCGTTGACGCCGAGGATGGCGGCGAAGGTGGGGGCGATGTCGACGGGGGCGACCTGCTCGCGATAGTAGCCGGGGAGGAAGGACGCTCCGAAGAAGCCGAGGGGGACGTGGCGGTCGTAGCTCCAGGGGGAGAAGTGGGTGGTCTGGATGCCGGTGAGGAGCTCCATCTGAAAGGGCGTGGGGACGAGCATGACGTACCATCCGCCGTGGGCGGTGTAGCTGTGGGCGATAAGGCGGCCGAATTCGGTGGGCGGGAGTTTGCCGGCGGCGAGGTCGACGCGGGAGCGGATGAAGGCGACCTCGGGGTCGGGGTCGAGGCGGGCCTCGGCGTAGTGGCGGGTGGCCTCGGGGGTGTTGAGGTTGTTGGGTGGGGAGAGGGGCGCGCCGAGTTTCGCGAGGACGGCGGGGACGGCATCGGCGAAGGCGGCTTCGGCGTCGGCCTCGGGGATGTGGGCGGCTTGGAAGGGTCGTGGGTCGAGCGCAACGTAGGGGAGTTCGAGTGTGGGCATGAGATATCTGGTGGGCTTGCCGGGCTTCTGAGCTGGGAAGAAGTGGGCGTTGAGTGCGGCGTTCATGGCATCGGCGAAGTTCTCGAGGTCGAGGCGGCCGGCGTCGATGCCGAGTCTGGCGGAATGCTGCGGGATGGGCGGGATGCCGTGGTCTGCGGTGAGCGCGACCATGACGTTGGCGAGGCCGACCTTTTTGTCGAGGTAGGTGAAGAAGCTGTTGAGGTCGCGGTCGAGGCCGAGGACCATCTCGCGCTCCTGGTCGGAGTCGGGGCCCATCTGGTGGCCCATGATGTCGTTCGCGGAGAGGGAGACGGTGAGGACATCTGTAACCGAGTTGGTGCCTAGTTTCTCGTTGTCGATGAGGGCGCGGGCGAAGTCAAGCTCGTAGCTGTTGGCGGCAGGGGTGCGGCCGACCATGGCGTAGAACTGGGTGGTGTCTTCAAGGCCGGATTCCTTGACGGCCCGGGCGGGACGGGGGCCCTTGTTGAAGGCGGTGGCCCAGGCGGGAAGCTGCGGCATGTAGAAGGTGGAGGTGACGAAGCGGCCGGTGGCGTTGTCGATCCAGAAGGCTCCGTTGGCGGTCTGGCCAGCGGGAAGGATGGCGGCGCGGTCCTTGAGCGAGATGCCAAAGAGGCGGGCCTGGCCGTTGGTGGCGAGACGAACCTCGTCGCCGATCGTGGTGGCGTGGAGGTTGCGCGGCGAGGACCCGATGCGGGGTGCGTTGGGCGGAATGGCGGGAGCCTGGGGAATGGGGAGATCGTCGAAGGTGCCGACCAGGCGGTAGCGCTCGTCCTCGACGGAGGAGATGGGGCGGTCGGTGTTACGCGCGAGATCCCACCAATCGTTCGAACCGATGCCGTGACCGTCGGTGTAGGCACCGGTGCCGATGGTGGCGTGGCCGGGGGCGGTCTTGGTGTTGGCGTAGTCGAAGTAGCAGGAGTTGAAGTAGGCGCCATGCTTGAGGAAGAGGTTGAAGCCGTTGGGGGTGGTGAGGGCGTCGCGGTAGCGGTCGAGGTAGTCGCCGCGAAACTGGTCGATGACCAGGATGACGACGAGTTTGGGGGACGCGTGGTAGGCGTCGGCGTGGGCGGGTGGGGTGAGCAGGAGCAGGGTGAGGAGGGCAGCGGCCAGCTTGCGCATGTCCGACAGGGTACATCGGGGATGTTGCTGACGCTTGAGCGGGCTGGGGGAAGATCAGGGCGCGCGAACTACTTGAGCGGAGCGATCTCAATATTGCGGAAGAAGACCTCGGCGCCCTCGGACTGAAAGAGGATCTTGCCCTCAGTGGGAGACGGATCGGTGCCGACGTTGGCAAGGGTGCCGTTCACGTACTGGTGAATGACCTTGTCGTCGACGACGAGCTCGAGGGTATTCCATTGGCCGTGCGGCTTTTCGAGTTCGCCTGAGGGGTTGCGGAAGCCGACGGTGTTCTGGGTGGGGCCCTTGCCGATGTGACCGATGTTGAGAGCCGAGCCGGGCGGACCGGTGACGCGCTTGCCGTCCGCGCCGGTGACCGCGGCGCCATCCGTCATCCAGAAGTCGCCGGTCTCGCCCTCCTTGATCTGAAACTCGACGGAACGGGGCCAGACCTTTTGTTCGCCCTGGATGCTGTAGAGGATGCCGCTGTCGCGGGCCTGTCCGGCGCGTTCGCCAAAGGTGCCCTCGCCCCATTTGAAGTCGGCGCGGAGATAGAAGCGGTGAAAGGCCTGCTTGGTGAGGAGGTAGCCCATCTCGCGGCCGGAGACGTGGATGAGGCCGTGGTCGACCTGGAAGACGTGCTCGGGGTCGGCGTTGAGGCCGCGCCCGCGAATGAAGGTATCGAACTGGGAGAGGTCGGAGCCGTTGAAGAGGACGATCGCGGGCTGGTGTGGGGGAATGTCGGAGGTCCCGGCGGTTTGGGCGAGGAGGGATGAGACAAGGGGGAGGAGCGGGGCGAGGAAGAGGGCGGCGGTCAGCTTGCGCATGGCTTTAGGGTACATGTGGGATGCTGCAGTGGGTTGATTGAGCGCGACGCTATGTCGTGGTGATTCGTATGGGCTGCGGTTCCCTGCAGGCATACGATCGAAAGCTGCTCCAGGGCCAGTCTTCCGGCTGCGCAACGAGTCCTGCTGTCACTGGGTTGCGGTGCATGTAGCGGAGCTTTTCGATGCGCTTCCTTTCGGTGAAGACGTTGAAGTCGTGGAAGCGGGGCTCCCATACGAACTCTTCCTTGCGGGTGCGGGAGAAGCGTTGTTTGATGACCTGGATGACAACGGAGAGAGTGGTTCGGTAGGGCTCGGAGAGAAGGAGGTGGATGTGGTTGGACATAATCACGTATCCGGCGATTGAGACGGAGTATTTATTGCGGGTCTCCTCAAGGATTCTCTGGAGGGTGTTGCAGGCTTCCGGTGTCTTCAGGATGTGAGCGTGGCGGTGGCAGCTGATAGTGATGAAGTGGAGGTCCTTGGTTCTGTGGCGGCGAACGAGACCCTTCGGCATGGATGGCAGTTTAGAAGAGAGCGGTTCGCTAACGCGAATAACCCACCCTTTGCGATGAGGCTGCAAAGGATGGGCCACCCGGAGTCGATGGGGGCGTTACATCCGAGGTGTGGGCGATAGAATGTGCTGATGCTTGAACTGGGATTTGTGCGGGCGAATCTGCCCTTTGTGGAGGAGCGGCTGCGTGCGCGCGGGATGGATGCGGCGGCGGTGCTGGGGGATTTTGCGGCGATTGACCTCGAGCGGCGGGAGGCGATTACGCAGGTCGAATCATTGCAGGCAAAACGCAACGCGATGTCGGCAGAGATCGGCAAAAAGAAACGAACTGGCGGGGACGTTTCGCTAGACTTACTAGATTTGGCTGACAACAAGCACCTGATCTCCTTGAATGAGACCCGCGCAACCGACCTCGAAATTCAGTTCCGCGAGATGATGGCGAGCGTGCCAAACCTTCCCCAGGCGGATGTGCCAGTGGGTAAGAGTGAGGACGAGAATCGTGAGGAGAAGGTTTGGGGAACGATGCCGAGCTTTGACTTCCCTGCCCTGCCGCACTGGGAGATTGGGGAGCGGCTGGGGGTGCTCGACTTTGAGCGGGCGGCTAAGATCTCGGGGGCTCGGTTTGCGGTGCAGTTTGGGCAGGGGGCGAGGTTGGAGCGGGCGCTGGCGAACTTCATGCTCGACCTTCATACCAGGGAGCATGGGTATACGGAGGTGCTGCCGCCGTTCATGGTGAATTCGAAGAGCCTGTATGGGACGGGGCAGCTGCCGAAGTTCGCGGAGGACCTTTTTGACTGTACTCAGAGGGCGGAGGAAGACAAAGGCGCTTACGTTCCGGGCGAGTACAAGGACAGCGACCACTGGATGATTCCGACGGCGGAGGTTCCAGTCACGAACCTGTTTCGGGATGAGGTGCTGGACGAGGCGGAGCTGCCGGTGAGCTTTTGCGCCTACACGCCGTGCTTTCGCAGCGAGGCGGGGAGCTATGGGAAGGATGTGCGGGGGCTGATCCGGCAGCATCAGTTTCAGAAGGTGGAGCTGGTGAAGTTCGTGCGTCCGGAGGACTCGAACGCGGAGCATGAGCTGCTGACGCGGCATGCGGAGACGGTGCTGGAACGGCTTGGGCTTCCTTACAGGAGGATGCTGCTGTGCACGGGCGATATGGGTTTTGCGAGTGCGAAGACGTATGATCTCGAGGTTTGGCTTCCCGGGCAGGGGCTGTATCGGGAGATCTCGAGCTGCTCGAACTTTGAGGCGTTCCAGGCGCGAAGGGCGAACATCCGGTACAGGCCTTTTGCGGGAGCAAAGGGAGGGGCGAAGAAGACGGAGTTTCTGCATACGATCAACGGCAGCGGTCTGGCGGTGGGGCGGACGTACCTGGCGGTGCTTGAGAACTACCAGCAGGCGGACGGGACGGTTCGGGTGCCGGAGGCACTGGTGCCGTACATGGATGGGGAGACGGTAATCTCAAAGCATGCGGGACGAAGCGCTCTGAGGTCTGGGCGGGAGAGGACCTAAGCGATGGGTAAGCTGCTGCGGAGTTATGTGTTCTGGACGTACCCGAGGGGGAGCTTTCACTACGACGTGATGGTGACGCTGATCCTGCTGTTTCTATTCCTCGCGCCGCGATGGATCGACTTCAAGGACAAGCCGGTTGAGACGGTGGCTCTCCATGCCAGCGAGGTGCTGGTGCGGGAGGCAGGTTCGAGCGATGGCGGAAGCCGCTTCCGGTATCAGGTGCGCGCGGAGGACATGGGGCATGTCTCTACCGACGAGCAGAAACGTGCGGCGATGCTGCGGGTGATCGAGCCAGTTTCGGGCGAGGTGACGCTTGAGAAGTACGACGAGGTGAAGGACGCGAGCGGCAAGGTGATTGCGTACGATGCGTGGGTGGTGCGGTAGGTCTGTCGGCCTGAAGGAAAGGCTCCATGAGACGCGGGTGCGGGGGGAAGAAAGGCATACCTCGAGGGCTGAAGCCTTGGCATTGCTGGAAACAAACACACGAAAGCAAAATAACGGAAGCATGACAACGAATGCATGACAACGAATGCATAACAACGATCGCTACACTGCGGTTTAGTGACGTATCGGTCTGCTGAACATCTAAACAGGTGGAGAGTGTTGCTGATGAAGAGTTGGATGGAACGTTTCGGTAGAGCCGCGGTGTTAGCGAGTCTGGCGGGTATGACGTGGCAGGCACGAGCGCAACAGGGGTCGTCCGCCAATTCCGGGTCGTCAGGAAATCTGGAGGTGGTGCTGCGGCAGATGGATGCGGCGAGTGCGAAGTTCAAATCGGCCGAGGCGGACTTCAAGTGGGATCTCTACCAGAGGGTGGTAAGGGAGACGACGACGCAGACGGGCACGATTTACTTCCTGAAGAACGGGAGCGCTCTGCAGATGGGGGCGAAGGTGGCGCCGCCCGAGGCGAAGACGGTGGAGTACAAGGGCGGGAAGCTGACGCTGCTTGACCCGGCGCAGGATCATGTCACGCAGATCAGCGCGGGCGCGAACCAGGCGACCTATGAGAGCTTTCTGACGCTGGGCTTCGGTGGGAGCGGGCGTGACCTGGAGAAGGTCTGGACGATCACGGACGGGGGCAGCGAGCAGATGAGCGACGGGTCCGGAAGCGTAAAGGTGGAGAAGCTGGACCTGGTGTCGAAGGACCCGAGTGCGCGAAGCACGTTTACGCACGTGACGATCTGGGTCGATCCGGTGCGGGGGATCTCGCTGAAGCAGATGTTTTTCACGCCGTCGGAGGATGTGCGGACGGCGGTGTACACGCATGTTCGCTACAACGAGAAGGTGGACGTGGGTAAGTTTGCGATCAAGACGGATAAGAAGACGACGTTTGATCGGCGCTAGGTGAACTGTTGGTCGAGATCGGCGCGTCAGTGGTGGGGTGGGTGGGAGTGGCGGTTTCGGTAAAGAAGCGCGCCTTCTTTGCGAGCTCGAGAGTCAGGATGACAGAGGTGGGGGCTTCGATACGAAGAGGGCGGCGGCGCCGGTGATGAGGATGGGGAAGAACTCGAGGGTGTAGCGCGGCTCGGAGTTGTCGAGGGTCAGAAGGAGCGCGCAGCGGAGGACCAGGAAGGCCAGCATCGACCAGGCCAGTGGCTTTGCGGGGTGGTGTGGGCGGCGGGTCCAGCGATAGAGGCCGAGGCCTCCGAGGGCAAAGTAGGCGAGGTTCAGTGTGGCGTAGGCGAGGGCGAAGACAGTCTCGCCGGGATGCTCGTGGAAGCGCCACCAGTCGAGCGCGGAAGGGAGCAGTTCGGTGCGGGGGCGGAAGAGCATGTTGACGAGGCGTGCGACGGGCAGGCCGATAAAGTAGCGGGCCGAGTGGGCCTGAATGCGGTCTTCGGCGAGGTGGCTGAAGTGGACGTCGAGCTCGGGCGAGGGCTTCCTGGTGAGGTTGTAGACCTCGAGCACGGATCGGGTCTGCTGGCGTTGGGCGGGTGAATCGAAGGCGCGGCTGGGGAGGTCGGCGATCTCGAGCGCGGCTCCATCATAGTTCCAGTAGATGTCCTCGGTGGAGGAGAAGTCGACTCCCCAGGTGCGGTACCAGCGATAGAAGCCTGTGGGGACGGGCTCGCCGGGATCGGTCGCAGAACGCGGGGCGAGTGGCTGGAAGACATGGAAGGTGCGCGCGTTGCGGATGGTCCAGGGAACGAGTGGAAGGAGGGTGAGAAGTGCGGTGACCAGGATTGGGATGGCTTGATGGAATCTCGAGGTCTTCGGAACGAGGGTGCTGGTGCTCCCCTCTGCGACGGGAGCGTTGGAGCGCCCGGGCCAGAGCATTGCGGGTAGGACGGCGGCGGCGAGCAGCCCCTGATCGGGACGGAGGAGGATGGAGTAGGCGAGGGCGGCGGAGAGGATCCAGAGCCAGTGGTTCCAGGGATGCCATGGGGGGCAGGAGATCTTTCGATCGAGGGGATTGCGTGAGCTCGTTGCTGCTTCACGCCAGCGTTCGAGGGCGTAGAAGGCGAGGACGATCGAAGCGCAGGTGAGGGACTCGGTGAGGGGAACGGCGACGTAGCTGGCGGTGAAGGGGCAGAGCGCGGCGAGGAAGAGGGCGACGAGAGCGGAGCGGTTGCCGAAGATCCGGCGAACGAGCGCGGCGAGCACAAGGCAGGCCAGCAGATCGATCAGGCACTGCAGGTAGACGACGGCATGGAAGTGTGCCGGGCCGAAGATGCGGAAGCAGAGCATGAGGAAGAGCGGGTATCCGGGCAGGCGAATGAGGGTGGGAAGGGGGTCGCCTTCGGCCTGCGCGAAGCCGTAGATGCCGTGCTGCAACCAGCTCTGGGCGATGTCGCCGTAGAGGAGGGTATCGCCTGTGAGGGTAAAGATGTGGGCGATGAACCAGAGACGCAGGGCTGCGCCGAGAGCGATGGCCAATGCAGCGACCTGCCAGAGTCTTGCTCGACCTCGAGTCATTGGAGAGCATCATACTGCGGCGGCTGACGTCAGAGGCAGAGCCGAGTCTATCGAGGATGGCGGCAACGGGCAGGAGCACAGGCAGGAAGTCAGCACGCAGCGCAGCACACCGGTGCGAGATCAGAGCTCCGTTGACTGGAGAGGAGTGGGTGCATACGATTGCTGTGAAAGAGCTTGATCGACGGGCTCTGTTGCTCCCCTCATGAATAAACAGGTCTTTTACGATCCGCAGAGAAAGCGTTGGAAGCGGCTGCGGCGCATCTTCGATGTGCTGGCGCTGGCGGGACTCGTGATAGGGACGACGTTTGTGCTCGGTCTGCTGCGCATCCGGCCGCTTCCGGAGCTCTTGCTGCAGACGCCGAAGCGGAAATACCACGCGCTGTCGACTCCTCCGGTGGTGAATAAGACGGGGCAGAAGCTGCGGCGGTCGGCCCACCGGAGATCGGATCTTCGGCCATCGGATATCCCGTTGAACTCTGGGGAGGGGTTGCGGGCGGCTTATTACGTCGAAGACGATCCGGCGAGCTACTCGTCGCTGAAGCAGCACATCAAGCAAATCGATCTGCTGTTTCCGGTGTGGCTGAGTCTGTTGACGCCTGACGGAGCGCTGACGTCGTACACCATCGACAACCGGGTCTACCCGGTGGTGGATGCGGCGGGCGTGCATGAGGTGGACCGCGGGCAGAAGGTCCGGCGTGTGATCACGGAGGCGCGGGTCGACACGGAGATCTTTCCGTTGGTGAATAACTACGATTCGGTCAAGGGCCTGTTTCTGCCGTCGATCGGAGACTTCCTGAAGAACGATGCGTCCCGAGCGAATTTTCTCCGGCAGGTCGACCAGATGATGGCGGCGAATCCGGATTACCGGGGGCTCTCGATCGATCTGGAGGAGATTCCGGACGATGCGCAGCCAGGTTTCAACAAGCTGATCGCGGAGATCTATGCGGATTTCCAGCCGAAGAAGCTGCGCCTCTACGTGAACACGCCGGTGAGCGACGACAGCTTCGCGCTCAAGTTTCTGGCGGATCACTCGGACGGTTTGCTGATGATGAACTACGACCAGCACCAGACGGAGAGCGGGCCGGGACCGATTGCGGCGCAGGACTGGTTCACAGAGAACCTTGAGAATGTGCTGAAGGTGGTGCCGAAGGAGAAGGTGATCTGCGGGCTGGGGAACTACGGCTATGACTGGACCACGGAGCTGCCTGGACCGGAGAAGGCCAAGAGCAGGCGCGGAAAGAAGCCGCCGACTCCCAAGGTAATCCATTCGCAGAACCTTTCGACCCAGGAGGCGTGGCAGGCGGCGTCGGACTCGGACTCTCAGGTGGAGTTGGATGGGGACACGCTGAACGCACACTTCGCGTATGACGACGAGGACGCGCACGTGCGGCACCAGGTGTGGTTTCTGGATGCGGTGACGGCTGTGAACGAGATGCGGGCGGCGCGGGCTCTGGGGATCCAGACGTACGCGCTGTGGCGGTTGGGACAGGAAGACAGTTCGCTGTGGAAGGTGTGGGACTCACCGACGCATGCTGATCCGGTGAAGGAGCTGGCGCAGGTAGAGCCCGGCTACGACGTTGACACGGAGGGAGAGGGGGACATTCTGCGGGTCACGCGGAAGCCGCAGTCGGGGCACCGGACGGTGACGATGGATGACGACAAGGCGGTGCCGATGCAGTTTCGATCCGTGACCGATGAGTCGATGGACTCCTACCCGCTCTCGTATACGGTGGCGCAGTATGGGTATCACCCGAACCGGGTGGCGCTGACGTTTGACGATGGACCCGACGCGGATTGGACGCCGAAGATCCTCGACATTCTGAAGCGATACAACGTTCGCGGCACATTTCTTATGATTGGCGAGGAGGCGCAGAACAACGTCGGGATCATGCAGCGGGCGTATCGCGAAGGTCATGAGATCGGCAATCACACCTTTACTCATCCGGACATCAGCGAGATCTCAACCAAATCGCTCGATCTGCAGTTGAATGCGACCGAGCGGCTGTTTGGGTCGAAGCTGGGGGTGCAGCCGCTGTACTTTCGGCCGCCGTACTCGATTGACCAGGAGCCGGATACGAACGATCAAGCGGCTCCCATTGAGCGAATCCAGGGACTCGGCTATGTGATTGTCGGGAACAAGATCGATACCAACGATTGGGACGAGCATCCGCGAAAGAGCCCGAAGGAGATCACCGACAGCGTCTTTCAGCAGATCGACGAGATGAAGGTGCGGCCGTGGACGCGGGGCTCGATTATTCTTCTGCACGATGGCGGCGGGGATCGATCGGCGACGGTGGCGGCTCTGCCGATGCTGATCGAATCGCTGCGGGCCCGCGGGTTCGACATTGTTCCGGTATCGCAGCTGCTCGGCAAGACGCGTGCGGAGGTGATGCCGGCGCTGACACCGAAGCAGCGATGGCAGGCACGAGCCGATTCAGTCGCGTTCTTTCTGTTCGCGTTCTTCAACAAGTTTGTGGTGGGCGTCTTCTTTGTCGGCGATGTGCTGATGAGCGCTCGGCTGATCATTATCGGCTTGTTTGCGACTATCGACCGATTTCGCAAGCGGCCGAACTTCGCGACGCCGGAGTATCTGCCCCGGGTGGCGGTGTTGATCCCGGCCTACAACGAGGAGACGGTGATCGCGCGGACGATCCGGTCGGTGATGATGTCGACCTACAAGAACATTCGCATCATCGTCATCGACGACGGGTCGAAGGACAGGACGTTCGATGTCGTGCAGGAGACGTATGCGAAGGATATTGCTTCGGGACGGGTGACGGTGCTAACGAAGCCGAACGGCGGGAAGGCGGAGGCGCTGAACTTCGCGCTCGAGCAGACAAAGGAGGAGATCTACGTCGGGATCGATGCGGATGGGGTGATTGCGCATGATGCCATCGGACGTCTGGTATGCCACTTTGCGAACCCCAATATTGGGGCGGTGGCCGGAAATGCAAAGGTTGGAAACCGGGTGAATCTGTGGACGCGCTGGCAGGCGCTTGAATACATCACCAGCCAGAACTTTGAACGGCGAGCTCTGGATCTGTTCGACGTGGTGATGGTGGTTCCGGGAGCGATTGGCGCATGGAGGACGGCGGCGGTGAAGGGCGGTGGAGGGTACCACTCGAACACGGTGGCCGAGGATGCGGACCTGACGATGAACCTGCTTGAACAGGGGTATTCAGTGATCTACGAGGACCAGGCACTGGCCTTTACCGAGGCTCCGGTAAACGTGGACGGACTGATGCGGCAGAGGTTCCGGTGGTCGTTCGGGATTCTGCAAGCGGTGTTCAAGCACAAGGGTGCGATTACAAAGCATCGGGCTATGGGTCTGTTTGCGCTGCCGAATATCCTGATCTTCCAAATCCTTCTCCCGCTGGTCTCGCCCTTGATTGACCTGATGTTTGTGGCGGGGGTGATCCACTACTTTGTGGACCGGTACTTCCACCCGGAGGCTGCGTCGACGGCAAGCTTTTACAAGCTGCTGACCTTCTTCTTTGCTTTCCTGGCGATCGACTTCATGGCTTCGGCGCTGGCGTTTGCTCTGGAACGGAAGCATCCCGCGAGCAAGGGGGATGGATGGCTGCTGTTCCATATCTGGATTCAGCGATTCACGTATCGGCAGGTCTTTTCGGTGGTGCTGTTCAAGACGCTGAAGCGGGCGATTGACGGCAAGCCGTTCAACTGGGACAAGCTGGATCGGACGGCGACGATGTCGAAGGCGACGGAACAGTTGACGCAGACCTAGGAGAGATCTTGGCGTTCTGATGGGGACTGGAATGACGGCAGGCCGCTCCGCACCGGAGGCTACGAAATCGCACTGCCGACCGGATCGCGCTAGAATTCAGGGTCTATGGCCACCACTCTTTCGTCCGCGCCTGCTGTCTCAGTCCCCTCCCTCAAACCCTTCGTAAATGAGCCGTTCCTCGATTTCACGAGTGGCGATAACAGGCGATCGATGGAGGCTGCGCTGCGCCAGGTGACGAGCGAGCTGGGCCATGAGTACGACATGGTAGTGGGCGGAAAGAGGCTGAGGACGACGGAGAAGATTGTGTCGAGGAATCCGGCACGGCCGGCGCAGGTGATCGGTGTACACCAGGCGGCAGGACCGGAGCATGCGGACGGAGCGATGCACGCGGCGACGAAGGCGTTTGCGAGCTGGAGCCGGCGGCCCATGGCGGAGCGGGTGGAGTTTCTGCTGCGTGCGGCGGCGCTCATTCGGGAGCGCAAGTTCGAGTACTGCGCATGGCTGACGCTTGAGGTTGGCAAGAACTGGGCGGAGGCGGACGCGGACGTCGCGGAGACGATCGACTTTCTCGAATTTTATGCGCGGGAGGCGACGCGGCTGGCAGGGGCGAAGACGCCGATCCAGTTTCCGGGTGAGCGTAACCAGCTGCGTTATCTTGCCCTGGGCGCGGGCGCGGTGATCTCGCCGTGGAACTTTCCGTTCGCGATTATGGCGGGGATGACGGCGGCGGCGATCGTCTGCGGAAACACATTGGTGCTGAAGCCTTCGGTTGACGCACCGACGATCGCGGCGCGCTTTTTCACGCTGCTCGAGGAGATCGGGTTGCCGGATGGCGTGGTGAACCTGTGCCAGGGAGCTGGGCCGGGGTTTGGCAGCGCCATCGTCGAGCATCCGGAGACGCGCTTTGTAGCGTTTACGGGATCGAAGGCGGTGGGGCTCGAGATTCACGAGCGCGCGGCGAAGACGCAGCCCGGACAGATCTTCCTTCGGCGTACGGTTCTGGAGATGGGCGGCAAGGATTCGATCATCGTCGACGGAGACTGCGATCTCGATGCAGCGGTCGAGGGAGTGGCGGCGAGCGCGTTTGGCTTCAATGGCCAGAAGTGTTCGGCATGTTCGCGGGCGATCGTGGACGAGAGCGTGTACGACGTGTTCTGCGATCGGCTGCGGGAGCGTGTCGAGGCAATTAAGGTGGGCGATCCGGCAGAGAACTTCGCGGGCGGTCCGGTGATTAGCGAGAACTCGTACCGCAAGGTTCTCGGGTATATCGAGCTTGGGAGGTCGGAGGGCAGGCTGCTGACCGGCGGTGAGGCGATGGCAATGCGCGAGGGAGGATACTTTGTCGCTCCGACGGTCTTCGCCGATGTCGCCCCCACAGCGCGGATCGCGCAGGAGGAGATCTTCGGGCCGGTATTGGCGGTGATCAAGTCGACGAGCTTCGGGGAGGCACTCGACATCGCGAACAACACGGAGTACGGCCTGACCGGAGCGGTGTACTCGAGCTCGCGGGAGAAGCTAGAGCGGGCGCGCGAGGAATTCCACGTCGGCAATCTGTACTTCAACCGGAAATGCACGGGCGCCATGGTGGGAGCGCACCCGTTCGGCGGGTTCAACATGAGTGGAACGGACTCGAAGGCGGGCGGGCCGGACTACCTGCTGCTGTTTACGCAGGCGAAGAGCATCGCGGACAAGATCGGCTTCGCCGGAGCGGCTGCAGAAGAGCAGGAGAACCGGATGGGGCTCTAGGACGAGCCGGGCTCCCCTGACGAGGCTTGCCGCCTCGGCAGAGAGCAGTTCAGATCGTGGGCGCCTTAGGCACTTTTCATCTGCAACAAATTGCCCACCTTCGCGGCTTCGTCTGCAAGTACTTTGTGGTGAATGGTGAAGAGGGCGAGTTCGAGCCGGTCGGAGACTCCGGTCTTGTCATAGATAGCGCGCAGGTAGTTTTTGATGACCTGCTCCTTGGTATTGAGCTGTAATGCGATGTCCTTGTTCTTGCATCCCTGGACGATGAGGGCGACGATCTGCATCTCCTTGGGAGTAAGGCGATCGCGCACACGGGCGCCGACGCTGTCCGGATTCTGGATGGTCGTGACATTGGCGGAGCTCATGCAGCGCTGACCGCGGGTTACCCGGCGGACGCAGTCGACAAGGTCGTGGCCATCGATGCTGCGGAAGACGATTCCGTGCAGCAGGCGGACAACCGGCTCTGGGACCTCCTCATTGTTTTCAGCGATAAGAATGCCACGGCTTCCTGCGCTTTGAATGCGCGTGAGCAGGGTGGGCAGGTCCTGCTTTAGACCGGAGGCAAAGAGAACAATGGATCCTCTGTGGGCGTCGATCGCCGAGGTGAGTTTCGCGGCGTCGTCGCACTGAGCGATGATGCGGATGTCGTCCTCCAGGGCGAGAACCCGTGCGGCGCCTGCCCGAAAGATGGCCTGGTTGTCGGCCAAGATAAGTGGTGTCACTGGTGTAGCCTCCTGCCGTGAAAGTCCGGCGATTACTGTATCGGCATGTAGGGGAGGGTTCAAACAACTGTACCCCATCCGGACACATGGGCTGCCTCATCGATTGGGATAACCCCCAAGTTGCAGAGATTTCTGCACCCTAAAGAGCCAAGATTCAATCGAATCATACGGGTAACGCACGGGAAAGCGGATCGGATGCGTCCCTACGTATAAATAGAGTCATGCCGAAGCCAATTTTGATCGCGATCGACGACGACATCAGCGTACTCGAGGCTGTGGTGCAGGACCTGCGGCGCCAGTATGGGGAGCACTACCGCGTCTTGCGAGCAGCTTCCGGACTGGCGGCGCTCGATATCTGCCGGCAGCTGAAGGAGCGCGGCGACACGGTTGCGCTTTTCCTCTCGGACCAGCGGATGCCTGGCATGACCGGCGTGGAGCTGCTGCAGCAGGCAATGGTGCTGTATCCAGAGGCAAAGCGGGTTCTGCTGACAGCCTATGCGGACACCGAGGCGGCGATCCGCGCGATCAACTCGGCCAAGATTCACTATTACCTTAATAAGCCCTGGGATCCGCCGGAAGAGAAGCTTTACCCGGTGCTTGACGACCTGTTAGAGGCCTGGAAGCAGGGATACAAGCCGCCCTTTGAGGGAATTCGGGTGATCGGGATGCGGTGGTCGGCGACCGACCATGCTGTGCGGGATTTCCTGTCGCGCAATCGCATCCCGTACCAGTGGCTGAATCCGGAGGGGTCTCCCGCCGCGGCGGCGCTGCTGAAGGAAAAGGGTATCGACGACGCCAGGCTGCCGGTGGTGCTGTTTGGGGACGGTACGGCGCTGGTGCAGCCATCCACAACCGAGCTGGCCGCGAAGGTGGGATTGCGGACGGAGGCCAAGCAGGAGTTCTATGACGTAGTGGTAATCGGGGCGGGACCGGCGGGGCTGGCGGCGGGAGTGTATGGCGCATCCGAGGGTCTGCGGACCCTGGTCGTCGAGGCCGAAGCACCCGGCGGACAGGCCGGATCGAGCTCGCGCATCGAGAACTACCTGGGCTTCCCCGCCGGTTTGAGCGGAGAGGAGCTTGGGAAGCGGGCTTTTTTGCAGGCGACGCGGTTGGGAGCCGAGTTCCTCACGCAGCGAGTGACCTGTATCAGGTCCGAGAACCAATACCACATCGTGCACATGGAGGACGGGCGCGAGGTGACGTGCCATGTGTGCCTGATCTCGACGGGCGTCTCGTACTGCAGGCTGGATGTGCCCGGGGAAGATCGCTTTAAAGGTGCCGGCATGTACTACGGGGCGGCGCAGACGGAGGCGATCTCGTGCTCGGACGAGGAGGTCTACATCGTTGGCGGGGCGAACTCGGCGGGGCAGGCGGCGATGCACTTCTCGCGCTATGCCTCGAAGGTACGGATGCTGGTGCGGGCGGAGTCGCTGGACAAGAGCATGTCGAAGTACCTGATCGACCAGATCGAGGCGACGTCAAACATTGTGGTCGAGACGAGGTCGGAGCTGGCGGGCCTGGAGGGCAATGGCCGCCTGAAGTGCGTCACCATCAAGACTCCCCAGGGCGAGGAGTCGAGGCCGGCAAGTTCGGTGTACATCTTTATTGGAGCGGCCCCGAAGACGGATTGGCTGCCCAAGGAGATTGCGCTCGACAACAAGGGATTCGTTCTCGCGGGGCCGGACCTGAAGGGAAGGCAGGCAGGGGTGTGGAAGCTGGATAGGGAGCCTTATCTGCTCGAGACCAGCGTTCCGGGAATCTTTGTAGCTGGGGATGTGCGCTTCAACTCGGTAAAACGATGCGCTTCAGCAGTTGGTGACGGATCAATTGCAATACAGTTTGTGCACCAATATCTCGCGACCTTATAGGCGCGGGCAGGACGATGCAATGGCAACGGAAGTAAAGACGGGTAGAAGCACTGCGGGGCCCGGAGAAGACATTGAATTTGATCTTGGAGCTCTGCTGCTTGAGCTCCGCAATGTGCCCATTCTTTCCACGCTTAAGGAAGCCGACGTGCAGTGCCTGGGAGAGTTGCACGTGGTCCGGCTGCGGACCGGAGAGGTGATCTTCAAGCGGGGAGAGCTGGCCCACTTTTACTGGGTGGTCCTCGATGGGAGCCTGGAGATCTACGACACTGCGGCGGACGGGAACGAGGTGATCCTGGCCGAGTTGACGCGTGGATGTGCCTTGGGCGAGCTGCCTTTGCTGACCAACATGCCCAACGGGATCAATGTCCGTGCGACCAGCGAATGCCGGATGTTGCGGTTCGATGAGGGAGCGTTCTGGAACCTGATGACGGTGTGCCCGGAGGTCCGCAAGGGGATTCTGCGGGACATGGCGTACCGGCTGCAGAAGCTGCAGAGCCGAACGCTGCACCAGGAGAAGATGGCCTCGCTCGGAACGATGGCGGCGGGCCTGATGCACGAGCTCAATAATCCAGGCTCGGCAGCGCGCAGGGCGGCCTCGCAGCTGCGCGAGAACCTGATGCGGATGCACACGTTGACGGCAAAGTTCAGCCGGTCGGAGATGAGCCGAGAGCAAAAGCATTGCATCTGGGAGCTGCAGGAGCAGGCACTTGCGGCCCGGGAGCCGCTGCGCATGGGATCGCTCGAACAGAGCGATGCGGAAGAGGCTCTGGCGGAGTGGATGGAGCGATCCAACATCCCAAACGCGTGGAAGATGGCCCCGACGCTGGTGTCGATCGGCATCGATGCGGCGGAGCTGGAGTGTGCGCGAGCGCAGTTCCCCGGTGAAAGCCTGGCCGACGCGCTGAGCTGGCTCGAGGCTATGGTATCGAGCGTGCAGCTGGTCACCACGATTGAGGAGAGCATCGGCCGCGTTTCGGATCTGGTGCATGCAGTGAAATCCTACGCCTACGAGGGAAAAGGGCGGGAGCAGCTGGTGGATGTGAACGAAAGCATCCACGCGACGCTGGTCATCCTCGGCCACAAGCTCCGCGAGAAGCAGATCACGGTCGAGAAGGATCTCGCCCCGGGTCTGCCGGCAATCGTGAGCCTGTGCACGGGGCTGAACCAGATATGGACTAATCTGCTCGACAACGCAATCGACGCTGTGCCGCAGGGTGGAAGGGTGCGCGTGCAGACCTGGATGGAGCCGAGAAAGAACGGCAAAGGTGTCGACCTTTGCGTCCGGGTCGCGGATAACGGCAGTGGCATTCCGTTGGAGGTGCAGCCGCATATCTTCGACCCGTTTTACACGACCAAGGAAGTCGGAGTGGGAACCGGTCTGGGGCTGGGAATCGTGCACCGTATTGTGGAGCAGTTCGGCGGAACGGTCCGGTTTTCGTCGGAGCCGGGCAACACTGATTTTGTGGTGAGGCTACCCTCGGAACGGGAATAGGCCGTTAGGTCTCGCCAGCCTGGCGTCACCGGTTTACGATCGTCTTCAGGAGACCTGTTTTATGTCGCTTACGCCCTTTCACATTGCTTTCCCGGTCAACGATCTGGCGGCTGCACGCACCTTCTACGGAGAGACGCTGGGGTGCCCAGAAGGCAGGAGTTCAGAGGAGTGGATCGACTTCAACCTGTTCGGGCATCAGATCGTTGCGCACCTGAAGCACGAGATGGAAGCGAAGCCAGCACACCACAACCCCGTCGACGGGCACGCGGTTCCGGTGCCGCACTTTGGCGTGGTGCTCACGATGGCGGAGTGGGAAGAGCTTGCCAAAAGGGTCCGGTCGGCGGGCGTGGCCTTCGTCATCGAGCCTTACGTGCGCTTCAAGGGTGAGGTGGGCGAGCAGGCGACAATGTTCTTCCTGGATCCGGCAGGAAACGCGCTCGAGTTCAAGGCGTTTGCCGACCTGGGGCAGATCTTCGCGAAGTAGTCCTCAAAAGCTCAGCGGCTAAGCCGAAGGGCGAACTGGGCGACGCGTGGGTCGGTTGTGGTCGCGCTGATACTGCCGAAGGCCGGGTTGCCGAAGCTGCCGTTAGGCTGGGCGAAGGCAGGGGTGTTGGTGAGGTTGAAGATCTCCGCGCGGAACTCTAGATCGTAGCGCTCGCCGATGGCGGTGTGCTTGATCGCGGCGAGGTCGAGGTCGCGATAGGCTGGGCCACGCACCGGATTCCGAGACGCTGTGCCGACGACGCCGACGGGAGCGGCGAAGGCGGAGGTGTCGAAGAAGGGGTGCAGGGAGCGCGCGGAAGGCGTGAGCGACGGCTTCGAGAGGAGGTCTGGGCGACGCGTGACGATACCCGCGAAGGCATAATCGTTCGTTGCCAAGGTGACCGTGACGGGTGGACCCGACTGCAGCGATGCGATCGCGTTGACGTTCCATCCGCCGAGAAGGACGGAGGCGACGCCGCTCGGCGCGAAGCGGTGTCCGCGTCCTGCGGGAAGCTGGTAGAGCGCTCCTACAGATGTGACGTTGGGGACGTCGCCGGTGGATGAGTCGCGCTCAAGATAGGGCCGCGCATAGTCCGCCCCGACAAGGCTGTTGGAGCTTGGCGAGGAGAAAACGGTCGAGGAGAAGACGGACGAGGCGTCGTCGATGAGTTTGGAATGCGTGTAGCTGATGAGGAGGGAGAGGCCGTCCGAAAGCCGCTGCTCGAGCTTGGCCTCGAATGCGTTGAAGTTGGTGGTGCCCGTGTTGTTGCGGTAGAACGCGATGTTCTGGAACCGGGGATAGGGTTTGAGCAGCTGGGCGGCGGCGACCGTGGGTTGTCCCAGCGATGACGAGGTGGGGATCTGGCCGAAGTACGGATTGGTCACCTTTGCCTGCAGAGCCTTTAGGCCGGCGGTATTGGACGGCACCGGGAGCGCGGAGACAGGCAGCTGGTTCAGGTTTGCATCGGGGATGCCGACGTGAACGATGTGCGATCCCACGTAGGCGACTTCGACCGAAAGATTGGAGGTAAGCTCCCGCTGCAGCGCGAGGTTCCACTGCTGCACGTAGCCAGAGCCCAGGTTGCGGTTGGCGGTGTAGACGCTCTGCCCGAGGCCCGCGTCGGGTGTGCGTGCGATCGGTTTCACTGTCGGTCCGCTCGAGAGCAGGAACGCCGCGTTGATGCTGTCCTGTGTGGCTTGGCGGACGTTCTGGATGAACGGGAACTGGGGTACGGTGAAGGGCGTAGTGATGCCGGACTGGTCGATGAAGACAATGCCGAAGCCGGAGCGCAGAACGGTGCGTGGCGTGAGGCGATAGTTGAGCCCGACGCGCGGGGCCAGGTTGCCGTAGTGCAGCTCGCGCGCGGTTGGGGGGAAGCCGCCGGCACCAAGGTACTGGAGCTGCTGGGTTCCTAGATTGAAGATCGCGCCCTGGTTGGTCTTTTCGGTTGAGGGGTGATGGAGCGTGTAGCGAGCGCCGAGGTTGAGAGTGAGCCGCGGTGTAACGCGCCAGTCATCCTGGGCGAAGATCTCCTGGATATGGTCGCGGGGCCGAATGGTGTGGCCCTGGAGGTCGATCGAGAAGGTGTCGACCTGCCCGAGGAGAAAGCTGGCAAGGGCACTGCCGTTACTGCGCTTGTCGCCGGGGGCGAGACTAAGTCCCTGCTGGTTGCTGCCGGTTGTTGTGAACGCGAAGGATCCGGTGGGATTGGGAGGAGCGATCGCGCCGAGCTGGTACCAGCGCAGATCACCGCCGAACTTCAACGCGTGACGTCCCGTGTCGATCTGAAAGGTGTCGACCACCTCCCAGACGCCGGTCTGATACTGCGAGAAGACGCTGGCGGAAGAGCCGAGCTGCTGGAAGCCGACAATCGTGAAGAGCGGAAGGGCATTCGAAAAGGCCGAGCCAGAAGGGATGCCGGGAATGCCGAGCGCGGCTGAGGCCGGGCCGGCGACAGACGCTCCGGCGATGTTGTTGCTTCGCCGCGTGTAGCCAAGGCGCGCATCGTTGAGCAGGTGCAGGCCGAACGTGTGGGTCTCGTTGAAGACGGCCTGTTGACCGAGCACGTGCGACAGACCGGAGACGTTGCCGGTGCCGGTCACGGAGCCGGGGATGACTCCGCTGCCATCTGAAAAGGGTGCCACGGGCTGCTCGACATCGCGAAACCAGGAGTAGCGAACGAAGGCCCGGTCAGAACGGCCGAGGTTTGCATCCACGCGTGCGTCAGTCTGGTTCTGATGGTCGAGGTCCTTGGCGGTGCGGGAGTAGTTGTTGGCGGCCGAGGTGCTGGTCGGCAAGGGAATGCGACTGAGAAGGGCGGCAGCGGCGGGGTCGAGCGGGCGCGTGATGACGTCGTTGGCGAACTCCTTCCGCGTATAGGCGCCGTTCGAGAAGACGGTACTTGCTGGGTCGAAGATGCGCGCCGCTCCCGTGAAGACTCCCTGGCGTTGTGCAAGCGTGGGAACGGTCGAGATGCGGGTGATGCCAATGGCCTGCAGTTCGCCCTGATATCCGCCGAAGAAGAAGATACGGTTGTGCAGGATCGGCGCACCTAACGTAGCGCCGAACTGGTTGCGGCGGTACTCCGGCTGGCGGGCGTTCGCGGAGGCGAAGTAGTTACGCGCGTTCATCTTTTCATTGCGAAAGAACTCATAGAGGCTGCCGTGAACCAAATTGGAGCCGGAGCGTGTCGAGAGATTGACAACACCGCCGTTGAAGCGCCCGAACTCTGCCGGCACGTTGTCGGTCTCGACGGTGAACTCCTGGATGTCATCGAGAATGGGAAAGAAGGCGACCTGACCCGGCTCAGGCTGCAGTGCGGAGATGCCGTCGAAGAGGTACTCGTTGGTTCGGGGGCGGCCTCCATTGATGCGTGGGAAAAGCGTGCCTGGGGGCAGCGAGACGCCCGGCGCGAGAGCCGCGAGCTGGACGAAATTGCGTCCATTCAGAGGCAGGCTGACGATCGACGATCTCGCTATCGAGGTCTGGATATCGCTGCTGGCGGCCTGCAGGAGAGGTGCGTTCGCGGAGACATTCATAGTCTGATCGGCTGAGCCGGCGGAGAGCACGAGATCTAGATCAACGGTGGCTCCGGTCGTGACGACAATCCCTTCTCGAACCAGATGCGCAAAGCCCACGGCATTCGCCTCGATACGGTATCGGCCCGGGAGCAGCTGCGAGAACTGAAACTCGCCTGAAGCCGATGTCACCATAGTGCGCGTTGCGGCTGTGGTCTCCGAGGTCATACGAATCTGTGCGCTTTGGATCGTATGTGCGCCTGCGTCGCGCACGATGCCTCTAGCGGCACCCGCATTTTGAGCATGCGCGGGCATGGCGGGAAGACAGAAAAGCATCGCGAGTAGGGGTGATCGGATGGATATGGGCACCGGCAAAGCTCCAACGTTTCTCCAATCACGCAGGGAGGCATATCGTTCGGCCGGAGCATGATCTCTGATTCTTCGACTTTACACGATTTGATCTGTATTGGTAATGCGACGTTGACCGGAGATTAATAGGTTTCTGGTACGCAAGAGCCTGCTCATGATCTCAGCTCAAAGGCGTTCGATCATGATCTCCGTTGCTTTCACCAGAGCGGCTGCGCTGTCGCCCTTGCGAAGGTTCATCTCGCGCGCGGCATCTGCCGTGATGATGGCCGTGATCTGTTGATCGCCTATCGCTAGAACAATCTGCGCGAGCAGGCCCTGAACACGAACGCTGACGATCTTGCCGGAGAGTTGATTTCTGCCACTCACACGCCGGTAGCGTTCCCGCGATTCGGTGGGCACGCGGTCTGTGTCCCGATCCAAAAACGGTTTCAGGGCACTCTGCGAGATGCGGTGGTGCCCGCCGGGTGTTGTGCGGGAACGAAGTTTTCCGGCAAGGATCCACTGCTTGATCGTGGGATAGCTGATGCCCAGCATGTGGGCGGCCTGCCGTGGGGTGAAGTAAGCCTGCGGCTCCGGCATCACGCTCTCCGTTCGTTCGGGCAAGCTGCCTGCAGGCTCATTTCGCTCGCTTGGCGGCGGCTTGGCGGAGCATGTCCGCGGCTGCCTCGGGCGTGATATCGCGCTGCGGCGAGGCGAGTAGTTCGAAGCCGACCATGAACTTGCGGACGGTCGCGGAACGCAGCAGCGGAGGATAAAAATGCAGATGGAATTGCCACTCGGGATGATCTTCCCCGTCGGGCGGAGCAGGGTGCAGACCCATGGAATAAGGGAAAGATACGTCGAACACGTGGTCGTAGGTAGCGGTGAGCTGCTGAAGGATGTCAGCGAGGCCATCGCGGGCTGCGGAGTCGAGGTCGCCCAATCGGGCGACACGCTGACGCGGGAGAACGAGCGCTTCAAAGGGCCAGACGGCCCAGTACGGAACCAGGGCGACGAAGTGCTCGTTTGCCACGATGATGCGTTCGCAGTGCACGAGTTCTAGGTCGAGATAGGCGGACAGCAGCGGCGTTCGGTGTTCGGCGAGGTACGCCTTCTGACCCCCGAGTTCGGCGACGAGTTCGTTAGGGAGAGATCGGCTGGCCCAGATCTGTCCATGCGGATGCGGGTTGGAAGCGCCCATCATGGCGCCGCGATTCTCAAAGATCTGCACGTATCCAATATCTTCGCGGCCGCCAAGCTCGTCGGCTTGCTCGGTCCAGACGTCAACGACCTTGCGGATGGATGGGACGTCCATCTTTGCGAGCGTGAGATCGTGCCGGGGAGAGAAGCAGATGACGCGGCAGATGCCGCTCTCGGCCTCGGTGACGAGCAGCCCCTGTTCGTCGGAGGTGAAACGCGGGACATCGGGCATGAGGGCGGCGTAGTCGTTATCGAAGACGTAGGTGCTGGTGTATTTGTCGGTGATGTGGCCGCCGGCGCGCTTGTTCCCGGGGCAGAGATAACAGTCGGGATCGTACTGCAGGGTGGCGGGTTCGGTGGGTGTCTCGGTCTGCCCCTGCCATGGCCGCTGAGTGCGATGCGGCGAGACCAGGACCCAATCGCGCTTGAGCGGATTCCACCGGCGATGCGGCTGCTGTTTCGGATCGAACTGCGTGGACTTCTCTTGATCAGGAAGGGGGGGCTGGCCGGAGCTCATTTATTCCTCGCGAGGGCACCGTCAGCGGCGCGGGAGATGTAGGATTCGGCCTCGATGCCGAGCGCCTGCTTATATTGCTCAACGAGTTCGAGACGGAAGCTTTCCGCCTGCTCTGCCACTACGATGTTTACGGTGCATCCGCCGAAGCCTCCGCCGGTGATACGCGCGCCAAAGCAGCCGGGAAGCGTTGCCGCAATCTCGACCAGCTTGTCGATCTCCGGGCAGCTCGCGGCGAAGTCGTCGCGAAAGCTGATATGCGCTTCGTACATGAGCCTTCCGAAGCCGCTCAAGTCGCCGGCCTGAAGGGCGATGCGGGCCCGCTGCACACGGTCGTTTTCGGTGATGACGTGCCTGCAGCGAAGGTAAGACTCGGGGCTCATCAGGGTTCGACAGGCGTCAAGGTCGGCGAGCGTTGCGTCGCGAAGAGAAGCGACACCAGGGCGTTCGCGAACAACGACAGCCTGACCCGCCACCACCTCTCCGTGGCGATCGCCGTACTCACCATGAGCCACGTTATGCTTGACCATCGAGTTGCAGATCACGACGCTGACCAATGGCGGAAGGGGAAGGTATTCATAGTCGAGCGAACGGCAGTCGAGAAGCAGCGCGTTGCCCGCACGCCCGTAGACGCTCACGAACTGATCCATGATGCCCACGCTTCCACCGACGAAGTCGTTCTCCGCGCTTCGGCAAAGCGTCGCGATTTCCGTGCCGGGTAGAGTGGTGTCGGCGTGATACAGAAGCGCCATCGCGGTCGCTACTTCAATGGAGGCGGAGGAGCTTAGGCCGGAGCCCAGGGGGACATTGCCGTCGAGGCGAAGTGTGAATGCCGGTACGTCGATTCCCTGCTGCCGGAGCTTCCACAGCACACCGGTCGGATAGTCGCTCCAATGACCTCGGCCGTGAGAAGGAAAGTTCGCCAGATCGTACTCGGCCTGCTCGCCAAAATTCTCCGAGAGGATCGTGATCTTGGTTCCAATCGCGGGCTCGATGCACGCTGCCGTTTGGAACTCGATTGCCATCGGCAGAACGAAACCGCCGGTGTAGTCCGTGTGCTCCCCAATCAGATTGACGCGCCCCGGCGCCGTGAAGGTTTGCCCTGCAGACGACATGCCGTGAGGTTTCCTTTTCGCATGAACTTGGAACACGCCAATTGTACTGTCTTACCACCTGCTGAGCTCCTAGACAGCTACAGGGTCAAGAAGACGCGCGAGCCTGAGAGCCTTGCGGTCCGCAAAGGCGTTCTTATGGAAGGCATATGCCGCGACCAACGGAAGGGCGAGGGTGGCTTCGGAGAAGACCATCTGCTCATACACGGTGTCCACCTTGCCCCAGGAGCTAGCCTCTTTAAGGGTACTCGAGCTGAGGGCACCATCGCGCACGTCGGCTACCGTGATCTGAATCGCGTACTTGTGCATGGAGGCGTCCACCCCTAGCACCTCGGCGGCAACGACGATATCCTGCGCGAAGTTCTTGGGGACGCCTCCGCCGATCATCAAAAGACCGGTGGTGGGGTTCTCGATCTTCAACCTCGTGAGCTCGTAAAAGTCCTTTGCCGAGTCGAGGGAGACCTTGGGCTTTCCCTGCCGTTCGTGCTGATGCGAGACCAGACCAAAGCCCGCAGAGCAATCTGAAAACGCTGGAACGAAGATCGGAACATCCTTTTCGTAGGCCGCAATCACGATGCCGTCCACGCCTCCCTTGTCCGGCGTCTTACCCTGCTTCACCAGGTAGTCGCCCATCGCGGCGATGATCTCGCGAGAACTGTAGGGCTTTGGCTCGAGAGAGTCGACAATCTGCTTCATCACATCGTCGCAGATGCGAAGCTCTTCCTCGTCGATCAGCGTATCGTAGATGCGATCGATCATCAGCTCGCGCAAAGTCGAGTCTTCGGTGCCGGACTTGTAGAGCTCGTCGGCGATGTAGTGTTTGAAACCGAGGCTCTCGAAGAAGTCCTGGTCGACTATGTTCGCGCCGGTCGAGACGATGGCGTCGACCATGTTGTTGCGAAGAAGATCGACGATCACCTGCTTCAAGCCGGCGCTGATGAGCGATCCGGCGAGGCACAGAATGACGGCGCATTCGTTGTCCCTGAGCATGCGCTCATAGATCGACGCAGCCCGGGCGAGGTCACGGGAGCTGAAGGCCATCGACTGCATCGCGTCCACCAGGGGAACGACATTGTGCTGCTTGATATCGATGTGCTGAATCGTGTTCTGGAGGAGTTCCTTCTTGGTCGGCATAGATTTAAGGATAGCAAAAGACGGCTGTCCCCAAGTTTGGCTCCAGGTAGGAATCCGGTGACACACGGCTGTAACCATCGGCCTCGAACTCAGGACTTAGCGTCTTTCGCGTTACGGGATCAGGCGGTCTCCGGGATAGACGGCGCGAGTTCGAATTCGACCGTCTGCCTGCCCAGCACCGGATGTTTCCCATGGAGCTTGACGGTTCCCGGCTCTTCCCTCGCACGGATCCAGATGGCTCCAGTGCCGCCGACGAGACCGAAGGGGTTGTCGCCGATGATGTCCGCGGGGCCTTCGAGTTCAAACTCGATGGCATCGTTGGAGAAGGGGCGTACACGTCCGAACTCATCATTCACCCGGAGAACGACGCGCACCGTGTCGGCTCCGTCCGCAACCAGCTTCGTTTCATCGGGGAGAAGGCGGAACTCCTGATCGAATCCCCTGCCGGAGTAGGTCTTCGAGATGACCTGCTTTCCGCCGATGAAGCCATCGATGCGCAGATCGCCCCAATTCTCGCGGATCTTATCTCCAATCTCGATCTTGAAGGGAGCATGCGGAAGGTGAGCGTAGGTCTTGCGATCGGGGTCGCCCTCGGCGAGGAGTATGAATCCCTTGCCCTGGTTCGGACCCATGATGGGGTCGATCGAAATCTTGATGTGATCGACGTTGGAGGAGATGTAGGCGTCGGTGAAGCCGATAGATTCATCGTTGCGGGCCCAGTGGAAGGATGGCTCGAGGACGATCTCTTCGGCGGGATCGCACATGGACTTGTAGAAGCCGGCCGCGGGCTTGGGCGTTCGGAACATATCCATCACGCCGTGGTAGCAGATGCGGTCGCCGGAACCGAAGTTTGCGTGGGTGTTGTAGTCGAAGGCGCACCATCCGATGCCGCCGGCGTACTGCGGGTTTGAGGCTAACTGATCGTGCACGCGGGCGTGGCGGTGGGTGTGCTCCTCGAGCCGCTCCTTGCTGTCGATCGTCTTGGTGGGAAAGGTGTGTCCGACAAACTCGGTGTTGAGGTACTTCGAATGGTTAGGAGCCTTCAGCGGAAAGCCGAAGTCATTCATCGTGAAGACATCCTCGAGAAACTCGGACTCCTGGAAGTAGCGGATGCCACCGGTCTGCCGGCTCTTGTCGAGGGCGTGTGCCAGGGCGTTCGTCCGGACATAGAAGTCGTGGTTATCGCGGGACTCGTTGATCCGCACGCCCCACAGGATGACCGATGGATGGTTCCAGTCGCGACGGACCATGCGGCGAACGTTGTCGACGGCGATGTCCTGCCAGGGCTTCGGGCCGATGTACTGCCATCCGGGGATCTCCTCGAGGACCAGAAGGCCGATCTCATCGCAGCAGTCGAGAAAGTGCCGTGACTGAGGGTAGTGCGAGGTGCGGACGATGTTGCAGCGGAGGTCGTTGCGCAGAATCTTCGCGTCCTGCCGCTGTGGCCGAGCGGGCATCGCCTGGCCGACGTAGGGAAAGGTCTGGTGGCGGTCGAGCCCGTGCAGCTTGATCACCTTGCCGTTCAGAGAGAAGCCGCTGTCGGTGAACATCGCTTCACGGAAGCCGATCCGGCGTGAGTCCTCGTCGACCACCTTTCCATTCTCAAGCAGCTGTACATGCACGGTGTAGAGCTGCGGGTGATCGAGATCCCAGAGAGCGATCTTGCCCAGATTGGCGAGCGTGACCGTCTGCCCCGTGGCGTCGATCGGCATCGAGGCAGCAGCTCCCGCTGCCTGCCCGGCGTCTGCGTTTTGTGTCTCCACAACAGGCGGGGTGGCGGCCTTCTCGGTCGCACGTGCCAGAACGCGTTCGCCGTCGCGCAATTCCACGTGAAGCGAGAGCTTGCCGGGCTTGGCCGACGCCGCTCGATCGAGAAAACAGGTGACCTCAACCGTCGGATTGGCGGACAGCACGTTCCTGGGGTTGGCGTGGATGTTCTCGAGGAAGATCTCCGGCACAACCCGCAGCGAGACCTCACGGTAGATTCCGCCAAAGGTCAGGTAGTCGATCTCTTTGCCGAAGGGCGGGATATCCGCTCGCTCGGTCGAGTCGACGTCGACCGCCAGGACGTTCTTTCCATCGCTGCTCAGCAGACCGGTAAGCTCAAAGGAGAACGGTGTGTACCCGCCCCTGTACTCTCCCAGCTTCTTACCGTTCAGCCACACGGTCGAGGCCGTCATGACCCCCTCGAAATCAATGAAGACTCGTTTACCCGCAGCCTCTGCAGGAAACTTGATCTGGCGGCGATAGATCGAGACGAACTCATACGACTTGTCGGCGAAACTGTGCCAGGGCAGGCGCACGTTCGTGTGCGGAATTACCACGCGTTCGAAGCTCGAGTGGTCGAACTCCGCCGCATGCGCCGCGTCCACCATCTTGGGGCTGTAACGCCATCCGCGATTGATCGGCAGAATAGTCCGCCCACCTGTTTTGGAAGAGCCGGTCTGTGCTGCCAACGGCGATCCGAGGCGCGATGCCGCGACCACGGTGGTGGAGGTCTTGAGAAACTGTCTGCGATTCATTGGCGTCCTACACGGAAGTCCATCTCCGAGCGGAAACCATCATAGCTTGCAAGCGCGGACGATGTCTTCCGGGGTTTCCTGAAAGCGCTTTCTTTTGTGGGGTCAACATGGAGCTCCGGAGTTTCGCAGGGGCGTGGTGGCGAAAATCCTGTGACAGTTGTAAAGTTTTTGCATACCGGTTCGAACCTGGTCCTCGAACCAAGCGACCTTTACTACCAGCAGACCGGTACTACCAGCAGATACCCGCTCTGAAAGGGCAGACCGTATGGCCGAAACTCCCAAGACAACCTTCTCCCGCCGCGGCTTCCTCAAGGGAGCCGGTGTCACCGCGGCGAGTACCGTGCTCGAGTCCGCCCAGGCCCTAGCCCGCGAGACCCGCGACGACCTGCATGGCGAACACACCTCTGGCCCGGATGCGGTACCTGTCACGCTGCGGGTCAACGGGCAGGCGCACGCCGTTACCATCGAGCCGCGCTACACCCTGGCTGAGACACTGCGCGACAGCCTGGGGCTGACTGGCACCAAGGTGGTCTGCGATCGCGGCTCCTGCTCAGCCTGCACGGTGTGGATCGACAAGACTCCGTCGCTCGCCTGCATGACCCTTGCTATCGACGCTGTCGGACGCGAGATCACCACCATTGAAGGTCTGTCGCACGGCGACACCATGCATCCCGTGCAAGCGGCGTTTGTGAAGCACGATGCCATGCAGTGCGGCTTCTGCACCCCCGGCATGGTGATGAGCTGCGCTGCCCTGCTCGAGCGAAACCCGAACCCGCAGCTCGCCGATGTGAAGCATGCGATCAGCGGCAATCTCTGTCGCTGTGGGGCCTATCCCAAGATCTTCGCTGCCACGCTCGACGTGGCGCAGGGGCGTCGGCAGGCAGCGGGCCTGGTCACGCTGCAGCCAGAGAGGGAGGCCTAGATGGAAAGCGAAGTGATCCTCCTGGAGAAGGAAATGCTGGAGAAGGAAATGCCGGAAAGCGAAGTGGCCGGGACCGGTGGGCAGCAGCAGGCAGCCCCGCAGGAAAAGTCGCGCGAGAAGGGTGTGCAGGGCGAGGCCAAGCCTACCCGGGACGCCGAGAAAAAAGATGCGCAGACGCCGCCATCCGAGACCGCAAAGGTTCCCACCCGCACCGACAGCTTCGTCTTCGGAATCCCGCAGTTAGGTCTCGAGCACAAGGAGCGGCAGGTGCCGCTTGACGAGCCGCCGCCGTTGGCCGCGAACTCGGAGCTGACGTATATCGGCAAGCCGACCGTGCGCTACGACGGTCCGGCCAAGGCGATGGGCAAGGGCAAATACACTGCCGATGTTCATCTGCCGGGCATGCTCTACGCGCGCATGGTAGACGCCACGATTCCGCACGGCAAGGTCATCTCGGTCGACACCAGTGCCGCCGAGAAGCTTCCGGGAGTTCGCGCCGTCCACGTCATCGAACACGTCTTCGGCAACGCGCAGCTGCGCAACCCCGGCGACGAGACGCCCGCACGCTACCCCATCATTCGCTATGCGGGCCAGCCCATCGCGGGAATAGCTGCTATCTCGCAGCCCATCGCGAACGACGCCGCGGCTCTCGTCAAGGTGCAGTACGAGGAGATGCCCTTCGTGGTGGATCGTGCCGATGCCCGCAAGGAAGATGCTCCCAAGGTCTTCCCCGGCCCGGCGGACGCGGCTGGAAGCGCGGGCGGGGGCGGAGGTCCGAAGGGCGTTCCTCAGGTTGGCAACGTCCACGGCCCGCAGCGCAAGAAGGTGGGCGATTCAGCGGCCGGAATGGCTCAGGCTGACGTCGTCGTGGACTCGGAATACTTCACGCAGGTCCAGACTCACTCCGCGCTTGAGACTCACGGCTTCGTCGTCGACTGGCGGCCGGAAGAGGTGACGGTGTATGCGTCCACACAGGGCACGTCAAGCGTTCGCAACGAGTTCGCGGACGTCTTCAAGCTTCCGAAGAACAAGATTCGCGTGATCACGGAGTACATGGGCGGAGGCTTCGGTGCGAAGTTCGGAGCAGGTAACGAGGGTGTCGTTGCTGCGAATCTTTCGCGAAAAGCGAACGCGCCGGTTCGCCTCATGCTTGACCGCCGACAGGAGCACATGGTCTCCAACCGGCCAGACTCGCACCAGAAACTCAAGATCGGTGCGAAGAACGACGGCACATTGACCGCCATCGAGCTGACCAGCTACGGGACAGCAGGTGTTGGAACGGGAGCTGGCACTGCCGGTCCGGCGACCAACCTTTACAAGTGCGCGAACCTTCTCACCGAGGAGTACGACGTCTTCACGAATGCCGGTCCGGGTGCGGCCTTCCGGGCTCCCGGCCACCCGCAGGGGTGCTTCGCCCTCGAGCAGGCGATCGACGAACTCGCGGTCAAACTGAAGATGGATCCGCTCGACCTGCGCGAGAAGATCGACGAGAGTCCCGCGCGTAAGGCCGAGCGACAGCTGATCCGCGAGCGTACGAACTGGAGCAAGCGCCGCCCCGCCGGAGCAGATTCAGGACCCATCAAGCGAGGCTGCGGCATCGCGCAATCGGTTTGGTATCGCTTTGTCAACATGAACTCATCCTGCGAGGTGCGCGTCTCCAAAGACGGGTCTGTTGAACTTCTATCCGCCGTGCAGGATCTGGGTACTGGAACGAAGACAATCCTGGCGCAGATTGTTGCCGAGGAGTTTGGCGTTCCGCCGCATGACGTGGTCGTCCGAATCGGCGACACCCGATATCCGATCGGACCGGATTCGGGCGGAAGCATCACGGCGGGATCGATCACGCCGGCTGCCCGAAACGCGGCCTTCCAGGCCAAGCAGAAACTCTTCGCTGCCATCGCGCCGAAGTACAACACCACCGCCGACAACCTGGTTCTGAAGGGCGGGCGAGTCAGTCTAAAGGACAACCCTTCCCAGTCCTGGACCCTGAAGCAGGCGGCAGCAAAGATGCCGATCGACCAGATCTCGGCCCAGGCGACGCGTGCTCCCGAGTACGCGAAGGAACGCCTCACTTACGGCGGAGTCGACTATGTCGAGCTGGCCGTCGACACCGAGACCGGCCGGGTCCATGTCGAGAAGGTCTTTGGCGCTCACGACTGCGGACGTCCCATTAACCCGACCGGCGTCATCAGTCAGATCAACGGCGGCGTTCTTCAGGGCATCTCGTACGCTCTGTTCGAGCAGCGCATCATGGACCGGAACAGCGGCTTCATGCTGAACGCAAACCTGGACGGTTACAAGATCCTGGGCTCCCGCGAGGTGCCCGAGATCGAGATCGCGCTGGTCGAGAACTACCTCGCGCAGAGCTCGACCGACGCCGCCGGTATCGGTGAGTCCGCGGGAATCATAACCCTCGCGGCAGCCATCGGCAACGCCTTCTATAACGCCACCGGAGTCCGGATGCGCCGCATCCCGATGACACCCGCCAACGTCCTGACTGCGCTCGGAAAAGTGCAAGGAGAGGTCCAGGCATGAACAGATTCACCTTTGTTGACTGTACGACGGTAGGTCAGGCCCTCGATCAGCTCACGCCCGAGTCCACCGTTAAGGCGGGCGGGATCGATCTGCTCGACCTCATGAAGGATGGCATCGTTGCTCCTCCGCGCATCGTAAACATCCGAAATGTGTCTGGTCTTCGCGGTATCTCGACGACACGGCAGGGATTGCACCTCGGCCCGCTCTCTACCCTGACCGAGATCGCGGCGCACCCCGAGATCCAGCGCTCCTACACCGCCCTCTCCGATGCTGCCGGCCACGCCGCAACCCCGCAGGTCCGCAACATGGCGACCGTCGGTGGGAACATTATGCAGCGGCCGCGCTGCTGGTACTTCCGCTCGAGCGACTTCGATTGCAAGAAGAAGGGTGGCACCAGTGATGATTGCCACGCGCATGAGGGCGAGAACCAGTACCACGCCATCATGAACAACAGTACCTGCGCCATGGTGCACCCGTCCTCGACGGCCGTTCCCCTGCTCGCCATGAACGCCACGGTGGAACTCACCTCAAAGCGGGGCAAGCGCAACGTCGCCATGCGCGACTTCTATGTTCCACCCGAGAAGAGCCTCACTAACGAAACTGTGGTTCAGCCAGGCGAACTGATTACCGCGATCTTCGTTCCGACTCCTGAGCCGGGAAGCCGGTCGGCCTATCAGAAGTATGGCGAAAAGGAGAGCTTCGATTGGCCGCTTGCCGATGCGGGGGTCGTGCTCGTCATGGACGGGGCGCACTGCCGTAAAGCTTCGATCGTGTTGGGCGTAGCCGCTCCAACGCCGATTCAGTCAGTTGCAGCGGAGGCCCTGCTCACCGGCAAAACCATCGATGAGGCCACCGCCCGCTCAGCAGCACGCGCTGCGATGGAAGGCGCGACACCGCTCTCCCAGAACAGCTTCAAGACTCAGCTTTTTCAGACTGCAATCTACCGAACCATCCTTGTGGCGGCCGGTCTTATGCAGCGCGACCCGAGCGCGATCGGATAGGGGAGGAAATATGTCGATGCCACTCACACAGATCCGTTGCGGCGATCTCCGCAGCAAGTCCTCCTACGGAGCCTTCGGCGACTTCCACGAGGAACTCGAAGAGATCATGGGAGCCACAACAACCTACTGGTGCCTCAAGACAATGGGCAAGGCTGGCCCGGATGAACACTACGTCCACCGCTCGCTATGCCAGCAGGGCCGCAGTTGCTTCCACAACGCGGCCGACGAGCTCTAAAGCATTCTCCGGATCCCCTGCTTACTCGGGAACGCAAGGGAATCCATGTGGATTCAAGTTACCCCGAAAATCCGCACAAAGAGCGCGGCCACTGCTGCACCCGCAAGCGGTCCAAGCACTGGCACCCACGCGTAATCCCACTCCGAACCCTGCTTTCCTGGAATAGGCAGAATAGAGTGGGCGAGGCGAGGCCCCAGGTCCCGCGCAGGGTTGATCGCATACCCGGTGCTTCCGCCCAGCGACAAGCCGATTCCCCACACCAGAGCGCCGATCAGAACCGGACCGAGCCCTGGCGCCAATCCTCCTGGGGATACACGTCGCGAGAACAGCGCGGCAGCGACCAGCACGAGGATGAACGTGCCCACAACCTCGCTGAAGAAGTTCCAGAACGGGCTGCGGATCGCTGGTGATGTCGCGAAGCAGGCGAACTTGGTGTCCGCCTCCTTAGTGGCGGCCCAGTGTGGCCGGTAGTGCAGCCACACCAGAACCGCACCGACGAAGGCACCCAGCACCTGTGCGGGGATGTAAGTCAGAAGGCGCGACGCGTTGCCGGTCATCAGAACGGAGCCGAGCGTTACCGCCGGGTTGAGATGCGCGTCCGAGTCCCCCATCGCCGAGGCCACGGCAACGCCTGCGAAGACCCCAATTCCCCAGCCTGTTGTTACAGCGATCCAGCCCGCGCCCAGAGCCTTCGATCGCGTCAGCAGGGATCCTGCGACAACGCCGTTTCCGAGAACGATCAGCACCATGGTTCCGAAGAACTCGCCCAGAGCAGGGGAAGTCAGGTTCATATCAGGATCTCCAATCGCCACGCCTCTGGCATCCCACTTCTACCGCATCACGCTTCATAGACATACCCGTTTGCCAAAGCCTCGAATGCCTTCAGGTCCTGCTGCTGAAACTCCGCGGATCGCCCCAACTCTCTCGCCAGCAGTGCAGCCACTGCCGGGGCCGCTTCGAGCGCAGCCCGCGCGTCGAGGAACAGCGATCGAGTTCTGCGCGCGAGAACATCCTCGACCGTTCGCGCCAGTTCGAAGCGCGCGGCCCACAGCACCTCGCCCATGCGGTACGGAAGACGCGGATGAAGAAGATCGCGCAACTCCGGCCGCTCCTCACACATCGTCAGCAGCGCCGGTCCGTCAGAGCCGTATATATCTTCAAAGCGCTCGGCCTTTGCAGCAGATCCGCTCGCGCCAGAGCCGTGCAGAGGGAGATTGAGAGTGCGCGACGGTGCTGCTTTTAGACCGCCGGTCTCCGCTGCGTGATCAACTGCGTCCTCGCCCATGCGCCGGTAGGTCGTCCACTTGCCTCCCGTGATGGTGATGAGACCGGTGCCGGAGACGATTACCTTGTGATCCCGCGACAGCTTCGACGTGCTTGAGTTTCCATTCGCCGCCAGCGGTCGGAGGCCGGACCAGACGCTGAGAACGTCTTCGCTGCCGACCGTCCTTCCGAGGTACTTCCGAATATGCTCGGTAAGAAAGTCCCGCTCCTGCCCGGTCGACCGCGGCTCAATGGCACTCCCCGGCATCGGCTCGTCGGTCGTTCCAACCACCAGGCGCTCGTGCCACGGAATCGCAAACAGTACCCGGCCGTCGCTGGTCTTCGGCACCATCAGGGCAGTGCCTCCAGGCAGGTAATCGCGCGGCAGCACGAAATGGGTTCCCTGGCTGATCGACAGCAGGCGCTCGCCTCGGGAGCCGTCCATCGCCAGGATCTCCTCGGCAAACACGCCGGTCGCATTCACGACCGCCTTCGCCCGGATCTCCCACTCCTGCCCGCTCTCTGCGTCGCGCGCAATCACGCCGTTCGTCTTGCCATCCTGTTGGAGCAAGCGAACAACGCCAGTGTGATTCAGGGCCACGCCCCCCAGATCGAAGAGCGTTCGCATCAGCGCGATCGCGTAGCGAGCATCGTCGAATTGGCCATCCTGGTAGAGAATGCCGCCCTTTAGACCGGTCTGCAGAATCGTCGGTAGCCGTGCGAGCGTCTCGCTTCGTGAGAGCATCTCCGATCGGCCAAGAGACAACTTGCCCGAGAGCCACTCGTACATCTTCAGGCCTACACCGTAGTAGGGCAGACCCACGTAGTCATACACGGGCACAACGAAGGACATGCGGTGGACAAGATGCGGTGCGTTGCGGAGCATGTGCCCGCGCTCCTTGAGAGCATCGAGAACCAGCCGGAAGTTGAACTGCTCGAGATACCGCACACCGCCGTGCACCAGCTTTGTACTTCTGCTCGAAGTTCCCTTCGCGAAGTCGTCCCGCTCGATCAGCAAGGTCCGGTAGCCGCGCGCAGCTGCTTCAACCGCCGTTCCAAGACCGGTGGCGCCCCCGCCGATCACGAGCACATCCCAGATCACATTCCGCTCCAGCTCTGAAAGTATCAAGGCCCGTCCCAGCGTCACTGCTCCTCCCATTGGGCAGCACGGCTCAGCGCTTTGCGCCAGCGCAACCGCATCGCGTCCCTGTCCGAGGCTTGCATACGCGGCTCAAAGACCCGCTCCGCCTTCCACTGCTGCGAGATCGCCTCGACCGAAGGCCAGAAGCCAACGCCAAGTCCTGCAAGGTAGGCTGCACCGAGTGCCGTCGCTTCCGCATTCAGCGGGCGAACCACGCGCACGCCCAGCAGGTCGGCCTGCATCTGCATCAGCATGTTGTTCTGCGAGGCGCCACCATCCACACGAAGCTCCTGTAGAGGAAGGCCAGAATCGGCCTGCATCGCATCCAGAACATCGACCACCTGCAACGCGATCCCTTCGAGCGCCGCACGCGCAATGTGCGCCCGCGTGGTTCCACGAGTCATCCCGACGATCGCGCCCCGCGCATACTGATCCCAGTGCGGGGCACCCAGACCGGAAAAGGCCGGAACCAGCACCACGCCGCCGGAGTCCGGTACAGACATGGCCAACTCCTCCACCTCGGCCGACGTCCGTATGATCTGCAACTCGTCGCGCAGCCATTGCACGACGGCCCCGGCCATCAGCATGCTGCCCTCGAGCGCGTACTCTGTGTGGCCGCCGATGCCCCAGGCGATCGTTGTCAGCAGCTTGTTTCTGGAAGGCATGGGCGTGCCTCCGGTGTTCAGCAGCATGAAGCTCCCAGTCCCAAAGGTGCACTTCACCATGCCCGGCTTCGTGCACATCTGCCCGAACAACGCCGCCTGCTGATCCCCCGCTACACCCGCGATGGGGATGTCGCTGAGGACGCCGGCAGCCGTCGCGCAGATTCCACTCGAAGGCACAACCTCGGGCAGGAGAGATCGGGGAATCCCGAAGATCCGAAGCAGCTCCTCATCCCACTCCTGCCGATGGATGTTGTAGAGCATGGTGCGCGAGGCATTTGTTACATCGCACACGTGGCGCTCGCCCTCGGTCAGCTTCCAGATGAGCCACGAGTCGACGCTGCCGAACGCGAGCTCTCCCCGCTCCGCGCTCGCCCTCGCGCCGGGCACGCGGTCTAGGATCCAGCGAATCTTACTGCCGGAGAAGTAGGCGTCCGGCAACAGTCCCGATCTCTCCTGGATGATCTCAGCGTATCCATCAGCCCGCAGCTGATCGCAGAACTCCGCCGTGCGCCGGTCCTGCCAGACGATGGCGTTGTAGACCGGATCGCCTGTCTTGCGGTCCCACAGAATTGTAGTTTCGCGCTGATTCGTGATGCCGATCGCAGCAATGTCGGCGTTGCTCAGCCCGGCGCTCGCCAGCGCCTCCGTTGCGGTTCCAATCTGCGAAGACCAGATCTCGATAGGATCGTGCTCAACCCAGCCAGGCTGCGGGTAAACCTGATTGAAAGTCCTGTGGGCTAGTGCCTGAACAGCACCTGCCTGATCGATCACCATCGCCCGTGAACTGGTGGTGCCCTGGTCAAGGGCGAGTAGGTAACGACGATCGGTCAAAGCGTTTCTCCGCAACAGCGATCTCTTGGATCCCCACCTGGTTTCGAAACTTGAGTCGTGTGTGTCGCCAGGTTTCGCTCGCCGCAGCAGCGGCAAAGTCTTCTGGGAAACCTTATACAGCAAAGCACCGTGAACCAGGCAGAGCGCTTTTTAAAGCTTTCCTGTTAGAAAGCTCCTGGAGCTCTAAGGAACGCTGTAGTCGATCGTGAACCGCCCAAGCTGGATCATCGGATGGGCATACGGCGGCCACACCCGGAAGGACTCGACGCGATGAATGGAGGCATTTCGAACCGCCGGGACCTCGACCAGCGCCTTTCCCGTCGACGCCTCCGAGATCGTCACCAGAAGCTCTTCACTGCTTCGCGTCCACCCGATCAGGTACGCTCCGGTGGGCAGAGTGTGATCCCCAATCTTCAGCGGGACCTGCGTCACGAAATAGTCCGAGTACTTCCCATTCGCCGAATAGCCCGCAGTGATCAGAACGACCCCGGCGATGGTGTGCCCCTGCTTGTCAACCACGCCCGACGCGGTCCGCATCTCCGTCTCAATCCGTTCTGCAATCACCGGTGCCCTTGGCGGAATCACGAACCGCAACTCTTCTGTCGTAGCGGACCTCCACACGTTGGCTCGCGAACTTTGAGCCGCCGCGCCGCTTGCGAACGACGCGATGGCCAACAGGCAAAGCATCGGTCTGGTTCCCGCCTGGATCCATCCGCGTCGTCTAGAAAAGCTAGTCAAAGTGAACGATCCCTCTCTGCAGCGCGGTTGTCGCGGCCTGCGTCCGATCCGTCACTCCGAGCTTTCCCAGAAGGCTGTTGACATGCGTCTTCACCGTAGCCTCCGAGATAAAGAGCGCGCCGGCGATCTCCTTGTTGCTGTTCCCGCTCACAATCAGCCGCAGCACATCCGTCTCCCGCTCTGTCAGAGTCGGGCCTGAAAGCCGCTCCGCGAGACGCTCGGCGACCTCGGACGGAATGCGCGACTTGCCCCCGTGAACCGTGCGGATGGCGCCGATAAGTTCGTCGGAGTTCATGCCCTTCAGCAGGTATCCCTTCGCACCCGCCTGCAGAGCGCGGTAGATGTCCTCATCTCCATCAAACGTCGTCAGGACGATGATGCGCGCGTCTCGAAACTCCGCCCGGATCCGCGCAATCGTCTCTACGCCCCCGATCGTGGGCAGCCTTAAGTCCATCAGGGTCACGTCCGGCTTGTAGAGTCGAAACATCTCGATCGCGCGATCGCCATCGGGTGCCTCCGCGACGATCTCAAAGCCTTCCACCAGCCGAAGAAGCGCGATGAACCCCTGCCGGACCACATGGTGGTCCTCCACGATCATGATGCGAATGTTGTCGCTCACAGCAGACCCTCTCTTTCTACCTTACGCGGATCCATCTGCAGATCGACCGTCGTTCCCTTCCCCGGCCTGCTCTCCACGTTGAGTATCGCTCCGATACTGGCAGCCCGTTCCCGCATGCCTTGCAGCCCGAAATGCCCGATCCCGCTCAGGTCCTGTGAAGCGTCCGCGAAGCCAACACCATCATCGGCAACCAGAAGCTGCAGCGTACTGGAATCGTAGCGCAGTCTGACCTGGACGTGCCTGGCCCCGGCGTGGCGAAGAGCGTTGGCCACCGCCTCCTGCGCGATACGCAGAATCTCCTTCTCGACAGCGCGGGCGACTGGACGGTACGCTCCCTTGACCTCGAGCTTCAGAGCAGGGCCGTCCGCGCTCGCCTTGCTCTCTGTCATGGCAGCCAGCAGCGATGGCAGCGTCTCCGCTTCGTTCTGCGAGCGCAGATTCCAGATCGAGCTCCGGGCTTCGGCGAGACTTCCGCGCACCAGCTCCTTCGTCTCGTTAAGCTGCTTGAGCGCCGCCTCCTTCGAGGTCTCAAGCAAATGCGCCGTAACCTCTAACTGAACCGCCACCGCGACATACCCCTGCGCCAAAGTATCGTGGATCTCCCGCGCAATGCGACCGCGCTCCTGCAGAACCGCCTTGTACTGCGCCTCCACCGAGAGCACTCGCCACCGGTACAGACCCAATGCCAAAGCGCCTAACACAAGGGCCAGCAGACCGTAGAACCACTTCGTCTGCAACAGAGTCGGCTGCACCCTCAACGCGAAGGCAGTAGGGTCCGTGCTCCAGACGCCGTCGTTATTTGAACTCAAAACCAGAAATCGATATCTGCCCGGAGGAACGTTGGTATAGAAGGCCTCTCTTCTCACGCCGGCCTCGACCCAATCCTTATCGAAGCCCTCGAGCTTGTATCGCGATCGCACCTTCTGCGGCGCGACAAAACTCAGCCCGGCATACTGAACCGTGATCCGCGTCTCGCCCGGCGGAACGACTAGCTCCGCCCCCGAAGCGCCTCGATTGATATCGACTGCACGCCCGTTAAGCAGAATCTGCTCGATCGCTGTCTGCGGCGGAAGGTGATTGGTCGCGGTCGACTCGGGTGTTACGAATGCTGCTCCATCCAGCGTTGCGAACCACAGCGATCCATCGCGCATCCGCCATGCCGCCGGATGCCCTCCGCTGCTAGCCTCACTGATCCGCATACCGTCGGCAACCCCGTAGTTCCGGATCGACACAGCGCCGGATCCCCTGTCGACAAAATGACGGAGCTCCGATATTCCGACCCGGTAGATACCTTTCCTTGAACTTAACCAAAGATCTCCGGACGAATCTTCGAGAAGACCAAGCACCGTCTCAGGAAGGCCGTCCTTTGCATGCGCAAATGAGCTGAACCGATCGCCAAGCAGACAGCTCAACCCGCCATCTTGGGTTCCGACCCACAGCGTACCCGCGCTGTCTTCGAGCATCGAAGTGACCGCGTCGCTTCCCAGCCCATCCTTCACCGTGAAGTTCTCAAACCCCTTCCCGCGCATCCGGCTTAGACCGCCAAGTGTTCCGACCCATAGGTCTCCCCCTCGGCTGCGCACGATCGCTCCGATCAGGTCGCTCCCCAGCCCATCCATACTCGAGTAGGAGGTGAAAGCGTCGCCCGCCAGATGGGAGAGCCCGTTGCGAGTTCCGATCCACAGCGATCCGTCACGATCCGCGTAGAGCGATCGCACGAAGTCGTCCGCCAATCCGTCCTCGGTCGTGAAGACCCGCACCGCCCTATCTCGAACACGGTTGAGGCCGTTCGGTGTTCCCACCCACAGGTCCGCTCCCGCCTCCGCAACCGAGAGAACGACGTCGCTCGAGAGACTGGGGTGAGCCGCCAGCGCCGACACCCTTCCATCATCGACCCTGTTGAGCCCTCCGCCATCGGTCCCGATCCAGATCGTGCCTTCGTGGTCCTGAAAGATCGCCCGAACGAACTGCGCGGACAATCCCTCCTGCTCTCCAACGTTCGAGAACGCCTGCTCCCGAAGCACGGTTAGACCCGCGTTATCGGTTCCGAACCAAAGGCTGCCCTCCCGGTCTTCAAAGATGGAAAGCACGCCTGTGAGCCTGGAACGGCGTGACATCACATCGATGCTGCCGTTCGTCATGCGACCCACACCTCGGTTCGTGCCGATCCAGACTGTGCCCTCGCGATCACGATACAGCCGTTGGACCGGCACCCCCGCGAGATCATGCGACCCCCGCAACGGCGTCAGGACGCCGTTGCTCCAGTGCGCCAGGCCGCGACTAGTCCCGATCCACATCCCGCCGCTCTCATCCGGAAGCAAGACGTTTACCTCGTTCGAGGGAAGAGGATTGCGCTCCGTCAGCCCCGACCTGACACCCTCCCGAAGGATCTCGACGCCGCCCCGGCCACCAATCCACACCTCGCCCATGCGCATGACCGCCACTGCCTTTATCTCGCCGATCGCGCCGCCGGCCGGAACAGAAACTCCTCCGGACCTGTCGGCTGACAGAGCGAAGATCTCTCTGCTTCCCGCAATCCACACCTGACCGCGATCGTCCTCGGCAGCAGCGAGGCTGCCATCGATCACCTGGAGGTTCTCCGTACCCGCGACCCGCAGGAACCTTCCGTCGCGCAGAACGGCAACGCCCGCGGACGTCAGCGCCAGCAGCCCGCCTCCACGCGGCAGGTAAGTCCCCGAAACCGCATTCGACGGCAGACCCTCCGCAGTCGTGAAGAGCGTGAACGCGCCCACCCTCTCCCTGACCAGGCCAGCCGTCGTGCTGATCCACAAATTCCCGGAGCTGTCCTCTCTAAGATCGTTGATCAGGTCGCTTCGCAGCTGTGGCGTGTTCTCGTTGTCGTACACACGGAAGTTCAGCCCATCGAAGCGGACCAGTCCCGCCTCGGTCGCGATCCACAGGAAGCCATCTCGCGTCTGCAGAACGGAGTGCACTGTATTCTGCGGCAGCCCCGAGTCGCTCTGCCAGGTCTGCTGCCCGAACTGCGTCAGTGGTTTGCTCGTGCCCAGAGCATGCAGCGAAGTTGACGCCGTGATCGAGATCACCAGCAGAAAAGCGCGGATTGAGGGGCACAGCGACATGCAGCGAGCAGTCTCACGTTGGCTAGGGCGGTCGCACCAGTGTAACGAAACAGCGGCTGTCGAATGCATCAAACAGCCGAAGTCCAGCACTCACCGCAGACTTGAGAGAAGTCTGAAGTTTCGAAACCGCTGGAAGGCCTTACTGCCCGACGCGATTGCCCGACGTCGATCGGCGAAGCGGCTCCATCCGTTGCTCACCCTCCCGGATGCCGTAGCTCTGATTCACCCTCACGTCCCAAAACTTCTGAACCGTGTGTGAAACCGGCCAGCTTACCTCGACGGATGCCACTGTGTTCGCAGGCCCGACTCCGATGTGCTGGCGCAGAGGATTTCCGCCAAAGCTCGATCCGTAGCCCACCGTGCGAAAGATATGACGATCGCCATGCTGCGACTTCACCGTCACATCGATTCGTGCCCCGAACCCTGCGCGATTCGTCGTCACCCCCTCCAGGTTCAAGGTGATCCAATGATTCGCGTTTCCGGGATTGTGGTAAAGCGCGCTCTGGTAGATGTCGCCAGGCAGAGCTCCACCCATTTCCTCAAAGATGTCCTCACTCCCGCTGTTCTCGAGATCCCCGAAGGCGACTCCGTGTCCCTTCTGCAGATGACCGAAGCCGCCGGCCGTCGTCACATCCAGAAAGCGCTTCCCCATGTCGCTGCGGAACATGCGGTTTGGCAGCAGAGCCTGGTACGACGATTCGCCCGTTCCAAGATAAATATCGAGCCATCCATCATTATCCAGATCGCCAAAGTTCGCGCCCATCACCAAAATCGCTCGGTCGAGGCCAGTCTGCTTCGCCACCTCGCGAAAGGTGCCGTCGCGATTATTCCGATAGAGCCGTGGCGTCTCCGCTGCGTTGGGCCGGCCCATCTCAAACGCGCCCACATCCTGCATCGAGTTGGTCGAGTACCCGGCGACAAAGATATCCGGCCAGCCATCATTGTCATAATCGAAAAACCACGTCGAAAAGCTGTTCTGCTGCTGCGCAACGCCCGCCTCCAGCGTCACGTCCGTGAACTTCCATCCTTTGCCGGCGGTGGTTCCGGACACCGCACCGTCATTTCGGAAGAGATGGTTCCTCCCGTACATCACCGAAACATAGAGGTCGGGCCGGCCGTCGTTGTTGAAGTCCCCCCACGCGACTCCCTTCACGAACCCCAGGTTGGCCAGACCGCTGCGCTCCCCCATCTCGCTGAAGGTGCCATCGTGGTTGTTGTGGAAGAGCTGCGACGGATGCGGATCGTCCGCGCGAGACTCGTGCCCGACAAACAGGTCGAGCCATCCATCGTTGTCAAAGTCCGCCCACGCTGCCGTCTGCGTCGGGTGCAGGGAAATCAGCCCCGCGGCCTCGGTCACATCATCAAAGGTGCCGTCTCCGTTATTGCGCAGCAGCGACATCGGGTAGCACCCCTGCTTGGCCCACCATCCACCGCGCAGAACAAGAACATCCGGATGTCCATCGTTGTTGTAGTCCGTCTCCACGGGATTGAGCCCGCCGACCTCGCCCAGTAGGCCCGCCTGCGTCGTCACGTCCGAGAACGTTCCATCCCCGTTGTTGTGGAACAGATGCATCTGGTCGAGCGGTCCCGAAGAGGTCACCATCACGTCCAGCAGGCCGTCCCCGTCGAAGTCTTCCATGACCGCTCCTCCAGCGTGACTTGTAATGTCCAGCCCCGCGGATCCGGCACGATCCGGAAAGTCCTGAAACACTTGGTCGGAGTCGAAGAGCCCGCCGGGAATGAGAACTGCCGCTGGGACCTCCTTCGGGTACCGGCCCAACTGCATGTACGCGACATTCAAGAGCCACATGGCCTCGGCGTTCGCCGGGTCAGCCTTCAGCATCGTCGTCAGTTCCCTCACAGCACCCTCCGCCCCGCGCGGAAGCTGATGCGTCGCGGAGGCTCGGATAGGAAAAATGCAGGCCCTCTGCCCGTGCATGTGCGCGCAGTTCTCCTGCTCTCCGAGGCGCAGATAGGAGATTGCAAGCCACCCCTCGATCTGCTGCTCCGCGGCAGCAGGCAGAGTCTTGCCCGCAGCCCGCGATTCAGCTCTCAGGCTCTCGAGCGTGTTCACTGCCGCCTCGCTCTGTCCGGCCGATAACAGTTCCTTGGCCAGCTGCAGGCGAACCACCGCGTCGTCGCTCCATGCGAGCTTGCGTTGTTCCAGCATGGATTGGTAGTAGCGTACGCGCTGCTCCGGCTTGTTCGGATCCAGCTTCCAGTCAGTCGCCTCAAAGGTCGCACGCAGAAGCGAAGCCATCTTCCTTGTGCTCGGAGCCTGATACTCCGCGCGGTTCGCAGCAACGCGGCCCGGCGATGAGACAGCGCCAACAATACTGCCAGGCATCGGCGGTCCTGCCATGGAAGATCCCGCTTTGGAAGGTATCGCCATGGGAGGCATCGCTCCATGCTCGTGAGGCTGCTGCGAGATCGCCTCGGAACACAGCGCGACCAGCAGCAACGCAAGCCAGTGCGCGACGTTCGGAACACCAGCGTGTCTTCCGAGCACGGGCAACTGCTTCCCTTCCCATCGACAAGCCTTCAGAGCTCGCATCCGCATCCCCCCTAGTGAATGCCTTCGAGCTTCGGCTCGCTCGCCGCCTGCAGGCTCTGCGCGGTCTGCACCTCGCGGCTGGCATCTTCCTGCCGTCCCAAAGCCCGGTACGCCTGCCCCAGCAGACTATGCGTCCGGTAGTTCGCCGGATCCATGGTCCTGGCTCGCTCCAGATAGTTCGCCGCACCCAGCGGGTCCTGCCGCTTTAACAAAACCTTGCCTAACAAAATGTAAGGTCCCGTCGAGGTCGGCTCCAACAGCAAAGCCTGCTGCAGGGCGCGCTGCGCCTTCGGATAGTCACCGGCGCGGTAGTAGGCATCACCTAGACGGTCGTACACCGCTCCGTCCAGCGGATCGCGTGCGCGTTCCAGATTCAATTCCGTGATCGCCTCGTCAACGTGGTTCCCTGCCAGCGCAATCTCCCCTAAAAGAGCATGCGCCAGAGGCAACAGCGGATCCAGCGTAAGCGCCTTCGTGGCAAACTCCTTCGCAACCGGAAGGAACTCACGCCGCAACAGCATCCGGGCAGCGAGCAGGTAGCCCGATGCCGAATCTGCCGGAAAATCATACTGCGCCGCAAACGCTCTCCGGGCATCGTCATACCGGCGCGTGTCCAGATAGCAGAGCGCCAGCACGTAGCTTGGATCGACCTTGGTCTCGGAGCTCCATGTCTGCGCTCCCTCGAGCAGCGGTATCGCTGCCGCGGGCCTCCCCATCCGAAACAGCGTCAGGCCACGCATCTGCGCTGACTCCCGATCGTGAGGATCCTGCGTTAGCGCCGCGGCAAACGCTCCATCGGCCTCGACGAGCTTGGACTCCGAGTAGAACGCCAGTCCCCTCAGCCGATCTACATCCTTCGGCAACGCCCTTCCAGTCGCCTTCGCATCCATCTGCTGCAGCGCTTCCGCCGCATGTCCGCTGTCGATCAAGCGCCGAAGCCTCAAGTCCTCGGTATCGCTCTCCGGCACCGCTATCTTCACACCGTCGTGTGCTCCACCCAGGTTGCCGGCAGCACCGCTGCTCGCCTCCGATCGACTCTGCGCGGAGGCAAAGACCGGGAACATGGCCAGCAGTATCAGCATCAGACTGCATCGACCGGCACAATTCAGAGGACTGGCTAGGCTTAACATCTTCGCTTTCTAGGAATGAGTTCGTGAGAACGAAAAGAAGGGGAGCCGGAGCTCCCCTTCCAGTGTGAGATAAACAGTTCGTTAGAACTGAACTCGTGCTGAGAATTGCAACTGCCTTGGGTCGGTGGATCCGTTTACGCCAGGTCCACTCGTGATCGCCCCAGCGTTATTCTGCTCTATGTTTCCACCGGGTAGGCCAAAGTTGATGTGGTTGAAAGCATTGAAGGCGTCCGTACGGAACTGAAGGGATGCGCGCTCCCGGATATTGAAATTCTTCTGCACCGATAAATCGGCGTTGAAGAAGTGAGGCCCGAAGACGCTGTTACGACCTGCGGTGCCGATCTGGTCAAGTCCTGGGGCGGTGAAGGCACCCCCAAGTTGGATCTGATCGTAGTAAGACAGATTGGCTCCAGGGCGTCCCTTCACGTTCGAGTGAAATCTCTTAGTGTCGCCATTGACGTAACACGGAGCGCTTCCGGCGACACTGCTCGAGCAGGAGTTGTAGGACAGAGTAAACGGAAGACCGCTGGAGTAGTTGATGACCGGACTAACCTGCCATCCGCCAACGATCTGGTTCACGATCCCGTTTGCATGTCCAAGGAACGGCTTGTTCTTGCCAAACGGCAACTCCATGAGCCCATAGATGATGATCTGCTGTTGCCGAAGGGCACTGTCACGACCTCGGACGGCTTTGCGGTCCCAGGTGGAATAGCCGCTTGCTTCGCTCATTGCCTTCTGCCATGCATAATTCACATTAAGGGACACGCCGTGCGTGAACTGTTTGGCAAGGGTCACCTGCAGAGCGTTGTAATGCGTATTCAGGTCGTCGCTGTAGTTCTGAATATCATTCGTCCATCCGCAGGAGCCGGAGGGAAGACCTTTGAGCGCTGTCCCTGCACTTACCAGGTAAACCGGATCTGCGCAGGCTGGCAACTTCCCACCGTAGTACCTGCGCAGGAAGGTGGTGTTTCGGGTGGCACCGCCGTTCTGCACGACGTCTGCAGCGGCGCAGTTCGGTCCGAGCGGGTAGCAGTTCCCGCCGGCTGGATCATAGTGGAGTGTCTGCCCAGTGATGCTGTATTGGGCCGGCAATACGAGTCCCGGCTCGTTCGGGTTGGTCGCGTTGCTCGAGGCATCGCCGAACGTATGCGTGCCCTTATTGGCCACGTAAGCGACAGTGAGGGATACGGTGGGGGCCAGCGCCTGCTGTACGCTTGCATTCCAGGCGTCCAGAGTGGGAAGTCGCAGCGTCGTCGGCCGGGTCTTCGAATTGACGTTGTACCCGGGATTCGGCAGCAGCCCGTTACCCGGAACCGTGGTTGCCGTCGGCGCAACAGGGCCCTGCGCCAGGTTGAAGGCGGAACTGGTCGGTCCGCCTGTGGAGGTGATCTGCTGGTTCGCCAGCACCGGCAGGTTCTGGGTCGCTGCGTGGCCAAAGATGGACCCGAAGACGCCAATGTCGAAGCTGCGCCCGTATCCGGCACGAATCACAGTCCTATCCGTTGCCTGGTAGGCCACACCAATACGCGGGTTGTACGCGTTGCCCGGCTTCTGGTAGTTCATATTGCTGCCGACACCGCCAACGCCCGCGACTTGAAGGTATCCCGTCGCAAGGTTCAGCAGAGCTCCCTGTCCCTTGTTATTGATCGCCTCCGGGAAGTAGAGTTCGTAGCGCAAACCGTAGTTGATCGTCAGCTTCTGGGTGGCGCGCCAGGTATCCTGGGCATAAAAGAAGTCTCTCTTCTGAAACTCCTTCGCATTGGTCGATGAGCTGACATACCGCTGGAAGTTCGTCACCTGTCCCAGGGCGAGGGTCGCGAATCCGACGCCGCCGGCGCTTAGGCCGGAGTCACCGGACGCTACAGCCGGGTTTGAGGTTGGGCCACCCTCGAAAGCCAAAAGTCCGGTGCGATTGTTATCGCTTGGGACGCGTAGATTTCTCGCGTAGCGGAGATCAGTGCCGAATTTGATCGCGTGGTTCCCAAGTGTCTTGGTCCAGTTGTTCGCAATTTGGAACTGATCTTCGCGCTCCTTCAGCGGGCAGTTGCATCGGTTGGCATCGAGGCCCGAGCCAAGGTTAAGGTTGCTCCCATCCGGCTGAGCAATTCTGAAGCCCGGGGCTCCGCCCGTAATAGGGTCGGCTGTGTTGAGACCGGGGATTCCAAGCTGCGTCGCGAAGGCCGTTCCAGCGTCGTACTTGGATGTGGTGATGTTGTAGCGGTAGTACCCGAGTCGAACATCGGTCACCAACTTCGGGTTCAAGGCCACGTCTACGCCAAGGGCCGCGCTATCGTTAGCTCCAAGGGAGGTTCCGCCAAATCCGCCGATCCCGAAGCCGGCGCCTCCGGCCTCACCAAATACGGTCTTGCCGGTCAGGGTATCCGTGAAGCGGCTGAACCGCCCAAACACGTGAGTCCTTTCGCTGAGAGTGTAATCGCCACGCACATCCCACTGGTCGCTGTTAAAGAGCCCGGTGCCACCCTGGCTGAAGTTGTTGACTAATCCGTTAGCGGGCCCGCCAGTCGAGTTCGGCTTGAAAGGCTGAAGAATCTTGAACAGGTTCTTGGCCTGCGTAGATACCTGGCTTGCCGGAATGATGTTGCCGGGATAGGGACTGCCGTTCGGCTGATAGATGACTCCGGCCTTGTTGGGCAGGGCGAGGTATTCGCTGAAGTCGCATCCTGTACTTCCCAGACAGCTGGACGTGACCAATGGCGTAGGAACTGTCTGCAGGTTCACGGTGCCAACCTTTTGCCGGACACCTTGGTAGTCGCCGAAGAAGAAGAGCTTGTTCTTGAGAATTGGACCGCCTATCGAGCCCCCGAATTGGTTCTTGAGGGCGGGAGGAAAGAAACTGCTCGGGGACTGTTTGAAAGGGTCGCGCGCTTGGTTCGCGCTGCTCTCGCGGTAGTCGAAGGCGGATCCGTGAAAGCTGTTCGTACCGGACTTGGTCTGCGCTGTGATCACCGAGGACACCGCCTTGCCAAACTCAGCGTCGAAGTTTTGCGTAGTGATCTTGGTCTCGGAGAGCGAATCCGCGTTGGGATTGATCACGATGATGCCTAGAATTGGGTCTTGATTGTCGGTTCCGTCCAGTTGGAAAGCGACACCGGCAAAGGCCTGACCGTCGACTTCGATTTGCCTGCTGCCTTGCGGATCTTCGCTGGCCGCATGGCTCCATCCCAACGCCTGCGCACCCGGCAGAAGAAGCTGGAGGTTCGTAAAATTTCTATCCGGAATCGGCAGATCGACGATCTCCCGCGAGTTGAAGATCGTCGAGACATCGGCACGGTCCGTCTTCAACTGGGGAATGCTGTCCGCGCTTACCTCGACCGTCTGCTCCGATCCGCCGGTCGTCAGCGATGCTTCAATTTTGGCCGCAGTATCGGCAAACAGGTGAAGTCCCGTGGTGGAATAGCCCTTGAATCCCGGTGCGGCTACCTTCACATCATAGGTATCCGGGATGAGATGATCAACAGCGAATTCTCCGCTGCTATTCGACTGCGCACTGACCGATGTACCCTTGGCAACGTCTGTGACCGTGATCGTCGCGTTTGGGATAACGGCGCCGGTAGGATCAGTGACTGTGCCGACAATCGATCCATAGACTGCCTGCCCAAACCCTGATCTGCCTGACATCACCAAAGCCGTCGCCAAGACCGACATTGTGATGGTAGGTAAAATCTTGAACATGAAGCCTCCTGAAGTGTTGCTGCTCCGGTACGTGTGCGAAATCTGCGTCTACCCTGCTTAGGTGCGATCTGTCGGATCTGTGGACACGCATCCTTTGCCGCTTCCTGCCTCTTCGGTGAACTCTCCACCTTTAGATTGAGACGCGGTACTTTCTTTGGGTCGAGGTGAACGCTACTGCAACGCAACCAGAGGTGTCAACACGTATTTACCCTAATGTTGATCGGGTCTGCAGTGATCTGTCATGACAATCTTTTGTAAGAGGTCCTAAGATCATGAAACGTCTGGTTATAGAGCTATGTAGAGCGCTTACATGTCGGCCTGGAACTCGGTGTAGCCCCTCGCGCCACCTCAAACTGTGTATACGATTCGAATCGATCTTCTGCGAGCTCTCACGGGTCACTGCGGGAACGCCAGCGACATCAGCCTAGCCGCTACAATCTTGACTCAACATGCACCTCCGCTCCACTTCGGCTCTCGCCCTGCTCTCGGTCACAGCCCTTTCACCGCTGCCCGGGCAGACCCCCTCTCCGCCCCAGTCGAGATCCGTCTCAGCAGCATCCCGCCAGGCCATCTCGGCGGCCGACGCAGCCTTTCGGTCTGGCTCCGCAGCTTTCGCTAAGGGCGACCTCCAGTCAGCCCACACCGCCTTCGCCAAGGTGGTCCGGCTTGCTCCCTACATAGGTGCGGGCCATAGCGCTTTCGGCGCCGTCCTCCTCGCCGAAGGCGACCTGGCCGCAGCCTCCCTCGAGCTGGATCGCGCCCGCACCCTTGATCCCGGCGACTCCCGCGCCATCATTAACCTTGCTCAAACCTACTTCCGCGTCAAAAACTTCGCCGCTTCGGTTGCCACCTTCCGCCTCGTCCCCGAGCCCCCAGCAGGTGCTCCGCCGCTGCTCACTCCCGAGGAGAGCATCAGCTTCGCCGGCGCTCTCGCTGCATCGGGTGAGATCAGCGCCGCCAGCCAGGCGGTCCAGACTGCGCTCTCCTCCGATCCCCAGAACGCTCGTCTCCACGACGCCCTAGGAACCCTCTTCGTGCAGACGCAGCATCTCGAAGAGGCCTCCCAGGAATTCCGGCGTGCCATCGCACTCGACCCTGCTTCGGCCCTCGCCCACTTCCACCTCGGGTCGCTCCACCGTCTCCAAAACAGCACCAAGGAGGCTGTAGCTGAGCTGAAACTTGCCACCGGTCTCGAACCGGGCAACATCGACTTCGCGCTCCAGCTCGGCAACGCCCTGAGCGCCGACGGCCAGGATGCGGAGGCGATCACCGTCCTTCGCAGTGCGTCCGCGCTCCATCCCGAGTCCGTCGATGCGAAGTACGCTCTTGCACTCGCACTCCAGAGCGGCGGCCATCCCAGGGAAGCTCTCCCTCTCTTTGAGGCCGTCGTCAGCGCCCGGCCGGGAGATGGGGCCGCTCTCACCAACGAGGCCCTCGCCCTCGTTCAGACCGGGGAGGCTCAACGCGCCATCCCCATCTATCAGAAGGCCCTCGCAGCCGGCGGCGACTCCTCCACCTTGCGAGAGGATCTCGGAGTCGCTCACCTGCAGATCAACGAGCTCGATCGTGCCCTCGAGGAGTTTCGCAAAGGCCTTGCGCTCGATCCCGGCAATCCTCACCTCCACTATGATCTGGGTCTCGCCCTGAAGCTCAAGGACAAGCCCAACGACGCCATCCCCGAGTTCCTCGAAGCCGAGAGGATCGACCCCAGCCTCCCCGACCCGCCCTACACCCTCGGCGTGCTCTACATGCAGCTGGGCCGCTTCACCGAAGCTCGATCCGAGCTCGAAAAGGCGACATCGCTTCGCGCGGAAAACGGTGAGGCCTGGGCGCTGCTCGGAAATGTCTACAAACAATCCGATCAGCTGCCGGAAGCAGAGGTCGCCCTGGAGCGCGCCTCACAGCTTCTTCCCGACCAGCCCGGCCCCCACATCACGCTCGCCGCGATCCTCGCTCAGGAGGGCAACACCGCTCGCGCCGCCTCCGAGCGCAAGATTGCCGCGGATCTGAGCCGAGTCGCGTATGCACGCCAGCGAGCCACCTTCGCCCTTGAGAGCGGCCGCGAACTCCTCAAAAAAGGCGATCTCCCTGGTGCAATAGCCCAATTGCAAGCCTCCACGACCGCCGACCCGAGTCTCCCGGAGCCGCACCGTCTCCTCGCCGATGCTCTCACCCAGCAGCACAAACCCGCCGACGCCGCGCTCGAACGGCAGAAGGCGGAGGACGCATCCAGGGCCCTCTCAAAGACCGCAGCACCGAACCCCACCCGCTGAGTGCCAGAACTCCGATCCAGCCCACACCAGTCCAATCCAGAAAGGAACGCCAGGATGTCCACTCGGTCTCTCGCACTGGCCTTACTCCTCCCGTACGCACCCGCCGCCCAGAGCCCCCCAACCCAACCCCCAAGCGCCGCCACCACCGCCGCAGCCGCCCTCCTCTCCCCCGAGCAGGTGGCCAGGCTGCTTCCCCCCTCGGTCTACTTTCGCGGTCAGACCGCTCCCCTTCAGCTCCGCAACGCAGCCGCCGCACGCTTTCCCGACGGAGCCATCCTCTTCGCCTCTTTGGTCGATACCTCCGGTTACTCCACAAGCGTCCGCGAACGCTACCAGTTCTACCTCGTCGCCGAAACCCCACTCACCGTCGCCGACAAGACCCTCGCCCCCGGTGCCTACGGCGCGGGCTTCCTCGAAGACGGCACCTTTGTCGTCATGGACATCGGCGGCCACGACGTGCTTCTCTCCCGCACCCAGCGCGACGACGCCCTCCATCGCCCGCGTCCTCTGCAGCTCGAAACCGGCACCTCCCCGCAGGAGCTCCGCCTCTATCTCGGCCGCAGCTTCGTCGCTCTCGCCCGCGCACCCCGCTAATCACGCGCCGTCTGTCTATCCGCCGCCTTGTGAGGCCTGCAGCGGCTTCTTTATACTTGCGCCTGGCTACCCCAGCGGCAGCTCAGGAGTGCTGTCGTTGATCCGATCTCGCCGCGGCTTTCTAAAATCCCTCTCCCGAACCGCTCTTGTTCTGTCCCTCGAGGATGTGCTCTCCCTCGCCCTTCCCGCACAGAAACCGCAGCAGCCCGTCAACGCACGCCCCACCTACGACGCCCAGCCCCACGCCGCGCCAAAGTCTCTCCCCTCCCCCGTCGCCGGAACTCCCCTCGGTTTCAGCTTCGTAGACACCGCGAAACAATCCGGCCTCAACGCCAGGACCATCTACGGCGGCGAGCACAAGAATCGCTACCTGCTCGAGACCACCGGCTGCGGCGTCGCCTTCTACGACTTCGATCACGACGACTGGCTCGATCTCTTTCTCGTCAACGGAACCCGCCTCGACGGTCTCCCCAAAGGCCAGGAGCCGGTCTCGCATCTGTTCAAAAACAATCGCGATGGCACCTTTACCGACGTCACCGCCAAAGCCGGCATGACCCGCTCCGGATGGGGTCAGGCCTGCTGCGTCGGCGACTTCAACAACGACGGCTGGGACGACCTCTTCGTCAGCTACTACGGCCAGAACATCCTCTACCGCAACAACGGCGACGGCACCTTCACCGACGTCACGGGCAAGGCGGGGCTGAGTCAGAGCAAGACCCGCTGGAACTCCGGCTGCGCCTTCCTCGACTACGACCGCGACGGCCATCTCGATCTCTTCGTCGCCAACTACATTGACTTTGACGTCAAGACGGCACCCATCCCTGAGGTCGCCGGCTGCCAGTACAAGGGCATCCAGGTCGCCTGCGGACCGCCCGGCCTCGAGGGCGGAAAGAACATTCTCTACCGCAACAACGGCGACGGCACCTTCACCGACGTCTCGCAGAAGTCTGGCATCCTCGACACCATCGGGACCTACGGCCTCTCGGTCGCAGTCGCCGACATCGACAACGACGGCTGGCCCGACATCTACGTCGCCAACGACTCGACCGCGGCAACCTTCTATCGCAACCAAAAGAACGGCACGTTCAAGGATGAGGCGATCGAGGCCGGCATCGCCTACTCGCCCGACGGCAAACCGCAGGCCGGCATGGGCGTCTCCATCGGCGACTACAACCGCGACGGAAACCTCGACATCGTGAAGACCAACTTCGCCGGCGACACCGACTCGCTCTACCAGAACCTCGGCGACGGCACCTTTGAAGACCGCACCTACCTCTCCGGCATCGGCGTCAACACCCGCCTGCTCGGATGGGGCGTAGGCTTCGTCGACGTCGACAACGACGGCTGGCTCGACATCCTCGTCTCGAACGGCCACGTCTACCCCGAGGTCGACGGCGCCAAGATCGACGCGCCCTACGCCGAGCACAAATACCTCTACCGCAACCTGCGCAACGGGCAGTTCGAAGAGATCACGGACGCCGCCGGATCGGGCATCACCGACCCTGCCCCCGCACGCGGCTGCGCCTTCGGCGACTTCGACAACGATGGCGACATGGACATCGCCGTCAACTGCGTCAACGCCCTTCCCCAGCTGCTCCGCTGCGACACCACCCCCAACCCCGGCCAGCCCCGCAACTGGATCAAGATCCGCGTTGTCGGCGTCAAAAGCAATCGCACCGGCATCGGCGCCCGCATCACCGTCACCGCTCTCAACGATCCCGCCGCCAAACCCATGCGCCAGATCGAAGAGGTCCGCTCCGGCGGCAGCTACTACTCGCAGAACGACCTCCGCATCCACTTCGGCCTCGACCGCGCGAAGCACGCCGACAACGTCGAAATAGCCTGGCCCTCCGGCACCAAGGACACGCTCAAAGACCTCGCCGCCAACAACCTCTATGTCATTCAGGAGGGCGGCAAGATCCTCAGAACCGTCGCCATGACCGGCGCGACCAGACCTGGTTCAACCCCGAAATGAAGCCACGCTGGATCTCTTCGGCGGCGTCGACGCGAACCTCCGCGATCTACGCGTTCGCCCTCGCTCTGATCCTTGTTCCCGCCCACGCCCAGCACCCCTACCCCGCCACCTCCGACCACCCACCCCCCGCATGGTTCGTCGACGTCGCCGCCCAAGCCGGCATCACCGTCCGCAACGTCAACGGCGGCGTCGAATCCAAGCGCTACATCATTGAGTCGACGGGCTCCGGCGTCGCCGTCATCGACTACGACCGCGACGGCTGGCCCGACATCTTCCTCGTCAACGGAACCAACCTCAATCCGAAGGACCCCACCAATCCCGCTCCTAAAAACACCGATCAGCCCACCAGCCATCTCTTCCACAACAATCACGACGGCACCTTCACCGACGTCACCGCCAAGGCCGGCCTCGTCTCAACCGGCTGGGGACAGGGCGCCTGCGTCGGCGACTACGACAACGACGGCTTCGACGATCTCTACGTCACCGGCTACGGCAAAAACCGCCTCTTCCACAATCAGGGCAACGGAACCTTTCGCGAGGTCGCCGAAACCGCCGGCGTGGCAGGAACCGGCCAGGAGTGGGGCACCGGATGCGCCTTCGTCGACTACGACCGCGACGGCAAGCTCGATCTCCTCGTCGCCAACTACGTCCACTTCAATCTCGCCAAGACCCCCGTTCCCGGCGACGTGGCCGGCTGCGTCTGGAAGGGAACGCCCGTCATGTGCGGCCCGCGCGGCCTCGAGAGCGCTCCCAACACCCTCTTCCACAACCTCGGCCCCCAGAACGGACAGGTCAAGTTCGCCGACGTGACCAAAGCCTCCGGCATCGCGAAAACCTACGGGCACTACTGCTTCTCCGTCTCCACCCTCGACTACAACGAGGATGGCTGGCCCGACCTCTACGTCGCCTGCGACTCCACCCCCTCCATCCTCTATCGCAACAACCATGACGGCACCTTTACCGACGTCGCGCCCGATATCGGCGTCGCCTTCAACGAAGACGGCCGCGAGCAGGCCGGCATGGGCTCAACGGTTGCCGATTTTGACGGCGATGGCCACCTCGACATCTTCAAGACCAACTTCTCCGACGACACCTCCACCCTCTATCGCGCCAACGGCGACGGCACCTTTACCGACCAGACCTTCGCCGCCGGCCTCGGCATCAACGCCGACGCCCTCGGCTGGGGCGCCATGTTCGCCGACGTCGACAACGACGGCTACCCCGATCTCCTCATCACCAACGGCCACGTCTACCCCGAGGTCGACTCCGCCAAGCTCGGCGCCACCTACCGCGAACCCCGTTTCCTCTACGGCAACCTTGGGAACGGAAAGTTCAAGGACCTCTCCAAGACCTCCGGCCCCGGCCTCACCGAACCCCTCTCCGGACGCGGCCTCGCCACCGCCGACCTCTTCAACGACGGCCGCCTCGAAGCCGTCATCAACAATCTCAGCGATCGCCCCATGCTGCTCGTCAACCTCGCCCGCAACACCAACCATTGGATCGGCCTCCACCTCATCGGCAACCGCTCCAATAGAGACGCCATCGGAGCCCGCGTCACGATCCATGGCAACAGCCGCTCCTGGGTGGACGAGGTCCGCAGCGGCTCCAGCTACAACAGTTCAAGCGACCTCCGCCTTCACTTCGGCCTTGGCTCGGAGACCAGCCTCAAATCCATCGAGGTTCGCTGGCCCAACGGCAATCTCGAGACCTTCCCTCCCACACCAGTCGATCGCGTCCTCAACCTCACCGAGGGTAGTGGCAAAGCTCCTTCCGCAAAACCCTGATCGCCACCTGCCGATCTTCAGCCGGCTCGGCATCCACCGACCCAGTTCAAAGCGGTCATAACAATAGGCCGTATTCAGTAGACTCCAGCGGATGTTATAGTTCACGCCGATGACTCCGATCATGACTACCCCCCGAAACCTGTTCTCTCTGCTGCTCGCCTCCGGCATCTTTTCCGCGATCGCCGTCGCCCCCAGTCAGGCTCAAACTCAGGCCCAGACGACCCCCCAAACCTCGACCGCCGCCAGCACCGCCGCCGCCGCTCCAACCAGCGACCAGACCTGGTGGAAGCACGCCGTCATCTACGAGATCTATCCCCGCAGCTTCCAGGATTCGAACGGCGACGGTGTCGGCGATCTCAACGGCATCACCCAGCGCCTCGACTACCTCCAGGCCCTCGGCATCGACGCCATCTGGATCGCACCCATGTTCCCGTCGCCCCAGGTCGACTTCGGCTACGACATCTCCGACTACGAAAACGTCGACCCCCAGTACGGCACCCTCGCCGACTTCGACCGCCTCGTCGCCGAAGCCAAGAAGCGCAACATCCGCATCGTCCTCGACATGGTGCTCAACCACACCTCCGACAAGCACAAGTGGTTCATCGAGTCCGCCAGCTCGACGAAAAATCCCAAGCACGACTGGTACGTCTGGAACGACGGCCAGCCCGCCAGCGCTCGGGGTGTCACCGCCTACGAGAAGCGCTTCGAGCACAACGGAAAGGTCCCGCCGAACAACTGGATCTCGGGCTTCGGAGGCTCGGCATGGGAGTTCGTCCCCGCCACCAACCAGTTCTACTACCACAAGTTCTACAAGCAGCAGCCCGATCTCAACTGGAGGAACCCCGCTGTTGAAAAGGCCATGTTCGGCTCCATGCAGTTCTGGCTTGACCGGGGCGTCGCAGGCTACCGTCTCGACGCGATCCCCACCCTCTTTGAAGACCCACAGCTCCGCAACGAACCGGAGACCGGCGGCATTAACGCCCAGGGCGACCCCGACCTCAGAAGCATCTACACCGACAACCTCCCCGAGGTACACGACGTCATCCGCCGCATGCGCGCTATGGCTGCGAAGTACCCCGACGACCGCGTCCTCATCGGCGAGACCTACCTCCCCAACACCGCCGAACTCGATAAGTGGTACGGCGGCGAAAAGAAGGACGAGCTCCAGCTGCCCATGGACATGATCGTCGGCTTCCACGGCGACCACGACAAGCTCAGCGCCGCAACCTTTCGCAGCCGCATCTCCGAGGTCGAGACCCAGGTCCATGGATCGCAGCCCCTACTCGTCTTCGACAACCACGACAACGTCCGCAGCTGGGATCGCTACGGCGACGGACAGCACAATCAGCAGATCGCCAAAATCCTGGCCGCCATGCTCTTCACCAGCAAGGCCACAGCGCTCATGTACTACGGCGAAGAGCTCGGCATGCCGACCACCATACCCATCCGGGTTGAGGATGTGAAAGATCCCATCGGCATCACCGGTTGGCCCAAGGAAAAGGGCCGCGATGGCGAGCGCACCCCCATGCAGTGGGACGCCTCCAATCCCCAGGCTGGCTTCAGCACCAACCCCAAGACCTGGCTTCCGGTCCCCTCGAACTACACCACCCTCAACGTCAAAGCAGAACTCGCAGATCCCAATTCCCTCCTCAACTGGCATAAGCAGCTGATCGCCATGCGCCGAAGCAACCCCGCTGTCCACGATGGCGGCGTCATCATGTTAGATACCAGCAACGGGAGCGTCCTCTCTTACTTCCGCACCGCTCCCTCCGGGCAACCCTCGGTCCTCGTCTCGCTCAACATGACCGCGGAGCCCCAGACCATCTCGCTCGATCTCGCCTCCTCCGGCGTCTCTGGAGAGCATGTCAAGACCCTTCTCAGCAGCGACCCTTCACTCGATGCCGCTACTTCGGCCAAATCCGTAACCTTACCCCCATTCACCTCCTGGATAGCCTCCGTGCAGTAGCTGGCAATCAGACCAGCACAGCCCTACAACCTGCCATCTCCACGCGATGGAGAGAGGAAGAGTTCAGGTGGACAGATCGACCCGGGAAATGCAAAGGGGAACGGTGAAATCGTCGCGCATCGATCGCACCTCCAGCTCGCCTCCAGCCCCGATCGAACTTCCTCGTCACCGCGCCATCTACGAAGAGCTCCTGACAGAAATCCGCTCCGGCCTCTACAGATCAGGAGACCGCCTGCCCAGCGAGGCTACCCTCTGTGAGCGCTTCGGCGCCTCGCGCATCACCGTTGCCAAGGCGATCGGGTCCCTCCAGCGCCAGAATCTGGTCAGTCGGCGTCCCGGCTCCGGAACCTACATCGAGGCACCGCCCGCCTGCGCCTCCCTGCAGTTCGGCCTGCTCATCCCCGATCTGGGCCGTACCGAGATCTTCGAGCCCATCTGCCAGGGCATGATGGGATCGCCCCTGGGCAAGTCGAACTCGCTCATCTGGGGTCACTCCGCCGTCAACGAAGAGGATCGCGAAGCCGCCGCCGAAGAGCTCTGTCAGCAGTACATCGCGCAAAAAGTCTCCGGCGTCTTCTTCGCTCCCCTCGAACACGGCGCCAACAAGGACCTGGCAAACCGCCGCATCGTCTGCGCTCTCCAATCCGCTAAAATGCCCGTCGTTCTCCTGGATCGCTGCTGCGAGAAATACCCCGCCCGCTCACCCTTCGATCTCGTCGGCATCGACAACCATCGGGCCGGCTTCGTCCTCACGCGCCACCTCCAGCAGGCGGGCGCCCGCCGCATCCTCTTCGCCGCCTCGTCAAACTCCGCGTCGACCGTCGACGAGCGCATCGCCGGCTACTATGAAGCCCTCAGCGCCCGTCCGGAGATGCACGACCTCCCCCGCAATACTCCTTCCGACCGTCGGGATCCGGCCTACGTCGGTGCCGTCAGCAACATCGATGTCGGCGATCCCGCCCTGGTCAGCTCCATGCTCGAAGCCGAGCAGCCCGACGCCATCCTCTGCGTCAACGACCTCACCGCCGCACGGCTCATGAAGACTCTTGAACTCCTCGGCATATCCATCCCCCAGCAGATCCGCGTCGTCGGCATCGATGACGTCAACTACGCCAAGTTCCTTCCCGTTCCCCTGACCACCATCCGTCAGGACTGCTCCGAGATCGGAGCCACCGCCATGTCCGTCATGCTCGACCGCCTCGGGCGCCCATCCCGAACCCCGCGCGATATCCTCGTCCAGTTCGATCTCATCGTCCGCGACTCCTGCGGCGCACCTCGCCAGCCATCGCCCGAACGCATACCATCTTGAGCTCGCCCCCCTCCCATCGGACTCGCACTCCGCAGCACCACCCTGTAATGTCTCTAGAGGTCGTAACGCGATCGAAGCCTGACCAAAGGAACCCATGAGCTCGGCAAAGAACAAAGCACTTCTTCTCCTCGCAAAAAGCGCCACCACCGGCGCCCTTGGCGGCCTGCTCTTCGGCTTCGATACCGCCGTCATCGCCGGTGTCACACACTCGCTCTCGCTCCAGTACCACCTGTCCGATAGCCAGCTCGGCTTCACCGTCGCCATCGCCCTCATCGGCACCGTCATCGGCGCGCTCACCAGCGGCATCCTCGGTCAGCGCATCGGCAGCCGCGCCGCCCTCCGCGTCATGGGTGTCCTTTACGTGCTCTCCGCCCTGGGCTGCGCCTTCGCCGGCTCGTGGACCATGTTCCTCGCCTTCCGCTTCCTGGGCGGTCTCGGCATCGGCGGATCCTCCGTCCTCGGTCCCGTCTACATCGCCGAACTCGCTCCCGCCAAGTGGCGCGGACGTCTCGTCGGCCTGTTTCAGATCAACATCGTTATCGGCATCCTCCTCGCCTATCTCTCCAACGCCATCATCGCCCACTTCGCCCTCGGCTCCATCCAGTGGCGCGTTCAGCTCGGCGTCGCCGTCCTCCCCGCCATCCTCTTCCTCCTGCTCCTGCTCAGCGTTCCCCACAGCTCCCGCTGGCTCGTCTCGCAAAACCGCATCGACGAGGCCCAGGTGATCCTCGCCCGCATGGGTTCGCCTGACTCGAAGGCGGAGGTCGACGCCATGGTCGAATCACTCCGCGCCGAGGGCGGCCTCGAGCAGCAGAGCATCTTCAACCGCCGCTACGCCCTTCCCGTCTTCCTCGCCATCTCTATCGGCCTCTTCAACCAGCTCAGCGGCATCAACGCCATCCTCTACTACCTCAACGACATCTTCGCGAGCGCCGGCTTCAGCTCCGTCTCCTCCAACGCGCAGGCGGTTGGCATCGGTCTCGCCAACCTCGCCGGCACCGCCATCGGCATCTCCATCATCGACAAGCTCGGCCGCAAAACCCTCCTTCTTGTCGGCTCGGTCGGCACCTGCCTCTGCCTCGCCGGGGTCGCCTGGGTCTTCGCCACCAACTCCCACCTCAAGCTCCTGCTTCCCCTGCTTGTGGTCTTCATCGCCTTCTTCGCCGCCTCCCAGGGTGCCGTCATCTGGGTCTACCTCTCGGAGGTCTTCCCCACCAACGTTCGCTCCAAGGGCCAGAGCCTCGGCTCCTCCTCCCACTGGATCATGAACGCCGCCATCGCCTGGACCTTTCCCATCATCGCCCGCCACTCCCGAGCCCTGCCCTTCGCCTTCTTCGCCAGCATGATGGTCGTGCAATTCCTCACCGTCTACTTCGTCTATCCCGAAACCAAGGGCTACTCCCTCGAAGAGATGCACCAGCACATCGGCGCCCACTAGCGACTTAGACGTTGCCGATAACCAGATCTCTCTGGGATCAAGGACTTGCTTACGATTGCTCATCATCCGGGATTAATCTGCAGTCCCCCTAGACAGCCGAGCAAGAGAGAGTGGTGACATGGTGGCCACGCTAAGCGGAAAAGTGGTTTTGATTACCGGCGGAAGTGCTGGCATTGGCAAAGCTGCGGCAAGGCTCTTTGCTGAGGCCGGAGCCAGCGTCGCGCTGGCCGCGCGTGGAGCCGAACGCGGACAGCGATTGGAGCAGGAGCTGCGGCAAGCCGGTTTGGATGTTCGCTTTGTGCAGGCTGACGTATCTCGGACCGACCAGGTACAGTCTCTGGTTGAGCAGATCGTAGACATATTCGGCCGGCTCGATTGCGCCTTCAACAATGCTGCTGTTCTCAGCAAGATCGCCCGCACAGCGGATTTCAGCGATGCTGAGTTCGATGCTGAGATAACCGCCAATCTGAAGAGTGTATGGCTCTGCATGAAATATGAGTTGCAGCAGATGCAGAGCCAGGAACCACGGGGAGGCGTGATCTTAAACACGTCCTCGATAAACGGACTTGGAGGCGCAAAGGGTGCAGCTTTATACTCGATGTCCAAGGCGGGGATTTTAGGTTTGACCAAGTCAGCTGCACAGGAATATGCGGCAGACGGAATCCGAGTCAACGCGTTAGTCGCGGGCGGCTTCGACACGGAAATGTTACAGAACGCCATGAGCCAAGCTGTAGGCGGTGATCCTGCAAAGATCGAAGCAGCGTTGAAGGGTATTGCTGGAATGGTTCCGGCAGGCCGTATCGGGCGACCCGACGAGGCTGCACAGGCTGCGCTATGGCTGTGCAGCGATGCTGCTTCCTATGTAACGGGGCTGTCGATGATTGTGGATGGCGGTCTGACTGCCTGGGCGCGCTAAGCCACGCAACAAGGCTCCTTCCGCAAACGGCGCTAGCGCAAACAAGCCTCAAGTGGCTTGCGCCAACAGCACCAATAAGCACGGCATCCGCACCTAACGCTCCGGCAGCAATCTCAAATAAACCCCATTGGTCCACCCAAACCCAGTCGAGTTCAACTTGTACCCCGCCGTCACCAACACCGTCGTACTCCCCGTCTCCACGTTGTACTTCTCCCGCACCGTTCCGTCCCGCAGGTAGTTCGCCTCGACCGTCGTTCGAAACTCCTCCGCCAGCCGATCCCCATCCGCCTTGAACCCGTCCGCCCGCAGCCCCAGCACCGCAAACCACACCTCGGGCGCCCACCCAAACGGCCGGTCCCACTGCGCGCCCGAGATCGTATCGCTCATCGCCAGGCCATGCTCCGCCTCGAGCTTCGGCAGCGCCTTCTCCACGCCGGCAGCCTGCGCCGGAGAGGCCAGACCCGCCCACAGCGGGTAGAACACCGTCGCATACAGATAGCTCGACCGCTTCGCCGTCGTGAAGTCCCAATCCTCATAGAGCCCCGTCGACGCGTCCCACAGATACCGGTTGATCGCCACCTTCCGCGCCGCCGCCTTCCGCGTCCACTCCGCCGCCTCGCCCTTCTTCCCCAGCTCCTTCGCGAACCCCGCCATATCCACCGCGTACTTGTACAGCAGGCTGTTCAAACACACCGGCGCAAAGTGGTGCGTCGACCCGCTGAACGGACCGAACCGGAAGCTCGTATCGAAGCCCGACTCCCGCATCGCCCGATCTCCCTCGTAAAAGTCCCGGCTCAACCGCATCCCATCCACCTCGGCGTGCGCGCACACCGCCGTCAGCTTCTGGTCGCAGCTCGCCTCATCCCCCATCGCCGCCGGCACCAGGTATCCGCCGCCCTGCTCCTTGTGCCCCTCCATCCACCGGATCGCATCCGGGTAGTACGTGCTGTCATCCGCCATCTCCAGCACCGGCCCCTCGCCCACGTCGAAGTACCGCGCCAGCCCCGTCTTCCCCGCCTGGTGCGCCGGCGTCTCCCACAGCGCGTAGTCTCTCGTCGCCGCCGCGTACGCCCGCCCCAGCCACTCCTTCGAAGCCCTCTTGCCCCCATCCCGCAGCTCCGCCGCATGCACCTCGCGAATCATCTCCGCCAGCAGCGGCGGCTGCGATCGCGTCAGAAAATACGTCCGGTTCGCATTCAGCACCGCCCCATAGTTCTCGATCTCGAACTCGAAGTTTTCGACCATCCCCCGCGCCATCTCCGCCCGCCCATCCGCCACCAGCCCGAGGATGATGAAGTAGCTGTCCCACCCATACATCTCGTTGAAGCGCCCACCTGGAACCACGTATTTATTCGGCAGATACAGGAGGCCCGGCCGCTTCAACTCCTGCGGCATCACCTCGCCCAGGTGCGTGATCTTTCGCGGCAGCCGCACTACCTCCAGACCGCACGCCGACCGCATCGCCCGCACCGCCGTCGGCTCCGGAAACCCCGCCGGCAGATACAGAATCGGAGCCGTGGTCACCTTCACATCCCGCACCGACTTGCAGTCCACCATCGACCGCGACAGCGTGTCCCACGCCTGGTGCATATAGTCCAGAATCGGCACCTTCGTCGTCATACTCGGCGCCGAGCTATCGAGCACCGCCGGCGCACTCTGCCCCACGGCACACCCCGGCATCACCATCGCAACTGCCAGAGCAAACATCCCCCAGCCCTGACCCACCGCTCGCCCCCGCATCACTTCGCCCATCCGATTGCCACCTTTCTCGTTACAAATCCTTCCCCCGCCGGCATCGTCACTCGCAGCACATCGCCCGTCTGCGCCGCACCATCCATCACCACCCGCGCCGCGGGGACGTTCCGCCGCACCTGCAGCTCCACCACACTCCCACCCATCGCCTCGATCGTCAACCGCGCCCCACCCGCGTCGTAGCTCTCATCCGTCACCCGCGCCTGCTCCGTTGCCGCCCCCGGAAGCGGCAGCCCCTGCGCCGCCATCCCGATCTCCACCGTCGGCAGCGGCAGCTCCAACCGATGCTCCCGCGCGGCCCTTTCCCCGCACGTTCTGCCTTGCGCCAGATTCAAGCACAGCACCGTCTCCCGCTCCCCGCGAGCCACCACGACCATCCGTCCGCGCACCCTCTGCATCGTGACCGTGTAGAGGTCATCGCCCACGCGCACACCGCGCAGCTCCGCGCCCTCCCACGCGGCCGGCAGCTTCGGCGATACCGCCATCGCATGCCGCATCGCGTCCACCTCCACCCCGAACATCCCCCGCACCGCCGGTGCCAGCGTCATCGCCGAAGACCATAGCTGGTGCGAGCTGCTCCGCCCCAGCGGCTCAAAGAACGTGCCCGAGATCACCTCCGTCACGAACCCCGGATCCTGCGTCCACGTCAGACCCACATTCTGCATCAGCGTCCGATACCCCGCCATCGGCCGCCCTCCACGATACTCGGCCATCGCCGCCCATCCCGTAAACAGCGGCCACACCGTCCCCTGGTGGTACGCCATGGGGTCGTACACCGCCGTCGTATCTCCCACCGCCCGCACCCCCCAGTCCGTCCCAAAGTGCGCCCCCGACCACTGCGACAGCATCGCCCCGGCCTCCGGCAGACCGCGCGCCGAACTCCACATCGCCACGGAAGGATACACACTCAGCGTCTTGTCATAGCTCCCATCCTTATTCACGCTGAACGCATACGTCCCATCCGCCTGCCGGTACTTCGCCACCACCCCCGCGATATGCTCCGCATCCGTCTTCGCCCGAGCCCCAAGCGCTCCATCCTGCATCCACCCCGCCATCTCCCCCACCGCCCGCGCCGAACTCTCATCGAGCGCCGCCAGGTACAACTCCTGATGCGGCTGCCCCGCCGCCCACTGCTCCACCCACCCCGTCCCCTCGCTGTTGTCGTACACCCCGTCCCCGTCCGAGTCATGCGCCCGCTCAAACGCATACGCCCGCTTCACCTCGTCCCAGTGCGCCCGCAGAAACTCCATGTCCCCCGTAGTCCGCACATAGTCCGCCACCGCCATCACAAACAGCGGAGTCGCATCCGCCGCCGCATACTCATACCCGAAGTTTGACCACTGCATCTCGCCCGTCAGACCCGCCGCCGTCAGCGAGAACTCGTGCATCATCTTCCCGTCCGCCCTCTGCCGACGGGCCAGAAACTCAAGCGCACTCTTCCCTAGCGCCCGATCCCCATAGCTGTCGATCGCATACATCGACCACAAGGTATCCCGCCCGAAGTACCACCCAAACCCCGGACGCGCCGAGTCGAACGACGGATACCAGCCCGCCACCAGACCTGTCTCTCCCGCCGTCCGAACCTTGCTCTGCTCGATCGCAATCTCCGCCCACCGCAGTGCCTTATCAAACGCCGGATCCGGCGTCTTCACCGTCATCCGCTCCTCAAAAAAATGCGCGTAGAACTCACTCGTAGCCTTGTAAGTCGCAGGCAGAGCAGCCGCCTTCGCCACAAGCTTCCCCTCCATCGCCGTCACCGCAGCCGCGGAGTTCTTCTCCCCCGCTCCACTCACCTCCGTCACCATCGGGAAATATTTGCCGCCATCCTTCGCCGGATCGAACCTCACCTTGAACTCCAGCGGAAATCCCTGCGGTCGCTCCTGGTACGGCGCCATTACCCCCGCCACGGCACCCGGCATCGCCACCATCCCGAAGATCCCAGGGCTATCCGTCGACAGCACATACCCGCCGCCCGTTCCCATCGCCACCCAGCTCGCCGATGGCCGACCGAACTGCGGCGCCGGCCACTCCTGCACCATCGAGGGCTCAAACGAAATTGTAACCATCGCCGGCTTGATCGCCGCAATCTCGAAGAACACCTGCGCTCCCTTCGACGTATCTGTAACCCCTGCAGGCACAAACATGTGCTGCCGCACCGTGATCGCCGCATGAGCGTACGTAATCGTCGTATGATCCGGCGCAACCTCGATCTCCGCCGCATGCGCCGTCAGGTCAATCGGCACCGGATACCCATCGATCTCCGCCTTCAGACGCAGACCGCTCAGCATCTTCGTCGGCAGATCCCACAGCTCTACACTTCCGTTCTGCAACCCCAGGATCGCCCCCGTCGCTCCCGTCACCGTAAACGGATGATCCGGCTCGACCGCCTGCCGGATCGCCATCTCACTCTTCGCCAGCGGAAACCGCGGCGTCGCCTCCAGACTCACCTGCGCCAAAGCCGTTCCGCACACCACCGGCAGTAAACCCGAAACCAGCAGCGCCCATGCTCCGCCCAGCGCCCGTACTCCAGCCCCAATCCCTCGCCCCATCAACCCAACGCCTCCACTCGACTCACGCTCGCGAGCACACCCCATAGTGCTCCACATCCCTGCATCTCTGCCCATCTATTTCCTGCCGGGCCTTACCTCCGGAATCGCACTCCAGCCAGAACCGTTCGCGGCGTCCCCAGCGTCAGCACCGGTGTCCGCCCCGCCTCGATCCCCCGATCGAACAGGTTCTGCGCCGACGCATACACCACCCACCGCTCGCCAAACCCATGCTCCGCATACGCCCCCATCTGGGTGTAGCTGTGCAGCTCAAACGTGTTTGCCGAGTCGTCATACTGCCGCCCGCTCGTCCGCACATCCAACCCCAGCACGCCCAGCCCCTCACGCTGGAATCGCACCTGCATGGTCGCCAGATTCCTCGGCACCTGCGCCGTCCACTTACCCTCAAGCGTACGGTCCGACTGGAACCGCGTCACCGTCGACACCGCAAACTGGTACCCGCCCGTCACTCCCACCCATCGCCCCAGTCCGGGGATAGCCCGCAGCTCCCACTCCGCATTAATTCCCCTGCTCTTCAACTGCCCCAGATTCGCCCGCTGCAGCAGCGTCGTCGTCGCCGTCGAACTCACAAATACCGAAGCCACCGGCCGGTTCACCTCCGTCCAGAAGTAGCTCGCCCGCATCGCCCCCGCCCGGCCCGCGCTCAGCAACCCGCCCAGCTCAAATCCCGTCGCCCGCTCCGACCGCAAACTCGAATTCGCCAGCGTCGTCCGCTGCCCCACCTGCCCCGTACGGTAGAGCTCGTACAGCGTCGGCCCACGAAACGCCCGGAATACCGATCCCGTAAGCGAAACGCCCCGCCCAACCTGCTTCACCAGACCCAGCCGCGGGCTGAACACCGTCTCCCCAATCTCCGGCAGCGCCTTCGCCGGCCCGCCCGCCTGCCGAGCGTCGAAACTCCGAAACCGATCCACCCGCCCCGACAGCGCCGCCGACCACCCACCTGCCAGCTTCCCCGCCGCCACCGGCTGCCACAGCACCTCGCCATACCCTCCCGTGTCCCGCTGCCGCGCACTCACCGCAACCGTCGTCTGGGCCGCACCCCGCACCACCGGCGTCTCCGCATCGTTCCCTCTCGTATCCAGCACGTCGGCCCCCGCTACCAGAGTGACCGCTCGCACCTCCCGCGCCCACTGCGCCGCCCCCCCAAGCTGTTGCGACGGCGTCTTCTGCAGCCGCGTCAACTGCTCCGTCGAACGCTTCGGCCCAATGCTCGAAAAGCTCTGCCGATACCCCTCGTCCTCCCCGTACCCGCGAACGAAAATCCGCCCCGCATTCCCCGCCGTCCAATCCGCTCCCGCCTGGTACCGCCAGATCCGTGTCCCATTCCTCTGCACCGGCGTCCCATTCCCGCGCGCCTCGTTCAGCAGATTCCCGCGCAGAAACACGTCCCCGTCCTCCCCAACTCTTCGCCGAACCTCCACTCGCCCGCTCTCCGAATGCACATTCGAAGCCGTATCCACCAGCCCGCGAAAAGCCGGTGCCGTCAAGAGGTAACCGTTTGTGTTAAACACGCTCGCCGCCGCCAGACCCGCCCACCTACCCCGAGCCTCCGTCGCCAATCCATTCAGCGAAAACGTGTCCTTGGTCGCCCCCGCAAGATCGAACGCCACGCCCCGGACCTGCGGCACCACCGGCATCACATCGATCACGCCGCCGATCGCACTCGACCCATAAAGATCCGAAGCCCCGCCCCGCACCAGCTCCACCGACCGAACCGCCATCTGCGGAATCTCATTCCAGTGAATCCATCCCCCAAACGCATCGTTCAGCGGCACCTGGTCGCTCAACACCAGCGTCCGGCTCGGCGCCGTCGACCCCAGCCCCCGTAGCGAAGTCCCCTCCGTCGTCGGATTCGCCACCCACGACCCCGTCCTCCGAAACAGCTGAAATCCCGCCACCTGCCGCAGCCGGTCATCAAGCAGAAATCCCGGCGCTTCTTCCAAATCCCTCGCACTCAACGTCCGCACGCTGCTCGCCGTCGCGTCGAGCGCCAGCGGCGTCCGCGCCGCCGTCACCTCCACCCGCTCCGCCACCCCCGCCGGCTGCAGCACCACCGTCCTCTCCGGGCCACTCGCAAGATCCGCCGCCACCGTCCCGAATCCCTCCCGTTCAATCACCAGCCACCGCCCCACAGCCCCGTCCGCAACCGAAACCACCGCACATCCATCGCCACCCGTTAAGATCGCCCTGACGCCCTGATCGCCAGACGTCAGCTTCGCCCCCGCCACCGCCCGCCCCCCACCATCCCGAACGCAAACCCGCACCGGCCGAACCTCCGCAAGCGAGAATCGGATCGCAATCATCAACAGCAATACGGGGAGACAGGAGCGGAGGCGCACGTCTCCATCCTATCGCCGCCCTGCGCTATCAAACCCACATCATCCATATTCGAATTTCATCGCCCGACCCACATTTCGAATTTCATCCCCCAGCCCGCCCCCTCGACCCTCGACCCACCGTGCTACCCTTCCCCGAGCGTCACCCCCATGCCCCTCTCCCGCCGCCACTTCTGCTCTGCCGCCACCACCCTCGCAGCCGCCCATCTCCTGCCCGCCCAGACCGCCTCCTCGCGTACCGAACCCACCTCACGTCCCGACGTCGCCCTCATCGACCACGACCGCATCCTCGCCGCCGCCGACCGCTTCCTCTCGCAACCCCCCGACCCCCTCACCGCCCACGCTGCCCCACACCCCGCCGGCACCCCCAACGAGTTCGTCTCCGATCTGGACCAGCCCCCCTCAGCTTCGACCTCCACTCCCTCGACTGACTCCGCCCCCTTCACCGCCCACCGCGACGCCCTCCTCCAGTTCACCCTTGCCGTCCCCGCCCTCGCCTCCGCCGCCTTCCTCACCCGCTCCTCCGATCCCGCCCGTTCCGCCCTCTACGCGAAGCACGCCGCCGAGCACCTCCACGCCTGGTTCATCGCTCCCAAAACCCGCATGGAACCCTCGCTCAACTACGCCGCCATCGCCCCCGGAACCGCCGGCCACCCCGACGGCATCGCCGACACCTCCGCCCTCGCCGAGATCGCCCAGGCCATCCCCTTCCTCGCCCATTCCGAAGCCCTCTCCGCCCCAGTCTTCACGCCCGAAGACCTTGCCGCCCTCAAAGCCTGGTTCACCGCCTTCGGCACATGGCTCGCCACCTCCCGCCTCGGCGGCCTTGCCCGCGACCGCAAAGACCACGTCGGCAGCTCCTGGCTGCTCCAATCCGCCGCCTGCGCCCGCCTCACCGCAGACGACACCGCGCTCGCCGAACTCCGCCACCACTTCAAGACCGTCACCCTCCGCGCCGAGATCCTCGCCGACGGCTCCTTTCCCCACGAACTCACCTCCCCCAACCCCTACCGCAACTCCCTCTTCAACCTCGACCTCCTCGCCGCCGCCTGCGACCTGCTCTCCACCCGCTTCGAATCGCTCTGGACCTACCAACTCCAGGACGGTCCCGGCCTCCACGTCGCCATCGCCCGCCACGCCCCCTTCATCGAGAATCGCGGCTCCTGGCCCTACCGCGCCGACGCCCGCCTCTTCAACGACCTCCCCTGCCGCCGCCCCGCGCTCCTCTTCGCCGCCCGCGCCTACCAGCGGCCCGAGTACGCCACCCTCTGGCGCTCCCTCAACCCCGACCCCACCGAACCCGCCATCCTCCGCACCTTCCCCATCCGCCAACCCCTCCTCTGGGTCAGCCGCCCACAGCCCTGAGCGACAGACAGCCCTGAGCGATAGACAGCCCTAAGCGACAGACAGCCCTAAGCGACAGTCCAGCCTTGAACGACAGACAGCCCTGAGCGACAGTCCAGCCCTGACCTCCCGCAGCAGCAGCCGTCGCGCAATCGTCCCCGCCTCACCGGCTCCGTAGCTCCGAAGTCCCGAAATCCCGAAGCCCCGTAGCCCCGCGTAGAACTCCCCACCCAGTACCATCACCCCATGCCGCGCATCCCCTTCGCCGATCTCGTCGCCACCCTCACCGAGGCCACACTCGCCCTCGGCCTCACCGGCGACCGCGCCCACCTCTGCGCCCGCATCTTCGCCGAAAGCTCCCGCGACGGTGTCCAGTCCCACGGCCTCAATCGCTTCCCCCGCTTCGCCGCCACCGTCCGCAACGGCATGGTCGACGTCAACGCCCAACCCGAACTCATCACCGCAGCAGGCTCAGGCGCCGCGGCAATCGCCATCCAACGCTGGCACGGCCACCTCGGCGCCGGCCCTCTCAACGCCCACATCTCCATGGAGCGCGCCATCACCCTCGCCCGCCAGCACGGCATCGGAGCCGTCGCCCTCGCCCACACCAACCACTGGATGCGCGGCGGAACCTACGGCTGGCAGGCCGCCGACCAGGGCCTCTTCGCCATCTGCTGGACCAACACCGGCCGCAACCTCCCCGCATGGGGCGCATCCGCCGCCACCCTCGGCAACAACCCCCTCGTCTTGGCCATTCCGCGCCTCAACCCCGACCGCACCCACGCCGGAGCCCCCCACGTCGTCCTCGACACCGCCATGAGCCAGTTCTCCTACGGCCAGCTCGCCAACTACCGTCGCCGCGGCGAGCAACTCCCTGTCCCCGGCGGATACGACGCCGATGGCAATCTCACCCGCGACCCCGCCGCCATCGAGCAGACCTTTCGCGCCCTTCCCATCGGCTTCTGGAAGGGCTCCGGCCTCGCCCTCACCCTCGACCTCTTTGCCGCCGCCCTGTCCGACGGAAACGCCACCCACCAGATCTCCGCCGATCCCCTCAAAGAGAGCGGCCTCTCCCAGTTCTTCCTCGCCATCGACCCCAACCTCCTCGGGCCCGCATCCGAATCTGAATCAAAAGTCGACCGAATCGCCCAGGACCTCCTCGAAGCCCTCCACGGCGCCCCCCGCACCGATCCCGCCAAACCCCCACGCTACCCCGGCGAAGAGACCTTCCGCCTCCGCCAGGAAAGCCTCCATCTCGGCGTCCCCGTAGACGAGGACATCTGGAACGAAGTCAAAGCCCTCCGCTGAAGTCGCCCTTCTTTCTTCCATTCCGAACGCAGCCAGGAACCCGCTTCTCGCCCCAACGCGTCGTCCCCGCCCCTAACGATTCCCTTCCCGCCCCTAACACTCCCCCGCTCCCAAAGACCTTTGTCATCCTGAGCGCAGCGAACGGACCCGCTTCTCTACCGCAGAGCCAAGAACCACCACCCCTCGCTCTCTTTCTTCCATTCCGAGCGCAGCGAGGAACCCGCTTCTCGCCCCACCGCTTCACCCACCCACCCCTCCCCACCCCCCCGACTTTTGTCATCCTGAGCGCATTTAACGGACCCGCTTCCCTACCGCACCCATCCCAGAACCACCCCCGCCCGCTTCTCACCCAGCCCGCCACCAGCCGCATCCAACTACAATCACCTCAGATGGATCTAGCCCAAAAATCCGCGCTCCTCCAACAAACCCTCCGCGACCTCGGCAGCCTCCTCGTCGCCTACTCCGGCGGCACCGACTCCGCCTTCCTCGCCCACGCCGCCCACCAGGCCCTCGGCCCGGGCATGCTCGCCGTCATCGCCGACTCCGCCTCCCTCCCCCGCTCTGAACTGGCCGCCGCCCTGGCCTTCACCGCCCACCACAGCATCCCCACCCACATCCTCCAAACTGAAGAACTGGCCAACCCCGACTACCAGCGCAACGACGCCGGCCGCTGCTTCCACTGCAAGGACGAGCTCTTCACCCAGATGGAGCGCTTCCGCTCCACCCATAACTTCCGCCACATCGCCTACGGCATGAACCTCGACGACCGCGCCCCCGACGTCGCCGCCTTCCGCCCGGGCCAGCTTGCCGCCGCCGAGCACGGAGCCCTCGCCCCCCTCGTCACCGCCGAGCTCACCAAATCCGAGATCCGCACTCTCGCCCGCAACGCCGGCCTCACCCTCGCCGACAAGCCCGCCAGCGCCTGCCTCTCCTCCCGCATCGCCTACGGCCTCCCCGTCACACGCGACCGCCTCGCGCAGGTCGAGCAGGCCGAAGCCGCCCTCCACACCCTCGGCTTCCCTGAGGTCCGCGTCCGCCACCACGGCGACCTGGCCCGCATCGAAATCGCCCGCGAAGATCTCCCCCGAGCCCTCCACCTCCCCACCCTCGACCACATCACCGCCACCCTCAAAACCCTGGGCTTCCTCTACATCACCCTCGACACCTCCGGCTATCGCTCCGGCAGCATGAACGCCGTCCTCCCCACCTCCGCCATCACCCCCGCCCGCTGACCGCCAGCGAGGAGCTCAAGAGTCATGGTCTTCGTCAGCCTCACCCGTCTTCGTGTTCGGTCTATCCGTTTCGTTCCGCCCTTCGGCGTCTCTACCTTGCTCTCACTCCGGCAGGTCAGAAAGGCTGCCGGGTTGCAGGGTGGTGCGGTGCTCGCAGACCGCAACTGGACCTTCTGGACCATGACCGCGTGGGACTCTCAGGAAAGCATGCGGCAGTACATCATCACCGGATCCCACAAGCGGTCCATGCCGCATCTTCTTCACTGGTGTGACGAGGCCTCGGTCGCGCATTGGACCCAGCCTGAATCCGCTCTCCCGTCCTGGACCGAAGCCGATCGTCGTATGCGCGAGGAAGGCCGTATCTCGAAAGTCCGCTACCCCAGCCCCCGCCATGCCAGCCTGACCTACGATCCTCCGCGCACCTCCGGTTCAGCACCGATTCGCCCCCGCTGACCGGGTACAGACACGGCGCGGAATACCATCGCAGCCTGGCACAGCTTCATCCTCACCGCCGCCTTTCCGCCCACCGCGTCCCGCCCTCACCGTGACGTGAAACAATAATTCCCATGCGGATCGCCTACCTCGATTGCTTCGCCGGCATCTCCGGCGATATGTTTCTCGGAGCCCTTCTCGACGCCGGCCTTCCCCCAGACGTCCTCCATCAAGCCGTAGCCGCCCTCAACCTCGGCGCCTCCCTCCAGATCGAACCGGTCGACCGCTCCGGCATCACCTCCACCAAAGTTCACGTGCTCGAGAACGGCCACCTCGCCGAAGACCAGACCCAAACCCACCAGCACTCTCACCAGCACACCCACACCGAAGCTCACACCCACTCGCACGGAGAGACCCACACCCACTCGCATTCAGAAGCCCATGCCAGCGCCTCCCAAACCCACGCATCCGATCCGCACCACACTCCCGAGCACACCCACACTCCCAACCACACCCACGAGACCCACAGCCACGATCACACCCACACCCACGGCCGCTCCCTCACTGACATCCGCAGCTTCATCCACTCCTCCCCCCTCCCCGATCCCGTAAAAACTCTGGCCATCCAGACCTTCAATCTCCTCGGCACCTCCGAAGCCAGGATCCACAACGTCCCCGTCGACCAGATTCACTTCCACGAGGTCGGAGCCGTCGACGCCATCGTCGACATCGTCGCCGCCAGCGCCGGCATCCACGCTCTCAATACCCAGGCCATCGCCGAAACCGGCGAGCCCCTCCACTGGCACTGCTCCCCCCTCAACGTCGGCGGCGGCATGGTCGAGTGCGCCCACGGCACCTTCCCCGTCCCCGCGCCCGCCACCGCCGACCTCCTCCGCGGCCTCCCCACCTACTCCGCCCACCTCCAGAAGGAGCTCGTCACCCCCACCGGCGCCGCCCTCATCCGTGCCCTCGCCCCCGCCTTCGGCCCCCAGCCCCCCATGCGCGTCGACCGCATCGGCTACGGTGCCGGCAGCCGCAATCCCAAGAAGTTCCCCAACGTCCTCCGTATTTCTCTCGGCAACTCCGAGGCCACCTCCGCCGCCAACCTGAACGAAGATGCCGCCACCGAAGACGTCACCGTCCTCGAAACCGCCCTCGACGACCTCAGCCCCCAGATCCTCGCCCACGTCACCGAGCAGGCCCTCACCCTCGGCGCTCTCGACGTCATGACGGCCGCCGTCGGCATGAAAAAGGGCCGCCCCGGAACCCTCCTCACCATCCTCACCGACGCCGCCCACCGCCCCGCACTCGAGCGCCTCCTGCTCCGCGAAACCTCCACCCTCGGCATCCGCATCCACCAGCAGCGCCGTATCCTTCTCGCCCGCCATCACACCACCGTCACCACCCCCTTCGGCGACATCCGCATCAAAATCGGCTCCTTTGAAAACCAGGCCGTCAACGCCGCACCCGAGTTCGAAGACTGCCGCACCGCTGCCGCCACCCACAACGTACCCGTCAAGGAAGTCCTCCAGGCCGCCATCGCCGCCTACGTCAACCTCGCCCCAGCCTCCAGCAACCCAGACTCCAGCACCCCAGATCTCCTAACCCACCGCCGCTTGCTCATCACCAAACCACTCTCCCGCCCATGACCAAGACCTCCCTCCTCGATCTCCTAGCCGAAGTCCAGCGCGGCACCCTCACCCCCGACCAGGCCTCCCTCCGCCTCGCCAACCTCCCTTTTGAAGAGATCTCCGAACCCACCGAGGCTCACACCGAGACCCGCATCGACCACCACCGTGCCCTCCGCACCGGCCTCCCCGAAGTCATCTACGCCGCCGGCAAAACTCCCGCGCAGACCTCCGCCATCTTCGCCCGAATGGCCGCCGCCGGATCCGACGTCCTCGCTACCCGCGCCGACGCCGCCACCGCCGAAGCCGTCCTCGCCCACACCCCCGCCGCCGTCTACCACGCGCAGGCCCGCGCCCTCACCCTCCGCCAATCCCCCGCCGCCGACCCGAAGGGCCACATCGCCGTCCTCTGCGCCGGCACCAGCGACCTCCCCATCGCCGAAGAGGCCGCCGTCACCGCCGATCTCTTCAACGCCCGCGTCACCCGCCTCTACGACGTCGGTGTCGCCGGGCTCCACCGCCTGCTCGCCGTCCGCTCCGAGCTCACCTCTGCCGACGTCGTCATCGTCTGCGCCGGCATGGAAGGCGCCCTCCCCTCCGTCGTCGGCGGCCTCGTCGGTGTCCCCGTCATCGCCGTCCCTACCTCCGTCGGCTACGGCGCGTCCTTCGCGGGAGCCGCCGCCCTCCTCGGCATGCTCAACTCCTGCTCGCCAAATGTCACTGTCGTCAACATCGATAACGGCTTCGGCGCAGCCTATACCGCAACCCTCATCGCCCGCGCCTCCCACCGGCCGTAGACCGAGACCTCCGCCATCCGTCCTGCATCCAACGTCCAATGGAACGCAGAGACTTTCTCAAATCCGCCACCGCCGCCAGCATCACCGCCGCCGCCCTCAGCGCCTCCGCGGCCGCCCAGCAGACCTCCAAAACCTCCCCCGTCAAACGCCCCGAAGCCCCCGGCATGATCTACCGCGAGCTCGGCACCACCGGCGAACGCGTCTCCGCCATCGGCATGGGCGGATACCACCTGGCCAAGGATCCGTTGTCGACTCAGGAAGAGATGGTCCGCCTCGTCCACCAGGCCATGGACAAGGGCATCACCTTCTTCGACAACTCGTGGGACTATAACGACGGCATCAGCGAAGTCCGTCTCGGCAAAGCGCTCAAGGATGGCCGCCGCGACAAGGCCTTCGTCATGACCAAGATCGACGGCCGCACCGGCGCCTCCTATAAGAAGCAGCTCGAAGAGTCCATGGGCCGCCTCGGCGTCGATCACGTCGACCTCGTCCAGTTTCACGAGGTCATCCGCCTCGAAGACCCCGACCGCATCTTCGCCGACGACGGCGCCCTCAACGCCGCCATCGAGGCCCGTCAGGCCGGCAAGATCCGCTACATCGGCTTTACCGGCCACAAAGACCCCGCCGTCCACCTCCGGATGTTCGAGATGGCCGCCAAACACAACTTCAAATTCGACACCGTCCAGATGCCCGTCAACGTCATGGACGCCCACTTCCGCTCCTTCGCCAAAGAGGTCATCCCCGTCGCCCAGAGAGCCGGCACCGCAGTCCTCGCCATGAAGACCTTCGGCGACGACTACATCCTCCGCAGCAAACTCGTCCAGCCGATCGAGGCCCTCCACTACGGCCTCTCCCAACCCGTCTCCGTCGTCATCACCGGCATCGATAACCCCACCGTCCTCGACCAGGCCATCGAAGCCGCACGAACCTTCAAGCCCATGTCCGAGTCCGACCAGGCCAGCCTCCTCGCCCGCACCCGCGACGCCGCCCTGACCGGAAAATTCGAGCCCTTCAAAACCAGCCCCCACTTCGACAGCACCGCCTCCAACCCCAAGTGGCTAGGCTGACAAACAGGTTCATCAGCCTAAGCCCTCCCTTGCCCTCTCCGCCTCCCCCATTTGCGCCCCAACACTATCTGCGCCCCGCACTTGCCTTTCTTTCTTCCATTCCGAGCGCAGCGAGGAACCTGCTTCTCGCTCTGCCGCTAAGATGTCCACATGCCCCAACGCGAGTACCACTTCTGGGTCTACATCCTATCCAGCCGCTCGCGAAACCTTTACGTAGGCTTCACCAACAACCTCCGCTCCAGACTAGCGCAGCACCGTTAGGAGACCCCCGGCACCCACACCGCCCCGTACCGCATCCACCGACTCGTCTACGTCGAACACTTCCAGTACGTGCGCTCCGCCATTCGCCGCGAGGACGAATTGAAAAGCTGGACTCGCGATAAGAAGATCGCCCTGATCGAAGCCGCTAACCCAACCTGGATCGACCTCTCGGAAAACTGGTGAGCCCTTCCCGCCTCTGCCCTTCTTTCTTCCACTCCGAGCAAAGCGAGGAACCTGCTTTCACCCTTCTTCCCTCCATCTCCGAGCGCAGCTAGAAACCCGCTTCTCGCCCTTCTTTCTTCCATTCCGAGCAAAGCGAGGAACCTGCTTCTCGCCGTCCTTTCTTCCATTCCGAGCGCAGCTCGAAATCCCGCCACCACCACCCTTACTGATTCACCCCACTAGCCAGAAACCCACCATCGACCACCAAGATCTCCCCCGTCACAAACGCCGAAGCATCACTCGCCAGGAAGATCGCCGCTCCCACTAACTCCTCCGTCTTCCCAAATCGCCCCGTCGGCGTCCGCATCTTCAGCTCCTTGCCGCGCTCGCTCTTATCCAGCAACTCCGCATTCAACGCCGTCCGAAACACCCCCGGCGCAATCGCATTCACCGTCACCCCCTGCGAGCTCCACTCGACTGCGAGCGACCTCGTCAGCGCCCCCACCGCCGCCTTGCTGCACGCATACGCCGTCACCTCCTTCAGCGACACAAACGTATTCAGCGACGCGATATTGACAATCCGCCCATACCCCCGCTCCAGCATGTGCCGCCCAAAGATCTGGCACGCCCGCAGCGTCCCCGTCACGTTCGTGTCCATGATGTCGTCCCACACCTCCTCGGGAAAATCAACCGTGGGCGCCCGCTTGATCTTGCCCGCGCAGTTGATCAGAATATCCACCTTCCCAAACTCCGCAACCGTCCCCGCCAGCAGCGCCTCCATCGTCGCCCGATCCCCCACATCGCTCGTTAACCGCAGCGATCTCCGACCCGTCGCCTCGATCAGCTTCGCCGCCTCCTCCACCTGCTCGGTTCGCCGCGAACTCGCCACCACATCCGCGCCCCCCTCCGCCAGCCCCACCGCCATCGCGAGCCCAATCCCACTCGTCCCGCCCACCACCACCGCACACTTGCCCGTCAGATCAAACAGCCGATGTCCCATCAAATCTCCTCCGTTTCAATCGCACGCATGCCTTCCAAAGATCCCGGAACGCCCATCGACAAACTCCACCCACTCTAGCCTTCTCTGCGCATCTCCGCGCCTCCTGCGTTCGCTTCAGCCTTCTCTTTCCACTCCCTCAAGACGCCTCAGGATCTCCTCTACCACCTCCACCGCGGCTCGGTCATTCACCACCTCCACCGAGTTCCCCCCCGGCGGCTCCAGCGTCGCCACCTGGCTCTCAAGCAGCTTCGGACTCATAAATTCGTGGTGCCGCGCCGCCAGCCGCGCCGCAATCAACTCCTTCGATCCATCGAGCAGCACAAACCGCACCGCCCCCGCCGCCATCCCCGCCCCCAGCCTCTGCCGGTAGCTCTCCTTCAGCGCCGAGCACGCCAGCACCCCACCCACTCCCGCCTCAGCCCAACCCCGCATCAACCCGTTCAGCGAGGCCAGCCACGGCTCCCGATCCGCATCCGTCAACGCCTCCCCCGCCGCCATCTTCACCTTGTTTGCCGCCGGATGGTAGTCATCCCCATCCGCAAACACCACCCCCGCTCGCTCCGCCAGCAGCGTCCCGATCGTCGTCTTCCCCGACCCACTCACACCCATCAGCACCGCAATCATCGACACGCCTTCCCTCTTGCTGTTAATCCCCTGCTATCCCTTGTACTCCAGAGCGAAGCGCAGGTCTTCCGCACCTGCCTCCGCACCGCCCTCGCCCTTTTTTCTTCCATTCCGAGCACAGCGAGGAACCTGCTTCCGCACTTCCCTATGTAGTTTGTCATCCTGAGCGCAGCGAACGGACCCGCTTCCCTACCACCGCGCGCCGCTTACCTCCGCTGCCCCGCCCCCACCTTGCCCATTGCGAGATACTGTCTCCATGCTGAACTTCGGCAGATCGGGGCTGCGCCGCCGCTACACCAAATCACTTGTAACTCTGTGTCTCTGCGCCCTTGCTTTCACCGCGGCATCGAGCGCAACTCGGCTGGCTGCCCAGGAGAGCGCGACCCCCACACTGCACGTCTACGCCAACCTGGTTCAGGTCCCAACGCTCGTACTCAGCCCCACCCGCGGTCGCATCGCTCCGGTCGCTCCCAGCCGATTCTGGATCAGCATAGACAGCGGCCCAATCTTTAAGGCAACCCATGTCCGCCCCGAAGGGGACGACCCTATCTCCCTGTCCATTCTGTTGGACGTCCGCGGGTCTGAAGCAAAGTTGCTGCCGAATCTTGATGAAGCGATCGCTAATCTCGCGCCCACCTTCCTCCATCCAAAGGACCATGTTTCGATCTACGTTTTGGACTGCTCCCTCTTTCTTTATGCAACCGACATCCCCGCGGAATCCGGGCCCCTCAAGCACGCGGTCACTTCGGCTTTAACCGCATGGACGGGCCGCCTGCAAGAAAAGCGGGGACCCGATTGCCGGCTGCCGCTGCAACTCTGGGACGCACTGGCGTATCTGAGCAGCAAGCTGTACGGTCTCGCGGGCCGCCGCGTCATTCTGGCGATGACCGATGGATCCGACACCGGCAGCACTCATACCTGGAACGAGCTGACGAAATTCGCCCAGGCCACGGGTGTAGCTATCTTCGGTCTCTCGGATGGCGCCAGCCTTTCCGAACAACTGCTCGATCGAAAGCAACGCTCCGAAAACTTTTTCAATTCAGTCTGCGAATTAAGTGGCGGGATGGTCTTCTTTTCCGGCGAGACCCATGTTGCCAAGACTCTCAAAAGGTTCACCGCCATGCTGCGGGAACGTTACATCGTTGAGTTCCCCCGTCCGTTGAACGGCACTGCCGGCCCACACAGGCTTCAGGTCACAATCGAGGGAAGCCAGAACTTCATCCGGTCTACAGGCATCTCGTTCCCCCCCGCCGATCCCGCTCTGCTCGCCGATCCCAACACCATTCCTCAGGATCCATCGCGCGCTCCAGTCCAGGGCTCGCGGCGCATCCTGGCCGATCCACACTGAGCAGAGATGTCTCAGTCTTCGGCACCGATCCTGTCGACCCTCTACTTCGGCCCGATCGGATCCCCGACCTTCACCATCTCCGACCGCACATGCGTCTTCTCGAAACTCCCGTTCTGCGCATTGATAAGGATCTGCCGGCTGAAGAAGAACAGCACATGCAGCTTGAACTCCGTCCCCAGGCTCACCGGAAACCACACCCCATCCGGCTGCGGCGCATACACAATCGTGAACCCCAGCCCCGGAACATTCGTCCCCAGAAGCGTCCGCACCGCCATCGGAACCCTGCGCGCCATCGCCGTGCTCACCACCACCGGCTGGTATGCTGTCGCGTCGATGTAAGCGTCGCCCTTCCACCCAAACTCGCTCTTGTCCTTCGGCCGGAACTCGATGTGGAACACATCCCGGCCGTTCATCCGCTCCCGCCCCACCAGATGGAACAGGTACTCGCCCTGACCCGCCGTGGTCAGAGGAAAGAGCCGTTGGTTGATGCCGTCCTTTGACTTCTCGTCAGTCAGGCTCGACCGCATGCTCTCGACCAGATCGCGGTCCGTATCCTCCTCTCCAAGCACCACCGAAACCGACTCATGATCGTTCTCTACCTTGCTCCCGCCATCGTGCTTCGCCCCGGGCAGCGCAGTGTAGGGCACGTACCTCTTTTTCACCAGCAGCCGCCCCTCCAGCTTCAACAGATCCGCATGCGATCCGCTCGCCGTCGGCGTTATCCGCGAGTCCGTCACCTCCTCGCACATCACCGTCTGTCCCTTGCGCGAGATCACCCGCGCATGCTGCACATAGACGTAGTGCACCCGCTCCGCCTCCGCCCGATCCTGGTTACCGGCCACCCGCGCCATAATCGCATCTGCCGTCGGCATCGCACCGGCGCCTGCATCCGCCTGCTGAGCAAACCCACGCGCCCCAGCCGCCATCGTGACACCGAGCAAAAAAACCCTTGAGAGACTCATCCCCACAGATACGTACAGGGCTCGGAAGACGTTCCACCTCCTCACATCTACTGTCCGCGAACTCGCAACCAAGGTGCTGACCACCAATCGCCTACCAACCCTCTTTGCGACTTCTGCCCTGGTCTGCTCTCTATCGTCCTGTTCTCTATCGTCCTGTTCTCTATCCCTTGCGCGACTTCTTGCGGTCGTCCTGATACTGGAAGACCTGCTCCAGCGGCACTCCAAAGACATTGGCGATGCGAAACGCTGTCTCGAGCGAGGGCGAGTATTTGTCGCCCTCGATAGCGATCACGGTCTGCCGCGTAAGATCGATCCGGTCGGCGAGTTGCTGCTGCGTCATCTCGCGCGCAGCGCGGAGGTCGCGGACGGTGTTGCGGATGCCGCCCACTAGATCGACCCCCGGTAGGCGGAGAGTTGCGTGACGATCTTGACGAGCTCGGAGATCACGACCATCCCCAGGAACACCCTCAGGAAGTGCAGCCCCATGTGATTTGGATTGATAAGGCCCTTCACGGCGTGGACCCACAGCATGCCCATGCCGACCAGGATCATACCCACCAGAGCGAAGTAGGCGTTGCGATAGCCGAGCCCTGCGACCTGCCGGTCACGCTCGTCCGTGATGCGGTTGCGCGAGGAGATGGCAATGATCGATTGCAGAAGGATCTGCGCCACGATCAGCAGCAGAATCGTTCCGACAATGTGCGTAAGCGTGGTGGGATGGTGCATCACATAGACGACGTACGGGATGTAGACGAGCAGGTCTGCGGCGAGTGTCCCGTAAAGCAACTTTTCCTGGTACGAGAGCGTGGACATCGGGCGGGCTCCATGTAAAAAATAATTGACATGGACAAGTTAGAGGCTTTGCGGGGGTATGTCAAATATCTCTGACATGCACCGACGCAACGAGTGTCTCCGAAATGCCATTTTCAGCGATCCAGATCCTCTCGACCTCTCGCCTGGTCATTACTCCACGCACTATACGAGCAATCAGCACGATTCGATGGCATAGCGGCTAAACTCCCGCAGATCTGCCGTGACCGGCAAGTTTGTGCGCAATGGCTGCTCGTTCGACACACCGGATGCTCAGCTCCCATACGCGGTAGTGGGGCGACTCACTCCTCTCTGAACGCACCACCGCCGCACGCCCTCACCCTAGAAACACCGGGCCGAATATGCCGCTCGAATAGCCGCCGTCGTGACACCGAGCAAAACAATTCGTGAGAGCCTCATCCCCGCAGATACGCCCAGATGCGCGCAGCGAGGCGAAGACGTTCCACCTCCTCGAAATCACCTCCTTCGTTTCGAGTTCGCGGCGCCAGTATCTTTCTCGACGGCCCTTCGTTGATGTCGGCAGCCAAATCGAACGCACCATGGCACGATCCGCCTCCCGTTCACGCCTTCCTTAGTAGCAGCAAGCAACACCCGTTCACGCCGTGGAGAGAGTTCGGGCCTCGCTCCGATCCGCCATGGCGCTAACAACTCACTCACCTCGACTCAAAGGAGCCACACCATGTCGAATCATTCCGATCAAGCAGCAGGCAAGAGCGGGCAAAAGCTGTCCGCGGGAATCATCGCGTCACCCGTCGAAGAGACCCTCGCCGCGTCTGAGTGGCAGGCCGAAGACTTTCTCGCCGCCGAACCGTATCCCCTTCCCGAAGTAACGGAGAAAATGGTCCAGGACTTCCTCGCATCTCTCGCCGATACCGCCGCTCAAGGTGGAAGCACCTCCCCCGGTGGCGCGCCCGCATCTGCCGACGGCCAGCAAAACGATCAGCCCACAGCCGGGCACAGCTACCCTCCACCCTTCAACCAGCACGAGGTCCTCACGCCCTACACCACCTACCCCTACTCCGCCATCGGCAAAATCTTCTTCAAGCAGAACGGCGGCAACTGGGTTGCATCGGCGGCGTCCATCGGAGGCAACGCCATCTGGACCGCCGGCCATTGCGTGCACGCCGGCAACAATCTACCCAGCGGTTGGTCGACCAACATGGTCTTTGTGCCTGCCTATAAGGACGGCGCGGCACCCTTCGGCCAGTTCACCGTTCGCCAGCTCTTCACCCGCATCGGCTGGTATCAGCACGGCAACCCCGGTGGCTTCTTCGAGGACATGGCAGCCGGTATCTGCAACCCGCTTAATAACAGAACCCTCAGCCAGACCGTCGGCTGGCTCGGATTCGCTTGGAACTTCAACCGCAATCAGGTCTGGACGTCACTCGGATACCCGGCAGGGCCACCCTTTACCGGCAACCGGATGTTCCAGGATACGGCTGCCTATGCCAACGACGGTTCCGTCCCCGGATCGCCCGCGACCATCGGCATCGGCTGCAGCATGACTCCTGGTTGCAGCGGCGGTCCGTGGGTGTTAGGCTTCGGCTCGACCAATTATGTCAACGGTCTCAACAGCTACCGCCCCAACAGCCAGCCGCTCGAAATCTACAGCCCATACTTCGGCGACAACGCCCACTCGCTCAAAGTTACGGTCGTCGGGTCGTAAGTCGGAAGTGTCCCATGCCTGAGCAACCAGAAAATCGCAAGACCGATGAAGGCGGAACGATGCGCTCTCCTGATGGGGGCGCATCTCCGCATCCTTGGACAAAGGAACAGATACAGGAGGCTGTCCCCCTCCCTCTACCCACCGTCCCCGGTGGTCCCCAACACGGAGCGCCCGCGGTCCCCGGCCGTGCGGTTCCGTTCGCCGGTCAAGGCCAGACTGCCCCAGCAGGCCGGCCCGATAGCGATGATTCCTCAGCCTGAACCCAATGCCTGCGTCTCTCCGGCGAAATCGCTCCGGCCTTTGCCGGAATGAGCCCCGCAGATAAGAGTTAACCCCTCGCCCCTACATCCGCTCGCTCTCCAAGGGTCACGCCTCACCCCAGAAACACCGGCCGGATATGCCGCTCAAACAGATTCGCCGTCACATTCCGCGCCACCACCGCCTCATTCGCCTCCAACGCCCGCAGGTACCGCTCCCCCATCTTCGCCGCCACCTTGAACCCCACATGCAGCAGCTGCCGAAAGCTCTGGTTGTACGCCGCATTCCCGCGATCATGCCGCAGCGCCGACGTGTACTGCTCCCCCGTCCATCCGTCGACATCCCCCGGCAGAGGCAGCTGCGCTCGATCGATATCGATCACCGCCGCATACGGCCCCATCAGCTCGTCCAAATGCGCATACGCCTCCCGGTAGACCTCCTTCGCAATGGCAAGCCCTGAGTCCGCCGCCGAACCCCCCGCCTCCGCCAGCCCGATCAACTCCTCCAGCCACGTCGTCCCCGCCGTCTTCAAATGCACCCCCGCGCCCGACCTCGTCACCGCCTCATGGATCGCCTGGTAGATCGAAAATTTGTCCGACCCCGAGTGCACGCTCAGCTTCAAATTCTCCGGCAGCCCATATCGATCAACCGCGAACGCGATCGCCGCCACATCCTCGCGGAACTCCTTCGCGAACTGCGCAACGTCCCCTACGTAATCCACGCCCTTGTTGAACCGCCCCGTAAACTTCGGAGCAATCGTCTGGATCGGAATGCCCTCATCCGCAATCGCCGCCAGAATAATTAGCAGCTCCACCGGCGTCTGCGGCGAGTCGGTCTCGTCCATCGACACCTCCGCCACAAATCGACCCACACCCTTGTTCTCCGCGATCGCCCGATAGATCAGCCCCGCCGTCTCGACCGCCGTCAAAAACTTGTTCGCCACCCGCTTCACAAACTCCGCGTCTGTCCGAAATGGCTCCGCAATCGACGGGATCCGAACCTCCCCCACCAGCTCCGGGTGCCGCCTGGCAAACGCATCCACATCGCTCGCGGTCGCCGGCCTCCCAATCTCCTCCGCAACGTCGATGGTGAAGAAGTCGCACGGCTCTAGAAACCGTGCCATGGTCTTCAAACCGATATGGTCCGCATCCACAAAGTTCGGCCCCGTCCATCCCATCTCCTTCACCGCCCTGTCCGCCGCCGCCCTCGTCGCACCCGGCTCCGACCCGATAATCACGTGCTCCCGGTTCGACTTGTTCCACACCGGCGCCACCTCCACCCCTGCCTCACCCGCCATCATGCAGGCCCGCAGCTGCGCCTTCGCCTGATGCGCAAACCGATCCCCCACACCTACCGAAAACCTCGGAAGCCTCAACCCTTCATTCATGCCTGCACCTCTCCCTCCAGCATAGAGCCACACCTTCGATCCGGTCTCTCGACTCGCCACACCTAACCGCGCCGAAGGAGCAACTCGCAACTCATGCCACACCCACACAGCTCATTGCTCATTGCTCCCGAGCAAAACCCTCCCTAACGTAGCCATGCGGCCTGCCCGAACACCCTCGCTAAAAAGATGCCGGATCCTCCAACCTTAACGCTCCGGCCCTCGCCCCTCCACTCCCGGCCCGTCGTTCGTCCACTCCGGGATCGCCTGCCCAAAGACCAGCAGGTTCCCATCCGGAGCCTGCACCATAAACTCCCGCTGCCCATACGCCTGGTCCACCGGCCCATGCACCCGTACGCCAGCAGCCTCGAGCTTCGGTCTCAACTCCGCCACCACCGCGCTCACATCCTCCACATCGATGTAATACATAAACCGCCGATTTCCCGCCGGCGCCTCCTCCCCCGGAGACTCGGAGGCCTTCATGATGCGCACCCCCGCCACCTCCCTCTGCACATACGCGTAAGTCGGCCCATGAATCCACACTCTGAACCCCAGCAGATCGCGAAAGAACGCTACCGCCCCATCCACATCCGCAACATGCAGGAAAGGCGTGATCCGGATAAAGTTCACCACAGCACCTCCTCACCCCGTCGTGCCCGAACCATCCACTCCCATATCAGTTCCGGAACCGCCCCTCATAGGCCCACAATCCCAACCCCGGGTTCGACACGTAAAAAATCTCCTCCCCATCCACCACGTTCCATCCGTCCTTCAGCGACTCCGGCCGATACCGCGCCATCGCCTCGGCCAGATCCCCATACTCATACCCCGCACCCTCAATCTCCGCCCGCGTCATCTGCCCCGGGCAGTACCGTATCCGGAATCGTCCCTCGCTCGATCCGTGGATCAGGTGCGCCGCCGCACTCAGATTCGCCGCCAGCTCCGGGTCCGTACGCACCGCCTCCATCGTCCTCGGCGTTCCAAAGTACCCATGCCGGCGGATTAGCCCATCAATCGTAGCGTCCTCCCCAAACTCACGAACACCCGGTGCTAAAACCACCAGCTCACCACCATCCGCCATCGCCATCCGCGTCCGGTAGATGCTCTTGTTCCCCAGCCAGGTGCTTCGAAACTCATGAGGATCAAGCAAAACCACCGCTTTCTTAATCTCTCGATCCATCTTCTGGAAGTTGCACATGAGGCTTAGAGCCGCAGCTCGTTCAAAACACTCAGCATCATCCCCGACAAATAGCCCCCGCGTCACCAGTCTTCCCCCTGGATCCTTTGCAATCACAGTAAGACAATAGACAATTTGCGGTAAGTCGTGGCTAAAGTGACTACTTGCGTAATCCAGCACCCTCCGCACCGGAGTGTCCGCCCGCCCCATCATCCGCTCCATCCCATAGACCGCCCCCAGGAAATGTGACCGGTGTATCCCCATCACCCCACCCGTTCCAATCAGAATGTTCTTGTTTCCATTGGCCATCCCAACTACTTCATGCGGAACGACTTGTCCTATCGACAGGATTAGGTCATGCCCCCCATCCCGCAGCAGTTTATTAACCTGCGCCGGCCACGAGTAGTCGAGCTTCCCTTCGCTCACCTCCCGCACAAACTCCCCCGGCACCTCTCCCAAAGTCACCACATCCCGACGCCAGTCATGCACCCGGAAAAGCGTTCTTGGAGTTTTTCCGAACATGGCCCCTATCTCGCTGTCCGACATAGGCTTGTGCGTCCCCAGCGCGGGCAGAATGTCGACTAGGTTGTCGCCGTAAAACTCCCAAATCATCTCCGTGAGCAAGCCCGCCTTCGAGTGCATCCGCGTGAGATCCGGAGGCACCGCCAGCACCCTCCGCCGCCGCCCCAGCTTCTCCAGAGCCCCAAAGAGATAAGCCTTCACCTCGTCAACAGACATCTCCGTCGATACCGACCCACTCGCGAAGAACAGACTCATAGACCAGCATCATAAGCCACCTATTGCCCTCTAATCTCGCAGTACCACTATCCCACGAGCTACCACTGTCCCAGGAGCACCCACTTTCCCAGGAGCACCCATGACCGAGCAGCACCTCCGCATTCCCATGCCCGACGGCGAAGCCGACGCCATTCTCTTCAAACCCGACCATCCATCCGGCGCACCACTCCCTGGCGTTATCGATCTCCCCGATGTCGGCGGCATTCGCGACGCGAGTATGCAGATGTCACGCCGCCTCGCCGGCGAGGGCTACGTTGTCCTTCTCCCTAATCCCTTCTACCGCGTCAGCGCGCCACCCGTATTCAACTTCCCTATGAACTTCGCGGAGCCCCGCACCCGACAGCGCTCGCTGAACTCATCAAGCCGCTGACTCCCGATGCCATTCACGCCGACGCCCGAGCCTATGTCGCCGCTCTTGATCAGAACGGCGTAGCGCCAGGCCCCATCGCCGTCCTCGGACACTGCTTCACGGGTGCGTTGGCGCTTCGCACGGCCGCCGCCCTCCCAGACCGCGTCGCCGCCGTTGCCTCCTTCCACGGTGGCGGACTCTTCAAAGCTGGCGACCCGATCAGTCCCCACACCGAACTCCCGCAGGTCAAAGCAGCCCTCTACTTCGGTCACGCCAAGGAAGATGACAGCATGAATGCCGAAGCCATTCAGCACCTGGAGCAGGCTCTTCAAGAGTGGGGCGGCAACTACAAAAGCACAACCTTCGACGCCCACCACGGCTGGACCGTCCCCGATAGCGCAGCCTACAACGAGCCCGAAGCCGAAAAGGCCTACAGCCGGCTCAAAGAACTTCTCGCCTCCACCCTTCGAAGGTAGAGCGCGTCACAGAGCAAGCGGAGACGGACGAATCGCCATCGTCGCTTTCTTTCCAAGTTTTGCTAAGTCGCCATCTACCCCGCCCCAAGTCCAGGAAGCTGGCAGCCCCGACAACTCTAATCCGCCTGCGCCAGCGAGAACTGGTGCCGCACGTCCGACCCGCGAACCCAGAAGATCACGTCCTCAGCAATATTGGTGGCATGGTCCGCGGCGCGCTCAAGGTTCCTCGCAATGATAATCGCGCTCAGCGCCTGGCTGCTCACCACCGGATGCTGCTGCATCGTCTCCACCAGCTCCTGCTGCACCGACCGGTTCATCTCGTCGATCTCATCGTCCATCGCCAGCACGCCCTCCGCCATCTTCGCATCGGCCTCCAGCAGAGCCTGGATCGCCCGCCGAATCATCACCCTGACCTTCTCCCCCATGTCAGGAATGTCGATCGGCAACGAGATCTGCGGAAGATCATGCATCGCCTCGGCACGCTCCGCGATGTTCGTCGCCTGATCGCCAATGCGCTCAAGATCGCCATTGATCTTGATCACTGAAAGGATGAATCTTAGGTCGATCGCCATCGGCTGTTCCTTCGCCAGCAGATCGTAAGCCATCTCATCCACGTCCCTCTCGGCCGCATTGATCGCGGCCTCTACCTCGTGCACATGCGAGCACAAACCCATGTCGCCGGTGAGATAGGCCTCAAGCGAAAACTCCAGTGACTGCTGCGCTAGGGCAGCCATCGCAAGCAATTTGTCCTTCAACGCAACCAGCTGCTGCTGGAAATTGATTCGAGGCATCGGGGTGCGAGGTTCCTCTCAAAATCAGTTCTTTCATTCTCAATCACGGAGTGCTACGAAGCGATGAAATTCTCAAAGTCGTGTCACCAGCCTCCCCGTACCTGATCCTAAGATAAGCGTCTCGCTCCCTCGGATCCAGTCGCCGCTCCACTCTCCACGCCACTACTAAGGGTAGATCAGGTACCCCGCTCGCCGCGCTTCAAAGGCGCGGAGCCCCGCCTGCCAACCCTTCGCAATCACCCTCGGATCATCGCCCCGCTCGATCTCCGCCATGGTCGCCGCATTCGCGATCAGCCGCGATGCCTTCCTCCACTCAAACTGCTCCGAATACCTCTTCCGCAGCACCGCAATCAACTCCAATCCCATCTCCGGCGAGTCCAGCGCCAACCGATCCGTCACCACCACCCGCACCCCTTCCACCGCCTGCCCATGAAACGGATACCGATTCCCATCTTCTGCCACCTCCATGCGCGCTGCCTCAAACCGCGCGCCTGGGATCGCCCGTGCGTTCAACTCCGCCGCAACCTCCGCCCCTTTCATCCAGGAAGCCCCAAACACCTCGAACGGCGTCGCCGTCCCCCTCCCCACGGACATCCCCGTCCCTTCAAGAAGCGCAACTCCCGGATACGCGACCGCCGCCGTCACCGATCGTAGATTTGGGCTCGGATTCACCCACGGCACCCCCGTCTCATCGATGTACTCCAGCCTCCGCCAACCCTCCATCGGCACCGCTGAAACCATAGCCCCCAACCCTCTTTCGCCATCGTCATAGCGCGCCAGCTCCGCCATCGTCATTCCGTGCCGCACCGGCATCGGCATGTAATCCGTGTAGCTCTCCGCCCCCTCATCCGACATCGGCCCCTGCACCGCCACGCCCCCAATCAACGCCGGCCGGTCCAGCACGATCAACTCGATCCCAGCTTTCGCAGCCGCCTCAACGAAGTACCCCAGCACGGCTTCATACGTATAGAAACGCACTCCCGCATCCTGCAGGTCCACCACGACCGCGTCCAGCTTTCTCAAATCCTCAAGCTTCGGGCGCTTGTCCGCATCCTTCGGACCGTACAGCGAGATCACCGGCAGCCCCGTCGCCGCATCCACCGAACTCGCAATATCTGTCGAGTCCTTCGCCCCCGCGATCCCATGCTCCGGCGAAAACAGCACCTTCAACTCCACTCCCGGCAGCGCCGCTCCCGCATCCTTGGCAAGGACATCGATCGTCCGCCGACCCGTGGCATCGAGCCCCGTCTGATTCGTCAGAAGACCCATCCGCAATCGACCGCCATGCCGCTCTGCCGCCTCTCGCAAAGCCGCAAACTGCGTCGCCTCGAGAACGTCAACGCCCGTCCGCACACGCGCAACTCCGGCAGCCCCCACCGATCCATGGGGACCCTCATACAACTTCAAGGCATGCCCCACGGCCGTCGCTACCGCGCCCCGCAACGCCGAGATCGGCGGCCGTCCCCGCGGATGAACCGCATTCGCCAGCAGCACCACATACGTGTCGCTCCCCGGATCCATCCACAGGCTCGTTCCCGTAAATCCCGTATGCCCAAAGCTCCCCACCGGAAACACCTCGCCACGCGGTCGCGAGAACGACGAATCGATATCCCACCCCAGCCCCCTCACCTGGTGCCCCGCCCGGCTCGGATACGCAATCGCTGCCCCCGCCACCGGCTGCGCAAGATCCGTCGGCAGATGCCCCGGCTGCTCTGGCGTTGTCATCAACTCCACCGTCCCCTGCTTCAAGGGAAACGCACTTGGCCTTCCCGCCAGCCGATCCAGTAACGCCTGCGCAAACAGACTCACATCATGCGCCGTGGAGAACACCCCCGCCTGCCCGGCTACCCCACCCATGCGCCGCGTGGATGGATCATGCACCGTCCCTCGCAGCAGCTTGGCCTCCTCCGGCCCAACCATCGGCTTGTCATCGTTATAAGCCGTAGGCGCGATCCGCCCCACCCACTCGGCCGGCGGAAGATACCGAGTCTCCGTCATTCCCAGCGGCTCAAAGACATGTCGCTGCGCGTACTCTTCCAGTCGCTCTCCACTGATCCGCTCCACCAGCACTCCCAGAGTGATGAAGTTGATATCGGAATACTTGAAGGCCGTCCCCGGCGCCGTCTCCAGCCCCGACTCCATCGCCCTCCGGACCCCCTCCGCCTTACCACTCCAGGCGTCCGTCAGCTTCACATCCGCCGGCAGCCCGGAGGTGTGCGTCAGCAGTTCCCGCACCGTCACCCCCGACTTCCCATTCACCCCAAACTCCGGCAGATACTTCGCCACCGCCTCATCCAGCCCCACCTTTCCCTGCTCATACATCTGCATCACCGCCGTCGTTGTCGCCAGGCACTTCGTCAGCGACGCCATGTCGAAGATCGTGTCCGTCGTCATCGCCTCCGCAGCCGGCTCAACCGCACGTTCCCCATAGGCCCGCTGGTACACCACGCCGCCTGCATGCCCCACCACCAGCACCGCTCCCGGCAGCTTCCCGGCGGCGATCCCGTCCTCAATCACGTGGTCCACTGCGCTGAAGTCGGCCATCTGGGAGGCCGCTTTGGCTGTCCCGCTCCCCACGCTCCCAACCTGTGCCACGCCAGACCCAGGCACGCCGAGCAGCGCCATCCCGAGAACCATCGCGGCCGCAATGCGGCCCGGCCGTCCAACAGCTAGACTCGCGAGACTTCCCACCGCAAACGTCACCGAACTCCCAATCAGCACATACCACGTGAAAGCCACATGCGGAATCGTAACCACTCCAAGCACAATCGGCGCCGGATGCTGCCACAGCAGCACATTGAGGCCGAACCCCACCACCATCCCCATCGTCGCCCCCGCCTGCGTTGCCCTCGCATTCACCGTTCCCAGCAAAAACACCCCCAGCAGAGCCCCATACGCCACACTCGCAATCGACAGCCCGATCTCGACCACATGTCCCTTCCCGCCCACACCCACCGAATACACCGCAATCCCAAACAGCACCACCCCCCAGAACACCGTCGATCCCCGCGACACCAGGCCACGCTCCCGCTCCCCTGCCTCTGGCCTCCAGTGCATCCAGAAATCCACCACCGTCGTCGAAGACAGTGAATTCAAGGCCGCGCTCAAATTTGACATCGCCGCCGCCAGAATCGCCGCCACCAGCAGCCCCGCCACGCCCCGCGGCATCTGCTGCACAATAAACGTCGGAAAGATCCGGTCTCCACTCGCAAAGGCCTGCGGATGCTGCCCATAGAACACAAACAGTCCCACCCCGATCAGCAGAAACAGCGTGAACTGCACAAAGATCACCACGCCCGAACTCAGCAGCGCCATCCGGCTCTCCGCCAGGTTCCTCGCCGCCAGCATCCGCTGCACCATCAACTGATCCGTCCCATGCGACGCCATTGTCAGAAAGGTCCCGCCCAGAACCCCCGCCCAGAAGGTGTAGTTTGCAGTTACATTTACGGCAAAGCTAAAAAGGTGGAACTTACCCGCCGCTGATCCCACCGCGTGAATCGCCCCCCACCCGCCCGCAACATGCGTCCCCAGCGTCGCCATCGCCACCACCGTCCCGCCAACGTAAATCGCCATCTGCACCACATCCGTCCACACCACCGCCGCCATCCCACCCTCAAACGTATACAGCAGGGTGAGCGCCGAGATGATCCCGATCGATAGCACGTCCCCCGTCCCGATCGCGATGCCCACCACGATCGACACCGCAAACACCCGCACCCCCTCCGCCGCCGCCCTCGTCAGCAGAAACAGCCCCGCCGTCACCTTGTGCAGCGTGCTCCCAAACCTCCGGTCAATCAGCTGATACGCCGTCAGCATCTCGCCTTGAAAATACTTCGGCAGAAACAGCAGCGCCACGACGACGCGCCCGATCATGTACCCAAACACCACCTGCAAAAATCCAAGGTCCCCCGCATACGCCACGCCCGGAATCGAAATAATCGTCAGCGTCGACGTCTCAGCGCTCACAATCGACAGACCGATCGCCCACCACGGAATCGTTCGCCCCGCCAGAAAATACCCCCGCAGCGACCGGTCCTTCGCTCCGCGAAACCGCAGCCCAAACAACGTAATCCCCACCAGGTACGCCGCCACCACCAGCAGGTCGACCGCACCCAGCCGCGGCGTCAACCCACCCGTCACCGATCCGCCCCGGCCACAGCTTCGCCGCGCAGATACGTCGCTACCAGCCGCCCTTCCCCATCGAATCGGTTAAGATCAGCCGCATCCCCCACCCGCATCTCGCCGATCCCCTCCATCCCCAGCATCCGCGCCGGATTCGCCGACCCCATCCGCACTGCCGTTGCCAGCCTCATCCCCGTTTGCGCCTGTGCGTTAGCCACCGCCCGATCCATCGTCAACACCGACCCCGCCAACACACCCGCCGCCGTCGTGCACACCCCATCCGCCACATGCACCCCAACCCCACCCAGAACATACTCGCCATCCGGCATCCCCGCCGCCGCCATGCTGTCCGTCACCAGCACCCCGCGCTCGTCCCCTTTGGCCTTCCACCACAACCGCACCATCTCCGGCGCGACATGCACGCCATCGCAGATCAGCTCCGCATACAGCGCGTCCTCATCCAGCACCACGCCCAAAATCCCCGGCTCCCGATGATCCAGCGGCCGCATCGCGTTGAACGTGTGCGTCGCGCTCCTTGCTCCCTCCGCAACCGCCGCCCGCGCCTCCGCAGCCTTCGCATTCGAGTGCCCGATTGACACCCGCACCCCCACCTCCACCGCCCGCCGAATCACCTCGGTCGCGCCCTCCACCTCCGGGGCAATCGTCATCAGCCGGATCGTCCCCCGCGACGCCTCCCACATGCGGTCGAATACCCCCACCGTCGGCGGCAGGATCCACTCCGCCGGGTGCATTCCCTTCTTTGCATGCGAGACAAACGGTCCTTCGATATGGATCCCCACCGGCGTCGCCTCTCCCCGTCGATATCCCTTCTCGATCGCCCCCGCCAGCCCCTCCAGCGACCGCAGCGTCGCGTCCATCGGAGCCGTCAACGTCGTCGCCAGATAACTCCCAACACCACGCCCCGCATAGAACCGCCCGATCGCCGCCATCCCCTCCGGCTCCGCATCCATCAAATCGTGTCCCGCCGCGCCGTGCGTGTGCACATCGAAGAACGCCGACGTCAGCGTCTCCTCGCTCCGCACCGTCGTGTCGCTAAAGATCTCCGCAATCCGCCCCTCCCCATCCACCCGCATGACCGGATACTCGATCACCCCAACGCCCGTCACCAGCCGCCGCGCCGTCAGTGTCCCGCCATCCGTTCTTAGCGCTCTCAGGGTCCCCATCACCGCACCCCCACGCTCGGCGGCATCGGAATCCCCACCTCGCTCGCCGCCGGCAGCGTGTGCGCATCGCCCCACTGCCGCTGCGCCGCCCGCACCTTGTCCGACCGCCCCAGCCACATCCCGATCGTATAGTCGTAGTGCTCCAGCACCGGCCGCAGAGCATACGGCCGGTTCGACCGCAGCCACGCCTGCTCGTACAGATCCCGTATCAGTGAATACGCATCCTTGATGTCGGCGATCCGGCCATTCACCCCGTTGATATCCCCCAGCTCCCGCGACACCTCCATCCGCTTCACCCGGTCCGTCGCCCCCTGCCCCGCATACGCCCTCTGGTACGCCTGCTCCATCTCCTCCGCCAGCTGAAACTTCAGCCCGATAAAGTCCATCCGCCGCGCCCCCAGCTCCATCGCGTCGATCGCATCCGTCTCCCGCAGGCTCGTTGGGTTCGATGGATACGCGTTCGCCGCGTTGTAGACCACCGCGCCCCCGCCGCTCACCGTAAAGCTCGGCGGAGCCGCCGGTGCCGCCGCCCTCGCCTCCGCAATCAACGTCATCGCCCGCTCCGCATGCATGCGCAGATCGTGCGTGTACGGTCGGATCTTGTCCGCGAACACCAGCCCATCCTTCGACCACGGATCAATCCAGAACAGACCATCCGACCCATCGCCCGTCTTCGCCTGATCCCGCAGCAGCGCATGCGCCGCCATCAGCTCCGTCTGCGCCTCATTCAGCTTGCCCGTCGCGTCCCCATGAAACACCTGCGCATAGCTCCCTTCAAACTGCGGGATCGAACTCTCGCCCTTCTGCCACCCCGCCGCCGCCCCAAACAGCACGCCGTACCAGTCGTTGTTCACCAGCCCCTCTCCATCATCATTCCAGATCGTGTTCAGCTCGCCGTTACAACCCAGCCTCTGCCCGTCCCGCACAAACCCCTGGATGTTCGCCATCCCCATCCCGTAGTTCGGATACACCCTCGACCAGTTGTTCACACCCGGCGCCACCCACGTCTCAAACCCCGCGTTCGTAAACGGCGTCAGATACCGGTCGAACCCCTTCGGCTGCGGGTTGTACTCCCACGCCACCGCCACCGTCGCATCCTTGAAGCTCTGCGGCATCGCCTTCACCAGGTCCGGTGAGTTCATCGCGATATCCCCCCAGAACAGCAGCTTCCGGTGCAGCGGCGCCAGAGCCTCGACGATCCTCTGCATGAACTGGAGGTACACCGCCCCCAGCCCCCGCGCATCCACATCCGCCTTGGTCTGCCCCTCCCCCAGGTCCACCGTCTCATCCGCGCCGATATGCAGGAAAGGTCCCGGATAGATTCGCGCCAGCTCCCCAAACCATGACTTGATCAGCTCAATCGACCCCGCCTGTCCCGGCGCCAGAACCGCTCCGTGCGGTGTCTCCGCCAGCCCCTTGTACTGCTCCCACACCAGCGTGTGGTGCAGATGCCCGAACGCCTCCTGCTCCGGAATCACCGTCACATGGAACTGCCGCGCATACTCCACCAGCTCCCTCGCATCCGCCGCGCTCATGCTCCCGTTCGGGGGTGCCGCCAGCGGGTTCGCCCCGTACTGCATCGTGTGCTCGAAGTACGGCGAATACAGATTCACCTTGTAAGCCGCAATCGTCCGCACCATCTTCTTCTGGAAGTTCAGCGTCGGCACCGGACCTCGCGACAGGTCATCGTCCAACCCCCGGTATCGCATCGCCGGCCAATCTTTAACCGTTGCCTCATGCACCATCGCCCGCCCATTCGTCACCTCCACCATCTGCTTGGCCGTCTGCGTCCCATAGAACAATCCCTCCGCTGTCGCTCCAGTCACCACCAGACCGTTCGCTGTCGCCGAGATCATGTACCCCTCCGCGCGCATCGCCTCGTCAAATCCCGTCGGCAGCGCTCCCCCACTCGCCCGCACCAGCTCGATGGCAAACCCATTCGCAGACTTCACCGGAACCCCGCGCTCCTTCAGCGTTGCCTCCAGATCGTCCGCCGCAAACTGGTCCTCCGCCGAACACCCCGCGCACATCACCCGCACACCGCTCAGCAGCGGCACAGTTGCTCCCGCTCTGACCTCTCTAGGCATCGGGATCAGCCTCATCGCCTGCGCCCACGCACTCGCCGTCCCCATCCCCAAAGCCGCCACCGCGACCATAGCAAACCGATAAAAATTCATACACTTACCCTATCGCAACCGATCTTCTCCCTGTGATCTCGAGCATCCACGATGGTTCCCCCCAGGAACTTTCACGACGCATCTTTGCCGCCCAACGGACCAAATTCTTCACCCATTCATACAAATCTGGGACCATAAAAGCAAAGAACTTTGCAGGACGAAGCGCAATCCCTGTGCCCGAACACATGCCCGCCTTGCTCTGTTTCGAAACACTCTGAGAGGTTCCATGACGAAGCAACTGCAAGCGACCCTGGCCGCGATTTTGGTGATGTCGACCATATCGGTTCGGGCGCAGCTGAGCACCACGACCACCACCTCCAAGCCCTCGTCCAACACGACGAAGACCACCGTGGCGACCACGGATCGCTCCGCGCCCAACTCCAGGAAGCGATCCACCACGCGCAAGGCAACCGCGAAGAGAAAGCCGGTCGAAAGCTCCACCGCTCGCGAGATCCGCGAACTCCGCGAACAGATGCTCAACCAGCAGGCCCAGCTCGACGCGCTCAAACAGCAGAACGCCGACAAGGACGCTAAACTCGCCACCGCCGCCTCCGACGCTCAGGCCGCCAACGCCTCCGCCGCCGCTGCCACCGCTCAGGCCCAGAGCCTCCAGACCCTCATCCAGGCCAACTCGAGCTCCGTCCAAACCCTCTCGAGCGATGTCAGCGATCTCAAGGTCGCCAACACCGGCCTCGCCACCACCATCAGCGACACCAAACGCGATCTCAATGAGAAGATCGAGTCGCCCACCACCATCCACTACAAGGGCGTCACCGTCACCCCCGTCGCCTTCTTCGCCCTCGAGTCCGTCTATCGCACCCGGTCCATCAACTCCGGCCTGAACACCCCGTTCAACACCACGCCCTTCCCTGGTTCGAACGAGGGCCACGTCAGTGAATTCAACCTCTCTGGCCGTCAAAGCCGTCTCGGCGGCCTCTTTGAAGGCAACGCCGGCGCATTCAAACTCTCCGGATACATCGAAGCCGATTTCCTCTCCGCCGGCATCACCTCGAACAACAACCAGTCCAACAGCTACACCTTCCGTCAGCGTCAGTTCTGGGGCAAGGCCGAGACCAAGAGCGGATTTGCCGTCACCGGCGGACAGATGTGGTCGCTCGTAACCGAAGATGGTAAGTCGACCGATGCACGCACGGAAAAGCTGCCGAACACCATCGATCCGCAATACATGGTCGGGTACAACTGGGCGCGTCAGCCGTCACTCCGTATTCAACAGAAGTTCGGCAATCCCGTATTCGGTAACGCCGTCACCGTCGCAGTCGCGCTCGAGCAGGCGCAGACACAGTTCTCCGGTCTGAACGCTCCGGCAAACTTCGTCTTCGGCGGCAACGGCACCGGCGGCGGCTTGTATAACTCGACCGCGCAGTACACCAACAACGTCGCTCCCGATGTCATTGCCAAGATGGCGTTCGACGGCAAGCACAGCCACGTCGAGATCGGCGGTCTCGCCCGCTTCTTCCGCGATGAGTACTTCCCGCTCATCGTCAGTCCCACCACCGCCATCACCACCGCCTACTCCTCCAACCTGCAGAAGGACACCAAAGTCGGCGGCGGCGTCTTCGGCACCGCGCGTCTCTCCGCCAGCAAGTTCTTCGACGTAGCCGTCCAGGGCATGGCTGGCGATGGAACCGGCCGCTACGGCTCCTCCCAACTTGGCGATGTCACCGCTCACCCGAACGGCACGCTCGAGCCCATCCACAACTACCATGGCCTGTTCTCGCTTGAGACCCACCCCAACAAGAAGCTGGACGTCTACGCCTACTACGGTGCGGAGTATAACCAGCGCACGGTCTACTTCAACAACGCAGGCACTCTCGTCGGCTACGGTCCCAGCACCGCCAATGACAGCGGCTGCTTCGCCATCACTGCTCCCGCAACGGGCAATAACGGGACCGGCGTAACCGGCTCCCCGGCAACCACCGGCGCCTGCCAGTCTCCCACTCGCGCCATCCAGGAGGGCACGATCGGGTACACCTATCGCATCGTGAACAGCCCCAAGTTCGGCCGCCTCCAGTACCAGTTCACCTACACCTACCTCAACCGCGCCTCCTGGGTCGGTCTCCTCAACCCGACCACCGCCACCACACCGCGCGCCACCAACAACCTGATCTACGGCGGCATGCGCTATTACATCCCATAACCAGGCATCACTGCCACGACCAGGAAGGAGGCGTCCCCACCAGGGCGCCTCCTTTTTTTGCCCGCACTCCCACCTCCGCCCCCCACCCGCATCTTTGCTACCCTTGTCTCCGCCGGCTGACAGATAAATCCGCGCCTTCAGGTGTTCGCCCATGCTGCACGATCTCCGCCTCTTCCCTGCCGATCACGCCACCCGCCACATCGCCTCGCGCCTCTACGATACCGTCCGCGACCTCCCCATCCTCTCCCCTCACGGTCACACCGACCCAGCTTGGTTTGCCGAAAATAAGCCTTTCCCCAATCCCTCGGCCCTCTTCATTCAGCCCGACCACTACATCTTCCGCATGCTCTACTCGCAGGGCATACCGCTCGAAGCTCTCGGCGTCGCCACCGTCGACGGTCCCGCCAACGCCGACCCCGGCGAGGTCTGGCGCGTCTTCGCCCGCAACTACTACCTGTTTCGCGGAACTCCCACCCGCCTCTGGCTCGATCACTCCCTCTCCACCCTCTTCGGTCTCCATGACCGCCTCTCCGAAGACAACTGCCGCGAGTTCTACGACCGCATCGACCGCGCCCTAAAAACTCCAGCCTTCCTTCCCCGGGCCCTCTACGACCGCTTCCGCATCGAGGTCCTCTCCACCACTGACAGCCCGCTCGACTCGCTCGAGCACCACCAGGCCATCCGCAAATCCGGCTGGCACGGCCGCATCCTTCCCACCTTCCGCCCCGACCCCGTCATCGACGCCGAGTACACCGGCTTCCGCGACAATCTCGACCGACTCGGCGAGATCACCGGCGAAGACACCTCCACGTGGAAGGGCTACCTCAGCGCCCTTCGCAGCCGCCGATCCTTCTTCAAAGCCAACGGCGCCACCGCCACCGACCACGGCCACCTCACCGCGCGCACCGCCGACCTCAGCCCGCGGGAGGCCGCCGACCTCTACACCCGCATCTACACTGGGCGCACCGACCCTGGCGATGCAACCCTCTTTCAAGCCCAGATGCTCACCGAGATGGCCACCATGAGCATCGACGACGGCCTCGTCATGCAGATCCACCCCGGCTCCATTCGCAACCACAATCCAGCCGTCTACAAGAAGTTCGGTCGCGACCGCGGCGCCGACATCCCCGCTCCCACCGAGTACGTCCGCGCACTTCAGCCTCTGCTGGAGAAACACGGCAATAACCACCGCCTCACCCTCATCCTCTTCACCCTCGACGAGACCACCTACGCCCGCGAACTCGCCCCCCTTGCCGGACACTACCCCGCGCTCTTCCTCGGCCCACCCTGGTGGTTCCACGACTCGCCCGAAGGCATGATGCGCTTTCGCGAGCAGGCCACCGAGACTGCCGGCTTCTACAACACCGTCGGCTTCAACGACGACACCCGCGCCTTCCTCTCCATTCCAGCCCGCCACGACGTCGCCCGCCGTGTCGACTGCGCCTTCCTCGCCCGTCTCGTCGCCGAGCATCGCCTCGACCAGTCAGAAGCCTTCGAGCTCATCGAAGACCTCACCGTCAATCTGGTTCGCAAAGCCTACAAGCTCTAACCGGAGCACCGCTTCGAGAGGGCATAGTCCGCGGCCGATTAGAAGCGCAGGAGATAGGAGGCCTTGAGGAAGATCTGACGGCCATCATTAAGGTAGTTGGGAGAACGCGGACGGGTGGTGTTGCTCGAGTCGCAGGGACCGGCTAGCAGTCGGTTACAGAGCCCGCGGTCGAGGTTCTGAAGATCATTGTTATAGCCCAGATAAATGGCAGTGCCCGGATGGGGAAGCCAGGTGAGTAGGGCCTGGGTCCCGATCTGCTTTGTGCGAAGGAGCGATACCTGGGCAGGATTGACGAGCAGCGAATCATACTCGACAATCACGCGAGCAGATAGCGCCCGTGTGAATTGGTAGTTGATCTTCGTGCGCAGCGTCTGGTTCTCAAAGGCCAGCGGTTCCTTGCTGCGGGTGCGGTTGCGATCGAGAAGATAGGTGTTGTCGAGCGTCAGGGAGCGAAGTGGTTGAAGGGTGACAAGGGCCTGCAGAAAGTCCTCGTGCAGCAGGGAGGGGACGCCGTCCGCAGGGTTGTAGTTAACGTTTCCTCCGTGGGTGTAGACAACGTTGAAATACATCTGTTCGAGCGGGGCGCTGCGGAAGACCACGCCTCCGAAGTTCTCGGTGAAATTACGGTTACTCCCGAGCAGAGCGTATTGATTGGGAGTGAGGGTGTCCGAGTTCTGGCCGAGCAGGGGAGCAATGGTCGTCTTGTGGGCAAGGGTGAAGAAAGGGTCGACGGTTGAGTAATGGTAGACGCGGTTGCCACCGTGGTCGAAGGCGATCTGGTCGTTGGTCTCGAGACCCCAGCTCTGCAGAATGCTCCGTTTGGGGAACCACTGATAGTTGGTGTGGAGGTTGTCGGAACGAATGTTGGACGTCTGGACATAGCCGGCCTGTGTCACGAACCCGGTACCGAAATCATAGTAGGTATTGTCGAAGTTGAAGGAGTGACCGGAGCGAGTGAGTTCGAGGTTGCTGCCTGGACCGGCCGAGTAGGTCGATGGCGCGGTAGGTCGGTTGAGGGAACGGGTGGAGCTCTCGACAATCTGGCCCTGGGCATTCCAGCGTTCATTGAAACGAGCAGTGAAGTCGAGGCCGCCAACACGGTTGAAGCCACCGGCGAACTCCTCATCGGTGTAAATGGCGCCTAGGGACGAGCCTTTGCCGAAGTCCTGCGAAATGCGGCCTGCGGCGAACAGAGCGCGCGTGCCATGGAGAGGGTCGTTGGCGGCGAAAGCTTCGCCGGGGGCGCGGTCGTCGATCGCGAGCAGGCCAAGGTTGGTGCTGCCGAGTTTTCCCGTCAGCCGGGCACCGAACTCGGGATGGACGATATTGCGGGTGTACAGAAGGCTTATAGGTGTCGCAAAGTAGTTCGCATTCTCGAGAAAGAATGGGCGGAGTTCGGGGAAGAAGACAGGGAAACGCTGGTTGACGGTGAACTGGGGCTGGTCAGACTCGACCTGTGAGAAATCGGGGTTTACGGTGGCGTCCAGAATGACGGAGTCCTTGAGAATCGCCTTCATGTCGCCGCCCGCGGTGCCTGCGAGGCGACGGGAACTGAAAAAGGGATGAAGACGGTCAAGGGTGTTGAGGGTGTGCTGGCTTTGAGTGATGGCGTAAGGATTAATCTGGAAGTTGTGGGATCCGGTGACGCCCTCAATCCCGCGCAGGGTGCTCTCCTGCGTGAGGACGCCGGAAATATTGGCGGCAATGCGGGGCCACCAGTCTGTCTCGCTGTTGCGGGGAAACGATCGCTGGAGCACAACGCCCCAGCCGCCAGGCCCTGGACGAAAGCGGAGGCTGCGATAAGGAATGGATATCAGTGCGATCCACCCTGTCGAGGTAAGGTGGGCGTCCGAGTCCCAGACCTGATCGAAGCTGTAGTCAGGGTTATTATTCTCCGTCCAGGCCGCGTCCGCCTGGACACCCGACGCATTCACCGTGAACAGGATGCCGCGTCGGTGATCCTGAAACGGATCGAGGAGCACGGAAACAGTGTCGTCCTTGAAAATGTTCTCGCGGCGGGCTAGATGGGTACGGATGCTCTCTGGATGGTGGTCGCGGCAGACAAAGACAAAGCTAAGCGCGGCGCCGGTGCGCGCGATGTAGACGTCGGTCTGCTCAGTCGCGGGCTTGCCGTCTTCAGGATTGCTCTGGGTGAAGCTGCGAAGGTGAGTCAGCTGGGCGAGGAGGCCCGGGCTGGGTTCCATGGTGTCGCCGGCCAACACAAAATCACTCAGGCGCAACGGTCTGGCAATGGGGGGAACCTTGTTGTCCAGAAGGGGCTGAGCCGCAGGAGGTTCGGCCGGGTGTGCGGTAGGCTTGCTGGTCTGGGCTAAGCACACCAGGCAGGAAAGGGTAACCAAACCTGCGAGCAACCGGTGGAACTCGCGCCGCACCCTTCGGACAAACTTGTATCCTGTTCCTCGCACAGCCCGCAACGCTTCCCCGAATTTACTTTAGATCACTACGCCTGGTAATTCTAAAGCAATGCTCAAGCGAGAGATCTGCTGCATCTCAGAGTCGATCATTAACGGGCAGCGCCCTGGTAAGGGTCATAGCCTGGCTGACGATCTTGCCTGAAAACTCCTCAATCGGATAGGAGGGCAAGCTTCGTTCGAAGGTGCTGCAACTGTCGTTCCTGCGATCCGCTCCATGCTGGATTCCAGGAAGGTTGAGCCTTCAAGTGCTCCAGCCACCGTTCTATTCCGTTGATGTTCGAACTCAGTTGTTCACGTACCGTCATCTTCATACGGCTACTACAGTGGATATCCACGCGAGAGAACATCCCCCCTTGGTTGTATCTGTAACTGGTATCCGCGGAACGGATGCTGTGATCCGCTCGCGCAAGCAGTCAACCTCGCAGACTCTCGTACGTCGAGCAGCAATCCAGCCATTCCCGCCCGCCATCATTCGGCGCTGCCCCTTCATCGCCCCGCGCACCTCGTCCGGACACAATCTGGAGTATCGTGGTCTTCCATGCGCCTGACCAGCCCTATCCTCGCCGCCGCAATCCTCCTCACCGCTCTGCCGGCCCTCTCGCAGCTCCCTAACACCCTCACCTCCCAGGAGAAAGCTGAGGGCTGGCGCCTCCTCTTCGACGGAAAAACAACCTCCGGCTGGCACAGCACTCACGGCCCCGACTTCCCCGCTTCCGGATGGGAGGTCAAAGACGGCCTCCTCTCCGTGACTGAGCATGGGGGCGAGGAAGGTGGCAACGCCGGCGACATCCTCACCAACCGTAAGTACGCCGACTTTGAACTGTCCGTTGACTTCCGCATCACTCCCGGCGCCAACTCCGGCATCAAGTACTTCGTCGATCCCGCCTTCACTCCTGGCCACGACGGCCACGGCTCCAACGTCGGCTTCGAGTACCAGATCCTGGACGACGCCCTCCACCCAGACGCAAAGAAAGGCCGCGACGGCAACCGCACCGTAGCTTCCCTCTACGACATGATCCCCGCAGCAAAATCGAAGCCCATCAAACCCGTGGGCCAGTGGAACACCGCCCGCATCGTCGTTCGCGGAACCCACGGCGAGCACTGGCTCAACGGCGTCAGGGTCGTCGAATACAACCGGTCTACCCCCGAGTTCCGCGCGATCGTTGCCGCCAGCAAATTCCACGTCTACCCTCGCTTCGGCGAAGAAAACGACGGCTATCTCCTCCTCCAGGACCACGGATTTCCCGTCTCCTTCCGCAACATCAAGGTCCGCGAGTTTCCACCCCCATCACCTCGATAGCGAGAACAAGGCTCCAGGCATCTCTGACTTGGGCCTCGGTCCTGGCAACAGCCGCACCTGCTTCTCTATCGAGCCGTCGACACCAGAAAAATGCATCGCCTCTTACCTGAAACCTGCCCGCAATTTCTTCACCTCACACCCGCGGAGCTTGACGTGAACCCATCCCAAACGTAGCCTTTTCCTATGACGCGCTCAAACATCTGCCGGACCCGGTGTAGCTGTTGTCAAGGTCCCGCGCGTCCGTGTCTCTGCCTCTGTCGGCCCTGAACCCGACACCCTACAGGCAATTCACCCCGCGCCCACGAATCTCGTGGGCCTTTTCTTTCTCTAATCTTTAAACCTACGGATCCGAGCCCCCCATGCCTGACACCGCGACACTTCCAGCGCCCGCACCACCCAAAGAGACAAAAGCCCAGAAGTCCGAACGCCTCAAGCTCGCCAAAAATCCTTGGGACGCCTGGGAAGAGGTTCGCGAATTCGCAAAACATGGCCGCGACTCCGTCCTCCCCGACTGGACCGGCCTCTACTTCAAATGGTGGGGCATCTACACCCAAGGCGACGGGATCGGAGCCACCGGCGGCGTCGGCGGAGAGGGAAAGGCGACCGAGTTCTTCATGATGCGCATCGGCCTTCCTAACGGCATGCTCACCTCCCACCAGCTTCGCGTCATCGGCGAGATCACCCGGAAACACGCCCGCAACCTCGCCGATATCACCACCCGCCAGAACATCCAGCTCCACTGGCTCACCCTGGAATCGTTAGTAGAGGTTGTTGACCAACTCACCGAGATCGGTCTCTCCCCCAAGGGTGCCTGCGGAGACGTCGTCCGCAACGTCACCGGTTGCCCCCTCGCCGGCATCGACGCCCACGAACTCATCGACTCCTCTCCCCTCGCCGTCGAAATCGCCCACATCCTCACCGCCAATCCCGACTTCTACAACCTCCCGCGTAAGTTCAAAATCACCGTTAGCGGCTGCCCCCTCTGGTGCTCCTATCCCGAGATCAACGATGTCGGCCTGACCGCGATCGAGCGCAGCATCGACGGCGCGAACGAGATCGGTTACACACTCCGCGTCGGCGGCGGCCTCTCCACCGAGCCCCACATCGCCGTCCGCATTCCCGTTTTTATCCGGCAGGACCAAGCCCTGGCCGTGGTCATCGCCACCGCCGAGATCTTTCGCGAGCAGCAGGACCTTCGCGAAAACCGCACCCGCGCCCGTCTGAAATACCTCTTCATGCGCCACGGCTGGACCGCAGAATCCTTCCTCGAAGCCCTGGAAGCCAAACTCGGTTACAAACTCGATCCCGACCCCACCGCGCCCGCTATCGCTCCGGGTGCCCCATCCTCTACGCCTCTCGCAAAGGATGGGGTAAGTGCCGAGAACGCGGCCCAACTCCAGCAGGAGCAGATGCCCGACGACATCTACCGCGATCACATCGGCCTTACCCCTCAGCGTCAGCCTGGCCTCTCCGCCGTCGGCGCCTCCGTCCTCCGTGGTCGTCTCTCCGGCGATCAACTCATCACGCTCGCCAACCTCGCCGAACAGTTCGGTGACGGCCATCTCCGCACCACCATCATGCAGAACATCCTCGTCGTCAACGTGCCCAACGACCGCGTTCACGCGCTCGCCGCCGAGCTCAAACGTATCGACCTCCACGTCGACGTCACCCCATTCTGGCGCGGGGCCATCGCCTGCACCGGAACCGAATTCTGCAAGCTCGCGATCGCCGAGACCAAAGCCTTCTCCAAATGGCTTGTCAGCGAGATGGAAGAGCGGCTCCCAGCGTTCGACCAGCAGATCAAACTCCACGTGACCGGATGTACCAACTCCTGTGGCCAGCACTGGATCGCCGACATCGGCCTTGAAGGAAAAAAGATCAAAAAGGATGGAGCCCTCGTCGATGCCTTCTTCTTCTGCGTCGGCGGCTCCGTCGGCAAGTATGCCCGCCCCGCCCGCACCCTCGGATATCGCGCCGCGGCCGACGATGTACCCGCCGCTATCGAACGCCTCCTTCGCGGGTACCTGGAAGGTCGCACCCCGGGCGAGGACCTCCGCAGCTACTTCAGTCGCACCGACGACGAGATCCTTCGCGCCCACCTGAACGACACCAGCCTCGCCCATCTCCCGCCACCCGTCCCCCGCGATGCACCCCCCGCGGGAGGCCACCACGCGGTGGACGCGTAAGCACCGGCATCCGTAAGTTGGCGTGACGCCCTGCCTCTACTCTCTATACTGGTAGTAGAGCCTTCGGATCGAACAGCGCTCGGCACTCTGGCCCTGACCTCAAGCCACACAGGCCACCAAAGTTCAGGTAGTCCAGACCTAAGGTCAACCGATTGAAGATTTTGGCACAAATAGTACGGGTGGGGGGAGCTCCCCGTACGCAAACCCTTGAGGACGGTCCATAAAGAAGGAGTACCCCATGTCCCTGTTCCCTATCTTCCTCAAACTCACCGCCCGCCCGTGCATCGTGGTCGGTGCCGGCCACCTCGCCGAATCGAAGATCGAGTCCCTTCTTGCCGCGCAGGCCCACGTTACGGTGGTCGCCCCACGCGCTAATCCTCGTATTCACGATCTCGCCGAAGTCGGTGAGATCACGCTCCACCAGCGCCCGTACCAGCAAGGCGACATCGCCGGTGCCTTTCTAGCGGTCGCCGCCACCGACGAGCCCGCCGTCAACCGCGCCGTCTTCGCCGAAGCCGAGGCCGCCAACATCCTCGTCAACGCCGTGGACGACCCGCCCTTCTGCGACTTCTACTTCCCCTCCGTGGTCCGCCGCGGAGACCTCCAGATTGCTATCTCCACCGCCGGCCACTCCCCCGCTCTTGCCCAGCGGCTCCGCAAGGAGATCAACCAACTCCTTCCCCTGGATGCGGGCGACTGGCTCAACGAACTCGGCAACCTCCGCCGTGAAGTCCTCCAGCTCGAGCCCCTCAACGACGGGCGCAAGCAACTCCTCCACCAGCTCGCTAGCCGCGACGTCTGCGCCTACGACGCCTGCCCCTCCCGCACCATGGCCCGCCACCACGCCCTCACAAATCCCCGCTCCGAACCGCTCCTTGCCTCGACTGAGACCCAGCCCAGGACAACAGGTGACTAACTCCGTCGCCGAACCCGGACACGTCTACCTCGTCGGTGCCGGGCCCGGCGACCCCCGCCTCCTTACCCTTCGCGCCCACCGCCTTCTTACCACCGCCACCCTCATCCTCGCCGACGGTCTCATCTCTCCCGAGGTTCTCGAGCTCGCCAACCCCGCCGCCCAGCTCCTTTCTGTCGCGAAACGTTGCGGCCAGCCGCGCGTCACCCAGGCGGAGATCCATGCACTCATCATCCATGGCGCCCGCTCCGGCCAGTCCGTTCTCCGTCTGAAGTCTGGAGATCCGCTCGTCTTCGGCCGCGCCGGCGAGGAGATCGCTGCCCTCCGAGCCGCGGACATCCCCTTCGAGATCGTCCCCGGCATCACCGCCGCCTTCGCCGCAGCTGCCACCCTCCAGACGCCACTCACCGACCGCACCGCCGCCTCTAAGCTCATCCTCGCTACCGCACATCACGCCGCCAACAAGGCTGACCTGGACCCCGACCCACAGCCCATCTGGCAAGGCCCCCTCCCCCCCGATGCCACCCTCGTCCTCTACATGCCCGGCCGCAGCTACGAAGCCCTTGCCCAGGACCTCATACGCGCGGGAGTAGCCCCCACCACCCCCGTCGTCGCCGTCTCCCGCGCCTCAACTTCCTTGGAACACGTCCATCGCTCAACCCTCGGCCACCTGGACTCCGAATACGTGGGCCCCGCCCCCGTGCTGCTCCTGATTGGCGAGGCTATCAAACTCACCTGAACACCCGCACTCATCCCAAGGATTTATCTTGATCCGACGGAACAGCTCAGCCGCGCCGCAACAACCCCAAAGTCTTGCCTTTCAGGGGAGGATTGCACCCAACTCATAAACGTCTCGACACATCTGCCGGAACAGCAAGGTTACGCTGTGGCAGCGATCGGGGCGGCGGACTGTATGGGCTCGACGTAGTTCTCAAGCGGATAGCCCAGGTCGCGCCACGACTCGAAACCGCCACGTAGAGGGCGAACCCGGTGAACTCCAAGCTTGAGAAGCTGTTGGGCGACCTTCGCGCTCGTCTCTTCTGACGGGCAGGTGCAATACAGGATCACGTCGCGGTCGCGAGGGAGATCCTCGGCTCGCGCAGCGATCTCCTTCGGCCCGATACGGAGAGCTCCAGGGAGGACGCGGGGGTCGGGCAGGTAGTCGAGCGGATGGCGGAGGTCGACGATGAAGGGCGCAATGTTGCCCTGCTCAGCGGCAGTCGTGAGCATTTGAAGGAGGTGTTCTGGCTCGATGCGGGAGGCGCGAAGGTCAATGAGAAAACGACGGTTTTTCCAAACTCTATAGGCCATGGATCCGAGAACAAGGAGGACGAAGATGACGAGAGCGAAGTGGGAGAGGTATTGAAAGAACCGGGTGGAACGCTGGGCTAGATCGCCGAAGAAGCGGCCGGAGAGCAGGTAAGACTCAGCCCAGACGATGGAACCGGCAATATCCCAGAGGAGAAATCGGGAGTAGGGCATGCCGGTCTGGCCGGCGATCGGGGCCGCGACAGTTGAGAGACCGGGGACAAATTTGGCGAACAGCAGAGTCACAGGGCCACGGCGGGTGAAGTAGCTCTCGGTCTTCGTGACGCAGGTGGATGCCTCAAGCGAAAGGCGGCAGAGCAGTTTGAGAACGCTGTTTCCGTAGCGGCGTCCTAGCGCATACCAGAGGCTGTCGGCGAGAATGCAGGCGGCGAGGACCGCGGCTAGGGCGTAAGACGCATGAATGCCATGGGTGGCCGAGAGGGTGCCGGCGGTGAGGAGCAAGGGGATGGAAGGGATAGGGACGCCGAGTTGCTCGACCAGGACCCAGAGGAAGAGGATCGCGTAGGCGTAATGGACGAAAAAGGCAAGAGCGATAGGCATAGCTGACACTCGGGTATGCAGTGTAGATGAATTTCGGGCATGTAGGATGCGGGAATGTACGAGCCAACCCATAGGAATTTCCGCGGGTCGTCCGTCGTCCGGGAAGGTCCTTGTCGAAGCCGCGGAAAAGGAGTGACCCAGACGATAGGTCCGGGGCCTGACCGAAGCGAGTACTCCGGCTATTTGATGGCTACGCTGGGGTCGACCGAAAAGCCGGGGCGGAGGGCGAAGTCACCGTTCTCCTTGGCGAGGTTAGTGAAGTCGATGCGCACCGGGATGCGCTGGACGACCTTGACGTAGTTTCCCGTTGCGTTCTCGGGAGGAAAGAGCGAGAGCCGGGATCCAGTGGCTCCGCCGATTTGCGTGATCTTGCCCGAGAACTTGCGACCGCCGAGGGCGTCGACTTTAAGGGCGACATCCTGGCCCGGTCGCATTTTTTCCAGTTGGGTTTCCTTGAAATTGGCGGTCACCCAAAGGTTGGTCAGCGGGACAATGGTCAAAAGATCTTGACCAATCGAGAGATTAGCGCCGACCTGCACGTTCTTCTTGTTGATGATTCCGGCAGAAGGAGCGGTGATCTTGCAGTAAGAAAGGTTGAGCTTGGCCTGATCGACCTTGGCCTGCGCCTGTTTGACGTCGGCCTCGGCGGCGAGGGCCCGGGACTGTTGAACGCGGATCTGCTGGGGACCGTTTTTGGCGGCTTCGGAGGCCTGATTACGCGCCTGCACCTGACGCTGCTGGGCGGCGCGGATGGCCTCCTGCTGGGCGATGACGGTGGATTCGGCTTCGAGGACGCCGGCGCTTGAAGCAGCGGCCTGGGCGACGGCGGCGTCGAACTGCTGCTTCGAGATGACATCTTTCTGGACAAGCGGGGTGTAGCGGTCAACGTCGAGCTGCGCCTTGACGGCGTTGGCCCTGGCCTGTGCGACCCGGGCTTCGGCGGCCTGGGCCTGCTTTTGCGCCTGGGCGACCATGGCGTTGGCGGAGGCGATGTCGGACGAGGTGGTGCTGATGGAGGTGCGCGAGGTGGTGCTGGTGATGGGGACGCCGGCGGTGGCCTGGGTAAAGGCGGCCTCGGAGCTGGCGAGGTTGGCCTGGGCCTGTTCGAGGGCGACAAGGTAGTCCTTGGGGTCGATCTCGGCGATGACCTGTCCGGCCTGGACCTTCTGGTTATCGTCGACATACACCTTGATGACCTGACCGGTGACGCGCGAGCTTACCTGATAGAGGTCGCCGTCGACCTGGGCGTCGTCGGTGGATTCAGAGTAGGTGGAGTGCCAATAGAAGAGCGCACCGATGATGACGAGGAGAACGACGACGGCGATAATGATGAACTTGCGGCGCGACTTCTTGGCGGTTTCCTGGGAGTCGTCGGGATCGTGCCGGTCCTGTCCGTTCTTGCCTTGAGAGTCCTTTGCTTGAGCGTCGCCCTGCGGCTCGCCGGCGTCCTGCTTTCCGCCATCCTGCGGCTTGATCTGAACGGTTCCGGTGATCTGGGCAGTCTGGGTTCCCCCCTGCCCGGCGTCGTTACTACCGCTCTGCTTCTGGTCTGCTTCAGCCTGGTCTGCCAAGGTTACTTACCTCCGAGATAATCTTTGTAGTTCGTTTGGGCGACGCCGAGGGCACGAGCCAGAGAGAGCTTGGCGATGTTGTGCTGGTAGAGGGCACTGATGTACTGGTTGTTCGCCTGCTCGGTCTGAGCCTGAGCCTGGGATACGGGCAGGTTGTCGGAGACTCCGGCGCGGAAGCGCTGCTGTGCTTCCGAGAGCTCTTCTTTGGCGAGATCGACGTTCGAGCGGGTGGTGTCGACGAGCCGGGCAGCGGCCTGGATATCGAGCAGGCTATCGCGGACGTCCTGATTGACTTGTTGAATCTGGTCCGATAGACGGGCGCGGGCGGTCTCGAACTGGGCGTCGGCAACATCCCGTTCGCCGCGATTGCGGGCGATCTGAAGGATCGGAGCGGAGATCTCGCCGGTGGCGGAGTAGGTTCCGTGGGAGTGGCCGGGCGTGGTTCCGATGTCGCCGAAGTCGCCGGAGAAGCTGGCCACCGGAAGCTGGTCGGCGAAGGCTGCGGACTTCCCGGCCCGAGCGGCTTTGACCAGTTCGGAGGAGGCGGCCAGATCTCTCCTCGCGTTGAGAGCACGATCAAATGCCTCCTGCGGGTCCATCTGATCGAGGGCATGGAAGGGTGCGGTATCGGAGAGGCGGAAGGGCTGATCGAGCGGAAGGCCGATGGTGCGGGCGAGAGCGAGTTTATCCTTGGCAAGTTGATTGGTGGCGGAGATGAGGCTTTGCTGCTCGTTCTGGAAGTCCACCTGGGCGCGAAGGACATCGATGCGCGGGCTTACACCGGCGTCGTGCGAGGCGACGGCCTGATCGAGCGTGAGCTTGGAGGTGGCGAGTTCGGCGTTGACCGCCTCGATGCGGGAGGCGTCTGCAATTGCGAGCAGGTAGGCGTTGCCGACGGTGAGAACAACCATGTCGCGGGCGTCTTCGGCGGTGAGCTTTGCGGACTGAAAATTATGTTTCGCCGCGATGTAGTTCTCGAGTGACTGCACGTTGACGAGGTTCTGGGTGAGGTAGGCGCGGAAGTCGACGACCTGGAAGGGGCCGACGATCGGTTTGAGGCCGGGGAAGCGAAGGCCGAAGGCGGCGAGGTTGGTCTGCTGCACCTCGATCGAGGCGGATCCGGTGACAGTGGGAAGGAGGGCCTGGAGCTGCTCGAGGCGCTGCCCGTTCGCGTTCTTCTGGTTGGAGTTCTGGAGGATGATGCCGAGGTTGGTGCGAAGACCGCGCTCGATGGCGGTGTCGAGCGGAAGGTCGATCACAGTTCCGGTGGATTTACCTTCAAGGAGCGATCCGCGGAAGGAATCCTGCGAGGGCTGCGCGCCGTTTGCGCCGGAGGAGGTGTAGAGCTGCTGCTGGCCTTGCGGGATCGCGGACTGCGTTCCAGAGGCGTTCGCGCCGGTGCTCGAGGTGCTATTGGAGCCGCCCGTGGAGCGTGACGTGCTGGTGGTTTGGGCCGTGACCAGGGAGACTGCAAAGGCGCAGAGGACGGTGAGCGCAAGAACATTAGAGGCTCGCCGCGGACAGTGTGCCGGTGAATTCTGGTTCATACCCTCAATCGTACCTAATCGAGCTGGATTGGATTTCTGCAGGAGTGGAGAGCGCTTTCGTTCTTTCCGCCACCTGCAACGTGTATCGGATGCTTTCCAAGAAGGCGAATCTTCAAAAAGTTTGCCGACGATGGAGGGCTTTCCCCCTTTGGGATGAATTCTGCGACGTACGTGAATTGCGCGGTTGTTGAGGCAGCACTCTGGCTACGGAGGAGCGGGTAGACTCGTTCGCATCAGGAAAAGGGGAACGACAGCAGATGATCCTGGGGATCGATGTAGGGACTGGTGGAACGCGGGCGGTGCTGGTGGAGAGCCGGGGCCGGGTGCTGGCGTCGTGTGCGAGCGAGCATGAGGGCATTCGGTCGGAACAGATTGGATGGGCGGAGCAGGATCCCGATGACTGGTGGAGGGCGGCGCGAGAGGCGATTGCGGGCGCTCTGCGGTCGAGTGGGCGTGAGGCGGAAGAGATTGAAGCGATCGGTCTGACCGGCCAGATGCATGGGTGCGTGATGCTGGACGCGAGCGGAGCGGTGCTGCGGCCAGCGCTGATCTGGTGCGACCAGAGGACGCAGCCAGAGTGCGACTGGCTGACGGAGAGGATCGGGTTTGAGCGGCTGATCGAGCTGGTGGCGAATCCTGCGCTGCCGAACTTCACCTTGACGAAGCTGCTGTGGGTGAAGCGGCATGAGGCGGAGGTGTGGGCGAGGATCTGGCATGTGCTGTGCCCGAAGGACTATGTCCGTTACAAGTTGACGGGCGAGTTTGCGATGGACATGCAGGAGGCGAGCGGGACGCTGCTGCTGGATGTGACGAATCGGCGATGGAGCGTGGAGGTGGCGGAGGCGGCGGGCGTGCCGATGGAGTGGCTGCCGCGGCTGTTTGGAGGACCGGAGATCTGTGCGCGGGTCAGTGTGGAAGGGGCAAGGGCTACGGGGCTGAGGGAGGGGACACGGGTGGCGGCGGGTGCTGGAGACCAAGGGGCGGGAGCGGTAGGGATGGGGATCCTGGCTCCGGGAAGCGTGTCGGCGACGATTGGGACGAGCGGCGTGGTGTTCGCGGCTACCGACCGGCCGACGAGGGATCCGAGGGGGAGGCTGCATACGTTCTGCCATGCGGTTCCGGAGCTATGGCATGTGATGGGGGTGACGAATGGGGCGGGGCTAAGCCTGCGGTATCTGCGGGATACGTTTGCGCCGGGAACGGCGTACGAGGAGATGCTGGGGTGGGCGGAGAGGGTGCCGCCCGGGAGCGATGGCCTGCTGTGGGCGCCATATTTATTTGGAGAGCGGACGCCGTATCTCGACGCACGGGCGAGGGCGGCGTTTGTGGGTATCACGGCGTCGACGACGCGGGCGCATTATGTGCGGGCGGTGCTGGAGGGAGTGGCAATGAGCCTGCGGGATTCGCTTACGCTGTTTGCGGAGTTGGGGATCCCGGTGGAGCGGATACGGCTGGGTGGCGGGGGTGCGCGCGGCCGGCTGTGGCGGCAGATCCAGGCGGATGTTTATGGGAGGCCGGTCGAGGTGCTCGAGGCCGAAGAGGGTGGGGCGTTCGGGGCGGCGCTGCTGGCGGGGACGGGCGTGGGTGTGTGGCCGAGCGTGGAGGATGCGTGCGCGGCTACGATACGGGTGGCGGAGACGATCGAGCCGAAGAACGCGGCGGCTATGAATGAGGTTTATACGCGGTATCGGCGGATGTATCCGGCGCTGCGCGAGATTGGGAGGGCGTGATGGCAGAGATGGCGGACGAGATTGGCGTGGCGGTGCTTGGGTTCGGGCTAGCGGGGCGGGTGTTCCATGCGCCGTTTGTGAGCGCGGTGCCGGGGCTGCGGCTCCATGCGATTGTGCAGCGCAGGGGGGATGAGGCCGCGGCGGCGTATCCGGAGGCGACGACCGGGGTGCGGGTGCTGCGGTCGGTCGAGGAGGCGCTGGCTGACGCGGCGGTGAAGCTGGTGGTGGTGGCGACTCCGAATGAGACGCACTTCGATCTGGCGAAGCAGGCGCTTGAGGCGGGGAAGCATGTGGTGATCGACAAGCCGTTCGCGGCGACGAGTGCGTGTGCGCGGGAGCTGATCGAGCTGGCGGCGGAGCGGGGGCTGGTGCTGGCGCCGTTCCACAACCGGCGGTGGGATGGGGACTTTCTGACGGTGAAGCGGATTCTGGCGGAGGGAGTTCTGGGGCGGGTGGTAACGTTTGAGTCGCACTTCGACCGGTTTCGGCCGGTGCAGAAGGTGGGGACCTGGAAGGAGCGGGAGAGTGCGGCGAATGGGCTGCTGATGGACCTGGGGCCCCACCTGGTGGACCAGGCGCTGGCGCTGTTCGGGGTGCCCGGGGCGATCCTGGCGAGTGTGCGGCGGGATCGGGATGTGACAGGGATCGAGGATGCGTTTGATATCACGCTCGAGTATGAGCGGATGATGGTGTACTGCCGGTCGACGATGCTGGCGGCGGTTGCTGCTCCTCGATTTCTGGTTCATGGGACTCGGGGAAGCTTTCGGAAGTGGGGTCTGGATCCGCAGGAGCCGGCGCTGGTGGGTGGGGCGGGGGTGCCGCGGATGGGCGATCCGGGCGAGTGGCTTCCGGAGGACGAGAGTGCGTGGGGCGAGACGGCGATTGCACCGGATCCTGCGGAGCCGGACAGGCTGGTGCGGACGCGGGTGCGGACGGAGTTGGGGGACTATCGGGGGTTCTATGCCAATGTTCGGGATGCGGTGCTGGGGACGGCGGATCTACTGGTGACGGCTGAGGATGGGTTTCGGGTGGTGAAGCTGCTGGAGATGGCGAGGGAGAGCTCGCGGGAGCGGGAGCGGCTGATGGTGGCGTTTTGAGCGGGTGAATCAGGTCTGGCCGTAGGTGGCGCTGGCTCCGTGTTTGCGGAAGTAGTGGCGGTCGAGGAGGGCCTGGGAGACGGTGGCGGCTTCTGATTTGAGGGTGAGGGTGCGGTAGGCCATGCGGGCGACGGCTTCGAGGACGACGGCGTTGTGGGCGGCGTCGCGGGGGGTGGGGCCCCAGACGAAGGGTGCGTGGCCGGCGACGAGGCAGGCGGGGACGGCGAGCGGGTCGATGGCGAAGGTGTGGGCGCCGGTGCGGCTGGGGTCGGGGCTGATGCTTCCGCCGGTGTCGGCGGCGTGTTCAGCGTTGCCGGGAACGGGTGCGGTGTGGATGGAGGATCGCGAAGAGGGGCGGAAGCGGGCGACGATAGCGAGGCCGGTCTCATGGACGTAGCGCGCGCCGATGGCCTGGTCGGAGAGGGGATCGGTGCAGGGGATAGGACCGTAGAAGTAGTCGGCGTGGGTGGTTCCGAGGGCGGGGATGGGGAGGCCGGCCTGGGCGAAGGAGGTGGCGTACTCGGAGTGGGTGTGGACGACGGCGCCGATGGCCGGGAACTCGCGGTAGAGGAGGGTGTGGGTGTCGAGGTCGGAGGAGGGGCGGAGGGAGCCTTCGACGAGGTTGCCATTGAGGTCGGTGACGACCATGTGTTCGGGGCGGAGGTCGTCGTAGTCGACGCCGGAGGGCTTGATGACGACGAGGCCCTGCTGGCGGTCGACGCCCGAGGCGTTGCCGAAGGTGTAGAGGACGAGGCCGCGCTTGACGAGTTCGAGGTTGGCTTCGAGGACTTCTTCACGGAGGGTTTGGAGGAGCATCGTGTTCTCTCCTGGAGCGTTCAGGCGTGGGCGGCTGCTGAGGTGAGTCGGGGGCAGCGCAGGTACACCCCCCACCCCCTACTTTTGGGGCTAAAGTTTTCGAAAGAGAAGGCTTAGGTCTGGACTTCAAGGTGTCCGTTCCCCGCCTGCTCTTCTATAGACGGCGAACGGATTTGTTGCATAGTTCTATTGTATGGATTGGTCGCAGGAGTTGCGCCATCTCGTAGACACACCTTTCTTTTATCGATCGGGGTTGACTGTCGATCGAGGTTGACTATCGATCGAGGTTGACCTGGAGGAGGGCCTTCGGCAGAGCGGTGAGGCCTTCGGCCTGCCTGTTTATGGCCCGGCTGAAGCCGGGCCCTTCCGATTACTTGCTGGTCTCTGGGCCTTTGGCCCTGTGAAGGCCAGGCTCTTGCCTTCCCGGCTGGTTGATGGTCTCGCCGGGGTTGATGGTCTCGCCGGGCCAGGCTCTTCCATTCCTGCTGATTGAAGTCCCACTCCTTTGGGCTCTTTCATTCCCTGCTGGTTGATGGTTTCGCCGGGCCGGGCTTCCGTTACTTGCTGGTTTATGGCCCTGTGGTCCCGTGAAAGCCAAGCTCTTGCATTCTCTGCTGTTGGTAGCTTGCTGGATCGGGCCTTTCCATTCCCTGCCGGCGGTGTGGGTTGGCTGCCGTTCCGGGTTGTAGATTATGGGGATGGCTGATGAGGCGAAGGTAGGGAGTGAGGCGTTGCCGCTTGGTTTCAAGTGGGGCGCGGTTCGGGCGGGGATCAAGGCGAGTGGAGGTCTGGACGTTGCTGCCGCCGTGGTGGCGAGGGGCGGGCGGGCGGCGGCGTCTTATACGCGGAACCAGGTGGTGGCGGCACCGGTGACGGTGGGACGGAGGCATCTGGCGTCGACTGGTGGGCGGGTGAGCGCGGTGCTGGTGAATGCCGGGAATGCGAACTGTGCGACGGGAGAGGCTGGCGTCGAGGCCTGCGTGGCGACGTGCGTGGCGACGGCGGAGAGGATGGGGTGCATCTTCGACGAGGTCTTCCCTTCTTCGACGGGGATTATCGGTGTGCCGCTGCCGACCGAGAAGATCGTGACGGCGTTGCCGAAGCTGCGGGCCTGCCTGGGCTCGACAGCGGAGCATGCGGCGATGTTTGCGACGGCGATTCTGACGACGGACACGAAGATGAAGGTGGCGCGGGCGGTGGTGGATGTGGATGGGGTGGAGGTGCGGATCTATGGGGTGGCGAAGGGCGCGGGGATGATCGGGCCGCAGATGGGAGTGCCGGTGGCGACGCCAGCGGCGGGATCGACGCCCGGCGCAGGGTCGGCTCACGCGGCGGGATCAGCTCACGCGGCGGGATCAGCTCACGCGGCGGGATCAGCTCACGCGGCGGGATCAGCTCACGCCACGATGCTGGTGTATCTGTTTACGGATCTGCTGGCGGAGACGGAGGATCTGCGGGCGCTGCTGGCCCCGGCGGTGGAACGGAGCTTCAACAACATATCGATTGATGGAGACACTTCGACGAACGATACGGTGCTGCTGCTGGCGAGCGGGGCGAGCGGAGTGCCGGCGAGTGAGCGAGTGAAGGACGCGTTCGCGAGCGCGCTGGGACTGGTGTGCGGGTCGCTGGCTTACCAGATTGTGGCGGACGGCGAGGGTGTGAGCCACGTGGTGACGCTGCGGGTGACGGGCGCCGAGACCGAGGCGGACGCGCGGCAGGTGGCGCGAACGATCGCGAACTCCCCGCTGTGCAAGACGGCGTGGTCGAGCGGAGATCCGAACTGGGGACGTCTGCTGGCGGCGGCGGGGCGAAGCGGAGTGACGATCCAGCCGGAAAGGATGAGGATTGCGATCGGCGGCGTTGTGGTGTTTGAAGAGGGCGCGCGGGCGGCGGGGTTCGATGAGGCGACGGCGCATGCAGCGATGACCGAGCGCGACTACGTGATCGAGATGGATCTTGGAATGGGCGAGGCGGAGTGTCGGTTTGTGACCTGCGACCTTACGGCGGAGTATGTGCGGATCAATGCGGATTATTCGAGCTAGGTGGATGCGCGGTTGATCCAGAAGGGTGCGGTGTGAGTTCGCGGTAGAGAAGCGGGTCCTTCGCTAGGCGAAGGATGGCAAAGTTTCAGGGACAAGAGGACAAAGTTCAGGGACAGGACAAAGTTCAGGGATAAGACAAAGCTCGAGGACAAGACAAAGTTCAGGGACAAGACAAAGTTCGGGATAAGACAAAGTTCAAGGACAGGACAAAGTTCAAGGACAGGACAAAGTTCAAGGACAGGACAAAGTTCAAGGACAGGACAAAGTTCAAGGACCGGACAAAGTTCAGGGACGGGACAAAGTTCAGGGACAGGACAAAGTTCAGGGACGGGACAAAGTTCAGGGACAGGGCAAGGTTCAGGGACAGGATGGCAAGGAAATGCTCAGGCTTAGGACAGAGAACGCGGGCGCGGTCGGTATTGAGGACGGACCCGTGCGCTGGAGGTTCTTATGCGATTGCTGAGGTTTTCTGGATATCTGTTTATCGTTCTGCTGGCGGCGACGGCGATCGTGATGGGACTGGGAAGCCGTCTGCCGGTGGAGCACAGGGCGGTGGCGACGGCGGTGGTCGGGGCACCGGTGGATCGGGTGTGGGAGATGATCACGGACGTGCAGGCGCAGCCGGGATGGCGGACGGGGCTGAAGGGGGTGGAGATGCTGCCGGCGGGGGCTGAGGGGCCGTGCTGGCGGGAGGTGCAGGCGTGGATGTCGATGCCGCTGTGTGCGACAGCGAGCGAGGCGCCGCGACGGCGGGTGGTGAGGATCGCTGATCCAAGGCTGCCGTTTGGCGGGAGATGGACGTATGCGCTGGAGGCGGAAGGGCCGGCGGCGACGAGGGTGACGATCACGGAGGAGGGGACGACGGGGCCGGCGATGTGGCGCTTCGTAGGTCACTATGTGATGGGTGAGGATGGGCAGATCAAGCAGTATCTTCGGGATCTCGAGAAGCATTCGCGGTAGTGGAGCGGGCGGCGTTCGCGGTGGGAAAGCGGGTTCCTTCGGCAGGCTCAGGACAGGCTCTTCGTGCGCTCAGGATGAGAGAGAGGAAGGAGGCGGTGTAGCCGTCGATCTGGACAGGTTGAGGTGGGCGGACGAGAGATCCGTTCGAGGAGTGCAGGTGACGTTTCGGCGATAGGCTTATATCGTTATAAGCGAAGCGTCCCCCCGGCGAATTGCGGGGATGCGGGAACGATCTGCGGCCGATGAGCGGGATCAGGGCAGGAACAGACAGCAGGGGAAGAGCGATGACGACGAAGGTTGACGAGGCTGTGAAGCAGGATTTTGCCGCGGAGGTCGCGGAGTGGATCGAGGCGTTCGACGAGGTGGTGGCGTCGGACTGGGAGCAGGGCGCGGATCTGCTGGAGAAGCTGCGGCAGCGGGCGCGCGAGGCTGGGGTGCCGGTTGCGAGCGAGCTGACGACGCGCTATCACAACACCATCCCGAAGCATGATGAGGTGGAGTATCCGGGGGACCGATCGCTCGAGAAGCGGATCGAGGCGCTGATCCGATGGAACGCGATGGCGATGGTGCACGGGCAGAACAAGAAGGACTCGGGGATCGGTGGGCACATTTCGACGTACTCGTCGCTGGCGACGCTGCTGGAGGTGGGGTTCAACCACTTTTTCCGGGCGAAGTACGCGGGTGCGAACGGGGAGGAGCAGCCGGGGGACTTCATTTACTTCCAGGGGCATGCTTCGCCGGGCGTGTATGCGCGGGCTTACCTTGAGGGCCGTTTCGATGATGCGCGGCTGAAGAATTTTCGGCACGAGCTGCGAGGCGAGCCGGCGCTGTCGAGCTATCCGCATCCGTGGCTGATGCCGGATTTCTGGAGGTTCCCTACTGTTTCGATGGGGATCGGGCCGCTGAATGCGATCTACCAGGCGAGGTTTATGCGGTATCTCGAGAATCGCGGGCTGATCGAGAAGACGGATCGCAAGGTGTGGGCGTTTGTGGGGGATGGAGAGACGGACGAGGTGGATACGCTGGGAGCGATCTCGCTGGGGTCGCGGGAGAAGCTGGACAATCTGATCTTTGTCGTGAACTGCAATCTGCAACGGCTGGATGGACCGGTGCGCGGCAACAAGCGGATTATCGATGAGCTCGAGGGAGCGTTCCGGGGGGCGGGATGGAATGTGATCAAGGTGATCTGGGGCTCGGACTGGGACGAGCTGTTTGCGCGCGATCATAAGGGGCTGCTGTTGAAGCGGATGGAGGAGTGCGTCGACGGCGACTTCCAGACGTTCAAGGCGAAGGGTGGGGCGTACCTGCGCAAGGAGTTCTTCGGGCGGTATCCGGAGCTAGTGGAGCTGGTGGCGGACAAGACGGACGAGGAGCTGGGGCGGCTGCACCGAGGCGGGCATGATCCGAAGAAGATCTTCAATGCGTACAAGCGGGCGCTCGAGCACAAGGGCGGGCCGACGGTGATTCTGGCCAAGACGGTGAAGGGGTATGGGCTGGGGTCGACGGAGGCGCGCAACGCTTCGCACCAGGAGAAGAAGCTGACGGACGAGGGGGTGGCGGCGTTTGTGAAGCGCTTCGACATCCCGCTGCCCGAGGGTGCGGCGAAGGATGGGGCGTTCTTCCGGCCGGGCGATGACGCGCCAGAGATCCAATACCTGAAGCAGCGGAGGTTGGAGCTGGGTGGATTTATCCCGAAGCGCGAGGTGCCGGCGCTGGACTTCAAGGCTCCGGAGCTGAGCACGTTTGGGGAGTGGACGGGTGGGTCGAAGGGGCGCGAAGTTTCGACGACGATGGGCTTTGTGAGCCTGCTGCGAAGCCTGCTGAAGGACCCGAAGATCGGAAAGCTGATTGTGCCGATCGTGCCGGATGAGGGGCGGACGTTTGGTCTGGAGTCGGCGATACGGCAGGTGGGGATTTATGCGCCGGAGGGGCAGAAGTACAGCCCGCATGATGCCGACATGCTGCTGTATTACCGGGAGGATAAAGACGGGCAGATTCTCGAGGAGGGGATCACGGAGGCGGGGTCGATGGCCTCGTTCACGGCGGCGGGGACGGCGTATGCGAACTACAAGGTGCCGACGGTTCCCTTCTATATGTACTACTCGATGTTTGGATTTCAGCGGGTGGGGGACATGGTGTGGGCGTTTGCGGACTCGCGCGGGAAGGGGTTTTTGATGGGCGGGACGGCGGGGCGAACGACGATGCTCGGCGAGGGTCTGCAGCACCAGGACGGGCACTCGATCGTTCTGGCGAGTACTGTGCCTACCTGTGTTACGTATGATCCGGCGTTCGTGTATGAGCTGGCGGTGGTGGTGCAGGATGGCCTGCGACGGATGTATGAGCAGGGCGAGGCGGTCTTCTACTACATCACGATGTACAACGAGGACTACGCGATGCCGGCGATGCCGGAGGGTGCGGCGGAGGGGATCCTGCGCGGCATTTACAAGGTGAAGGCGGCGACGGGCGGGGAGACAGTGGCGCAGATGTTTGGAAGCGGGCCGATCCTGAACGAGGTGCTGCGGGCGCAGGAGATCCTGGCGACGAGGTACAAGATCCAGGCGGATGTGTGGAGCGTGACGAGCTACAACGAGCTGCGGCGCGAGGCTCTGGGGGTGGAGCGATGGAACCGTCTGCATCCGGCGGAGAAGGAGCGGACGCCGTACCTAGTCGACGCTCTGAGCGGGGCGGTGGGACCGATCGTGGCGGCGACGGATTACATGAAGTCGGTTCCGGATCAGCTCTCTCCGTGGCTGGGAGGTAGGCTGGTGACTCTGGGGACGGACGGCTTTGGACGGAGCGACAACCGAGAGCATCTGCGGCGGCACTTCGAGGTGAGCGCCGAGGCGATAGCGGGAGCTATGCTCTCCAAGCTGGCGCGCGAGGGGAAGATGAAACCGAAGCAGGCACAGAAGGCGATGGAAGAGCTTGGCCTCGATGTTGAGGCAATGGATCCGGCGCGAGCGTAGTCTGCTGCAGGTAGAGAAGGTGCAGGATGGGGTTCCGGCTGCGGAACCCTTTTTTGCGGCTGTATGAGCTAAGGATGGAGGGTTTCAGCGGTGGAGAACAAGGTCAAGAAGGCGGTGAGATTTGAAAATCCGCTGATGCCGGACGAGAGGCTGCGGCAGATGTATACGGCGATGGTGCAGATGCGGATGCTGGAGGAGCGTCTGGCTAAGCGGCGGCGTCCGCTGAAGGGCGCCAAGGCCGGAGAGACGATCCGAGGCGAAGAGGCCGCGAGGGCGAGCACGGCGCTTTCGCTTGAGAGTGGAGACCTGCTGAGCGATTGCGGTGAATCGCCGGGGATGGATCTGCTGCTGGGGAGCCGTCTGGACGAGTTGCGGTCGAAGCAGGGGGTCGGGGCGCGGAAGAGTGCCGCGAAAGCGGTCCGGGAGGGATATGCGCTGCGGCTTGCTCCGACGGAAGACTCCGGGGAGCAGCTGCAGACCGCGTTAGAGGCAGCGGCGGCTTTGAAGGCGCAGCGAAACGGGCGGGTGCTCCTGGTTTACACGCGGGCGGGGGAGGCCAAAGACAGGAGGTGGGAGAAGACGCTGCGGCTTGCGGGATCTCGCGAGCTGCCGGTGATCTTTGTGGTGCTGCCGCGGTTGGGCGAGGGGCATTCGCGATTCACAGGTGAGCTGAGCAGGAGATCACAAGGTTGGGGAGTTCCGGGATTTCCTGTCGACGCGAGCGATGCGATTGCGCTCTATCGCGTGATGCAGGAGTCGCTGCTGCGGGGGCGAGTGGATGGAGGACCGGCGATCGTCGAGTGCCTTCCGTTTCACGTGAGGGGCAAGGGTCCGGCGAAATTTGAGGACCCGATCGAGCGGCTGCGAGAGCTGCTGCTGGCGAAGGGTGTGGCGAGCGAGGGATGGATGGACCGGACACGAACGGCCTTTTCGCGCCGGCTTGGCGCTGCTCGAGGGTAGATCCTGCGGGGGAACCGGGCAGGCGCGAAGCTGCGCCGGTTTACACTGGAGACTCAGATCCAGGTGAGCCCCCGGGCGTCGAGGTATAAGTGCGGAACAACGTTTTTTTTCTGCTGGCGGGCCTTGTGGTCTGTGGTGTTTCAACCGGGTCGGCGCAGACGGCATCTGCTCCCCTTGCGACGGACCAAAAGGAATGGCACGAGCTGGCGGTTCCCCTTGCGCCACCGATCCAGAGTGGCTCTTCCGCACCGATGTTTCTTTCGCAGAATCCGCCGACCCCGCCGATTCGCGACCAGACCTCTGCGCCCATCCCGCAGAAGCAGGACGCGCCCATTGTCGTACCGACGCCGACGACGCCGCAGAGCCCGGTGGGCGCCTATGCGGCTTATGGAAATCCTGACGCGCCCCCTCCCGATCACCTTGGATCGACCTATATTCCGGTGGACAGCTGGATGTATCCGGCGATGACGCGCCTGTACTCGCTGGGCTACGTCGACACGATGTTTCTGGGCATGCGGCCCTGGACGCGACGAAGCGTTCTCCATATGCTGATCGAGTCTGAGAACGACATCCAGCAGGACCGGAATCCAGAGGCCGAAGGCATTCTGAATGACGTTCTGGAGGAGCTGCGGGCAGAGGTTCCTAGCGGCGACAGACCTCGGGGGGCGGTCTTCGGGTTGTACTCGGCCTATACACGGGTGATGGGTATTGGCGGACCCGTGCTGCGGGACAGCTACCATCTTGGGCAGGCGATCAACAACGATTATGGGCGGCCGTATGCTACGGGCCTCAATAACATCACGGGATTTGCGAGTGTGAATGAGTGGGGGCGGTTCTCTCTGCACGTTCGCGGCGAGTACCAGCATGCGCCATCCACGCCGGGCTACTCGGTGGGTCTGGCAACACAGCTCTCGAATATCGATGAGATTGAGTACAGCGGCACCAATGTTCCGCAGGACACCATTCCCGCTGGACCGCTCCCTGCGCAGAACCCGTTTCGGCTGGTGGAAGCGACGGCATCCTTTCACCTGCTTGGTCATGAGCTTTCGGCGGGCAAATCGGACGCGTGGCTGGGACCTGCACAGGGCGGAGCTCTCGCGTGGTCGAACAATGCGGAAAACATCTACTCCGTCCGCATCAACCGGGTCGAGCCGTTGCATATTCCGCTGGTCTCGCGAGTTCTGGGTCCGCTGCGCTACGACTTTTTTTACGGAAGTCTGAAGGGCCACACCTACCCGAACCGGCCCTACACGCATTCCGAGATGTTTTCTTTCCGGCCAACGAACAACTTCGAGTTCGGCTTCCAGCGAACGATTATCTTCGGCGGTCGCGGGCATGCCCCGGTGACGATTCACACCTTCCTGAACGGCTTTTTCAGCTTGAGCGACACGACGGCGGCGGTAAAGGTGTCGCGTGAGGATCCGGGGGCTCGCTTCAGTGATTTCAACTTCAGCTATCGACTTCCGTTTGTTCGCAAGTACGCGACCTTTTACACCGACTCGATCGTGCACGACGACGTGACGCCGATCAGCGCGCCGAGACGCGCATCCTTTCGAACGGGGCTTTACCTGTCACAGTTGCCAGGTCTCCCCAAGATGGATCTTCGCGCGGAAGGAATTCTGACGGATCCGCGGACTGGACGGAGTACCTTCGGGCAGTTCAATTATTTCGAGATTATTCAGAGGCAGGGTTATACGAACAAGGGCTTCATTATGGGGGATTGGATCGGACGCGAGGCGAAGGGTGGGCAGGCATGGATCACTTACCATCTGAGCGGGCGGGAGTGGGTGCAACTCGAATACCTGAACAAGAAGAATGCCAAGGACTTTGCTGGCGGAACGACGCAGAATCAGTTCAAGGTGGAGGTGGTGAAGCGGCTGCGGCCACAGCTTGAGCTCGATGCGTGGGCGCAGTATGAGCGCTGGAAGGCACCGATCTACAAGGCGGGCGGCCAGAGCGACACGATCGTGGCGGGTCAGCTGACGTGGTACCCGAAGCTGCATACGCTCCCGGAGCAGCAGTAGAGCGGAGACACCGATCCGGGTCGGCGGCGGACGGTGTTCCCGGACCGATTGTGAGTTTAGGGGGCTGAGTGGCGGCTTGCTTCGAAGGGCTTAGCTGGCGGCGGTTGAGACCTCAGCTGCGATGCAGGCGCGGAAGTAGTCGAGCGAGCGCTCCAGACCCTCGCGGAGGTTCACCCTGGGCTGCCAGTCAAGAAGAGTCTGCGCCTTGGTGATGTCGGGACGGCGGCGGGTGGGGTCGTCCTGGGGAAGGGGCTCGAAGACGATGCTGGCGGTGGACCCGGTCACGGCGAGGACCTCGCGGGCGCACTCGAGGATGGTCCACTCCACAGGGTTGCCGATGTTGACGGGCAGGTGCTCGGATGATTTCGAAAGGCGGACGATCCCGTCGATCAGATCCGACACGTAGCAGAAGCTGCGGGTCTGCGAACCGTCTCCGTAGATGGTGAGCGGCTGGTTCCGGAGGGCCTGCATGACGAGGTTCGAGATCACGCGGCCGTCATTGGCCTGGAGACGGGGACCGTAGGTGTTGAAGATGCGGACAAGGTGGGTGTCGACGCCGTAGTAGCGGTGATAGGCCATGACGGCGGCCTCGGAGAAACGCTTGGCCTCATCGTAGACAGAGCGAGGGCCGATGGGGTTGACGCGTCCCCAATAGCTTTCGACCTGGGGATGAACCTCGGGGTCTCCGTAGCACTCGGAGGTGGAGGCATGGAGGTAGCCGGCGGAGTATTTGCGAGCGAGATCGAGGGTGACGAAGGTGCCGGCGGAGCCAACCAGAAGCGTCTCCGGGCCGAGGCGGGTGTAGTCCACGGGGCTGGCTGGAGAGGCGAAGTTGAAGAGGTAATCGATCCTGCCCGGATCGAACGGCTGGCAGATGTTGTGCTCGACGAAGCTGAAGCGCGGTTCGTGTTTGAGGTGGGTGAGGTTGGCATGATTGCCGGTGGAGAGATTATCGACGCCGATGACGGTGTTTCCTTCGGAGAGGAGAGCGTCGGCCAGATGAGAGCCGAGGAATCCCGCGGCACCGGTGACAAGGATGGTTTGAGACATGCTCGAGCTCCTAGAGAGGCGCGACAGAAGGCGGAAGGCGGCCTGTGAGACGCGCCTTCCCGGTGGGATTTTTGCAGCGGAGGACGATGGAAGCTGGGTGGCGACAGCTTTTCAGGCGATGGTGGCGGCTGCGCCCCGGAGTTCGCGAACGGGATAGGCTGTGGGCCTGCCGACGCTGAGATAGGTGAAGCCGTTCTGGGCCATGACCTGCGGGTCGTAGAGATTGCGACCGTCGATGACGATCGGGTAGCGCAGGGTCTGGTTGAGGCGGTCGAGATCGAGTGAGCAGAATTCAGCCCAGTCGGTGAGTAGGAGGAGCGCATCCGCATCCTTGGCGGCGATGTAGGCGTCGTCGACGTACCGGAGGTAGGGTGTCTGGGGGAGGACCTCTTCGGTGCGCTTGATGGCGGCCGGATCGTAGGCGGTGACGTGGCAGCCTTCGGCAAGGAACATCCTGACGAGATCGATGGCGGGAGATTCGCGGATATCGTCGGTCTCCCCTTTGAAGGCGAGGCCGAGCACGGCGAGACGCTTTCCGCGGAGGGTCCAGAGCGCGGAGCGGACCTTTGCCAGGAACCGGCGCTTCTGCTGCACGTTGATCTTTTCGACCTCATTAAGCAGGTTGAAGTCGATGCCGAGCTGGTCGGCGACGGAGCGGAAGGCGGCTACATCCTTGGGGAAGCAGGAGCCACCATAGCCGATGCCCGGGCGGAGAAACTTCGGGCCGATGCGGCTATCGAGGCCGATGCCCTTGGCGACCTGCTCGACGTTTGCGTCGGTAGCCTCGCAGAGGTTGGAGACGGCGTTGATGAAGGAGATTTTGAGGGCAAGGAAGGCGTTCGAGGCGTGCTTAATGATCTCGGCGCTTTTGGTGGAGGTGAGAAGCAGAGGAGGTGGAGCGGCAGCGCTGCAGCAGCCCTCGATCGCGTTGGGCTGGTTGTAGTACTCGCCCCCGGTAAGTGGAGCGTAGATGGCGCTGAGGACAGCGGCGGCGCGCTCGGAGTCTGAGCCGACCACGATGCGATCCGGATGGAGGAAGTCGGCGACGGCGGTGCCTTCGCGCAGGAACTCCGGATTGGAGACGACATCGAAGAGCTGCTTGTCGACGCCGTTCCGCTCGATGGCGCGCCGGATCCACTCGTTGGTATAGACCGGGACGGTGCTTTTCTCGATGATGACCTTGTAGGTGGAGATGGAGCGGGCGATCTCGCAGGCGACGGCCTCGACGTAGGAGAGGTCGGCATCCCCGGTTTCGCTCTGGGGCGTGCCGACGGCGATGAAGATGGCTTCACAGTCGCGGGTGGCTTCGGAGAGATCGGTGGTGAACCGGACGCGGTTATTGCGATAGCGTTCGAGCAGAGCGGGGAGGTAGATCTCATGAATAAGGGTGTCACCACCCTGGAGAGCGGCTACTTTCCGTTCGTCGTTATCGACGCAGATGACCTCGTGTCCCATCTCGGCGAAGCACACGGCCGCGACCAGGCCGACGTATCCCGAGCCCACGACCGCGATTTGAATGTTGTTACGCATGTCTCTGATTAGACCTCATTAAGCTCAGGATAGCCGATGTTAATGAATCTGCTGACAGCACGGTAGTTCGCCACCAGTGACACGAAAGTGCAGCGGCTCCCCGATGGATTTGCCCGGTAGGTCGGGTAGACTGAAGAAGATGTCATCTTCCAAAGCGCCGGCGCAGCCGTTCGCGGCTGCACCCGATACTGCTCCGTCCGCGATGGGCGGAAGCGGTTCCGATACAACCCTCTCTGATGCTCTGCTTACGCTGCGCAAACGGAGATGGGTGCTTGTGATCGCGGGGATCCTGGGGCTGATCTACGGAATCTACCGAGCGCTCTCGCAGCCGAAGCTGTATGAGGCCTATGGGCGAATCGAGGTTCGATCGGGCTCCTCGAATGAATATCGAGTCAGCGCCATTGGATACAGCAGTGAGAACTCGAACAAGCTTCTGACCGAAGTCACGATCCTTTCGAGCGATTCGTTGATGCTGTCGATCGCGCGGCAGATGAATTTGAACAACAATCCCGACTTCCTGGAGGAGAAGGGGCCGGTCCCCCACACGTCGCTGGATGATCCGGCTGTGCGGCAGGATACGGTTGAGCGTCTGCAGGGGGGGTTGAGCATCCAGCTGGTTCCGAAGACTGACATTATCCGGATCAGCTATGCCGCCCTGAATCCGAAGCTCGCGACCGATATCGTGAACACGGTGATTGCGAGCTACATCCAGCGGAGCTATGAGACCCGCTTCCGGTCGACGCAACGTGTCTCCCAATGGCTTTCCGGACAGCTGGACGATTTGAAGCAGCAGGTCGAGACCTCGCAGGAGCAGTTGATGGATCTCCAGCGAAAGCTGGGCATTCTGGGCTTCGACCCGAACCACAACCAGATCAGCAACTCGCTTGAAGATCTTTCTCGAGCGCAGGGGACGTCGCGGCTGGCACGGATCGTGGCCGAGTCGAGATACCGCATCCTGGCTGGAATGGACCCGGACACGATGGAGGGTACGATCGAGACGACCCCGGGGACTGCGCCGTCGGAGCTTAACCAACTGCGGTCTCAGATTGCGATTGCGCGAGCGAACTACGCCCAGATGCAGGCGACCCTGGGCCCAAATCATCCGCAGGCGAAGGCGGCGAAGGCTCAGATGGACGAGCTTGCGCGCGAGATTACCGCGGAACAGAACCGGCTGCTGATCCAGGCCAAGCAGAACTATATTATTGCGCGGGCGAATGAAGACCAGACGACGGCGGCGCTTGAGACGCAGAAGACGGATGCTTACAAGCTGCGCAATGACCTTGTGGAGTACACGATCCGGCAGCGCGAGTTCGAGACGAACCGCACGCTGTACGAGGGTCTGTCGCAGCGGCTGCGAACGGCCGGCGTGCAGGCCGGTCTGGAGTCGCTTGAGATCGATGTTGTCGACCAGGCGCTGCTTCCCGCCAGTCCGCTGCAGCAGTCGCAATCCACGCTGATTCTGACGACGATCGTGTTCAGCCTTCTGGGCGGCGTCGTTGTGGCCTTCCTTCTGGAGAGCCTCGACACCGGCCTGAGGAGCATCTCCGAGATCGAAGCGGTGACTGACCTCCCGTCGCTGGCGGTGATTCCGAGAGCGAGGCGATCTTCGGCGGAGCAGGCGGGCCATCTTACGACAGCGCAGAGGAATATCGGTCTGCTGACGCAGCCGAAGTCACAGTTTGCGGAGGCCTTCCGATCGCTTCGCACATCGCTGATGCTGTCGACGGTGGGACAGCCGCCCAAGCTGATCCTGTTTACGAGTGCGACGCCCTCCGAGGGCAAGACAACGGTGGCGACGAATCTGGCGTGCGTTCTGGCGCAGGGCGGCGAACGTGTCTTGATCATCGATGCCGATCTTCGCCGGCCGAACGTCCATCACCGATTTGGGCTGAATGGAAGAGTCGGGCTGACGACGCTGCTGACAGGCGCCACATCGTTTGAGGAGAGTCTGCAGAGGGTGCCCGAGATCCCGAACCTGGATGTTCTGCCCAGCGGTCCAGTGCCACCGCTGCCGACGGAGATGCTGAGCTCCCAGGCTATGGACGCCCTGCTGGCAAAGTGCAGCGGTCTGTATACGCATATCGTGATCGATTCCCCGCCTATACTTTCCGTCACGGACGGGGTGATTCTGGCTCGCGACGTGGATGCCGTGGTGCTGGTGGTCCGGCACGGCAAGTCGAGCAAACAGATTGTGCGCAGGGCTCGCGACCTCCTGATCCGATCGGGAGCTCCCATGACGGGTATTGTTCTGAACGCCGTCGATCTTCGATCTCCGGAGTACTACGGGTACTACGGGTATTCAAGCTACGCTTACGCGAGCATGGACTCTGGGAGTTGGGAACCGAGCACGGCTGAGGGTGAAAAGAAGCCTGAAGCGGAGAAGCAATGATGACGCCTCGATCTCCTTTTGGTCTGCCCCGGTGTTCAAAGCCTCCTGTGGAAGCTCTGTTGCGGATGTGGCTGTGTCTCTGTGTTGCGGCCTTTGGGCTGACGATGTCCTCGACTGCGCACGCGCAATTCAGCGGGCCGGCACCGATGCCTTCCGCCTCGCTGAATGTGCCTTTGACCCCGACGACCGATCCGGCGATTCTGTACCCGGGTCCACGGGATCTGCATCTGGACGTAGGCGATCTGGTGCAGGTTCACATCTTTGGCACGATAGACTACAACCCCACGGTTCGAGTCAGTCTGGACGGTTCGGTGCAGGTTCCCCTGGGGGGCGTGATCCAGGTCGCTCATATGACCTTGCATGAGGCTGCGGATGCGATTGCGGAACGGCTTGAGAGCGCAGGGATGTACCGGGACCCACAGGTTACGTTACAGCTGATCGAATCGCCCAATCAGATCATCACGGTTACCGGAGAGGCGCACGGGGTCATCAACACAACAGGAGGCCAGAAGCATCTCTACGAGGTGCTGGCTGGGGCCGGCGGGCTGCCGCTAACGGCGAGTCACACGGTCACGATCGAGCGGCCCGGGCTCGATCAGCCGATTATCATCGATCTGGGATCGGACCCGGCGCACAGTGCGCAAGCGAACGTTCCGGTATTTCCGCACGACACGATCGTGGTCTCGAGGGTAGGTGTGGTGTACCTGCTGGGCGCGTTTAAGACGCCGGGCGCGATTCCGCTGCAGCAGAACTCACCGCTTACCCTGATGCAAGCGACATCGCTCGGCGGTGGAAACCTATTTGAAGGCAAGTATGACGATCTACGTATTGTTCGAACGGTGGGGCTTGAACGCAAGGTTGTGCGGGTAGACATCGCGAAGGTCGAGAAGGGGAAGGCTCCTGATCCTGTGCTGCAGCCTGACGATATTGTCTTTCTGCCCACGAGCGCGTTCAAGTCTGCTCTGAAGAATGGCGGTCTTGGGACGCTTCTGGGCGTTGTCTCGCTGCTGATCTCCACCTCCTATACGCTCCGATAAGTGGCATCTCAACGGCATTGACGATGACGAAACCAGTCCGGCTCGCCTATCTTGTGAGCCATCCGATCCAGTACCAGGCGCCGCTTCTGCGGCGGATCGCGGAGGAGCGGGATATCGAGCTTACGGTCTTTTTCGGATCGGATTTTTCGGTGAGGGGGTACCAGGATGAGGGTTTCGGCGTCGACGTCAAGTGGGACATTCCCCTGTTGCAGGGGTACAGGCACGAATTTCTTCCAGCGATTCGAGACCGGGGGACGGTGAGCGTGACGACTCCGTTGAATCGCGGTATCTTCGATCGCCTGCGCGGCCGGGGGGGTGAGCCCGGGTTCGATGTGCTGTGGGTGCATGGGTATGCGACGGTGAATGCGATGCACGGCATGCTGGCGGCGAAGGCGCTCGGGATTCCGGTTTTGCTGCGAGCGGAGTCGTGGTTGAAGGACCGGTCGAGGCATGCGGCAAAGCTAGTGGTGAAGCAGGGCTTCTTCAGGGTCTTGAAGGGCCTGGTTGACGGCGTTCTTCCGATCGGAAGTCTGAACGCTGCGTACTGGCGGTATTACTTCGGGGCTGATGTCCCTCAGTTTCCGATGCCGTACGCCGTCGACAACGCGTATTTTCGGATGCGGAGTGAAGAGGCGAGAGCGAGACAAGCGGAGTTGCTCAAGGAACTCGGGCTGGAGGCCGGGAGGCCGGTGATCCTGTTTGCTTCGAAGCTACAGGCTCGTAAGCGATGCGCGGATCTGGTCGCGGCCTATGCCAATCTGGTGAAGGCTGGACGTGGGAACGGGGGGCTGCTGCCATATTTGTTGATTGTGGGGGATGGAGAGGAACGCACACGGCTTGAAGAGCAGGTGCGGGAGGAGGGGCTTGAGGGGGTGCGATTCCCCGGCTTCCGGAACCAATCCGAGCTGCCTCGCTTCTTCGACCTGGCCGATGTGTTCGTGCTGCCTTCCGAACATGAGCCCTGGGGCCTGATTGTGAACGAGGTGATGAATGCGGGATGTGCGGTGATTGTTTCGGATGACGCCGGCTGCCAGCCAGATTTGATTACGGACGGTGTGGAGGGATGCGTGTTTCCGGTCGGCGATGTTCGCGGTCTGACGAATGCTCTTGGGAGGGTGCTTGGATCTCCTGAGACTGCTCGGGAGATGGGGCAGCGTGGACTGGAAAGGATTGGATCGTGGGATTTCGAGGCTGACGTCCGAGGTTTGCGGACGGCGATTGAGAGTGTGACGAGAGGTCTGCGTGTTTGAATAGCGCAGACACCAGAGAGGGAAGGGGGTTTGGATCGGCTAGTATGCCCGGGCAGGACACAACGCGCACGATGCGATTACTCCACATCATTGGGACGATGAGCCCCGAGGCGGGAGGACCGACGGAATCGGTGCGTTCGCTGATCACCTACGGATTTCCGGGGTATATCGGCGAGGTGGTGACGATGGACGATCCACAGGCTCCCTTTTTGAAGAACTACCACTTCCCTGTTCATGCGCTTGGCCCGATTCAGACGGTGTATGGATACAATCCGCGGCTCGTGCCCTGGCTGGAGGCGAATGGGCACCGGTTCGATGGCGTGATCGTCAATGGTTTATGGCAATACTGCGGGTTCGCCGCCCGGCAGGTATTCGGCGGGAAGAAGCCGTACGTGGTGTTTACCCACGGCATGCTCGACCCCTACTTCAAGACGCAGTTTCCGATGAAACACATGAAGAAGTGGGTGTACTGGCTGTTGTCGGAGTATTGGGTGCTGAAGGGGGCGAGGCGCGTGCTGTTCACGACGGCGGCAGAGGAGCGACTGGCGCAGCAGAGTTTCTGGCTTCATGACTGGAAGGGTCTCGTTGTGCCTTACGGAGCGTCGGGACCGGACGGCGAGGCGGAGGCTCAGCGGAGGGCGTTCTACCAGAGTTGCCCCGAGGCGGAGGGCCGGCGATTTCTGCTTTACCTGGGAAGGGTGCATCGGAAGAAGGGCGGCGATATGTTGGTCGAGGCGTTCGCCAAGATAGCCGAGCGGGATCCGGAGTTGGATCTGGTGATGGCCGGCCCCGACCAACAGCAATGGCGCTCGGTGTTGCAGGAGGCAGCGGCGAAAGCGGGCATTCGGGGAAGGGTGCACTGGCCGGGAATGCTGAAGGGCGATGTGAAATGGGGCGCCTTCTATGCGAGCGAGGCGTTCATTCTGCCGTCGCATCAGGAGAATTTTGGGATCGCCGTGGCGGAGGCGCTGGCGTGCGGTCGACCGGTTCTGCTGTCCGACAAGGTTAATATTGCGAGTGAGATCGCGAGTGATGGCGCGGGATTGGTGGAGGCGGACACGCCGCAGGGAACCTCTCGGCTGCTTGAGCGCTGGATGGAGATGAGCCGGGAGCAGCGAGTCGAGATGAGCCACCTGGCGAAGGAGTGCTTCGATCGGCGATACGACATGCGAAAGAATGCGCGGATTATTATCCAGCTCTTCCATATGGTGCGGTCGGAGCGCGATCCCTCCGCAAAGCACATGAGTGGAGGCTGATGGCGAAGCAGGTCCATTACAACGCGGGGGAACACATCAGCGCGGAGACGGCGGCCGATCCTTATTTACGGCCTGCATTTTCCGGAAGAGACCGTTTGCGGCGTTTGATCTGGAATGCCTGTTACATGCTGCTGTACCGGATCTCGCCGCGCCCCCTGCACTCGTGGAGAAGCTTTCTTCTGCGAAGCTTTGGCGCGACCATGGGGCCGAACTGTCACTTTTATCCCCGCTCCAAGGTGTGGGCGCCATGGAACCTCATCTGCGCTGACCAGGTGACTGCCGCGGACGGCGCCGAGATTTACAACCCGGCACCGGTCCGGCTAGGGTCGCACGCGATTCTGTCACAGGACGCCTACCTGTGTGGAGCCACGCACGATTTTGACGATCCAGCGTTCCCGCTGATCGCATTTGCGATGGAGGTTGGGCCGTACGCCTGGGTGTGCGCGCGGGCGTCTGTTGCTCCGGGCGTGAATGTGGGAGAGGGTGCTGTTCTGGGACTTGGGTCGGTGGCGACGCGCCCGCTGGATCCGTGGGTAGTGTATGCCGGAGTTCCCGCGTTGAGGGTCAAGGATCGCCGGAGACCCGGTCCAGTTTAGGAAGACGCTGACCTGTGGCTCGGGACCTACGGCGACCTTTGTGGGTGGATCAGGACCTGAGTTTGGCCAGGAGATCTGTGGGATGGACCGGCTTAGCAAGGATCTCGAACTCGTGCCCTTGGGCGCGAGCTTTCTCGAGGAGGTCCGCGGTGGCGGCCTGTCCGGAGAAGAGCAGGATTTTGCATCCAGGCATTTTATTTCGGGTGATGATTGCCGCTTCAATTCCTGTCATTCCGGTCATGATGACATCACTGATCAACATATCCGGCTGGAAGTCTTCGAGCGCCTCGACTGCTTTTTCTCCGCTGAAAACTGCACGTGCGTCAAAGCCCGCCTGATTAAGAATGATAGCGAGCGTATTTGCGATTACCTGCTCGTCGTCCGCAACGAGCACCCTAGGCTTTGAAGTCGAGCCTGTCGGTTCTGCCATGCTAATTGTCCCCGGGTATGAATCTGTACAGACTGGGCGAACATACCACGAACGCCACAGTTGATCTTTTCTCGTACAGCTAATGATACGCTGAGCCAAGAGCCGGAAGTTGAGCGCAGCTCCAGATTCAAAGACGATCCGGATACCACGTAATTTATGCAGATCCCTATCATACGTGCCGAGCGTGTCGAGAAGTATTATGCCCAGCCGAGTGAGAACCGCATCCAGGTTATCTCGCCGACGGACCTCGCGATTTCGCCGGGTGAGATTGTAGCGTTGCTGGGTCCTTCCGGCTCCGGCAAATCGACACTGTTACGAATGCTCACCGGGCTTTCTACGCCATCAGCGGGACAGGTTTACTGGCACGAGAAGCCGATCGCAACGGCGGATGTGAATGTGTCGATCGTCTTCCAGAGCTTCGCTCTGTTTCCGTGGCTGACGGTCTTCGAGAATGTAGAGGCACCGCTGAAGGCTCGTGGAATGGAGCCTGCGGAACGGCGGAAGCGAAGCATGAAGATTCTGGACACGGTGGGCCTGGATGGGTTTCAGGCGGCGTATCCGAAGGAGCTATCGGGCGGAATGCGGCAGCGGGTTGGATTCGCACGGGCTCTGGTGGTGGAGCCCGAGGTACTGTTCATGGATGAGCCGTTCAGTGCGCTGGACGTGCTGACGGCGGAGAACCTGAGGAGTGAACTTCTGGAGTTGTGGCAGAAGAAGACGATTCCGACGCAGGCGATCTTTCTGGTGACCCATAATATTGAGGAGGCGGTTCTGCTGGCCGACAGAATCATTGTTCTGGGGCGGAACCCGGGTCACGTCCGCACAGATTTCAAAGTCGCTCTTCAGCATCCCCGGGACCGAAAAGCGAACGCCTTTACGCAGCTGGTCGACTATATCTACAAGGTTCTGACCCAGCCCGACGCGCAGCCGCCGGCTCTGCCAGAGACAACGTCTGGGCGAAAGGTACGCGATCAGCGGCAGATGCACTACCAGATGCTTCCGCACGCAAGGCCGGGCGGCATCGCGGGTCTGCTCGAACTGGTGCTTGATCACAATGGCAAGGACGACATTTATCGACTAGCGGACGATCTCGGGTTCGAGATCGACGACCTGCTTCCCATTGTGGATGCGGCACAGCTGCTCGGCTTTCTTTCGGTCATGGAGGGCGACGCGGCGATCACGCCGACCGGTGCGGCGTATGCCAACTCGGAGATTTTGAGGCAGAAAGAGTTGTTCCGAACGGCGGCCCTCAAGAATGTTTTACTGCTGCGGCAGATCGTTCGAGCGATCGAAGCGAAGAGCGATCGCACGGTCTCGGAGGAGTTCTTCCACGACATGCTGGATGAGCAGTTCAGCGAAGAGGAGACGCTGCTGCAACTCGAGACGGCGATCAACTGGGGACGGTATGCGGAGCTGTTCGATTTCGACGCCTCGCGCCGCCGCTTTATTCAACCGGAGAAGATGCAGCCTGAGAGTGAGACGATCGCGGAGATCGATGCGTGATTCACCTTCCGGACAGCTTCAGCTACAGCAAGGGACGGGAGACGCTGGCGCGCTCGCAGGTGCTGAAGAGAAGCTGGCCGGTGGTTCTGGATCTCTTCGTTGCGGTTATCGGGCTGGCCTGTTTTTACGGCGTGGTGCAGATTGCGCACTACTGGTTCGGACATCCGGTTCCGGCCATCACGATCTCTCAAAGTCCACGAGCGTTGCCTTTGTACGCGTTCTACTCGGTCGTGAGGATTGGGCTGGCTTACCTTCTGAGTCTCGTGTTCGCGATCGGTTACGGATACGTAGCGGCGTATAACAAGCGGCTGGAAGCACTGATGCTGGCGGTGCTCGACATTCTGCAATCCATTCCTGTTCTGAGCTTCCTGCCGGGCGTGATGCTGGCGATGGTGGCTCTCTTCCCTACTCGCCAGATAGGCGTCGAGATGGGGGCTATCGTTCTGATCTTCACGGGTCAGGTGTGGAACATGGCGTTCAGTTTCTACTCCTCGATCAAGAGCATACCGAGAGAGCTGCTGGAGGCGACGAGTGTGTATCACTTTTCGCGATGGCAGCGACTGGTGCAGCTGGAGCTGCCCTATGCGGCGATCGGTCTGATCTGGAATTCGATCATGTCGGTGGCGGGCGCGTGGTTTTTCCTCATGGCGTGCGAGATGTTTGTGCTTGGTCCACGGGACTTCCGCCTGCCGGGTCTGGGGTCTTATCTCCAGACCGCGGCCAGCACGGGTGATGGGACGGCGATCACGTGGGGGCTGGTGACGATGGTGGCGATCATCGTAGCGACGGACCAACTGATCTGGCGACCGGTGATCGCGTGGAGCGACCGTTTCAAGTTCGAGCAGGTGGAGTCGAAGTCGAGGGTGCAATCACCTCTCCTACACCTGTTCCAGCACTCGCGGGTGCTGCATGAGCTGGGGCGACTTACTGTTTCCCCGATGAGCGAGAGCTTGTACCGAAGTTTTGCGCGCAAGCGAAGGCTTGCCCATGAGCGACCGGTGGTGACGGCGGTTGCGCCCAAGCGATCGAATACGTGGTTGCGAGTCATTGCCTTTCTGCTGCTTTTCGCGGGGCTTGGATATATGGCTTTGCACGCGGTGAGTCTGTTGCGGCAGGTCCATCTCTACCAGATCGGGGCCATCTTGAAGGGTGCGGCGGCGACATTTCTGCGCGTGAATTTATCGCTGCTGTTAGCGGCTGCATGGACGATTCCGGCAGGCGTGGCGATCGGCTTCAATCCGCGACTAGCGCGGGTCGCACAGCCACTGGCGCAGATTGCGGCATCTGTGCCAGCCACGGCGCTCTTCCCGGTGCTGTTGCTGGCGTTGATAAAAGTAGGCGGGGGCATGGGGGTTGGGTCGGTGGCGCTGATGCTGCTGGGGACGCAGTGGTACATCCTGTTCAACGTAATCGCGGGTGCCATGGCGATTCCGGCGGACCTGAAAGAGGTTGCGACGCTGTTCCATTTCACGAGGATGCAGCGGTGGCGAACGGTGATCCTGCCCGGTATCTTTCCGTTTCTGATTACGGGCATGGTGACGGCATCGGGCGGCGCCTGGAACGCGAGCATCATCGCCGAGTACTTTCCTCTGAAGAATGAGATCCTGCAGACGACGGGTCTGGGAAATCAGATCAGTGTGGCGACGGCGAATGGCCAGTTCCAGATTCTGCTGCTGGCGACGATTGTGATGGCGACCATGGTGGTGACGATCAACCGGCTGGTGTGGCGGCCGCTCTTCCGGCTGTCGGAGACACGTTACAAACTAGGAGCGTAAGGGATCACCGAACAGCTTGCGATGGTTGAGGTCTGCGGAAAGCGTAGAGGACGGCCAGCAGTGGCGGCGCGATGAGGACGCCCCAGGGTGGGATGAGGATGCCGAGAACGATGGGACCGAGGAAGGCCGCCCACCAGGGAACACGAGTGGTTCGGTGGAGGATGTAAGGACCGATGACGAGACCCTCGAGGACGGCTATGAGGCCGTATAGACCGAGAACGTAACCGAGCCGGTACCAATCTTCGCTGGTCTGGACAGAGAGTGCCGTGGACAGGACGGGGCCGATCAGGGCGAGCATGCCGCCGACGCCGGGAATGAACTGGCAGATAGCGCCCACAAAAGCCCATAAGGGTGCGAGGGGGACATGGAGCAGTTCCAGGCCGACAAACCAAAGGACGCCGACGATCAGGGCGTCCAGCGTGGCGGCGCGCCACCAGTTCATCAGCGCAACGCCGACGGTTCGGATGGTGTTGTCCTGTGCCGGAGGTGCCGGCGTCAACTCGCGTAACCTGGCTTGCATGAGCTTTGCCTCCAGGCCGTCGCTTGGCGCGTACGGCTCAGGAGGTTTGATGCATCCGGCCCGCAGATGCTGATTCCCGAGCCGCCGTTGCAGAGGATCGAAGGGGAGAGCCCGATGCTAACCTGAAGGCATGAAGTTCGGTGTACTCGTCTTTCCGGGGTCGAACTGCGACCATGACACTTACAACGTGATCGATACGCTTGCGCACCAGCCGGTGACATATCTGTGGCATGCGTCCGAAGACCTCGAGCGATGCGATGCGATCCTGATTCCGGGCGGATTTGCGTATGGCGATTACCTGCGAACGGGAGCGATCGCGCGGTTCGCACCGGTGATGCAGGCGGTGAAGCGATTTGCCGCATCGGGTGGTCCGGTTCTGGGAATTTGCAATGGATTCCAGATCCTTTGCGAGGCGGGAATGCTGCCTGGGGCGTTGATGCGCAATCGTGACCAGAGGTACATCTGCAAGCAGCTTCACCTGCTGACGGAGACGAACGATTCGCCCTTTACGCATACGCTGTCGCGTGGCGAGGTATTGCAGATGCCGATTGGGCATATGGAAGGCAACTATTTCTGCGACGAATCGACGCTAGCGGAGCTGAAGCAGATGGACCGGGTCGCTTTCCGCTACTCGACCGCTGGCGGTGAGGTGAGTGCGGACGCGAACCCGAACGGGTCGCTCGATAACATTGCGGGCATTTTGAGCGAGGGCCGGAATGTGCTCGGAATGATGCCGCATCCGGATCGGTCGAGCGAGCGTTTGCTGGGTTCAAGTGACGGCCTGCGCCTGTTTGACGCTCTGGTGCAATCGGCAACGAGTCCCGCCTGAATGTGCGAAGCGGACCGTCTTCAAGTGCTACCCTAACCGAGCGATGATTGACATTCATCATCACCTGTTACCGGGTCTGGACGATGGGTCGCCAGATCTCGAGACGTCGGTTGCGATGGCGAAGATAGCGGCGGCGGACGGCATCAGCCATGTCGTCTGTACGCCCCACGCGAACAGCCGGTACCCTTACCAGCCTGCAGTTGTCGACGCAAAGATCGCCGAACTCCGGCAGCGGCTTGAAAGGGAGGGTATCGCGCTGAAGCTGGGTCGAGGATGTGATTTCCACCTCACTTACGAGAACATTCAGCACGCAAAGCGCGATCCAGCCCGTTTCAGCATCAACGGTCTGGGATTTCTTCTGATCGAGATCCCGGATTACGGTCTACCGCAGGGGTTGACCGATACGTTTTACCAGCTGCAGATTGCCGGTTTGACACCGATCCTGACGCATCCGGAGCGCAACCCTACGCTGCAGGGCGACACCGACCGGATGACGCACTGGATGCGCGGCGGGGTCCTGGTGCAGGTGACGGCAGGCTCGATTCTGGGCAAGATGGGCAAAGCCGCGCAGAAGATGGCACACCGTCTGCTGGAGCGCAGGTGGGTGAATTTTGTTGCGACCGACGCCCATAACACCACCTCACGTCCGCCGCGGATGCATGAAGCGTTTGAGCTGATTGCGGCGAAGTACAGCCCGGACTATGCCCACCTGCTCTGTATCAGCAATCCGCTGCACGCGTTCCAGGGCAAGCCCCTGAACGCGCAGCCGGAGCCGGCCGGGCTGTACGCGAATATGGAACCCGAGAGCTGGTGGAAGAGAACGTTCGGCTGAATGCAGTGCCAGTAGAGGGAGCTAGAGTCCGAGGCCACCGTCGACGGCGAGCAGTTGGCCGGTGATGAAGTGGGGGCTAGTGGCGAAGAAGGATACGGCAGCGGCGACGTCGGAGGCGGCGCCATTTCGCCGCATCGGAGTTTTTTCTGCGAAGTGCTGGTAGGCCGCGCCGACCTCTCCCTGGACGATCATTCCGGGAGCAACGCAGTTGACGCTGATCTCCGGCGCCCAGGCTTTGGCCATGGTCTGAGAGAGCATGTGCAGGGCCGCCTTGGAGGTGCAGTAGTGGCCATGCGTTGCCCAGGGGTGGATGCCGCCGAGCGACCCGATGTTGATGATGCGGCCGTGGGCGGAGCGGAGATGCGGCAGAGCTGCTTGTGCGACCAGAAACGGGGCTCGTGTGTTGGTGGCGAACATGTGATCCCACTGCTCCACGGAGATCGCTTCCAGGGACTCGGATTCGAAGGAGCCCGCGTTGTTGACGAGGATGTCGATGCCCGTGAAGTTATCGGCGATGGTGGCGACTGCCTGGCGGATGGCTTCGGGATCGGTGAGATCGCATCGCGCTGCAAAGGCATCGACATCGTGTGCGGCGAGATCGCGAACGGTCTGCTCGGCCTCGGGCTGAGATTCGAGGTAGGTGATGGCGACGTTGGCGCCCTGCTCCGCTAATGCGAGCGCGATGGCACGACCGATGCGCTTAGCGGCCCCGGTGACGACAGCGGACTTCCCGGTGAGGGCTCGGTTCACGCTTACAGCCGCGGTGAGACGGTGGAGGGTGCGGTCGAATTTGACGGGGGCGTCGGCGGGGACTTGGGCGGCGTCTCGGGCTGCTTGTGGGTATCGGGCTTTACCGGCTCCTGAACGCCCGGCTTGCGATTGGACGCTTTGCCGGTGTTGTCCTCGTAGGCTGAGACCTGCTCCTGGGGGCGAAGCAGAGCTACCGAGATCTGTCGACTTGATTCATTGACCACGAAATCCCGGGCGTAGGTGGCGAATCCGTCCGCGATGACCTGGACGCGCACATTACTGCCGGTGGGAATGACGTCCAGAGTCGCTTTTCCTTCGGGATCGGTTTTGACTTCCATGTTGCCCTGATCCTTGCCTTCCGCATCGATGGGATGGAAGACCACCGCGGCGTTGACGACCGGTTTTCCGTTGGACCTTTTCACGACCAGAACCTCGATGTGCGAGGTCTCGGCAGGGGCCTTGTACTTCCGGCCGCGGCGGATATGAGGATCATCCTGTGCCGAAAGAGGCATGGGCGCGAGGGCGAGAGTGGAGCAGAGCAAAAGACCTGGACCGATGTAGCGAAAGAACATACGAGTTAGTTTACCTCTCTGGGTGCAGGCCAGTACGGGCAGGCGACATGGCGGTCGGGGGGGTACAAAGCTGCGCGTGTTTCACTCACATTTTACGAGCCAGGGTTGACATCTACCTTGGCCATGACCTATGGTTAGCACTCGTGAGGGCAGAGTGCCAGGCGCGAGTCACGGCGACGGGGCTCTGCTTCAACTTTACAAGATGTGCGGACCACCTCGTTTGAGGTCGGTCCGTGTCTTCAAGCTGCGGCGCTTCGGCGTTCGCCAAATCGCAATAAGGAGATTTTGAGTATGGCAACAACATCGTTTACACCGTTGCACGACCGCATTCTGGTTCGCCGGGTGGAAGAGGGCGAGACGCTTCGTGGCGGAATCATCATTCCGGATTCAGCCAAAGAGAAGCCCCAGCAAGGCGAGGTCATTTCGGTGGGTAAGGGCAAGTCCAACGACGAGGGCAAGGTGTTCCCGCTCGACGTCAAGGCAGGCGACAGCATTCTGTTCGGTAAGTACTCCGGAACCGAGATCAAGCTGGATGGGGAAGAGCTTCTGATCATGCGCGAAGAGGAAGTCCTCGGCGTCATCAAGAAGTAGGCACTGCGTGCGGCAGACGCCGCTCTCGAGGCAAAAGGCATTGCATGCAGCAGGCGCCGCTCTCGCGGCAAGATATTGAAGGGCCGCTTCAAGTAAGCGGCGGGACGAAAACAGATTGGATCGGCTGTGGCCGATGAACTTACAGGAGCAACACGATGGCGAAGCAAATTTTGCACGGAGAAGAATCACGGCAGGCGATTCTGCGTGGGGTCAACATTCTGGCGGACGCGGTCAAGGTGACCCTTGGACCAAAGGGCCGCAACGTTGTGATCGAGAAGAAGTTTGGATCGCCGACTATCACCAAGGACGGCGTGACGGTAGCCAAGGAGATCGAGCTCAAGGATGCGCTTGAGAACATGGGTGCGCAGATGGTGCGCGAGGTTGCGTCGAAGACGTCGGATGTTGCCGGCGACGGCACTACAACCGCCACTGTGCTTGCCCAGGCGATCTATCGCGAGGGTGTGAAGACGGTTGCTGCCGGGGCGAACCCGATGGCGCTGAAGCGCGGCATCGACAAGGCGGTCGAGGCGATCATCGGGAAACGCGATGAGCACGGCGCAGTGATCGGCGGCGAGCTTTCAAAGCTGTCGAAGCCGGTCTCGGGCGACATGATTGCGCAGGTCGGAACGATCTCGGCGAACTCTGATTCGCAGATCGGCACGATTATCGCCGAGGCGATGAACAAGGTCGGCAAGGACGGTGTGATCACGGTCGAAGAGTCGCGCACGATGGAGACGCAGCTCGAAGTGGTAGAGGGCATGCAGTTCGATCGCGGCTACCTGAGCCCGTACTTCGTGACCGATGCGGAGCGCATGGAAGTGGCGCTGGAGAACCCGTACATCCTGATCTACGAGAAGAAGATCTCGTCGATGAAGGACCTGCTGCCGCTGCTGGAGCAGATTGCGCGCACCGCGAAGCCGCTGGTCATTATCGCGGAAGATGTGGACGGCGAGGCTCTGGCGACCCTGGTGGTCAACAAGCTGCGGGGAACGCTGAATGTCGCAGCCGTGAAGGCTCCCGGCTTTGGCGATCGTCGCAAGGCGATGCTGCAGGACATTGCGATTCTGACTGGCGGAAAGGCGATCACGGAAGACCTCGGCATCAAGCTCGAGGGCGTCAAGGTCGAGGATCTCGGAACTGCGAAGCGCGTGACGATCGACAAGGACAACACGACGATCGTGGACGGCGGCGGCAAGGATGGCGAGGTTGAGGGTCGTGTGAAGGAGATTCGCGCGCAGGTCGACAAGACCACCTCTGACTACGACCGCGAGAAGCTGCAGGAGCGCCTGGCCAAGCTGGTCGGCGGCGTTGCGGTGATCAAGGTAGGCGCAGCCACCGAGACCGAGATGAAGGAGAAGAAGGCCCGCGTTGAGGATGCGATGCATGCGACGCGCGCGGCTGTGGAGGAAGGCATTGTTCCGGGTGGCGGCGTGGCTCTGATTCGCTGCGTTACCGCGGTCGATGCGCTGGCGAAGACGCTGGAGGGCGACGAGAGGATCGGCGCCAACATCATCCGCCGGGCGATCGAAGAGCCGCTTCGGCTGATCGTCTCGAACGCGGGCGAAGAGGGTGCGGTTGTGATCGGCAAGATCCACGAATCCAAGGAGACGAACTTCGGCTACAACGCCGGAACGAACACCTACGAGGACCTGGTAATGGCTGGCGTGATTGATCCTACGAAGGTGACGCGGACGGCGCTGCAGAACGCGGCATCGATCGCGGGCCTGATGCTGACGACCGAGGCCATGATCTCCGAGATTCCGGAGAAGAAGGAAGCGGGCGGCGGCGGTCACGGCCATGGCGGCGGCGGTATGGACGGCATGTACTAAGGCATTGCTTCCACGCGCTTTACGGCGTCAGTCTGAAGGAAAAGCCCCGGAGAGATCCGGGGCTTTTCTGCATTGAGACGGTGGGCATCTGGGGTGCGCTCAGAATGACAAAAGTGGACGGGTTTGCTGCGATGCTACGGAGCGCTGGAGATGACGGCTGCGCCGTAGGAGACGGCGGTGGCGGATCTCAGCTTGATGCCGCTGCCGCGGGCTTTGAATCGGAGGCGAAGGAGATCGCGTGAGGGTGGAGCGGTGAAGGTGGCGACGTAGGTCTGGGCGATGTCTTTGCTGAAGCGCGAGAGATAGGGGGCGAGGGCGACGGGATTGCCTCGGAGTTGGTAGTAGGACTCTCCGCCGGTTCCTTCAGCGACCTGCGACAGGTAGTTCTGGCCGCTGAAGTTGGCGGCTCCGCCACCGATGCCGGCTCCGCCGTAGTAGATGGAAGAGACGATGACGCCGGCGCGCTGCGCGTCGGTGATGGCGGTCTGGACGTAGGGACTGTCCTGATTGAGGGGAGAGACGCTGCCGTTATAGGGGTCGACTCCGTTTGTGATCATGAGGACGAAGCGAGCTTTGCGGCCGGGGGTGGAACGGGTGCCGTAGGCGGCGGACTCGGTGGGCCAGTTCTTGGTGAAATCAGAGAGGCAGAAGTAGGGGCTGGCGCTGATGCCCGGGGATCCGAAGGGGATGCGCAGGGTAGAGGCAGCCGCGGGGAGGTTTGAGGTAAAGGGCAGCGTGGAGGTGACTCGTCCATTGGACATGTAGCCGACAAAGACCTCGGTGCCGGCGGGAAGGCCTTTAATGAAGCTGCGAAGGTCGTCGAGCTGGCGGGCGACTGAGGTGCGGAGGCCGTCATCGATGAGGATGGCAATCTGGGTTTGCGCGGGAGAAAGGGGTTCGAGGGCAGTGACTGGGGCGGACTTGCCGTTGAGTTCGGCGGTGACAGCGGAAGGCGCAATGGGAGCCGAGGTCTTCGAGGTGTTGGTGACGAGAGCCTGGGTGGGCTGAGGCCCTTCCATCTGGGCGGGGAGGAAGGTGGGAATGAGTGAGAGTGCAAAAGCGAAAGCATAGGTGCGAAACAACTTCATGGTGAAACCTCAGGTATTAGACGAGTTCCAGAGGCTGCGGGATTCGAGGGGGGCAGGCCGGAGGTTGAGAACAGCTGGAGCATTGCGCCAGAGAAGCGGGTCTTTCGCTGGGCTCAGGACGACAAAGGGGGGAGAGTCAGGGGTTGAATGGGGATGGAGGGTTGAGATCGTAGACGAGGGTGGTGTAGCCGCGGTGGGCGTAGGTGGCGACGGGCGGCTGACAGAGTTGTGCGCGCATATGGGGGGAGGCGGGGCCGGCCTGGAAGGGCTCCACGGCGTTGAAACAGCCGGATGGGGGGAGGGGCTGCTGGGTGGTGCCGATGTAGTAGCGGACGTGGTAGCGGGCGAGGACAGGGAGGAGGGGCTGCTGTTGACGGACGGAGTCGAGGAAGGTGCGGTCCATCATGAGTCCTTCGGTCTGGATGACGGGGTCGGGGATGAGTTCGGCGACCATGCCGGAGCGGTCTCCCATGGCGTAGACGCCGGGGTGGGTGGAGGCGAACTGCTGGAGGTCGACAGCGGCCTCGTAGATGGCTTCGCGGCCGCCGGTGGGCCAGTGGAGGCCGGGGAGGCGGGTGAGGACGAAGAGCGCGAGCAGGACGGTGACGACAGGGCGGCTGAGGAGTGTGCGGACGACGGGAAGGGCGAGGAGGACGACGAGGCTGATGCAGAAGGCGGAGCGAAAGGGGTAGAGGTACCAGCCCCAGAGCTGCCAGTCGCTGCGGCAGGAGAGGAGGGCGATGTAGAGGAAGGGGAAGGCGAGGACGGGGAGGAAGACGGCGCGTTCCATAGGGGAGAGGCGCGGAGAGAGAGAGGTGGAGAGACGCTCGGGGATGCGCTTGCGGGGAAGGAGGAGGAGAGCTATGGCGAGGAGGATGGGAATGAGGTTGACGAGCTGCGAGAGCGGGCGGTCGTAGGCGCTGATCCACGCGGGCGATGAGGGGAGGAGGTTAGTCTTGAGCTGCTTGGCGGCGCCGGAGATGGGGAGGAGCGTGTGAAAGAGCAGGAGGTTCGAGGCGAAGTAGAGAGCGACAGGGAGTAGGCCGAGAGCGAGGGCAGCGAGGGCGCTTGGGGTGATGCGGCGGCGGAGGTCCTGGTGGGCGAGGGCGGAGAGGAAGATGAGGGCGGCGAGGAGGAGGGTGTCAAGGCGCGACAGGATCATGGCCGAAGCGGCGAGGCCAAGGAGAGCGAAGGGAGGCCAGCTGGGGGCGGAGAGCAAGGGTTCGGGAGCGAGAAGAGCGGGGCGGGAATCCAGGAGCGCGGGGCTGGGAGCCAGGAGCGCGGGGCTGCGGGCGAGGAGGACGACGAGGAGGAGGAGGGGGACGGTGAGGGTGACCTCCATGCCGCCGAAGAGGACGTGCATGGAGTAGGCGGTGGCATAGACGGCGAGGGCGGAGGAGAGCAGAAGGTCCACGCCGGAGAGGGTGAGCAGGCGGCGGGTGAGGAGGTAGATGGCGATGACGCAGACGAAGAGGGTGGAGGCTGCGAAGACGAGGATGGCGTGCGGGCGCGAGGTGACGAAGGAGACGGCGGTGAGGAGGAGGAACCAGAGCGGGTGGTAGCCGTTGGTGGGGACGATGCCGTTGAAGGTGGAGCCGGAGCCGTGGGCGAGGTTCTGGGCGACCTTGAGGTAGTAGTAAAAGTCGTCCTCGAAGAAGAGCATGGCCGGGGTGCGGGAGAAGAGGGGGCGGAAGCTGGCGAGGCCGACGAAGAGGACGACGAGGGCGGTGAGGGTGCGGGAGAGCCAGAGGCGCCAGGGGGTTTGGCTGGGGGGCATTGGAATGATTTTAGCTGTGGGTTGCGTGGCGATCGGAGGGATGTCGATGCGACACCAAGTTGCTAAGACGCGGTAAGCGCGGATCTTGGCGAAAGGCGAGGGCAGAAGCAGGTTCTTCGCTTCGCTCAGAATGGAAGAAAGAAGGGCAAGAGCGGAAGCGAGTTCTTCCCTTCGCTCCTGGAGGAGAAGCGGAAGGGCGGGTCGTGGCACGGGCAAGGGCAGAAGCAGGTTCTTCGCTTCGCTCAGAAATGGAGGAAAGAAGGGCAAGGCAGGGCGGAAGCGAGTCCTCGGCTTTGCTCCTGAAGGAGAAGCATGAGGGGCGGTAGTGACAAGGGCAAGGGCAGAAGCAGGTTCTTTGCTTCGCTCAGGATGGAAGAAAGAAGGGCAAGGCAGGGCGGAGACGAAAGGGAGGGCATCGGGGAGGTGCCGCTGCCCTCTTTTGGCGAGGGCTCTTAGTCGCCGCCTAAGCGGAGTTTCAGGCCGGCTCGAACGGTGAGGGGCAGGCTGGGGTAGCCGATGGGGCCGATGTGCTGATTGTTGAGCAGGTTGGAGAGGTCGGTGAAGAGGGTGACGCGCCCGGTGGCGTTGTAGGTGCCGTAGAGGTCGAGTTTGGTGTAGCCGTAGTCGAGATTGCGGTTGGGAAGTAGGAGGGTGTTGTCGCCGTTTTGATCGGAGAAGCCGAGGAAGGTGGAGTCGTCGGAGCGGCTGGCGAGGGCTCCTTTGAAGGCACCGGTCCACTTCTGTCCGGTGTATTGGAGAGCGAAGTAGCCGGTGTGGGGTGGGCGGCGGAAGGGGCGAGCGCCGACGAGGGGAGAGGATCCGCCGATGGCGATGCCGGGGAGGTTGGGGTTGGTGTTGGGGAAGCCCTGAGCGACGGCGGTGGCGTCGGAGGCAAAGGACTGGCTGACGCGGGCGTCGAGGAAGGTGTAGCCGCTACGGAGAAAGAGGCGAGGGAGCGGCTGGAACTGGAGTTCGGTCTCGAAGCCCTGCGCGCGGAAGGCCTGCGAGTTGAGTTCGGCACCGAAGAAGAACTTGTCGTTGGTGGGGTTGATGCCGAAGTAGCGGCGCAGGTCTCCGGAGCCTACGAACTCGAGTTGGTGGGAGAACTGGTTGTGGAAGTAGCCGGCCTTGAGGACGAGTTTGTCGCCGATGAGGTTCTGGTCGATCCCGAGATCGAAGCTGCGGGAGCGGCTGGGGCCGAGGGGAGCGACGTGGAATTTAGCGATGTCGGAGAGGTCGCCGGACTCGAGGAGGGTTCGATAGAGGGAGGAGAATTCGGTGGCGAGGTTGGGCTCCTGGACGCCGGTGGCGGCGTTGGCGCGGAGGCGGGTCCCGTGAAGGTAGCGATGCGAGTCGGGGCGGATGGCGGTCCAGGCAAGGCCGAAGCGAGGTGTGCCGGCGATGCCGTAGAGGTGGTTTTTTTGGAGTGAGCCGCCTACGGAGTAGAAGAGACGGTTGCCGAGATCGCCTCCAATCTGGAGGTTGTACTCGAAGTTGGTGCGCTGGATCTTTCGGTTTTCGAAGAAGGCAGGGACGTTGAAGCTGCCGCGCTCATTCTCATACCGGAAGCCGAAGAGAGCGGTGATGTGGTGGCGGAAGGTGATGTCGGACCCGTAATAGAGCTCGTCGCGGAGGGAGGCTTGATCGCGGTCGGAGCTGAAGATCTGCGCCTGGCCGGTGGCGGTGTAGCCATTGGCGCCGCGAAGGGCGACGACGTTTCCGAGATAGCCGGGGAAGCCGAAGATGACGGTGGGGGTGCCGACCTGGCCGAAGTAGGCGGCCTGCTCGCGCTTGCGGGCGATGCCGTAGCGGGCGAGATTGTGCCAGCCGCCGAGGGTGGTGTTCTCGATGGTGACGCCGGAGTAGAGGTCCTGGTCGGACTGCTTGCCATCCTCGACGAGGTTGAGGAAGTTATAGGCGTTGGGGAGGCCGCCGGCCGATACGGCGTCGCGAAGGGTGAAGCGAAGGAGGGTGGCGGAGGAGAGATTGTAACCAAAGTTGGCGGCGGCGGTGGAGGAATGGAAGCGGTCGTGGGGGAGGGCGTTCGAGGTATCGAAGCGCGAGTAGGCGAGGAGGTAGTCGGCGCGGTTGTGGGTTCCGGAGACGATGGCCTCGTTGCGCCAGGAGTGGAGGTTGCCGGCGTCGCCGGAGTAGTTGAGGACGGGCTTGAGCGAGCTGCCGCGGGGGGTGGAGAGGTTGACGACGGAGGCGAGCGAGTCGGAGCCGTAGAGGGCGGAGTTGGGACCGCGGTAGAGCTCGATGGCGCTGTCGGGTCCGGGGCCGGCGAGGCCGGTGGAGCTGACGGTGCCGAAGTCAAAGGTGCCGCCGACGTCCTCAGCGGGGATGCCGTCGATGAGGACCTTGTTGGAGTCGGAGTTTCCGCCGCGGACGAAGAGAGAAGTGACGCCACCGATCTGGCCGGTCTGGACCACGGCGACGCCGGGCGACTGGCGGAGATCGTCGATGAGGCCGATGCGGGTGGAGAGGTCGTCGCGGGGGATGAGGGTGACAGGGGCGGTGAGCTGCGGGAGTGGCGTGGGGGTGCCGGTGGCGGTGACGGAGACCTCGGTGCGGATCTCCTCGGGCGAGAGGATGACGGTGCGGAGGACGATGTCGGTCTGGCCGCCGTAGAAGTCGGTGCCGATGTTGGGGGCGAAGGTGCGGGCGGAGGTGAGGAGGAGGAAACGGCCGGAGTCTCCGGAGCGGATCTCAAAGGAGCCGTCGGAGCCGGCCATGGCGAAGGAGGCGGTGTTTTTGCCCTGGATGAGCTGGACGCGGGCTCCCGGGACGGGAGCGCCGAGCTGGTCGGTGACGGTGCCGCGGACGACGACGGCATGGAGGGTGGCTGGCAGCAGAGCTGCGAATGCGAGACCTATGCGGGAGAATTTCGATCGAAGTAGAGCGGGCGCGTGAAGGCGCAAGAATCGTGACGGCATGGTGAGGCTCCTGCGTTCCCCCCTCGGGAACGTGGCTAGAGCGCAGGCGGAACCGGTCTCCTGACTGTTCGCGATGCGTGCTGACCGGGATGCTCGATCGCTTCCCTTCCCGGGCGACTTGAGGCTGCCTAGTGGGAGGATCGCCGGTTTGCATTCACACAGGCCGTTTACGCGGGCGGTGTGCGCGAAATCACAGTTGCGGGGCAGTGGCGGAGTTTCACCGCGCTTCCCGAACATTCCGATGCGGTTGGGGGTCAGGGTTGTGCGGCTGCTGAAAGAAGCTGCTGCAGGTTTTGGTGTGGCTTCAGGGTAGCAGACGTGGGTATTGGGACGAGGAGTGGGCGAGAAGGAGATTCGTTGCAAGAGCAAGAGCAAGAGCAGAGGCAAGTGCAAACGGCAAGTCCGTTCGCTGCGCTCAGGATGGAAGAAAGAAGGGCGAGTGCGGGTGCAGGTGCCGGGGAGTTTGCGGCAGAAAGTTCAGGGGAGGAGGAGAAGTTTGCCGGTGGTGTTGCGGGATTCGAGGTCTCGGTGGGCCTGGGCGGCTTCGGCGAGGGGGTAGGTGTGGCTGATGCGGAGGTTGAGGGTGCCGCCGGCCACTTGGTTGAGGACTTCGGTGGTACGGGTTTCGAGGTCGGAGCGGGTGGCGACGTAGTCCTTGAGGGTAGGGCGGGTGACGTAGAGGGAGCCCAGGGTGGAGAGGCGGATGAGGCCGAAGGGGGGGACGGCGCCGGAGGCTCCGCCGAAGAGGACGAGGAGGCCACGGGGGCGGAGGCAGGCGAGCGAGCCCTCGAAGGTGGATTTGCCGACGGAGTCGTAGACGACGGGCAGGCCTTCGCCGCGGGTCATGTTTCTGACCTCGGTGGGGAAGTCGTCTTCGGTGTAGAGGATGACCTCGTCGGCGCCGTTATCGCGGGAGAGGATGGCCTTTTCGCGGGTGGAGACGGTGGTGATGACGCGTGCGCCAAGGTGCTTGGCCATCTGGGTGAGGAGGAGGCCGGTGCCGCCTGCGCCGGCGTGGATGAGGACGGTGTCGTGGGGCTGGATGGCGTAAGTGGAGTAAGAGAGGTAGTGGGCGGTGAGGCCCTGGGTCATGACGGCGGCGGCCTGCTGGGTGGTGATGTCACCGGGAAGCTGGATGAGGCGGTCTGTGGGGGCGGTGGCGAGCTCAGCGTAGGTGCCGGGGACACCGGTCCAGGCGACGCGGTCTCCGGCTTTAAGGGGGGTGGGCGGGGTGCCTTCCGGGTGGGGGCCGAGGGAGACGATGGTACCCGCGGCCTCCTGCCCGAGGGTGTAGGGGAGCTTTGCGGGGTAGCGGCCCTCGCGGAAGTAGGTGTCGATGAAGTTGACTCCCGAGGCCTCGATGCGGAGGAGGGCCTCGCCGGGGCCGGGGATGGGGTCGGGAAGGTTCTGGAGGGTGAGGGCTTCGGGGCCGCCGGTCTTGAGGATCTGGATTGCGCGCATGGTGGTTAGTTGTCGGTGAGGGGTGGGCAGTTGTCAGGGAGCTTCGCTTCCCGTACGTACGGTGCCGGTGTGGTCGAAAGGCTGGAACTCCAAGTGAGTTTTGCGCGTCCAAAGAAGTTCCATAGAGTAGAGGGATGACTCCGATGAACAGCAAGAGCAAACTTCCGATCGCGATCTATTATGAGCAGCCGAACTGGTTCAAGCCTTTGTTTGCTGAGCTGGAGCGAAGAGGCGCGAACTATGTCGCGCTGAGTGCGGTCGAGCATACGTATGGACCGGAGGACAGGCCGGAGGAGCAGTATGCGTTGGTGCTGAACAAGATGAGCCCATCGGCGTGGAATCGCGGGCATGGGGACCAGATTTTCTACACGCTGGGATACCTGGAGCACCTGGAGGCGCGCGGTGTGCGCGTGGTGAATGGGGTGCGGGCGTTCCGGAGTGAGCTATCGAAGGCGGCGCAGCTGACGATGCTGGAGCGGCTGGGACTTCCCTACCCTAAAGCACGTGTGATTCACCGGGCGACGCAGGCGGTGGAGGCGACGGAGGGGCTGCGGTGGCCGGTGGTGGTGAAGCCGAATATCGGCGGAAGCGGTAGCGGGGTTAAGCGGTTCGACCGGCGGGAGCAGATGGCAGAAGCGGCGGCTACACCGGACGGTCTGATGCTGGGCATGGATACGACGGCGCTGGTACAGGAGTTCGTTCCGGCGCGGGGATCGTACATCATCCGCGTAGAGGTTTTGAACGGACGCTATTTGTACGCGATCAAGATACATATTACGGGGAAGACGTTTGATCTGTGCCCGGGGGACATCTGCAGGACGCCGACGGGCGAGGAGTTGAACCGGTCGATCTGTGCGGTGGATGCGCCGAAGACCGGGCTGACGGTGGAGGCGTTTGAGCCGGAGCCGGAGGTGATCGCGGAGGTGGAGCGGATTATGGAGGCGGCTGGTATCGAGCTGGGCGGGGTGGAGTACATGATCGACGATCGAGATGGCCGACGGGTGTATTACGACATCAATGCGCTTTCGAACTTTGTGGCGGATGGGGAGCGGGTAGTGGGCTTCGACTCTTTTGTGCGGCTGGCGGACTGGCTGGAGCAAGAGGCGGCAACGGTGAACCGGATGCGCGAGAGCGGCGCCGAGACGAAGCGGGAGACGATGGCGGGGGTTCGCTGATGCGATATGGCTTCTGGCTGCCGGTGTTTGGCGGATGGCTGCGAAACATTGAAGATGAACAGATGGAAGCGAGCTGGGAGTATTCGCGCGATCTGGCGATGCGGGCGGAGGAGATCGGCTTCGATCTGACCTTGATTGCGGAGTTGAACCTGAACGACATCAAGGGAGTTGACGAGCCGGCGCTCGATGCGTGGTCGACGGCGGCGGCGCTGGCGGCGGTGACGAAGAAGCTGGAGCTGATGGTAGCGGTGCGGCCGACGTTTCATAACCCGGCGTTGCTGGCGAAGCAGGCGGCGAATATCGATCGGATCTCCGGCGGGCGGCTGACGCTGAATGTGGTCTCGAGCTGGTGGAAGGATGAGGCGACGAAGTACGGGATTTCCTTTGACGAGCATGACGACCGGTATGCGCGGACGAGCGAGTGGCTGGACGTGATCGACGGTTGCTGGACGGGGCAGAGCTATTCGCATCAGGGCCGGTACTACGATGTGCGCGAGAATGTGCTGTGGCCGAAGCCGGTGCGTGCGCCTCGGCCGACGCTCTACGCGGGTGGGGAGAGTGAGACGGCGAAGAACCTGATTGCGACGAAGTGCGACGCATACCTGATGCATGGGGATGCTCCGGACGCGGTGGGGGCGAAGATTGCGGATATGCGGGAGCGGCGGGAGCGGGCCGGGCTGCCGCCGATGGTGTACGGAGTGAGTGGATATGCGGTGGTGCGGGACTCGGAGGCGGAGGCGGTGAGGGAGGTGGAGCGCATCACCGATGTGAAGCAGAGTGCGCGCGGGTATGCGAACTATCAACAGTGGGTCACGGGGTCAAAGCTGGGGACGGAGATCTCGCAGAAGGATTATTCGGTTTCGAACAGAGGACTGCGGAGCGGGTTCGTTGGGACGGCCGCGCAGGTGAAGGAGCGGGTGGAGGAGTTTGCCGGGGTGGGGGTGGATCTGGTGCTGCTGCAGTCGAGTCCGCAGAGGGAGGAGATGGAGCGGTTCGGGGCTGAGGTGATCGAGGGGTAGATTATTTGTGGCGAGTGACCGTTCGGGCTGAGTGAGTTTAAGCGGGGGTGAGAGTGGCGGTGTGCTCGTGGGTGGGCGGGACGAAATGGGCAGGGGCGATGCGCGCCTCTGAGTCGACAAGGGCCGCGATGGTGTCGGGGGACAAGGGGGTCTCGGCGACGGGCGCTGTGCCGCGTCCGCAGACCGCGTATTGGTACCAGCCGTCATACTGCAGGTTGGCCTCGGCCCAGGGCTGGGAGTGGACGAGGGTAGCGAAGGCGGAGCGGCTCATGACATCGGCCTGCTGAGGTTCGCGATATTTGCCAGCCGCCGAGGTGGTGAGGCGCGCCAGCAGCCACATGAGGGCGAGGGGGAGGCGGGTCCGGAAGCCGGAGGTGGGTTCGGCGATGAAACATAAGCCCGAGGGCTTGAGGACGCGGAAGATCTCTCGCACGATGCCCTCTTTATCCGGAACGATAAGGAAGAGGCGGGAGACGACGATGCAGTCGATGGAGCTGGAAGGGTACGGCAAGGAGTGTGCGTCGGCGTGCTGGAAGCTGCAGTTGGAGAGTTGGCGGGCGGCGGCTCGGTCCTTGGCGCGCTGTATGAGGGAGTGGGAGAGGTCGACGCCGATGGTGCGGAGGCTGGGAAACTCTTCGGAGAGTCGACAGGCATAGAAGCCGGGGCCGCAGCCGAGTTCGAGGAGGCGGGTTCCGGGCGCGGGGCCTGCGGGGGGGAAGAGAGAGTTGGCGATCTCCTGGGTGTGATCGCGGAAGAGGTACTCGCGACATAGGGCGTAGAACCAGGAGACGCGTTCGAAGAGACTGTCGGGCTTGGCTTGCAGGCTATAGGAAGGCATCTCGTAGTTGCTGGTGTTCATTGAATTTGAGCCCTGTCGTGTGCGGCGTTCCTGTTTCCCAGTGCAGCCTTTAGATTATGTGATGCGAGCGGACGAGCCTAGCGTTTTTGCCGAATGGGCGTATGAGGATACCGGGGTGGGTTCCGTCCGGTCTCATTCCACTGAGATCTTTGGTCAGGCGGTCCAATCGAGGATGACTTTGCCGGAGTTGCCGGAGCGCATGGCGTCGAAGCCCTGCTCGAATTGATGCCAAGGGAGACGGTGGGTGATGACGCCGGAGATATCGAGGCCACTCTCAAGCATTACGGACATTTTGTACCAGGTCTCGTACATCTCGCGGCCATAGATGCCACGGAGGGTGAGCTGGTTGAAGATGACCTGGTTCCAGTCGATGGCGATGGGCTCCGGGGGGATGCCGAGCATGGCGATTTTGGCTCCGTGACTCATGTTGGCGAGCATGTCACGAAAGGCGTGAGCGTTGCCTGACATCTCGAGGCCGACGTCGAAGCCTTCGGACATGTGCAGCTGGGTCTGGACGTTGGCGAGGTTGGTCTTTGTGGGGTCGACAGCGAGGGTGACGCCGACCTTTTCAGCGAGGTCGCGGCGGTAGGGGTTAGGGTCGGAGATGACGACGTGGCGAGCACCGGCGTGGCGGGCGACGGCCGCGGCCATGATGCCGATGGGGCCGGCTCCGGTGACGAGGACGTCTTCTCCGAGGACGGGAAAAGCGAGCGCGGTGTGGACGGCGTTGCCGAGCGGATCGAAGATGGCGGCGATGTCGCGCGGGATTCCGGGCGAGTGACGCCAGACGTTAGTCATGGGGAGGACGATGAGGTCAGCGAAGCAGCCGTTGCGCTGGACGCCGGTGCCGAGGGTATGAGCGCAGAGGTGGCGGCGGCCTGCGAGGCAGTTTCGGCAGCGGCCGCAGACGACGTGCCCTTCTCCCGAGACGGTGTCGCCGAGATGGAAGTCGACGACGTTCGAGCCGACCTCGACGATCTCGCCGACGAACTCATGGCCGATGGTGAGGCCGAGGGGGATGGTCTTCCGGGCCCAGGCGTCCCAATCGTAGATGTGGAGGTCGGTGCCGCAGATTCCGGTGGAGAGGACGCGGATCTTGACGTCGTTGATACCGATGGCGGGCTCGGGAACGTCTTCGAGCCAGAGGCCGCGTTCACTGCGGCTTTTTACAAGTGCCTTCACGTAAACCTCACTTCTTTTCAGGGCGGCAGACAGCCTCTCCTGCATTCTAGAAGGTACGAGGGTGTTGGGTGGGACGCGAGGTTTCGGCCGGGGTTGTTCCTGCAGCTCCGGAGTGAGGGCGGGTTGCGGTGGCATGGATCTGAATACGGTCGTCTTGCACAAGCCCCAACTTAGGCCAGCATTTCGAATGAAGCATGGCGGTCCTATTCAAAGTGCGGCCCGCTGCCTAAGAACCCCTCCCTAAGGGGTTCTTAGGTTGATCGCCGGGGTTGCGGCAAGCAGCCCGTTGGTTGCGAGGTCGTCGGAGAGGTCAGCGCTCCGTGTATCGGGGTAACTGGTGGCTTTCCTACTTCCTCCTCAGGTAGCGGATGTGGTGAGTTGATTGTGTTCCTTAGCCAGGGCAGGGTGCCGGAGAGTTCCCTTTCTTCGCTCCCGTTCCTTCAGCATCACGAAGAATACCGGTACGAGAATCAGGACGTGGACCGTTGAAGTAATCATTCCGCCCACGATAGGTGCCGCAATCGGCTTCATGACATCCGAGCCGATGCCGGATTCCCAGAGGATGGGCACGAGGCTCGCCAGGACGGCACACACGGTCATGAGCTTTGGCCGAAGCCGCTGGACGGCCCCCTCGATCGCAGCAGCTTCAATATCCTCGTCCGTCATCACCTCCCCTGTGCTTAATCGGTGATCCAGTGCCTCGTGCAGATAGAGGACCATCACAACGCCCGTCTCGACGGCAATGCCAAAGAGGGCGATATAGCCGACCGCCACAGCAACGCTGAAGTTGTAATGAAGAAGCCACTGCAGCAAAAGCCCTCCTGACATCGCGTAGACCGTGGGGAAGATGAGAACGAGAGCTTCTTTGACGGAATGAAAGACGAGGTAGAGAAGCAGGAAGATCACGACGAACACCACGGGCAAGATCAGCTTGAGCCTCTGCTTTGCCCGGAGCTGAAACTCATACTCACCGGACCATTGGTAGGTATAGTTTGCAGGAAGCGCAAGTTTGCTTTGAAGCAGCTTGGTTGCGGAGGCGACAAAGCCTCCATAGTCGCTGCTCTTCAGATCGATATAGATATAGCCGGTCAGCTTGCCGTCTTCGTCTCTGATCATTGCGGGACCATGAGAGAACGAGACACGCGCCACCTGCCCGAGGGGAATCTGGGCACCGGAGGGGGTTCCGATCAGCACTTTCCGCATTTGGTCGAGGTTGTCTCGGAAGTCTCGCTGGTACCGGACGTTGATGGGGTAACGTTCCCGGCCCTCAATGTTCTCAGCGACATTCTGTCCACCGATGCCTGACGAGATGGCGGTTTGAACGTCAGCGACACTCAACCCATAACGAGCGGCTTCCAGGCGGTTGACGTCGACATTGACGTAGAAGCCCTGCGCCACCTTCTCCGTGAAGATCGATCGCATCTGAGACATGCCGAAGAGGGCATTCTGGATCTGGGATGCGAGCTGCTGAATTCCGTCAACTGTGGTCCCTTGCACCTTGAGGCCGAGCGGGGTCTTGATGCCGGTGAGCTCCATGTCGAGCCGATTCTCAACGGGCATGGTCCAGGTGTTCGCGAGCCCCGGGAACTGCAGCTTCTCGTCCATCTGTTGGATCAAGCGGTCGTACGTCATACCGGCTGGCCACTGTTCGCGCGGTTTGAGCATGACGGTGGTGTCGTACATGTCCAGAGGAGCGTTGTCGGTCGCGCTATCGGATCGTCCAGCCGATCCCAATACGCTCATCACCTCGGGAAAGCTGCGCAGGATTCGATCCTGTTCTTGCAGCAGAGTCTTTGCCTGGCCTATAGCCAGGCCCGGGAGGGCGGTTGGCATGTAGAGGGTTGCGCCTTCAAAGAGAGGCGGCATGAACTGGCTACCGAGGTGCAGAGCCAGAGGGAGGGTAACAACCAGGAAGGCAAGGTTGATCAGAAGCGTCAGCTTGCGATGCCGCAGGCAGAAGCGAAGGATCGGGAGGTATAGAGCTTTGGTGAACCGAGAGATGGGATTTGCGCTTTCCGGCCGTAATCGCCCCCGGATCAACAGGACCATCAGCACCGGAACAAGAGTGATGGCCAGGATCGAAGACGATCCAACCGCGAGAGTCTTGGTCCAGGCGAGTGGACGGAACATGCGCCCTTCCTGCGCCTCCAGGAGGAAGACGGGAAGAAACGAGACGACGATAATCAGCAGGGAGAAGAAGAGCGCCGGCCCTACCTGCTTCGCTGCTTTGATGAGAATCTCGCGACGTTCGGGCTCTGCAACCGGCGTAGGGTCGTGTTCCTGGCGCTCGGATAAGTGCCGATAGCCATTCTCGACCATGACGATCGAGGCATCCACCAGGACGCCGATCGCTAGCGCGAGGCCGCCGAGGGACATGATGTTCGAGGACACGCCAAGCAGGTGCATGGGGATAAATGACACCAGAACCGCGACGGGAAGGGCCAGAATCGCGATCAGCGCAGACCGGAAGTGAAAGAGGAACACGACAATGACCACGCTGACGATCACAGCTTCTTCGAGCAAGTCTCGTTGCAGGGTCTTGATGGACGCATGGATGAGATCGGAGCGGTCGTAACCGGTGTAGATCTGCACGCCTGGCGGAAGCGAAGGTGCGATCTCGTGGAGCTTCCTCTTGACGCCTTCGATGATGGTGAGCGCGTTCATTCCCTGTCGCATGACAACGATGCCGCCTACCGTTTCTCCTTCACCATTCCACTCCGCGACGCCTTCGCGGATGTCTGGTCCAAAGCTCACCGTGCCCAGGTCCCGGAGCAACACGGGCGTTCCGTTCTTGCTTCCAACCGCCACCGTTGCGAGATCGTCGAGCGAGCGCAGGTAGCCCAGGCCTCGAATCATGTACTGAGCGCCGCTCAGATCGAGAGTGCGGCCTCCAACCTCGTTCGTACTCGCTTTCACACGGTCGATCACTATCGACAGCGGGATGCCATACGCGAGGAGCTTGTTTGGATCAAGCTGAACCTGATACTGCTTGACGAAGCCACCGATCGTCGCAACTTCGGCCACCCCCGGCACGGTTTCAAGGGCATAGCGCAGGTGCCAGTCCTGCAGGCTCCGCAGATCCGCGAGGCTAAGCCTGTGGCTCTTATCGACCACGGCATACTCGTAGACCCAACCTGCACCCGTGGCGTCGGGACCGATCACAGGGTGAACTTCGGAAGGGAGTCTCCCGCTTATCTGCTGGAGATATTCGACAACCCGTGAGCGAGCCCAGTAGAGGTCCGTGCCGTCTTCAAAGACGACAAAGACGTAGGAGTCTCCAAACATGGTTTGCGCCCGGACCGCCTTGACGTGAGGTGCGGCGAGCAGACTGGTCACGATGGGGTAGGTGACTTGATCCTCGATGACATCGGGAGGTTCACCGGGCCAATTTGTGTGAACGATGACCTGCACATCTGAGATATCGGGCAGGGCGTCCAGAGGCACCTGCATCAGCGACCAGATACCGGCAAGCGTGAGAAACAGCACGCCAGTGAAGACGAGGAGTCGGTTGCGGGCGCAGACTTCAATGATTCGAGAGATCATGGCTACATCCCTCCCGTCGCGTTTACCCGAAGCTGCTTCGTGCCGACGGTCTGGCCATTTTTTTGGATTGTGATCGTGACCTGCCAGACGCCACCGGAATCAAGCTTCGCTGTGCCCTCGTACACGCCATTGCCCTTTTCGTTCAGCTTGGCCTTCCTGTCCATCGCGGCCATGCCCATCGCCGGCATTGCCGGCATGTAGAACTTGACGACTCCTTCAGCTCCAAGCACCGGAGCGCCGGAGCGATCGGCCACCTTCACCCTGAGGACGTTGTTTCCCCGCTGCGGTGGATTAGGCTCCGTCGAGAGATCGATGTTGAGTTGTGGAGCACCTGGAGAGCCGGTCTGCGCTGCGATCGCCCCTGCTCCGGGTGAAGGTGCCGTGAAGGATCCTGCAGCAGCCTGTAGCTGGCTTTCAGAGTCAATGAGGAAGTTGGCTGATGTGACGACCCGCTGATGCTCCCTGACACCGCCGAGGACGACGAAGTCATCGCCCACTCTCTGCCCAAGCTTGATCTCCCGAGGTTCGAGATTGCCTTCTCCATGATCCAGAAAGACGAGTTGGCGCGTGCCGGACTGCAGCACGGCCGAGGCCGGGATCACGAGCGCCCGTCCCATCCCTGTCTTCAGGTCGACATTCACGAACATGCCAGGTTTGAGTTTGAGCCCAGGATTTCGAAGTGCAAGCCGAACCCGCACCGTCCGTGTCGCCATGTCGACTTGCGGAAGGATCTGCTCAATCCGTCCGATGAAGGTCTGGTCAGGGTAGGAACCTACGGTGATCTGAGCGGAATCTCCTGGCCTCAGCTTGCCCACATCGTCCTCAAAGACCTGCGCATAGACCCAGATGCTCGAGAGGTCCGCTATTGTGTATAGCCGGGTCGACGGCTCCACATACATGTTCGGCAATGCCGTGCGTTCGGTTATGTAGCCGGAGACCGGGGAGTTTACTGTGAGATCGGTGATCGGCTTGCCGCTGAGCTTGAGCTTGTTCAGTTCACTCGGAGAGACCTGCCATTGCTCAAGTCTCTGTTCGGCGGCTGCGGCAAGGGTCTCTGCTCCGGATGCAACTCCATCGACGGTGCTTGAGCTCAGGGTTTGCTGGTTACGTCGCGCGAGCAAGAACTCCTGCTGAGTTGCAACCAGATCAGGGCTGTAGATCGTAAACAGCGGCTGGCCTGAGCGCACATACTGATACGTCGCATTCGCGAATACTTTGCGGATGAAGCCAGGAAAGCGAACCTGCACATACGAGATTGACCGTTCGTCCACATCGACATTCCCGGTTGCGCGGATATCGTTGCTGATCTGCTTGTACTCGACCGTTCCGGTCTGAACTCCGATACTTTGCATTCGTTCCGGCGTTAACTGCACAGGGGCCAGGGCAGGGCTGGTGCCGCGCTCCTCTGATGCCTGATGCTGCGTGTCCGACGAACGGGTGTCCGCGCTGGTCGGATTGGGTCCGGCGGCTTCAGGCTGAAGCTGACCAGAGGATGTCTCGGTCGCTTTCAGGTTTCGGTGGCCGTAGGCTCCAGATCGGTACAGAAGAACCGCGACAACAATCGCGACGATTACGAGCCAAACGAGGGAGGTCCTGAGCACGTCCTTATTCATCGGAGGGTCACTCCTGTGAGCGATTCGAGGTGGGCCAGAGCGATCTCGTGGTCCGCGAGTGTCTTCGCAGCTTCAAGCTGCAAATCGAGAAGATCGGTGAAGTATTGAAGGACGTGGGTAAACGGCTCGCGATTCGACGCATAGGCGCTGAGTGTTGCTTTATAAGCGGCTTCCGCCTGAGGGATGAGACCTTCCCTGTACTCCCTAAGGAGTTCAGCATCACTTGTGGTTTGTACGTACTGTTGCTGTACCGCGGCACGCTGCTGTTGAAGCTGGGCGTCCAATCCGTCTCTTGACTGCGCCTGCATCTCCGCAGCCTCAGCGATCTCTCCATCGATTCGCTTTTTGCGAGGAAACCTGACACTGAGCGTGGCAACGTAGTAATCCCTGTACTTGCGGTCGGTGTTCTCGTACATGTAGCCAAGTTCAAAGTCCGGCCTTGCTTCGCGTTTTGCGGAGGCGAGACGGGCATCCTGCTTGCGCACCAACGCCTCGCTCGCCTGAACCTCGGGGCTCCCCTGCCGAACTGAATCCAGGAGCTCCGCGGCGGTAAGCGTCATCGCGCTTTCCGAGATCCTCTCAGTCACAATGTCAGGCGAACCCTGATCCCGATGCAGGAGCGCCTTTAGCTGGGCTTCCAGCACGCCTACCTGCTGATGGTGCATGGTGATCTCGCGAACAAGTCTGGTTCGCTGCACCTGGGCTTGCAGCACATCTTGCTGCATCCCCTGCCCTACCTGATAGTGGGCTATCGCATCCTGAATCAAAACTCCAAGAACGGACTTCTGGTTCTCGAGGATGGTTAGGGTTTGCTGGAGGTACGCGAGTTGCAGATAGTTGGACTTCACGGCATCTGCTACGTCCTTGTTTGTCACACTGATCGCTGCCTGTTGTGAATCGGCCTCACGCTCGGCCACCTTACCTCGCAGAGATAGCTTTCCTGGAAACGGCATCTCCTGCGATGCTCCAACGCCTAGGTATGCGAAATCACTGTTGGTATAGCCCGCAAACGGCTTGGGACTCCCCACACTGAACTGCTGGACGGTAACCCTGGGATCTGGGAGGGTGGTGACCTGCTGAGAGACGTGGGCCGCCGCCTTCCAGGCGTGGGTCGCGGCTGATACCTGTGAGTTGTTGGCCTTTGCCTCAGCGATCAACAGCGCGAGCGGTGCAGGCATTTCGAGCACCTCCTGTGCGGAGGCAGACACGACAATCGCAAGCACCACGAGGGCAGACCAATAGATGGTCATCTTCATGGATGAATCTCCTATCTTGAAAACAGTTCGGAACGGGCGCAAGAGCGCGACCTGCACGAAGAGCAAGTGGAGGAGAGCTAGACCCTAAGAACTGAGATGAAGGGAGGCGGCGATTCGGGAGGAGGATACTGAGGAGCTTGCATCCAGCTTATCGATAGCGCATTGGGCGGAACGCAGTCGATCGCCTGGATTTGTGACATGAAGACGAGAACCGGATGCAAGACGACGGTCTTCGACCTAAGGGCGTTGTCCTGAGTGGTGCTCAGGGTGTTTTGGCAGCAGGTGTGCGATGCCGGCATCATCTGCCCGCATTCGCCCTTCATCCTATGACAGCAGGCTCGCTCCGGAGCACTCAGTTCCGCGTCAGTCCTCATGCAGGCCAGAACAGGCGCTACACCGGAGACGAGCAACAAAGCGATGATTCCGAAATGGCGAAACCACTTCATAAATTCAGTGTACTCCCGCGTTTTCAAGAGGTGTTCAGCACCTCAAGATAGGTTAGGAATCAATTCCTCAGGTGCAAGCTGGCGGTATCTGTGTCGAAGTCAGCAACTCAGCCGGATCGACCGAGACCGTGTGACACTGTCACCGATCCGGTCCTTGCGTCGTTGTGTTGACGGCCGCGAGTGCAACGCCACGCCTGGCGCCGTTTCGTTTGGCGTCCCCGACGGGATTCGAACCCGTGTTACCGCCGTGAAAGGGCGGTGTCCTGGGCCACTGGACGACGGGGACGCACACTTCAGGCGGCGACCGCACCCGTTCGCCACCAAGCCCTAACCTACCATAGCTTTCTGTCGGCTCAAAACTGCGCTAGACCGTGTTTTTTGACCATGGGAAACGCTGCAGCTTTGCTTTGGCGAGGGGAGAAGCTTATCGCGAGCTACACTGACCCGCCCGAGCAGACCAGTGCCAAAGAGATCAGGTTCGGCAGAAGAGATGGGCGCGGTGGGCGTGGAGACGGTAAAGACGCCGGAGCTGATCGGGGGGGCACGATCCGTTGATCTGGTAAACGCAGCGGTGAAGAGAATTGCGTCGGCGGTGATGATCCGGGGGTTCGTTTCAGCCGGCGAAGACCTGCTGCTCTATCACCGCAAGCCATTCCAGGGAGGTACATCGGGCAGCGTTATTCCTACGCCCCGTAACCCCGTACCCACTCCAGCACCGACCGCACACCGATCCCGGTCGGCCCCTTCGCCACCCATGTTTTCTGCTCGTCGTCCCACGCCGTCCCCGCGATATCCAGATGGATCCACGGCATCTCCCCCACGAACTCCTTCAGAAACATCGCCGCCGTGATCGACCCACCATACCGCGTCAAACCCGTGTTCTGAATATCCGCGATCGCGCTCTTAATCTGGTCCGCATAATCGTCGGTGCACGGTAGCCGCCAGAACTTCTCGCCCGATACCTTCAGGCCCGCTTGGAACTTTTCGACGGCTTGCTCGTCATTTGAGAACAGGCCGGCATTCAACCGCCCCAGCGCCACCCCGATCGCTCCCGTAAGTGTGGCTGCATTGATCAGATGCGTGCACCCCAGCGTCTTCGCATAGTGCAGACCATCCGCCAGCACCAGCCTTCCCTCCGCATCCGTGTTGATAATCTCGATCGTCTTTCCAGACATGGCCGTCACCACATCCCCAGGCTTGAACGCCTTTCCATCCGGCATATTCTCCGCCGAACAGATTACCCCGATCACCCTTACCTTCGGCTTGATCTGCGCAATGGCACGCATCGCTCCGATCATGGCCCCAGCGCCCGCCATGTCGTACTTCATCTTCTCCATGCCGTCCGCCGGCTTGATCGAGATGCCGCCGGTATCGAACGTAATTCCCTTCCCCACCAGACCCAGCACCGGCATGCCCGAACCAGTTTCCCCAGCTTTCGAGCCAGCTCCGCCCTCCGGCTCATACCGCATCACAATCAGCGCCGGCGGCTCTTCCGACCCCTGCGCCACAGCCCACAGCGCGCCCATCTTCAACTCCTTAATCTTCTCCGTCGAGTGCACCTCGCAGCCGAGCCCAACCTCCGCGCACATCGCCCGAACCCGCTCTCCCAGCACCGTCGGCGTCAAGACATTGCCCGGCTCATTGACCAGAGATCGCGTAAAATTCTGCGCCGCGGCGACAATCCGCCCGTCGGCAAATCCCCTTCGAATCGAGTCCTGCACAGATCGCTCCGCATCGGCCGCCACCACCGCCAGCGAGACGATGGACCTGTCCTCACGGTCGCTTTTGTAGGTGTCGTAGTCCGGATCGGCCAGATCCGCGCCCTCGACCAGCGCCCTCGCCGTGGATTCGCATGGAAGCTCGTCGAGATGCTCGTCACTTAGCGCCTTATCTTCGGGAAACGCGATTGCCAGATCCCGCACGCCGCGCGGCTTCGCAAATCGAATCGCCGTCCCCGCACCCTTTCGAATCTGGTCGGGACTCAGCTTTTTGGCCCGCCCGAGGCCGACGATCAGAAGCCGCTCGGCCCTAAGACCGCCCGGCCCATGCAGCAGCAGTGTCTCGCCCATCGTCGCTTTGAACTCACCCGCCCGCATCTGACGCTGCGCCGCTCCCGTCACCGCGTCCGACGCCGTTAGCAGCGTCGGCATAGGCTTAGCGTCCTCAGCCGTGGCCAGGTCAACCGCGAAGACAGTGAGCATCGGCGTCTGCACGCCCGCAAGATCCTGAAAGAGAAGTTTCGTGTCCATAGATCTCCATCGTAACCTGCGCGGTTGAAACCGGTTTCATGAAGATTGCTGATGCGCAAACTCTATCTTCGCTGGCTCCGCGCCACTGCTGCCTTAGCCTCTTTATCGCCCTCGCGCCGCCGCTCGGTTTCGCGCTTGTCCCACTCCTGCTTTCCCTTGGCCAGCGCCATCTCGCACTTCACCCGGCCGTTCTTGAAGTAGAGCCTAACCGGGATCAGCGTGAACCCTTTTTGCCGGGTCGCCGCTTCCAGTTTCCGGACCTCCGCCTTATGCAGCAGCAGCTTTCGCGTGCGTAGTGAATCGTGATTCATCGCGTTTCCATGCGAAAACGGACCTATATGCGCATTCAGCAAAAAGCACTCGCCATCCTTCAGCAGGCCGTACGCGTCCTTCAGATTCGCTTTGCCCTCGCGGATCGACTTCACCTCGGTCCCGCGCAGCGCCACCCCCGCCTCAAACCGATCTGTCAGAAAGTAGTTGAAGCTCGCTGATCGGTTAAATGAAGCATCGCGAAATCCCGCCGCCACCGGGTTTCGATCCTTCTCCTTCACCACCGGCTTCGGTGTGTGCGCGACAGTGGGGTTGGAGAGAGATCGCGGCATGGAACCTCTAACTTTAACATGACGATCGAGCTTTCCACATTACTCCGGAACGCTCCCACTATGACCTTCGAGCGAACACTTCGAGGTCTCATCCTCACCCCGGCCCATCCACCCCGTCTAATCAATATTGGAATCTTGTATGGCTCGAAGTAAACTGCCCCCCTGCTGCAGGCAAAGGGATGCAAAGCGTAACTCGGTGTAACCCGGAAAGGACGCTCTCGAGGATCGTGAATGCTATACTCACGCGAGCGCAAGAGGCCTTAGCCGCCGGGCAGATCCCGTTTCCGGAGCCGCTTTGTTCCTACCCCAGCACAGGCACCGTAGCGCCTTCAGACGTCGCATCGCTCTCTACAACTCTTCAGGCTGAAAAGGACATCGACGGAAGCAGAATGGCTCGCAGGCAAACACCCCCCCTCACCCGATCCACTCTGGCCTGCCGCGCTCTGCCGGTCGTCTTCCTCTGTCTCTCCGGCCTCCCGGCCTCCGCGCCCGCGCAATCGGCCAGCACCTGGGATAAGCGGGGACAAGCCGCCGAACTCCACGAAGACTACGACGCCGCCTACGAAGCCTTTCGACAGGCACATCTCAAGAAGCCCGGCGACCTTCGCTACCAAACTCGCTATGAGCGCCTCAAGTTCCAGGCCGGCGTCGCCCATGTCGATCGCGGCCGCGTCCTCCGTCAAAGCGGAGATCTCAACGGCGCGCTCAACGAGTTCATCCGCGCCCACCAGATCGACCCCTCCAACCAGACCGCCGAGCAGGAGATCCTGCAGGTCCAGAACTCCATTCCGGCTGCCGGATCCACCCCCGCTCCTCAAAATCCTCCTCCGATCGCCTCACCAAATAATCCCCAGGCCGCCGGAGCTCCGGACACCTCCCAGATCGCTCCAGCCGATACCACGCTCGCCACCCTCGGCGCCGTCTCCGGCCCTGTGATCCTCCAGCCCATTTCGAACGATCCCATCACGCTCCACGCCGTAGAGGATGTTAAAAACATCTACACCGCAATCGGCAAGGAAGCCGGTCTCAACGTCCTCTTCGATCCCGACTACACCTCCAAGCGCATCCCCGTAGACCTGACCGCCGTCTCCCTCGCGGATTCGCTGCGCATTGTAGGCACCATCGCCGGCACCTTCTATAAGCCCATCACCCCCAACACCATCTTCGTCGCGCAGAACACCCGCACCAAGCGCACCGACCTCGACGAGCTCGCCGTCCAGACCTTCTATCTCTCGAACGCGGCCCAGGCCAACGACGCAAACGAGATCTTCACCGCTCTCCGCAATCTGCTCGATCCTTCGGCCAAACTGGCCCTCATTCCCACCCAGAACGCTTTTGTCCTCCGCGCCACGCCCGACCAGCTCCTGCTCGCACAAAAGCTCCTCAACGATCTCGACCGTGCCAAGCCCGAGGTCGTCATCGACGTCGCCGTCCTCTCCGTCAACCGCGACCGCATCCGCAACCTCGGCATCACCCTTCCCACCTCCTTCGGCCTGACCCCCACGGCTACCAACACCACCACCAACGGCAGCGGAAACAGCACCGGCACCGGCACGGGAACTGGCACCGGTACAGGAACCGTCACTGGCACAGGCGGCACAGCCACCGCCAACGGTGCCAATCTCACCCTCAACCAGCTCGGCAACCTGAACGCCACCAACTTTGCCGTAACCGTCGGCGGCGGCGCCGTTAACGCACTGCTTACCGACTCCGACACCCGCATTCTCCAGAACCCGCGCATCCGCGCCACCGACGGCCAGCGCGCCACGCTGAAGATCGGTTCCCGAATTCCCATTGCCACCGGCAGCTACAACGCCGGCGTGGCCACCGGGGTCGGCTCCATCGGCGTCCAGACCCAGTTCACCTACATCGACATCGGCGTCACCATCGACATGACGCCCACCGTGCACTACGATCGCGAAGTCTCGCTCAAGATGAAGGTCGATGTGTCCTCCCATAACGGCGATCAGACCATCTCCGGCGTGGTCGAGCCCATCATCGGCCAGAACGCCGCCGAACAGGTGATCCAGCTGAAGGAGGGCGAACCCAGCATCCTCGCTGGCCTCGTCCAGAAGCAGGACATCCGGGGGGTCAACGGAACTCCAGGACTCGGTGAGATCCCCTTTTTCAAGTATTTCTTCTCCTCGCAGAATAAGGAGACTCAGCAGTCCGAGATTGTCTTCATCGTTATCCCGCACATTGTTCGTGAGTCCGTTCTCTCCCGCCTCAACACCCGCGCCATCGACACCGGCACCAGCCAGTCCATCGAGCTGCGTCAGGATCCCAACGCCGAGCTTCGCTTCCCCGTCATCCCGCGCTCCCGCCCCACGAGCACCACCTCCGCCGCGGTAGCCGCCTCCGCCATGGTCGGCCAGCTCAATCAGCAGGCCCAGTTCCCGACGCCCGGCAATCCCACGCCCGGCTTCACGCCTGGCGTCACCAATCCTGCAAACCCGAATACGCCAGGCGCCAATCCCGCAGCCCCTAACACTCCCGTCCAGCCCGCGACCGCCATCACCCCGCTCAGCCTCTCCGTCGTCCCGCCGGCCTCTACCCAGACCGTCGGCAGCACCTTCCAGGTCGCGGTCATGGCCACCGGCGCCCGCGACCTCTACTCCGTCCCCCTGCAGCTGCAGTTCAACCCCGCCGTCCTCCAGCTCGTCAACGTAGATTCGGGTGACCTCCTCGGCCGCGACGGCCAGGCCATCGCTCTCGCCCACCGCGACGAGGGCAACGGCTTAGTCACCGTCTCCGCCTCCCGCCCGCCCGGCGTTCAGGGCGTCGCCGGACAGGGTGCCGTCTGCGTCGTCACCTTCAAGGCCATCGCCGCCGGAGATTCCACCATCGCCCTTCCCAAGGTCGGCGCGAAGAACAGCACCCAGGGCAGCATCCCCGCCGTCGGAACCCCGTCGGTAGTGCACGTGAAGTGAGCGTCAACCATGCTTCATTCACGCCTGAAGCTCCCGTCATTCAACCTCCCGGATCACCAGTGTTCCCGTGGTCGCCACTTTTCGCCTTGCTCTTCTGAGCACAGCGGAGATCCAGCTGCTCCCCCGAAAACGCCGGCCCGACCCCAACATAGTTCCACCACCCGCTCCCAGGCCGGCCTCACCCTCGTCGAACTCATCATCACCGTGGCTATCGTCGCCATCCTCGCCGCCGCCGCCGTCCCCATCGCCCGATTCCAGGTACGTCGCGAAAAGGAACGCGAACTCCGCCGTGACCTCTGGGAGATGCGCGACGCGATCGACCGCTATCGCGATGCCGCCGAAAAGGGCGCCTTCCAGACCAAGGCCGACAGCATGAACTACCCGCCCGACCTCCAAACCCTGGTCGATGGCGTGGACGTCCAAACAAAGAAGGTTCGCTTTCTCCGCAAGATTCCCATCGATCCGATGACCAACTCCGCCGATTGGGGCCTGCGCGCTAACCAGGACGACCCCGACTCCGACTCCTTCGGCGGTCAAAACGTCTTCGACGTCCACACCAAAAGCAACGCCACCGCCCTCGACGGCACAAAGTACTCCACATGGTAAGCCCCATCCCAACCCGTCACATCTCCACCTCCCCTCGCAACCCCGAGCTTCTTCCTCTTGGCCCCCCCACGCTCTTCCTTTCTTGCCAACCTGAGCCCAGCGAAGGACTCGCATCGCCACTTTGTCATCCTGAGGACAGCGAAGGACCTGCTTCTCTACCGGGAACCCCCGCTCTGCCCCCGCCCCCCCGTCTCCCTCGCGCCCGCAACTCCGGTTTCACCCTCATCGAGCTGATGATCGTCATGATCATCATCGGCCTGCTTGCCGCCATCGCCGTCCCCGCCTATGTGGCGAACGTCCGACACGCCCGCGAAGCCGTTCTCCACGAAGACCTTCATACCATGCGCTCGGCCATCGACTCCTACACCATCGACAAGCAGAAGGCCCCCCAGTCCCTCGACGACCTCGTCCAAGCCGGGTACCTGAAAGTCATGCCTAAAGATCCTTTCACCAACCGCATCGACACCTGGCAGACCGTCCAGACCGATGCCCTCCAAAGCCTCGATCAGACCGAGTCCGGCATCGGCGACGTCCACTCCGGCTCACAGGCCCTCGCCGCCGACGGCACCGCCTACAACACCTGGTAGCCGCACGCGCTGCTCGCTTTGTCATCGCTGGGCAAAAAGCTTGCACTCTGAACGCAGCGGAGGACTGGTTCTCCACTCAAAATCCCCGGGCCGCCAACCATCCTCGCTGCTCTCCCCAAGGCTCACAAACAGGCGCATACTAACGTCCAAGCAGTGCAGAGTTGCGTCCAGCACTGGAGCGGCTCCGAAGGAGATCTTCCCCATGCGTCACCTCGCGCATCTCGGCTTAGCAGCCGCCCTCATCCTCTCCCCCGGCCTCTTCGCCCAGCAGATGCCCGCCCCCACCTCGCCCCTCCCCAAGGACCCCGGCACCAGCAAGCCGCCCACCCCTGCCGAGGATAAGGCGGCCCGCGACGCCGTTGCCCTCAAAAACAAGTCCGACTCCCTCCCGTCGCCCGGCGAGAACCTCGACCCGCACATCAAGAGGGGAAGCGAGGACGATGTCTCCGCGATCGGCAACCGCAACATCGGCGCGCGCGGCATGGGCAACTTCTACTCGACGAATTGGGAGATCTCGAACGGCAAGCAGTACTCCATGGAGATCGAAAAGTCCGCCCACCTCGTCACCGATCCCGTCGTCGTCGAGTACGTCAACCGCATCGGCCAAAACATCGTCAAGAACTCCGACTGCAAGGTCCCCTTCACCATCAAGGTCATCGACTCCGACGAGATCAACGCCATGGCCCTTCCCGGCGGCTTCTTCTACGTCAACTCCGGCCTAATCCTCGCCGCCGATGAGGAGGCCGAACTCGCCGGCGTCATGGCCCACGAGACCGCCCACGTCTGCGCCCATCACGCCGCTCGCGAGATGACCCGCATGAACTACATGCAGATGGGCCAGATCCCGCTCATCATCTTCACCCAGGGCTCCTGGACCGGCTACGGCATCTACGAGGCCTCGCAGCTCGCCGTCCCCCTCACCTTCCTCAAGTTCTCCCGCATGTTCGAGTCCGAGGCCGACTGGCTCGGCCTCCAGTACATGTACAAGGCCGGCTACGATCCCCAGGCCCTCATCCAGTTCTTCGAGAAGCTCGACGCCCTCGAGAAACACAAGCCCGGCACCCTCTCCCGCGCCTTCAGCGATCACCCTGCCACCCCCGATCGCATTGCCCGATCAGAGGACGAGATCGCCACCATCATGCCCGCCCGGCCCGACTACATCGTCACCACCTCCGAGTTCGACGATGTCAAGTCCCGCCTCGCCCGCCTCGAAAACAAGCGCAAGATCAATGACAAGAAGGACGGCAACAAGCCCACTCTCCGTCGCACGTCCGGCCCCACCAGCGATCCTAACAACCCCACCCCCAACTCAGGCGACGACCGCCCCACCCTTGGCCGCAGAAACTAGCTGTTCCCAGCTAGACCATCCATCCATGTAATCTAAACCGCGCACAGGAAAGGCGGCCTCCTCGGTCCGCGCCTCCTTTGTTGTCTCACACCTCCAGCTCGTTGCGGAGGATCCTGGGATGACCAAGGACTGTGCTTGCTTCCTATCGATGAGGATTGCGGCGTCAGCGACGTCCAACTCGCCGTCTCCCCGGACGCTAAGACCCTCCCTATGACGAGCGTCTAACAAAGCCAAGGAGGGATCCGAGCACCAAGGAAGGATGTCTTCGACCGCGTCAAGTAAGGCCAGGCCGGCATGGGCCTTCGTACAAGGCTTCAGACTTCCGCTTTCAGCCGCAAACCTTCCTCTCACAGGCGAACGGGAGAAAATGGGAGCAATGCCTCTCCCTCTCGCGCACTTCCTTCTGCTCTTTATCGTCGGCCTCAGCATCCTCCTGATGCTGGTCCGCCCTCGCGGTATCCCTGAGGTCTGTTGGATTGGCGGTGGCGCGATCCTCCTCATTCTGCTCGGTCTTGTGCCTTTCAGCCTCGCCGGAAAGGCCGTTGCCAGGGGCGCTGATGTGTACCTCTTCCTGATCGGCATGATGCTGCTCTCTGAACTGGCGCGCTCCGAGGGCGTCTTTGACTGGCTCTCGTCGGTCGCCGTGCGGGGCGCACATGGCTCCTCCGCGCGTCTTTTTACCCTCGTCTACGGGATCGGGACCGTGGTCACCATTTTCATGTCCAACGACGCTACCGCCGTCGTGCTCACGCCCGCTATTCTCACCGCCGTTCAAAAAGCCAAGGTTCTGCCCCTGCCCTGTCTCTTCGCCTGCGCCTTCATCGCGAACGCCGCATCCTTCGTTCTGCCTATCTCCAATCCAGCTAACCTCGTCGTCTTCCACCACGGAATGCCTCCGCTTGGCCGCTGGCTGCTGTCTTTCGGTGTTCCCTCCGTCCTGTCGATCGCTGCCACTTACATTGTGCTGCGCCTCATCTTTCGGAAGGATCTCGGCGCGATCATTCCAGAACAGCTCGACCCCGTGCCCCTCAGCGCCAACGGGAAGATCGTTCTCGGAGGCTTCGCCTTAATGATCGCCGTTCTCCTGGCCGCCTCCTTCCTTAACAAGGATCTCGGGCTGCCCACCTGCCTCGCCGCGCTCGCCATTACCGCCGTCGTCTCTATTAGAGCCGGCAGCAACCCCCTGGCGCTGGCACGAGAGATCAGTTGGGGAACCTTGGCTCTGGTCGCTGGTCTCTTCGTCCTGGTGGACGCCGTCGAAAGCGTCGGCGCGCTCAAACTCACTCTCGCCGCTCTCGCCTGGGCGCAAAGCCTAGCGCCCGCCACCGGCGCTCTCATCACCGGCTTCGTCGTCGGCGTCGCCAATAACCTGGTCAACAACCTGCCACTCGGCCTGATCAGCGGCGCCACCCTCCAAGCCGGCCAGGTCCGCGGCCTGATCGCGGACGCCGTTCTCATCGGTGTGGATCTCGGGCCGAACCTCTCCGTTACAGGATCTCTCGCCACCATTCTTTGGCTCCTCGCCCTCCGCAAGCAGAAGCTCGACGTCAGCTTCTGGGACTTCCTCAAAGTTGGCGCCATGGCTATGCCGATTGCGCTCCTGGTCTCGGTCGCTGGCGCAATCCTCATGCACCGCTTGCTTGGGACCTCCTGAGTCCGAGGGCTTTGTCACAAATCCCGTGACCCGCACCCTGCTAACTAATCTTCTAGTTACTCGTCTCACCCATAGACCCGTACTCGGGACGATCACAGACCACGCCATGCCGCCAAAACGCTCCAAGACCCTTACCGAAGCCGAACTCCGAATTATGCGGATCCTGTGGGCTCGCGGTGAGTCGCTTGTCAGCGATCTCGTTTCGGCAATGCTGGAGAGCCAGCCGCTCGCCTACACCTCCGTCCTCACCACCGTGCGCATCCTTGAGCAGAAGGGCTACGTGCAGCACCGGCAGGAGGGCCGCGCCTTTCTATACAGTCCCACCGTCGCTGAAAACGACGCCATCCAGACCGAGGTGCGGCACGTCCTGCAGCGCTTCTTCGGTAACTCCCGGGAGCAGCTGATGCTCTCGCTTCTGGGTGACGGCGAAATGGCACCCGACGGCCTCCAGCGTCTTAAACGCGTTATCGCCCGCGCGGAAGCCGCGGCTAAAGCAAAGGAGGACTGAGCGTGGAGAGCACCGGCTACCTACTCCTGGAAATCTCGCGCTTCACCGCGCAGGCCTTCGTCTCCGGTCTCTGGCAGGGGCTCCTGCTCATTGCGGTCGCCGCGCTTTGCCTACGTCTTCTGTCTCGCGTCAGTGCTTCGGCCCGCTTCGCCGTCTGGGGTCTGGTCTTCGCCCTCGTTATCGCCATCCCGCTTCTGCATCCTGAGAGCATCGCCGCTCGGCAGCCGTACGCTCCTCCCGGAGCCATCCACCTCGGTGGACGGGTGGAGCCTTGCCATCAGCGGCATCTGGGCAACTCTCACTCTCCTCCGCGCCTCGCAGCTCTGGATGCAGGCAGCGCGCCTGCATCGGATCTGGCACAACGCCCGACCCGTTGTTGCCGATCCCGAAACCCTCGCTCTTCTGCGAGATCGAGGCCGTTCCGCTCAGCTCTGCAGCTCCGCCGACGTCGATTCTCCCTGCGTGATCGGCTTCTTTTCACCGCGTCTGCTCATACCCGAACGTCTCCATCCGACCCTTGCCGAAACAGACTTGAGGCAGATCGTGCTCCACGAGTGCGAACACCTGCGCCGAGAAGACGACTGGATCAACCTCCTGCAGAAGATCGGCATGGCCCTCTTCCCGCTCAATCCCGCGCTGCTCTGGGTCGATCGCCGACTCAGCCTAGAGCGCGAATTGGCCTGCGATGCCGGCGTTGTCGCCTCGACCGGCGCACCCTTCGACTACGCGCGATGCCTCACGCGACTCGCCGAACACCGTCTCTTCGGCCGCAGCGTCGGCCTCTCTCTATCCGCTTGGAGCCGCCAGCCCGAGCTTACGCAGCGGGTTCTCCGGCTGCTCCGTCCCATGCGGGAGATGTCTTCCTTCCACGCAAAGGCAGTGATCGCCCTGTTAGGCCTCGGGCTAGCCGCAGGAGCAGGGGAGATGGCGCGAGCACCTCGCCTGGTCTCATTCGACTTCGACAACGTGGCAGCCGCGCCGGTCTCGCAAGCCGCTGCCGCAACGAACCCCGCACCGGTCGCGACGCAGGTTGCCTCACTTCAGGCCCCGCAGCCCCGCGCGATCTTTCTCCACGCCGATCTTCCGTCCGGGGCATTCGGCATCCCCCAACAGCGCAAGCAGACCGCAAAACCTGATTCACAACTGCGCAACATCCATGCGCGGAAATCCCCCGTTCGGCCCCAGCTTCTCCTAAGTACCGCTATGCAGCCGGCACGAGCCATCGGGAACCGCCCAACCCGGAACGCGATCCGCGCGAACTATGTAGCCTCCCCTGATTTTGCACCCTCTTACGCTGCCGTTCCCTTTGCAGATGGCTGGCTCATCATTCAACTCTAGCCAAACTAACCCAGCACATTTCGTTTTACCTATCCCGCCTGCAAGGAGCAACACGTCGAAGGCAACGGCTCCTTTGCCGCTGAAGCTCGGAGGGCGAGTTCCATTGCCCACGAGATCAATAACCCTCGCCGGAGCGGCACCTTCTTCACCCTGTTCCTGCCAAGCGATGCTGTGAACCGCTCTTGACCGCGACGACGCCTGAGCTGCGCGGGATGGTACCCCCCCCACCCCCCTGTTCTTGTGCAAAGTTTTCAAAGGATAGGACATAGGTGTGGACTTCCAGGGGCGGTGGAGCTACGCAAGAGAGCCCGGCGTGAGCCGGGCTCTCTTGCGTCTGTCTCTATTCTAGCTAGTCTGGTGAGGAAGTATGCCAAGTGGCTTATGACGGGGGCACCGCCGTACCTGCGAGACCGGCGCCGCGGAGAAGGAAGCTTGAAGGCTCGGGGACGGGTGTCGAGGGGTGAGTGGATGCACGAGCGAGAGCATCTGGTCGCTTCGCGACGGCCTTCGGCAGAGCGGGAGGGCCTTCGGCCCGGCGGTTTATGGCACGGCTGAAGCCGTGCCTTAACGGACGTTGCTGACGGCTTCATGCCTCTCTCCGATACCTAGATCAATCCCGTTACCAGAGTGATTGAGCCAATAGGCTCTTGAGACCCTATGGAATGTTCTACCGTTGAAATCCTCAAATCGCACAGTAACAGCGAGATTCGTAGCTATCACAGTCTTCTGCCCAATACTTGCAACATTATTGGTCACCCATACCACAACACCCGCACGCCCGTTGGGTGCCACATTCCAGTTGGCGCGTAGCGGGAAGAACTCTACATTTACCTTCTCGGCACCGCTGATTTCTATACTTGGCCGCAACTCTAAATGCGCCTTGGATGCGGACGTGGGCGGGACGAGTTCTGGTGGCTGCACTGCCGACTCATGGTAATGAACGGTTTCTGCGATCACATTCCTACTGCTGTTATTGGTATCTGATCTCGTGCTTATCATGTTCTTTGTTTTCGGTGCTCCCGACGGCGGACTGTCGGTGTGTGTGAAAAACCAAAATAGGAAACAAGCAAGGGCTATCGCCCCAGACGAGTACATACCCGCCGTGATTGCAGCAGAGTGAGTCTTGGACCAGTCTGCAAAGTGAATCACCGAAAGAGTGACGCAAATAGTAATCATCAGCGCACCAACGCCGGGTACGATGATCTTGAGTTTTTCCCCCATACCCCAGATGCTCGCAGGTCTCCTGCTATACAGTCAAAACTTTCCTGTATACAGGGCGATTCTGTGCTGTTTTGGGTGAGGGCCCGCTCAGACCCAGCCGAGCCTGCTGAGGCAAGTATGTTATTACCCTACTTAGAAGCAACGGCAATGACGAAGGCAACTGCTGTTGTGGCTGAGCCGCGGCCTACCTAAAAGCGGGTGTACCAACGAGTCATCTGGGGTGCGATGCGCCCCACAGGTGGTTGGGCAAGGGGTCGATGAGAGGTTTGTATTGCGGATTGGTGTGGATGTAAGGGTAGGTGGTGTAGTTCTTGCGGGAGGGATTACTGGATATGTAACGGATTTGGTTAGTGTAATCTTCGGCATCGCGGATGCGGTGTTCGTGGTAGGCGTCCTGCCAGATCTTTCCGGTTGCGGGCTTGCCAATGGCGTGGGATGAGCCACCTTTGATGAGTTGTACGCAGCGGGACGTGGCGTGATTGATCGCGGGGGTGATCACAGCGTGAACGTGGTCGGGCATGATGACGAAGGCGTGAAGTTGATAGGCTCCGGCGTCGCGATGACGGAAGAGGGTGGCGATGACGAGTTCGGCGTTGCGGTCGGTTTGGAGGATGCGGCGACGTTCGTAGGTGGCGAGGGTGAGGGCGTAGGTTTGTGGAGTTTGGCGGATGGTGGCCGTGTTGAGATTTGTGCCGGGGTTTACGTGGTGTGATTCAGCCCGCGGTGAGTAAATCGTGTGGAGAGGGCTCGACGTTGTGAATGAGATGGAGGGATGCAGACCCCAGGGGCTGAAGCCCCGAATCTTCGCTATACCGGTAGCGCCGAGGCTGAAGCCTCGGCCTACCTAGATGCAACGGCAACGACGAATGATTAAGCAGAAGCAACGCCTAGGACGGAGAATGGACAGAGCGTGCGGATCAGCCGCCGTAGTTGACGCTTTCGATGCCTAGGAATTCGGCGGATTGGCCTAGTTCTTCTTCTATGCGGAGGAGTTGGTTGTATTTGGCGATGCGGTCGGTGCGGGAGGCGCTGCCGGTTTTGATCTGGCCGGCTCCGGTGGCTACGGCGAGGTCGGCGATGAAGGTGTCTTCGGTTTCGCCGGAGCGGTGGGAGATGATGGAGGTGTAGCCGAAGCGGCGGGCGAGTTCGATGGCGGCGAGGGTTTCGGAGACGGTGCCGATCTGGTTGACCTTGATGAGAATGGAGTTGGCGACCTTGCCCTCGATGCCCTGCTGGAGGCGTTCGGTGTTGGTGACGAAGAGGTCGTCGCCGACGAGCTGGATCTGGCTGCCAATTTGTTCGGTGAGATATTTCCAGCCGTCCCAGTCGTCTTCGGCGAGGCCGTCTTCGATGGAGACGATGGGGTACTGGCGGGTCCAGGCGGCCCAGTAGTCGGCCATCTCGTGGGAGGATTTTTCGGATTTGTCGGATTTCTTGAAGACGTAGCGGCCGGTCTCCTTGTTGAAGAATTCGTTGGCGGCGGGGTCGAGGGCGAGGGCGATGTCGTCTCCGGCTTTGAAGCCCGCGAGGTGAATGGCTTCGAGGATGAGGTCGACGGCTTCTTCGTTGGATTTGAGCGATGGGGCGAAACCGCCTTCGTCACCGACGGCGGTGTTGTAGCCCTTTTTCTTGAGGACGGACTTGAGGGTGTGGAAGGTCTCTGTGCCCCAGCGGAGGGCGTCGGAGAAGGTGTCGGCGCCGACGGGCATGACCATGAACTCCTGGAAGTCGACGTTGTTGTCGGCGTGGGCGCCGCCGTTGAGGATGTTCATCATGGGGGTGGGGAGGATGCAGGCGTTGACGCCGCCGAGGTAGCGGTAGAGCGGGAGGCGGAGGGCGAGGGCGGAGGCGCGGGCGACGGCCATGGAGACGGCGAGGATGGCGTTGGCGCCGAGGGAGGATTTGTTGTCGGAGCCGTCGATGGCGATCATGGTGGCGTCGATGAGGCGCTGATTGGAGGCGTCCATGCCGGCGAGCTCGGGGGCGAGGATGGACTCGATATTTTCGACGGCTTTGAGGACGCCTTTGCCGCCGTAGTGGGCCTTGTCTCCATCGCGAAGTTCGACGGCCTCGTGCTCTCCGGTGGAGGCTCCGGAGGGGACGGCGGCGCGGCCGCGGATGCCGCCCTCGAGGACGACGTCTGCTTCGACGGTGGGGTTGCCGCGGGAGTCGAGGATTTCGCGTGCCTGCATGGAGACGATTTCGGTCATGGTGCTCCTGTTCTTTGGGGGTGCTGCTGCCTGGGAGTGAAAAGCGATGTGGTGGTGGAGGCGGTCCTTAAGGTTAGGCCGGCGGTCTATAGGGACGGCTTCGCCGGTGGTGGTGGTAATGGTGTGGACGAGTTCGGCTGGAGGTGTGGCTGGGGAGCGGGTCACCTGTCGGATTTTAGCAAAGGGATGTGAGAGGCGAAGGGCGCGCGGGTGTGGGGCAGGGATCGATGTGGCTGTGGGGTGCGCGGGTGCGAGCGGGCGGAGACAGGAGGGCCTAGTGACGGGCTCGATTCCTCATCGCTGAAATCGAGGGGAGAGCGCGGCGGACGGCTTAGGCTCGAGGCAGAGGCAGACCGCGTCGATGCGGATCGATTGCCCGGAGGTTTCGCTATGAAGATTTGCCTGACGACGGTCACGGTCGCTCTCGCTGCTGTTCCCGCGTTTTCCCAGAGCGCGCACACGGGTGTATCGCACCCGGATCCGGTCAACATCACGGCGCAGACGGACGAGAGTTCGGGCGTGAAGGCGACCAAACCATCGGCGGCGATTCCGGCGGCTTCGACGCCTGAGAGTTCCACAGGGCGGCGGCCGCTTACGAGCCATGAGCCAGTGCGTGGATCGGGCGAGGTCTACGGGGCCTATGTTCCGTATCGCGGCGGAGCGACCGCTGCTTCCACTGCGGAAGGGGGAGCGGTGGCCGGGGATCCGGATGGATCGATCGTGACGAGGGTGGAGGAGCATGCGGGCGAGGTGCGGGAGGGGACGCTGCTGCGAGCGCGGATGAAGCAGGGGCTATCGACGGTGACGACGGTTGCGGGATCGAACTTTACGGCGGAGTTGACGGAGCCGGTGATGAAGGATGGACGCGTGATTCTGCCGGTCGGAGCGTTGATTGGCGGGCGGGTGACGGAGGTGCATGGGGGACGTCGGATCTCGGGCGCGGCGATGCTGCATCTGGAGGCGAGGACGGTGACGCTGCCGGACGGGAGCCGATACCTGATCCACGCGCAGCTGATCGACACAGACCAGAGTTCGCGGACGAAGGTGGACGGAGAAGGCACGCTGATTCGGCGGGATCATCCGAAGGAGGCGCTGGCGGCGATGAGCGTTGCGACGGGTGGAGCGGCAGCAGCCGGCGCGATGATCGGCGGAGGTGTGGGAGCGGCGGTGGGCGCTGGGATCGGCGCTGGAGCGGGCGCGGTGGTGTGGTTGAAGCAGGACCGCCAGGCGACGTTGCCGCAGGATTCGATGCTGGTGTTCAGCTTAACGGAGGCGATGCCGGTGATGCCGGTGGGAGGCAATCCTGTGGGCCGAGTGGAGCCGATGAAAGCTGTGGGCCGCGGGGAGAGTGCGAAGGGCGGCGACGCTATCGTGGAGTAGTGGATACTTCCAGACACGGGCTCGGCCCTGGCTGAGCGGCAGTGTTCAGGCGAGAGACCTGGAGCCCTGACCGAAGGTGCTGAACAGCTCAATGATGGCTTTGTTGAAGGCGGGCAGGTCTTTGGGGCTGCGGCTCGTGACGAGACCGCAGTCTTCGGCGACCTCCTGATCGACCCAGTTTGCGCCGGCGTTTCGAAGATCTGTCTTGAGCGAGGGCCAGGAGGTGATGGTTCTGCCGGCGACGGCTTCGGCCTCGATCAGGGTCCAGGGGCCGTGGCAGATGGCGGCCATGGGCTTGCCGGCTTCGACGAAGCCGCGGACGAAGCGAACGGCGACTTCGTCCATGCGGAGGAAGTCGGGATTCATGACGCCTCCGGGAAGGAGGAGCGCGTCGTACTCCAGGGGGCTGGCCTGCGCCAGGGTGCGATCAACCTTGAAGTTGTCGCCCCACCTGACCATGTCCCAGGCCTTGATCTTGCCACCTTTGATGTGGGACTGAGGGGAGATGAGGTGGGTGACGGCACCAGCCTTATCGAGCGCCCTGCGAGGCTTGGTGAGTTCTACCTGCTCGACGCCTTCGGTGGCGAGGATGGCGATGCGCTTTCCTTTGAGCTTGGGGTTGCTGCTGAAAAGACCCATGGGGAGACTCCTCTGAGTTTGGGATACCTATGGGTAAGAGGGCGGCGGAGGACGATGCGTTGGCTGGAGCTCGGCGGAGACGATCGGACATCCTGGACGGGGAGGCTTTCCGGGTAGAGAATCGGTCCTTCGCGGTGCTCAGGATGACAAATCAAGGAGGACAAGAGCGTTCGGGGTACGGGCCCTGAGGTAGAGAAGCGGGTCCTTCGCTTCGGTGTCAGAAAGGGCGTTCACATGACAGATGGGACCTCGATGCCGAGGTAGCTGAGCGTGCGGGTGAGTTCGCGCTGGGCGACGGCGGCGGTGGCGAGAAGGAGAGTGCGGCGGTTTGGGTCGGTCTCGTTGAGGACATGGTGGCGGTGATAGAAGTTATTGAACTGCTGGGCGAGGGCGAAGGCGTAGCGGGCGAGGATGGCGGGCTCGGCGGCGGCGATGGCCTGATCGATGACGGCAGACAGGCGGGAGGCAAGGAGCCAGGTCTCCCAGATGCTGGTGACGGCGTCAGCGGAGATGAGTTGGGTGAGGGTGTTGGGATCGAGGTTGGAGAGATCGGTGAGGGTCTCGGCGGGGGTGGCGCCGGCCTTGCGGAGGATGTTGGCAGCGCGGACGACGGCGTACTGAATGTAGGGGCCGGTCTCTCCCTCGAAGCTGAGGGCGTCGCGAAAGTCGAAGGCGATGACGGTGTTGCGGGTGAAGCGGAGCATGAAGAAGCGGAGCGCTCCGATGGCGATGGCGGTGGCGACCGACACGCGATCTTCTTCGGGAAGCTCGGGGTGGCGGTTGTCGACCTCGGCCCGGGCGGCGGCGATGAGCTGGTCTATGAGGTCGTCGGCCTTGACGCCGAAGCCCTTGCGGCCGCTGACTTCTAGGAAGGGGCGGGCGCGATCCTCTTCGCTGACGGTGTAGCCGAGGTCGATGGCGCAGCGCGGTGTGAGGGCGACCATTTCATAGGAGAGGTGGGTGTAGTGATCGGCCTCGGCGGTGAAGCCCATGCCGCGGAGGGCGGCGACGACGTTGTTCTGGGGATCGTTCTGGCGGGAGTCGATGACGTTGTAGATGGCGTCGGCGTGGCCGAAGGTGGGGGGCGGGGCGGTACTGGCGGGGTCGCCGGGTGAGCTATCTGCGGTGGAGATCCAACAGGCGTGGGTGGGGTACTCGTGGAAGACTTTGTAGCCGAAGTCCTTGCCGGGGAGGAGGCCGAACTTCCAGAGGTGGTAGGCGATGTCCTTGCCGACGTAGGTGACGGTTCCGTTGGAGCGGACGATGATCTTGGCGTCTTCGTCGGGGCCTGCGGGGTCGGGACTGGCGGAATTGGAGAGGGTGGGGTCGCTTCCCTGCTCCGGGGCTGTGAGTGAGGGGACCGAATCGGGATTGCCGGCGCGGCGCATGACGTAGCAGCCCTTGTTTTTTCCCTCGGTCTCGAGGTAGAGAACGCCGCGGTCGAGCATGAGGGTGCGGGCGGCGTCCCAGAAGTGGAGCGAGAGGATTTCGGACTCGCGGGGGAGGAAGTCGTACTCGATCGAGAGGCGCTCCATGGTCTGGAGGTGGCGGCGGAGGACGGCGGTGGCGACGATGTCGGCCATGGTGGCGATTTCATTATTGCCGGCTTCGAGAGCATGGAGGGTATCGAGACGGAGCTGTTTGCGGGCGGCGGTGAGGGCGGGGTCGGCGGTGTACCACCCGGAGACACGGGCGTAGAGATCCCAGCAGAAGTAGTCGATGCGCTGGTTGGTCTCGAGGAGTTCGGTGATGAGTTCGCGGAGCTGATCGAGGTTTTTGTTTTCGAGGTGGATGAGGCCGACGACGATGTCGGCGACCTGTACGCCGGTGTTGTCGATGTAGTTCTGGACGCCGATCTCGTAGCCGGATTTGTAGGCGTCGGGGCGGAGGAGGCGGGCGAAGGTGTCGCCGAGGATGGCATTGCGAAGGTGGCCGATGTGGGCGGCCTTGTTGGGGTTGATGCTGGTGTGCTCAATGAGGCGAAATCCGGGGCCGCCGATATCGGCGTGGCGATCGTCGGCCATGTCGCGGATGATGTGGGCGCGGTTGAAGCGGATATTGAGGTAGCCAGCACCGGCGATTTCGATGGCGGAGATGCCGGGGAGATGGCCGTCGGCGACCGATGTGGAGAGGTGGTCGGCGAGCTCCTGGGCGATGGCTCGCGGAGCTTTGCGGAGACGCTTGGCGAGCTCGAAGGCGATGGGGGTGGCGAGCTCTCCCATGGCGATGCTGGGGGGCTGCTCGGTGGTGATATGGGGCGCGGTGTGCGGGAGCTGGTAGCGTTTGGCCAAGATGGCCTGAATGGCGGCGGTGAGACTTTGCTGGATTGTGCGATACATGCCTAGGTTCACCGCTGGGATGTGAGTGTGTGGGTTGGGACCAGTTTACGTGAGCGGGGTCGCCCTGCCTGTGCGTGGGCGGTTCAGGGCAGCTGCTCGGGGAGCAGGTGGATGTCATCGAGCAGCGGCTTGTGCGGCAGGGTGTGGAAGCGGTGCCAGAGGAAGAGGGCGCCGCCGACGCCGGTGACGGAGACGAGGAGCCAGGCGTGGAGGGCGAGGCCGAAGAGGGCGGCCTGGTTGACGGGGGCTCCATGGCTTGAGAGTGAGGTTTTGACGGCCCACTCGAAGGTGCCGATGGCTCCGGGCGAGCTGGGGATGAGGTAGGAGAGGTTGGCGACGGAGACGGCCTGCCAGGGACCGATGCGGTCGAGGGTTGAGGCGCCGGTGGGTCTCGAGGCGGAGGCGGCGGCGAGGCCGATGAGGTGGGCGGCGGAGACGAAGATCATGCCCTCGCAGAACCAGATGACGGCGGTCTGGAGCAGGAGGAGGAGGGAGCCGGCGATGCCGATCTGGCGGATGCAGTCGAGGGCGAGGGTGATCCAGTGCTCGAGCCTGGCGACGATGGGTTTGCTGGGGAGGCTGGCGAAGAAGGAGCGCAGCGGCTGCTGGAGGGTGCGGGCGCCGAGCAGGAGGGTGAGGAGGCCGACGGTGGAGAGGACGAGGAGCGACTCGGCGAGTATGCGCGAGTGGTGCGAGACGTTGGTGCCCATAAAGCGGACGAAGAGAAGGACGAGGATGAAGATGTCGAGGAGTTTCTCGAGGATGACGGTCGACAGAAGGACGGAGGGGCTGGCGCCGATGTCGGGGGAGTAGGTGAAGACGCGCATGATGTCGCCGATGCGGAAAGGGAGGATGTTGTTGGCGGCGAGCGAGGTCATGAGGACGCGGGCGCAGACGGGGAAGCGAGCGCCGGTGCTGCGGAGCATGCGGGTCCAGCGCACGCAGCGGAGGGTGTAGCTGGCGGCGGTGAAGGCCAAGACGCCGAAGATCCAGGCGGGGTGGACGAGGCTGAGTCCGTGGGGCTGGCCGAAGATCTGGGAGAAGGAGATGCCCTTGAAGGTGTACCAGAGGAAGAAGGCACTGACGAGGAGGCCGGGGAGAGTTTTGAGGAGGCTGCGTCCTCGGGAACTGCTCATGCCGACGGGCCGCCTGCGCGACGGAGCCCTGGTGCTTGGGGGGATTGCATGCAGGTCGATTGTATCGTCGATGGGCGCCGATCAGTTGACTGCGGAGGTGGCCTTGGCTTCGAGCGGCGGCTGGATTTTGAGGATGACGTTCCCCTGATCCTTGGCTTCGATGCCGGAGTAGAAGGTGCGGAGCTCGGGGTATTCCTTTGCCAAGAAGATCACCTCGCCGAGAGTGTAGTTTCTGCGGATGGTGAAGCTGGTGGGAGTGGTTTCGGCGGAGAGGGTGTAGAGGGCGAAGGTCTTAAGCTGGAGCTTTCCGTCGGTGGGAAGCGACTCGACGGCGAAGTCTTTGGGGAAGGTGACGCGGATGGCGTCCTGCTGCATGTGGCTGTAGGGGAAGTAGACGCCGACGTCGCGCTTGTCGTGGGGGAAGGTGGCCTTGGAGTTGGCCTCGAAGAGGTTACCTGGAAGGATGAGGCGTTTTCCGGTTGCGGAACCGAGGCTTCCCTTGACGTCGTAGAGGATGGTGAGGGGCTGCTCATAGTCGGCGAGCTGCTCGATTTTGGCGGCCTTTATCTCCAGGCTGTGCGGCAGCAGATCTTCCATGCTGGAACGGAGGTCACGTTTGAGGCTCTCGTCGTCTCCTACGAGCGAGGTCTGACGCCACTGCAGAGCGGGAGCGCCGATGTAGGTGATTTTGACGGTGCCAGTCGCGATGCCGTCTCTATCCAAGGTGAGGTTGGCGACGCGCTGGATACGGGAGTCGGTGTACTTTTCGGATGGCGTCTCGGTGATGGCGGAACCGCCATCGATCTGGCGAATGCCGGCGGACATGGTGTGTTTCCAAAGGAGGTGTCCGAAGGGGCAGAATTTTGAGCCGGGGTCAAAGTAGCGGTCTTTGCCGTCGAGGTTAACGATGGCGAGGTCGTCGTCCAGTTGGGTGAGGCTGAGGTAGGAGGGATAGAAGACGCGGCGGCTGCGGTCGCTCACGGCAACGACGTAGGACTTCATTCCGGCGGCGCGAGCCATAGCGACGAACAGAGCAGCGAGTTGGTCGCCGCTGCCACGCTTTCGATTCCAGATGTCACCGGTCGACTTGATCTCGCCGAAGCCCTGCGACTTTTCTTCGGCTCCGGAGCGGTTGCGGGTGAAGTCGGTGTTCTCGAGACTCTGCACGGCGATGTAGAGCTTGCGGAGTTTCTGTTCCTGAGAGTCGGCGGGCAACGTGAGATCCGCGACGGCCGCTCTGACGGCTGCATTTGGCCCGATGAATTTGTCGCGCTTCTTGGCCCAGAACTTGCCTTCGCCCTTCCAGTATTCGTCCATGGATCGATAGGCGGAGTAGTAGAAGAGGACACGATAGCTGAAGCTGGCGATGGGCGGCATGTACTCCTCGTCGGGGGCGGGAGGAATGTCATGCACCGAGAGTTCGAGCAGTGATTGCGTTCCGCCGATCTCGCTCTCTTTGACTTTGGCGTCGGATGGGAGGATGGGGGTCCAAGAGATCGAGGTGGTCATCTGTCCGCGTTCGTCGCTCGAGATCAGCTGCCTGTCGGTGGGCTTCCAGAGGTAGTGCGCCTTGCGGGTGTAGAGCTCCGATTGGATGAACCACTGGGGTGGGACGAAGTAGCGATCGTCGTAGCGGAGCTTGTAGCGGTACTCGACGATGCTGCCGACCTGGACGTCGGGCATGCTGAAGACCTTGGCCATGTATTTGTAACCCTGACCTTTTTGGATCAGCTTCTCGTAGGGTTTGCCGGTGAACGGGATGACCGTTCCGTCGGGGTGAATGGTGCGGCCGGCGATGTCGCCGATGTTGAAGGCGGTGGGACCGCCGGCGGCGTATTTGAGCTCGATGTCTCCGAACTTCTTACCGCCTTCGTTGAGCACCTTCAGGCGGACGTACACGCTGAACATATGGAGCTTGTCTTCGGTGGTCTCTTCGCGAAAGAGGTAGACGGCGGCGGCTCCGGGGACCTGTGGCTGCGAGGTCATGGAGAGCTCTTCGGGGGTGGGGGCGGTCCACGAGTCGGCGAGGGCGGGGGTGGAGAGGAGAGCGGTGGCGAGGGCAAGACGGAGCAGGGAGCGAGACAGGAGGCGCATGATGGAAATCCTTGGTTGGCGTGCCGAACTGATGGAGGCGCGCGTGAAGTTTTGCTACTGCTTCTTGAGGATGGCTTTGCTCTGCTCGTCGGCGGCGATGACACCGGCAAGTTTTTGGACGTCCGCGTAACGATCTGCGGGGAGGGAGACCTGGCGCACGGTGTAGGTGCGGCTGTAGTGGAGGATGTTGTTGTGGAGCTTCGACGAGCTCTCGTACGAGGCGAAGCCGAGGTCCAGCTTGATGGGCTCGGGAAGCTCATCGACGGTGTAGCCGGCGGGGAGTTCGATGTCGAAGTCGTCGCTTGCCTGGAGGGTCTGGTTGAGATCGATGGGGACGAGTCGCGGCTCACGGTCGGGGTGGAGGTCCTCCGAGCCGAGGATGCGGGGGCGAAGCATGAGGAGGGGGCCCATGGTTTTGGCGAAGCGATCGGCGGAGATGGTGTAGGTGGTGGTGAGGTCCTTGTTGAGGGCTTCGGCGTTCTCGGTGGTGACGTTCGCGAGCGCGAAGGCGGGAAGGTCCTGGGCGAGGAGGTGGTCGAGGAACTCGGTCTGCTCCCTCGTGCTGCCGGAGAGGGAGAGGGCACGGCGGTGTTCGGAGAGGTCGCCGAAGCGTTTTTCGGTCACGGTGCCCTTGAGGGATCCGTCGGGTTGGAGATGAAAGCTGGCCGAGCGCCGAATGGTATTGAGCTCGGGGGCGAGGATTGGGAGGCGGACGACCTGACTGTCGGCGCCTTCCATCAAGACCCCATAGCCGCCCTGCAGGTTATGTTCGAGCTGACCGAAGGCGGTCTTCTCCCAGGTGGGATCGAAGATGAGGTAGCGGCGGCCGGACTTCGCGGTGACGACGCTTCGGAGCCTGGGTGAGTTGTAGGCGGCGGCAATCTCGATGGCCGCGATCATGTGATCCCCGACGATGGACGGAGCGTCGGGGTCGACGACGCCGCGGCGATGGTCGACCATCATGAGAGCGGAGTGGACGCCGACGGCGGAGAGCATGGCGGAGAGCAGGGTGGCCTTATCCTTACAGTCGCCGTAGCGGTTGTGGAAGATGTCGGCGGCGAAGTGGGGCTGCTGACCTCCGATGCCGCGCTCGATGACGAAGTAGCGGATCTGCTTCTGAACGAACTCGGCGATGGGCTCGGTCTTGCTGTAGAATCGGTGGCGTTGCCGGCGAGTTCCCGTGCTTTGGCGGCGGCTTCGGGAGAGGGGACGAGGCGATCCGCCGAGAGCCGACCGTACCACTGGCCTATGCTCTGCCAGGAGCCGTCGGTGGCGAGAGGGATGCCGGGGCCGGCGTAGTGGACGGTCATGCGGCCGGCGAGGGCGGCCTCAGAGGGGGTCATGGGAATGCGGCTGAGGTCGATGCCAGGGGTGTGGGCCATCTCCCATCGCCAGCGCTGATGCTCGAGGTCGGCGGATTTCACTTCCGCGTGGTGGGCCCAAACGGTGCCAAAGGTAAAGCCGGCGGGGAGCTCGAGGGTGAAGGACTGGCTGAGATGGGGGAGGCTGCTTTGGAAGAACCAGGTGGTCTCGGTGAGGTAGGGATGGATGCCCTGCTCGTATTCATAGGCGATTACGCCGCCTGGGTCACGTCCAGGAGCCCTGGCGACCTTGGCTTTGATGTCTTCGTAGAAGTTTCCCTGGCCGGGGTAGCCGATTTCAAAGATCTCGTTATCCTTGAGCGCGAACTCGTGGCCGCCGGGAGCGATGCTCCAGACATGGAGGCTACGGAGCTTCGAGTCGTTGTCGAACGGAACGAACACGATGCCGGAGTCTCGGCCCTGCGGGCGGAGGATCTTGACGACGTGGCGGCGGTGCTCCGTGGCTCGGCCATCGGGCGCGACGCTGTAGGTGGTGTCGTCCAGAAGGACGACGGCATCGGTCTCGAGCGGATAGACGGGAAGGGTCTGAGCAGCCGCGGAGCGAACCCAATCGGGGACGCTGTCTGGCCTGGAGGCGAAGGCCGGAGCCGGGCTCAAGGAGATAAGAGTTGCAAGAGCAAGGCTTGCGCCCGCCCGACGAACAATGCAGAAGCGCGCTCGCTCATGATTCTCCCGGCGCGAAGATAGATCAACAGAGCCTGCGATGTCCGCAGACTTATGTTTGAATGTTCGAGGTATACGTTGAGCGTGAGGGCGGAGCAAGACAAATCGCCTCCGGCGCGGGGTCAACTGGTGGCGAATAAGTTGCAGGAGCTGCTGAAGATTCGGGGTGTTACGGAACGCGCAGGGGGCGGAAGCCAGTCACCGGGAAGAGGCCGGTGGGGTAGTCCTCAGTGGGCTGCTGCTGCTTGAAGAGGTAGCGGACGAAGAAACCGCCGGACGCGGTCTGGTAGTTGTTGGTGTTATTGGCGGTAACGAAGCCGCCAACATACCAGTGGTCGGCGATGCGGTAGGAGCCTTCGGAGTCGAGCGCGTAGTTGAGGCCGGTGTTGCTGTTGAGCGGGTAGTAGCCATTGCTGAAGCCGGTCTGGAGGGGGCGGTCGAGCGGGAAGTAGGCCGAGGAGTTTTCCTGAAAGGTCTGGACGCCGGCGGCAGCGTTGATCGTGTAGTGGAAATCGGACTTGTAATAACCGTTGTAGGTTACGGGGAGCGAGGCGAGGAAGTAGACGTTGGGGCTGAAGTAGCCGCCGAGGCCGTAGGTCATGCCGCGCTGATTGTTGTCGTAATGCATGGCGAAGAGGCTGCCGCCGACGTTGAGGGTGCCGTAGCCGGGCCACCGGGCGACGCGGAAGTAAGCTCCCATGGTGCCCTCGTATTTTTTATTGTCGAGGACGTGATAACCGGTGAGGGTGCCCCCGTCGGCGGAGAGGTAGAGGCCGGATTTTTCGCCGCCGACATCGATGCGGGCACCGCCGGTGGTGGAGATGACACCACCCCAGATATTGCCGGAGAAGACGTTGGTGACGGAGCCGGGGTCGCGGAGGCCCGCGTAGGAGAGCTGGGTGTCTTTGACGCTGTCGCGGTCGGCGAACAGGGTGAAGTGGCTGCCGAGATGGACCTGCGCGCGTGCGGTGATGTTGGCGACGAGAAAGTTGTAGGGGGTGTAACCGCCAGCAACGGAGATGTGCTTGCTGGTGAGCTGGAGTTCGCCGCCGATGCCGCTTGAGAACTGCTGCGCGGGGGCGCTCAGGGCATTTCCGGGGAGGGTGCCGAGGATGGGGACACGGCCGGTGGAGTTCTGGAGAGATGCGGTGTCGACGGTGCCGGAGTTGAGGAAGACGGGACGGGGGACGACGGCGACGCGAAGGGCTTTGCCGAGGACGGCGGAGGCTTCGACGGGAGCTTCGATGTCGATGAGGCGGTCGAAACCCGGAGTTCCGCTGCGGTACCGAGCGGATCCGGTGCCGCCGATCCAGGCGCTGTAGGAGGCTTCGAGCGAGGCAAGGTCGCGCTCGGTCTGGTCGCGCTGCGAGCTGCCGCCGGTGGGAACGGTGCCTGATGGGTCGTAGGAGCCACGGAGCGGAGGAAGATTTTTAGCGGCGAGGTCGGCGTCGGTGGGCGGTGTGCCTGTCGGAGCCGCTGGACCGATGGTGGGATACGGCTGCGAGGCCATGGGCTGCGAGACGCTCCGGTAGCTCAGCGGCGCTGACGACGGAGGGGTGCTGCCGGAGGTTTGTGCGGAGGAGCCATAGCTGGCGCGGCGACGGGTGCTGCGCGGGGTGGAGCTGGCGGCGACATCCGGCTGCGGGTACTGCTGGCCGGTGCTGTCGCCAGTCTGGCGAGGCTGGGCGGTGAACTGCGTGTTGCGGGTAGGGGGCGAGCTGTAGCCGTCGGCCGGAGGACGGCTGAGCCCACTCATACGGCCGTTGTTGCCGGCGGTTTGGGCGTTTGGCATGTAACGCGCCGTTGGGAGGACGTCGGTGACCTCACGCTGGGCAGGGCCGACCTGGGGCGAGTTGTCGCCGAGTTGAACTGGAACCGGCATGGGGGTGAAGCCTGCGTTGGCGTTCGATGGCATGTACGGGACGTAGGGGACATAGGGGCCGAAGGCTTCGCGCGGAGGGAGAGCTGCGGTTTGCTGAGCTTGGTGCTGCGGGTAGCCCTGAGACGACGAAGCGCCCGGCGAGGGGGCGGGCGGGAAGAGTGGAGCGAAGCTGGATGCGGAGGCGGTCTGTGCCGGTGGTGAGCCAAGATTGCTGACGCTGGGTGGATCGAAGCTGGCCTGCGGGACGTAATCCTTGAGGGTGGAACGGGCACCGGCGCGCGGCTGATTCAACCGGTAGGACGGGTTGGCCATGTACGACGGAACGACGTTCGATGTGCCGTTATAGGCGGCGGGACCGACGGAGCCGGGGAGCTGATTGGGAAGCTGGACGGGAGCTTCGCCGCTGATGTTGTTGTAGCTCGGGAGATAAGGCCGGGCGGCTTCGGCGCTTTGAACGCCTACATTGGCGGGGTCGTCCGTGCCGCCGCTGGAGAGGAGAGAGGCGAGATCCTGGGATTGAGTTGCGGAGGGCAGGCGGACGGCGGGTGCGGCCTGGCTGAGTGCGGTGGCGAGTTCGGCGCCGGGATCTCCGGGGGGCAGGGCGGCGAGTGAGGCGCGGAAGTAGTCGGCAGCGCGGCCGTTGTTGCCACGCGCCTGCTCGAACTTGGCGCCGAGAGTGAGCATCTGGGCGTCTTTGGGATAGGCGTCGAGTCCGAAGCGGAGCCAGGTTTCGGCGGTCTTGGTATCACCTGAGGCGAGGGCGGCACCGACGGCTGACTTGTAATCGGAGGCGGTGGCGGCGGTCATGTCCTGCGCCTTGAAGATGAGGACGGCCTGCTTGGGCAGACCGGCGCGGGCGTATCCGGCGGCGAGGGCGCGGAGGACGCCGGGATTCTCGGGAAAGGCCTTGGCGGCCGCGTTGAGGATGGCGAGCGAACGCTTTTCGTTCCCGGCGGCGGCGGCCTGGTTGGCGCGGCGGACGGCCCAGTTGGTCCAGATGGTCTGGACGGTTCGGCGCTGCTCGTCGGTGAGATCCTGGCGACCGCCGAGGAGCATGAGCTGGCGGTAGAGGCCGGCGTCGTTGGTGCCGTTGAAGAGGAGCCAAGCGTCCTGGACGTCAATGTCGGAGGGGGTGGCGGCGTGCTGGGCGGTGTAGTGCTGCTGGACGCGGTTGATGAAGACCATGGCCTGGCGTGGCTGGCCGAGGCCGTTGTAGACGGCGCCGAGGGTCTGGAGGGATTCGGGGTCGTTCTCGAGCTGGAGGCGGACCTGTTGCGGGATCTGCTGGGCCTGGGAGAGGGCCTCGCCGTCGCGATTGGCGCCGTGGAGGACAGCCAGGAGGCCCTTCCAGGCGTCGGGGCGGTCGGGGCTCTCGGAGCGGACCTGGCGGTAGATGGGGTAGGCCTGCTGGGTGTTGTTGCGCGAGAGATAGATGCCGGCGAGCTGAAGCTCGAGCGCGGTGGACGGCTTCTGGTTGGCGGCGGTCTGCTGGGCGACGGCCCGCTCGAGGATCTCCTGCGCGGCGTCGAGGCGGTTCGAGCCCTGGTAGACGGAGGCGACGGTGGCCTGGAAGCCAGGGTCACGCATGGTGGTCTCGTAGATCCCAGGCGGCATGCTGGTGAGGGCCTGGAGCGCCTGGGGATCCTGCTTGAGGGCATGCTCGACGCGAACGATTCCCTGCCAGGCGGAGACGTTGTTGGGGTCGGCGGCGAGGACCTGCCGGTAGAGGCCGGCTGCCTGATCGAGGTGATTGGCTTGCTGGAGGAGACCGGCATACTGAAGCTGGGTCTCTACTTTGAGGCCGCCAGCGTCGGCGGGAAAGGGTAGATCGAGGGCGCTGCGAAGGACGCGCTGGGCATCGGCATCGCGGCCGACGGAGGAGTAGGCGGAGGCGAGCGTCCGGAGGAAATCGGGATCGTGCATGAGCTGCGCGCGGATGGGAGGAGGGATGCGGCGTTCGGTGAGGAGAGCCTGCGGAGCATTGCCAGCGCCGTAGTTGGCCATGAAAAGGCCGCGCCAGGCGGCAGGGGTGGAGGGCTTGATTTTGACGAAGCGCTCGAAGACCTGAACAGCGGCCTCGGGCTGCTGCGCCTTGAGGAGTGTACCGCCGAGGCCTTCAAGGGCTTCGGGGCTGGTGGGGCGGAGAGCGAGGGCGGCCTGGTACTGCTGCTCGGCGGTGGTGAGGTCGTTCTCGTTGAGGGCGACGGCGCCATCGCTCATGGTGGAGTAGAAGCGGGCGGAGGTGAGGGCGGTTTCGAGGCCGGCATCTTTGGCCCCGTTCTGCTTAGCCTGTTCAAGGAAGCTGATGGCGGCGCCGAAGTTCGACTGCTGCATGCGGATGTATCCGAGACCGGCGAGGGCGCGGGCGCTGGCAGGATCGTTGGCGAGAATGGCCTTGAAGCGGGCCTCGGCCTCTTCGATGTGCTTGGCGTTGAGGGACTTGTAAGCCTCCTCCATCTCGGCACCCTTGGCGCGGTTGGCGATCACCTCGGGCGAGTCTTCGACGGCTGCGGGCGCCGGGTGCGCCGGAGGTCGAGGTACGGACGCTAGGAGTCGCGGCGGAGGGCTTGGGCTGGTTGGCGAGGGCGGCGGCGAGCTGGGGGTCGCTGTGTTTGGCGAGGTAGGCGCGGAGCTCGGGGGCGGAGGCGGGGTTCTGGGAGTCCCAGACGAGGGACTGGCGGAGGGCCTTGAGGGCTTCGGGGCTGTTGGGATGGCGGTCGAGGTAGCGGCGGCCTTCCGAGCGAGTCTTGGGGTTGTAGGTGAGGATGCGGCCGAGGGCGATCTGGTAGCGGGAGTCGGCGGGGTACTTTTCGGTGAGGGAGCGGAGACCGGCGACGGCGTGGGGTCTTCCCTCCTCGGTGGCGGACTCGGTCTCGTAGTAGGCGAGGGCCCAATCACCGGGGGGCGGGGTATTGCCGAAGACCTTGCGGTAGATGGCCATCGACTGAGCGTACTGGCCGGCCTCGGCGTATTTGCCCGCTTGCTGGAGGGCGGCGGTCTGGCTTTGCTGGGCACCGATGCTGTCGATGCGGGCGAGGCCGGGATCTTTGGGATTGATGGCGCGGAGGCGCTCGATGTAGGTGTTGGCGAGGGCGAGATTGCCGCTGAGCTTGGCGGAGCGGGCGAGGCCACCGAGAGCCTCGGCATTGTTGGGATCGGAGAGCAGGACCTGCTGCCAGGTCTGGGCGGCCATGTCCATGCGTCCGCGAACTTCGAGGGTGTGCGCGCGTTCGAGCAGGTTCTGGGTCGCGCCTTGCTGAGTCTGCGCAAAGGATGGGACAGCGATGGTGGCGCAGGCGATTGCGCCGCCGAGGAGGGCTAACGCCAAGTGCCGAGTTGGCCGGGGGCTCTTCATAAGGGGTCGCCTGGAAGGAGGGGGTAACCAAAAGGGGTAACCTTCTTTCTCTCCCGAAGCTTACCTCCTTTCTCCGTGTTTGTACCGGATTATTCTGATAATCCGGGCGCGAATGACGCGAAGGTTGTACCTGATGAGTCATGAAGTCACCTCCAATGGGTTACGAGGTTGCCATCGCGATCAAAGCGGTAGCGTCCCTCGGTCCAGCCGGTGGCGAAGAGGATAAGGTTCTGGTCGTAGTAGGCGGCGCCCTTGCCATAGAGGCCGGAGCCCTGGTCTTTCATGGCGCCGATGCGATCCATCTGGGTTTTGGCCTGGGACTTGAGGCCGAGGACCTGGAGATAGGGGATGACGGCGGCGGAGAAGCCGACGGGTGCGTCGGTGGTGAGGACTCTGCCGCCGCCGTCGACCTGATGGGGTGGGGTGACGTGTGTGTGCAGGTAGGTGGCCATGCCGGAGGTGGCGTCGAAGAGGCTCTTAAGGCCAGGCGTGGATTTATCGGAGAGGCCGAGCCAGAGGTAAACACGGATTGCGTCGTAGCTGCCGAGCGGAGCGACGGTGTAGTCGGCCAAGGCCAGCTGAGCGGGGGAGACGGAGGGGAGGATGGCGGCGCCGGCGGCGATCCAGTCCATGACGAAGCCGTCGGGCGACCCTTTGGCAAGGATGGGCTGGAGGGAGGCGAGGACGGCGGTCCAGGGACCTTCGGGGAAGGCGGACGCCAGGCGGACGAGGACGGGCGGGGGAAGGTAGCTGGGATTGAGGATCCAGGTGTAGGGGTCGGGATGGAAGCCGATGGTGCCGGGGAGGAGGGTGGTGCCGACGCCGGGGACGGTGGCGACTTCGACCTGGGCGATGCGGGAGGCGACGAGGGTGCCGAGGCGCTCGTAGCGGGGCTCACGCCAGAGGCGGCCGGCTTCGAGGAGGTCATAGGCGAGCCAAAGGTCGGCGTCGGAGGCGGGGTTGGGGTCGAGGATCTTCCATCCGCCGTCGGGGTTCCTGCCCCAGCTCCAGGCGGGCAGATGGACGGTAAGATCGCCGCCGGCGAGATTGGCTTCGGTCCAGTTGAGGAGCTTGTCGAACTGGGGGCGATCGTTGGCGACGAGCGCGAAGAACATGGCGTAGGCCTGGGCCTCGCTGGTGGTGCGGTCGCCGGCGGTGTGATCGAGGACGCGGCCGTCCCCGGCGATCATGCGCTGACCGTAGGTTTGCCAAAGGGGCCAGGGCTGCTCCGCGCGGCAGCCTGCCTGGACGCCGAGCAGAGAGCGATCGCGAGGGAGAGGCAGAGGCGGGTGGTGGAGCGGGTGCGCTTGCGGTTGCCGATGCAGAGCCCGAAAAGCGAACCGATTCGGGTGCGCGGCGTCAGGCGCGGTGTGGAGACGAGTGGGTTCATGCCTGCCTAGTCGTTCCCCTGGAGGCGGGCGCGGGCGCGGCGGCGGAGCATGGCGCGGATGAAGGTTGCGAGGAGGAAGCAGAGGAAGAACGAGGCGACGACGATGAGCCAGGGGTACTCGGAGAAGAGGAGGTTGAGGTGGACCCAGAGCGAGAGCGAGCCGACGTGGTAGACGTCGTTACCGATGCGGTAGGAGACGAAGCGGGAGCCGTGGAGGACGCTGACGGACTGGGCGATGTCGGACGATTGCGAGTTCTTGAGGAAGACGGAGAGGAAGTTGGGGATGGCGGCGTGATCACGTACGGCCATAACGAGGACGGAGTGGGCCGAGCCGGAGGGCCACTCGATGCCTTCAATGAGGGCGTCGGGAAGGCCGCCAGCGGTTTCGAGCTGGCCGGACTGGACGTGGTCGGAGCTGCGGACTTTCCACCAAGCGTGCTGGACCTGGGCGAAGAAGCCCTGGGTGTCCTGGATATGAAGGCCGCTGCCGTCGATGACGACGGGAAGGGACTGGTTGAGGCGGGTGAGCGCGGGCTGGTCTTCGACGGTGCCCATGACGAGGTAGTCCTTCTGGCCGTCGGACTTCATACCGTCGTTGTTGGTAACGGAGACGTTGAGGACGGGGTAGCCGGTCTGCGCGCCGAAGTGCCCCATGAAGGTGAGGTACATCTCGATCTCATCGGCGCCGGGGGTATCGGGGAGGACGACAGCGGTGTCGGAGAGGTCGGCCTTGCGAGTGAAGGGGTAGCCGGCGTTGGCGAAGATCTCGAGGTTGGGGAGGACGGCCCAGTGGGGGATGTCCTTGAGATCAAGGAATGAGTCTTTGAGGATCGCGCCTTTGAGGTTGTAGGGGGCGGTGTCCTGGCAGCGGCCCTTCTTGGGGAGGAGGAAGATGAACTGCATCATCAGCGAGTTTGAGAACGGCCGCATGTTGACGACGGGCACGGGGACGACGGTCTCAAGTTGAGCGGAGGCGCGGTCGGTGTGCGGCATGGGGGTGGAGCTGACGTAGGCGTCGTTGACGTAGACCTGGAGGGAGCTCTCGTTCGAGATGGGGATCCCGTTGTAGCGGTAGTTCATGTGGAAGCTGAGGTTCTGGTGGTTGCCGTAGTAGAGATCGGGCGGGACGCGCATGTAGGCCCGGATGGGAACGGCGCCGTCACCCTGGAGATCGCCGGTCTGGGCGATGTCCCCGAGGTGGGTGATCCCGTCAGTGGAGAGCCATCGGGGAGCGTCGTCAGGCTGCCGGGGAGCGGGCGCTTTGAGATTGGCGATGCGCATCTGGTCGCCCTGGAGGAGGTCGCGCTGGAAGGTGAGGGCCATGGCGGCGATGACGAGGTCGTCGGGGTTGTCGCCGGAGAGGATGAGGAGTTTTGAGTAGGGGTCGGAGGGGTTCGGCCGCATGGCGATGGTAGGGCCGGAGCTGCCGCTGATGTTGAAGCTGGTGGGGAGTTCGGCGGAGTTTTCGCTGATGATGATGGCGTTGCCTGCGGGGATGGAGCCGAAGGAGACGGGAAAGCGGACCGGGCGGAAGTCGGTGAGGATGCCGAACCACGAGGCGATGATGCCGGCGGCCTGCATGGCCTTGGGGGAGGGCTGCGCGAGGAAGACGATGGGGACGACGGGATGGAGGTTGACGGAGGCGTCGTAGAACGGGAGCGGGAGGAGCTTGAGGTCGTTCTGGAGGGGGAGGAGAGCGCCGGCGAGCTCGATGGTGGAGGTGGTGTCGACGTGGCTCCAGAGGGCGGAGGAGGAGGGGTCCTCGCACTGGGTGGTGTAGTGGCCGATGAACTCGAAGTTGAGCTCGTTCTGGTGGACGAGCATCTCGGCGGGCATGGTGAGGGTGGCTTCGAAGATGGCACTGTTTTCGGAGCGGGTGATGCTGACGTTCTGGCCTCCGTTGGCGGCGGCCTGATGAGACCTTGAGGTGGCTGAGCGACGGGATGAGGCCCGGCGAGAAATGATAGCGGAGGTGCATGGTCGCGGTGCGCACGACCTGGGTCTGGGGGACGGAGAAGAAGACGGAGTGGTAGGCGTCGACGCCGCGGAGGACGATGGTATCGGGAACGCCGATATCGGCGAGGGTGAATATGTTATCGAAGCTGCCGGGGGGGACGTCGCGGGCCTGAACGCCGCCGTCGCGAACGGGGGCTGCGGCGGCGGTCGAGGCCTGGGCGGTCTGGAGCTGGGTCTGGCCGGACGGCGCTTCGGCCTGGGCGGGTGCCATGGCAACGAGAGTTGTAGAGGCGAAGAGGGCTAGAAGCAGGAGGGGGACGATGCTGGTGGCAAGGCGACCCTTGGGCGGAGGGGGATGGGCGGGCTTGAAGAAGCTGCGAAAGGTTTTGCTGAGGCCCATGATGGAGAGCTGGAAGATACGGCCGAGACTGGTAAGCGGGCGATCGGTCTCGCGAGACTCGCCCCATCCGAGCCATGTATCGGCGCGGGAGTAGAGCACCATGGTGAGCTGCTCTTCCTGTTGAAGGGTGAGCGGGTCGAACTGGGCGCGGAGGGTATTGCCGTCGGCCTGAACGATGGTTGCCGGGAGTTCGGCGTCGCCATCGAGGACGGGAAAAATGAGTTTCACGGACTCGGCGGGAGGCAGGTAGAACTCGCGGTCCATCTTGACCATGACCCCACCCGGAGACATGTCGGCGGTGGTTCCGTGCAGGACGGTTCCGCTGCGGGTGACTATTTTTGCCGGGACGTTCATCTCGATGCGAACGGTCTGGCGGCGCTGCTGACTCTCCCAGGCGACGGCGATGGCGACGCCGAGGATGACCATGTTGAAGCAGACCCAGATCATGTTCATGACGATGGTGCCGAGGTGGTTGGCATCATAGAGCAGGCTGAGCGGCCAGAGGGGGATCTGGAAGTGGCGCGGGATGGCCATGAGCAGGCCGAAGATGTTGAGGCCGAGCATGAGCATGAACGGCTGGGCGATGCGGCTGTCGAAGAACGTCTTGTTGACGACGCCTCCCTTGGCGGTGACGTTGAAGCTGCCGAACTTGGGATTGACGAGGGCGAGCATGGTGGGAAGGAAGATATAGGGCGCGAGGACGGTCTCGTAGATCTCGTTCCAGAAGGAGTGGCGGTGCTGGCCCTGGATGCGGGAGTTGGTCATGTTGGAGAGGATGAGGTGGGGAAAGGCGTAGGCGAGGATGGCGGCCCAGTAGCCGGGGACGTTGGTGTGTCCGAGGACGAGATAGATGAGGGGGGCGGTGAGAAAGATGAGGCGTGGGAAGGCGTAGAGGAAGTGGGACATGGCGTTGAAGTAGCAGAGGCGCTGGGCGGGGGAGAGGCCGCGCGCGAAGAGGGGGTTGTCGGTGCGCATGATCTGGATCATGCCGCGGGCCCAGCGGATGCGCTGCTTGACGTGTCCGGAGAGGCGCTCGGTGGCGAGGCCGGCGGCCTGCGGGATGTTGATGTAGGCGGTGTTCCAGCCGTTCATCTGCATGCGGAGGGAGGTGTGGGCGTCCTCGGTGACGGTCTCGACGGCGATGCCGCCGATCTCATCGAGCGCGGAGCGGCGGAGGACGGCGCAGGAGCCGCAGAAGAAGGTGGCGTTCCAGAAGTCGTTGCCATCCTGGACGATGCCGTAGAAGAGTTCGCCCTCGTTGGGGATGGTGCGGAACTGGTGCAGATTTCGCTCGAAGGGATCGGGCGAGTAGAAGTGATGGGGCGTCTGCAGCATGCCCAGTTTGGAATCGCGAAGGAACCAGCCGAGGGTGACCTGCATGAAGCTGCGGGTGGGCACGTGGTCGCAATCGAAGATGCAGACGAAGGGGGAGTCAAGGCGGGCGAGGGCGCGGTTGATGTTGCCGGCCTTGGCGTGCTGGTTGTCGTCGCGGGTCATGTAGCCGATGCCGGCCTCTTCAGCGAAGGCGCGGAACTCGGGGCGCTTCCCGTCATCAAGGATGTAGACGTTGAGCTTGTCGGCGGGCCAGTCAATGTTCATGGCGGCGAGCGCGGTGTAGCGGACGACGGAGAGCGGCTCGTTGTAGGTGGGGATGAGGAGGTCGACGGAGGGCCAGGAGTCGGGATCGTCGGGGAGGGGGACGGGGGTGCGGCGGAGGGGCCAGAGGGTCTGGAGGTAGCCGAGGAAGAGGATGATGAAGGCGTAGCCCTCTGCGAGCACGAGGAGCGAGATGAAGAAGGCGTCGAGGGGGGTCCACTGGGTGCCGGGATCGAGGAAGAATTTGACGGTGGTGGAGATGCGCCAATAACCGTAGCGGAAGGTCGAGAACATGGAGACGAACATTAGCGTGAGCGTGACGAGGTAAGAGCTCGAGCTCCTGTCCATCCAAATGGCGATGAAGATGGTGAGAAGGCCGAGGATGATCTGCTGCGGCCAGGTGAGCTCGAGGATGCCGGTGAAGATGAGAAAGAAGACTCCACCGACGATCAGGAGGATGCGGAGTGCGCGAAGACCGAGACCTTCCCCGGATTCGAACTCACTCCAAGCGGAAGATCTGGTCATCGTTCGCTCCAGCGGACGTTGCGGAATCCTGCGGTAGCGGGTGCGGCGACCGTTCTGAGCCAGGTTGCGGCGTTGAGGTAGTCTTCGGCGACGGGCGCCTCGGGGGCGTAGTCGACGATGGTCATGCCTTCGGCGAGAGCTTCGCTGACGGCGGGAGCGCGACGGACGACAAAGGGGAGAAGGCGATCACCGAGCTGCCGGCGGAGGACTTCGCGAACGTCGAGGTGAAGAGGAAGCGAAGCGTCGAACTGATTAAGGAGGTAGAAGATCTTGAGCGGGCGGCCCTCGGAATCGACAACTCCGTTGAAGAACTTCTCTACCGACTGGAGGCTGATGATGGAGTTCATGTCCGGAGCGACGGGAACGAGGATGGTGGGACTTAGCCGGGCCATGCGGCGGACGATCCAGGCCGAGCTGACGGTGAGATCTAGAAGGACGCGATGGGTGCCGCGGCTGCTGGTGGTGATCTCGTCGACCAGAGCATCCTGGGCGGCCTCATCGGAGCTTCTGCCGTCGACGTCGTAGCTGACGAGATAGATGGGGGCATCGGTGCTTCCGCTGGGTGGAGAGAAGGTGCGAACGGTTCCCTGCCGAAGCTCACTGGCGCCGAAGTAGAACGGAAGGAGACCGTGCGAGGTGGTGTCGGTGAGGAGGACTTTCTCACCGAGGAGCGAGAGCGATCGGCCGAGGGTGGCAACGAGCGACGTTTTGCCGACGCCACCGGCCAAGGAGAAGACGGCCAGGATGGGGGTGCAGGTCTCCTTCTGGCGGACGGGTGCGGGCTCAGCCTGCTCCTGTCCGGGCTGCTCGAAGACGCCTTTGAGGGCATACCAGCGGGCGGCGACGCGCTCTCGGGAGTGCTGGAGGGTGTCGGCGACGGAGGACTGGGCAGGCGCGGGAGCGGGAGCCGAAGCGGGCGGAAGCTGAGGCGCGGAGGCATAGAGCCAAGCGGGTCCGGAGGGCTCTGGAGCGGAGATTCGTGGAGCGGGATCGTCGATGGAGCGAGCTGAGGGGAATGCGGGCGCCTGTTGCGTGGCGCGGTGGGGAACGGCATCCTCCCGCCGGCGGACCTGGCCCGGCATTGCGGGTGCTTTGGGATCGGAGGGGTGCTCCTGCTTGTACTCCGGGGAGTCCTGGCGGCGGCGGCGAGGGACGGGGTCGACCACGCGCTCTTCCGCCGATTGCTGCGAGGCGGATGGCGGACGGTTTGGCTGCGGGTCAGAGGGTCGACGGCTATAAGCGTCCGTCGCAGGGGCAGCTGGTGCGGGCTGCCGGAGGGGGTTGGCCGCGGCCTCCGGGTGGACATTTGCGGCGACACCGTCGGCCCAGGCAGAGGCCCGGTCATGGGCCGAGGCGACTGGCCGCGAGGTGGGCTGAGGCGATGTCCGGTCTCGCTCGAGTCCCAGGTAGTCTTCGGCGCGAACCCTTGGATCATTGGCGGGGGGCAGAAAGGGAGATTGAGCTGGAGACTGCGGACGATTCTGAACCGGGATCATCTGGCGGGCAGGCGTTGCGCTGAGGTTGGGGCGCGGCTGCTCGAACTCCGGACCACGGTAGATCTGGCGCACACCGGAGGCGTCATCGGGACGATACCCCTGCGGGCGACGGGCGGGCTGAGCCGGGGGGGTGGGAGGAGCAGCGGGTTGAGGATCTGGAGCGTATGCGACAACGGCCGGAGCGGCGGGCGGCTGGGGAGGGGTGGGAACGGCGTTGCGGTGGGCGGGATTGACGGGGGCAGCGTGCTCGCCTTCGAGATAGCGCTGGTCCTGCTGGTCTGTCGGGTCCCTTCCATCTGTCGGGGCTGTCTGAGCTGTGGAGTACGGGGGATATGGGGGGGACTGGATGGGTCGGCGGTCTGCCGGCGTCAGAGAGGCGGGAACTTGCTGGGGAGCGGGAAGCTGCTGGGCCGACGCGGCCTGGCGGGGCTGGGCGTGGGACTGGTTGTGGGATTGGGGCGTATAGGGGTCTGAGATCTCGCCGGGAACGTCGGCCGGCAGCTCCGCGGCCAGGTCTCGTCTTTCTGCCTGACGTCTTTCGAACTTCGGAGTCGGCATACTGCGCGGCCTGGCGACGAGCGGATGCGTTGGCATCGGCGATCTCGCGCTGTTCCCGTCTTGCAGATGCTTCAGCCATGGCGGCTGCCTCCGCGCGACGGGCTGCCTCGATGCGTTCCGCCGCCGCGACGCGGGCTGCCTCTTCGGCGTCGCGCAAGGCCTGCTGATGGGAGTATTCGGTTTCTTTGGCCTGATTGGACATGGCGACTTCCTCCGCGTTCCGGGCGGCTCTCTCGGCGAATGTTGCAGCGCTCTCGGCTTTGGCCTGGGCCCTAAGCTCCAACTCCCGGGCCTGCTCGGCCGCGCGATGGCGGAGTTGGGCGCGATATTCCCGGCGGGATGCGGAGAAGTCTCGGTATTTGGCGCCGTGGAGGTTTGCCCAGGAGTAGAGGACGGCTACATCTTCCGGAGTTTCCACGGCGGGCAGCTCGTCGAATCTCTCATTACTGCGCATATCCATAATGGGCCGGTCCTATGGTTACTGGTAACAGATTTGTGAGGTGTTGCTGGTTGTTGCATGGTGACTTACGTTCTGCGAGCGCACCGGACTCGATGCGATGAGCCGAGGCTACTGTGAGGATTAGAGCAAGTCAATGAAGGAGCGATGATACTTAAGTGTCACGTCTGCACCGATTTCCAGATGGAGTTGAGGTTACATTCGCCCTATTCCGGTGCAGCGGAAGATGGTTTGCGGGGGAGAAAAGGTGAGCTAGACGGACGGCACGGGAGATCTGGGAAGCTCCTTTGGGGGTATCCTTCGTAACCTCTTTGCGCTTCTTTTGACGTCACGGTGGGACCGCAAAAGGGGGGAGCGCCGAGGCGGGAGAGCGACGGTCTCTGTGCTACTTTGGAAGAGGTTGAGAGCGTGTAGCTCAGTTGGTAGAGCATCGCCCTTTTAAGGCGTTGGTCCTGGGTTCGAGCCCCAGCGCGCTCACCACCCCTTCCCTTTCGGTTTACCTTCACCCAGCGATGCGAAGCGGTTGCCACACTGCCCGATTGGGCGGATGCGGCTAAGCGGTGGCCTTATCCGGAACTGGCATGCTGGCGCAGAAGTCCTCGAGAAAGCGCTGCGCGTACTCGGTCGTGAGGACTTCGATGCGGGAAGCTGAGGGCGACTGCACGATGATGCCCGCATGGTGGTGCTTGCTCAGACGATGAACGATCTCGGGATCGTTATAGGCGGAGGTGTCTGTCTGCCCCTGCCGTGCCAGGCAGATGATGCTGCCAGCGTATCCATGGCGAAGTTCGGGGAGGGTGTAGGGGCGACCGAAGAGGGCGGCGGCTTCGAGGCGCGCCCATTCCACCCAGGGATTGAGGCCGGTGGCGTACTCGACGACCTCCGCAATGTAGGCCCCGCCCACGCGTGCCGCGGTTTCGAGAAAGTAGAACTCGTTGTCGGCATGGGAGCGGATGAACTCGGTGTGGGTGACACCGGAGGTCAGGCCCAGAGCGCTAAGAACCTGCTTGTGCATGCCTCCGAGAGCGAGGGCGTCGGGAGATTTCCGGTCGAGGGTCCTGGTGGTGAAGACACCGCCCTCGTGCATGGTTTGCATGGGGGGCTGGCCGTAGCGGAACGGAATGGAGAAGAGCACTTCGCCTTTGGAGACGATACCTTCCACATGGAAGATGTCACCGGGAACGAAGCGCTCGAGCAGGTAGTGACTTCCGAGGTCGCCGAGCGAGTCGAGCAGGGGCCAGAGCTCGGCAGCCTGGTGGAGCTTATGGATGCCGATGGCGGAGGCGTTGGTGCGCGGCTTAAGGAGCCAGGGACCGGGGACATTGGCGAGGAACCCGCGAATGTCGTCGTAGTGGAAGACAGGCGTGAAGTCGGGAACGCGAACGCCGGCTTGCATGGCACGGACGCGCATGGCGAGTTTATCGCGGAAGAATCGGGTGGCGCTCTCTCCCATGCCGGGGAGGCGGAGGTGTTCGCGGAGAAGGGCTGCGGTCTCGAGATCGAACTCGTCGAGAGCGACGATGCGGTCGATGGGCTGGGTACGAGCGAGGTAGGTGACGGTGTTGAGGATCTGGTCGAGAGACAGGGCTTCCGGCATGGTGATGAGGCGGGAGATGGAGTTGCGGGGCCAGTCGGCGTGCTCGAGTTTATCGACGGTGAGGAGGATGACATTGGCGCCGAGACGAGCGAGTTCGCGCAGGAAGGGCTGACCCTTTTCGTAGGTGCTGATGCAGAGGATGGTGGGCTTCTGGAGCGGTTCAGACATGGGGGACACCGAACAGTATGCCTTAAGGTTGCGCTGCAGGTTCGCGAAACGTTTGCCGAGTTCCCTCTTCGAGGGTCGTGAAGGGGTCGGTGTAACCGGCAGAACGAAGGCCGGAGACGTCAGCCTCCGTGAAGTGCTGATAGCGATTGCGGAGATCACCGGGGAATGGAATGAACTCGATCCTTCCGGGGTGGTGAACCTCCATCAGGGCCTCAGCGACGGCCTTGAAGGTGCGGGCCTGCCCTGTGCCGGCGTTGACGATGGCCTGGACCGGTTGGCGGGGGCTCTCGGGAAGGAGGCCGGCGAAGAAGAGGTTAATGCGGGCGAGGTCGTCGACGAAGACGAAATCGCGGCGCTGCTCGCCGTCGGCGAATCCGCCCGACCCCTGGAACATGCGGATGACACCGGTTTCGAGAAGCTGTTTAGAGAAGTGGTGGAGGACGGAGGCCATGCGACCCTTGTGCTGCTCGCGGGGGCCGTAGACGTTGAAGTAGCGAAGGCCGACGACGGTGGACGGAGGGGGTTGGGGCGAGGCGAGGAAGAGGCGGCGGACGTAGTTGTCGAAGACCAGTTTTGAGAAGCCGTAGACGTTGAGGGGGCGCTCGTTGGCGAGGTCTACGGCGAAGCTGGTGCTGGCCCCGTAGACGGCGGCGGTGGAGGCGTAGACGAAGGGGATCTCGCGCTCGACGGCGAAGTGCAGGAGCACCTTCGAATAGTCGAAGTTGTTGCGCATCATGTACTGACCGTCGTCCTCGAGGGTGTTGGAGCAGGCGCCCTGGTGGAGGATGGCTTGGATGGGCTCGTCGTCGAAGTCGCCTGCGATGAGGGAGTCGAGGAAGTCGAGCTTGTCCATGTAGTCGGCGTACTGCGCGGCCTGGAGGTTGAGAAATTTTGGACTGGAGAGGTTGGGCGCGGGCGCGAGATTGTCGACGACGAGGATGTCGGTTTGCCCGATGGCGTTGAGCTGATGGACCAGGTTCGAGCCGATGAAGCCGGCACCGCCGGTGACGATGATCAAAACTGTACCTCCCCGGTGGCGATCTCTTGAGACACAACTTCCCCGGAGACGATATCGCCGGTGGCGGCGACTGGAGGCGCGGTGAGTTTCCTGACGATATGCGTGGTGGAAAAGCCTTCGACCATCGGAACGATCTCGACGCGGCCGCCGGCGGCGATGACGTCCTCGTGGCCGACCACGGTGCCAATGGTGTAGTCGCCGCCCTTGACGAGGACGTCGGGGGCGAGGGCGCGGATGAGCTCGAGCGGGGTGTCCTCCTCGAAGACGACGACGGCATCGACGGCGGCAAGCGCGGCCATGACACGGGCGCGTTCGCGTTCCGCGACGATGGGACGGCTGGGGCCCTTGAGGCGGGCGACGGAGAGATCGGCGTTGAGGCCGAGGATGAGTTTGGAGCCGAAGCGACGGCAGTCTTCGAGCAGCGTGATGTGGCCGACGTGGAGGAGGTCGAAGCAGCCGTTGGTGAAGACGATGGTCTCGCCGGAGGCACGCCACTCGGCGACGCGCTTGAGGACGCGATCGAGGTCAAGGATCTTCTCCCCGGCGGTGACACCGGAGCTGGGGGTGAGCTCGGCGACGAGCTCGTGGGCGGAGATGGGGACGGTGCCGGTTTTGCCGACGACGATTCCGGCGGCCAGGTTGGCGAGATCGACGGCGGTGTTGACGGACAGGCCACCGGCGATGCCCGCGGCGAGGGTGGCGATGACGGTATCGCCGGCACCGGAGACGTCGAAGACCTCGCGGGCGCGGGCGGCGGAGAGCTCGGTCGTGCCCGGCTGCTCAGGGCTGCCCGGCCGCAGGATCGCGATTCCCTTCTCGCTCATGGTGACGGTGAGGAACTGGAGGTGGTGATCGGCGGCGAGGGCCTGCCCGGCGGCAAGGAGGTCGGCGGTCTGATGGAGGGGGATGCGGGTGGCGAGCGAGAGTTCGCTGAGGTTGGGACAGACGGTGAGAGCGCCGTTGTATTTGCTGAAGTCGTGGGTCTTGGGATCGGCGAAGACGGGAATACTTCCCGACCGCGCAAGGTTGATGACGGCCTGGCAGAGGTCATCGGTCAGAACGCCTTTGGCGTAGTCGGAGAGGATGACGGCGTTGACCTTGGGGACGAGCCCGGTGACGCGGTCGCGGAGGCGGAGAGCGTCCTCACCGGAGGGGTAGTCGCGGCTCTCGATGTCGAGGCGAAGCAGCTGTTGATTGCGGCCGACGATGCGGGTTTTGGAGGTGGTCGGCATGGAGGTGGAGACGACGCCGAGGGTATCGACCGAGGAGCGCTCGAGGAGAGCGGAGAGCGCGGCCTGCTCGGCATCGGCTCCCCAGAAGCCGGCGAGGAAGGCCTGGCAGCCGAGGCCTGCGAGGTTCATGGCTACGTTGGCAGCGCCGCCGGCGCGCTCGTATCGCTGCGCGTGGCGGAGGACGGGAACGGGCGCCTCGGGCGAGATACGGTCTACGTCGCCGCTGATGTAGCGATCGAGCATGAGGTCGCCGATGACGAGGACGCGGAGGTCACGAAAGCCGCCTTCGAGCAGGTTGAGTACAGCATGGAGATTCGAGAGCATAGGCGGTGGGTGCGACTCCTCAGTCTGCTCTCTATCATCGCATCCCTGAAGCAGGTGAACCGATGCGGGGAGGTCAGCGGAGGACGGCTCTGATCTGAGCGAGGACCTCATCGACGGTGATTGAGGTGAGGCATTTTTTCTTCTGAACGATGCAGGTTTCCAGCTCACATCCGGCGCAGTCCACGTGGTGATAGAGGACGCGATGCTGCTCGCCGTAGGGGAACCAGACGCGGGGGATGTTGCGAGCGGCGAAGATGGCAACGCAGGGGGTTTCGACGGCAGCGGCGAGGTGCATCGGGCCGCTGTCGTGGCCGATGAAGATACGCGATCGGGCGAAGATGGCGGCACTCTCGCGGGGTGTGAGCTGGCCACAGAGATTGATGACGGGGCTGCTGGAATATTGCTGCCAACCGGTAGCGGCGAAGTCGCTGGGCTCACTCTCTTCGGGAGCTCCGCAGAGGGCAAGGGCGTGCCCTGGGTAGAGCCCGGCAAGACGGCCGAGGAGGGCGCGCCAGTTCTCGCGGCCCCAATCCTTGGCCTGGACCTTGGTGCCGACGCTGAAGGCGATGAGGGGGAGATCTCCGGCGGGGGAGAGAACCTCTGCGGCGCGGAGATGCTCTGCCGCGGTGAGATGGAGGTCCCAGCTGGCGGAACTGTCGAGATTGGCTGGGCCGAGTTGGACGAGGTTGCGGGCGAGCCGGCTGCCTTCAAGTTCAAGCTCCTGCCCGGGTCCGGTCGGGAGATTGCGCTGCATGTCGTCGGTGAGGGGGACACCGATCTGACTGGTGATGCCGCAGAGGCGGAAGAAGAGGGCGTCGCGTTTGGCGGAATCGACTCCGCGGGCGCCTCCCATGTAAATGAGCACCTGCGGACGCCAGCGGAGGAGTTCCCACCAAAGGGAGATCAGCTTTCGCGGGCTGCGGGTGCCGACGGCATAGCGGAAGAAGCCATGGACAAGGCCGGTGTGCTCGAGGATGGAAGCGGCGGGCGGAGCTTTGACATTGACGGGAAAGTTGGTGAGGAGGCAGCGCTCGGCATCGGGAAAGGCGCGTGCCGTGAGATGGATAGCGGGCAGGGCGACGACTGTATCTCCAAGGCTACCGAGGCGATAGAGAAGAACCCGCTTAATGACTTTGGCCATGTGTTTGTCTAGTCTGCTTGGTCTCTGACGCGATCGCAAACGGTTTCGAGAGAACTATGGGATAGAGGAGTGAACGAGACTTAGCTGATAAAGTTTCGGTGCGAGCCAAGCAATGATCGATGCGGAAGAGATACGACGGATGCAGGATACCTGGACACTTCGATGGCACGGGTCTGAGGACGCGGGTCCAGGCGTGGAGGATGCTCCGGAGTTGATCGTGCGAAATCATCGAGCCAACTTCGATCTGTGGCATGAGGAGGATAAGGCACGCGATCCGAGAGCTTTGGACGTGGAGATTGCCCGTGTGAAGAGAGCGATCGACGGTTTGAATCAGCGTAGGAACGATCTGGTGGAGGAGATAGACGAGGAGCTTGTGCGTGGGCTTCCGGCCCAGAGAGCGAACGCTCCGCTGCACTCGGAGACGCCCGGGATGATGATCGATCGAATGTCTATTCTTGCGTTGAAAATTTATCACACGAGAGAGCAGGCCGAGCGGGAGGAGGCAACGGAGGCGCATCGGCTGAGGAGTGCGGATCGGCTGCGGGTTCTCGTGGAGCAACGTGGGGATCTGGCGGGGTGCCTCGACAGCTTGTGGAGGGAGGTGCTGCGAGGAGGGCGGCGCTTCAAGATCTATCGCCAGATGAAGATGTATAACGATCCTGAGATGAACCCGGCGATTTATGAAGCTCAGAGGTTGGACGGAGACGGCCAGCCCCCACGCAAGAGGGATTGACCTACGGGCCGACTCTGCGTATAAAACCGAGACGAGAGCTGGTAGGGTCCGCAGGCTGCCGTGAAGCGGGCGGGCAGAGCACCACCGGCGAGGATCCCATGGCGCATACGAAGAACGCAACGATACCTACGAAGAAGATCGGCCCGCGCACGCTGGCGGGGGTTGTTCCGCCTGCCGCTGACAGTGAACGGACACAGACTCTGGCCCTGTACGAGGTGGCGATCCGCCTGATGCAGGAGGGCAAGTACGAGAAGGCGCATGCAGCCTTCGACAAGATGCTGGCTTCGAGTCCGCCGGACCTGGCAGACAGGATACGGATGTATATCAACGCGTGCCTGCTGCAGGTGTCGAAGGGAAAGGCGACTTTTACGAGTCACGAGGAGCACTACGATTACGCGATCTCGCTTCTCAATGATGGTCATTACGAGGACGCGCGGGAGCAGTTCAAGGCCATTCTGAAAGAGAACGACAAGGCCGACTACGCGTTCTACGGTCTGGCGGTACTGGCGAGCATGACGAGCGATGCGCACACGTGTCTCGAGCACCTGACGGAGGCGATCCGGCAGAACCCGCGCAACCGCATCCAGGCCCGCGCGGACTCCGACTTTCAGGATATGGCCGATGATCCGCGTTTCACGGAGCTGCTCTACCCTGAGGTCTAGCCGCTCGCGAGCATGTAGGGACGAGACAGCGGCTCCAGCGTGAAAGGTATGACGACCTCCAGATGAACTTCGCACAGACGATTCGGCAGGGCGAGCGCTCACTCCGCATCGTTGCGATTGGCGGTGGGACGGGATTATCGACGCTGCTGCGCGGTCTGAAGCGGTACGTCGCTACGCCTGCGTCGCAGGATTCCGGGGAGTCTCCGTGCCTCGACAGCCCGTGTCTGATCCGGGACCTGACGGCGGTGGTGACGGTAACGGACGACGGCGGCTCGTCCGGACGGCTGCGAGAGGACTTCAAGATGTTGCCGCCGGGCGATGTGCGCAACTGCATGGTGGCGCTGTCGGAAGATGAGCACCTGCTATCGAAGCTGTTTCGGTATCGATTCGACCAGGGCGAGCTGGAGGGGCACAGCTTCGGCAATATCTTCCTGGCCGCGCTCTCGCACATCACGGGGGATTTTGCGCAGGCGGTGCAGATGTCGTCGCAGATCCTGGCGACTCGGGGGCGCATCTTTCCGGCGACGAATACGAACGTGACGCTGGCCGCGTTGATGGATGACGGCAGCCTGGTTCGCGGAGAGACGAACATCACGGCGAGCAGGCAGCGGATCTCGGAGTTGATGCTGGAGCCGGCGACAGCCGATCCGCTTCCCGAGACGCTTGAGGCGATTGCGAGTGCAGACCTGATTACGATCGGGCCGGGATCGCTGTATACCTCGTTGATCACCAACCTGCTGGTCCGAGGCATACCGGAGGCGCTGAAGGCGTCCAAGGCGACGAAGGTCTACGTCTGCAACCTGATGACACAGGCGAACGAGTCTCTGGGTCTGACGGCATCGCAGCACATCGAGAAGCTGAGCGAACATGCGGCTGCGGAGCGGCTGTTCGATTTCGCGCTGATCAATACGGCACCCATCTCGGCGAGGCGGATCGAGCAGTACGAGCGCGAGGGGCAGTGGCCGATCGTCGCCGACCTCGATCGGGTGGAGAGGATGGGGGTCGTGCCGGTCACGGGCAACTTCGTCCATGAGGGCGACGTGCTGCGGCATGACTACGACCAGGTGACGGATAAGCTGCTGACGGTGGGTTTCCGGGAGCGGAGGGCGGCTTCGAGAGAGGCTCCGGTCGGCTAGGCGGAAAGCGTCCCGATCGAGACCAGGGGTGGAGGGACGAGATCTGGAGGAGGCGACGGCGAGTCGTCGAGCGTTCGCTTGAGCTGACCGCATGCGGCGTAGATGTCGCGACCTCGCGGACGGCGGATGTAGGTGGGCATGCCAGCGGCGATGAGGGTTTTCTGGAAGACCGCGACGGCTTCGGGAGCGGGCTGGGTGTAGGAGATGCCGGGGCCGGGGTTCCAGACGATGAGGTTGACCTTGGCGCGCATGCCGCTGAGCAGGTTGAGGACCTCGCGGGCATGGACCGGCTGATCGTTGATGCCGCCCAGAAGAACGTACTCGAAGGTGACCCACTCGCGGGTGCGCAGCGGAATGGTCCGGACGGCCTCCAGGAGTTGAGCGATGTTCCATTTGCGGGTGATGGGCATGATGCTCTCGCGGACGAGGTCGTTTGAGGCGTTGAGGCTGAGGGCGAGTTTGGGACGGATGGGCTCGGAGGCGAAGGCACGGATGGCGGGCTCGATGCCGGAGGTGGAGACGGTCATGCGGGATTCTGGGATGCCGACGCCCTCGACCAGGAGGCGGACGGCCTGCATGAAGGCGGCGTAGTTGAGGAAGGGCTCGCCCATGCCCATGAAGACGAGATTGATGCGGGCGGTAGCGCCGTTGCCGCTGGCTGTCTTTCCATTGCCGCGGGCTGTTTTTCCATTGCCGCGGGCTGTTTTTCCACTGCCGCGGGCGCTCCCGATATGCACGTTGTGCCGGTTGAGGACGGCGACGACCTGGCCGGCGATCTCTCCGGCGGAGAGATTGCGGCGGATGCCGAGCTTAGCGGTGAGGCAGAAATGGCAATTGACGGCGCAACCGACCTGACTCGAGACGCAGATGGTGGAGCGGCGGAAGGACGGGGCGGGCTCGTCTTTTTCGGCTTCTTCCCGATCAGATTCTTCGGAGGCGGCCAAGCTGCCGTCGCCGCGTTCCCCGCCGTCGCCGTCGGGCATCCAGACGGTCTCAACGGTCTCGCCATCGGCCATCTGCATCAAGTAGCGCTCGGTGCCGTCGATGGATCGGGCCGTTTGCACGATCTGCGGAACGCCGATGGTGTACCCGGCGGAGGCGATGGATTGGCGGAGATCGGCAGGCAGGACGGAGACCTCGTCGAGTGTAGAGAAGCGCTGCCGGTAGAGAGCATCGAAGAGCTGGCGGGCGCGGTAGGGCTTCTGTGCCAGTCCGGCCATGAGGGTGGTCAGGTCTGGAAGACTCAGGCCGAAGAGTGATCTGGGTGAGGCGAGGCTGGCCGGGTTCGAGCGGTTTTCCATGATGAGGAGGTCAGTTTCCGGGGCAGTTGCATCGCGCGGGGCAGGCGGCAACGGAACCGAATCTTACCTTATCTCCTCAGTTTACCTCGGGGCGGGGGATGCTAGCAGGCCCAGGGCAGAGGGTCCACCGACTGGTTGACGGGCCGGAGGTGGGCTCGATATGAGAAAATGGAGATAAGGAGCAGCATGTCCGCCACCCTCATACAAGAACTACCGATCAGCCGTAATTTGCCAAGGAACATCAGAACGACTGTCCTCCCGAATGGATTGCTGGTGCTCACCGAGAGCATGCCGCATGTACGCAGTGTGTCCATGGGGGTGTGGATCAACTCCGGATCGCGGGACGAGGCGGTGGAGATCAACGGGATCTCGCATTTTGTAGAACATATGGTGTTCAAGGGCACGACGTCACGGTCGGCTCAGCAGATTGCGCGGGAGGTAGATACGATCGGGGGAAACCTCGACGCGTTCACTGGAAAAGAGACGATCGGCTTCAATATCAAGGTGTTGGACGAGAATGTTGCGCCAGCGCTTGAGCTTCTGGCGGATCTGGTTCTGCATCCCACGTTTGCGTCGGAGGATGTAGCGCGCGAGCAGGGCGTGATCCGCGAAGAGATCAAGATGGACGAGGACAACCCTGACTACCTGGTGCATGAGATTTTCACGCAGAAGTTCTGGAGGGGTGACGCTCTGGGGCGGCCGATTCTAGGGACGGTGAATACGGTCTCCAGCTTCGACCAGAGAATTGTGTTTGATTACTATGCGGATCGTTTCACACCGCGGTACATGGTCTTTTCCGCGGCTGGGAACCTGGATCATGATGAGTTTGTGGCTGAGGTGGAGCAGCACTTCGGCGGCTTGAGCGCGGTCCGGCAGGCGGGGCCGGATCCGCGGACGACGCCCGTTGCAACGCCGCACATCACGCTGCGAAAGAAGAAGTCACTGGAGCAGGTGCAGATCTGCCTGGGGGTCGAGGCGCCGCGCGTGAGCGACGATCGCCGCTATGCTGTTTACCTGTTGAACACGATTCTAGGTGGAGGGATGAGTTCGAGGCTGTTCCAGACGATCCGCGAGGACCGGGGACTGGCGTACTCGATTTACTCGGAGATGAACCCTTTCCGGGATAGCGGATCGATTTGCGTGTATGCCGGGGCGTCGGTTGCGAATACGGAAAAGGTCGTACAGCTTACGCTGGAGGAGTTGAGGCGTCTCAAGAAGGAGACGGTCTCCGAAGCCGAGCTTAAGCGTGCGAAGGACCAGCTGAAGAGCAATATCGTGATTGGGCTCGAGAGTTCTGGTAGCAGAATGTCGAATCTGGCGAGGCAGCAGATGTACTTCGGGAGGTTCTTCGGTGTGGACGAGATCACAGCCGACGTGGACCGAGTGAGTGTGGACGACGTACAACGGCTGGCTGGAGAGCTGTTTCAGACGGATGCGATCGCCCTGACGCTTCTGGGTAATTTGAAATCCATGAAAGTGTCACGTGAGGATCTGGCCTGCTGAAGTGGCTGCTGATAGAGTCTGCCATGCGTGCGGAAGAGTTCGAGAGAGTAGAGGCACGAGGAAGCATGAAGATCTGGCACAAGAGACACAGGCAGGGCGAAGAAGGCTTTACGCTGATTGAACTTCTGATCGTGATGTCGGTGATGCTGATTCTGATGACGCTGGCGATTCCGCAGATGTTGAAGTTGAGGAAGCAGGCGTACCAGACGTCGGCGATCCAGTCACTCCGTGCGATTGCACAAGCGGAGCTGCAGTACAACTCGACTTATCCTTCGAACGGGTTTGCGTGCTCGGTTTCAGCGCTTGGTGGCGAGCCAGGGTCGGGAGCGCCGACTGCGCAGAGCGCGCAGTTGATTCCGCCGGATCTGGCGACGGGGCAGAAGTCGGGGTATACGTTTGCGATTACCAACTGCACCAAGGTGAATGTGAATAACCAGGACATGTACACGTCGTACCAGGTTACGGCGGTTCCGCAGTCGCTGGGGAAGACCGGCGACCTGGGCTTCTGCACAGACGAGAACAATCTGATTCGTTATGACCCGGCTGGCGGGACGAACTGCACGCAGCCGCTGCGCTAGTGGGTCGAGTCTCACGATCGGCTGCGATTGGAGCTGTCTTCGCGCTCCTTGCTGCTGGCACGCAGGTCTCGGCTGCGCTTGTTTCTGAAACCAAAACGAAAGCAACCAAACCGGAATCAACCAAGACGGAAGCTGAGATCCTGAAGCGGGTCGACGACCACTATAACCATCTCCTATCGCTGCGAACGCAGTTTTCGGAGCGGTACACCGGCCTGGGTATGGACCGTACCGAGACCGGGACGCTGCTGCTGAAGAAGCCGGGCCGGATGCGCTGGAACTACGCTGCACCGGCCGGGAAGGTGTTCGTGCTGGACGGCAAGTTCGCCTGGAGTTATACGCCAGGAGATGCGCAGGTGCAGCGCATTCCCGCCAAGCAGGTGGACGATCTGCGATCTCCGCTGCGGTTTCTGCTGGGACATACACAGTTAAAGAAGGAGCTCGACGGGATGTCGGTTGTGCCCGAGCGCGATGGATACCGGATCTCGGGTGTTCCGAGAGGGATGGGCGAGCGAGTCAAGCAACTGGTGTTGGACACGGCTGCGGATGGCCGGATCAGCCTAATCCGACTGGAGGAGGTTGATGGCTCCAGCACTGAGTTCAGATTTGTGGGAGCCGAGGAGAATATCGCTCTGCCTGATGGTGCGTTTCGCTATACTCCGCCGGATGGGGTGGAAGTCATCGATGGTCCGCCACCGGTGTAGGCGGGGCACTGGAGGACTTGAAGGCAGCAGGGTTCACGGGGGTGCGCCCTGCCGCCGCCTCCCTGGGTGTCCATAGATCGCGGTCAGGACTTCACGTTGACGGTTCCGGTCTCGCCGAGATCGACCTTTCCTCCGGTTGCTGCGGCGGCGACGTACTTGAGGCCGCGAAGGAGTTTGCTCGACGACGCTTCCCAGTACTGGGCTTCCGAGATGTCCACGCGCAGGACGGCGATGTGCGGATCTTTTTCACCCTCGGGAAACCAGGCCTTGAACATCGGGTTCCAGAGCTCGTGAATCTTTGCGTGATCCTTGCTCACGGAGGCACGTCCCTTTGCGGAGACGAACTTCGAGTTGGATGGATCGGCGTAGACAAGAGAGACGTGGGAGTCGGCTTTAATCTCACTGACCTTTCCGGATTCCTCGCGTGTGAGGAACCAGACTACGCCGTCGAAGTCGGTCTCCTGGGTCGCCATGGGCCTGCTGTCGAAGGACCCGTCCTCGGCCGCGGTGGTCAGCATCGCGATGCGAATGCTCTTAATGAGTTCCCCTATTTTCTTCTTACCCTCTGCTCCTTCAAGGTGCTTCTGTTCTGGCATCATTTCCCTCCGACTCTTTGGATGCAGGTGCGCGGTGTGTCGGCTCCGTAGCACAGAGCTTCAACAGGATCACGTAGAATCCGTTGAGGTCATCTGGCGATTGTTAAGGAAGTGGAGTTTTCTGTGGCGGACATTTTGACGGTTGTGTCTCTTTCGACGCCCGAGTTCCTGGAGTCGGTGCAAGATCTCGCGCCGAAGACGGCCGTATTCGACTGCGATGGGACGCTATGGTCCGGTGATGCTGGATCTTCCTTTATGAAGTGGACGATCGAGACGGGGCTGGTCTCTCGCGAGGTGACGGACGCGATTGACGCTCGCTACCGGAGGTATCTGCGCGGAGAGGTGTCAGAGGTAGAGATCTGCGGGGAGATGGTGCAGATGTATCAGGGTCTGCGCGAGACGGAGATGAGGCAGGCTGCCCGGCAGTTCTTTGCAAGCTTGATCGAACCGCATCTCTTTGCGGAGATGCAGGTTCTGGTTGCTGCTCTAGAGGCGACTGGGACGGAGATATGGGCGGTCAGCTCTACAAACCAATGGGTTATCGAAGAGGGTGTGAAGCGGTTCGGCATACCGCCGGAACGAGTACTTGCGGCACGCGTTCGCGTCGAGGGTGGCTTGGTGACGAATGAACTGATCGATGTGCCGACGGATGGAGGGAAGGTGGCGGCGCTGCGGCGAGTGGGTCTAACGGAGCCGGATGTGGTCTTCGGCAACTCCGTGCATGATGCGGCGATGCTGGCGATTGCGAGAAAGGCTTACCCGGTGAATCCGTCTCCGGCGCTGGTTGAGCTAAGTGTTCAGGAGGGGTGGGCGGTCTTCTATCCGGCAGCGGTCCGCGAGCCTGCGAAGTAAGCCGACTGAAGCTTTTGCGTGCGCCTATCGTCTAACAATACAGCCAGGTGAAAGAGCCCATTCGCAGATTGGACGGACGTGAGAGCGGCAGCAGGGGGACGAGGCCGGTGCGCTTCGTGGTCGCGGGGCTGATTCTGCGGGAAGTGGACGGGGCTGCGAGAGAGGTTCTGATCTGCCAGCGGAGGGCGGACCAGCCCATGAGCCTGAAGTGGGAGTTTCCGGGCGGGAAGATCGAGCCGGGCGAGAGCTCGGAGGCGGCGCTGGTGCGAGAGCTGAATGAGGAGCTTGGGATCGCGGCGGTGATCGGGCCGCGCGTCGCGAACGTGCGGCATACGTACAGGAACGGAGGCGCGATCGATCTGCAGTTCTTTCTGGTGGAACGGTTTACGGGCGACATGCAGAACCTCATCTTCAATGAGGTTCGCTGGTCCCCCTTGTCTTCGCTTCCCACGTACGATTTTCTAGCGGCTGATCTCGGACTGATTCGCGATCTTTCGGAAGGAAAGCTGCTTCCGCAGGATGGGCTTTAGAGCGTCAGCCAAGTCGCGCCAGCCTCACGCCAGGCTGTTGAAGACCATGACGGCGGAGAGGCCGATCACGATCACCGCGGTCGTCCAGGCGACGACATTAAACCATCGCGAGTTGGTGTGGGTTCCCATGAGATCGTGCTTGTTGATGAGCTTCAACATCAAGATCATGATGACGGGGAGAAGAACTCCGTTGAGCACCTGCGAAAGGATGGTGATGGTGACGAGCGGGAAGTTGGGGATGAGAACGATGGCGGCGCCAAGCGCGAGGAGAAGCGTGTAGAACCAGTAGAAGAACGGGGCTTCCTTGAAGTTCTTGTCCAGGCCACTCTCAAAACCCAGGCCTTCACAGACGGTGTAGGCGGTAGAGAGCGGGAGGATGGAGGCGGCGAAGAGCGATGCGTTGAAGAGGCCGGCGGCGAAGAGGATGAAGGCATACTGCCCGGCGAGGGGCTTCATGGCCTCGGCGGCGTCGGAGGGGACGCCGATATCACGGATGCCATGGGCGTAGAGGGTGGCGGCGCAGGCGACTACGATAAACCAGGCGACAACGTCGGTGAAGATGGAGCCGACGATGACATCGAGGCGTGAGGTTGCGTACTGGCGGACGCCGATTCCCTTCTCCACGATCGACGACTGGAGGTAGAACTGCATCCACGGAGCGATGGTGGTGCCGATGACGCCGACGGTCATATAGACGTAGTTCTTATCGCTCCAGACGTGGCGTGGAGGCAGACGAACGGTTTCCAGCAGGGCGAGGTGCCAGTCTGGTCCGCTGAGGACGCCGGCGACGATGTACGCGATGTAGAAGACACTGGCGATGAGGAAGATCTTCTCGACACTTTTGTAATCGCCTTTGACCACGAGGATCCACACGAGAAAGGCGCAGACGGGAACGCTGGCGTACTTGCTGATGTGAAAGAGCTGCAGGCTGCCGGCGATTCCTGAGAATTCTGCGACGACGTTGCCGAAGTTGACGATGACGAGCAGAAACATCATGACGAAGGTCATGCGGAGGCCGAACTCTTCGCGGATGAGGTCGCTCAAGCCCTTTCCGGTGACGGCCCCCATGCGCGCGCACATCTCCTGGACAACGATAAGGGCGAGGGTAATGGGGATCATGGTCCAGAGCAGGGTGTAGCCGTACTGCGCGCCGGCCTGGGAATAGGTAAGGATGCCGCCGGCGTCGTTATCGACGTTGGCGGTGATGAAGCCGGGGCCAAGGACGGCGAACATCAGCAGAAGAGAGGTTCGCCAGCGGCGCCACTGGGGGAAGCGCGAGGATTTCGCTCTGGATTCGACCGCCATAGATACACCTTACTGTTTGCGTTGAGGAGAACCACTGCGAAGAGACGATTCAGCGCAACGTCGCTGCACGGGATCGGGCGATCTGCTGGATTCGTTCGACGATGAGGCTTACCTGGTGATCGTTGTCATAGCCGCTGCGCCGGGAGCGTTGGCAGCCGGCGATGGCGATGCGGTTGCGGGCCTGCTCGTCGGGAAGGTAGCGCTGGATCTTTTCCACGCACTCTTCAAAGGTTGAGAAGAAGACGGCTTCCTCATCTTCGACGAATCGTTCGGAGTGACCGGCGGAGCGCTCGGCGAGGAGGAACCCCTGACAAGCGGCGATCTCGAAGCTTTTGTGAACGAACTCATCCTGATTGGAGTGAGTCAGGAAGCTGAGGTTGATTGCCGATCGCCAGATGGCTTCGCGGTATGCGGACTGGAAGAGCTCACCGTCGCGGTAGATCGCTTCGGTGGCCTCGGGGCCGAGCGCCGCTTTCCACATTGACGCGCCGGAGACGATGACGGGCAGAGCTGCCTCTTTCCAGAGACGCGTCAGGAAGTGGGCGCGTTGATCGTACGGCGTTCCGATGAAGGAGACGCCGCGATTGCGATCCTTGTCACTCCACGCGGGCGGCGGGGGGAAGTGGATGGTCGGCTCGTAGGCGGTCTGAATCTTCATGACGTCGCGAGCGCCCCCTCGCTTGTACTGCTGCAGGCTCACCTCTCGCTGGGTGACGTGGAGATCGTAGAGTTGCAGGCACTTCCTGTAGAGGCGCCAGCCGGGGTCGCGGCGCGGACCGAAGGCGTTGTCGATCATATAGCTGACGCTGACGACACCTTTTTCCCGCAGATGGTTCAAGGTTTGCGGCTGCATCCCGAGGACTTTGTCGGCCCAGACCGCAGCGACGGCTTCGCGCTCGGCGAGATGCAGGAGATCGCGGTTCATGCGGTTGATGTGGGGACCGGCTGCGAGCCGGAAGATTATCTTTCGGGCGAGTTGAGATTGGGGCTGGAAGTCGAGAACGTTGAAAGGGACGAGGGTATGGCCGAGCCTCTGAAGCGCCCACATCCGGTACAGGGTTGAGTCGTTCGGTGTGATGGAGCCTGCGTACAGAATCTTCATCCGAAGGATCGCTTTCCTTTTGAGGAACTAGTGTTTCGCTCGCAAAGAGGCGATCACCTGCTCAGCATGCACGACACCGACGAGCCGCTTATGTTTGTCGACGACGGGAAGGGCGCGGAGGTTGTACTTGTCGAAGAGTTCAGCGACCTTTCGTCCTGGCTCATCGGGCCCGCAGGTGACGAGATGTCCGTGCGGCAGCGATTCGAGGGTGGCATTGGGTTGGGCGAGAAGGATCTGCACAAGGGGAATAACGCCCAGGATACGGTCGGCCTCGTCGGAGCGGTAGATATCGGTTATGAGTTCGACGTCCCCGTCGAAGTTGCGCAGCAGATCTAGGATTTCGTGGACGGTCGCGGTGCTGCGAAGGAGGAGGTAATCGGTTGTCATCTGTCCGGCTGCTGAATCCGGCGCGAACTCGAGGAGGTCGCGGACCTCGCGTCTCTCTTCCGGGTCCATTTCTTCGAGGATGGCCTCGGAGCGCTCGTCGGGAAGTTCCGAGAGCAGATCGGCGGCGGCGCCAGGATCCATCTCTTCGACGATTCCGGCGACCGTTTCGGAGTCGAGGGTTTCGATGAGAGTCTGCTGCATCCGAGGCTTGACCTCCTCCAGAGCCTCGGCGGCTACCTCGTCATCCAGACTGCGGAAGAGTGCGCGACGGTCTGAGGGGGCGAGCTCTTCGAGGATGTCGGCGATGTCCGAGGGGTGCATTTTGGAGAGGCGATCCTGCTCGATTTTGAGCCGAACGCGTCGTGCTGGATCGCGATCGATGAGGTCGACGAATTCCCAGGGTATGGCGTTCGAGCGAAAGCGTGTGGCGACGCGCTCAACGGACTCGGTGGGCAGACCTTTGAGCAGGCGGCGAACGGCTCCGCGAAGCCCGATCTCCACCTCCTGGATGCGGAGCACGGTCGAGTCGTCTTCTCCGGTCGCATTTTCCCAGACGAGGCAGACATCGTTGACGCGCACGACTTTGTGTCCGTTGACGTCGATAATCTGCTGATCGAGCAGATCGCGCTCCAGCATGAGGAAGTCGTTGCCTGGCTCGAGGGGAACGGGATGAGCACCGTTCCGGAGGCGAATGTCACCTTTGTCTGTGAGGAGCAGGTGCTTGAGATCGACGAGTACAGGGGGCGCGCCGCGTCGGGACCCCGTCGGGCGGAGCACCAAGTTCGAGACGTGCCCCGCATCGATGGTTGGGGAGACGGCGAACTCCTGCACCTGGCCAAGAGCGGATCCACGTTCATCCTGCACGGTCGCCCCGAGGAGCAGAGCGGCGCTCGTTTTGTGCCAGCTTCTCGTCATGCTTAGGTCAGATCCCGGCGCATCGATCCTGTTTGCTGCCTCTTCTCCGACTCTACACTCGGGGTGCATGGGAGAGCAGTGGAGGAGCGAGTTCCGGGCTTTCAACGGTTTGCCTGAAGCGTAACGAGGGTAGTTCTGAGGGGGTCAGGGTTGTTTACTTGACTTTCAAGGTTTGTGCAAGCACACTGCCTTCATCGTTTCGCCCCGTTTTGAGCTTTCACCGGCACCCTAAGGACAGCTCTTGGCCGACTTCATGACAAGCCGTGTCAGCTTCACGCTTGACTCTAATTTAGAGAGCGTCAACAAAATCGAGCAGACGGCGGAGCAGTACGCGGAACGTGCCGGATTTGACGAGGACACGGCGGCGCACATCGCCATGGCTGCTCGCGAAGCCGCGGTGAATGCGGTGATGCATGGAAATGCGTATGATCCCGAGAAGCACGTCAGCGTTTCGTTCGAGACAACGACCGAGTCGCTTCTGGTCCGTGTAGCCGACCAGGGCCCGGGGCTTGATCCAGACACAGTTCCGGACCCGTTGGCGCCGGAGAACATTCTCCGCGGATCCGGTCGCGGCATCTTTCTCATCCGCGCTTTTATGGATGAGGTACACTTTCGCCAATTACACCCTGGCACGGAACTCACCCTGATCAAACATCGAGCGCCCGCTCCGCCGGGGACCTAAGGAGACGCAACGCATGAGCATGAAAATCAACACTCGCCAGGTGGACGGTATCACCATCCTCGATCTTAGCGGCAGGATTACTCTCGGCGAGGGCAGCGTCACGATTCGCGACGCAGTTCGCGACGCAGTGGCCAAAGGAGCGAAGAACATTCTGCTGAACCTGGGCGACATTAATTACATCGACAGCTCGGGCATCGGAGAGCTGGTGAGCGCCTTCACGACGGTAAGGAACAGCGGAGGCGAGTTGAAGCTGCTGAACCTGACGAAGAAGGTTCACGACCTGCTGCAGATTACAAAGCTCTATACCGTGTTCGACATCAAGGACGATGAGGCTGCGGCCATCTCCTCTTTCACGAAGTAGATGGTAGACGCGCTTCTCGAAAGAAAGCAGATGTGGAAAGGCCGTCGCCCAGGCGACGGCCTTTGCCATGGGCGCGGAGTTTATTTGCTGAAATCGACTTTGGGCGCCTCACCGTTCGCAGGATTGCCCTTGAAGTACTCGTCGCGCACGTGATACCCGGCCATGTTGGCCCAGATGCTATTGGGGAACTGCTGCACGTAGACGTTGTAGTCCTTCAAGGTCCGGTTGTAGCGGCTGCGCTCGACAGCGATACGGTTCTCGGTCCCGGCTAGTTCGTCGGACAGACGCATGAACTGCTCGCTTCCCTTGAGGTTGGGATACTGCTCCTGCAAGCGAAAGAACGGTCCCAGGGCGACATCGAGCTTGGTGTTTGCCTGGATGCTGCTGGCACGATCCGTGGCTCCGAGGACACCGGCGCGGGCATTAGCGATGTTGGTGAGAACAGTGGTCTCCTCATTCACATAACCTTTCACGGTTGCGACGAGGTTTGGGATCAGGTCCAACCGGCGCTGCTGAACGACGTTGACCTGCGAGTAGGCCTGGTTGACGTCTTCGTTCTTCTGCACCAGGGTGTTCTTCGCTCCGATGTAGCTTCCGCCGACGAAGAGAAGCACGACGATGAGGAGTCCGACGATCCCCAACACGATCCACAAAGATTTCATAGGTCTTCCTTTTCTTTCCCCAAGTGGCACGTTGTTCGCTGATAAGGAGTTCACCGCTGTACTCTACCATCCGGGCGCGAGGGAACCGGCGCGGACGCAGGCTGTCTAGAAGTCACCGCTGGCTCCTCCTCCACCGGAACTCCCGCCGCCGAAGCCACCAAAGCCGCCACCGTCGCCATCACTGCCGCCGCCTCCGCCTCGCCGCCCGCCTCCGCCAAAGCCGCCGCCGCCCATCAGGTTGCCGAGGAAGAACCAAAGGAGAGGGCCGCCGCCGCCGCGGATGAGGAAGAACAAGATGATGAGAACGACGATGCCGGACAGGATGGCTCGGCCGGGACTAATGGAGGCAGATGTTGCGGCCTCGCGACGGTACTGATGCACGATGGGGGTGATGGTGACGCCGGCATCGGCGGCGATGATGCGGGCAAGCTGTTGGACGCCCAGGGGCACGGCGCGGTCGTAGTCTTCTTGCTGAGCTGCCGGCACCATAGAACGTCCGATGTCGCCGACCTTGGCGTCGTTGAGGATGCCTTCGAGACCATAGCCGACCTCGATGCGGCCTCGGCGAGGGTTCATCACCAGAAGCATGAGGACGCCGCGATCGGTTCCCTTCGCGCCAACCTTCCACTTGTTTTCGAGCTCAGTGGCGAACTCTTCGATGGACTGGTCTCCATCTATTGTTTTGATGGTGACGACGGCGATCTGAGCGTGAGCCTGGCGGTCGACCTCCGTGCACAGATCCTCGACCTGCTGGCGCACGGGGGTGGATAGGGCACCGGCGAAGTCGTTGACGTAGCCGCTTGGAGCGGGAAGGGTGGCGACGCTCTCGGCCAATGCGGCGGACTGTGCACCGAGGGACCCAAGAACGATAACGAAAGACAGCCAACGTACGAACGACTTCATTGAGGCCAGTCTACGCGCCTCAGCAGAACGCGTCGGCAGCCACCAACGCGGTGAAATCTATGAGGCGGCGGAGAAGCTACTGCGCGGATGGAGCAGCCGGCCGCGGACTGCGGGCTGGAGTGGCGATTCCCTTCGATTTGGCAAGCCCCTCGACCATGGTCAGATGTTCCCGGATGACCTTCTCACTCTGTTCCACGGCGGTCTTGAGAGTGGGATCGGTGGTGCTGGCAGCTTCCATACGGAACTCACGGAGATCCATGTGGTGATCTTTAACCATGTAGGTCAGGTACTCGGTGTCAAAGTCGTTGCCGGAGAGGCCATTGAGTTTGTCGTACTCGGCCTGATCCTTCTGGCTGGGCTTTTTGGGGAGCATGACGCCCATGGACTCGGCGATCGGCTTCATTTCGTTGTTGAGATCGGTGTGAGCCTTGACCATCTTCGAGCCGAAGTCCTTGACGTCTTCGCTGCCGGCCTTTTGCGATGCCAGCTGACCGAGCTGCACCTCGGCCATGCCGCCTTCGGCAGCTTTGCGGAGGAACATCTTGTCCTTCATCATCTGCCCCGAGATCCCGGAGTTGGGAGACGAATCCTGCATTTCGTTCCTTGCAGCCTGATTGACTCCCGGCTGCTGCTGCTGATTGGTTTGCTGCGGGGCGATCGGGTCCCCCGCGGGATTTCCCTGCGCCTGGAGAGTGCCAGCAGAGAGCAGAGCTGCGCCGGCGAGAGCTGCGATCGCTAATCTTTGTGTGGTCATGTGGGTCTCCTGTTGGATCTCCTGTGCGAGCGTGGAGGGTGCCTAGGCAACTTTGCCGCACCCTCAGTTTGGTGTTGCGTGCCACGGGTTAGGTTGCCTCTGGACCCGTGCGCAACACTGTATTCTCGTGAGTGGGGTCCACGCCATGCCAGAGACACTTTTGAACCCTCCTGTAGCCCGGGAGGAGCTGACGCAAACGCCGCTTCACGGCCATACTCTCGAGGATCGTTACGGGTGGATGCGCAACAAGATGTCAGCAGAGGTTCTGGCTCATCTCCAGGCAGAGAACGCCCATACAGAGGCGGTTCTGGCGCCTACGGAGGGGCTGCAGAAGACGCTCTATGCGGAGATGTTGTCGCACATCAAGGAGACGGATGAGTCGGTTCCCTATCCTTATCGGGGGTGGGTGTACTTCACGCGGACGGTTGAGGGGAGCCAGTATCCAATCTTCTGCCGAAGGGCTGCGGGGAGCGACAGTGTCGTCGAGGTTGCTCCGGAGCAGGTGATGCTGGACGTGAACGAGCTCGCAAAGGGGCAGGCCTTCATGTCAGTGGGGACGATGGGTGTGAGTCCGGACGGGAGCCTGCTGGCGTACTCGACGGACAACACCGGATTTCGGCAGTACACGCTGCATGTACGCGACCTGCGTTCGGGCAAGGACCTGCCGGATACGGCGGAGCGGGTGGGGTCGGTAGCGTGGAGCGCCTATGGAACAACGCTGTTCTACACCGTGGAGGATGAGACGACGAAGCGCCACGACAAGCTTTTTCGCCACCAAGTCGGGGATGCGGCGGCGGCGGATGTTCTGGTATATGAAGAGAAGGATGAGCGTTTCAACCTGGGGGTGGGAAAGACGCGCGACGGGAAATTTCTTTTGATGGAAGCGGGAAGCCACACGACGAACGAGTGTCGATGGATGGAGGCGGCGAGTCCGATGGGCGGGTTTGCGGTGATGGCGCCGCGGTTGGACGAGCAGGAGTATTACGTTGATCACCGGGATGGTTTGTTCTATATCCGGGTGAACGATATGGGAAAGAACTTCCGGGTGGTAACGGCTCCGGTCGAGGCGAGTGGACGCGAGGCATGGAAGGAGTTGATTGCGGAGGCGGCGGACGCGCCGCTCGAGGACTTCGATCTGTTCGTTAATTTCTGTGTGTGCTCGCGGCGGCGGATGGGATTGACGACGCTTGAGGTGCATCGATTCCGAGACGATGGAGGGCTCGAGCCGGCGAGCGAGATCAGCTTTCCGGAGCCGGCCTATACCGCACAGGCGCATGTGAATCGTGAGTTCGAAACCAAGGTGTTCCGGTACAGCTATCAGTCGCTGGTGTCACCGGCATCGGTGTATGAGTTCGACGTGGCGACGGGGGCGTCGACGCTGTTGAAGCAGCAGGAGGTGCCGGGCGGCTTCGATGCGAAGGAGTACGCGTCGGAGCGGCTGTGGATGGGGACGGAGGATGGGGTTGAGGTACCGGTTTCGCTGGTGTATCGCCGGGACCGGTTTGGCCGCGACGGAAGATCGCCGCTCTACATTTACGGGTACGGATCGTATGGATATCCTCTGCCGATCGGCTTCAGTCCGACACGGCTGGCGCTGCTTGACCGCGGCGTGGTGATGGCCTATGCGCACATTCGCGGTGGTGGCGAGATGGGCGATGCGTGGCATGACGCGGGTAAGATGATGGTGAAACGGACTACCTTCACGGACTTTGTCGCGATCACCGAGGAGTTGCTGCGGAAGGGGTATGGGGCGAAGGACCGGGTAGCGATCGAGGGTGGGAGCGCCGGGGGGCTGCTGATGGGTGCGGTGGTTAATCTGCGGCCGGAGCTCTATCGAGCGGTGCTGTCGCATGTGCCGTTCGTAGATGTGATGAACACGATGCTCGATGCATCGCTGCCGTTGACGGTGGCGGAGTATGAGGAGTGGGGCAATCCCAACGAAGCGGCGGCATTTGAGTACATGCGGAGCTATTCGCCGTATGACAATCTGAAGCCGGGCGCTTACCCGGCGATGCTGGTGAAGACGAGCCTGAACGACTCGCAGGTGATGTATTGGGAGCCGGCCAAGTATGTCGCGAAGCTGCGGGGGCTGAAGACGAACGATGCTCCGCTGCTGCTGCACGTGAACATGGAGGCGGGGCATGGGGGGGCTTCGGGGAGGTACGACTACCTGAGGGAGATTGCGATGGACTATGCGTTTCTGCTGCGGGAGTTGGGGGTGGAGGAGGTATAGCGGACGCCGCGTGTCAGCGTGCGGGGCGCTTGCGCAGAACCCAGGTGGTCATGCAGCGGTAATCCTGGACGACCGTGGTTTTGAGCGGATCGACGAGGACGGCGTTCATCTGTTCGGTCATGCGGAGGAGCGAGGCCTCGTCGACGAGGAACCACTCGGAGCCATCGCCGATCTGAAAGATGTTACCCCGGAGACGCCGGAAGTCCATGCCGATGCGGGAGCCGAGGCGGCAGAAGAGCAGGCCGCCCGGGCGGAGGACGCGCCACAGCTCCTCGAGCATGGCGAGGAAATGATGGTCGTCGCGGGCAAAGTGGAGAACGGAGTTGCAGAGGACGACGTCGGCGAAGTTGTCGGGGAGGTCCATCTTCTCGATAACCGAGACGCTGAAGTTGCTTGCGGGAAGAGTGGGCGCGAGCTCGGCAGCCAGGGCGCGGACATGAGCCACGGCCTCGGGGTCGGCATCGACGGCGAAGACCTCACAGCCTGCGTGGAGAAGGTAGACGAGGTTGCGACCGTAGCCACAGCCGGCGTCGAGGACGCGCATGGGCGGGGCGATGTTGCCGCGGAGGATTTGATCGAAGACGTAGATGTCGATCTGCCCGAATTGCTCCTGCAGCTTGCCTGGAGCTTCCGTGAATGCCACGTGCGCTTCCCTTCTGTTGGGTGTGCCGGCTGAGTGGGGTCTGTGAGAACAGCGTTGCCAATCCGTTTAGAGGGTGGCGACCGTGCTTTCGGCGACGGTATCGCCTTCCCCGGGGGCGAGGAAGAGGTTGGTTTCGAGGCCGTGCTGGCGGGTGTAGAGGTCGTGGTAGCGGCCGCCGAGGGCGTAGAGGGTCTCGTGGGTGCCGCGTTCGACGATCTCTCCGGCCTCGACGACCAGGATCTGTTCGGCGCGGCGGATGGTGGAGAGGCGATGGGCGATGACGAAGGTGGTGCGTCCCTGCATGAGGTAGCTGAGGCCGTTCTGGATCATGGCCTCGGACTCGGAGTCGAGGGAGCTGGTGGCCTCGTCGAGGATGAGGATGCGGGGGTCGGCGAGGATGGCGCGGGCGATGGAGATGCGCTGGCGCTGGCCGCCGGAGAGTTTGACGCCGCGCTCGCCTACGATGGTGTCGTAGGCTTCCGGGAAGCGCTCGGCGAACTCATCGACGCGGGCGATGCGGCAGGCGTCGAGGAGCTGCTGCTCGGTGGCTTCGGGGCGGGAGAAGAGGATGTTCTCGCGGATGCTGCCGTCGAAGAGGAAGGTCTCCTGGAGGACGACGCCGAGCTGGTTGCGATAACTCGAGAGGCGAACGGTGGCGAGGTCGGTGTCATCGACGAGGATGCTGCCGCCGGTGGCGCTGTGGAAGGCGCAGATGAGGGAGATGATGGTCGATTTGCCGGAGCCCGAGGAGCCGACGAGGGCGGTGACGGTGCCGGGCCGGGACTCGAAGGTGATGCCGTGGAGGACGGGTTTTCCGGGCTCGTAGGCGAAGGTGACGTTGTTGAAGGCGATGTCGCCATGAATGTGGGGGAGGCCGACGGTGCGTTTGGGGTCGCGATCTTCTTCGCATTCGGAAAGGATCTCGTTGGTGCGGTCGAGGCCGGCGACTGCCTCGGTAAGCTGGGTGCCGATCGAGACGAGCTGGACGATGGGGGCGATCATGAACGCGAGGAACATCACGTAGGTGACGTAGCCGCCATTGGTGAGATGGCCGGCTACGACCTGGTGCGCGCCGAGGTACATGACGAGTGCGCCGACGAGGCCGAGGACGGCCGTCGAGGCAAGGGACATGAGGGACTGCGCCGTGAGCGAAGAGATAACGTTGTCGAGCAGTCGCTGGGCACCGGCGGCGAAGACATTGGCCTCCGACTGCTCGGCATGGTAGCCCTTGACGACGCGGACGCCTCCGAGCGACTCGGTGAGGCGGCCGGTGACCTCGGCGTTGATCTTGGAGCGCTCGCGGAAGATGGGGCGAATGACTTTGAAAGCGCGCTGGAGGATGAGGCCGAAGAGGAGAAGGATGACGAAGGTGAGCAGCGTCATCTTGACCGATAGCGCGATGAGGTAGCAGAAGGCGAAGACGGCGGTGAGGACGCCGCCGCAGAAGTCGACGACACCGGTGCCGATGAGGTTGCGGACGCCTTCGACGTCGGTCATGATGCGGGCGACGAGGGTGCCGGTGCGGTTCTCGTCGTAGAAGGCGACGGGAAGGCGGCCGATATGGGACTGGACCTGCATGCGGAGTTCGGCGATGAGGCGCTGGCCGGCTTTCGAGAGTAGCTGAGTGAGGGTGAAGGAGGTGATGCCCTGAAGGATGGTCGCGATGACGACGACGACGACGATGAGTGGAAGCAGACCGATCTGGTGCTTATCCATGACGTCGTCGATGAGGTAGCGGGTGGAGGCGGGGAGAACGAGGCCGCTGGCGCGGTTGATGATCATCAGGCCGAAGCTTCCGGCGAGGAGCCATCGGCGCGGCTTGACGAGCTTCCAGATCTCAGGGAGCACCTTGCGGAGCTTGGGTTTGGGGCGTGAGGCCGTGAGCGACGCCGTTGTGGCTCGACCCGTACCGCGCGAGGGACGATCCGCCGATGGCATACGGGGTGTGCCGAGGTTGGAGTGGCCGAAAGAGGACATTACGTCCAGATTACCTGTTTCGGAGCCGGATTTCAGAGATCACGCGACCCACGGGATACATGCGATCAGTAACATTGGATCAGGCAGGAAGGATTGGCGGGGGCTTGTGTGCCCTGAAGTACTGGATGTTCCAATAAACGCTCCGGCTGCCAGATGGGAGATTGATCCGCCTAGAGTCGGGTTGAGCCTTTTCTCCTTCACTTGATGGAGGCCCTTGCAACGGCACCCAGCTACTATGCTGCAAGCAAACACTCGAAGAGGAGAGGAGCGACTTGAGATTACCTGTGCGTCTGCGACCGATCCTTTTCATCGCGGTGCTCCTGCTTCTCTGGCAGATTGCCGTGAGCCGCCATCCCGGGACGCTGCTTCCCGGCCCGTGGACGGCCGTGCTGGGCATCTTCGAACTGCTGCGTCATGGCCTGCTTGTGAAGTATGTGGTCGCATCGCTGTTCCGGGTGACCTGGGGATTCGGCATGGCGGCACTGCTCGCGATTCCGCTCGGCCTGATAGCTGGGTGGTATCGCCGAGCCGAGCTCGCGGTGAACCCGCTGCTTCAGATTCTGCGGCCTATCTCGCCGCTTGCCTGGATTCCGGCCGCGATTCTATGGTTTGGGGTCGGCGATCTTTCGGCGATATTCCTGATTTTCCTGGGCTGCTTCTTTCCCTTGCTGCTGACGTCGATCAACGCGGTTCGCGGCATTCCGTCCGTTTACCTGAACGCCGGCCGCAACTTCGGGCTCAGCTCGCCCCAGATCGCGATGCGGGTGCTCTATCCTGCTGCTGTTCCGCAGCTCATTGTGGGCCTGCGCATCACGCTTGGCATCGCGTGGCTCGTGGTAGTGGCAGCGGAGATGATTGCGGTCAACTCCGGCCTGGGGTTTCTGATTGTCGACGCGCGCAACGCCGGCAACCGCTATGACCTGGTGGTTGCGGGCATGACCCTGATTGGGCTGATTGGCCTGCTGCTGGACCTTGGCATGCGCCAGCTTGAAAAGATTCCGTCCTTCCGCTGGGGATACGCGGGAGCCTGAGAGAGAGGACGATCGAAGCCGCACACGCTATGACCACAAACGCCTCGACCGACGCTGCACCGACCGCAACCAGACCCGCGACGACCGTACCGAGCCGGTCGAAACTTAGCGTCGACCATCTCACCATGACCTTCCGGCGCGACGGCAAGACGACTCCAGTGCTGGACGAGATCTCGCTCGACGTCGCCGATGGAGAGTTTGTATGCCTGCTCGGCCCTTCGGGATGCGGAAAGTCGACCCTGCTGAATGTCGTTGCCGGATTTCTTTTGCCGAGCTCTGGCACGGTTGCAATTGACGGGGAGCCGGTCACAGGTCCCGACCCTCGCCGCATCTTTGTCTTTCAGGAGCGGGGCGTGTTTCCGTGGCTCACCGTGGAAGGTAATATCGGCTTCGGCCTCTTCGGCGCAACCCGGTCCGAGCGCGAGCAGCGGGTTGCGCATTACGTAAAGATGGTGGGTCTGGAAGGGTTTGAGCGAGCCTATCCCGCCGATCTCTCGGGCGGCATGAAGCAGCGAGTGGAGGTTGCGCGCGCTCTCGCCGTCAACCCCGATGTGCTGTTTCTGGACGAGCCGTTCGGCGCTCTGGATTCGATTACGCGACTTACCATGCGGCGGGAGCTGCTTCGCCTATGGGAGGCCGAGCGGAAGACCATCGTCTTCGTGACCCATGACATTGATGAGGCCATCCAGCTTGCCGATCGCGTTGTGGTCATGAGCGCTCGCCCGGCCCGTGTCCAGCAGATTGTTACGATCGATATCGCACATCCGCGCGATTTTAGCTCGCCACGGTACCTGGAGCTCCGCGACGGCATCTTCGAGCAGATCGGTCTGGCCCACAAGGTATGAACACCCTTTCCCAGCCGAGACCATGGGAGCGCCTGCTCTGGCCGCTGGCTACCGCTGCGCTGTGCCTGTCGATGTGGTGGTGGGCCGTGCGCTTCACGCACACGAAGGTATTCCCTTCCCCGGTCGAGGTTGCTCGTGGATTGCGTGAACTCGCTCAGAAGCAGGTGCTGTGGGCGGACATCGTGAGTTCACTCGAGCGGGTAGCGATCGGCTTTGGATCGGCGACGCTGATCGGCATACCTCTGGGGCTCACGATGGGTTGGTATCCGGCTGCCAATCTGGTTGTCAATCCGGTGCTTCAGATCCTTCGGCCGATCAGCCCAATCGCATGGATCCCAGTGGCCATTCTGTTCTTCGGTGTCGGCGATGCGCCGGCTGTCTTCCTGATCTTTCTCGGCGCTCTCTTTCCCATTCTCGTCGCGTGTGTCGACGGGGTTGCGAACGTGCCTCTGGTCTATCGCCGGGCCGCAAAAAATTTCGGCCTTTCCCCGGCGCGGATCTTGACCGACGTGGTGTTCCCTGCCGCCCTGCCCAACATCCTTGTCGGCCTCCGGCTAGCGCTTGGCATCGCGTGGCTGGTGGTGGTTGCGGCCGAAATGATCGCGGTCGATTCCGGCTTAGGGTACCTGGTCATTGACTCCCGCAACTCCGGCAAACGGTACGACCTGGTGGTCGCGGCGATGCTGCTTATCGGAGCGATCGGCCTGGTTCTCGACCTTGGCTTCCGCCGTCTTGAGAGGCTTAGATCCACACGGTGGGGGTTCCGCGATGCGTCTTAGATCGAAAGTTATGCTAGCCGCCTCCGCTTGGCTCCTGCTTATCTCGGGGCTACACGGATACCTGAATGTCAATTGGGCGGCGATCTTCAACGACTATCGTCCGCTCAACCAGCGCAAAGTCACCGTCGCGTACATTCCGGTGACGTGCCAGCTCACGTGTCCGGTGACGGACTACATTTCGCGCTACTCCGAGAACGGAGAGATCTTTCTTCCGCGGATGTTCCAGGGCTTCCCCGAGATCAAAGAGGCGCTGATCGCGAACAAGGTCCAGGCCGCCTTTATCGTCGCTCCGCTGGCGATAGCACTCGCATCCCAGGGCGTTCCGATCAAGGTGGTCTACCTTGGACATCGTTACGGCAGCGCGGTCGTGGTTCGCAATAAGGGTCCCGTCCACACGGTCGGCGACCTGAAGGGCCGCACGGTAGCGATCCCCAGCCGCTTCTCGGACGAGCGGCTGATCCTGTTCCGCGCGATGAAGGTCGCGGGGCTGAAGCCTGGCGACATCAAGATGGTGGAGATGGCTCCGCCCGATGTGTCGGGAGCGCTCGCGGCGGGGGCGATCGACGGTTTTTCGATGGGTGAGCCGTTTCCATCACAGGCTGAAATGGGCGGCTTCGGCCGGGTTTTGTTCCAGGCACGCGACTACTGGCCCGACTACATGTCGTGCATCCTGGTCGTCCGTCAGGATTTGATCGATCAGCGGCCCGATGCTGTCCAGACACTGGTCGACGGGATAGCCCGCTCCGGCCTGTGGCTCGACCAGGGCAAGCCGCAGAGGGAGGACGCAGCGGACTTTGTCGGCCGCTTTTACTACAACCAGAAGCCGGCATTGCTTCGATGGGCCCTGACGAAACCCATGGACCGTGTGACGTACAGCCCGCTCGCTCCGCGCAAGCCCGACTTTGACCTCGTGCGCGACCTGATGATCGAGACTGGCGTGCTTAAGAAAAAGATAGAGTTCTCGGACTACACGGACACGCGTTTCTCTGACAAGGCGACGATCCAAACGGCATGGAAGTACAGTGCGGGCATGGCAATGGAGAGGTAGAAGGTGCGGGCCGCTGTTAACTTCCGAACGCGCACCGGTTATTCCTTCGACGGCTGCAAAGCCCAACGCACTGTCCATGCGCCAAACTGCTCGCCTTGCGGCTCTGTGCCTTCATGCCAGAGGATGCCTTCCTGAATGGCAGCGAAGCCATCCTGCGCCTTGCCGTTCAGGTTGGCGTCAAGCTGGAGCTGCTTTCCATCGTCAAGCTGCCAGCGAACAGTTACTGCACCAGATCCGACAACCTCGTAGGATCCGGCGCCTCCGGATATTCGCCTGAGCAGCGGAAGCTCCACCTCGCGGCGTACGCCAAGTATGCGGCGGTACCAGTTGAGCCACTCCGCATGGCTGGGATCGTCTCTCTCGCTCCAGTCCAGCTTGGCTGAGTGAAAGGTCTCTTCGGCCTGGGGATCCGGGATGCTCTCCCGTCGTTTCGGATCCTTGAATTCCGGGAAGCTGGCGAACTCCTGACGCCGACCGATGCGGACCTTCTCGCCGAGTTCCCCTTCGAAGTCGCAGAAGTACGGAAAGGGTTGGGTGGCGTTCCACTCCTCGCCCATGAAGAGCATGGGGACTTGAGGAAGGAGCAGGTAGACAGCGGCGATAGCGCGCACGGCCTCCAGAGAAGCGATCGAGCCAAGGCGTTCGCCAAAGGCTCGGTTCCCAACCTGGTCATGGTTTTGCATGAACGCGATGAAAGCACCCGGAGGGAGATGTCCGGACGACTCCCCGCGAACGTTTCCGCTCGATGCCATGACTTCACCCTGGAAGGCAAATCCCTCGGCGAGCGCTCGGCCCAGCTTTTCTGTATCCCCCTTGTAGCTGGCGTAGTAGCCGGCATCCTCCTGCGTAGCGGCCGTATGGAGGACATGGTGTACATCGTCGTTCCACTGGGCCGTGTAGTGGATGGGCTGCTCGTGACTGTCGCGTTCGAGCCGACGCGCTTCGTTATGCTCATTTTCGAGGATGAGATGGATCGGGCGATCGCCTCCTGAGTGGCGCACGGCGTAGCGAACACGATCGGCCAGTTCGTCGAGCAGATGATTCGGGCTTTCATCGATGATCGCGTGAACCGCGTCCAGCCGAAGACCATCGATGTGGAACTCCTCGATCCAGTAGAGCGCATTGTGAATGACGAACTCGCGCGTGTGCTGGCTATCCTCGCTGTCGTAGTTGAGGGCATCGCCCCATGAGGTCTTATGGCGCGTGGTGAAGATATTCGGGAAATACGTTGAAAGGTAGTTCCCGTCCGGACCGAAGTGGTTGTAGACCACATCGAGAATGACGCTGATCCCTCGAGCATGCGCCGCCTCTACGAAAGCCTTCAGATCCTCGGGCCTACCGTATGCGGACTCCGGTGCGTAGAGCAGAACGCCGTCGTAACCCCAGCCGCGGCTGCCGGGGAAGTCCGCGATCGGCATGATCTCGATCGCAGTGATGCCGAGCTCCGCCAGATGATCCAGCTTCGTGATAGCCGCCCGAAACGTTCCCTCTTCGGTGAAGGTGCCCATATGCAGCTCGTATAAGACGGCCTCAGACCATGGGCGACCCTTCCATTGCTGGTCTTGCCAGAGATACGACTCGGGCTGGATGACCTGGCTTGGCCCGTGCACGTCGTTTGGCTGGAAGCGGGAGGCGGGATCGGGGACGCGCAAGCCGTCCGGCAGAACAAATTGATAGAGCGTGCCTGCGTGCGCCCGGGCGGTGATGAGTTCGTGCCAACCTTCCAGGTTGCGAGACATCGGAAGCGGCTCGGCATGGCCTGCAAGCTGCAGACCGACGGAGGACACACCGGGACCCCACAGGCGGAAGCGAACGCCGCCATCCCTCTGCACCTCTGCTCCGAACGGCATGCGGTGCGCTCTTACGGCTGCCCGTAACGAGCTTCCGGATGTGACGTGGTGCGGGGTAACCTCGCTCTGCTCTTCTGGATTGATAGTGATAACTGCTGACATAGTGGTCCCTTCGCTCTTTTACCGAGACAGCGCGATCGTGCCTCCGGGCCGCATTACATTCATTTGTAAGGCTGTGTCTTGTGAGATACGCCTGATTGGCCGACAGTTGCGTGGCGCTTGCGGTGATTTCCATCTCATCACAATGCTAACTGCGGCGGGACGTTCCTGCTGCGATGGATCGGGGCCCTTCCAGGTTGTTGTAGCATGATCTCCAGTGGGAATGAAGTCTCCCCTTAACCGCCTTCCTAGGCTGATGACTTCTGCCAAGGGTGTTCTCATATTAAGGAGACCTTGCGACAGAAGATGATGCCCTACCTGTATGTCACCCTCGGCAGCGCCCTCGGCGGTCTTCTCCGCTACGTCGTCACCCGGCTCACCCTGAGCCTCAACCTCAGTACCGGATTTCCGGTTGGCACGACGCTGGTTAACGCCATCGGAAGCTTTGCCATCGGCTACTTCGGTACTTTGACCCTGCATGGTAGCCGGTTCGAGGCACGGGAGGACATTCGTCTGTTCGTCATGGTCGGCCTTTGCGGAGGCTTTACTACCTTCTCCGCTTTCAGTCTCGAGACCTTCGATCTTGCCCGCTCCGGAGCGTGGACGCGCGCGCTTGCCAATGTTGTCCTCTCCGTCGTACTTTGCTGTGCCGCCGTTGCTGTCGGCCATCTGTTCGCGCAACGTGCCATCCCGCGACAGCAGATCGCCCAAACCAGCGAAGAAGAGTTCACCGGATAACGTTCCAACATCTCAACCTTTCAGATCGAAGGCACTCATGCTTAGAGTTTTCCGTTTGCGCCTCCCTCTCACAGCCTTGCTGTGCGCGTTTTCTGCTGTTCCTCTCCATGCCGTAACGCCGGGCGCGCCCATTCGCGTCGCCATCGTCGGTCTGGTTCACGGCCACGTCAAGGGCTTCCTCAACTCACTGCCCAAGAACACGAATGCGAGCCTTGTTGCGATTGTGGAACCGGACACTGCTCTCGCTCAGAGTTATGCCGCTCACTACCACCTCGACACAAAGCTGTTCTACACCGCGCTCGAGCCCATGATGGAGCAGCAGCATCCGGACGCGGTTCTGGTGTACACGACGATCCAGGACCATCGCAAGGTCATCGAAGCGGCTGCCCGGCAAGGCATTTCCTCGATGGTGGAGAAGCCGCTCTCAACGACTCTCGCGGACGCGCTCGCGATCCGTGCGGCGGCGCGTGAGCATCACGTTCAGGTGCTCGTGAACTACGAGACGACGTGGTATGCCAGCAATCAAGAGGTTCTCAGCGAGGTGCGGAAAGGCAAGTTGGGAGAGATTCGCAAGGTCGTTGTGCACGATGGCCATGAAGGCCCAAAGGAGATCGGCGTTGGCCCTGAGTGGCTCCCATGGCTTACCGATCCAGTGCAGAACGGAGCCGGCGCCCTGTTCGACTTTGGCTGTTACGGAGCCGACCTGACGACGCTGCTCATGAATGGAAGCGCGCCCGTGAGCGTTACCGCCGTCGCGCAGACGGACAAGCCGGAGATCTACCCGCACGTCGATGATGACGCCACGATCATCCTCCGCTATCCCAAGGCACAGGCCGTCCTCATGCCCTCCTGGAACTGGAGCTTTGCCCGCAAGGACATGGAGGTCTACGGCGTGGGCGGATACGCGATCACGGTAGCATCGGACCACTTGCGGGTGCGATACCACGGCGAAGCAGCGGAGACGTCAACGATCGCACCGCCCCTTCCGAAGGAGCGGCAGAATTCCCTCGACTATCTCGCCGCCGTGCTTCACGGGCAAATCAAGCCGGACGGGGACGCGTCCACCCTCGACACGAACCTTGTGGTGATGCAGATTCTTGATGCTGCGCGGGAATCGGCGCACACCGGAAGGACGGTGGATCTGAAGCCACTCCCTCGATAGCCGAGACTCCCAGCTGTGTAGCCTAGCGGAATCGCTCCTCGGCAGACTTTGTGGCCTCATAGATCTGGTCGAAGCTCTCGACCGCGAAGAGCACCGGCTGCATCGCCCCAGTGTCGAACTTCTGGTCGAGCACCTGGTCGAGATCAAAGGGCCTCACCTCGCATCCGCCCTCGAGCACCCGCGTGCATTCGCCATGCGATGAGATCAGACCGCTTCCGTAAACCTTGACCTGCCCGTTCTCGCGGATGAGGCCGAACTCTACGGTGAACCAGAACAGCCGGCCCATTCGCTCCAGCGCCTCCGTACTCTTCAGACCGGCGCAGACTTTCCCGTAGTGTTGCAGGAAGTCTCCAAAGACGGGATGGGCGTGCATGGGGACATGCCCGAAGACATCGTGGAAGATATCCGGTTCGGGGGTGTACTCCATGCTCTCGCGAGACCGCAGCCAGGTGGTAGTTGGGAACATGCGGTTGGCCAGCATCTCGAAGAAGGCGTCCGCCGGCAGGAATCCGCTCACCGGCGTCGACTGCCATCCCGTGCGCGGCCCGAGCAGAGCGCTTACCGCCTTCAGGTCGGGCAGACGATCTTCACGCAATCCTATCTGTGCAAATCCGTCCAGATACTCATGGCAGGCGTGCTCCCGAAGCTGCGGCATCCTGCGCTCAACCAGATCCCTCCAGACCGCGTGCTGCTCCTCGGTGTACGCCCGGGGATCCTGATCGATCAGGAAGGGCGCTGCCACGTTCAATCGTGTCTGCGCCTCCAACGTCACTGCACTTAAGGTAGCCATTCTGTTTCCCATCCCGTCTCAAAAGCTGGATTGCACCAACAAACCCTGCCAAGCCGACCACCTATTGTCCACCACTTTGCTCAACCTCGGCTACACCCGGGCCTGACTTCCGTTGATGCAGTCGTGCTCTTCGCTGGTGGCTCAGATGGTGGCTGAAGTGGCCCACGAAAGTGAAGTCTCACGTAGCTGAGTGGGTGAGGCAGGGTCCGCCCTCCAGGTTTTGGGGCGCAAGCCCTATCTTCCCGCTCCGGATCCGGACGCAGCAGATATACAGTGGAGTGGTTCACAACAGAGGAGATTCATTGCGTCCAATATCGTTTCCAGGATGACCAGCATGAAAAGCACGATCCTCTCGCTGATAGCCGTCGCGGGCCTCTGCCTTGCAAATACCACGAGCCATGCCCAAGCGTCCTCCTGGACGATCGACCCTGCACACTCCAGCGCCGAGTTTCAGATTCGGCACCTAGGCGTCAGCAATGTTCGCGGCTCGCTGACCGGACTGAAGGGAACGGTTCTGCTTGATGAGAAGGACATTACTAAGTCCTCAGTCAATGCGACCATCGAGACCTCGACGGTCTCAACCAGCAACGACGCGCGGGACAAGCACCTCAAATCTCCGGAGTTCTTCGACGTGGGCAAGTTCCCGCAGATGACTTTCAAGTCAACCAGCTTCAGCAACGCTGGCGGCAAACTGCAGATGATTGGCGACCTGACGCTGAACGGAGTCACGAAGCCCGTCACCCTTGATGTGGACGGACCCGCTCCGCCGCAGAAGGGTATGGGAGGAAGGACAGTGAGCGGCTTCTCCGCCACCGGTACGCTCAAGCGGAGCGACTACAACTTCGGAGTGAAGTATGGTCCGCCCATGATCGGCGACGAGGTGAAGTTCACCATTGACGTCGAGATCGGCAAGTCTTAGTAGCGAGAAACGTGGAGATGACCTGGTGACGGGCCGCTGCGCGACCTCTCACATTTTGGCGCTGAGGGGCTGGGTCGCCTCGGTCTGCCGAACCGCCGAACCCGCCTCCGGGCTGTCGTCATATTGCTTCAGAAGCTCGTGATGGAGGCAGTAGAGAGCGAGTTCGAGCCGGTCGGAGACGCCAAGCTTGTCATAGACCTTGCGCAGGTAGTTCTTGATGACCTGCTCGGTCGTACCGATCTGATAGGCGATCTCCTTATTGCGCATGCCGCGGGTGATGCAGGAGATGATGGCCAACTCTTTGCGGGACAGCTTCGGCTGCACCCTGGGATTCGTGAGCATCGTGGCTTGCGACCGATAGGCCTCGATCACCCAGCTGATCGATTGATTATCGATCCAGGTCTCGCCGTCGGCGATCTTGCGCACACATTTGACCAGCAGGTCCGGTGAGATAGACCGGGGCACGACCCCACGGACACCCCGCCGATACAGCTCAACCGTGTTGGCCTCGTCCGACTCGCTTACCTGAACGATCAACTTTGCATTGGGCGACTGGCGGACCAGCTCCGGAACCGCATCGATGGTTCCTGAGATCAGGTGGCCCTCGAGAATGACCACGTCGGTCGGGTAACGCTCGAGAGCGGCATAGAGATTGGTGAGTGTCTCAACTTGCGCGACCACCCGTATGTCATCCTCGAGAGCGAAGACTTTCTTCATGCCGACGCGATAGATCGCCTGGGAATCGGCAAGGATGACGCGAATGCCTGCCGTCCCGGTTCCATCGTTCTGTGTCTCTTCGGCAATCTGTATGTGATTCGGAGGTGTAGGGGTCATGTTCAGGCCTTGAGATAATATTCGTCGATCACCGCCGCCGCTTTCTTTTCGTCCCCGTGGTGCTGGTGACGGACAACACGTCCAGAGCAGTGAATGGTTACGTCCTTGTCGGATCCCATGACGGCGGATGGCATATCGATCGTGAATTCGATCAAGCTATCGACGTCTGGGAGGCGATCGCTCACGAACAGCAGCCCATTGGCGGAGATATTCTCCGTCGTCGCTTCGAGCACACCCTCTGCCGTGCCAATATGAATCGCCAATTTCATTGGAAATCGAACAGCCGTACGAACGGGATTGTCTCCCGATGGCTTCTGCATATAGGCCAAACATTTCCTCCCCAACCCGTCCACAGATTCCAGAGGGGCGACCCCGAAAGTCTATCTTAGTTCCTTCTGCTCCTGCCGCTTATTTCGGCCTCCAAAGATCAGGTTTGGGGAAAGAAAGCTGCGGAGCCTCCAACCCATTGTTGATCGCGGTTGTGATCGACTCCCATCATGAGACCTCGGCCGAGCCGGACGAGACTAATTACAGGCTCAAGATCTCCGTCATCCGGCCACAGATACATGATCCGCACCTCAGCCTGCGTGGCGCCATGAGGCGTTCGGATGAGGGGATCGAAGTGCACCCGCTCCTGGAGGAGGTAGAGATGCCGGTGTTCCGGAGGGATGGCGAAGAGCCCCTGGAAGGTCGGCGCGAACTGGATTCCCTTGCCCGCGAACGAGTAGAGGGGCTTGAGGATGACACGGTCGAGTTCGAGCCCGAGGCGATCCCGACCTCCCGGGGTGAACCAGTCGTTGAGGAAGACGGCTTTGGGGACCGAAGGATGCGTCAGGTAGGGGAGAGAGAACTTGCTGGCACGAAAGTACCAGTTCGGATGCCCGGCCCACTCTACTTGCAGGTCGTCCCGATGGTCGAATCCAGGGGTGATCCCTTCGCGCTCGATCTCATCAACGATCGCGCGATTGAAGATGCGGGTAATAGGGACCGAGCGGCCGTCGGCAATGTAGTGCAGCTTCGATCCTTGTTTGCGCACCTCAGCAATATCGACGACCGCGATGCCAAGCTCCTGTTCATAGACACGGAAGTCGGCGCGAGTCTTCTGCCGCTCCGGTGTGACTTCGAGGAGTACGACCGACGTGGGATCGTGTCCGCCCACGATCACCTGCCGGAGAAGCTTCCAGTAGCTCTGACGATCGTGCCTCCCGAGATGCCAGCGGAGCTCTCGCGACAGGCCGTAGGTCTCGATGTATTGACGCGAAAGCAGGTCCTGATAGCCATAGACGGAGGGGAAAGCCTGGAGCTCGACCAGCTTGAACCCCACTGTGCCATTGGCGTTTCGAACAAAGCCGAAGTCCACGGTCATGAAGTTAGGTTGCGGACTCTCATTCGGCACACGGTACTGATCCGGGATGGTTCCTTCCGATGCCACTTTGTACTCGGCGCTGCCAGCAAGGGCGAGCGTCATGTCCCGACCGGCGGCGGCCATGTCGTCGAGCAGAGACTTTGGAAAGAAGCACGGAGTCTCACAGACGCGGAAGTCGACCTTCTCACCAACATTGCGTTCCAGATCAGCCAGGAGGCGCGCGTACGCTGCTTCAGTGAAGCCTGCATTGAAGTCGCTGCGGTAGGGTTCAAGCATGGGTCGACTAAGGATTCAACAGAAACAGTCCGTCTCGCATGATCTGCTCTTCTCCGGCAGCGTCACCCAGCCAGATGTTGAAGCCCAGACCGACGACATCGATGTGAGTGGATGACTTCCACTGAGCTCCGGTATGGGCGCCGTACGGATCTCCGAAGGCGATGTGAACCCCGGGGAACTTCTCATCCTGAAGGATGTTCCCGATCACCCGCTCGACACCGATGTTGGTGCCGATGGCGAACTCGCCCACCCGATCGGAGTTCTCATCGGTGTGCGTGTAAGCCCAAAACTCCTTCTCCAAGGACTTGTTGACGCAGGAGACTCGCGTGATGCGATTGGCTTCGAGGTTGATGGTGAGCGGGGTCGACCGGAGGAGACCATAGCGAGCACAGAGGAAGTCTCCAACGACACCATCCACGACGAAGACGCCGTTTACTTCCTTTGGAGCGGTGAAGCACTCACCTCCGGGAAGATTGCCCCACTTTTCGGAGCTGATGATGCCTGAGGTCTTGAACCAGCGATAGTCCTTCGAGAGCTCCGCGTGGATGTCGGTTCCAGCAGCGGTGGTGGCACGGACGTAGGTCGCCGCGCGAACCAGATCCAGCACCGCCTGGCTGAGCCGATCAATTTCGAGGAAGTCCGCACGCATGCCCTGCGTCATCACCTCCGGAGTGATGTTTACCATGTGGGCGTGACGCATGTGGCGGCGATTGACGACATCAGTCATCTGCATGCGGCTGCGAAGTTCGTTTGGCTGGACCTCGACCGCGAAGATGCTCACCTGAGAGCTTTCCATGTCGTCGAGCACCGCGAGCGGCATCTCTTTCACGGGTCGATGGGCGAGCTCTTCGAGGATGAAGCCACTCCAGGAACAGCCGACACGGTCGAGTTCTTCGACGAGGGAAGCGGCGATGGTCTGGCAGCTGCGGTCCGTGATCAGAGTGACTTTTTCGTGAGGCTGAATCCTGAGACAGGTGGTCACAGCATTCCTCGCTCCGGGACGGAAGTCTTCGGGGAACTTTGTGGAGCGGAGTTCTTCGGTTTGCGTCAGCTGCTGGTCGGTCATGGCTTCCATCATTCTTTGTGCAGTCCCATCGGCAAAGTTTGTCTCTTCCGATTAGATGCGAGCTAAAGGCCAGCTTTCGTCTCCAAGGCCATATAGTCGACGACGTCCCGCAGATGTCCGGTCTCCCTGAAGATTCTGAGCTGGCGATCCGCCCCCGAGCCCTGCTCCAGCATGGTGCGAATGTAGCCGATTTCATCACGGCTATTGAGCTCGGCGAGAACATCATCCACGAAGTCCAGGTACTCGAGGATGAGCTCGCGAGCGGGAACCTCTGTCTGCTTGCCGAAGTCGATCATCTTGCCGTCGAGGCCATACCGGACCGCGCGGAACTTATTTTCCATGAGCAGGGCTCTGGAGTAGGCGCGGTAGTCGATATTGCGAGAGTGCAGGTGCCACAGCTTGCAGGCGGTTGCCTGGATCAGGGCAGCGATCGCGATAGTCTCCTGGGCACGCAAGGGGATGTCGCAGATCCGCACCTCGATGGTGTCAAAGAAGGGATGCGGGCGGATATCCCACCAGATCTTCTTGGCATTATCGATGCAATTGGTCTTGATCAGAAGATCGACGTAGCCCTCGAACTCGGAGTAGCTGGCGAAGGAGTCGGGAAGGTTGGTTCTCGGGAAGTTTTCGAAGACCTTGGCCCGATAGCTCTTGTATCCGGTCTCCATTCCCTGCCAGAAGGGCGAGTTGGTGGAGAGAGCGAGGATGTGGGGGAGGAAGTAGCGCAGCGAGTTCATCACGCGGATCGCGGCTTCCTTATCCTCGATGCCGACATGGACGTGCAGACCGAAGATGAGATTCGCGCGCGCGACCTGCTGGAGATCCTCGACCACCTGCTGGTACCTGGGGTCGGGATAGATCTCCTGCAATCTCCAGTCGGCGAAGGGATGGGTCGCACCTGCAACGAGCATGAGTCCGTTGTCCTCGGCCAGTCTCACCATGTTGCGGCGGAGGTCGAAGAGATCTTCCTGAGCCTCTTTGATGTCACGGCAGACCCGCGTGCCTACCTCAATGACGGACTGGTGCATCTCGGCTTTGACGCGCTCCTCGAGCCGCAGCTTTCCCTGAGCGAGCATCTCGGTCGCGATGTGCGATCGGAGATCCCGGGACTCTGGATCAACTGTCTGGTACTCCTCTTCTATTCCGAGCGTGAAGGTAGGACGCATAGACTCTCCCGACTACAAAGACCGTAGCCTAGCACGGTAAGGAAGCGCATCTCAATTCGCTGCTTTGGGCGCCTTCTTGGGTGCGGACCTGGGCTTGACAGGCTTGGCCTCGCTTGTGGCAGGCGTTTGAGACGAGGAGCCTTGAAGCAGCGCTGCCCAGTTCATCTGCGGCTGAACTTTACCAACCCTCTGTGCCTTCTTGATCGCCAGACGAGCGACCGCATCGACAATCCAGGCAAAGCTCTCCTGACCGACGGAGTGAAGATCCGCATCAGGCGCGGGATTCATGAAGTCGATGGCATAGGGGACGCCATCTTCGACAGCGAACTCGACGGTATTGAGGTCATAGCCCAGAGCCTTGCAGAGGGTAAGCGCATCTTTTTCGACGCGCTTCAGAAGCTTCTCGTCGTACTCGGGTGGATCGAGGATGTATCTCTGCTCATGCGGTCGTCGCGGATCGTAGGGCATGATGCGGACCTCACTCTGCCCAACGACATAGCACCGGAAGTACTCGTTGAAGTTGACGGCTGCTTGAAGGGTCATGCAAAGGTCCCGCGTCTGCTCGTAGGCGGCGAAGAACTCTCCCGGGTTGTGGATGTGGAAGACGTCCCGCCAACCACCACCATCGTGGGGCTTGAGAAAAGCCGGGAAGCCGACGTACTCGAAGATGCGCTCCCAGTTGAGAGGAAACTCCAGGTTACGCAGGGACTGGCTATTGATCTGGGGTGGAAAGTATTTGTGGGGCAGCAGCACCGTTCTAGGCACAGCGACGCCCAGCTTCGAAGCCAGAGCGTAGTTGAAGAACTTGTCGTCCGCTGACCACCAGAACGGGTTGTTGATGACTTCGGTGCCGCTCAGGACGGCATTTTTCAGGAACGACCGGTAGAACGGCAGATCATGCGAGATGCGGTCCACAATCACGTCGTAGCCGGACGGCACGGCCATCTCCACACCGCCCACATGGACGAACTCGGCATTCACGTCCCCGGCACCCATGGAGTTGATCTTCTCGACCAGAGCGCCTGGGAAGCTGTTTTCCATGCCGAACAACACGCCAATTTTCTTCATCACACCTCCGTCTTTCCTGATCACAGATAAGTTTGAATCATGCGTTGCCACCAGGGCCAGTCGTGCCTTGTGCCGTCTCCCCACACATCGAACCGATAAGAGATGCCTTTTGCGCGCAGGATGTCTGCCATGCGCGCATTTGCCTCCCAGCACTGGTCATGATCCCCCGTAGCAAGGACATACATTTTGCCCTGATATTTTGCGAGTTGGTGAGGATCATGCAGGTTGGGAAGGAAGTGAGTTGGTGAGTGGAAGTACACATCCTCATCGTAGTATCCCTCGAGGAATCGTGAAGGATCGAAGATCCCGCTCATGGAGAGGAAGCCGCGGAAGATAGAAGGATGGCGCAGAGCAAGGCACACGGCATCATAACCGCCGAGGCTGCAGCCGAGAGTGATGGGGGCTTGCGAGCCGTTCCACTGGTATACGAGTGGGAGAACCTCGTTGCGAACGTATTCCTCATACTGCATATATCGTGCGATGCGCCAGCGAGGCGGCACGTCGCGGTTGTACCAGCTCTCGCGATTGACGGAATCGACGCAGAACAGCTGCAGTGCACCTGCTTCTAACTTCCCCTCGACGGCATGCACCATGCCATGTTCTTCGAACTCGTAGAAGCGGCCACCTGAGGTGGGAAAGACGAGAACGGGGAGTCCGCCGTCGCCGAATACGAGCATTTCCATGTCTCGCCCAAGTGAACCTGAGAACCACCTGCAGTACTCCCGCTTCATCCTTCGCCCTCTGCTAGTCTGGACATGCTAGCGCATTGGATGGCTACTTCCCGGATGAAACCGCTGCCGCAGCATCCCTTTGGATTCATCCCGATGCCGATCGAGGCTGGCGAAGTGTCCGAGCCATCCGATGTCCTCCCCGAGGACAGACTTCTCTCCAGCAATCGTTACGAGAGGCACCACTTTCACTCCGCTATTTTGCCGGATGATCGCTCCGTTCTGGTCTACCTGCCTCCCAGTTACGAGGCCGAGCAGGAGCGGCGCTTTCCCGTCTTTTACCTTCATGACGGACAGAACCTCTTCGATAACAGAACATCGTACGTACCTGGATGCACCTGGCGCGCTCATTCGACGGCCGATGAACTGACCGAAAAAGGCGACATCTGCCCGCTGATTCTCGTAGGCATTGCTAACACAGGGATAAGGCGTATGGCCGAGTACACGCCAACGCGGGATTTCAGGATGGGAGGGGGAGAGGGGGCGAGCTATGGGCGGCTGCTGGTGGAGGAGCTGAAGCCGCTCATCGATAGCCGGTACCGGACTTTACCGAACCATTCCAACACCGGGCTAGGCGGGTCTTCCCTGGGCGGCCTCATCTCGCTGTACCTCGGATTCAGGTACCCAGACGTCTTCGGCAGGCTGGCGGTGATGTCGCCGTCTCTGTGGTGGGATCACCGGAGCATTCTGAATGTGGCTACGCGCATGGATCCCCGACCGGACCTGAAGCTTTGGCTGGATATGGGTATGGGGGAGGGTGCTCATCACCTGCGCGACGCCGATCTGCTTTACAGGATTCTTTTGCAGCGGGAGTGGAAAGCAGGTGTGGACCTCTCATACTCTCGGGTGGAGGGCGCTTTGCATAGTGAGGAGGCGTGGGCGCGCCGGTTTGGCGATGTTCTTCAGTTCCTGTTTCCCGCCCGCTGAAAGCGTACCTGCCGTTGCGAAAAGGTGCTCTATCGGCCATACTTAGATGTTGAGTAAAGAGCGACACAAGTTCTGCCCGATGGCCGAACATTCCACTCATAATCCAGGTTTTGAAAGGCAGTCTAGTGTTGATGATTCGTTTGGCGCGTGTTGGCGCGCGTAAGCAGCCCCATTACCGCGTTGTTGTCATCGAAAAGGACAGAGCTCGCAATGGCCGTTCTGTTGAGGTTGTCGGAACGTACAATCCCCGCACCACGCCTGCGACGGTCGATTTCAAGCGGGAGCGGATCGACTACTGGACCCGAAACGGCGCTCAGATGTCGGAGCGAGTCGGCAAGCTTTTTGCGGCGGCACCCGCAGCTGCCCAGGTTGACAGCTCTCCCGCCGCATAGAGAGTCTAAGTCGCAAGAACTTTCGGGTACTCCGCAATGTTCCTAAAGATTGTGATCCTCTCTTCTTCCTGCTGTCTCTTTCTCCTGCTCACGTAGACTCTCAGTCAGGTGACGTTCCTTTGCAGGTACGCCGCCATGCTCCAAGGCGATCCGAAAGGTTTCCTGGCGCGTGAACCGTTGCCTCGCCGGCAAGGGTTCCTTTCTGGAAGATCTCGCTTAGACGAGACGAAGGAGAGGAGCATGGCGTCGCACGTGACTCCCAAGAGGTATGTGTGATGACCCAGGACGTGGAAGATCTGGCTGCTGCCTCCCGCATAGCGAGGCTGGTCTCTGAGATGGCTCGGTCGCTAGTGGACAGCCCGGATGTGGTCTCCGTGGAGGCGATCCCGGATGGCGAGGGCACGATTCTCCGCCTACGGGTTGCACCCAGCGATCTCGGTAAGGTGATTGGCAGGCAGGGCAGGACTGCTCGTTCGCTGCGAACGATTCTCGGAGCTGCCGGTATGAAACTCAGACATCGGTTTTCTCTCGACATCATCGAGGAAGGCACACCAACGGAAGGCAGAGCTCCGCTCCATTGACGCCCCCCAGAGCTGCTCGGATATAGTTGAGTCGCATGTCGAAAGAGCAGACATCCTGGACGGTTCTCGCCCATTTACTTCGTCCTCAGGGTCGAAGAGGCGAACTGTTGGCGGAGTTGCACACCGACTTTCCGGAACGATTCGAAAAGGGCGCGAAGATGTACCTGGCCCCTCCCAACTTCAAGGGCTTATCTGCGGATGCGACTCCTATGGAGATCCGCTCGTCTTGGCTCCCGCATGGCCGCAATGCAGGCCGGATTGTGCTCGGCCTTCATGGCACTGAGACCATCGATGCGGCAGAGCGTCTTTCTGGGCTAGAAGTTATCGTTCCGAAGACAGAGCGCCTGGAGCTAAGTGATGGCGGCGTGTATGTCGATGACCTGATTGGCTGCACGCTGTACAACGGGGAGGTCCCCGTCGGTGTGGTGAGCGACGTGCAGTTCATGATGACTCCGGACGGAAAGAGCCGGCTCGTGGACGGGACACCACTCCTTACCTTGGAAATGGATCTCGGAGAGGCCTTGATTCCATTTGCGAAGGAGTTCCTCGTCAAGCTTGATCTGCCGGGGAGACGCATCCTGATGAAACTGCCGGAGGGCCTAGTGGAATTGAACCTGAGACCGAGCAAGCTGCCGGCCTCAGAAGCGAAGAGCCAATCCGAGTGAAACGATGGGATACACCTGGAGGGGGCGGATATAACGGTTGAGTTGAGCCACTTCTGTTGCGAGGTCGGCCAGCGCTTTGGGGTCGGTAGCCGTATTGAAACAGCCCTGGATCGTACAAGCGGTGCCTGCGAGCTTCAGAGCTATCTGGGGCGGGCTGAGATAAGCACCACCGAACTCAAAGGGGACAGAGATGTGGCGTCCGCTGCGCGGGATAAGGTTTCCAAAGCCAAGGAGGACCATGGGCGCGAGCTTCCTTGGGAAAGCCAGGGCTGCCGTGCCTTGGACTGGGTCATCGACGGTGTTCAGGTAGGTTGTGCCTCCAAGCTTAAACTGCTGCCCTGGGCCGACGTCCGCAGCGGCGCTGACTGCATTGTGGAAGTAGAGCGCACCTGCGCTCACGTGGAAGCCTCCATGGGTTGGGAACCAATCAATGGTCCCCTGCCCGGAGGTCAGCTTCATGGCGGTGTTGTAACTGACACCATCGAGGGTGAAGGGGTAGTGGACATTGACATAGCGGCCGCCGACCCGCAGGTTAAGACTTTTGGCTAGCGGTGTGGCGAACTCGACGCCAGCGCCCAGGGTGCCTCCCGTCAAACCCATCGCCACGGTTGAGAACGGGCCGAAGTGCGGGGGGACGTGGACCTTCGGGGGTGGTGGGAGTTGTATTCCCGCGCCTCCTCCTGCCAAAGACGATCCGGAGCTGGTGAAGGTGGGGATCAATGCGGGCGCGACCGAGGTGGAGTAAGCGGGGGCGGATGGCTCTGCAGCCCGCAGGTTTTCGGCGGGCACCATCTGCGCGGAGGCTTGGAGGGAGGCGAAGGCGAGCGGCATAATGAGTGCTACGACGAATCTGCTCGGCAACAAGGGTGACCTTCTCCTGCCGTCCCGAAGGCTGCTATCGACTTGGCAGGATCCTCGCTAGAGGACGAGCGCACGAGTCGAGCGGACAAGTTGAAGCTAACAAGAAAGCTTCTGGACCACGATGCCTCTTCGGTGGTAGAGCGACCTATGCACTTCGACATCATCACGATCTTCCCGGAGTTCTTTGCTGGACCGCTCGACTTCGGTGTGCTGCGGAGGGCGCGGGAGACGGCTCTGGTGAGCGTCGCGACCCACGATCTTCGAAGTTTTACGCGCGATCGACATCGGATGGTGGATGATCGGCCGTATGGGGGCGGGGAGGGGATGGTGCTCAAGCCGGAGCCGATCTTCGAGGCGGTGGAGGCGCTTGGAATGCTGGCAAAGGGGGAGCGTGGGGGGCGGCGGGAGACGGTGATCCTGCTATCGGCACAGGGGCAGACGTTCACGCAGGCGGTGGCGCATGAGCTGGCTGCTCTCGACCGGGTGGTGCTGATCTGCGGACGGTATGAGGGGGTGGATGAGCGGGTCAACCAGGTGCTGTGCGACCGTGAGCTGTCGATCGGGGATTACGTACTGTCTGGCGGGGAGATCGCAGCGGCGGTGATTGTGGATGCGGTGGTGCGGCTGGTTCTGGGAGTGCTGGGCAATGCGGACTCTTCGCGAAATGAGAGCTTTGGCGTGAGCGAGGCGGAGATTCCGGAGACCAGGGTGGAGGGGGGGCCGCCGCGGGCGACGCACGGCGCGGGGGGATTGCTGGACTACCCCCATTACACGAGGCCGGCGCAGTTTAGGGGGGTGGGGATTCCGGAGGTACTGACCGGTGGGGACCATGACGCGGTACGGCGATGGAGACGGCGCATGGCGCTCCGGAAGACGCTGACGAACCGGCCGGACCTGCTGGAGCGAGCCGTGCTGAGGAAGGAGGAGCGGGAGATCCTCGAGCAGCTTCGGGCAGAGGATGAAGCGGATCAGGGTCGCTGATGGCTGGTGTGGCTGATTGCTGCATTTGATAGGTGTGGGTTGCTGATTCGTGTAGACTTATGAATTGAGTCCAACCCAGGAAAGTCATTATGTCTATTCATCCGATTATGCAGAAGCTGGCCGCGAAACTTGAGCGGACCGATCTCCCCGCCTTCGCAGCAGGCGACACCGTTCGCGTTCAGGTCAGGATCAAGGAAGGCGAGAAAGAGCGTCTCCAGGCCTTTGAGGGCATGGTGATTGCCACGCGCAAGGGGCCGCAGGGCACCTTTACGGTTCGCAAGATGAGCTTCGGCCAGGGCGTCGAGCGCATCTTCCCTTACAACTCCAAGGTGGTGGACAAGGTGGAGAAGGTTCGTTCCTACGAGGTTCGCCGAGCGAAGCTGTTCTATCTTCGCGGCCTTCGCGGAAAGGCTGCCCGTCTGCGCGAGGTTGAGCGCGCGTCGTAAAGATCCAAGCTTTGTAGATCTGTCCCAGCACCAAGCCACGGCCATGCCGTGGCTTTTGTGTTTCCCGAACCTGGATGCGCGGGTGCCCCCCACCCGGCTTTTATGCGCAAAGTCTTCACAACAAACAACTTAAGCCTGGACCCGCAGAGGAAGGTCCTGCAAAGAAAAGACTTATCTGCAAAGTACTCCTTACAAACAGCTTACGGTTCCCTCTGGGATCGGGCCCGACTAAGTCCGAGTGTTCCCTGTGTCCAGGATAGATCCGGGAGCACTTCCCGTGCGCCACGGCCATGTTGTTCAAAGGGTGAGTTTTAGGGGTGGGCCAGGGTTGACATCTGTAAACGAGGAACTTCCATGACCTCCAGCCCTACAGCCGTTTTCATCCTGATGATCGTTATGAAGGGATCCGCCGGAACACCTATCTTCTGCGGCTGGGTGTATCTCCTGGTGTTCCTGGTGTTGGGAAGGGTGACGTGGACGTACCTCCTCACTCACAAGGAAGTGTGGGACCGGACGGATAGCTTTAGAGCCGAGGAGTCAACACGCTGTTTGGGACCAGGCTTCGGCTGCCGGGGATTGCCTCCAGGGCTCGGGAACGCGCGATGCACTTGCTTCGAAGACCGCGTTGCACGACCTTCGAGTCATATCGGAGGGGAAGGCCTGTGCCTATACTGGGGGGCGAAAGCTGGTATGGGCCTATGAAAGTTCAACGACGAACGTCATTGATTGCGCAAAATCCCCTTGTCCATGGAGGGAAGGCTTCGGGGATCATGGAGCAGACGTTCGAGCAGGTGGGGATGGTGGGCAGACCGCTGCTTGAGGCGGTGGAAGGATTTAGCCGAGTTCTGCCGCAAGTCACGGGTGCCGACAACTCACTCCGGCAAGTGCTGCGAGCCGACCTGTACCGCTATTGCGGAAAGACGGATGCGCGGGCGTTTCTCACGGCTTATCTTCGGTGTCCTGGATTCCGGTTTACCTATTACCTGAGAAAGGTCGCCTATTACAGCGGCAGGAAGAGGTCGGCAGGAGTTCTGGCGTATGCGTATTACCGCATGATGCTTCATCACTACCGATTTCGATATGGTTTCGATATTTCTCCGACGATGAGCCTAGGACCAGGTCTGTATATCGGGCACTTCGGGGGCGTGGTGATCAGTCCGTATGCAACGTTGGGCAGCAACGTGAATGTCGCACAGGGGGTCACGATCGGCGCCACCAGCCGGGGTGCGCGGAAGGGCGCGCCGACGCTTGAAGACCGCGTCTGGGTGGGAGCCCACGCAATCATTGTGGGGAAGATCACGATTGGGAGCGACGCGTTGATTGCCCCGGGGGCGTATGTGAACTTTGATGTTCCAAGCGGAGCGATGGTGCTCGGCAATCCCGGCAAGGTGATTTCGATGTCGGGCTCCGCCGGTTACATCAACAATGTGATGCCCAAGGGTCTTCGCTAGACGCGGGTAGGCAGGGGCTCGAAGCTTCGGTTTAGACTGACGTAGAAGGCATGGCATCCTCCCCCACGACCAGGGTTGCGAAGGCGGTGACGCGCGCAACGGCAAAGCAGCAGATGCTGAAGAAGCTGGTGTGCAGCGATGCTCCGGAGCAGGCGCTGCGCTACTGCGGCTACCGGACGATTGCGGGGATCGACGAGGTCGGGCGGGGTGCGCTGTTTGGTCCGGTGGTGGCGGCGGCGGTGATTCTGCCGGAGCGGATGGGAGCCCTGGCGCGAGCCGGTTTGAAGGATTCGAAACAGCTGACACGCGAGGAGCGGGAGGGGCTGGATCGCAGGATTCGCAAGCTCGCCCTGGCGGTGTGCGTGGCGGAGATCGATGCGGAGACGATCGACCGGGTGAATATCTACCAGGCGACGCGGCAGGCGATGCTGATGGCGATGCGGGGGCTGTCGACGGCTCCGGATCATCTGCTGATCGATGCGATGCGGATCGACGACCCGTGCCCGCAGACGAAGTTGTTCTATGGGGATGCCCTGAGTCTTTCGATCGCAGCGGCATCGGTGGTGGCGAAGGTGCACCGGGATGCGCTGATGCGGGAGCTGGACCCGTTCCATCCGGTGTATGGGCTGGCCTCGCACAAGGGGTATGCGACGCCGGAGCATCGGCGGGCGCTGCGGGCGCACGGACCATCGCCGCTGCACCGGCGGAGCTTCCGGCCGGTGGCGGAGGCGGGGCTGACGATGGGGCTGGACGGGAAAATGGGCGTGGGGATGGATGCGGTGCTGGAGGACTGCGAGGCGGTGGAGCTGCTGTTTGAGGAGGGAGATCTGGAGGTGGGTGAGTGGGCTTGAGGATGATGTGTGCGGTGGCGCATCCGGACGATGAGTGCTTTGGATTTGGCGGAGCGCTGGCGCTGGCGGCGGACGCGGGTGCCGAGACGTATGTGGTGTGCCTGACGGATGGGCAGGCGGCGAGTGCGAGGGGGACGGCGGAGAGCGGGGAGGAGCTGGGGCGGATGCGGCGCGCGGAGTTTGCGGCGTCGTGCAAGGTTCTGGGGGTGACGCATCATGAGCTGCTGGACTATGAAGACGGGCGGCTGGAGTTTGTCGATTTCGCGAAGACGGCGGGGCGGCTGGTGGAGCGGATGCGGCGGTTTCGGCCGGACGTGGTGATCACGTTCGGGGGCGAGGGCGGGCTGAACACCCATACCGACCACATGATGGTTTCGGCGCTGACGACGGCGGCGTTTCACTGGTCAGGGCGGGAGCGACGATATCCGGGCTGGCGCAGGTGTTTCAGCCGCGGCGGCTGTTTTACCTTTCGACGAACTTCTTTATGGAGGACCGGCAGGCTCCCCTGCCCGCGCCGTGGACGGTGAAGATGGATATACGGGCGGCGGTGGAGCGAAAGATGGAGGCGTTTCGGAGGCACACGTCGCAGGCTCCGCTGGTCGAGAAGACGAAGGACATGTTTGCGCGGTATGGAGCTTATGAGTTCTACACGCTGGCGGCGAGCGAGGAGCCGCATGAGGCGGTGGTGGGCACGGATCTGCTAGCGGGGCTGTAGGCTTCGGACGGGGCTGCGGAAGACGACTAAGGCAAACCAGGCGGCGAAGATGGTGTGGGGGAGTGCGACTGGAAGGACTTCGGGATGGCGAGGTGCGGCGGCGAGGGATTTGATTAGCGACACGGCGCCGATGAAGAAGTGAAAGAGATTGCCGATGGCTACGGGGCGGCTGTAGATGCCTCCGATGAGGCTGTCTTTGGCCATCCAGTTGAGCGCGGCGAAGCCGAGGTAGAGGGAGCCGGATAGCTGGACGACGAGGTCCAGAGCTGGTTGGGGGCTGCTGCCGACGCGCTCCAGGAGCTGCTGTGGGGCGAAGGTTGCGAGCAGGCCGAGCGCCAGGAGGAATGCGGCGCTGGCGGACATCAGGAGCCTGGTGTGCATGGTGTTTCCCCCGGGATCATGCGGAGATCATAGAGTGGAGAGCATGGATTGGAGAGCATGGAGGACGGAGGGCGCGCGAGCTCGGTGGCGTTGATGTTGGTGGGGGTTGAAGGTGTGGGGTGGTCTTTGCGTGGGGCAGGGAGGGGTGGTTGCGCTTCCCGGGGTGACGGCTATGCTCGAAGTATGGCAGGGGACGAGCTGAGCACAAGGGATCCGATGGGGCTGTTCGGCGAGTGGATGCGGGAGGCTGAGCAGAGTGAGCCGAATGACCCGAATGCGGTGGCGCTGGCGACGTCGACGGCGGAGGGGGTGCCTAGCGTTCGTATGGTGCTGATGAAGCGCGCGGACGAGAATGGGTTCTGCTTTTTTACGAATGCCGAGAGCGAGAAGGGCTTGCAGCTGGCGGAGAATCCGCGGGCGGCGATGTGTTTTCACTGGAAGACGCTGCGGCGGCAGGTGCGGGTGGAGGGCGGGATATCTGAGCTGCCGGGAGCGAAGGTGGACGAGTATTTCCATAGCCGGTCGAGGCGCAGCCAGCTGGGTGCGGCGGTGTCGGACCAGAGCCGCCCGCTGGGCAGCCGGGAGGAGTTGGAGGAGCGGGTGCGGCAGTTTGCGGAGGAGCATCCGGGAGAGGTGCCGCGGCCGGATTACTGGCGGGGATACTGCCTACGGACGGAGCGGATGGAGTTTTGGATGGACGGCAAGGACCGGCTGCATGATCGTTTTTTATTTGTGCGGGAGGGGGATGGGTGGGCGGTGCAGCGGCTCTATCCTTAGGGGTTGAGCTGGGCTGGTGCGGCATGGGCTTGAGGTTTTCGATGGGTCTAAGCAGAAGGGTCTAAGCTGAAGGTTCTAAGCGAAAGGTTCTAAGCAGAAGGTCTAAGCAGATGGGTCTAAGCAGAAGGTTCTAAGCAGATGGGTCTAAGCAGAAGGTTCTAAGCAGAAGGGTCTAAGCGGATTGTTCTAAGATGGCTCACGGGCTTGTGAGTGCCCGTGGGATATCGAAGGAGGAGACGCGGATGATCGGACGGCGGGATGTGATGGTGGCGGTGCTGGCGATGGCGGGGACGCTGGGCGCGGTTGCGGCGGTGGATGAGGCGAGGACGCTGATCGGGTCGGGGGTGTATGACTTGAACAGCGTCCTCGCGAAGAAGACGGGTTACGGGGATGTGCGGCAGGTCATGGAGGGGCCGACGGCGACGATGGAGCGGTTGGAGCTGCATGTGACGACGCTGAATCCGGGCGAGCGGCCGCATCCTCCGCACAAGCACCCGAATGAGGAGATGCTGATCATTCGCGAGGGGACGCTTGAGACGCTGAGCAATGGGGAGTGGAAGCGGGTGGGGCCGGGGGCGGTGATCTTCAATGCGTCGAACCAGGTGCATGACATCCGGAATGTGGGGACGACGCCGGCGGTGTATCACGTGATTAATTGGCGGACGGATAAGACGCCGGCGGGGGAGACGGTGGTGGTGGGCAAGTAGATGCGCTCTCGCCGGTGGGGCTAGCGGAGCTGGAAGTCGGGGCTGCCGAGGGTGAGCGCGGTGAGGGTGTCGGCAGGGGTGGTGGCTGCTGTGGCGAGCTGCGCGATTTGCTGGTGGATGAGCTGATTGAGCGAGGAGGGGCGACCTCTGGGGCTGGGTGCGGATCGACCTTCGATCGGGGCGGAGGCTGCGCCTCCTGAACCCACCTTAGCCGATGGTGCCGGCGAAGATTGGGGCACCCAATTGGGGGCACCCGGAGTGTTGGCGGAGATGGCGTGGCCTAGCCATTGCTTGGGGCCGGGCTGGGGGCTTTTTGGGTCGAAGAGGAAGGGGCCGCCCCCGTTGGGCTTGCTGACGGTCCATCCGGTGAGGATGGAGGAGAGCGCGGTGACGTCGGCCTGGATGTAGCCGCCGTTGACGGAGAGGGTGTGGAGCTCCATCACTTCCCTGCCGTAGTTCTCGTTGAGGCCCTTGTTGCCGCGCCTGGATTTCGGGTTGGCGGGGTGACGCCGTTGGCGATTGAATCGGTGCCGATGCAGAGCCAGTTGTCGAGGTAGACCATCAAGGCGGGCGATTCGGCGGTGGCGAGGAGGAGGTCGCTGAAGTGTCCGAGGGCAACGACGCCGCTCCTTGGAGGACGGCAGAGGTCGTTGCGCCATGAAGGAAGGCATACCCCAGGGGCTGAAGCCCGCCCTATTGGAGGCTAAGGATGCCAAGGCTGAAGCCTTGGCCTACCTAGAGGCACGACGGGTGATGAGATGACGTGTTGCGTCGACAGGGTGGTGGAGTGAGGGGTGGTTGGGCGGCGAGGGGTTGGGCGGCGAAGGCTTAGGCGAGCTTTGTGGTGGGGACGAGCTTTGCTTTGGTCTGGCGGCGTTTGAGGGCGGCGTAGATGAGGCGGGCGGCGAGAAGGACGGCGAGGACTGCGGTGTCTCGCCAGGGGGTGCGAACGCCGGATTTGACCAGCCACCAGAAGTGGATGACGGCGGCGATGGCGGCGAAGTAGACGAGGCGGTGGAGGCGCTGCCAGTTTTTGCCGCCCATGGCGCGCATGATGCGGGCGGGGCTGGTGACGGCGAGGGCGAGCAGGACGGTCCAGGCGGCGAGGCCTACCTGGATGAAGCGGCGCTTCTTCAGGTCGTCGAAGATGGTGGGCCAGACCTGTTTGGCCTGGGTGAGGAGTTCGCCGGGGTGGCCGTGGCGGGTGGCGGTGAGGGCGGCGGCGAGGTCGTATCCGGAGAAGAGGAAGACGTAGGTAGCGAGGTGGAGGGTGGCGTAGAAGAAGGCATAGAGGCCGATGAGGCGGCGGAGGCGGACGATGGAGGCGATCTTTGGCGAGAGGCGGCGGAGAGGGGTGATGGCGAGCGAGGCGAGGAGGATCCAAAGGGCCCAATCCCCGGTGAAGTGGGTGATGTATTGGACGGGGTCGGGATTGAGGGCGAGGGTGCCGTTGCGGTAGAGGAGGAGCAGGTGGGCGAAGGGCAGGAGGAGGAGCAGGTGGGCGAGGGTCTTGAGGGCGAGGAGGATGCGCTTGGGCATGGCGGTGTGGAACGGGCGGAGCGGGGGGCTGCCGGGGTTCGCTCCCGTAGTTTAGCGTGGCGGCGGGGCTGGGGTTTGCAATGATGGTTGAGAGATACATGCCTTTGGTCTAGCTACAGGTGTGTCTGGTCGAGCGATACATGCCTCTGGTCTATTTGCGCAGGTTGACGGGACGGGAGCGGAGCCAGGCGGCGAATCGGGAGCTGGCGCACTATCTCTCGTTTATCGCGGGTGCGGCGAATGCGGGAGGGTACCTGGCGGTCGGTCAGTACACGTCGCACATGTCGGGGATCGTGTCGGCGATGGCGGACAACCTGGCGGTGGGAGGCCTGCAGCTGATGCTGGCCGGGTTGGGCGCGCTGACGGCCTTCACGGCGGGGGCGGCGGCGACGGCGGTGATGGTGAACTGGGGGCAGCGGCGATCGCTCGAAAGCGTGTATGCGCTGCCGCTGATGGTGGAGGCGGCGCTGCTGGTGTGCTTCGGTCTGCTGGGAGGGCACCTCGAGCAGGACCACGTCCTGCGGGTGTCGGCGACGGTGATCCTGCTGTGCTTCACGATGGGTCTGCAGAACGCGATCATTACGAAGATCTCAAAGGCGGTGATCCGGACGACTCATGTGACCGGGATGGTTACAGATATCGGGATTGAGCTGGGAAAGCTGCTGTATTGGAACCGGCACCAGCGGGCGAGCACGGAGGTGGTGGCGGACCGGGACAAGCTGCGGCTGCTGAGCTCGCTGGTGGGACTGTTCTTTGTGGGTGGGGTGGCGGGCGCGGTGGGTTTCAAGCGGCTCGGATTTGTGTCTGTGCTGCCGCTGGCGGTGGTGCTGGTGGTTTTGGCGATCGTGCCGCTGCTCGATGATGTGCGCGAGCGGCGACGTGGGGATGCTGGCGCCTGAGATGGCGGTCCAGCTTTCCAGAGAGCTCAGGCGCAGATGTGAGACTAGAAGTTTTTCTTGAGGTCCATGCCGCTGTAGAGGCTCGCGACCTGGTCGCTGTAGCCGTTGAACATCTGGGTGGGGACGGTGTGGGGGAAGGCGGAGCTGTCGATGCGGCGCTCGTGGGCCTGGGACCAGCGGGGGTGGTCGACGGTGGGGTTGACGTTCGAGTAGAAGCCGTACTCGCTCGAGGCCTGGTCGTTCCAGGTGGTATGGGGCTGCTTGTCGGTGAAGTGGAATTTGACAATCGATTTGGCGTTCTTGAAGCCGTACTTCCAGGGCATGACGACGCGGACGGGGGCGCCGTTCTGATTGGGGAGCACGTTGCCGTAGCAGCCGAAGGTGAGCAGAGCGAGGGGGTTCATGGCCTCATCGATGCGGAGGCCCTCAGAGTAGGGCCAGTCGTAGCCGCCGGGGAGGTCGGGCATCTGCTTCCTGTCGACGAGGGTGAGGAACTGGACGTATTTGGCGCTGGGGAGCGGGTCGCAGAATTTGATGAACTCGGAGAGCGAGTAGCCGTCCCACGGGATGACCATGGACCAGGCCTCGACGCAGCGGTGGCGGTAGACGCGGGACTCGATGGGGCGATAGGCGAGGAGGTCGTCGATGTTGACGGTCTTGGGGGTCTTGACGAGGCCGTCGACTTTGACAGTCCAGGGCCGGGTTTGGAGGGTGCCGGCGTTCTTGGCGGGGTCGGACTTGTCGGTGCCGAACTCGTAGAAGTTGTTGTAGTGGGTGGCCTTGGACTCGGGGGTCTGGGGATCAGGGACGGTGTATTGGCTGGGGACGGTTTTGAGGGCAGTCTCGGCGGCGCTGACGCCGCGGGGGGTCCAGAAGCCGGGGATGTTGCGGGCGGCGACGGCGCCGATGGCGGCGGTTGCGCCGGTGTAGGCAGCTCCGGTGAGGAAGCGGCGGCGGGTCTGGCTATCAGGCTGGGAGCGGCTATGCTCATGGAAGGCGGCTTCGGGGGTGATCTCGGAGGAGCGTGGATCGGGGCCGAGCTTGCTGGTGTCGCGAATAAGCATTGTTGCGATTCCCTTCCCGCTGCGGGTGGCCGGTGCGGCATGCATGGCTCCAACGGTGTTTCCGCGGTTTAGACTGTGCGCTCGAAACTTAGACTGCGCGCTCGACGTTTAGGTTACGCGATCGGGGCCCGGGTGGATGGGGCGGTGTTGATGCCGCGAAGAAGGAAGAGGGCGAGGCCGACCAGGATGACGACGGCGGCGAGGGCGAGCTCGCGGGTGAAGTTCGCGCGGGCGAGCAGGATGTAGGTGAAGCCGGCGAGGGCGGCGAGGGGTGGGAGGGGGTAGAACCAGAGGCGGAAGGGGCGGGGGAGGCCGGGCTGGGAGCGGCGGAGGAGCATGACGCCGATGTGCTGGGTGAGGAACTGGAGGAGGAGGCGGAGGACGACCATGGCGGCGATGACATCGGCGAGCGAGAAGAGGCAGAAGAGGGCGGCGGCAGAGGCGAGGGTGAGCAGAGAGATGTAGGGGAAGCCGCGCGTGGGGTGGAGGCGGGCGAAGATGCGGAAGAAGTTCCCGTCGGCGGCGGCGGCGTAGGGGATGCGGGAGTAGCCGAGGAGGAGGGCGAAGACGCTGCCGAAGGCGGTGATCATGATGAGGACGGCGGCCAGCTTGCCGAGCAGATGGGCGGTGGCGGGCCCGAGCGATGGGGAGTAGGCGGCTTCCATGAAGACGGAGACCATGGCGCGGCGGGCGGGGAGGGCCTGGGCAGAGAGGAGGCTTTGCCAGGGGAGGACGGCGAGGATGGCGAGGTTCATGGCGATGTAGAGAATCGCTACGAGGCCGATGGAGAGGAGGATGGCGCGGGGGATGGTGCGGCCGGGATCGCGGACCTCACCGCCGAGGAGAGAGACGTTGTAGTAGCCCCAGTAGTCGTAGGTGGCGATGAGCATGGCGGAGGCGAGGCCGGCGAAGAAGGCGGGCGAGAGATGGAAGGCTCCGGGGGGGAGATGGATGGCCTGGGCGAGGTGTCCGTGGAGGAGGCCGGTGAGGATGATCCAGGCGATGGAGCCGAGGACGATGGCAAGCATGACGGCGGAGAGGCGGCCGATGCGGGTGAGGTTGCGGTAGAGCAGGATGACGGCGAGAAGGACGACGGCGATGGCGACGGCGGTGGTTGGGCCGATGGAGATGGCGGCGGTGTAGGGGCCGAGGTGGAGGGCGTGGACGAGGGTGTGACCGGTGAGCGAGGGGGCGAGATAGGTGGCGTACTGGCTGAGGCCGATGGCACCGCTCGCGACCGAGAGCGGGCAGGAGAAGAAGACCTGGAAGAGGAAGAGGAAGCTGAGCGCGTTTCCGAGGCGGCCGGGGTAGATGACGCGGAGGTAGGCGTAGGTGCCACCGGCCTGTGGGAGGGCAGCGCCGAGCTCGGCCCAGACGAGGCCGTCACAGAGGGCGAGGAGGGCGCCGAGGATCCATCCGAGCATGGCCTGGGGTCCTCCCATGGCACCGATGAGCAGGGGGAGGGTGATGAAGGGGCCGACCCCGATCATGTTGAGGAGGTTGAGGGTGACGGCTCCGCGGAGGTTGAGGGAGCGGTCGAGTTGCGGAGCGGATTGGGGATGGGGGCTGATGAGGTTGAGTTTAGCGGTTGGTTGCGAGAGAGTAGAGAGCAATGATGATTCAGCGATGGTTTGTGGGTGTGGTTTTCCTGGTGGCTGGGGGTGCGGCTTTCCGTGGCGACGTGATTTCGACGGTAGTGGCGGGGCCGACGGATGCGGTAGAGAAGCGGGACCTTCGCTCCGCTCAGGATGACAAAGAGTTTGGGGGGGAGAGTCGCGAGACTCAGGGGAAGGGGCAAGGACAGATACAGGGTTCCTTCGCTGCGCTCAGGATGATAGCCGGTGTTGCGGGGACGCCGGCGGAGCAGAAGGCAGGAGCAAAGGGTAGGAGATGGGAGGAGCGGAGCCTTGAGGAGGATCCGGCGAATCTGAAGGGGGAGCGGGTGCGGGCGGTGGATGCGGAGCCGCTGGCGGTGGATCAGGGGGCGGCGGGTCTGGAGCTGATGCTGAAGCGACTGCGGACGCGCGCGAGCCTGATGATGATTGTGGCGCATCCGGATGACGAAGACGGGGGGATGCTGACGTACGAGTCGCGCGGGCTGGGAGCGCGGGTGGGGATGCTGACGCTGACGAGGGGCGAGGGCGGGCAGAACGTGGTGACCGGCGACTTCAACGATGCTCTGGGGCTGGTGCGGACGCGGGAGTTGCTGGCGGCAGACCGGTATATGGGTGTGGACCAGATGTTCGGGACGGAGGTGGACTTCGGGTTTTCGAAGACGAAGGAGGAGGCGTTTGAAAAGTGGACGCATGAGCGGGTGCTGTACGACGCGGTGCGGGCGGTGCGGCTGTACCGGCCGCTGGTGGTGACGAGCGTGTTTCTAGGAGCGCCGAGCGATGGGCATGGGCAGCACCAGGTGTCGGGTGAGATTGCGCAGGAGGTGTTCAACGCGGCGGCGGATCCAAAGGTGTTTCCGGAGATGGGGCTGCCGGTGTGGGCACCGATGAAGGTGTATGGGCGGATGCCGTTTGCGCCGGTGACGGAGAAGGGGATGTTCGACTATGCGACGGGGAAGTTTGTCCCAAGGCGGTTTCCCAACTATGTGACGAAGACGTGGTCGGACAAGACACCGACCGCCGATGTGACGGTGCCGGAGGGAGAGCCGAGCGCGGCTCTGGGAAAGAGCTATGTGCAGTTTGCGAGGGAGGGACTGGCGCTGCAGCGGACGCAGATCGGGGCGGGGGTGAGGGTGGCTCCGGCGGGGCGGATGGACGTGGGGTATACGCGGTATGGGTCGCGTCTCGCTGAGGGCTCGATCGGGCAGGATAGGAATTTCTTTGACGGGATGGATGTGACGCTGGCGGGTATCGCGGATCTGGCGGGTTTGACGACGGAGGATGCCCGGGTCGACCTGAGGCGGGCGTTGTTACGGGTCGATGCCAAGGTGGTGGAGGCTCAGAAGAATCTGAAGGACTCCGGGGATCCGAAGAAGGCGGCATCGGCGCTGCGGGACGGGCTGGTGATGACCCGGCAGATGATCGTGCGGGCGGAGAGTATGCGGGGGGCGTACGACGTGACCCATGAGCTGCGGGTGAAGGAGGCGCAGTTCAGCCAGGCGCTGGTGCTGGCGCTGGGAATGTCGGTGAGGGCGGAAGTGGCGAAGGACTCGGTGGAGCCGGGGACGAGTTTTCCCGTGAAGGTAGAGGTCCAGAGCTCAACAGATGAGCCGGTGTCTGTACGCGAGCGATGGCTGTCGACCTTTACGTCGGTGGGGAACAATCGACTGAACGACAGGCGATCGGTTGACGCCGGGCCGGTAAGCGGGCCCTCTGCGGTGACCAAGGGCCACGGGTATCAGAAGGAGTCGACGCAGTCGTTTCCGGCAGAGACGCAGGGGACGCGGCCTTACTTCTCCCGACCGGATATCGAACAGCCGTTTTACACGGTGAGAGAGGCGAGTTTGCGCAATGCGCCGGTCACTCCGGCGGCGCTGACGGCGCACGTGGGTCTGGAGTATGGCGGCGTGCCCTTCGAGATGGTGAAGGTAGTGGGGATGACCGAGACGACGGAGGGAAAGACTGTGTTTCAGCCGCTGCAGGTGGTGCCGGCGGTGAGCGTGTCAGTGACACCGGGCGCCGGTGTCGTTCCTTCCAGGGAGAAGAGTTTTGTGGTCAGGGCGCAGTTGAGGGGCGATCGCGAGGGCGGGGGCGAGGGTGTGGTCCGGATGGAAGCGCCGAAGGGATGGAGGCTGGTTCCGGAGAGGGCTCCATGGAAGCGCGATGGCGCAACGGCGACGGCGACAGTTCCGTTTACGGTGGAGCCGGAAAGGATTGGCGCCGAATCCAGTTACAAACTTTCCGCGGTTGCGAGCTACGCGGGGAAGGAGTATCGCGAGGGCTTTGCCGCGGTCGGGTATCCGGGGCTGGTGCGTGACCACCTGTATGCGTCGGCGACGTACCGGGCGCGGGGTGTGGAGGTGACGGTGCCGGCGGGGCTGCGGGTGGCGTATCTGCCCGGCACAGGGGATGCAGTGGAGGCGTCGCTGGCGGATATCGGCATACCTGCGACGACGGTGAGTGTGGCGGATATCGCCGCGGGAAAGCTGGCCGGATTTGACGCCCTGGTGATGGGGGTGAGGACCTATGCGGCGCACAGGGATTTGCCGACGGTGACGGGGAAGCTTACGGACTTTGCGAGCGGGGGAGGTGTGGTCGTGGTGCAGTACCAATCGGGCGAGTATACGGGCGGGGATGCGCCGTACCCGTTGTGGATGGGATCGGGTCTGGCGGAGAGGGTGGTGGAGGAGGACTCGCGGGTGCAGCTGCTGGAGCCATCGAGCCAGGTGCTGTCGTGGCCGAACCGGATCACGGAGAAGGATTTCAGCGGTTGGGTGGAGGAGCGGGGGCATGGTTTTATGCGGGAGTGGGACGCGCGGTACCAAGCGGTGACGGAGGTGCATGATGCGGGGCAGGATCCGCAGAAGGGCGGTCTGCTGGTGGCGCGGGTGGGGCGGGGGGCGTATGTGTATTGCGCGTATGCGCTCTACCGGCAGATGCCGGAGGGGGTGCCGGGAGCGTTTCGGCTGATGGCGAACCTGGTGAGTCTGGGGCGAAAGCCTTAGCGGTGGATGGAGCTCTGCGCGGGTGCGGAGGGCGCATCTTATGAAGAGACAACGAGGTTCCGGGTGCGGTTCTGGCCTGGGCCAAAGGAGATGCTATGGCGAAGTTTGGGCAGGCGGCGGGTGGTGTGAGTGCGGTTCGGGAGAAGGTGCTGATGGATGCGGCCAACGCGCTGGCGGATGCGCGGAGGACCAAGGCGCCGATGCTGGATCTTCCGAGCGAGCAGAGGCCGACGACGATGGAGGAGGCTTACGCGGTGCAGGACATGCTGGCGGAGGCTTATGGGCAGATTGGCGGGTGGAAGGTGGGCGCCCCGAGTGCGGAGGCGACGCCGATGTTTGCGCCGATGCCTAAGATCTGGATTGCGGAGGGCGGGGCGGTGATTCGGGGGCTGCGGTACCGGGGTCTGGAGGCGGAGGTGGCGTTTCTGCTGGGAAAGGATCTGCCGCTGCGCGGCTCCGCCTACAGCCGCGAGGAGATTGCGGGGGCGATTGCGAGCTGCCATCCGGCGATCGAGTTGATGGACTCGGGTTTGACGGATCCGATGAGAGCGGACCGAATGAGCATGATCGCCGACCTGCAGATGCATGGCGGATTTGTGTATGGGCCGGCGTACGCGGGATGGCGGGATATCGATTGGGCCAAGGAGACGGTGACGATGGCGGTGGACGGGGTAGTGCGGGTGGAGCGGACGGGATCGAACACATCGGGGGACCTGACGCGCCTGCTGCCATGGCTGGCGAACGAGGGCGCCCAGCGAACGGGCGGGCTGCGGGCGGGCCAGTGGATTACGACGGGGAGCTGGACGGGCAATACGCCGGGGGAGGAGCGGTCGGGCGTGGATGTGAGCTTTGGAACGCTGGGGCGGGTGACGATGCGTTTTGAACCGGAGCAGGAGCTGGAGAAAGGGCTGCCGGGCAAGGCGGTGCGGACGTTCTCCTGAGGGTGGTGCGAGCCGGGGTACGCTGGCGAATGGAGCGGCGGCAGCGATACGATGCTTCCGCCGTCGTTGCGTGAGAGCGGGCGTCGGCCAGAGCGCGGTAGAGATGAGGAGCAGGTCGATGGGTGCAGATGCAGGGGTGGTTTTTCGGGCTCCGGTTTCGGAGCGGTACGGAGAGATCCTGACGCCTGAGGCGGTGGCGTTTGCGGTGGGACTGGAGCGGCGGTTCCGTGGCCGGCGGAAGGAGTTGCTGGCGAGGAGGGCGGCGCGGCAGGTGCGGCTCGATGCCGGGGAGCGGCCGGACTTCCTGGCGGAGACGCGTCAGGTGCGGGAGGTGGGGTGGAAGGTGGCACCCTTGCCGGCGGACCTGCTGGACCGGAGGGTGGAGATCACGGGGCCGGTAGATCGGAAGATGGTGATCAATGCGCTGAACTCGGGCGCAAAGGTGTTTATGGCGGATTTTGAGGACTCGACGACGCCGACTTGGGCGAACTTGATCGAGGGCCAGATCAATCTGCGGGATGCGGTGCGGCGGACGATTGCGTTCGAGGATGCGGCGACCGGAAAGAGTTACAAATTGGGCGAGAGGCCGGCGGTGCTGTTTGTGCGAGTGCGTGGATGGCACATGGAGGAGGCGCATGTGCAGGTCGACGGAGAGCCGATGTCGGGCGCGATCTTCGACTTTGCGATCTATGCGTTTCATAACGCGAAGGAGCTGCTCGAGCGTGGGTCGGGGCCGTACTTCTATCTGCCGAAGATGGAGAGCCACCTGGAGGCGCGGCTGTGGAACGACATTTTCGTAGCGGCTGAGGGGGAGCTCGGAATTGCGGCGGGGTCGGCCGGGTCCGGAGGTGCGATACGGGCAACGGTGCTGATCGAGACGATTCTGGCGGCGTTCGAGATGGACGAGATCCTCTATGAGCTTCGGGAGCACTCGGCCGGGTTGAACTGCGGGCGTTGGGACTACATTTTTTCGTTCATCAAGAAGTTCGCGGGGGACAAGACAATGGTTCTTCCGGATCGTGGACAGGTGACGATGGCGACGCACTTCCTGCGGAGTTATTCGCTGCTGGCAATCAAGACGTGCCACCGGCGCGGGGTGCATGCGATGGGCGGGATGAGCGCGCTGATTCCGATCAAGAACGATCCCGAGGCCAACGAGCGGGCTATGGCGGGCGTGCGGGCGGATAAGGAGCGCGAGGCGATGGACGGGCATGACGGAACGTAGGTGGCGCATCCGGGGCTGGTGCCGGTGGCGATGGAGGTGTTCGACCGGGTGATGCCGGGGCCGAACCAGATCGAGAAGCAGAGGAAGGATCTCAACGTGACGGCGGAGGATCTGCTGCGGGTGCCGGAGGGTCCGGTGACGGAGGCTGGGCTGCGGCAGAATGTGGCGGTGGGGCTGGGGTATGTGGAGGCCTGGCTGCGCGGGATCGGGTGTGTGCCGCTGTTCCACCTGATGGAGGATGCGGCGACGGCGGAGATCAGCCGGGCGCAGCTGTGGCAGTGGGTGCATCACCGTGCCTTGCTCGAGGACGGGAGGGCGGTGACGGTGGAGATGTGCGACGGAGTGATTGATGAGGAGCTGGCGCGGGCCAACGGGGAGGTCGATGGGGAGCGTTACCGGACGTTTGAGCATGCGGCGTTTCTGCTGCGGGAGCTGATCAAGGCGCCAAAGTTCACGGAGTTCCTGACGGTGCCGGCGTATGCGCGGGTAGTGGCGGCGGAGGTTGGGGCGGTGCAGTAAGTTGCAACTTAAGTCGAGTAAAATCAGCCGACTCTTGTTAGGATTGGGCATCTTGGGCGGGGCTGTGGGAATCGTACTGACTCCGCTGACTTTTGTGCGTATGAGGTGATGCTGTGGCGCGTCCTTACTGGTCTGGTCAGGTTCAGATTTCGCTGGTGGCGTTTGGCGTGAAGTTGTTTGTCGCGACCGAATCGAAGAGTGAGATTCGGTTTCACCAGATCAGCCGGAAGACGGGCGAACGGGTGAAGTATCAGAAGGTGTCGGCGAGCGCGGCCGAGCAGCAGGAGGCGACGGGCGAGGATACGCCGGCGGCGGCGCGGGTGCAGCAGAGCGACATCGTGAAGGGGTATGAGTATCGCAAGGGCGAGTACGTGACTATCGAGCCGGAGGAGATTGCGCAGCTGCGGGTGCCATCGAAGCACACGATTGCGATCGAGCAGTTTGTGGGTCTGGATGAGCTGGCTCCGGAGTATCTCGAAAAGCCGTACTTCGTCGTGCCGGAGAACGATCTGCAGGCGGAGGCGTTCGGGACGGTGCGGGAAGCGCTGCGGCAGACGAAGAAGGCGGCGCTGGGGAAGATAGCTTTTGGCGGGCGGGAGCATGTGCTGGCGATCACTGCGGGCGGGATGCAGGAGGGGGACGACGCGCTCGGCGGAATGATGGCGTACACGATGCGGTACCAGGAGGAGCTCCGGGATCCGAAGGAGTATTTTGCCGACGTGAAGAAGGTGGCGGTGAACGAGGATTCGCTAGGGCTGGCGATGGAGTTGATTAAGCGGAAGGCGGCGCCTTTCGATCCGTCAAAGTTTACGGACGGGTATGAGACCGCGCTGAAGGAGCTGGTGGAGGCCAAGGTGAATCACGTGGCGGTTCCGAAGGATGAGCCAGTGGCTCCGGCGCGGGGCAAGGTGGTGAATTTGATGGATGCGCTGCGGAAGAGTGTGAGCAGCGTGGGGTCGGAGGAGGCACCGGCGGCGGCGGCGCGGGCGGAGAAGAAGGCGGGGAAGGCTCCGGCGAAGCAGGCTGCTGCGGTGAAGGAGGGGATCGCGCTGGTGAAGTCGGGCGAGACGGCGGCGGTGCCAAAGGCAGCGAAGCGGAAGAAGTCAGCTTAGCTGTGACGGTGGTGGGTTAGGTCAACAGGAGCTTGTATACAGGGTCTCCACGCCGTCCTCGGCTCCGGTCGAGGTGACGACGGATCTGGTGGCGGCCGGGACGGAATCAAGATGGCCGGAACCAAGAAGACGTCCGCGAAAGAGACCTCCGCAAGAGAGACCAATCCATCCGCGAAGAAGACGTCCGCAGCGGCAAGGAAGACGGCGAAAGCTGTGGCGTCGGACGCGGTCGCCCCGGAGAGCGCCGCAGACGTGGTCGATGCGCAGCTGGCGAAGTACCGGTCGATGCGGGATTTCCACATCACGGCGGAGCCGGCTGGGGCAGCAAGGGATGGGACGCGAGCTGCGCTTCCCTTCTGCATTCAGAAGCACGCGGCGAGTCATCTCCATTACGACTTCAGGCTGGGGTGGAACGGTGTGCTGAAGAGCTGGGCGGTGGCGAAGGGGCCGAGCTATGTGGTCGCGGACAAGCGGCTGGCGGTGCAGGTGGAAGATCACCCGATGGAGTATGGCGGGTTCGAGGGGATCATACCGGCGGGGCAGTATGGCGGCGGGACGGTGATGCTGTGGGACCAGGGGACGTGGGAGCCGCAGGCGGGGCACACGGATGTGGATGCGGGGCTCAGGGACGGGTCGCTGAAGATCGTGATGCATGGGACGAAGATCAAGGGCAAGTGGGCGCTGATCCGCATGGGGGGAAAGGCTGCGACGGAACGCAAGCCGAACTGGCTGCTGATCAAGGAGCATGACGAGTTTGAGCGGCCGAGGGAGGCGGAGGCGGTGACGGAGGCCGAGTCGAAGAGCGTGGTGACGGGGCGGGGTCTGGAGCAGATCGCTGTCAACGAGGATCACGTGTGGAATTCGAAGGAGACGGCGGGGACGGGGCAGGCGTGGTATCGGAAGGTGGGCGGGGGCTCTGGAGCGGCTGAACCTGACGGGGCGAAGAAGGCGCCGTGGATTGTGCGGAAGGGCGCGGGCAGGGTGGGGCCGCCAACTTCGTTTCAGGCGAGGGCCAACAACGATGGCGCGGCCAAAGAGGAGGCGGCGAAGAGGTCGGCGGGGCTGCGTGAGTCGCTGGGGCGGAGGTTGAAGGATCTGCCGAAGGAGGCGCAACCGGAGTTTCTGAAGCCGCAGCTTGCAGCAGAGGTGGGGACGCCGCCGGAGGGAGCGGGATGGGTCCATGAGTTGAAGCTGGACGGCTATCGAATCCAGGCGCGAAAGGCTGGGGGCGCGGTCGAGATGCTGACGCGGAGTGGTCTGGACTGGGCGTACCGGGTTCCGGCGATGGCGGAGGCGGTGGCGCGGCTGCCGGTCGGGTCGTTGACGCTCGACGGAGAGGTGGTGGTGCTGCGGGAGGATGGGACGACGAACTTTGCGGATCTGCAGGCGTCGTTTCAGGAGGGTGCGCGGAATCCGCTGACGTACTTCTGCTTTGACCTGCTGCATGTGGAGGGTCGCGATCCGCGGGAGTTGAAGCTGGGGGAGCGGAAAGAGCTGCTGGCGGAGGTCTTGGCGGCGGGGGACGGGGACGAGATCCGGCTGAGCGAGCACATGGCGGGCAATGGGGAGGAGATCTTTCGGAGGGCGTGCGAGCTGCATGCGGAGGGGATCGTTTCGAAGCGGGCGGAGGCGCCGTACCGGGCTGGACGGGGTGGGGACTGGGTGAAGTCGAAGTGCCTGCGGGAGCAGGAGTTTGCCGTTGGCGGGTTTACGTTTTCAAGCGACGGCGAGGACCGGATTGGGTCTCTGCTGCTGGGGTACTACAGCGACGGAAAGCTCAGGTATGCGGGGCGGACGGGGACTGGCTTCACGCAGAAGATGCGCAAGATGCTGAGGGAACGGGTGGAGCCGATGAGGTTAGCGAAGCCGGCGTTCGCGGCGGTGCCGGCCGAAGCCAAACGAGGTGCGATCTGGCTAAAGCCGGAGTTGGTGGCGCAGGTGCGGTTTGCGACGTGGACGGCGGACGATCTGGTGCGGCAGGCGGCGTTTCTAGGATTGCGCGAGGACAAGGCGGCGACGGAGGTTCGGAGGGAGGGGGCGGAGGTGGCTCCGCGGCCGAAGGGGGAGCGAGTCAGGGAGGCGAGGGGTAAAGAGACTGGCGCCGAGGTCGCGGAGGCGGAGGTGGGTGCGAGATCTCCGGCGAAGTTCTATGTTCGGCCGCGGCATCCGAAGAGTGCGGCGGAGGTGAAGGCGGAGCATGCGGCGGCCACGGTGAAGGCTGGTCTGGGGGGGACGAAGGCAGAGGAGGGAGGCGAGGTGGGGCGCAATGGTAGGGGAGCGGGTTCGATCGCTGCGCTCAGAATGACAAAACGAAAGACAGGAGCACAGGCGGGAGCGGGAGCGGGGGCTGGAGCAAAGGTAGCTGCAGAGGCAGGCGCAGAGGCGGGAGCCGGAGCAAAGGCGTTCGCATGGGCAGGGGCGCGGGCAAACGGAAGTACAGGGGCACGGGAAGAAGCAGAGGCGGGCGAGCATGCTCCGGTGAGGCTGACGCATCCGGCGAAGGTTCTGGATGCGGTGAGTGGCGTGACAAAGCAGATGCTGGCGGACTTCTACTGGGCCATCGCGGAGAAGATGCTGCCGCATATTGCGGATCGGCCGTTGAGCCTGGTGCGGTGTCCGGAGGGATCGGAGAAGCCGTGCTTCTTTCAAAAGCATGTGAACCACATGCTGCCGAAGGGGGTGGGGAGCGTGGATGTTCCGGACAAGAGGACAGGGGTTCCGGAGGCGTACATCACGCTGCCGGGGCTGCCGGTGGGGCGGGAGGCGCTGGCGGGGCTGGCGCAGATGGGGGTGCTGGAGGTGCATCCGTGGGGGTCGCGCAATGGGGATCTGGAGCGACCGGACCGGTTGATCTTCGATCTTGATCCAGACGAGGCGCTGGGATGGGACGCGGTGACGGAGGCAGCAGCGGAGGTGCGGAAGCGGCTGAAGGCGATCGGTCTTGAAAGCCTGCTGAAGACGACCGGAGGGAAGGGTCTGCACGTGGTGGTGCCGATCGCGCCGGAGATGAAGTGGCCGGAGGCAAGGGAGTTCGCTTATGGGTTTGTGCGGTCGATGGAGCGGGCGAATCCGGCGCTGTACCTGACGAAGATGACGAAGTCGGCGAGGGTGGGGAAGATCTACCTGGACTACCTGCGGAGCGAGCGCGGGGCGACGGCGGTGGCGCCGTACTCGCCGCGGGCGCGGGCGGGGATGGGGGTGAGCATGCCGCTGGCTTGGAGCGAGTTGAAGCTGGCGGAGCGGCCGGTATACCGGGTGGCGGAGTTTGCGGAGTGGAGGGGGCGGCTGAAGAAGGATCCCTGGATGGGGTTAGGCGGGGCGGGGATCGACGGGACCAGGCAGCGGGTGGCTGAGGACGCCAAGCGGGCGATGGGGATGAAGGCCTGAGGGGATGCCCTCTTGGGGGGTTAGTGGCGGAGGGTCATCACGAGGCATTTGGCGGCACCGCCGGCTTTGAGGAACTCGCTGAGATCGACCTGGACGACGGTGAAGCCGCGGGTCTGGAGCTGGCTCGAGAGCTTTGGGCTGATGGTGTTGAGGATGATGGTGCTGCCGACGTTGACGGCGTTGCAGGCGAAGCGGACGGCGTCGGACTCTTCGACAAGGATGCGTTGTGCCGGTGGGTAGAAGGCCTCGATGCGGGCGAGGGATGGGGCGTCGAAGGCAGAGGGGAAGTACATCGCGCAGCCATCCGAGAGTGGGGCGAAGCAGGTGTCAAGGTGGTAGAAGCGCGGGTCGACGAGGCGAAGGGCGACGAGGTCGACGGGCCACGCGGAGGCGAGGATACGGTGGCTGGACGAATCGGTGCGGGGGCCTTCGCCGATCCAGAGGCGGGACATGCCGGTTGAGAACAGGGCGTCGCCCTCGCCTTCGAAGGGGGCGGTACGGGGGAGATCGAGCGTGGGGTAGCCGTGGTGCTCGAACCAGCGGCGGAAGTGATCTTCTTCGGCCTGGCGCTCGGGGTGGAAGAAGCTGCTGACGGCGACGGAGCCGTTGAACTCGAGGCCGGCGTTGGCGGTGAAGACCATGTCGGGGGAGCCGGGCTGGGGATCGATGAGAAGGATGTCGGCGAGTGAGGAGAGCTCGGTGTAGAGTGCCTGCCATTGCCCGGCGGCCCGCTCGCGGGAGGAGGCGTGGACGTTTCCGGCCATCCACGGATTGATGACGTAGTCCACGTCGTAGAGGGTGGGCGGGCACATGAGGAAGGTGGCGCGGGCGCGGGCTGGACGGGAGGCGTGAGAGGGAGTGGGTGTGGGTGTGAGGGTGGCGCTCATGGGGACGGGTCTCTTTGGCAATGAGCTTGGCGCATCGCACGGGGATCGTCAACACGAATGATTATGCGGGACTTAGTGGATATTCATGCGTTCGGCTGAGCGGCCAACTTTGAAGATTGGTGTAGGCGTGACGCACCTCTTCCAAGTGAAAGTTCACCGCTCAGGACGGGGGGACTCGCGATCCGGCAGCCTCGAGTTTGCTCGAACAGCCGGATCGAACTATGCGCCGTGGGAGGTGAGTTCGCGGCTGTGCTCGACCGATGGGGCTGATGAAGCGGGGAGGCGCTTCTTCTTTGAGAAGCCTGCCAGAACGGTATTAAGGATGACGTAGAGGACGGGGATGAAGAACAGGTTGAGGATGGTGGAGAGGATCATGCCGCCGACGATGGCGGTGCCGACGGAGTGGCGGCCATAAGCTCCGGCGCCGGTCGCGAAGTAGAGGGGGAGGACGCCGAGGATAAAGGCGATGGAGGTCATGAGGATGGGGCGGAGACGGAGCTCGGCCGCCTCGATGGCGGCCTCGATGATGGACTTGCCCTGGCCGAGTAGCTGCTCGGCGAACTCGACGATGAGGATGGAGTTTTTGGCAGACAGGCCGATGAGCATGACGAGGCCGATCTGGACGTAGACGTCGTCGACCAGGCCGCGCGCGGCGATAAGCGAGAGCGCGCCCAGGATGGCCATGGGGACTGCAAGGAGGATGATGAAGGGAAGGGCGAAGGACTCATACTGCGCCGACAGGGTGAGATAGACGACGAGCAGACCGAGGCCGAAGATGATGATGGCCTTGCCGGCGGACTCGACCTCTTCGAGCGCGAGACCGGTCCAGGAGAAGGTCATTCCCTGAAGCTTGTTCTTCTCGAACAGGCGCTGCATGGCGGCGAGACCCTGGGCTGAGGAGAGACCGGGCGCGGGAGATCCGTCGATCTCGGCCGACCGGAAGAGGTCGTAGTGGTTGATGACCTGGGGACCTGAGGTTTCGCTGATGCTGGCGAGGTTACCGAGCGGAATCATCTGTCCGGAGTTGGAGCGGACGTAGAACTGGCTGAGATCTTTCGCGGTGCGGCGGAACTGGGCGTCGCCCTGGACGTAGACGCGATAGGAGCGGTTGTTGAAGTCGAAGTCGTTGACGTAGCTCGACCCCATGAAGGTGCCCATGGCGGCGGTGATCTGGTTGAAGGGAACACCGATGGCCTTGGCTTTTTCGCGGTCGATGGTGACGCGCACCTGGGGATCGTTCGAGGTGAAGGTGGTGTTGAGGCCGGTGAGCTCGTGACCGGCGCGGGCCTGGCCGACCATGGTGTGGGCTACGCGGTCGATATCGCCGAAGGTGTTGCGGCCGCCATCCTGGAGGATGAACTGGAAGCCGCCGACGGTGCCGATGCCCTGGATGGCGGGCGGTTCGGCGGCGAAGGCGATGCCGCCCGGGACGCCAAAGAGCTTAGGACCGATATCTGTAACGATGGCGTGCGCGGTGAAGTTCGGGCCTAACTTCGCTCGATCGCTGATGGGTTTGAGCGGAGCGAAGATGAGGCCGGAGTTTGGCGAGCTGCCGCCCGCGAGAGAGAAGCCCATGACGGAGAAGGTTCCGAAGACACCATCATTCTTGCGCACGAGCGCGGCGGCGCGGTCGGCGAACTCAGAGGTGTAGCTGAGCGAAGCTCCGGGCGGGGTCTGGACGATGATGAGGAAGTAGGACTGGTCCTCCTGCGGGATGAAGGCAGTGGGGACGTGGACGTACATGAACGCGGTGGCGGCAAGGGCACCCAGGAAGAGGGCCAGCATGGCGTAGCGGATGCGGACGACGAAGGTAACGGCTCGGGCGTAGGCGCGGATCACCCACTGGATGAGGCGCTCAATGGGATTGAGAATCAGGCCGAGGAGGCCGGTCTTCTTCTGCTCCGGGCGGAGGAGAAGGGCGGCGAGAGCGGGAGAGAGGGTGAGCGCGTTGAAGGCGGAGATCGCGATGGAGAAGGCGATGGTGAGCGAGAACTGCTTGTAAAGGATGCCGGTGGTTCCGGGGAAGAAGCTGACCGGGATGAAGACCGAGATGAGGACGAGCGAGGTGGCGATAACGGCGCTGGTGACCTCGGCCATGGCGATGCTGGTGGCCTCATGGGGATCGGAGGAGGTGGACTGCATGTGAGAGAGCCCCTCCCTTGCATCGATGCCGATGGTGTGCCGGGAGAGGCCGCCGGCGCGGCCGGCATCGTCGAGGGGGCTTGGAGAGGATGCGGGAGGCGAGGTCTCGCTGCCGAGGCCGGAGAGATGGCGCTGCACGTTCTCGATGACGACGATGGCGTCGTCGACGACGAGGCCGGTGGCGAGGGTGATGCCGAAGAGGGTGAGGGAGTTGATGGAAAAGCCGAAGACCTTGATGAAGGCGAAGGTGCCGATGAGAGAGACGGGGATGGTGACGGCGGGAATGATGGTGGCGCGCCAGTCCTGCAGGAATAGGAAGATGACGATGATGACGATGATGACGGCTTCGCCGACGGTCTTGATGACCTCCCGGACCGAATCGCTGACGACGGTGGTGGTGTCGACGGCGATGACGTATTTCATTCCGGGCGGGAAGTTTTTCTCGAGGTCATGGAGAACGGCCCGGCAGCGCTTGTCGACGTCGAGCGCGTTGGCGTTTGAGAGCTGCTGAACGCCGACGCCGACGGCATCACCACCGGAGAATTTGAGGGCAGTCGAGTAAGTCTCGGCACCGATCTCGGCGTGGCCGACGTCTTTGAGGAGGACGAGACCGCCAGCATTGGAACCGGTTTTGAGGATAATGTTTTCAAACTGCTTCGGATCGGAGAGGCGGCCCACGACGCGGACGGCCATCTGGAAGTTCTGGTGCGGGTCGGAAGGGGGCTGGCCGAGCTGACCGGCGGCGACTTCGACGTTCTGCTCCGCGAGGGCGGAGGTGACATCGAGGGCGGTGAGGCTGCGGGCGGCGAGCTTGTTGGGGTCGAGCCAGATACGCATGGCGTACTTACGCTCGCCAAAGATGATGACGGCACCGACGCCGGGAACACGCTTGAGGGCGTCGGCTACGTAGACGTCGAGGTAGTTCGAGATAAAGGCGGGAGAGAGGGAGTGGTCGGGAGAGACGAAGCCGGCGGCGAGGACGAAATTGGAGTTGGCCTTGGTGATGGTGATGCCGGTGTTGTTGACGACGGCGGGAAGGCGGCCCTGGGCGGAGGCGACGCGATTCTGCACGTCGACGGCGGCGATGTTGAGGTCGTATCCGGTCTGGAAGGTGACTGTGACGGCGGAGGTGCCGTCGTTGGAGCTAGTGGAGCTGATGTAGCGCATACCCTCGACGCCATTGATGGACTGTTCGAGGATGGTGGTGACGGCGGACTCTACGTCGGTGGCATTAGCGCCGATGTAGTTGCTGGTGACGACGACCTGTGGCAGGGCGAGCTGCGGGTAAAGAGAGATGGGCAGACTTGGGATGCAGACGGCACCGGCGAGAACGATGAGGAGAGCGCAGACGGTGGCGAAGATCGGGCGTCGGATGAAGAAGTCTACGAACACGAGATACCCTCTATCCCCGGCGCGGCTGAGCCGGTTGGAACTGGTGCGAAGCGGAGCCGGTGGGTCGAGCTCCGGAGGTACGGCAGAGAGATCCATGCCTAGCCCAGAGGCTTGACGGGAGCGCCTTCCTGCAGGAACTGCAGGCCGGACAAGATCACTCTGTCGCCGGGTTTGAGACCAGCAAGAACGGGGTAGGTGTTGCCGACGGTTTCGCCGAGCTTTACGGCGATCTGGTGCGCGAAGTAGCCGTCGCCTCTGGCCGCGGCAACGAAGACGAAGGGCTGGCCGCCGACGCGGGTGACGGCGAGGATGGGCACGGTGGGAGCGGGAGCAGTGGACCAGGTGACGCGAGCTTTGACGAGCTGCGCGTTTCGGAGGCGTTCAGCGGAGTGGGGCACCTCGGCTTTGGCGAGGATGCTTTGGAGGCCGTTATCGACCTGGGGCGAGATAAAGCTGATGGTGGAGCGTGCGAGGACTTCGCCGGAGGTGTCGAGGATTTCGACGGGAAGCCCGGCGCGAACGTCCGTGGCGCGCTCGGTGGGGACGTAGATGTAGGCCTCGAGATCGCGGTTCTCGTCGACCGTGGTCAGGAGGGTCGTGGGGGAGACGTAATCGCCGAGGTGGACGGGGATGTCGCCGACGACTCCGGCGAAGGGCGCGCGGATCTGGTAGTAGGAGAGCTGCTGCTTCTGGGTTGAGGTCTGGGCCACGCCGGAGTCGTAGGCTCCCTTGGAGGTTTCGAACGATTGAACGGCCTGATCGTAGGCCTGTTTGGAGACGATGCCGGCCTCGAAGAGCTTGCGCTGCCGCTCCACCTCGGCCTGGTTGTAGACGTAGGCGCCCTTGAGCTGGGCCTCGGTTCCCTGCTGCTGCTGAACGGTTGCGACCTGCTTGAGCGGATCGATCTGCATGAGCACCTGACCGGCTTTGACGGTGTCGCCGGAGTGGACGAAGATGCGGGTGAGATTGCCGTCGACCTGGGGCTGTATGGTTGCGGAGCGGCGGCTCTTGATGGTGGCGACGTAGGTGTCGGAGTTGGGGACGGGCGAGAGCGAGACGGCGCTGACCTGGACGGGCATGGCCTGGGGCGGTGGAGGAGCAGCGGCTTTCCTGGCGCATCCCGCGGCGGCCATGAGCAGGAGGAGGCCGATGGCGGGTAGAGCAGAGCACAGCGTACCGGTCGGCGTTGCTGATGTCTGAAAGTGGTCGGGGTGGCTGGGTGATTGCACTGCTTTCTCCTTGGTTCGCGGCAACCGACATCGGCTAGCGCTTGGACTTCCTGCTTCGGGGCGCAGGGCTCCGCATACCCGAGACAAGGGAGCGATAAGGGTCGACTCGGGGAACGTATACGAGCATAGATGAGGCCGGAGTTGCGGAAGGTTCGAAAGTTTCCTTAACGGCGACCTCCGCGCGTGCGGGTGCTCAGGTGCGGATCTGGGCCAAGAGGCGTTTCCAGTTTTTCTGATTGCGGCGATAGCTTTTTTTGAGGTCTTCCAGGATGCGTTCGAAGTCGTGATGGCCGCTGAGCCGCTTCCAGGAGGGATTGATCGAGAACCAGGGAAAGTTTTCGTTGCCGAGGTAGATAGCGCGACGCAGCCAGTGCAGCGCTTCCGACTCGTCGCCTTCGACGGCAAAGTAAGTGGCGAGGCGATAGGCCATTTCACTGTCAGCCTCGGCGGCGGAGAGGGTCTCATCGACGATGAAGCTGGCGGCCTTATCCCGATCGCCGAGCTGCACGTAGCAGAGGGCGATGGTGGGGAAGACGATGCGCATGGAGGCATCATCGCGGAGGACGCCTTCGAGCGTTTCAACCGCCCGGGCGAGATCTCCGGTGCGCATCTGCTGGTATCCGAGCGAGATGCGGAGAAGGGGCTGGCGGGGCTCGAGGGTGAGGCCTTTCTGGATCTCTTCGGCGGCCAGTTCGAGCTGATTTTGATAGTGGTAGACGCGGGCGCGGTGGTTGTAAATGACGGCGGCGTTCGACGGATTGAGGCGAAGCGAGGTGTTGAACTGGTCGAGCGCCTCCTCGTACATGCCATCGGTGCGCAGGGTGATACCGGCGACGAGATGAACGTTCCAGTCGTTCGCAGCGGTCTGGAGGAGGTGCTCGATGGCGTGCCGTGCGGACTCTTTTTCACCGCGGGAGAGCATCATGTAGACGCGGTAGAGATTGGCCTCGGCGGAGCCTGGGTCGAGGCTCATGGCTTTATCGAAGGCGCGGCGTGCTTCCAGGACGTGCATCTGTCCGCCCAGACCGTGACGGGCGTACTGAAGGTGGGTGATGCCGAGCCCCGACCATCCGGGGGCGAAGTTCACGTCCTGCCGGACGATGGATTCGAAGAGAGCGCGAGCGCGGTCGAGATCATCGCGGCTGCCGGTTCGGGACATGAACGAGGAGAGAATGGCGCGAGCTTGAAGGTACTCTTCGGAGAGGTCTTCGGTGAGCGAAGGCTGCCGGGTTGAAGGGCGTTGGTCTTTCAAGGAGTGGAGGTCGCCGAAGCCTTCGAGCGTGCTGAAGACCTCATTGCAGATCTCGGTCTGCACACTAATGAGATCGAAGGAGGCGACGTTGATGGAGCCGCCGGTGCGGACGCTTTGGCTGGGCACGTCGAGGAGTTGCCAGTTTAGATCGAAGCCCTCTTCGGAACGCAGGAAGTTGCCGGCGAGGACGAACTGGACGAGCAGCTTGCGGCCGGTGCTGAGCGGGTCGAGCTGATGCGCCGGTATGGTCATCAACGAGCTTGACGGGCGAACGACGAGGGTGGGCATGCGGGCGAGGCGGGCGGCGATGGCGTCGGCGAGGGCGTAGCCGTAGAGCGGAGCGATGGTGGACGGGCCGAAGTTGACGAAGGGCAGGACGACGATGGTGTTCTGGTTACCGGCGGCGGCTGCGCCCTGCTCGCGAAAGCGTTCGGCGAGCATGGAGAGGATGCCGGTCGAGCGCTTCTCCTCTTCCGGTCCGTCGAGCGCGAGGCGGCCCTGGGCGGAGTGGAAGCCCATCGACTCGCCGGGGAGGATGACGGAGTCAAGCTGCATGGCGCGCATGACGGTCTTGAGACTTTCGCGGACATCGGCGGCGGAGGAGAAGCGGGACGAGGGCTGCTTCTCAAGGCATCGGAGGATGACACTTTCGATTTCTACGGGGAGGTCTGGCGCGATCTCGCGGAGGGAGGGCGGATCGGCGAACTGAATGGCGCGGATGCTCTGGAAGTCGGGAGCGTCGGGGCGGTGGAAGGGGTGGCGACCGGTGGCGAGTTCATAGAGGACGACGCCGAGCGCGAAGATGTCGGACTGCACGCTGGACTGCCCGGTGACGAACTGCTCGGGGGCCATGTAGGCGATGGTTCCGCCGCGTGCGGTGTAGGTTCCGCCTTCGGAGGCGGTACGGGTCTTGTTTGGGCCGGAGGGATCGAAGTCGGCATCGGGGGAGAGCCGGCGGGCGAGGCCGAAGTCGAGGATCTTGATGAGGCCGCCGTCGGTGAGCATGACATTGGCGGGCTTGAGGTCGCGGTGGAAGATGCCGAGCGAGTGGGCGGCGGCGAGACCGTCGGCGATCTGAATGCCGGCGGAGAGGACGAGCTGCAGGCTGGCAGGGCCTTCGGCGATGAGCTTGTCGAGGGACTTTCCGGGGATGTACTGCATGACAATGAAGGCTTCGGGCGGGCCTCCGGAGTCGGAGGGTGCTTCGCCGACCTCGTAGATGGCGCAGACGTTGGGGTGATCGATGGCGGAGGCGAGGCGGGCTTCGCGCAGCTGGGTGCGGCGCATCTGCTCGAGGGTGAGGGCGCCCTGTTTGAGGAGTTTGAGGACGACGGGGCGCTGCAGGAGGGTATCGTTTGCGAGATAAACGACGCCGCTTCCGCCGGCGCCGATCTTGCGGACAAACTCGTACTGCTCGATCACCCTTCGCTTCATGAGGCGATTATCTCAGGGGCGGTAAGAGAGAAGATGAACCGGTCTGATGTGGGATTGAGTGGCGCGTGGCTCCGCGAGGGAACAGCATTTCGCTGCGCGGTGATGGATCAGAGCTGCGGTCCTGTGCCGTCGCGCTCCCATGGACGTGGGGTGACGGGGTCGTCCTGCCACTTCTTGCGGCGGCCTGCGAGGAACATGACGAGACCGAAGGCGAGCATGAGGCTGCCCCAGATCAGGTTGATGTTGATGTCCATGGACTTCGCATAGAGGCCGGGGGTACCGCGAGTGAAGACGCCATACGCGGCCATGATGGCGCCGATGATGAGGAAGATAAGGCCGAGCGGAATGCGGATGTCGAGACCCATGGGAGTGTGCTCTCTTTCGCGCTGGGCGAAGACTGATTAGGCGAAGACCAGGTTGAGGAGGACGAGCATGCCGAGGACTGCGATGCCGAGGGTTGCGGGCTTCTGGTACCAGGCGAGGTGGAGGTCGACGGGTTTGGGGGTGAGGGAGTAGACGAGGCCGACGAGTTCGGACTCGGGGCGGGGTGTGGTCATGAGGCTAACGGCAATGGTGACAAGGAGATTTACGGAAAAGGCAAAGATAGCCGTCCAGAAGTTCTGGGCCATATCGCTGGGATAGTGATGGAGGATCGTGATCCATCCACCGTGAATCCCTGGTGCCGCGTCGGCGGGGATGGTAAGGCCGTGGTGGAGCAGAGCGGCGGCGGTGCCGGAGAGGAGGCCGGTGAAGGCACCGTGTCCGGTGGTGCGCTTCCAGAACATGCCGAGGAGGAAGGTGGCGAAGAGGGGCGCGTTGACGATGGAGAAGACGAGCTGGAGGGCGTCCATGATGTTGTTGAAGTTGGTGACGGCGTAGGCGGCGGCGATGGACAGGAGGATGCCGCCGATGGTGGCCATGCGGCCCATCCAGAGGTAGTGGGCGTCGGTGCCCTTCTTGTTGATGTAGGACTGGTAGATGTCGTAGGTCCAGACGGTATTGAAGGCGGTGACGTTGCCGGCCATGCCGGACATGAAGCTGGCGAGAAGGGCGGTGAGGCCGAGACCGAGGATGCCGGTGGGAAAGAAGTGGAGGAGCATGACCGGGATGGCGAGGTCGTAGTTGTAGACGGGATTGCCGTTGCCATCGAGGACGGGCTGGCCGTTGAGGGGATCGGTTTTGAGCGGGATGATGCCGTGCGGGTGCTGCTCGCTGAGCGGGAGGGCGGCGTAGTCCGCGGGACTGACGACCGCTGCGGGTGCGGTTGCGGTCATGTGCGAGGTGACGCTGATGGCGATGAGGCCGGGGAGGATGACGAGGAAGGGGAAGAACATCTTGGGGATGGCGGCGATGAGCGGGACGCGGCGGGCGGAGAGCTCGGAGTCGGCGGCCATGGCGCGCTGGATGACGAGGAAGTCGGTGCACCAGTAGCCGAAGGAGAGGACGAAGCCGAGGCCCATGGCAAGGCCGACCCACTCGACGCCGAGGGTGTTGGTGGAAGCGTGGGCCATGCCGCGCCAGGAGTGGGTCATGGTCGCGGGGAGAGTCTGCTTGATGCCTTGCCAGCCGCCGACGTTGCGCAGGCCGATCCAGACGAGCGGAGCGAAGCCGGCGACGATGAGGAAGAACTGCAGGACCTCGTTGTAGATGGCGCTGGTGAGGCCGCCGAGGAAGATGTAACCGAGCACGATCAGGGCGGAGAGGATGATGGAGACGTGAAAGATCCAGCTCTCGGGCATGAGGCCATGGAAGAGGCCGAGGGTCTGGATGAGCAGGGCCATGGCGTACATGGAGATGCCGGAGCTGAGGACGGTCATGGCGGCGAAGGAGAAGGCATTAACGGCGCGGGTCTTCTCATCGAAGCGGAGGCGGAGGAATTCGGGGACGGATCGGGCTTTGGAACCGTAGTAGAAGGGCATCATGAAGATGCCGACGAAGACCATGGCGGGGATGGCGCCGATCCAGTAGAACTGGCTGGTGACGATGCCGTATTTGGCTCCCGAGGCGCCCATGCCGATGACTTCCTGGGCACCGAGATTGGCGGAGATGAAGGCGAGTCCACAGACCCAGGCGGGAATGGATCGACCGGCGAGGAAGAAGTCGTTGCTGGTGCGCATGTAGCGCTTCAGCGCGAAGCCGATGCCGAGGACGAAGCAGAAGTAGACCAGCATGATGAGCCAGTCGACGGGAGACAGGGTCAAGGATTCCTCACTGTTACGTCTGTGTGCGGTCAGGGGATCCGGACACAAAGTACTCCCGGAACTGTAAACGGTTTGCGGGGGACCGTCCACACGACCTAGTCAACGCGGGAGGCTTTTTGAGCATCTCAGGGGTTAAATCCGGCAGCATCGCAAGGTTTCTACATCCGAACGGAGGGATGTAGAGCCTGTCTTCCAGCTGGATGAAGTTTCCCGGGAGTACCTCCGGAATATGCCTCGCTCGGTTCTTCTGATCGATGACAATGCGATTCAGGCAGCCACGCGCCAGGCTATTCTGCGGCGGGCTGGCTGGCATGTTATCGCTATGCTGAGTGCGGAGCGAGCTCTGGAGCAGGTGCAGGCAGGCGACTTCGCGATCCCGCTTGGCCTCGTGATTACGGACCACGTTATGCCGGGGATGAGCGGATCGGTGTTCGTGAGATCTCTCCGAAAGACACATCCTTCGATTCCCGTAATGGTGATCAGCGGACTCGAGGAGGCGGAGGCGGAGTACGAAGGCCTCGATGTGGTCTTCCGGGTGAAACCGCTGATGCCGGAGGTTCTGCTCTCGGAGGTTCAGGCGTTGATGCAGTTGGACTACGTCTCCCCGGACGCAAGTTCCCAAGACTCCCAAGACTCCAATGTCCAAGTCTCCCCGGAGCCAAGCTCCCAGCGCTCCCATTCCCAAGGCACGAATCGTTGACCAGATGCAAGGTGCTCGTTGCGGTTCCCTCCCCACCTTGAGAGAATAAGGAGGAGGGATCATGGCACTGCATCCGATGCCGGAGTTTGGAAGTTTTGCGCTGCTGCTGGCGCTTACCTTGAGTGCTTACACTTTGGTGGTCGGCGGGATCGCGTTGTGGCGGGGCGCGTACAAGCCGACGGGCTCGGATGCAGCAGACAGGCTGGGCGAGACAGCCAGACGCGCGGGCATCAGCAGCTTTGTCGCGGTGACGGGAGCGGCGATTGCGCTGGTATGGGCCTCGTTCACGAACGACTACTCGGTCTCCTACATCCTGCACCATACGAATCGGAGTTTACCGGCGGCGTACAAGTTCTCTGCGCTGTGGTCGGGTCAGGAAGGGTCTCTGCTGCTGTGGGCGTGGCTGCTTTCGACCTATGGATTCGTGCTGCGGATGCGGCACAAGGTGGATGTGCGGCTGTCGGCGTTTGCATCGACCATTCTGGCCGGCGTTCAGGTATTTTTTCTACTGCTGCTGAACTTCGCCGCGCCTCCTTTTGCGATTCAGCCGGGGCCGGTGGCGGCGGACGGGTTTGGATTGAATCCGCTGCTGCAGTATCCGGAGATGGTGATCCATCCGCCCATGCTGTACCTGGGTTATGTGGGCTTCGCGGTTCCGTTTGCGTTCGCCCTGGGTGCGTTGATGATGCGGTACCCGGGGGAGAAGTGGATCCACATCACACGCCGGTGGACCATGGTGACGTGGCTGTTTCTGACGTGCGGGATCTCGCTCGGAATGCACTGGGCGTACGCGGTGCTGGGGTGGGGCGGGTACTGGGGATGGGACCCGGTCGAGAATGCTTCGCTGATGCCGTGGCTGACGGGGACTGCCTTCCTGCACTCCGTCATGATGCAGGAGAAGCGCGGGATGATGAAGAGCTGGAATGTGTGGCTGATCTTCTCGACGTTCATGTTGACGATTCTGGGGACGCTGCTGACGCGGTCGGGGCTGGTGCAGTCGGTGCATGCATTTGCGCAGTCGTCGATCGGCGGATGGTTCTACGGATTTTTACTGATCACGTTCGCTGTGTGCCTGTTCACGTTTCTGCGGAACAGAGATCACCTGAAGTCGGAGAACCGGCTCGAGTCTCTGGTGAGCCGGGAGTCGAGTTTTCTGTTCAACAACCTGGTGCTTCTGGCGGCGTGTTTCACGGTGCTTTGGGGAACGCTGTTCCCGGTGTTGAGCGAGTATGTGCAGGGGTCGAAGGTGACGGTGGGCGCGCCTTTCTATAACCGGGTGAACCTGCCGATCGGGCTGTCGTTGCTGCTGCTGACGGGGGTGGGACCGCTGCTGGCGTGGAGGTCGACGTCGCTGCGGGCGATCCGGCGCAACTTCGTTCTTCCGGGTATAGCGATGGGCGTGACGCTGGTCGCGTTGATGATTGCGGGGATCAGGCCGTGGACGGACGGCGACGGGATGCAGGCGTCCTTCTTTTCGCTGATTGCCTTCTCGCTGGGGGCCGGGGTGATTACGGCGATCACGGCCGAGTTCCTTCGTGGAGCCGGTGTGGTGCGGGACCAGACGGGGCGGGGACTGGCGCCGTCGGTGCTTCTGCTGGTGCGCAAGAACACGCGCCGGTATGGCGGATACCTGGTGCACTTCGGGATTGTGGTGATGTTTATCGGGATCGCGGGCGGCGCGTTCAACCAGTCGCATGAACAGGAGATGGGCTTTGGCGACGAGATGAAGATGGGACCGTACCGACTGGTCTGCCAGAGCTTTACGCAGGACAGCAACCCGACGTACGACACCGAGTATGCGCTGCTGGACGTGTATCGCGGGGGCAAGAAGGTGACGCAGATGGCGCCCGAGAAGAGGTTCTACCAGGCGAGCCAGACGACCTCGACGATGGTGGCGAACCACTCGACGCTGGCGAGCGATCTGTACGTGATTTATGAGGGCAAGAACCCGGAGACGGACCGGCCGATTATCAAGGTGCGTCTGAACCCGCTGATGAACTGGATCTGGATCGGCGTGGGGATTGTGGCGATGGGCACGCTGGTGGCGCTGCTGCCGAACCTGACGCGGGCTACGGCTCGGCAGAGGGTGGTGGAGGAGGCGCCGGCGCTGGCCGAGGTTCACCATGTTTAGGCAGACGGGGTTTAGGCGAGTGGGGTTTAGGCGAGTGGGGTTGGTGCGGGCGGGCCAGGCGGCTGTGATTCTGAGCCTGGCAATGATCATGCTAGGGGCGACGGGCGCGTCGTCGCGGGTGGACCGGATCGGGCACAAGATGATCTGTGTGTGCAGCTGCTCGCAGGTGCTTCTGGAGTGCAATCACGTGGGCTGCCCGGATTCGGCCAGGATGATTAACGAGCTGCAGACGCAGGTTGCGAACGACGATCCGGACGGTGCGATCTTCAAGTGGTTTGAGGGAAAGTACGGAGCGATCGTGCTGGCGGCGCCGATGCGCGGGGGCTTCGATAATGTAGCGTGGATCGCTCCGTTCGCGGTGTTTCTGCTGGCGACAATCGGGACGGCGGTGCTGGTGACGGTGTGGAAGCGACGCACGGCGGGTATGGCGGTGGCGGGTGGAGGAACTTCGGGGGCGGGGGCGGGAGCGGGCATGCGCGATGTGCGGGAGCGGATCCGGCGGGAGACGGAGCTCTGATGGGCTTGATCGCGGGCGCTGTGCTGACGGTTTTGCTGGTTGTCTATATGTTCTGGCCGGAGCGCGGGTTGATGCGGCAGGCGGAGAAGACGCGTGTGGATTACCTGCAAGAGCGTAAGGAGACGATCTACGAAAATCTGCGGGACTTGCGTTTCGAGTATCTCGCCGGAAAGCATCCGGAGCCGGATTACGAGGTGCAGAGGGCGGGGCTCGAGGATGAGGCGGCGGGCGTTCTGATGGAGATCGACACGCTCGAGACGAGTTCGGTGGCACGCAAAGGCAGGTAGGGGCACGGTGCTAGGGAGTCAGGCAGGTCGGGGATGAGACGGTAGACTCTAGGGGTGAGTGCTATTTTCCGAATACGTCTCCCCTTTACGATTTACGCCGGGTTGTTTCTGGCGGCGTCGACCTTTGCCGCCGCGGATGCGATTACCGGCACCATTACGAACAAGACGACGAACAAGGTTGCCGCCGGCGATGATGTGGTGCTGATTCGCCTGTCGCAGGGGATGCAGGAGTCAACGCGCACGAAGACGGATGCGCGTGGCCGGTACAGCCTCGACCTGCCGGACCAGGGGGTGCACCTGGTGCGGGTGACGCATGACAAGGCGAATTACTTTAAGCCGGCGCCTCCGGGGACGAAGACGGTGGACATCGATGTGTTCAATGCGGCTGCGAAGGTGAATGGAATCGCGGGCGAGGCGGACGTGATGCGGATCCAGACGGACGAGGGTGGGAAGACGCTGCGGGTGGTGCAGAATTTTTTTGTGAAGAACGATTCGGATCCGCCGAAGACGCAGTTCAGCGATCGGCCGTTCGAATTTTATCTCCCCGCCGGAGCGGTGGTGGAAGGATCGGCGGCGCTGGGTCCTGGGGGGATGCCGGTGCAGGCTTCGCCGGTTCCGCTGGAAGATCCGAACCACTACGCTTTTATCTTTCCGATCCGACCGGGGGAGACGCGGTTTCAGATCACGTATCACGTGCCGTATGGAGGAAGTCTGCAGATTGCGCCGAAGCTGCTGCTGCCAACGGACACGGTTGCGATCATGATGCCGAAGAACATGACGTTTAAAGCTGGGCCAGCGGCTCCGTACACGGCGGTGAGCGATGAGGTGAACGCGCAGACGTATGTGGCGCGCGGAGTTTCGCCGTCGCAGCCGCTCGAGTTTACGGTTGGCGGCACAGGGCAGCTGCCGCGGGAGTCGCAACAGGCGGCGACACCCGGTGGAGGGGACGGAGGCGGGGCTGGGAGTGGGCCGCAGACGGCGAGCGGAGGAACGGCGGCGACCGATACGCGACCGGGCGGCGGGCTGGGCAATCCGATCGATCCCGAGGGGACCAACGATCCGTGGGCGAAGTACAAGTGGTGGATTCTGGGCGGGCTCGGCCTGCTGATGGCGGCGGGCGCCGGCGTGATGTTGAAGCGAACGCCGGAGAGCGCGGGGAACGCTTTGACGAGGGAGCAGACGTTGGCTGCCGGTCCGGGCGGCTCCCATGGTGGATCCTTGGCGGCGCTGAAAGAGGAGCTGTTTTCGCTGGAGACGGACCGATTGCAAGGGCGGATTCCGGAGGCGGAGTACATGAGCCACAAGGCGGCGCTGGAGACAGTGCTGCGGCGAGTGCTGGCGCGCGGGAGCTCGGGTACGGATGGCGCCACTTCGGCTGGAGTCTCCTCTTAGAGCGCTATCCCGCGAGAGCGGCGTGCTTCGATGGTTTTCAGAAGGGTAGGCAGATTTGTCGACACTGGTGCGCTTTGGACGTCTGTTATCGCTCGTACTCTGGATCGGCGGCATTGCGTTTTTCGCTTTTGTGGTGGCGCCCGTTGCGTTCGGCCGGCTTCCGACCGCGCATGATGCTGGCCTGGTCGTTGGGGGGACGCTGCGCCTTCTGCACCTGCTGGGGCTGGGGTGCGGCCTGGTGTTTCTGGCCTTGACGGTCGTTGGTGTTCGCCATGGGGTTGACCGGCGAGTGTTCCTTACCGAGTGCGCGCTTGCACTTGCGATGGTGGCGGTGACGGGGTACTCGCAGATCGGGGTTCTGCCGGCGATGGAGGTGTATCGGGTCGGAGCAGGGGGTGACGTGAATGCGGCCGATCCGACGGATCCGGCGCGGGTTCATTTCGAGAGGCTGCACAGGCTCTCTGAGCGAATGGAAGGCGCGGTTTTTCTCGGTGGGTTAGCGCTGTTGTTCGCCGTGGCCAGTGAGGCCGGAAGGGCGCGGGCGCTCGAGACGGTAGAATCTCAGGGATCATGACAAGAGGAACAATCGTCCTTCTCTCTGCGAAGAAGAGGTCGCGGGTGGAGCGTCGGTGCAACGGTGCGATCGTGCACATCTGGCGCAGGAAATAAGGCGATGCATCCGTTCTGGATCAGCTCTTTACTTGGCTTGCTGGCGGGTCTGGCCAATGCGTTAGGGGGGCTGATCCTGGTCCGCCGATCGCCTTCGACCCGCTCGCTGCGCTACTTCGTGGCTCTGGGAGCCGGCTTCATGCTTTCAGCGGCGACGCTGGAGATGGTTCCGGAGGGGCTAGCTCTGAACCCGAGGTGGGGACCTGTTCTGCTGCTGGGCGGCTACTGCGGCGTCCATCTTCTGGAGCACACGCTGGTGCCTCACTTTCACTTCGGGGAGGAGACGCACGATCACGAATTTCTGTCGCTGAAGACGACCTATTCCGTGCTGCTGGGGCTAGCGGTGCATACGTTCTTCGACGGCATCGCGATTGGGTCGGGGTTCGTGATTTCGAGCTGGCTGGGATGGATGATCTTTGTCGCGATCTTTCTCCACAAGATTCCCGAGGGCTTTACGGTAGCAAGCGTGATGCTGGCGGGGGGACGGGGGCGACAGGCGGCGCTGGCTTCCGCTCTGCTGCTTGGGTTCACGACGCTTCTGGGAGTGTTTGCGATCAATGCCGCGCCGGGCCTGGTGCACCTGGGGCTGCCGCTGGCCGCGGGCGTGACCATTTACGTCGCTGCCTCGGACCTGGTGCCGGAGGTGAACCGGGAGCCGGGTATCCGTATGGCTCTGATCTTCTTTGCGGGCGTGGCGATCTTCCTTACGCTGCGATCGCTGGGACCGGCCCTGTAACGTTGTTTGTCTGAAGAGGGCGGCAGAAGCGTCCCGTCCAACATCCTCGTTAGTGGGCTGCGTTCATGGTGAGGACGATGCTGGCCGAGTGCGCGAGGGTTGAGCCCTGGCTGTCGGTGGCAGTTCCTGTGACGGTGAGGGTGTAGCTCTGAGGGGAGCTGCTGGTTTGACCGGCGGTGTTGATGCGGGCTCCGCAGCCGATGAGACTCGATGCGAAGAAGAGGGCGAGGAGAGCCACGGCCAAGGTTGGCACGCTTCGTGTCTGAATGGATCCTCGGCGCCGACGAAGCAGCACGCCAAAGAGAGGAAGAGCCAGGGCCAGAACGGACGGTGTCTCCCCTATGCTGCGTTGGGGCGCGTGCATGGCAGACGTCGAGAGGGAGCTGATGATGAGGGTTAGCGGTGTGACTTTGCCGGCTCCGGGGGGGAGATAGGCGGGGGTGAAGGCTGCCTTCGTGAATGCGGGCAGGCCGGAGACGGAGAGGGCGACCGGGCTGGAGAGGGCCGCGCCCGTCATCTGGACTGAGAGGGTGTAGCTGACTGACCCGCCAGCGGCGAGGAGTTGAGGGCCGGGATCGGTGGCGGTGATGGCAAAGTCGGCGGCGGGTGCGGTGGAGATGAACTCGTCGAGAGGAGAGGAGGCGCTGGGGAGGAAGTTTCGATCGCCGGAGTAGAAGGCGCTGAGGGTGTGGGTTCCGGCCGACAGGGGGACCTGGGAGAAGGCTGCAGACCCGAGGGCGGAGACGGTCGATTTGCCCAGGACGATTCCGTTGTCAAGGAGGGTGACGAGGCCCCGAGGGGTGCCCGATGTGGTGCTGCTTACGTCGGCAAGAATGGTGCCCGCGAAGCTGCCGTCGGCGCTGCCGTTGCGAAGAAGCGTGATCGAGTTCGCCTCCGTGATGACGAGATTCGCGGGAGCCGATTGGACGAGATAGTTCGGTGCCGCCGCACCGGAGAGCGGTCGATATGGGGTAGGTACCGGCAGGAGAGAGCGGGACGGCGGTGGTGGTGAAGGAGGCGGCGACCTGTGCGGCATCCTGAGGGAGGAGACCGTCGATCGATCCGGTAAGGGCTGGGGTCGCCGAGCCATAGATCATGGCGGCGGAGGCGGGGGTGGACCTGAGAGTAAGGGGCGAGATGGTGAGGGGGGACGCGGAGGTGCGGGCGGCGGGGTGGGTCGCGTCGCCCGGGTAGGTTGCCATGACGCGATGCTGCCCGGCTGAAAGACTGGCGAGGCTAAGGGTGGCCAAGTTGCCCGCGAGCGGGGAGGTTCCGATAAGGAGGCTGGAGCCGCTGACCGTATCGAGGAAGGTGACCTGCCCGGAGGCTGGCCGCGTTCCAAGGAGTGAGGCGGTGAGAGTTCCGCTGCCGTACGCCGTGACGGCGGGTGCGGAGAGCGAGAGGATGTTGGGTATGACTGCGCCGAGACCGGCGATGGTCTGAATGGAGGTGGAAGGCGCGGGGTCTTCCAGGAGCTGCCGAACGCGCTGGTTGCCGGCGTCTGCGATGGAGAGGAGGCCGCCGGGTGAGAGGGCGATGGCGCGGGGGGAGTCGAGCGCGGCCAGAGCTGCGGGTCCGGCGTCTCCGGCGAAGCCCTGGGTTGCGCTGCCGGCTGCAACCGAGACGAGACCGCTGGCATGGTCGACGCGGAAAAGGCGATGGTTGCCCGAATCGGCGACATAGATGTTGCCGGCAGCATCGACGGCCACACCGCGGAGGGATGCGACTGAGGGGGCTCCGGATAGGCCGGCTGCGCCGGCTTCGATGACGGTGCTGATGAGTTTTGTATCGGCTGCGACTCGGCGAAGACGGCGATTGTGAGTGTCGGCGAGGTAGAGATTGTTGTTCCGATCGAGGGCGAGGCTGTCGGGGCTGTCGAGGCTGGCGGATGTTGCGAGCGCACCATCGCCGGAGAAACCTTGCACACCGTCTCCGGCGATCGTCTCGATCGTTCCGGCGGTCAGGTCGACGTGCCGGATGCGGTGATTTCCAGTGTCCGCGATGTAGAGGTTCAGACCTGCCGGATCGAGGCAGATCGCTCCCGGGAGGTGGAGCGAAGCTGTAATGGCGGGGCCGCCCTTGATGGCGAGTGCGGCTGTGCCGCCGCCGGCGATCGTTTGAATCAGGTTGCTGACGGCGTCAACGCGACGCACCCGATTGTTGCCGGAGTCCGAGATATAGACGTTGCCGCTGCCATCAACCGCTACGCCCCTGGGTGAATCCAGATGGGAGCCGGTGGCGGGTCCACCGTCGCCGCCGAAGCCCTGGGTCGAATCGCCGGCAAAGCTGGTGATGTTGCCAAAGACGTCGACTCTGCGGATGACGTGGCGCTGGGTTTCGGCGATGTAAAGGTTTCCGGCGCTGTCGTAGGCGATGGCGCTCGGGAGCAGAAGCGGCATGCTTCGGGCGGGTACAGGGGCGCCTTGGGCCATGGCGAGTCCCCGGGCCGAGAACAGGACCCATACCGCCGCGATCTCGAGGTGCTTCGACCTGCGCTGCCGGGAGTGGGGGGAGCTCTGCATACGCGCGAGACGCTCCCTCGATTACGCCACAACCGTCGCCGGACGGCTATCCCCCCAAAGGGGATCAGACTGTCAGGAGCGAGGTTGGTTTGATAGTCAATCGCCGGCCGAGGTCATGCCGTGGGGGTGGTTGCGAGCCTGGCTCTCCGGCGCGAGTTAAACAGGAGAGCCCCGGGCCGATGCCGGGGCTCTTCTACTTTTCGGTCGCTCAGGGGGTTAGGGGATGGTTTGGAACCGGCCGTTCGCCAAGCCGAGCGCGAAGGGTTGGTAGACGGGGACACCGCCGCCGACGATCTCGGTGACCGCATTGCTGCCGTCCTTGCCGATCCAGACGTTTCCGGCTGCGTCAATGGCGATTGACCTGCCATGTTGGAAGAAGGAGGCAGCCTTCTGGTATCCCCCGGTGGGGCCATCCGGGGAAAGGCTGGCTCCTGCCGCTGAGAATTGACTGGCGACGCTCAGGCCCGTATTGGTCCCGTCGATGGTCTGGTCGTTGGCCGCCCAGACGTTTGAAGCGCCGTCCACCGCGATGGAACTTGGGACGTTGAGGCCGCCCGCGCTGGTGGCCGTGGGGAACCCGGCGGGAACGGTATAGGCGGTGCCTGTACCGGTGAACAGGTCAAGCTGGTTGACAGGATCCTGGATAGAGACGTAGATGCCGTTGGGTGAGTTCACCGCGGAGGAGTTCGCGGCCAAGCCGTAGCTTGGTGTCGGTGTGGAGAACTGCGTGGTGACATAGCCGTTCAGGTTGCCGGCGCCGGTACCAGGCGTGATCTGGGAGACGAAGTTGTTTCTAGACGAGACCCAGATTGCTCCCTTGCCGTCGACCAGGAGAGTCAGGACGCCGCTGTCGATGGTGCCGCCGCGCGAAGCTCCAGGGATGCCCAGGCAGCTGAGCGGGAGTCCGGTCGCGGAGAGTTCGCCAAGGGTGCCGTTGGCCGTCGATCCGTTCGCGATCCACAGGTTGCCCGTGCTGTCGATGTTGATGTCATAGGCGAAGCTGATGATGCTGCCGGCGGTGCCGCCACAGTTGCCGCTCGAGGCGTACTGGATTCCGATCGACCAGTCCGAAGGGACGCTAGTCAGTGTTGGCTGATAGGGAGCTCCACTGCCGGGTGACAGGTTGTAGAGGGGCGTGAGGTTCGTCTGGTTGGTGTCGGTCGGATTAGTGAACATGTAGTAAGCGGCCTGGAGCACATCGGTCGGGGCGGTGAAGCTTGACCGGGTGGAGCTGGTCGTCGACGTGCTTGCTGGGGGAACAGCATTTGCGAACAGCGTGCCACAGGCTGAAGCCGTTGCGCTCGCATTGTTGATGCAGGCCGACAGGATGTTCGCGATGTGATTGAGTTTGGCCTGCTCTGGCGAGGCTGTGACCGTTACACTCGAGGCGCTCCCGATCCCTGCCAGCGTCACCGATGCAATCGTCTGCCCGGTGGACAGGCTCACCATGTTCGAGACGGTGTTGAAGGCGTTTGCAAGCGCATCGTACGAGGCAAGGATGCCGTCCGCGCTGATGTCGCCAGTCGGCTCGTCCATGAACTGGTGAACGGCGGCAACCGTAGCGGCGGTGACTGCCTCACTCATATAGGTGAAGGTCGATGCGTTGATGCTGGTGCAGAGGCCAACCGGGGCAATAAAGACGGAGGCAGCGTTACTGACCGCGGGGTCATGGGTGTTGAGGGTGTTGCCGCCGCGGGCTACTACATAAACGTATGGCGTCCCTCCCTGCGCTGAGCTTGGGCAGGAGAAGGTATTGGTAGTCCCGGTGTTCGACATGCCATCGGCTAGCTTGACGAAGGTGAAGCTTCCGGCGCCGTCGTCGGCAGTGGTAGTAGTTGCGGCGAGCGTTGTCGATGCCGGGACCCCGGTCTGCCCGGGTTTGGCCACCCCGGCCTGCCCGGCGAAGTAGAGGTTCACGGTCGCGCCGGCGACAGGCTGATTGCCGCCATGAACTCGGCCGGCGATTGAAGCGGCGGAGCTAGCTACGCCGCTTCCCGGAGCGGTGCTCACGAGATTAGAGCAGCCTGAGGCGAGAAGAGCGGTTGAGGCGATTGAGACGAGCAGGCGTCGGCTGGGGCGCCGAGTGACGGCAAGGTGGGATGCGTGCATAGAGTGGCTCCAAAGGTTGCGAATAGATCCCACCTGAACATCGGTTGGGGAGGTGAAGCGCCTGGTACCGATTAGATCTTGAATCGAGCGGAACTCAGAGTTTTGGAACCCGCTGCTGGCATCCCGCTCCTCCTAGGAGAGCATATGGCGAAATCTTCTCTTTGGGAAAAATTTTCCATTTCCTGCACATTTTTTCTCCCGGCGGAGTTATCGAGTCTTGGTGCCGATAGAAAACTGCTAGACGGGGAGGCCACACTGCCGAGCGCGCGCCCGAGCCGATGGGTTGAAGCCCGGAGATCACGGCGAGTCCGGTCGTGAGCGTAAGTACAAAGGGTTGGTGAGAAGAGAGATACTTAACGGACACGGAGTATTCTCAGCAGTGATGAGCTCCCGGATAAGCATTTGGGAGCTGCGTAGGATTCCACCTGAGAGAAGGACATGGCGATGCGAACCAAGCTGATTACCTTAGCAACGACGTTTGTGATCTCAACTGTGCTGGTTGGGAGTGGATGCAAATCCACACCCGCTCCGGCGCCTGCCGAGCCTGCTGCTCAAGGGTCGGGCACTCCCAGTGGAGCCGCGGCTCCGGCGGTGCAACCCGCAACCGTGGCAGCTGATGCAGCAGCTCCCGCAGGGGCGCCTGCACCGCGAAGCGCAATCGCAGCCGCTCCAGCAGTGAACGGACCGGCGGTCTCCGATGCAGCGGGGACCTCCGCGGCACCGTCTGCGTCGGCGACCGCACCGGCGCCTCGAAGGCTGCTGACTGCACCTGCCGGAAGCCGTGCCGCGGTGACCCTGACCGAGACCTTGAAGGCATCGACCAGCAATGTGGGGGATGGCTTTACCGGTGTTCTGGCGGAGCCAATCGTCGCCAGGGGTGGACAGACTGTATTTCCGCGGGGCACGCGGGTTGCGGGAACCGTTGTAGCGGCAAAGGGACGTGGACGTTTTAAGGGCGCGGGTGCGCTCGGCATTCAATTGACTTCCATCGGCGGCGTCCGCGTGACGTCCAGCGAGTATGAGAAGAGCGAGAAGGGCAGGGGCAAGCGAACGGGGGCCCTGGTCGGCGGCGGAGCGGGCCTGGGAGCGATTATTGGCGGGCTGGCGGGCGGAGGAAAAGGTGCGCTTATCGGAGGTCTGGCGGGAGCGGGTGCAGGAGGCGCGGGAGCGGCCTATACCGGGAGCCACGATGTCGTGATTCCGTCGGAGTCACTGGTCACCTTCCGTCTGCTGAACGCGGTAAGCCGATGAGGTTGGACGAGAGGGGCGCTGGTGCTCGCGTAGACTGAAGCGTGCCTCTCTCTCCATCCTTCCTTCTGTCGGCGACGGACGTCTCCCATTTTCCCGATTACGCGAAGACCCATGGAGCGCCGGAGATCGCCTTTCTGGGCCGGTCGAATGTAGGCAAGTCTTCGTTGATCAATGCGCTTCTGGGGTCGCACGAGGCGCACACCTCTTCGACTCCGGGGCGCACGCGTGCGATCAACTTCTTTGCGCTGCATGAGGCATCGGGAGCGAAGAAGAAGGTGATACCCACGCTGATCTTCGCGGATCTGCCGGGGTACGGGTACGCGAAGATTTCGAGGAGCATATCGGCGGAGTGGCCGAAGTTTATCGAGCCATACCTGGCCGATCGGGAGACGCTGGCCCTGTGCGTCTGCCTGATCGATACGAACATCCCCCCGCAGCCGAATGATACGCAGTTAATCAGTTACCTCAGGCAGACGCAGCGGCCGTACCTGGTGGTCGGGACGAAGTCTGACAAGGTCTCGAACAATGTGCTTGGGAAGTCGCTGACGGCGCTTCGCGGTGCACACGAGGTGGACGAAGTTCTGACGGTGTCGGCGAAGACGGCGGCGGGGATGAAGGCTTTGTGGGCGAGGCTGCTGGCGGTGGTGGAGTAGGGACCCTACCAAAGCCGAGAGCCATTCTGTTGTTTCGGCTGCGCCTTTAATCCTGCCTGGGGCAGAGCGAAAGGAATCCACTTTTCGTATCGGAGACGCCGGGCTAAAGCCCGGCTCTACCTAGAGGCAACGGCAACGGAGGACGCAAAGGCAGAGGCCGAGAGGTGACGGCCAGGTATGCCTGGAGGCGACGGCAACGGCGATGCATAGGCGACGGCCGAGAGGTGACGGCAGCGACCCAGGGGCAAACGGACGGGGCAAACGGACGACTTCAGTCGCCGTAGTAATCGAGGCCGAGGTGGGTGATGAGGTTTTCGCCCATGATGTGGCGGAGGGTATTTTTGAGCTTCATAGATTGGATGAAGAGGTCGTGTTCGGGGTAGACGCCGGGGGCGGAGTCGGGGGCCTTGAAGTAGAAGGAGAGCCACTCCTGAATCCCGATGCCGCGGAGCGAGGGGGTGCGGGCTGCGAGGTCGAGGAAGAGGCAGAGATCGAGCGCGAGGGGGGCGGCGAGGATGGAGTCGCGGCAGAGGAAGTCCACCTTGAGCTGCATGGGGTAGCCGAGCCAGCCGAAGATGTCGATGTTGTCCCAACCTTCTTTGTTATCACCACGCGGCGGGTAATAGTTAATGCGGACTTTGTGATAAAGATCCTTGTACAGGTCGGGGTAGAGGTCGGGCCGGAGGATGATGTCGAGGACGCCGAGCTTGGACTCCTCCTTGGTTTTGAAGGACTCCGGGTCGTCGAGGACCTCGCCGTCGCGGTTGCCGAGGATGTTGGTGGAGTACCAGCCGGCGACGCCGAGCATGCGGGTCTTGAAGGCGGGGGCGAGCACGGTTTTGATGAAGGTCTGGCCGGTCTTGAAGTCCTTGCCGCAGATGGGGGCGTTGTTCTTGCGCGAGAGCTCCTGAAGGGCGGGGATATCGACGGTCAGGTTGGGGGCTCCGTTGGCGAATGGGATGCCTTCTTTAAGGGCGGCCCAGGCGTAGAGCATGGAAGGGCTGATGTTGGGGTCGTCGTCGACGAGACCTTTCTCGAAGGCTTCGAGGGTCTGGTGGACGGCGGTGTGCTCGAGGAAGATTTCGGTGGAGCCGCACCAGATCATGACCTGGCGATCGGTTCTGGTTTTGAACGCGGAGATGTCATTGCGGATCTGGTTGGCGAGGTCGCACTTGTTCTTGCCGGTTTTGATTTTGGTCCCGTTGAGGCGCTTGACGTAGTGCTGGTTGAAGACGCCGGGCATGGGCTCGATGGACTCGAGGAAGGGCTTGATCTCGCGGAGCTGGTCGCGGTCGAGGACATGGGCGTGGGTGGCGGCGTCATAGAGATTGCCGCCGAAGATGTCCCAGCCGGTGAAGACGAGATCGTCGAGCTGGGCGATGGGGAGGAAGTCCTTGATGAGGGGGCTGCGGTCGTCGGTGCGCTTTCCGAGGCGGATGGTGCCCATCTGGGTCGTGGAGCCGATGGGTTTGGCGAGGCCTTTGCGGACGGCTTCGACGCCGGCGATGAGGGTGGTGGCGACGGCTCCCATGCCAGGGATCATGATGCCTAGTTTTCCGGTTGCGGGGGCGATATCAGCCGCTTGGAGCGTGGTGGCGGCGTCGGGTGTGGACATTGCTCGGCGGTACCCTTCTGTGTGCGGATTGCGGTGTGGCGGACAGGTTAGTATCGCGCATGCGGGAGGGGTGGGGCAAATGGTGGGCCGCCGGATCGAGATCCGGAGCGGTCTCGAGTTCGACGCGGGATCAGATTGTTGTTGCGGGTGCTCGACGGCCGAGCAGATTGTCGAGAGCCACCAGAGCAAAAGACGCAAGCAGAGACGCGGCGGCGATCACGGCCGAGTTGATGGTTAAATCGCACCAGAGAGAGGAGTGGGCGAGTGCGCTTTGTCTCTCGCGCGTGGGCGAATTGAGCTTGTGGCCCGAAGACGAGCCTAGTTTTGGTTGATCGAAACGCCGCCGTTGACGGTCTGGAACTGGAGCGTGGGGCCGCCCTCGCCGATGTTGGTCTCGACACGATTGCTGAAGGTTCCCCTCACAGTGAAGGGGTAACCGAGCGAGATGCCGCCGTGCTCGGTCTGGGCGATGAGGTGGGCGGAGTAGTGAGTGGAGCCTTTGACCGAGATGCCGCCATTGGTTGATCTAGCCGAGAGGCCGCCACCTCGCCACTGGTCCCCGGTGAGGGTGACGTGAACGCCGCCGTTGACGGTGGTGGCTTGGATGTCGCCGGCCAGGTCGCTGAGGGTGAGACCACCGTTGGTGGTTTCGGCGTGGATATCGCCGTCGAGATTGGCGAGCTCAATGCCGCCATTCTCGGTGTGGAGATGGGCGCCCAGGCGGCGGGGCACATGCAGACGATAGTTGACGGACCAGTTGTCTTTCGACCAGCCGGAGCTCTGGGGACCGCGGGCCTGAATGGTTCCGGTGGTGATGATCTCGATCTTGTGCAGGAGCGCCTCGGAGCTTTGGCGATCGGAGCTTTGCGCGGAGACCTGGGCCTCGAGAGCGATGTCGGAGCGGTCTTCGCCGATGACCTCGATGCCGTCGTTCTTGCCGGAGACGTTCAACTGGCCGTTGAGAAGCGGCAGAGTGGTGCGGCGCAGTTCGCAGACACGGGCATGAGAGCCGGAGAACCAGTCATGTCCGCCGGAGTTGCTGTCGTCTGCATGGCAGGGGCCGGTGGTGAAGGTCTGGGCGAGGGATCGGGCGGGAGCGTGGGCGGCGAATAGAAGGGCGGCGGAACATGCGAGGGCGAGACGATTCATCTACATCTCCTTGGAACGGGTTCGAAGCTGCATACGCAGAGGAGGATGAAGTTGTTCCTGCAAGGCGATGGAGTGATCCAGAGAGATGCTGCGGCGGGGGGAGATGGGCATCGGGAATCTCTTTTGTCGCGGGTGCGGCCGGGCGGGACTGGAATTCTCGGCCAGAGGCGTAGTCGCAAAGCTGGACGCGGGGCTGCCTGGCCGGTTTGAGATGTCGGGATCGAGAGAGGTTCAGGGGAGCGCTTATGAGAGATGCAAGGAAGCGGTTGGGGCGGGCGTGGTTGCGGATGGCGGTCACCGCCGGTATGGGTCGTTGCTGCTGGTCGGAGCGAGCGTGTGGCGGAGAGGTTCGGTCCGGGCCCATTTCGGGTGCTGGCTGCGGAGAGAACGGACGGGGCTCCGGCGGGATGGATCCTCACGGGGAGCAAGCCTTAAAGCTACCGGACGGGCATCGACAGGCGGCGGTTCACGACGCTCAAATGAGCGTGTACCCGCAGTCGGCTGAACCGAAGACGGGTCGGTTTGGAACGGTGATGCAGACGATCGATGCGGCGAACTATGCCAAGCTCAATGCCGGAGCTCCCCTGTCGAGGACTCCGGTGAATCTGAACTTCAGCGAATAGGGTGGAGTGTGTGAGATCTCCGCTGTGTCTATCGGCAAGGCGGCGAGATCTTAGGGATGCGTGCTTTTGGGACAGTGCCACGAGGCTAGGCGGGTTCGGTGCGAATGCGGTTCTTCCAGTGCGATGTAATGAACCAGACGATGGCGGCGAGGAGGACGAGTTCAACGCCGAGGTGGAATCGGTGGAAGATCTCCTTGAAGCGTGGGTCGGTGTTCCAGCGGCCGCCGAGCTTCATGCCGATGTAGGCGAGTGCAAAGCACCAGGGCCAGGAGCCGAGGAAGGTGTAGAGGTGGAAGCGGACCTGGGGCATGCGGGCGATGCCGGCGGGGAGGGCGATAAAGGTGCGGACGACAGGGAGGAGGCGGCCGGCGATGACGGTGCCGCCGCCGTACTTCCCGAAGAAGTATTCGGTGCGGTCGAGGTCATGGCGGCTGAGGAGGAGGAAGCGGCCGAAGCGTTCGACGGCGGGGCGGCCTCCCCAGCGGCCAATCCAGTAGGGGGGAATGGAGCCGAGATTGCAGCCGATAGCGCCAGCGGTCGCGACCCAGAGGAGCTTGCCCATGGTGGTGCCGAGGACGTATCCGGCAAAGGGCATGATGATCTCGGAGGGGAGCGGGATGCAGGCGGACTCGATGGCCATAAGCAGGGCGACTCCGGCGTAGCCTCCGGCGCTGATGACGGCGATGATGAAGGCTGCAATGGAGGCAAGGATGTGCTCGGGCATTGGCTGCAAGTATAGCGGGGTGGATGGAGGGGCTGGCGCAAGGGGCGAGAAGCGGGTTCTTCGCGGTGCTCGGAATGGAAGAAAGAAAAGCGAGGGCAGATGCAGGAGGCAACGGCAAACGGGTTGCTCGCGGTGCTCGGAATGGAAGACAGAAAAGCGAGGGCGGGTGCGAAGGCTAAAGCATGGGCTACGGCAGCAGCGGTACTCGTAATAGAAGAAAGGAAGGCGGGCTTGGTAGGATGTAGGGATGGCAACTACGACTGCAACTCCTGCGACCTCGGCGTCTCCAGCCCCTACATCTTCCCCATCGGCTCGGCCGCAGAGTGGGCCGGGGGTGCATGATGCCTCGAAGCCAGCGGTGAAGCGGCAGATTGTGTGCTTCAGCTTTTACAAGGTGATGCCGGAGTGGCGGCGGCTGGACCGGGAGACGAAGTCGGCGCACAAGGCGGCGTTCGCGGAGGTGCTGAAGCGGTGGAACAAGCCGGGCGAGTTTTTGTCGCTGACGTACTCGACCGTGGGGACGAGGGGCGATGTGGATATGTGTGTGTGGTCGATCGGGTATGGGGTTGATGAGCTGAACAAGATGCGGTCGGAGCTGATGGGGACCCCGATGGGCGGGTATCTGGATTCGCCGCATAATTTTCTGGCGATGACGAAGAGGTCGCAGTACCAGATCGACCGCGAGGACGAGAGTGAGGGCGAGGGCCGGGGAGCGATACGGCCGGGCGGGCAGAAGTACATCTTCATCTACCCGTTCTGGAAGACGCGGGCGTGGTATCTGCTGCCGGCGCCGGAGCGGAAGCGGTTGATGGACGAGCATATCCGGGTGGGGCTGATGTATCCGCGGGTGAAGCTGAATACAACGTACTCGTTTGGTATCGACGACCAGGAGTTTGTGGTGGCGTTTGAGACGAATTTTCCGGAGGACTTTCTGGATCTGGTGCAGCAGCTGCGGGAGACGGAGATCAGCATGTATACGCTTCAGGACACGCCAATCTTCAGTTGTGTGCGGGTTCCAGCGGCGGAGATGCTGGACCGGTTGGGATAGCTTTCGGTGACGACGAAGCAGGTCAGGGCGGTTCGGAAGGTGAGGGGTTCGCCTGTGGGGGCGAAGGCTCGGGCGATCGCGGCGACGGAGCCAACGAGCCCGAGGCTGGTTACGAAACGGCGGGGGACGGGGAGAACGAAGCGGCCGCTGGCGCCGGAGCGGGTGACGGCGATTCTGGATGCTCTTGAGAAGACGTATCCGGACGCCGTGTGTGCGCTGAATCACACGAGTGCATGGGAGCTGACGGTGGCGACGATTCTGTCGGCGCAGTGTACGGACGCGCGGGTGAACCTGGTGACGCCGACGCTGTTCAAGCTGTATCCGACGCCAAAAGATATGGCGGCTGCTTCCCTTCCGGAGCTAGAGGAGGTGATCCGGACGACGGGATTCTTCCGTAACAAATCGAAGTCGATCCAGGGCGCGGCGAGGGCGGTGGTGGAGAGGTACGGGGGCGCGGTGCCGCAGACGATGGAGGAGCTGCTGGAGCTTCCGGGGGTGGCGCGCAAGACGGCGAATGTGGTGCTGGGGAGCTGGTTCGAGATTGCGGTGGGTGTGGTGGTGGACACGCATGTGCTGCGGATCTCGCGGCGGCTGGAGCTGACGAAGGAGACGGATCCGGTAAAGGTGGAGGCTGACCTGATGAAGGTAATTCCGCCGACGCAGTGGATCGACTACAGCCACAGGATCATTCATCACGGTCGGCAGATCTGCCTTGCGCGGACGCCGAGGTGCGCGGACTGCACGCTTGAGAAGCTGTGCAACTCGGGCGATAAGACGTGGAGTTCGCATTAGGGTGACGGTAGTGTGAGGGCGAGAAGCGGGTTCCTCGGCTTCGCCTCGGAATGGAAGAAAGAAGGGCAAAGGCGAGGTTGGGGTGGGTCGGGTTGTGCGGTGGAGAAGCGGGTCCTTCGCTTCGGAACGGAAGAGAGGAGGCGGGAGTAGCGCCTTCCTCAGAGGTCGAGGGCGCGGGCCAGGGTTTCGACGAGGGAGGGGATGGTGGCTTCCGGGGATTCCAGGTGGGGTGGGTAGCCGAGATCGCGGAGGGTCCTGGAGGTGATGGGGCCGATGGAGGCTCGGAGGATGGTCTTCCCTTCCCCGGCGATGGCCCCGTCGGGTGGGAGGGTGAGGCCGGAGGCTTCGAGGAGGGCGAGGAGGTTGGTGGCGGTAGAGGAGCTGGTGAATGTGATGGCGTCCGGCCAGGTGGCGGGGGTTCGGAAGAGCGCTTGGAGGAGGGGGATTGAGTCCTCGGGAATGAGGTTTCGGTAGGCGGGAGCGACGGTGAGATCGGCTCCAGCGGAACGGAGAGCTTCGGGGAGGATGTCGCGGGCGGTCTCGGCGCGGATGAGGAGGACGCGGGTCTGGCCGGGGGCGATGTGGGGGAGGAGGGCGTGGGCGAGGGATTCGGCAATAGCCTGCGGCGGGACGAGGTCAGGGGGGAGGCCGATTTCGGTAAGGGCTCGGGCGGTAGCAGGGCCAATCGCGGCGGTTTTAGCGGTCTTCGCGGACTTCGCGGACTTCAAGGTGGCGGGAGGTTTGGGACCCAGGCGCTGGTGAAAGGCGTCGACAGCGTTGGCGCTGGTGAAGACGAGCCAGTTGAAGGTGTGGAGGTTGGCGAGAGCGGCGTCGAGGGGGGCGTAGGTCCCGGGCGGGGCGATGGCGATGGCGGGGATGAGGATGGGATCGGCGCCAAGGGCTTGGAGATGGGCGGCGAGGTCCGAGGTCTGGTGGCGGGAGCGGGTGATGAGGATGCGTGGTCGATAGGAGATCGGCATCTTCCAGGATTGTAGGCGACTGGTCCGGATGCTATCGACAGGCTATGGCGGATGGGAGCTTAGAGCTTCAGGTGTTGGCTGCGGGTGAGAAGGCGGCGGCCTGGATGGGTGCCGGACCGGCGAAGAGGTCGTGAGCGAGTGCGATCTCAAGGGCCTCTCGGATCAGCTTCAGATTGCCCTGGGTCCTGGCTCGCCGGAGCGCTATGGCGAGGACCAGTGAGGCGACCGAATCGAGCCGGGTCGACCCGAGCGCGTCCGTGGTTCTGCCAAGCATGGAATCGGCCAGGAGCCTTGAGTCGCCTGGCATAGGCGAGGGGGCTGCTGGGGGCCCGACTGGGAAGCGAAGATACCGCCTCATGCTCTGCGTGTCAATTAAGAATCGGAGCGGCGGAGCGCATCTAACTTAGCGCTGGGCGAGGAGATGGTATGCGGAAGAGCGTGATGAGCGATGGGATGGCGGACCGGGCGCAAGCGGGGGCTGGTCCGTGGCGGGACTTGGAGCGGATCGCGCGAGTGGAGGTGAGCTCGGAGGACGAGCTGTTCCCGGTCGAGAATGCGCTGGTGCAACGGGCGACGACGGGGTGGAGAGCGAGCAGGACGGGACCGCAGGTGATCCGGATGTTCTTCGATGAAGCGGTAGCGGTGCGGCGCATAAAAGTGCATGTCGTGGAGGGGACGGCGGAGCGGACGCAGGAGTTCGCGGTGTATGCGGGGGCGAGTGCGGCGGAGCTGCGTGAGGTGGTGGCAGCAGTTTACCTTCTCGCCGGGTGGATCGACGGAGGAGATCGAGGAGTTCCAAGTGGTGCTGGATGGGGTACGGGTGCTGGAGCTGCGGATCGATCCGGACCGGGCGCATGATCCGAAGACGAGTTTGACCTATGCGAGTTTGATGGCGCTGCGAGTGGGCTGATGGCGTGCGGAAGAAGGGCGAGAAGCAGGTTCCTCGGCTTCGCCTCGGAATGGAAGAAAGAAGAGCAAAGAGAAGAGGAGAGGTGAGACGCCGGTGCTGGTAGGTGTGATCTCGGATACGCATGGGCTGCTGCGGCCAGAGGCGTTGCTAGCGCTGGCGGAGGTTGAGCACATCCTGCATGCTGGGGATGTGGGGGAGTTCGACGTCCTGCGAAGGCTGGGGGAGATGGCGCCGGTGACGGCGATTCGCGGCAATGTGGATGTCGATGGGGAGTGTGCGGAGCTGCCGGCGACGGAGGCGGTGGAGTTGGGCGGGCGGCTGTTCTACCTGGTGCATTCGGTGCGGGATCTGGATCTGAACCCGGTGGCGGCGGGGATGAGTGCGGTGGTGAGCGGGCACTCGCACAAGGCGGGGGTGGAGTGGAGGGACGGGGTGATGTACCTGAATCCGGGAAGTGCGGGGCCGCGGCGGTTCTCTCTCCCGGTGACCGTGGCGTTGGTGACGGTTTCGGAGCTTGGGGTGACCGCCGTGATCGAGGAGCTGCTGTAGGCGTGTGGACGGGAAAGACAAGAGCGAAAAGCAGGTTCCTCGCTTGCGCTCGGAATGGAAGAAAGAAGGGCAGAGGGGATTTGCCGGGGTAACAGGGAACGGCAGAAGCAGGTTCCTCGTTTGCGCTCGGAATGGAAGAAAGAAGGGCAGAGGGGATTTGCGGGGGCGCTAGGGGGGGTCGAAGGTGACGGTCTCGAGGATGGATTCGAGGCGGTGGCGGACGGCTTCGAGTTGTTGAGGGGTGAGGTCTCGGGAGCCGGAGACGTCTCCGCCGCAGAAGGTGTGGATGACCAGGTCGAAGCGGAAGCAGGTGTTGTTGCGGAGGGCGGTGTAGACCTCGTCGCGCTCCTCGGTGCAGACCTCTCCGTGCTCGTTATAGCCGTGCCTGAAGCTCTGGTTGCCGATAAGGGCGGTGGTGACGGGATGGGAGGCGGGGGCGGTGGCCTGGTTCGAGCATTGGAGCGCGGTCGAGTGCGGCGTTGTGCTCGCGTAGAAGACGGCACCGGCAAAGGTGGAGTAGGGGAAGGGATTGAAGGCGAGCTGGGCGGTGGAGAGGAGATGGGTATTGGGGAGGGAGGAGCGGGCGTCGAGCGAGAAGGTGCTGAGTTCGCCGTCGCGGCGAGCGAAGTTCCAGCCTGCGGGGAGGTCGAAGGAGAGGCCGGAGGTGAGGAGGTGGATGTGCTGAGGTGGTGGGGCGGTGGGCTCGTTGATGATCTCGGGCTGATGGGCAAAGGGGTTGCGAGGCTGCTGTGCGGGGGCGGTTGCGGCCAGTAAAAGAGCGAGGCTGGGGAGGAGCTTGGGCATGGCTTTGCTGCTTTTGATGATAGCCGCGGTGTGTGCGTTGGAGATGACACGGATGGGGGATGTGGGTGCTGGGTGAGAGTTTGTGGCCGGGAGAAGCAGGTTCCTCGCTTTGCTCGGAATGCAAGAAAGAAGGGCAGGATAAAGGCGAGAAGCAGTTCCTCGCTTTGCTCGGAACGGAAGAAAGAAGGGCAAAGACAAGAACGAGCAGCTAGGCGGAGCGCATGCGGGGGTTGGCCAGGGTATAGGCGACGTCGGTGAAGAGGTTTACAAGGACGTAGGTGAGGCCGACGGCGAGGAGGCAGCCCTGGACCAGGGCGTAGTCGCGATTGGAGATGGCGGAGAGGGTGAGGCGGCCGATGCCGGGCCAGGAGAAGATGGTTTCGGTGACGATGGCTCCGGCGAGGAGGGAGCCGAACTGAAGTCCGAGGACGGTGAGGATGGGGATGAGGGCGTTGGGAAGGGCATGGCGGTAGAGGACACGGTGCTCGGTAAGGCCTTTAGCGCGGGCGGTACGGATGTAATCCTGCGAGAGCTCTTCGAGCATGGCGGAGCGGACCATGCGGGTGAGGATGGCGGCGAGCGACAGGCCGAGGGTGACTGCGGGGAGGATGAGGTGGGCGAGAAAACTGCCTAGATCTGCCAGGTTCCCAAGGCCGCTGGTTCCGGCGGTTGAGACGGGGAGCCAGCCGAGGCGGATGGAGAAGATGACAATGAGGATGGGGCCGAGGGCGAAGTTGGGAAACGAGAGGCCGACGAGGGAGGCGACGCCGAGGGTGCGGTCCTGCCATCGGCCGCGGTGGACGGCGGAGGCGATACCGGCGGGCAGCGAGAGGGCGACACCGATGAGCAGAGCGGCGGCGGTGAGGGCGAGGGTGTAGGGGTAGCGCCCGAAGACGAGGTGGAGGACGGAGTCATGAAGGCGGAGGGACTGGCCGAGGTCGGCGTGGAGGATGCCTCGCCAGTAGTGGGTGTATTGGGTGGAGAGCGGGGTGTCCAGGCCGTAGGCGTGGCGGAGGGCATCGATGTCTGAGGCGGTGGCGCCCTCGCCGAGCATCTGGACGATGGGGTCTCCGGGGACGAGGTGGATGAGGAGGAAGACGACGGAGACGACGACCCAGAGCACAGGGAGGGTGTAGGCGGTGCGGCGGAGGGCTTTGAGAAGGGGGCGCACGGGCGTTGCTTGAGGCTAGCAGGTTGGAGGTTGTGCGTTCGTGGCAGGGCGAGAAGCAGGTTCCTCGGCTTCGCTCGGAATGGAAGAAAGGAGGGCGGAGGCCAAAAGCAGGAGCAAAGCCAGAGCACTGGCGAATTGAGAGCAAAGGCAAAGGCGAGAGCAGGCGGAGCGGCAGCAAAAACAGCGGCGAAGGCGTGGGTTCTTCGCTGTGCTCAGAATGACAACTTCTAAGCGCGGGGGTCAGGCGGTGGCTTGCCTGGTGGTGTGTTCGTCTTCGACGCTGGAGAGGTCGAGGGGGGCTCCGGTGGTGCTTTCGACGCGGACGCGGGCGATGCGGTGACCCTGCATGGCGGCGACGATGTAGCGACGGGCCTCGTGTTGGTCGACGATGGTTTCGCCGACTTCGGGTATGTGCCCGAGCTCGTTAAGGAGAAAGCCGGCGAGGGTTTCGACGCCGGGCTCGCGCGGGAAGTTCCAGCGGAGTTGGGTGGTGAGGTCGCGGAGCGAGGTGGAGCCGTCGAGGGTCATGACGCCTGCGGGACTGGGCAGCGGCATCTGGGGGGCGGTATCGAACTCGTCGTTGAGTTCCCCGACGATCTGCTCGAGGGCGTCCTCGGCGGTGACGATGCCGACGGTCGAGCCGAACTCGTCGACGACGATGGCGATCTGCTGGCGACGCTCCTGGAAGTCCTGGAGAAGGTCGACGGCGAGCTTGGTTTCGGGAACGACGAGAGCAGGGCGCATGACCTGGCGGAGGGTGAGGCCGCTAGCGCCGGCGCCGCCGAGCGAGAGGGAGGCGGAGCGAAAGTGCATGAGGCGGGAGATGTCTTTCGAGTAGACGATGCCGATGATGTGGTCGTTGCCGGAGTTAGGGCCAGGGTTGGGGCCGGATTTGAGGCCGGGAGCGGGGCTGGAGTGAGGGCTGCCGGAGGGATCGTAGACGGGGATGCGGGAGTGCTGCTCCTCGATAATGCGGGCGCTGGCGCGCTCAACGGGAAGGTCGGCGGGAAGCGAAAAGATCTGGCTGCGCGGGGTCATGATCTCGCGGACAACGACGTGATTGAGCTCGATGGCGCGGTGAATGATCTCCTCCTGAAAGGGTGGGAGGAGACCCATGCGGCGGGTGGCGGTGGCGATGAGTTTGAGCTCTTCGGGGGAGTGGACGGCTCCCTCTCCGCGGAGGGGGGCGCGGAAGAGACGGAGGACGAGCGAGGCGGAGGCGTTCATGAGCTTGACGGCGGGGCGGGTGATGCGGATGAAGACGTCCATGGGACCGGCGACGGCGAGGGCGATGCGTTCGGCGCGCTGAAGGGCGAGGGATTTCGGAACGAGCTCGCCGAGGAGGACTTCGAAGTAGGTGATGATGGCGAAGGCGAGGGCTATGGAGGCGGCGTGGAGAGCGCGGCTATCGGGCGAGAGGTGGAGGGCGTGAGCGCCGCGGAGGAGCATCTCCGTGATCGCGGGCTCGCCGAGCCAGCCGAGGGCGAGGGCGGCGAGGGTGACGCCGAACTGGACGGCGGGGAGGAACTCGTCGATGTTGTGCTTGAGCTGGAGCGCGGTGCGGGCGCCGGGACGGCCGAGAACGATGAGCTGCTGGACGCGGGTCTCACGGACGCTGACGAGGGCGAACTCCGCTGCGACGAAGAAGGCGTTGGCCAGGATGAAGAAGGCCACCATGATCGCGCGGAAGAGCATCTGCTCGAGCATCATTGCTCAGTTTAGCAAGGCAGGCGGCACTGGCTGTCGCGATGGATGAGGACTCCCATGGTGTTGCTCAAGAGGAGTTATCGGCTGCTGACCAGAAGGAAGCCGCTCGGGATGGCGCGACAGATGGAATCGGGAGAGCGGTGCCAGGTGGAGCCATCCACGTAGGTGATGGAGTTGAGATCCACGGAGAGGACGCTGCCGACACCGTCAATCCAAAGGTCCTTGTCGCGGAGGCTCGAGGTGGATGGGCCGGAGATCTGGAAGTTGCGGTCGAGATCGGGGCTGGCGTTTGCGGAGTTGGCGGGGAGATAACGAACTTTGAGCGAGGTGGCGTGGACGGTGAGGTCCGCACGCCTGATACCGGAGGTATCTCGTGGATCGACGGAGAGGTGAATGCGCTGGCTGCCCTGATGGCGCGCGGCGTCGCTGGCATTGACGATCTCGGTGGGCGAGGTGCGCCGCACGGAGAGGGAGACGGGACATCCGCTGCCGGTCCACGGGCTGCGCAGGATGATGCTAGCGGTGGGGACCGCGACCTGGGAGTCTGGCTGGGATGATTTGGCCTGGGAATTCAGTTGGGAGCTCGCTTGGGGTGCAGCTGAGAGGAAGGGAGAGGTGAAAAGGAAGAGGGCGGTAACGAGGACGTAGCATCGATCAGGGCTTCGCATCTTGGCCTCCTGCGAGACAGGGCCAGTGTACTCCCGTGGGGGATGGCCTGATGATGAGTGTGGGTGCCCAAAGACAAGAGGGCCCGAAGCAGGTTCGCTTCGGGCCCGGTGCGCTCTGAATTGGGAGCGCGATCGCTTTTTGACGCGTGTTTTAGGCGACTACCTTGGTGAGGGTCTTCTCGATCGATTTCGAGATTGTCTCTTTGGGGACGAAGCCGACGATCTGCTCGGCGACCTTTCCACCCTTGAAGAGCAGCAGAGCGGGGATGCCGCGTATGCCGTAGCGCGCGGGCGTGGCATTGTTGGCGTCCACGTCCATCTTCATGACTTTGATCTTTCCCTGGTACTCGGTTGCTACCTCATCGACGACGGGGGCGAGGGCGCGGCAGGGACCGCACCATGCGGCCCAAAAATCAACGAGAACGGGCTGCTCCGATTGCAGAACCTCTTTCTCGAAGGATCCATCATTGACTTCCGTTACATGCAGACCTGCCATTTTATGCTTCCCTTCTGCCGATCCGACGCCTGTATTCTGCCGGGTACGGAACCGCTTACACATTGTATAGATGCGAACGGTGGTGGGAAGTTTCATGTGGGGGAACGGATGGGGCATGGGGAGTAGTCAGGATCGCAGAAAGGCGGCGGTCAAAGTAAAACGCCCGGACCTCTCGAAAGAGGTCAACGGGCGCTGTAGCAGCCCTCCCCAGAACTGTCTACAGGGTGAAGAGTAGAGGCAAAGTGAGTGCTCGTAAAGAACTCTTAGGTAACATTTTATGGCGTTACCGAGATGGCGATCTCAGAGGGTCGAGAACGTAGCTGGAGCTCCGATTCCCACAGGGAGGATTTCGGAAAGGTGATTGCCGCCGGCGGACATGATTGCCTGCCGGATTGGATCGAGATCGGCTTCGGGACCGGCGACAAGAAGGACGCTTGGGCCGGCACCGCTAAGGGCGACACCGCAGATGCCGTGCTGGCCGGATAGAGGGAGGAGCGCGGGAAGAAGGGGGCAGGCCGCCTCGCGGAAGGGCTGGTGGAGGCGATCGCGCATGGCGGCGGTGAGCAGGCCGGGGCGATCGAGGGCGAAGGCGGAGACGAGGAGGGCGGTGCTTTGAAGATTGGCGACGGCGTCCACGCGGGAGTAGGAGAGGGGAAGCAGAGCGCGGGCGTGTGCGGTCGCGAGGCTTGCAAAAGGAAGTGCAAGAACGAACTTCCAGTTCAGGTGATGGCCAAGGTTTGCGGCGACCGTAATGGGTTCGGGATCGACGGACGTTGTGAGGACGGTGGAGGAGGCGGTCATGCCGCCGAAGAAGCAGGCGGCGACATTGTCGGGGTGGCCTTCGCGGCGGCAGGCTTCGTCGAGGATCTGCTGGGGGGACCAATGGAGCTGGCCGAAGTGGTTGGCGAGGTAGACGCCGGCGAGGAGAGCGGCGGCCGAGGAGCCGCAGCCCATGCCGAGGGGAATCTCGTTGTGAAGCTGGAGGGAGAGGGTGGGCGCGGCGAGGCCCTGGTGACCGAGGACCTCGGTATAGGTCATGAGGATGAGGTTGTTGGAGAGCGATCCGCACAGATCAGCGTTGCGGCCGGTGGCTTCGATGTGGAAGGCCTCGGACCCCCGGGCTTCGAGGGAGAGGTAGAGAGAGAGGGCGAGGCCGAGGGTGTCGAAGCCGGGGCCGAGGTTGGCGGAGGTGGCGGGGAGGCGGAGGCGGATGGGGGGCGTGTTGGTTTGGTTTTTTGCTGGCATCGATGGGCAAGGGTAGAGGTTAGAGAAGTTTACCGGTAGAGAAGCGGTCCTTCGCGGTACTGGGGTTGACAAGAAGATCGGAGGTGAAAGGGTGAGGGTTAGCGGGCGGCGGAGTTCTGTGGTGGAAGAGCAGGTTCCTCGCTGGGCTCGGAATGGAAGAGAGAAAAGCAACGCAAAGGCAAGACCGCAGCAACCGAAGAGGCCAAACAGCAGCGACAGCAAAGGCAAGACGGCAGCAACGGCGACGGCAGCAGCGGAGGCGAGCCCTGGCCTCCTCAGGCGTGGATGGGGGTTTGGAGGACGGCGTCGATGGCGCGCAGGACGGTGTCGGTGTCGGCATCGAGGGCCTGGGGGGGCTTGCTGAGGGAGGCATGGAGGGCGAGGTCGGAGGGTGTGGCCTGGGCGAGTTCTTCGGAGGTGAGGAGGGTTCCGCGATGGTAGTCGATGGTGTATTCGGGGTCTTTGAGGGTATGGCCGGTGAGGATGAGAACGACGCGTTCTTCGGCGGTGATGCGGCCGCTGAAGACGAGTTTCTTGAGGCCGGCGAGGGTAGCGGCGGAGGCGGGTTCGCAGCCGATGCCCTCGGCGCCGATCTCTGCCTTGGCGAGGGCGATCTCCTGTTCGGAGACCTGCGCGATCCAGCCGCCGGTTGAGCGGATCGTGTCAACCGCTTTACGGAACGACGCCGGGTTGCCGATACGGATGGCGCTGGCACGGGTTTCGGCGACGACGGGAACGAGCGTCTCGCCGGCACTTTCCATCCAACTGCGGACCAGGGGGTTGGCGCCCTCGGCCTGGATGACGCTGATCCTGGGAAGGCGAGGGATGAGGCCGAGGTCGAGCATCTCGCGAAAGCCTTTGCCGATGGCGGCGCCGTTGGCGAGGTTGCCGCCGGGTACCAGGATGTGTTCGGGGACCTGGCCTTCGAGCTGCTCGACGAGTTCGAAGGCGAGGGTCTTCTGGCCTTCGGCGCGGTAGGGGTTGACGGAGTTGAGGAGGTAGATGGGGAGGCGGCGGATGAGCTCGTTGAGGATGCGGACGCAGCCGTCGAAGTCGGTGCGGAGCTGGAGGGTGACGGCACCATAGTCCATGGATTGCGAGAGCTTGCCCCAGGCGATTTTGCCTTCGGGGATGAGGACGACCGAACGGAGGCCGGCGCGGGCAGCGTAGGCGGCCATGGAGGCTGAGGTATTGCCGGTGGAGGCGCAGGCGACCCACTCGAAGTTTCGCTCGGCCGCGACGGAGAGGGCGGCGGTCATGCCGGTGTCCTTGAAGGACCCGGTGGGGTTGCTGATGCCCTGGTGCTTGGCGAGCAGGAAGTCGATACCGAGGGCTTTGGCGGAGCGCGGGAGGTCGTAGAGAGGGGTGTTGCCTTCGCGGAGGGTGACTGGATTTTCGGGGTTCTGAAGGATGGGGAGGAGGTCGCGGAAGCGCCAGACGCCGGACTGGTCTACCCCCATGGTTGACGTCCGACGCTCCTGCCAGAGCCAGCGGAGAGCGCTGGCGTTGGGGAGGTTGGTGTCGGGGATCATGCTGCCGGAGGTCACGCTGCCGGGGCTGTGAGAGGTCTTCCTGAAGGCGGCTGAAGACCAGGGATAGACGACGTCGTAGAGGCCGCTGCAGACGGGGCAGCGGAAGTCCGCGGGAGCGGCATCGGGTGAAATAGCGGCGGAGCAGCCGGTGCATCTAAGCTGGTGGGATGCGACTTTCATCAGTAGGGACAGGGTACCTGAAGAGCACAGGCGGGCAAAGGGTTGAGTGGGGCTTTCGCTTCGGAGTTGGATGCGCGTTGCTGGCGGTCTTTGTGGCAAGTGGGGCAGCGAGGGCGCAGGGGACGAAGGAGCTTCGCATCGCGGCGGCGTCGGATCTGCAGCCGGTGATGCCGGTGCTGGCAGATCTGTATCTGAAGAAGACGGGCGTGAAGCTGCTGGTGAACTTCGGGTCTTCGGGAGCGCTGGCGACGCAGATCGAGAATGGTGCTCCGGTGGACCTGTTTCTGGGCGCTGACTTCATCTATCCGGAGAAGATCGTCGCGGCGGGCCTGGCCGATGCAAAGGCGCCGACGGCGTATGCGAAAGGTCGGCTGGCGGTGTGGGCGAGGAAGGACTCGCCGCTGCAGCCGATCTCTGTCGACAAGTTGACGGATGGGCGCATCGAGAAGATCGCGATGGCGGATCCGCTGCATGCGCCGTTTGGACGTGCGGCACAGGCGGCGCTCGAGCGCTTGAAGCTGATGGACACGCTGAAGTCGAAGCTGGTGATTGCGGAGAACGTGGCGCAGGCGGGGCAGTTTGCGCAGTCGGGCAATGCGCAGGTGGCGTTGATCTCGCTGACGCTGGCGAGCTCGCAGAGGTACAAGGAGATGGGGAGCTATGCCATCGTGCCGGACTCGCAGTACCCTGAGATCCGGCAGACGGCGGTGGTGCTGCGGAGGAGCGATCGAAGGGCGGAGGCGCACGCCTTTCTGGACTGGATGCTCTCGTCCGAGATCCAGGGGCAGCTTCCGAATGTGGGAATGGAGGCGGTGCGATGAGGTCACGTGGGTAACGGATTTATGCGGATCGATTCATCGAACCGGGAAGGCAGGACTTAGACTGACGGAATGGACGTCGACGCTCTTCTGCTGACGCTGCGGCTGGCTACGGCGACGACCGCGGTGCTGATGGTTGCGGCGATTCCGCTGGCGTGGTGGATTGCGCGTGGAGAGGGTTTCAGGCGGGGACTTATACAGGCTTTGGTGGCCTTGCCGCTGGTGCTGCCGCCGACGGTTCTGGGGTTTTATCTGCTGGTGGTGATGGGCCCGATGACAGCGCCGGGGCGGACCTTGATCCGGTTGTTGGGACATCCGCTGGCGTTCAGCTTTGGGGGCCTGCTGGTGGGATCGATGCTGTACAGTCTGCCATTTGCGGTGCAGCCGCTGGTGGCTGGATTTCGCGCCGTGGACCGGGAGTATGTGGAAGCTGCGGAGGGCCTGGGCGTGCGTCCGCGCACCGTGTTCTTCGGGGTGGTGCTGCCGATGATTCGTACTTCCCTGCTGACGAGTGCGGTGCTGACGTTCACGCATACGGTGGGCGAGTTTGGCGTGGTGCTGATGCTGGGGGGGAACATTCCCGGGACTACACGGACGCTGTCGATCTCGCTCTTCAACATGGTGGAGGACGGGCGATATGCGGAGGCAAATGTAACAGCGGCGTCGCTGGTTGGAGTGGCTCTGCTCGCGTTGCTGGTGATCTATTTACTGCCGTCGGCGCGGGGGCTGGCTGCCAGGTTGGGCGGCGAGAGGGGCGACGTGCTTGGGTGAGGAGAGCCTGCTTTCGGTGAGGCTGCGTCACCGGCAAGGGTCGCTGCGGATGGAGGTGGAGTTTTGCCTGAGTGCACCGTGGACCGTGCTGTTTGGACCCTCCGGAATTGGGAAGTCCACGGTGCTGCGTGCCATTGCGGGATTTGTGCGGCCGGACGAGTGCCGAATCGCTTCAGGGTGTCCGGAGCAGGTGCTGGTGAGCACGGCGGAGAGGTGCTTCGTTCCGGCGCACCTGCGTCCGGTGCGGAGTGCGGGCCAGACGGCGCGGCTGTTTCCGGGGATGCGGGTGCGGGAGAGTGTCGCTTACGGGTTAGGGCGGGGAGCGAAGGGCGCTTCGACTGATCGCGACGGGCGAGATGTGGTGGAAGAGGTGATGGCGCTGTTCCGGCTGAGCACACTGGCGGATCGCAGGCCGGGGGACCTGAGCGGAGGGGAGCGGCAGAGGGTGTCGGTGGCGCGGGCGGTGGTGTCTGCGGTGACGTTTGAGGGAGCGAGGCGGCCCCTGCTGCTGCTGGACGAGCCCTTCTCCGGCCTGGACGCGGCGCTGCGGGACGAGTTGGCGGTCTCGCTGCGGGATTGGCTCGGCGGGTGGAAGACGCCGGTGCTATCGGTTTCGCACGATGTTGGAGAGGCGTTCTTGTTGAGGGCGGAGGTGATTCGCATGGCGGAGGGGCGGGTGGTGGAGCAGGGGCCGGTGGAGGTCGTGCTGGCGGGGGAACGGGAGAGGCTTCTAGCGGGCCTGCGGGGTTAGACCGTGAGACAGGCGCAGGAGTTTACGCGCCGAGTTCGATGGGTTCCTGTTCGAGCGTGATGTTGAAGCGGGACTGGACCTTGGAGCGGATGCGATCGCGGAGGGCGACGAGGTCGGCATGGGTGGCGCCGCCGCGATTGATAAGGGCAAGGGTGTGGCGGGAGGAGATGCCGGCGTTGCCGACGGTGTAGCCCTTGGGAAAGCCGGCGTGCTCGATAAGCCAGGCGGCGGCAAGTTTGACGCGGGGGCCGGTGCCGAGGCTGGGGGCGGGCCAGTGGGGGATGGCGGAGGGGTCCAGGTGGAGGTCGCGGGCGAGGTCCTCGAGATGTTGCGCGAGGACGACGGGGTTCTTAAAGAAGGAGCCGGCGCTGCGCGAGTCGGGATCTCCCGGGATGAGGAGCATGCCTTTGGCACGTCGGATCTCGCGGACGGCGTGGTAGACCTGGAGCGGTGTGGGTTGCTGGCCGGCGAAGTGCCGAGCGAGGTCGGCGTAGGTCAGGTTGGGCCGGGTATCGGGAGAGAGGCGGAAGGTGACGGCGGTGACGATGTATCGGCCGCGAGCGTGGGTGTTGAAGAGGCTGGAGCGGTAGGAGAAGCGGCAGGCCTGGTTTGAGAGCTCGGCGAAGGCGCCGGTGTGGAGGTCGAGGGCACGAACGGACTGGATGGTCTGGGCGACCTCTTGGCCGTACGCGCCGATGTTCTGGATGGGGGAGCCGCCGGTGAGGCCGGGTATGCCGGCGAGGCACTCCATACCACTGAGATCGAGGGTGCAGGTGTGGAGGACGAGGGTGTCCCAGTCGAGGCCGGCGGGAACGCGGAGGTCGACGCCGTGGGGGCCGGTGGCGCTGGCGATGGGTAAGTTGAGGGAGAGGTGGAGGACGAGGCCGGGAAAGCCGGAGTCCGAGACGAGGAGGTTGGAGCCGCCGCCGAGCGTGAAGAGGCCGAGGTGATTGGCCCTGGCGAAGGCAACGGCTTTAATGAGTTCGGGCTCGGTGCGGATTTCGACGAAAAAACGGGCGGGGCCGCCTATGCCGAGGGTGGTGAAGGGGGCGAGGGCGACGTTTTCCTGAATTTGGAGGGAGGGGCCGGGCACGGGTTGAGGGTACAACAGGTCTGGGTCTGCGTGACGGGCGGGCGGGCCACACCGTAGTATGGACAAGCGGGACCGCTGGCCTAGAGACAGACCCGGACCGCGGGGAGAGTGCTATGTATCCAGAGATTATGGTGATTCCGATGCGCGAGGAGCTGACGCGTGCAGGTTTGAATGAGGCGCGGACGGCGGCCGATGTCGATAAGGCTGTGGCTGAGGCGGGGACGACGATGGTGGTAGTGAACTCGATCTGCGGGTGCGCCGCGGGCAAGATGCGACCGGGAGTTCGTCTGGCGATGCAGCATGGGACGAAGCCGGACCATGCGGTGACGGTGTTTGCGGGGCAGGATCGGGAGGCGACGGAAAAGGCCCGGAGCTACTTTGGCGGGCACCCACCGACGTCGCCGGCGATCGCGATTCTGAGGGACGGGCAGTTGGTGTACCTGATGCAGAGGTCGGCCATCGAGACTTCGACGGCACCGGCGATTGCGCAGGAGTTGCAGCGCGCGTTTGACACCTATTGCGTGAAGACATCCGCGTAAGCTGTCGGAGAGGATGAGGGCCGGATGCAGCCTCGGGCGCGTCCGGCCTTTTTCTTTGGCGCAGGGCTAAAGCTTTAGGGGAGGTTGCCGATACGTGTGACATGTTCACGGTTACCGTTTCCCTTGCTTGCCTCGTGCCGACCTCGAATGCGGGGGAGTTGCTGCTGATGACGTGCGACCCCCAAGAGACCGAGTGGGGCTCCCCAGTGGGCGGAGCTCTGGATGGTGTGAGTGCGGCCACGGAGCGGCTGCGGATGCAGGTGCGGCGTGTGGGGCCGCATTTCCGGACGGCGCTGATCCGCGGGGAGCGCGGTTTGAGGAAAGAGGCAATCGCGAGGGCGTTGCACGGGGCCAGCCCGGCAGCCGAGCGGCCGTTCCTGGTATGCGATGCGAGCCGCATGGAGCGTCTCGGGCAGCACGGCTCCAGAGATCCGGCGGTCACAGCAGATGAGGATGTTCGAGATCTCCTGGGCGAGGCGATGGGCGGCACTATCTTCCTTCGCGAGATGGGGCAGTTTTCCGCGGCGGCGCAGAGGAAACTGCTGGAGCTGCTCGACGCTGTCGTGAGTATCGGCGGAGAGCGTACCCGGGTCATTGCTTCGGTGAGCGGCGATTTTCGGGCGATGGCCGCGGCGGGAACTTTGCACCCGGAGCTCCTCGCACGAATCGGAACCGTTGAACTTGCGGTGGCACCGCTGCGGGAGAGAAGAGAGGAGATCGGGGCGATGGCGATGCGGTTGCTGGGCGAGACGAGCGCGCATACGGAGATGGGGCCGGGGAAGATAGAAGATGCGGCCTTGAGGGAGCTCGAAGGAAGGGATTGGCCGGGCAACGAACGAGAGTTGGAGAGTCTGCTTCGGATGGCTCTGCTGGCGAGTGGTGGAGCGGAGATCGAGGAGTGGCATCTGCCTCCGGCGAACCGGCCGCAGACGGAGATGAGGGAGGTGGAGCCGAGGATCTCCATGCGGCTCGACGACGTTGTCGAGGCGCATATGCGGGAGGTGCTGAGGCGGTGCGAGGGCAATAAGGTGAAGGCAGCGGAGGTGCTTGGGATCAGCCGATCGACGCTGTACCGGATGCTGGACGCGGCTTCAGTGATCGAGGGTCCTCGCTAGCGCGGGTATGGGTGGGATCGGAATTAGGGGGTTGAGACGGTAGACTGGCTCGTACAGATTGTGAGGAGTATGAAGACGGTTTTGATGGTGCTTTCGGCATGTTTGCTGGCGCCCGGTGGGGCGAGTTTAAGGGCCGATCAGGGGCAGTCGCCGGGTTCGGCGCAGGCCTTGGTGAATGGGAGCGTGGATGGCGGGAAGGCGCTGTCGACACTCTTCGCGGAGATCTGGGGAGACCAGCTGAAACATTCGCCGGAGTATGCGTCAACACTAGGGGACAAGCGTTATAACGACCAACTTACGAACTACTCAGCGAGTGAGGTGAACGCCGGGCTGGCGCGCGGGCGCGAGTACATCAAGCGTCTGGGGGCGATCGATACCTCGGGATTGAGCGACCAGGAGAAGATCTCGGCGGAGGTGATGCTTCGATCCTTGATCGACGACCAGGAGGGGGCGAGGTTCAAGGAGTGGGAGATGCCGGTAAATCAGTTCAACGGCTTCCATACCAGCATGGCACAGCTGGCGGGGCAGCTCACGTTCGAGACGGTCAAGGACTACGACGACTGGATCGCGCGGCTGAAGAAGATACCAAAGACCTTCTCGCAGATTGAAACAAACATGATGCTGGGCATGAAGGAGCACAGGGTGCCGCCGCAGTATTTGATGGAGAAGGTCGTGGCGCAGACCAGGGCGATCGCAGAGATGAAGTCGGCGGATAGCCCGTTTGCTCTACCGCTGAAGAAGTTTCCGGCGGGGATGGGGGATGCGGAACGCAAGAGGATCGCGAACGAGATGCTGGACGCGATCTCGGCGAGTGTTCTGCCTTCTTACCAGAGGTTTGCTAAATTTATCAGCTCGCAATATGTTCCCGCGGGGCGCAAGGATCCGGGTGCGTGGGCGCTGCCGGATGGCGATGCTTACTATTCCTTCCGTGTGCGGCAGAGTACGACGCTGGACAAGACGTCGGCGGAGATTCACCAGATCGGTCTCGATGAGGTGAAACGCGACGAGGCGGAGATGCTGGCGATTGCGAAGCGGCTGGGGTTTGCGGATGTGAAGAGCCTGGGGGCGGCAATTAAGGGGAACCCGAAGCTGCATCCTGCATCGGCGGAGGCGTTGGTCTCCGCTTACCGGGAACATGAGACGGCGATGGGGCTGAAGCTGCCACGGATGTTCGGACGGCTGCCGAAGGCACAGATGGAAGTGATCGCGATGCCGGCGTATATCGAGAAGGACCAGGCCGCGGCGTTTTACGACGAGGGATCGCCTGATGGGAAGAGGCCTGGGCGTGTCGACGTAAACACGTATGATTTTGCGAACCGATCGCTGGCGCCGGTGGAGGCGATCGCGTACCACGAGGGGTTGCCGGGGCATCACTTGCAGATTTCGATCGCGCAGGAGTTGACGGGGCTGCCGGAGTTTCGCAAGCATGAGGGATACACGGCTTACACCGAGGGCTGGGGTCTGTATTCGGAGCGGCTAGGAAAGGACGTTGGGTTCTATCAGGACCCCTACAGTGACTACGGGCGGCTGGAGAACGATGTGTGGCGAGCGATCCGGCTGGTGGTGGATACAGGGGTGCACTCGCAGCACTGGACGCGGCAGCAGATGGTGGACTACTTCCATGAGCACTCGACTGTGGACGAGCCGAGTGTGCAGGCGGAGGTGGACCGGTATATTGCGTGGCCGGGACAGGCGCTTGGATACAAGATGGGCCAGATGAAGATTCTGGAGTTGCGCGCTCGGGCGCAGAAGGAGATGGGCTCGAGATTTGATATCAAGGCGTTCCATGACGAGATCCTCGACTCTGGTGCTTTGCCGCTGGATGTGCTGGACCGGCGGGTGAGTGCGTGGATCGCTGCCCAGAAGCACTGAGACGGGGGGGAGGCCCGGGCTGCCTCTGGTAGCCTTTGGGGATGAGTGACGGTGCGGGCGGAACGGGGGCGATGCGCGATGTGCGCGTGGCATTGCTGGGCGCGGGTAAGATGGGCGGGATCCTGCTGAACGCCTTTCTGAAGAACTCGCTGCTGAGGCCGGAACAGATTGTGGCCACGGTGGCCCATGCGGAGCGGGCGGAGGCGGTGAGCCAGCGCACGGGGGTGCGGGTGGGAACCGACAACCTGGCGGCGGCGGCGGAAGCGGATGTGATTCTGCTGGGAGTGAAGCCGTCGCAGGTGATTGATGTAGTGACACAGATAAGGTCGGGGCTAAACGAGCGGAAGATGCTGGTGTCGTTCGCGGCTTCGGTGAAGACGCGGGCGATCGAGGATGCGGCAGGGTGCGATCTGGCGGTGATGCGAGCGCTTCCGAATACGCCGGCGGCGGTGAACGAGGGGATGACGGCGCTGTGCGCGGGGCGGTTCTGTTCGCCGGAGCAGAGGTCGATGGCGCAGCGGATGTTTGAGACGGTAGGGCGGGCGGTGGTGCTTGACGAGAAGCACATGGATGCGGTGACGGCGCTGTCGGGATCGGGGCCGGCCTTTCTCTACATCATCATCGAGGCGTTGGCAGAGGCGGGTGTGAACGTGGGTCTGCCGCGGGAGATCGCGACGCTGCTGGCGGCGCAGACGACGCTGGGCTCGGCGAAGATGGTGCTCGAGACGGGGTCGCACCCGGCGCTGCTGAAGGACGAGGTGACGACGCCGGCGGGGTGCACGGTGGACGGGATCCTCGAGCTTGAAGAGGGCGGGCTGCGGGTGACGCTGATCAAAGCGGTGAAGCGGGCGACGATGCGGGCGCGGGAGCTGGCGAGCGGGTGATCTGGGTGCCCGGGGCCGCTCGGTCTGGATGAGGTGGGGACCACCAGACCCGGGACGAGGAAGGTTCGGCTAGAACCCCGGCCGATGCAGGGACCCAGGCAGGTTTGGGGGCAGGTTTGGGGGCGGGGGTGCTTCCCCGGCTTCGCGTGGATGGCAGCGGAGGCGTTGAGGGCAGGGAGGGTGGCGGGTTCGGCCTTCGACTCGGCCAGCATCTCTTCCCGGCCGATGCGGATCGCTTCGAGGAGTTTTGCGATGAGACTGTTGGTGCGGGGTGCCTCGGCATCGGGAATTTCGGTGCGTGGAGCGAGGTTGCCGAGGTGGGGGTCGGTGATGATCTCTTCGATGATGGCTTCGACGGGCGCGGGGGCGTGCCGGTTGGGCAGGTTGAGCGAGGCGATCTGGAGACCGTAGAGGAGGAGGGTAAGTATCCCTTCAAATCAGGTACAATAATTATACCGTGACAGGGCAGCCCAAGCTCAGTTCAGCCGACTTGTAGTTAGAGTCGGCTGTTATCGTTTACCTAAACAGGTAACTTCTGACAACGATTGACGAATTGTCCACTTTTAGCGATTATGAGGTAACGAAACCCGGATTTAGCGATTATGATTGACGTTGGGGAGGAGGAGCGATGAAGCCAGAGACTCAAGAAGTCATCAAGTTGGTTGAACAGATACGGGTATGCGAAAACGAGATTTATGAATTACAGGAAGAGAAGAAACGTGCCGAGTATCGCTTGGATCAACTGGTCCTTTCTCGCAACGTTGAACCTGTTACTCCGATTGCGTCCACAGAGCCAATTCGTCGTGGGCGGGCGGCAAGCGAAACTTCCGCGAAGAAACTCATTGCTAATTTGCTAAACGAGAATCCTAGAAGGGACTTTTCTGCTACAGAGGTGTCCCTACGTTTGGGGATAAACATCGGTACGGTCAGGACGAACCTGTCCAAGCTCGTTGGCCCCCAGTTCAATTGGATAGAAAAACGGTCGCCGAACACATATGGAGGCATAACGCCTAAAGAAAAAGAGGTCTCCGAAGAGACCTCTTAGGACATTGACGTTGGGTATCGCTATGGCTCTTTGCAGGGGACCGAAACGATGCCAACAGGAAGGAGGTGAGCGGCTTGCCGCTTTTCCTCTTCCGCACTGCGGACGGCACGGTGATCGGGCTTTCGTTGATTCCTAACGGAGCCCGGTCATCAGACCGCTTACGACTAGGACGAGTTTAAATCCTAGCCAAACGAAACGCAAGAGAACGTTTGAGTCAGGAGTCCTAAATGCCAATTGCCAAGTTCGAAAACGTAACGATCTCCAAACAAAGTTTTATCGTGGAGGAGACCTGTTTCATCAACTGCGTTTTGCAGGAGTGCCATCTTTTCTACTCTGGCGGCGACGTCGAATTGGTTGGGGGACGGATGGAGAACTGCCACTGGCACTTCCGTGGTGCTGCCCAGCGGACCATGCAAACGATGCAGATGATTGGAATGCTGGCACCGCCCCAGACACCAATACCGATGCCGCCGACAAATACTTCCAAGATGAATTAAGCTGCTGCGCTTTGGCTGCCATGCTCTTCCCTCCGATCCGGGGTCTAACTGTACCACATGGTATTCTCGGCGACATGAAGCATTCATCGCAGCTGACCGAAGAAGAGAAGCAAAATGGGAAGCGGGAGTTTCTCACCCCGCTTCCTCAGACGTTGGCTGAGTCAACGATATACCCAGTATCTATCGATAATTTTACGGGGATCGTTACGGCCGCTATTGTGCCTTCGCCGCTACCTCATCCAAAAGCGCAGTGAACATTGGACGGGAATCGAATCGGCGGTTGTAGCGATACGCGTATTCTTCGCAATGGTTTGCAGGTACTTACGGCTGACAGAGTGGTAAACCCCGCCGATGCCTCGCTTTAGCAGACTCCAGAATCCTTCGATAGTCTGGGTGTGGACATCCCCCATGACGTAGATCTTCTCTGTGTGGTTGATGCGGTGATGCTTGTATCCCTGAGACATTTTGTGAACATTGTCGTAGGTCGTGTACGAATCCGTGTAAACCGTGGTGGCGGGCAGGATTCGCTCAGCCATAATCGGTAAGATGGTCTTCTCTTTCGCGTCAGGGGTTACCCGCGCGATGACCCGTCCACCGCGCTCCACCATGCCAAAGACGGGCTGCTTGTCCTTGTGGGTGCCCTGTTTTAGCTTGTTGCGGTGTTTGTTCTTCAGAGCCCCGCCCAGATAGCTTTCGTCGCACTCGACTGAGGAACCCTCCAAAGTGATGTCCTCCGACATCAGGGTTCGGATCTGCTTGAACATCCGCCATGCGGTCTTGTATGTGACGCCGCACTCGCGCTGTATCTGTTTCGCGGAGATCCCGCAACGGGTAGCAGACATTAGGTACATCGCGTAAAACCAGAGGCGAAGCGGAGTCTCGGACTTGTGAAAGATGGTTCCAGCCATCGGAGAGATCATCTTGCCGCAGTGAGCGCACGAGTAAGCCTTCCGAGCGTGAATACGGTAATGCTTACGCTCAACCCCACACTTCTCACAATGCGCCATACCGTTAGGGAAACGCTGATTCAAAAGAAAGTCCAAGCACGCATCGTTATTCGGGAATTGAGCATTGAACTGATCAATCGTGTAACGTTTCTGTACCGGAATGGATTGTTTCACTTTCATCGTGAATACAGTCTCTCAAATCACTTACCTGATGTCAGGGGATACTTACCTGTGCAAAATATTCAAAAGAAAGGGCCTAAGCTGGTATCGTGAGGCTCAGGCCGGTTAAGCAAGAGAGCCCGGCGCGCGCCGGGCTCTTTGTGTGTGTCTCTTTCCATTTTAGCTGGGTTGGCTGGTCACTACGCCAAAAGAGAGTCGCGGTTTGCGGCTTGGGATCGTGCAGTGACGCTGGTGTAGACCCATGTCTCAGAAGCGGGACATGGGGCACCCGGCCATGCGCTGTGCGTCAGTAGATTCAGTAGATACCTACAGACGCGTTTCTCGGGACTTGAGCTTTGAAGGCGATCGATTTTCAAGCGAAAGCCGCCGCTCACTCTCAAAGCAAGCGTTGCGATTGCAACTTCATCGAAAGATTTGATTCCGCCACGAACTGGCGCTCATCTAGAGCCGTGGAGGAACAACGATGAAACTTACGAACAACACGATCCTGATTACCGGGGGGACCAGTGGCATCGGCCGCGCCCTGGCCGAGGCGCTGCACGCGAAGGGCAATCAGGTCATCATCGCCGGCCGGCGGCAGCATCTGCTGGACGAGGTTACAGGCCGTAATCCTGGGATGGCCGGCATGGCGGTGGACATGGGCGACAGCGCGGCTGTCGAGCGCTTTGCAGATGATGTCAAGGCGCGGTTCCCCCACCTCAATGTCCTCATCAACAACGCGGGCATTGCGCGCATAGAGGACTACACCGCGGATACGATCGACATCTCACTTGCGGTCAGTACCATTCAAACCAACATCACGAGCGTGGTCCAGTTGAGCTCCGCGCTGCTGCCCACCCTCCGGGCGCAACCTCAGTCCACGCTCATGGTCACCACCTCCGGCTTGGCCTTCGTTCCCTACCCGCCTGGACCTGTGTACAGCGCAACCAAGGCGTTCCTTCACAACTGGCTGGATGCGCTGCGGATGCAGCTGCGGAAGACTTCGGTCGAGGTGCTGGAGCTTGCGCCGCCCTATGTGCAGACGGAACTCGGTGGTGCGCAGCAGGCAAGCGATCCGCGTGCGATGCCGCTCGACGCCTTCACAGAGGAGGTCCTCCAGATCCTGGAAATCAACAACATCGAAAAAGGCGAGATCCTTGTCGATAGCGTCAAGCCTCTACGCTGGGCCGAGAAGAATGGTGACTATCAAAAGATGCTGGAGATATTCGCATCCATGCACGAATAGACAGTGTTGGGATGCGAAAGGCAGCCGACACCCTCAATAAAGCCCCGAACCTCGTTCGGGGCTCTTTAATCCGTGTTAATAGGCGAGACAGAGCGAGTCGAAACAGCTCATTGTGGTGATCGGTAATGGGGCTTGCCAGCTGTTGAGCTTCCAGAGAGCGATTTCCAACGGGAAGTCGGCTTCTCGGAAGTGATTCTGTTGTGGATACACCTGCGGAAGATTTACGCCCTCTGTCTGCGCCCCTTGTTGATCTCATACGTGGCCGAGATGATGCCAGATTTGTACGCCCGATGAGCGGAGAGTGTGAGCTTGGTCGGGTCATAGGGAGAAGGCATCAGCGGCGTTCCGTTCCCGAGGAGAACTGGAATGATTGTGACGCTTATCGAGTCCACCTCACCGAGGTCGAGCAAGTGTCGAAAGAGTGCCCCGCCACCCATCAACCAAATGTCCTTACCTTCCTGGCTTTTTAGAGATCGCATCCACGAACGGGTCAGATCTGACACGATGGTCACGCCGGGATGGCCTTGCGGCTCCAAGTGCTTTGAGAAGACGAAAACAACTTTCCCGATGAAGGCCACTGGTCCCAGCCTTCCGATCGCGGCCTCATAGGTCCTCCTTCCAATCAGCAGAGTGTCGAAGCGTGCCCATATCACAGAGAAATCAATCTCTGGATCCATGTTGATCCAATCGGCTTCTCCATTCGGACCTGCAATATAGCCGTCCAGACTGACGGCGACCCCGTATTGAACCTTTCGCATCGGACACACTCCCAGGGGGGCCGTTGGCGCTGAGGTATTGCTTGTTTTGAAGCTGTGGTGTGCCAAGGCTGGGTATGGGACGGGCCGTTGGCGGAGGCTATTCGACGGGGAGTTTGGCTTTGTAGCCGTCGCGGGAGATGACGGAGTATTTGACCGGCTTGCCTTTTTCGTCCTGCATGCGGAGGGGGTGGCCTTCGTTGTCGACGAGGGAGACTTTGACGCGGCGGTAGCTGCCGTCGTTCTTGTTGTTGGAGGGGCGGTAGGTGAGGACGTACTGGTTGCGGATGGAGTCGTTGATCTGGTTGAAGACGTCGGGGAGGGCGCCCTGGAAGAGGGGGTTGAAGTAGAGGCCGCCGGTCATCTGGGCGAAGGTTTTGAGCTGGTTTTCGGCCTGAAGATAGTCGAGGCGCTGGATGCCGCCCATCTGTCCGCGGGAGTCGGCGATCTCGCGGATGAAGGCGCCGGTGCCGATGGAGAAGATGGTGACGTTGGGGGTGGCCTTGATCTTGGCGAGCATCTTGTCGAGGGTGAGTTTCGAGAAGGTATCGCGGCCGGTGCCGATGAGGATGATGTATTTGCGGCCTTCGATGCGGGAGGTGCGGTCGAGGGTCTCGTAGAGGGCGTCGAACATGTCGGTGTCGGAGAAGCCGGGGATGGTGAGGGAGCGGAGGGAGTCGGCGACGATCTGCTTGTTGTTGGTGAAGTCGGTGAGGATGTGGGTGCGGAGGTCGTAGGTGATGACGGCGATGTAGTCGTCGGGGCGGAGGGTACGGAAGAACTGCTCGGAGGCGTTCTGCATGTCGTAGATGAAGTAGTAGCTGTTGGCGGCGAACTCGAGCAGCATGACGGCGGTGATGGGGGTCTGGGCGGTGCGGACGCTCGAGATCTGCTGGGGGACGCCGTCTTCGAGGATCTGGAAGTTGCCGGCTTTGAGGCCGGGGACGAACTGGTGGGACTTGTCGAGGATGACGCTGACGTCGAGGTTCACGATGGGGACATCGACGCGGAGGGAGAAGGTTTCGCCGTTGGGGTTTTTGACCTTGGGCTCGGCGGGGGCGACGGGAGCCGGGGGTTCGGCGTCGGCGGGGTCCTTCTTCTTCTTGAGGATGATGGGGCCGTTGTCGGTCTCGGGCCCGGCCTGATCGGGCTCCTGAGTGGGGGCGGGAGTGGGAGGCTTCTGCGGGGGTGCGGGGGTCTGCTGTTGCTGGGGGGGAGGTGCGGAGGTCAACTGCTGCGCGGGGGCGGCGAGCGTGAATGGGAGGCCGAGGAGGGTAAGGAGGGTGAGGCGGCGTAGCGGATGGGCGATCATCATCAGTGACTTTACTCCGTTGGCGGAGGCGGGATGGGGTTGGTGGAGGCGGGTTTGGGCACGGCGAACGATTTCGGCTTCCAGGCTTTAGTCTTCTAGATTATGGACGCAATGGATTCCCGAAGAGAGCGCCCGTACCGGTTGAGCCGGCTGATGGTTTGGACGTTTGCGATGCTGCTTTTGGTGCAGGGCGGGGGGT